>JAESGM010000120.1_pt1 | contig 195780 bp, 196 predicted proteins | sample 9269721 | NCBI WGS metagenome assembly JAESGM01 (sample SAMN15720920, study PRJNA650825) | algae metagenome | isolation source: Komarekiella atlantica HA4396-MV6 and co-occurring heterotrophs from... | place: USA: Theobald House, Kauai, HI | collected 2009-07-29 | reverse complement strand
GCCAAAGACAGAAAGACAACCGATCCTCCCCCGTTATCCAGGGTGATCAGCGCCCTCGCTCTCTCAGCAACCGCAAACAGTGGGGACACCAAGGCGTCCGCGTCGCTGCGGTGAATGGGCATATATGGAGGCGGTTTCGGGCCGTCAACACGGATTTTGCAATTTTCTTTCAAGCCCCGCGCAGCCCGGCTTTGCCGCCTGCGCAAGGGCTTGCGCGGCACGGCTCAGACGCTCTGGATATAGTCGCGCATCGCCGCCGCCTCCGCCTCGATCCGGTCGATGCGGAATTTGACGAGGTCGCCGATCGAGACGAACCCGACCAGCCGGCCCTGCTCGACGACGGGCAGGTGCCGGAACCGCCGCGCGGTCATCAGCGACAGCGCGCCCAGCACGCTCTGCTCGGGCTCGACAGTCTGCGCGGGGGCGGTCATCACCGCCGACACCGGTTTTTCGAGCGCCGCCGCGCCGATCTCGGCCAGGCAGTAGACGATGTCGCGTTCCGAGAAGATGCCGACCACGCGCTCGCCATCCAAGACCGGCAAGGCGCCGATTCGCTTCTCGGCCAGGGTCGCGATCGCCTGCGCGACCGTCGCATCCCCCCTGATGGTCACCACGTCGCCGGTGTTCCGCGCGAGAATGGCCGCTATCGTCATGGGACGGCTCCTGCTTTTCGATGCCCGGCGTTGATGTTCCCACGGCTAGCCCGCAAAGGGAAGGCATGGCCGACCCGATCAACGATCTGTCCGACCCGGATTACGCTGCCTTCGCCTGGGGCCGCTATAAGCGACTCATGCTGTGGATGGCCGTCGCCTCCGCGATGGCGACGGCGGGCGGGCTCGGCATCCTCTGGTGGCTGCAGGGCCCGCTGCCGCTCTTGTTCATGGCGTTCACCGCCGGCGGCATCTTCCTCTCGGTGATGCTCGCCGCGGCGCTGATGGGACTCGTCTTCCTGAGCTCGGGCACCGGCCATGACGAACAGATCCAGGACCTTTCCGAGGACGGAAGCCATGACCACTGACCAGGAGCCGATCCTGCGCGTCGCCCCGCGCCCCGGCGACATCAACTCGAACGGCCACATTTTCGGGGGCTGGGTGCTGAGCCAGATGGACATCGCCGGCGGCATCGTCGCCGGGCGGACGGCGCGCGGGCCGACGGCGACGGTGGCGATCGAGGCGATGACCTTCATCGCGCCCATCCTGCTGCAGGACATCATCTCGGTCTATGCGCGCGTCGAGCGGCGCGGGCGCACCTCGATGGGCATCCGCATCGAGGTGATCGCCGACCGCGGCCGCGGCGCCGAGCAGGTCAAAGTCACCGAGGGGCTGTTCACCTTCGTCGCGCTGGACGCGAATCAGCGCCCGCGCCCGATCGACTGGGACGCCGCCTAGCCCAGGTCGATCACCTCGGCGCCCGACTCGAGCGCGGCGGGCGCGAGGAACGGAAGCGTGATCGCGTAGATCGCCAGGCCGCACATCACGAGCATGGTGACGATGATCCCGCCCGCGCGCAGCGGGTTTGGCGTCGTCCTGTCCATGCCCAGCGCATGCGCCACGCGCGCGAGCAGATAGACGGCGCCGACCGCCCACAGCCAGAGCCGGGTTCCCGCCGCCAGCTCGACGAGCCCGATGAGGATCAGGACGAAGGGCGTGAACTCGACATAGTTCGCGTGCGCGCGCATGCGTGCGACGACGATCGGATTGCCGCCGTCGCCGGTCAGCACCTTCTCCGACATGCGCTTCTGGCCGACTCGGAAGGCGAGCCAGCCATTCAGCAGCGCGGCAGCGCCGCTGATCGCGAGCGTGATCGGCAGGATCATGATTTTGCCTCCCCTTCGGCGTACCCGCAGGCTTGCTGCCACGCGCCGCCGGTGCTTGCAACGCCGGGCGAAATCGCTATAGGCGCTCGCTCGCTCGCGAACAGTCTGGCCGCCACGGTCCGCGGCCTCCCGCCGCATTCCGATTTCGGCAGCCTGTCGCGTCTTGGTCATAAGTGAAGTGGAACAGGTGCCGTCATGGCAGTGCCGAAGAGAAAAACGTCGCCCTCGAAGCGCAACATGCGCCGCAGCCACGACGCGCTGCGTGCGACGTCCTTCCAGGAATGCTCGAACTGCGGCGAGCTGAAGCTCCCCCACAATCTGTGCCAGGCCTGCGGCCACTATAACGGCCGCGAAATCGTCTCGACCGACGCCTGACGTCGTTCCCCGGGCGGGCAGCGAAGAGGATCATCCGGTGAGCGGGACGCCGCGAATCGCAATCGACGCGATGGGCGGTGACGATGGGCTTGCCGTGATGATCGACGGCGTCGCCCGTGCGTACGCCGACGACAAGGACCTGCGCTTCCTGCTGGTCGGCGAGGAGTCGGCGATCGGCGCGGCGCTGGCGACGCGCCCCGCCCTCCAGGGTGTCGTCGAGATCCGCCACGCCGCCGACGTCATCGCGGGCTCCGACAAGCCGAGCCAGGCGATCCGCCGCGCCAAGACCACGTCGATGGGCCTGACAATCGACGCGGTGAAGTCCGGCGCGGCCGATGCCGCGGTCTCGGGCGGCAACACCGGCGCGCTGATGGCGATGGCGAAGCTCGCGCTGCGGACCCTTGCCGGGATCGACCGGCCGGCGCTCGCCGCGCTGCTGCCGACTCTCGGCGACAACGACCTCGTGATGCTCGACCTCGGTGCGAACACCGAGTGCGACGCCAACAACCTCGTCGAGTTCGCGGTGATGGGCGCCGCCTATGCGCGAGTCGTGATGGGGCTGGCCGCGCCGCGCGTCCGCCTGCTCAACATCGGCGAGGAGGAGCTGAAGGGCACCGACGCCGTCCGCGACGCCGCCGCGCGCCTGCGCGGCGCGGCCGACCTGCCGATGCGTTTCGACGGCTATATCGAGGCCGACCGACTCGGCCGCGGCGAGGCCGACGTGATCGTCTCGGACGGCTTCACCGGCAACATCGCGCTCAAGTCGGTCGAGGGCACGGCCCGGTTCATCACCGACCTGCTGCGCCGCGCCTTCACCAGCTCGCTGCGCTCGAAGGCCGGCTTCGTGCTTTCCCGCCCGGCCTTTCACATGCTCAAGACGCATCTCGACCCCAATAATCACAATGGCGCGGTCTTCCTCGGCCTGAACGGCATCGTCGTGAAGAGCCATGGCAGCGCGGACGCGGGCGGCGTCGCCAACGCGATCGCGGTCGCGGCGAAGCTGGCGCGCGCGGGCATTGCCGGGCGCATCGCCGACGATCTCGAACATTTCCGCGCGGCCGACCGGGCCCCGGCGGCCGCCAAGTGAGTCGTCGCGCCGCCGTCCTCGGCACCGGGTCGGCCCTGCCCGCCCGCCGCGTGCCGAACGCCGAACTCGCCGCCCGGGTCGACACGTCCGACGAATGGATCGTCGAGCGCACCGGCATCCGCTTCCGCCACATCGCGGGCGAGGGTGAGACGACCGGCACGCTCGCGACCGAAGCCGCTTTGCGCGCGCTCGAGGCGGCCGGCGTGGCGGCGGCGGAGATAGATCTCATCGTGCTCGCGACCGCGACGCCCGACCAGACCTTCCCGTCGACCGCGACCAAGGTGCAGGCCGCGCTCGGCATCGACGACTGCGTGGCGTTCGACGTCGCCGCGGTCTGCTCGGGCTTCCTCTACGCGGTGTCGGTCGCCGAGAGCATGATCCGCGCCGGGTCCGCCCAGCGCGCGCTGGTCATCGGCTCCGAGACGTTCAGCCGCCTGCTCGACTGGGAAGACCGCACCACCTGCGTGCTCTTCGGCGACGGTGCCGGCGCGATCGTGCTCGGCGCGGCCGAGGACGGCACCGGCATCCTCGCGACCCGGCTGCATGCCGACGGCCGCCACAACGAGCTCCTCTATGTCGACGGCGGCCCGTCGACGACGGGCACGGTCGGCAAGCTCCGCATGAAGGGACGCGAGGTGTTCCGTCACGCGGTCGTGAACCTCGCCGCCGTCATGCAGGAAGCGCTTGCCGCGGCCGGCCTCGACGCCGCCGATGTCGACTGGGTGGTCCCGCACCAGGCCAATGCCCGCATCCTCGACGCGACCGCGCGCAAGCTCGGCCTGCCGCCCGGGAAGGTCGTCGTCACCGTCGACCAGCACGCCAACACTTCGGCCGCCTCGGTGCCGCTGGCGCTCGACACCGCGATCCGCGACGGGCGGATCAAGCGCGGCGACCTCGTCGTGCTCGAGGCGATGGGCGGCGGCTTCACATGGGGCGCGTCGATCCTACGATACTGACCGTCGCACTCCGGTTGATTTGGCGGGGCGATTGAGCGACTACAGTCGAGGGTTTCGCGTTTGGGGGGAGTCGAATGGCGGAAGCGGACAATTTCGAACGGTTCTCGGCAGGCACGTTGACGCGTGCCGACCTGGCCGAGTCGCTGCATCGGAACATCGGACTGTCGCGGGCGGAGTCGGCGAACATCGTCGAGCGCGTCCTGTCGCACATGTGCGAGGCGCTCGCGAATGGCGAGAATGTGAAGATCTCCGGCTTCGGCAGCTTCGTGCTGCGCGACAAGGGCGAGCGGATCGGGCGCAACCCGAAGACGGGCGTCGAGGTGCCGATCGCACCGCGTCGCGTGCTCACCTTCCGCGCCAGCCAGATGTTGCGCGACCGGATCGTGCGCGCCGGCTGATCGGCCCCGCATTGGCGGCCCCGCCCAAATCCGAGGACGCGTTTCGCACGATCGGCGAACTTGCCGACGAACTGGGCCTGCCGCAGCACATCCTGCGCTATTGGGAAACGCGGTTCCCGCAGCTCCGGCCGCTCCAGCGAGCCGGGAACCGCCGCTACTACCGACCCGCAGACGTGGCGCTGGTGAAGCGCATCGACCGGCTGCTGAACCGCGAAGGCTATACGATCAAGGGCGTGCAGAAGCTGCTCGCCGATCGGCCGCGCGAGGCGGCGGCGGAGCCGGTGCCGGCGCAGGCTCCCGACGCGACCGTCGCGGAGCTGAAGCGGATCCGCCAGCTTCTGGTCGACGCACTCTTCGAAAGCTGAGGCACCCGCTCCTCCCTGCGCCTGCGCGGAGAGGGGGACCGCCGGGCGGCAGCCCGGGGGTGGAGGGGCAATCGGAGGGCGTGAGTGGCCCCTCCACCGTCCGGCTCGCGCCGGCCGGTCCTCCTCCCCATCTGCGATGGGGAGGAGCTTGGCGCTGCTCCTCCCTGCGCCTGCGCGGGGAGGGGGACCGCCGGGCGGCAGCCCGGGGGTGGAGGGGCAATCGGAGGCGTGAAAGGCCCCTCTACCGTCCCGCTCGTGCCGGTCCCCCTCCCCATCTGCGATGGGGAGGAGCTTGGAGCAGCTACTCGGTCTCGGGGCCGAGCGCCGGGTCCAGGTCGCGCGGGCGGATGAAGCGGGTGAGGCGGGCGCCGCGGGCGTCGAGGCCGGTCCAGTCGCCGTCGAACTCGAGCACCGCGACCGACGCGGTCGGGAATTTCTCCTCGAGCGAATCGCGAAGCTGGTCGCCCTCGCGGTCGGGGACGAGCATCAGCACCAGGTCCTCGAGCCCGGGATTGTGCCCCGCCATCAAGAGGCTCCCGACCTCGGCCGGCGTCTCGCGAACGACGTCGAGCAGATTGACGCAGGACGCGAGGTAGATGCGCCGGTCCCACACCGGTTTCAGCGTGGCGCCGAAGCCTTCCCAAAGCCCGTCGAGCGTTTCCACCACCCGGATCGCCGGCGAGGCGACCACATGATCGAAGGCGAAGCCCTCGCCGCGCAGATGACGGCCCATGGTGCGTGCGGCGCGCAGGCCCTTCGCGTTGAGCGGGCGATCGAAATCGCGCGGCACCGTGTCGTCCCAACTCGATTTGGCGTGGCGCAGCAGCGTCAGGCGTCTCATCGTCACTCCGTCAGGACATCCTCGGGCCCCGCATGCCCGAGTTGCGTGACGGAAGAAAGTCGCGATCGCACCCGCATGGCGGCCTCGGCGAGGGTGACGCGATGGACCGGCGTGCCCGCCGGGAAGGCGGCGAGCAGCCGCGATGGCATCGCCCCCGACAGCAGCACGAACGTGCCGCGATCGTCGCTGCGCCGGATCAGGCGGCCGAACGCCTGGGCGAGCCGCGCCCGCACCGCGCGATCCTCATAGGCCGAACCGCCGCCGGCCAGCTTACGCGCGGCGTGGAGGACGGTCGGCTTGGACCAGGGGACGCCCTCCATCACCACCAGCCGCAGCGAGTGGCCGGGCACGTCGACGCCGTCGCGCAGCGCGTCGGTGCCGAGCAGCGAGGCGTGCGGGTCGTCGCGAAAGATGTCGACGAGCGTCCCCGTGTCGATCGGGTCGACATGCTGCGCATAGAGCGGCAGCCCGTCGCGCGCGAGCCGGTCGGCGATGCGGGCGTGGACCGCGCGCAGGCGCCGGATCGCGGTGAACAGGCCGAGCGTGCCGCCGCCGGCGGCGGCGATCAGGCTCGCATAGGCGCCGGCGAGCGCGGCGACGTCGCCCTTTTTGACGTCGGTGACGATCAGCACCTCGGACTGGCGCGCATAGTCGAACGGGCTCGGCGCCTCGAAGCGGAGCGCCGGGCGCGCGAGGTGCCCCGCCCCCGACCGCGCCTCGGCCGCGGCCCATTCGCCATCGGTCAGCGTCGCCGAGGTGACGATCACGCCATGGGCGGGCTTGAGAACGAGCTCGGCGAGCGGGCGGGTCGGGTCGAGCCAGTGGCGGTGCAGCCCGACATCATATTCGCGGCCCTCGGCGCGATCGACCGCGAGCCAGTCGACGAAATCGGGATCGGCGGGCCCGCCCACCCGGCCGAGCAGCGCGATCCAGCCGGCGACCGTCTCGGTGCGCCAGCCGAGGCTCATGATCGCGCCTTCGATCCGTGCGCGGGCCTGGCCGTCCAGCCAGTCCGGCGCGTCGGCGAGCACCGCTTCCAGCCGGCGCGCGAGCTGCACCATCGGCCGGTGCAGCGCCTCCAGCGCGCTCGCCGCCTCGTGCGCGGCCTCCACCAGGGCGCCGTCGGGATCGGCGAGCTCGGTCTCGAGGCCATAGCCCGCGTCCTCGCCGGCCCCGCGCGCATAGACGGTGCCGCGCACCGCCGCGAGCAGCCGCTCGATCGGGCCGAACGGCAGGCCCTCGCCAAGACGGCCCAGCCAGCTGTCGGTGGGCAGCGCCTGCGCCGCGGTCACCGCCGCCGCGATCGCGGCCGCGCCGTCCTCGTCATAGCCGGCGACGTCGGACAGCCGCGCGGCGAGCCCGCGCCGGCGGCCCCGCGACGTGCCTTCGGGCCCGGTGATCCAGCGCCGGAGCTCGATCGCCTCCTGGCCGCTGAGCGCGGTCGAGAACATCGAGTCGGCCGCCTCGAACAGATGATGGCCCTCGTCGAAGACGATCCGGGTCGGGCGGTTCGCCTGCTCGCGGCCGCGCGCGGCATTGACCATGACGAGCGCATGGTTGGCAACGACGATATCGGCATCCGCGCTCGCGCGGGCCGCCCGCTCGATAAAGCATTTGCGGTAATGCGGGCAGCCGGCGAACACGCACTCGCCGCGCCGGTCGGTGAGCGCGAGCGAGCCGTTGCGGCGGAACAGCGTCGGCAGCCATCCGGGAAGGTCGCCGCCGACCATGTCGCCGTCCTTCGTATAGGCGGCCCAGCGCGCGACCAGGTGCGCGAGGATCGCCGCGCGTCCGGCAAAGCCGCCCTGCAGCGCGTCCTCGAGGTTGAGCAGGCAGAGATAATTCTCGCGCCCCTTGCGGACCACCATGCGCTGCCGGCGCTCCACCGGATCGGGGAAGAGCCGCTCGCCTTCCCGGTCGAGCTGGCGCTGCAGCGCCTTGGTATAGGTGGAGACCCAGACGGCGCCGTCGGCCGCGCGCGCCCAGAGCGTCGCGGGAGCGAGATAGCCCAAAGTCTTCCCGATTCCCGTCCCCGCCTCGGCGAGCAGAAGCGTCGGCGCGTCCTTTGCCGCGCGCGGGCCGAACGCGGCGGCGGCGGCCTGGGCGTAGGCGCGCTGGCCGGGGCGCAGCTCCGCACCGCTGCCGGTCAGCTCCTCCAGCCGGTCCTCGGCGGCGCCGGGGGGCACGTGGATCGTCCGCGGCGCCGCGCGCGCGGGCTTCTCCTCCCACTCCGGCAGGCGCGTGAACAGCCAGCGCTCGGCCTTCTCCGGCCGGGCGACGCGCTGCGAGACCGCGGCCGCCCAGGGCCAGCGCGCGCGGGCGAGCGCCTGGGCCGTCGTCCAGCCGCCTTCGCGCTCGGCCCAGTCGGGCGCCTCCATCCGCGCCAGCAGCGTCGCGGCGGCGCGCAGCAGCAGCGCCGGTGCCGCGACATCGTCGTCGGGCGGCGGCAGGCCGAGCGCGCGGGCGAGGCCGGCCGGCGTCGGCACCGCGAAGCTCGCCGGGTGGACGAAGGCGAACAGCTCGAGCAGGTCGAGCCCCGACAGCTCGGGATAGCCGAGGCGGGCGGCGACCAACGGCGCGTTCAGCATCACCATCGGCGTCTCGGCTGCGCGTGCGATCGCCTCGCCCCGCCCGACCGCGCGCGTTTCCACGCCGGGTTCGGCGATCCAGATGCCGGCATGGCTTGCGTGGAGCGCGGGATAGGGCAAAGAGGCCGCCATCCTCCTCCTATCGGCGACCCGGAACGAAAGGGCAACACTGGTGAGTGAACTGCGCGCGGCGGCGATGGCGTCCAAGGCCTGGCCCTATGAAGAGGCGCGCAAGCTGCTGAAGCGCTACGAGAAAGGCGCGCCGGACAAGGGCTATGTCCTGTTCGAGACCGGCTATGGGCCGTCGGGGCTGCCGCACATCGGGACCTTCAACGAAGTGCTGCGGACGACGATGGTCCGCAACGCCTTCCACGCGCTGTCGGATATCCCGACGCGGCTGATCGCGTTCAGCGACGACATGGACGGGCTGCGCAAGGTGCCCGACAACGTGCCCAACCAGGAGATGCTGACGAGCTATCTCGGCCACCCGCTGACGACGATTCCCGATCCGTTCGGCAAGTTCGACTCGTTCGCGCACCACAACAACGCGATGCTGCGCGACTTTCTCGACCGGTTCGGCTTCGACTATGAGTTCGCCTCGTCGACCGAATATTACCGCGCCGGCCGGTTCGACGACGTGCTGCGCCGCGTGCTGGAAAGCTATGGCGACATCATGGATGTGATGCTGCCGACGCTCCGGGCCGAGCGGCGCGCGACCTACTCGCCGGTGCTGCCGGTCAGCCCGAGTTCGGGCGAGGTGCTGCAGGTGCCGATCGAGGTGGTCGATCCGGCGACCGGCACGATCCGGTTCGAGGACAAGGGCGCGACGGTCGAGCAGAGCGTGTTCGGCGGCCGCGCCAAGCTCCAGTGGAAGGTCGACTGGGCGGCGCGCTGGGTCGCGCTCGACGTCGATTACGAGATGGCGGGCAAGGACCTGATCGATTCGGTCGTCCAGTCGGGCAAGATCGCGCGCGTGCTCGGCGGACGCCCGCCCGAGGGGTTCAACTACGAGATGTTCCTCGACGAGAAGGGCGAGAAGATCTCCAAGTCGAAGGGCAACGGGCTGAGCCTCGACCAGTGGCTGACCTACGGCCCCCAGGAGAGCCTCGCCTTCTTCGCCTATCGCGAGCCGAAAAAGGCCAAGTCGCTGCACTTCGGCGTGATCCCGCGCGCGATCGAGGACTATTGGCAATTCCGCGAGCGCTATCCGAGCCAGCCGCTCGAGCAGCGGCTCGGCAATCCCGTGCACCATATCCATGACGGCCAGGTGCCCGAGGAGGCGCTGCCGGTCAGCTTCGGGCTGCTGCTCAACCTCGTCAGCCTGCCCGGGGTCGGCGACCGCGACACGCTCTGGGCGTTCCTGCGCCGCTACGACCCGAGCCTCTCGCCCGCGGCGAACCCCGCGCTCGACCGGCTGGTCGGGCACGCGGTCGCCTATGGCCGGGATTTCGTTGCCTCGACGCTGAAGCGCCGGGCGCCGACCGATGCCGAGAAGTCCCTGCTGCAGGAGCTGGACGCCGCGCTGGCCGGTTTCGCCCGGGACGGCTTCGGCGACGAGGATCCGGCGCACGCGATCCAGCACCAGGTCTACGAGATCGGCAAGACGCATTTCGGCAAGGAAGGCCTGCGCGACTGGTTCCTGATCCTCTACGAGACGCTGCTCGGCTCCTCCCAGGGACCGCGCATGGGCAGCTTCATCGCGCTCTACGGGATCGAGAACAGCCGCAAGCTGATCGCCGAGGCACTGGCGACATAGGGGGCGGGCCCCTCCACCACCGGGCTCACGCCCGGCGGTCCCCCTCCCCACGCTTCGCGTAGGGAGGAGCGAGAAGCTCCTCCCCATCGCAGATGGGGAGGGGGACCGCCGCGAAGCGGTGGTGGAGGGGCCCCTACCCTCAGCCCCGCTTCTTCGTCGCGATCCAGGTGTCGATCTTCTTCTCGAGCACCGCCATCGGCAGCGCGCCGGTCATCAGCACCTGGGCGTGGAAGTCGCGCACGTCGAACTTCGGGCCAAGCGCCTTCTGCGCCTTCGCCTTCAGCCGCGAGATGGTGAGCTGGCCGACCTTGTAGGCGAGCGCCTGCCCGGGGATGGCGATATAGCGCTCGACCTCGGCGGTCGCCTCGGTCTTGCTCATGCCCGAGTTGGCCAGCATGTAGTCGATTGCCTGGTCGCGGGTCCAACCCTTGGCATGGATGCCGCTGTCGACGACCAGCCGCATCGCGCGCAGCATCTCGTCGTCGAGCCCGCCGAAGCGCTGATACGGATCGGTCTCCATGCCGAGCTCCTTCCAGAGCGTCTCGGAATAGAGGCCCCAGCCCTCGGCATAGGCGGTGTTGCCGCCGAAGCGCATGAAGGCGGGCAGGTCCTCATTCTCGTAGGCGAGCGCGATCTGGAAGTGATGGCCGGGCGCGCCCTCGTGCAGGTAGAGCGTCTCCATGCCCACGATCGAGCGCGACGGCAGGTCATAGGCGTTGAAGTAGAAGACGCCCGGCCTCTTGCCGTCGGGGGACCCGGGCTCGTAGCTGCCGCCGGCCGAGGTCTTCTCGCGATAGGGCTCGTAATAGCGGATCTCGAGCGGGGTCTTCGGGATGGTCGAGAATTGCTCGCGGATGCGCGCGTCGACCCGCTTGCCGATGTCGTAGAAGCCCTGGAGATACGCCTCGCGCGACGCAGGGCGGAATTTCGGATCGGTGCGCAGATTCTCGAAGAACTGGGCGAGCGTGCCCTGGAAGCCGACCGTCGTCTTGATCGCGTCCATCTCGCCGCGGATGCGCTTGACTTCCGACAGGCCGAGCTCGTGGATCTGGTCGGCCGTCATCGGCAGCGTCGTGTTGCTCTCGATCAGATAGGCATAGAGCCTGGGCCCGCCTTTCATGTGGACGAGTCCGACGCCCTCGCGCGTCGCGGGCAGATATTCGTTCTTCAGAAAGTCGCGCAGGCGCACATTGGCGGGCTGGATGCCGTCGCGGATTGCGGTCGCATATTCGGCCTTCAGCCGCGCCTGGTCGGCCGCGGGAATGCCCTCGGGGAACGTGGTGACCGGGCCGTAGAAGGTCGACGTCTCGACGCCTTGCGCGATCTGCAGGTCGAGCTGCTCGATGACGTTGTTGACGATCAGCCGGGGCTGGACGACGCCGGTCGTCATACCCTCGCGGAAGCGGACGATGGCGCGGTCGAGGAACGCGACATAGTCGCGGTGACGCTTCAGGTTGTTCTCATAATCCTGCACCGTCTTGAACGGCGCGGCGCCCTTGCCCGAAGCAAGGCCCGGATAGAAGACGTGGACGCCGAAGAAATGGTCGATCGGGCGGACCGCGGTCAGCGCGAGATAGCCCGGCTCCAGCCCCTTCAGCGTGTCGCGGGTCTGCCACTCGAAGACGTCGTAGGCGATCTGGTTGACGGGGGTCAGCTTCGCCCGGTCGATCGCGCGCAGGCGGGCAAGATCGCGCTCCGCCGCGCTGCGCGATGCCGCGTAATAGGCGTCGCTGCCGATGTCGCCGAGCCGGTCCGCATAGCGCATGTCGCCCCGGAACAACGCCGAGATCGGATTCAGGCGCAGTTGCTCCTCGTCGCTGTCGTGAAAGAGCGCGGCGAGTGCCGCATTGGCGTCGGCGGCCGCGACGCGCGCCGGCGCGGGAGCCGCGGTCTGGGCGGGAAGGGCGATCGGGACGGCGAGAACGACGGAAGCAAGCAGCAGGGCAAGGCGCATTCGGCGACTCCGGATGTCAGGTGTATCGCCCCTATAAGACAGCGGAGTCGGCCTGCGAAAGGGTGAAACGTGCGCGCGAGCCGTCCCGCCATGCTTGCGTGAGCCTCCCCCATTTGCTTTGGGACGGCGATGACCGATCTCGACCAGATGAAGGCAGAGGCGCTGGCCGCCATCGCGGGCGCTGCGACGCTCGACGCGCTCGACGCGCTGCGCGTCGCGCTGCTCGGCAAGCAGGGCAGCGTCTCGGCGCTCCTGAAGACGCTCGGCCAGATGTCGCCCGATGCACGCCAGTCCGAAGGGCCGCGCATCAACGGACTGCGCGAGGCGGTCCAGGCCAGCCTCTCCTCACGCAAGGCCGGACTGGAGGAGGCCGCGCTCGAAGCCCGGCTGGCGTCGGAGCGGATCGACCTCAGCCTGCCCGCGGCGGACCTGCCGCGCGGATCGGTCCACCCGGTCGCGCAGGTGATGGACGAGCTTGCCGAAATCTTCGCCGACCTGGGCTTCGCGGTCGCGACCGGACCCGAGATCGAGGACGACTGGCATAATTTCGACGCGCTCAACATTCCCGAGACGCACCCGGCGCGCGCGATGCACGATACGTTCTACTTCCCCGACCAGATGGCGCGGGACGGGCGGAAGATGCTGCTGCGCACCCACACTTCGCCGGTGCAGATCCGCGCGATGACGAGCCAGCAGCCGCCGATCCGCATCATTGCGCCGGGCCGCGTCTACCGCTCGGACAGCGACGCCACGCACACGCCGATGTTCCACCAGATCGAGGGGCTGGTGATCGACCGGAACATCCATCTCGGCCATCTCAAATGGACGCTCGAGACCTTCCTGAAGGCGTTCTTCGAGCGCGACGACATCGTGCTGCGGCTGCGGCCAAGCTACTTTCCCTTTACCGAGCCGTCGGCAGAAGTCGATGTCGGCTATTCGATCGAGAAGGGCCGCCGCGTCGTCGGCGGGTCCGAGAACTGGATGGAGGTGCTCGGCAGCGGCATGGTCCATCCCCGCGTGATCGCCGCGTGCGGGCTCGACCCCGACGAGTGGCAGGGCTTCGCGTTCGGCACCGGCGTCGACCGGCTGGCGATGCTCAAATACGGCATGGACGACCTGCGCGCCTTCTTCGACGGCGACCTGCGCTGGCTGCGCCATTACGGCTTCAGCTTCCTCGACACGCCCACACTTTCGGCAGGTGTCGGCGCATGAGCGCGACCGCGCGCGACACGAACGGAGTTCGAAAGTGAAGTTCACCCTCTCCTGGCTTCGCGATCACCTCGACACCGATGCCGGCCTCGACGAGATCCTCGCGACGCTGAACCGCATCGGCCTCGAGGTCGAAGGCGTCGAGAACCCGGCGGAGACGCTGGCGCCGTTCCGCGTCGCGCGCGTGCTCAGCGCCGATCGCCACCCCCAAGCCGACAAGCTGCAGGTGCTGTCGGTCGATGCCGGCGACGGGCCGATGCAGGTGGTGTGCGGCGCGCCCAACGCCCGGGCGGGACTGGTCGGCGTGTTCGGCCCGCCGGGCGCCTATGTGCCGGGCAGCGGCATCACGCTCAAGGTCGCGGCGATCCGTGGCGTCGAGAGCCGCGGGATGATGTGCTCGGTCCGCGAACTCGAGATCGGCGACGAGCATGACGGCATCATCGAGCTTCCCGCCGACGCGCCGGTCGGCGCCGCCTTTGCCGCCTATGCCGGGCTCGACGACCCGGTCATCGACATTTCGGTCACGCCCAACCGGCAGGACTGCATGGGCGTGCGCGGCATCGCCCGCGACCTGGCGGCGGCCGGCCTGGGTACGCTCAAGCCGATCGGGATTGCCGAGATTGCCGGCAGCTTCCCCTGTCCGGTCGAGATCCGCATCGACGATCCGGAGGGGTGCCCCGCCTTTTTCGGCCGCGTGATCCGCGGCGTCCGCAACGGCGCTTCGCCCGACTGGATGCAGCGGCGGCTGAAGGCGGTCGGCCAGCGGCCGATCTCGGCGATCGTCGACATCACCAACTATCTGATGCTCGACCATGGTCGCCCCAGCCATGCCTACGATCTGGCGAAGCTTTCGGGGGCCGTCACGGCGCGGCGCGCGCAGCCGGGCGAGACCGCGCTCGCGCTCAACGGCAAGACCTATCAGCTGACCGACGACATGACGGTGATCGCCGACGCGAACGGCGTCCACGACATTGCCGGCATCATGGGCGGCGAACATTCGGGCGTCGCCGAGGGCACGACCGACATCCTGCTGGAAGTCGCCTATTTCACCCCGGAGCGCATCGCGCGCACCGGCCAGGCGCTCGCGCTGACGTCGGACGCCCGCGCCCGGTTCGAGCGTGGGGTCGATCCCGCCTTTCTCGCCCCTGGCCTCGCGCTGCTGACCGACCTGATCGTCGCTTGTTGTGGCGGTAGCGCGTCGGAGGCGGTGTTCGCCGGCCAGCCGCCGCTCGCGCCGCGGACGATCGACTATGATCCGGGCCTGTGCGGGCGTCTCGGCGGGCTCGACGTCGCCGAAGCGGAGCAGCGGGCGATCCTCGAGCGGCTCGGCTTTGCCGTCGGTCCGGACTGGGCGGTGACCGTCCCGACCTGGCGCCGCGACGTCGACGGACCTGCCGACCTGGTCGAGGAAGTCGTGCGCATCGCGGGCATCGACAATGTCCCGTCGACCGCCCTGCCCCGCGCCGAGGGCGTCGCGCGCCCGACCGCGACGCCCGAGCAGGCGACGGAACGCCGCGTCCGGCGCACCGCCGCCGCGCGCGGGCTCAACGAGGCGATCACCTGGAGCTTCATTTCCGAGGCCGAGGCGGACGCGATCGGCGCGGCGAGCTGGGTGCTCGCGAACCCGATCAGCGAAGAGCTGAAGGTGATGCGGCCCTCGCTGCTGCCCGGCCTGTTGTCGGCCGCGCGCCGCAATCTGGATCGCGGCGCCAAGTCGGTCCGGCTCTTCGAGATCGGCCGGCGCTACCTCGCCGATGCCGAGCGGCCGACCGTCACCTTCGTGCTTGCCGGCGAACGGGCGGCGCGGAGCTGGCAAGGCGGCAAGGCGATGTCGTTCGATGCGTTCGACGGCAAGGCCGAGGCGCTGGCGCTGCTCGAAGCGGCCGGCGCGCCGGTCGACAATCTCCAGGTCATGGGCGAGGCCGGGCCCGCCTATCATCCGGGCCAGTCGGCGACGCTGCGGCTGGGTCCCAAGACCGTGGTCGCGAGCTTCGGCGCGCTTCATCCCGCGCTCGCCCGGCGCTTCGACCTGTCCGGAACGATCGTCGCCGGCGAGATCTTCCTCGACGCGGTGCCGGCCCGGCGCGGCAGCGGGCGCATGCGGCCCGCCTTCACGCCGCCGGCCCTGCAGAGCGTGACGCGCGATTTCGCGTTCCTCGTTCCGGCCGGGCTTGCGGCGGAGACGCTGGTCCGCGCCGTTCGCGGCGCCGACAAGGCGGCGATCGTGGGCGCGCGCCTGTTCGACCTGTTTACCGGCGCCGGCGTTCCCGACGGGCAGAAGTCGCTCGCGATCGAGGTGACGTTGCAGCCGCAGGATCGCAGCTTCACCGAAGAGGATCTCGCGGCGATCTCCGCGAAGATCGTGGCAATAGCCTCGAAGCATAACGCAGTTCTACGTGGCTGACCGCGGCCCGCGTGCGCGCTAAGCACGGGGTTTGACTCGCGTAGAGGGGCGTATGACGATCTGGAGACGATGGACGGCGCTCGCCTCCGCGACCGCGCTGCTGGCCGGCTGTGGCGGCGGCGGCGGCTCCGGCGGAACCGCCGTCACGCCGCCCGCCCCGGCGCCCACCCCGGCTCCGACGCCGCCGCCGACGACCGCGGCCTGTGGGCTCGCCGCACGTCAGGCCTGGGTCGATGGCGCGATCCGCGAATGGTATCTCTTCCCGGAGACCCTCCCCGCGACGTTGAACGGCGCCAGCTACGCGACGCTGCAGGATTATGTTGACGCGATGACCGCGACCGCGCGGGCGCAGAACCGCGATCGCTTCTTCACCTATGTGACGTCGATCGCGGAGGAGAATGCCTATTTCAGCAGCGGGGCGACCGCCGGCTTCGGCATTCGCCTGCAATATGACACGGCGGCGCGGCGCGTGTTCGTGATCGAGGCGTTCGAGAACGCCCCGGCGCTGAACGCCGGCATCGACCGGGGCGACGAGATCACCGCGATCGGCACCTCGGCGAGCAACCTGCGCAGCGTGGCCGACATCATGGCCGCGGGCGGCACCGACGGAGTCGTCGACGCCCTCGGGCCCAGCACCGCGGGAGTAAGCCGGACGGTCCAGGTTGCCGGCCCGTCGGGAACCCGGACGATCAGCATCGCCAAGGCGGACTATAATCTGGCGGCGGTCTCGAGCCGCTATGGCGCGAAGGTGATCGACGATGGCGGCCGCAAGGTCGGCTACATCAACCTGCGGACCTTCATCACCTCCGCGAACCAGCCGCTGATCGACGCGTTCGCCAGTTTCCGCACGGCCGGCGTCACCGACCTCGTGATCGACTTCCGCTACAATGGCGGCGGACTGGTCGCGACGGCGGAGCTGATGGGCGACCTGCTGGGCCGCTCGCGCTTCACCTCCGACGTGTTCAGCCAGACCACGTTCCGGCCCGAAAAGGCGTCGAACAACGAAACGCGGCGCTTCAGCCCGCGCGGGGAGTCGGTCGCGCCGACCCGGATCGCATTCATCACGACGGGAGCGTCGGCCTCGGCGAGCGAGCTGGTGGTGAACGCGATGCTGCCCTATCTCGGCAGCAACGTCGCGCTGGTTGGCGCCAACAGCTACGGCAAGCCGGTCGGGCAGATCGCGGTCGACCGCAGCGCCTGCGACGACCGATTGCGCGTGGTCGCCTTCTCGACCCGCAACGCCGCCGGGTCCGCCGACTATTATAACGGTCTCGCTTCGGTCGTGCCGAAGACCTGCGCGGCGGGCGACGGCTTTACGCGGCCGCTCGGCGACCCCAACGAGACGTCGCTGCGCGCCGCGCTCGACTTCATCGCCGGGAAAAGCTGCACGCCGATCGCGACCGGGCAGACCGGCCAGTCGCTGCGCGCGCGGGGGATGCTGACGCCGGCGAACCCGAGCGCGGCGCAGCGGGAGACCCCCGGGCTGTTCTAGCCCGAAGGCGGGCGGGAGCCGACGGCCCCCGCCCGACCGGTCAGAACTTCACGCCGAACGACACGAACGCCTGGCGCGGATTGCCGTAGAAGGCGGTCGCGACGCCCTCGCGGCCGAGGCTCGGCACGACATTGCCCTGCGCGGTCCGCGTCGGCACGCCGGTCACGGGATCGGTCGCGAGGAACTGGTAGCCCGCCACGATATACTTCTTGTTGGTGATGTTCTTGACGTGCGCGCCGAGCGTGTAGCGCTGGTCGTCGCTGGTCCACACCAGGCTCGCGTCCCACAGCGCGTAAGCGGGCTGGTCGAGGAACGGGCTGGGCGTCTCGAACTGGAAGGTCTTGCTGCGATACGAGACCGTCGAGAGCGCGGTCAGCACGCCCGACGCGACCGGCACGTTATAGTCGAGCGTGCCCGACAGCGTCCATTCGGGCGTGTTCTGGATGCGGCGATTGTCGGCCACGTCGACCGGGCCGCGGCCGGGCACGTTGGTGACGAACTGGTCGTACTGCGCGTCGATCCAGCCGAGCGTGCCCGAGAAGTTCAGGCGGTCGCCGCCCGCCGCGAAGTCGCGGGCGACCAGGGCCTGGGCCTCGAGCTCGACGCCCTTGAAGGTCGCCTTGCCGGCATTGGTGGTCACGCCGACGAAGGTCGGCACGCCGCCCACGATCGCGCCGACCGACCCGGGCACCTGCACGTCCTTGTAGTCGGCGTAGAAGCCGGCGAGCGCGAAGCGGAGCCGGTCGTCGAACAGCGACGCCTTGTAGCCGACCTCGTAGCTGTCGACCTTCTCGGGATCGAACAGGAAATAGTCGAAGATTTCGGACGCTTCGCGCACGCCGTTGGCGTTCAGATCGGGCGCCGTGGTCGACACGCCGCGCGGGTCGAAGCCGCCGCCCTTGAAGCCCTTCTGGTAGGACGCGTAGAGCGTGTTGTCGTCGTTCGGCTTGAACGAGATCGACGCGCGCGGGGTGAACTGGCTGAACGTCTTCTTGCCGGTGAAGTCCGACGTGCGCGCGCCGAGCTGGACGCCGGCGCCGCCGAGTTCGGGCGACGCGCCGCCCAGCAGGTTGGCGCGGATCACGCGGGCCCGGCGCTCGTCCTCGGTGTAGCGGCCGCCGACCGAGATCGAGAGCTGCTCGGACACGTCGTAGGTGAAGTCGCCGAAGATCGCCCAGGTCTTGGTGCGCACGTCGCCCTGGGTCGAGGCAGTCAGGCCGGGCAGGACGATCGGCGAGGTCGTCGCCAGCACCACGTCGAAGATGTTCCGCGCGCGGGCGTTCAGATAATAGGCGCCGACCAGGCCCTGCAGCTTCTCGCCCTCGTAGAGGACCTGGAATTCCTCCGAGAACTGGCGGTTGCGATAGATTGCGGGCACGTCGACATCGGCGGCGGGAAGGCTGTCGAAGTCGATCGGCGTCGCGCTGCGGTCCTTGCGCCAGGCGGCGATGTTCTTGATGGTGAGCGTGTCGGTCAGCTTCCACGAGGCCGTGGTCGACAGGCCATAGGCCTTCACGTCCTGGGTCGGCCGGACGAGGCCGGCGCGGGTGTCGAACACGTCGCCGAGCACCGGCGCGCCGCTCAGCTGGCCCGCGATCAGCCGGTGGCCGTTGCGCGGGTTCGACTTGTCATGGGTATAGTCCCCCGCGATGCGCAGGAAGAAGCGGTCGCGATCGCCGATCTCGGCCGTCGCGCGCATCGCCCAGATGTCCTTGTTGTAGTTCTCGAGGCCGTTGGTCAGGTTGCGACCGAAGCCGCCGCGGCTGAAGCGGCCGATCGAGGCGCCGAGGCGGAAGTCCTTGGTCAAAGGCGCGCTCGCGGTCGCCACCACGTCGAACTGGTCGTAATTGCCCACATTGCCGCGCACGCGCGCCTCGGGCGAGTCCGCGTTCAGGTCGCGCGTCACATATTTGATCGCGCCGCCGATCGTGTTGCGGCCGTAGAGCGTGCCCTGCGGGCCGCGCAGCACCTCGATCCGCTCGACGTCGTAAATGTCGAGCACGGCCGCCTGCGGACGGTTCAGATAGACGTCGTCGAGATAGAGGCCGACGCCCGCTTCGAACCCGGCGACCGGGTCCTGCTGGCCGACGCCGCGGATGAAGGCGGTGAGCGTGGTGTTGGTGCCGCGCGACACTTCCAGCGTGACGTTCGGGGTGACGTCCGAGATCTCGGTGATGTCGATCGCGCCCTGCCGCTCGAGCGACGCGCCCGAGAAGGAGGTGATCGCGATCGGCACGTCGAGCAGGCTCTCCTCGCGGCGACGCGCGGTGACGACGATGTCGCCCAGGTCGCTGGTGCCCGCGCTCGCGGTCGCCGGCTCGGCGTCGGGGGGCGTGCTCTCCTGCGCGGCAGCCGGGCTGGCCAGCGCAGCAAGTGCGGCCCCGACCAGCAACAGGGTGCGCGACGACGTGCGGAAATCGGTCATATGTCCTCCCCTTGGGCCGCCAAATCGCTGGCTTGTGCCCGGTGTCGCGGCTCGTATACTGAAACCTGAACCGGGTTTCAACTTGGGACCGGCAGAGGATGTGGAATGCCCAGCGAGCGTAGCAATGCTGCAACAGCGGAGCCGGTCGACAAGACCCCGCGGACCGAGCGCGGCCGGCGCACGCTGCGCGCGATCCTCGACGCGGCGGCGGGCGAGTTTGGCGAGCGCGGCTTCCACGACACCGGGATCACCCACATTACCCAGCGCGCCGGCGTCGCGCTCGGCACCTTCTACACCTATTTCAACTCGAAGGAGGAAGTGTTCCGGGCACTCGTCCGCGACATGTCCGCCCAGGTGCGCGACGCGGTGGCGCCGGCGATCCTCGCGGCGCCCGACGGTCTCGCCGCCGAGCGCGACGGGCTCGAGGCGTTCCTCGCCTTCGTGCTCGAGCACAAGGAGATCTACCGCATCATCGACGAGGCCGAGTTCGTCGATCCCGAAAGCTATCGCCTTCATTATGCGACCACGGCCGAGCGCATCGCCGCCCGGCTGGAGACCGCCGCCGCGCGCGGCGAGGTCCAGGTCGCCGATGCGGAAGTGGTCGCCTGGGCGCTGATGGGGATGAACGTCTTCCTCGGCCTGCGCTTCGGCGTGATCGGCCATGAGCGGAGCCCGGCGGACGTCGCCCGCCTCGCCAACCAGCTGATCGCCGACGGGCTCCGGCCGGGTCGTCGCGCCTAACGGCTGAGCAGGAACACGGCGTGCTCGGCGCGGAAGTTCGCCGCCGCCGCGCTGGTCAGCGTGTCGCCGCTCAGGAACCACGCGCCCTCGACCTTCACGCCCTGCTCCTTCAGGAACGCGCGGAAATCGTCGATCGTCACGTGGTGGATGTTCTCGGTCTCGTACCAGGCCGCCGGCAGCAGCCGTGTGACCGGCATCCGACCGCCCCAGAGCAGCGACAGGCGCACGCGCCAATGCGCGAAGTTTGGGAACGACACGAAGGCCCGCCGCCCGATCCGCAGCAATTGGTCGAGCACCCGGTCGGGCCGGCGCGTCGTCTGCAGCGTCTGGCTGAGGATCGCATAGTCGAACGCGTCCGACGGATAGTCGACCAGGTCGACATCGGCGTCGCCCTGGATGACCGACAGCCCGCGCGCGACCGCCGAGGCGACGTTGGCCGGGTCGAGCTCGAGCCCGCGGGCATCGATCCCGCGCGCGTCGCGCAGCGCAGCCATCAGCGCCCCGTCTCCGCAGCCGACGTCGAGCACCCGCGCGCCGGGATCGACATTGGCGGCGATGATCGCGAGGTCGGGCCGCAGCGACGCGACGTTCATCGCTCGGCCGCGCGCAGGAAGCCGTCGATCACCCGGTTCATCTCCGGCGCGTCGAGCAGGAACGCGTCATGCCCGAACGGGCTCGACAGCTCGACGAAGCTGACCGCCGCGCCGGCCGCGTTCAGCGCGTGCGCGATCATCCGCGATTCGGCGGTGGGGTAGAGCCAGTCGGTGTCGAAGCTGACCAGGCAGAAGCGCGTCGCGGTGCCCCGGAATGCATTGGCCAGCTGCCCGCCATGATCCTCGGCCAGGTCGAAATAATCGAGCGCGCGGGTGATGTAGAGATAGGAATTGGCATCGAACCGGTCGGTGAACGACAGCCCCTGGTGACGCAGATAGCTTTCGATCTGGAAGTCGGCATCGAAGCCGAAGCTCTTGGCCTCGCGGCTCTGCAGGCGGCGGCCGAATTTGTCGGTCAGCCCGGCTTCCGACAAATAGGTGATGTGGGCCGCCATGCGCGCGACGGCGAGGCCGGCAGCCGGCGGGTCGTTGGTCGCGTAATAGTCGCCCCCGCGCCACTTCGGATCCGCCATGATCGCCTGGCGGCCGACCTCGTGGAACGCGATGTTCTGCGCCGAGTGCCGCGCCGCGGAGGCGATCACGACCGCCGCCTCGACGCGCTCGGGAAAGGTCGTGGCCCAGCTCAGCGCCTGCATTCCGCCCATCGAACCGCCGACCACGGCGCGCAGCCGGCCGATGCCGAGATGATCGAGCAGGGCTGCCTGGGCGCGGACCATGTCGCGAATGGTGATGACCGGGAAGCGCATCGCATAGGGCGCGCCGGTCTCCGGATCGAGGCTTGCCGGCCCCGTCGAGCCCATGCACGAGCCGAGCACGTTGGCGCAGACGATCAGGTGCCGCGTCGGATCGATCGGCTTGCCGGGGCCGATCAGGCGCTGCCACCAGCCGGGCTTGCCGGTGCGCGGGTGGGGTGAAGCAACATGCTGGTCGCCGGTCAGCGCGTGGCAGACGAGGATCGCGTTGCTCGCATCGGCATCGAGCGTGCCATAGGTCTCGTAGCCGATCTCGACCTCGGCGAGCGTCGCGCCGCCGTCGAGCCGGAAGGGTCCGGGCAGGCGGAGTTGGCGGGCAAGGCCGAAGCGCGCGTCGTCGGACATGGAAGCCGGGCTTGGCGGCGCCCCCGCGCCCTTGTCAATCGCCGTCGCCTTCACGGCCTGCGGAACCGCGCGATGAAGAAGCCGTCGAGGCGCCCGGCCGCGGCGAGCATGGTCGGCAGGGTCCGGACATGGCCGGCAGCGGTGGGCGCGATCCCGTCGGGCAGCTCGTCGGGCGCGACCGGCGCCGGTTCCAGCCCCTGCGCCGCCAGCACCTCCAGATGATCCTCGCCCTCGCGCGGTTCGAGCGAGCAGGTCGAGAAGACAAGCGTGCCACCCGGGCGCAGCCACTTGGCCGCGCGCGCGATCAGCCCGCGCTGCAGCTCCGCCATCAGCGCGATATCGCGGTCGCGGACCCGGTGGAGCACGTCCGGATGGCGCCGGAAGATGCCGGTCGCGCTGCACGGCGCGTCGAGCAGGATGGCGTCGACAGGCGCGGGCGGAGCCCAGGCCATCACGTCGGCCTCGACCACCTCGGCATCGAGCCGGGTCCGCGCGAGGTTGGACTGAAGCCGCTCGAGCCGCGCGGCCGACTGGTCGACCGCGGTGACGCGCCAGCCCGCGCTCGCGAGCTGGAGAGTCTTGCCGCCCGGCGCGGCGCACAGGTCGAGCACCTGCGCGTCCCCGCCCGGGCCGAGCAACCGTGCGGGCAGCGAGGCGGCCAGGTCCTGCACCCACCAATGGCCGTCTTCGAACCCGGGCAGCTCGGCCACCCGGCTTCCCGCGGCGAGGCGGCGATGGCCCGGCGCAAGCTCGACCCCGTCGGCGAACGCGGCGTCGGGATCGGCGAAACTGAGGTCCAGCGGCGGCGGCGCGGCGATCGCGGCGCGGGCGGCCTCGACCATGTCGGGGCCCCACGCCGCCTCCCAGCGCGCCGCGACGGCATCGGGCAGCATCGGCAGTGCGTCGAACCGCGCATCGCCGCGCATCAGCGCGCCGAAAACGCCGTGGACCAGCCGGCGCGGGCCGCCGTCGACCAGCGGCAGCGTGGTGCTGATCGCGGCGTGCGGCGGCGTGCCCAGCGCCAGCACCTGGACGAGCGCGAGGCGGAGGACGAAGCGGGCCTTGGCATCGTCGGCGAGCCGTTGCCGCGTCGCCGAGTCGATCAGCGCATCGAGATCGGGCAGGCGGCGCAGCGTCTCCGCGACCAGCGCATGGGCGAGCGCGCGGTCGTCGGGACGCGTCACGTCGCGCGACGCGCCATCCAGCGCGGCTTCGAGCGGGACTCCCCGGCGCAGCACCGCGTCGAGCAGGCGCAGCGCAGCGCGGCGGGCGGGAAGGCCGGGCGTGTCGGTCGGGCGGGTCATCGCGCGTCCGTGCCCGCTATGCGCGCGAAAGGGAAGCGTCGCGGCATCGCGCCTTTCGTGGCGGGCGCGCACATCCTACATGGGGGACCAGCAACACCGGAGCCGACCATGGGACAGCGCCCGCCGCACGTGAAGCCGCCGAAGCATCTCTCGCCCAACCCGCCGGTCCCTGCGCCCGAGCCCGTGGTGCAACGGTCGGAGACGGACGATCCCCTCGGCCTCAACCCCGTCCGTTACGGCGATTGGGAGCTGAAAGGGATCGCGATCGACTTCTGAGGCAAGCAGTCCCCTTCCCGCCTGCGGGAGGGGCTAGGGTGGGCGCGAATGGTCCGCCGCTCTGACGCAAACAGGCCCGCCCCCGGCCCCTTTCGCACGCCGGAGGGGCGAGAAGGTCAGTGCTCGGCCCGGAGCGGCCGGGCGAGCAGTTCGCCGATCGCCTCGCCGACCTGGGCCACCCCGTCGAGCAGGTCGCACACCGCTTGCACCACCGGCATCTCGACGCGCAGCGCACGCGCCGCCTCGCGCAGCACGGGTGCCGTGAACGCGCCTTCGGCAACCGTGCGCCGGTCGCGCAGCAGTTCGGCGGCCGCGCGACCCTCGCCGATCGCCTTGCCGAGCGAGAAATTGCGCGAGCTGGTCGAGGAGCAGGTGAGCACCAGGTCGCCCAGCCCGGACAGCCCGGACAGCGTCTCGCGCCGCGCGCCCTTGGCGAGGCCGAAGCGCGTCATCTCGGCAAAGCCGCGGCTGATCAGCGCAGCGCGCGCATTCTGGCCGAGTCGGCGGCCCTCGACCACGCCGCATGCGATCGCGAGCACATTCTTGACCGCGCCGCCCACTTCAGCGCCGATCACATCGTCGGACAGATAGGGCCGGAAGGACGGCGTCGCGAGCCGGCCGGCGAGGTCGCGGCCCAGCGCGGGATCGGTGGTCGCGAGCGTGACGGCCGTCGGCAGGCCGGCGGCGACCTCGTGCGCGAAGGTCGGGCCCGACAGCACCGCGATCGGGGCGTCGGGCTGCACGGCCGCCGCGACTTCGGACATCAGCAGGCAGGTGTCGGCCTCGATGCCTTTGGCACAGAGGATCAGCGGCGCGGCGAGGCGCGGCGCGCGGCCGAGGATCGCGCGCAAATGCTGCGCCGGCGTCGCCACCAGCAGCGCGTCGCAGCCCGCCAGCAAGGCGAGGTCGGACGTTGCCGTGACGGTCGGCGCGAGCGGGATGCCGGGCAAATAGAGCCGGTTCTCGTGGCCCGCATTGATCGCCTCGACCACCTCCGGTTCGAACGCCCAGAGCAGGACCGGTGCGCCGCGCGCCGCCGCGAGCTGGGCGAGCGCCGTGCCCCAGGCACCGCCACCGATCACGCCGATCCTCACGCTTTCACTCCCGCGCCGCGGGCGGGCGCGGCGTCCGGGTCGAGCGGCCAGCGCGCGCGCGCCGGCGTGTCGAGCGGATCGACCAGCCCGGCCGCGAGCCGCTCCGCTCCCGCCCAGGCGATCATCGCCGCATTGTCGGTGCACAGCCAGAGCGGCGGCGCGACGAAGCGCAGGCCGCTCGCCCCGGCGAGCTCGGTCAGCGCGGACCGGATCGCGCCGTTCGCGGCGACGCCCCCGGCGACGACCAGCGCTTCGACCGGCCCGGCGGCGGCGCGCGCGCGGCGGGTGCGGTCGACGAGGCAGTCAACCACGGCCTGCTGGAACGAGGCGGCGACATCCTCGACGCGGTGCGCGCCCGACTGGGCGGCGCGCGCGACGGCGCTCTTCAGCCCGGCGAACGAGAAATGCGGGTCGGCGGTGCCGACCAGCGGGCGCGGCAGCGGCACTGCGCGCGGGTCGCCGTCCTCGGCCGCGCGCTCCACGGCGGGACCGCCGGGAAAGCCGAGCCCGAGCAGCTTTGCGGTCTTGTCGAAGGCCTCGCCCGCGGCGTCGTCGATCGTCGTCGCGAGCCGGCGGTAGCGGCCCACGCCTTCGACCTTCAGCAACTGGCAGTGACCGCCCGAGACGAGCAGCAGCAAATAGGGGAAGGCGAGATCGGGCGCGGCGAGCCGCGGGCTCAGCGCATGGCCTTCGAGATGGTTGACCGCGACCAGCGGCTTGCCCGCCGCCATCGCGAGCGCCTTGCCCGTGACGAGCCCGACCATGACCCCCCCGATCAGCCCGGGCCCGGCGGTCGCCGCGATCGCGTCGACCCGGTCGAGAGTCAGCCCTGCATCGTCGAGCGCGGCCGCGACCAGCGGCGTCAGCGCCTCGACATGGGCGCGCGCGGCGATCTCGGGGACGACCCCGCCGAACGGCCGGTGCGCGGCTTCCTGACCCGCCAGCCGGTGCGCGAGCACCTGGCCGTCGCCGGTCACCAGCGCCGCCGCGGTTTCGTCGCAGCTCGATTCGAGGCCGAGGATGATCGTCATTGCGGGCAAGCCCCTACCCGTTCGCGTCGCGCCTGTCTAAGCTGGCCCGATGGAACGACTGCTTCGCCTCGGCACGCGCGGTTCGCCGCTTGCCCTCACCCAGGCCCATATGGTCCGCCGTGCCCTCGCCGCCGCGCATGGCTGGGCGGAGGACCAGATCGAGATCGTCACCGTCAAGACCAGCGGCGACCGCATCCAGGATCGCGCGCTCGCCGAGGTCGGCGGCAAGGCCTTGTGGACCAAGGAGCTCGACCTCGCGCTGGGCGAGGGGCGGATCGACTTCGCCGTCCATTCGATGAAGGATGTCGAGACGATCCGGCCGGCGGAGATCGTGATCGCGGCGATGCTGCCCCGCGCCGACGTGCGCGACCGGCTGATCGGCGCCGACTCGATCGACGCGATCAGGCCCGACGGGCGGGTCGGGACGAGCTCGCCCCGGCGCAGCGCGCAGCTGAAGGCGCTGAGGCCCGACCTCGAGATCGTGCTGTTCCGCGGCAATGTCGACACGCGGCTGGCCAAGCTCGCCGCCGGCGAGGCCGACGCGACGCTGCTGGCCGCCGCCGGTCTCGACCGGCTCGGCCGCGCCGAGGTCGGCGCGGCCATCCCGATCGAGACCATGCTGCCGGCGCCGGCGCAAGGCGCGGTCGGCATCGAGGCGCGCGCGGACGACGACGACATGCGGGCGTGGCTCGCGGCGATCGATCACCCGGTCACCAGCGCGTGCGTTCTGGCCGAGCGCGCCTTTCTCGCGCGGCTGGGGGCCGACTGCCGCTCGCCCGTCGCGGCGCTCGCGGTCCAGGAGCATGGCCTGATGCACATGCGCGCGCAATTGCTGTCGCCCGACGGCGCGATCTCGGTCGCCGACGCCGCCGAGCTCGCCGTCGAGGCCGATGCCGGCGAACTGGCGGCGGAATTGCTCGACCGCGCGCCGCCCGCGCTGCGGGACATGTTCGCCGGATGAGATTGCTCGTGCTGCGGCCCGAGCCCGGCGCCACGGCGACCGCGGCCCGCGCCCTGGCGCACGGCTTCACGCCGATCGTCGCGCCACTGTTCGAGGTGCGCCCCCGCGCCTGGGAGCGGCCCGACGCGCACGTCGACGCGGTGATGCTGACGAGCGCGAACGCCGCCCGCGCGGTCGGCGACCGGGCTGCCGAGCTGCGCGGGCTGCCGCTTTATGCCGTCGGCGCCAGGACCGCCGAGGCGGCGCGCACGCTCGGCCTCGCGCCGGTCCATGTCGGCGAAAGCGGCGTCGCGGATCTCGTCGGACGGGCCGCGCGCGACGGGGTCCGGACATTGCTCCACCTCGCCGGCGAGGACCGCACCGAGTTCGACCCGGCGGGGCTCAGCATCGTGACGCGGATCGTCTACGCGGCCGAGCCGGTCGAGCCGCCACCCGCGCTTCCGGCCAAGGACGCGGTCGCGCTGCTCCACTCGGCGCGGGCGGCGCGCCGGCTGGCGACGCTTGTCGACGCGTCGGGCTATGCCATCGCCGCGCTCGGCCCGGCCGTCGCGGCGGCGGCCGGCCCGGGCTGGCGCGCGGTGGCCATTGCCGGGCGGCCGGACGATGACGCTTTGCTGGCGGCGGCGGCGCGTCTGTGTCAGGACGTGCGCGCATGAGCACCGATTACGACATCCTCGGCGCCCCGCGGCCGCCGGCGCGGAGCCGGACGCCGCTGATCATCGGCATCCTTGCCTTCGTCGCCGGCCTGCTGGCGACGGCCTGGCTGCTGTCGAGCTGGGAGCCCGCCCGCCGCTTCGTCTTCGGCGATCCGCGCGCGACGCCGCCGCCCGCAAGCCCGGTCCCGGCCGTCCCTCAGGCGGCGATGGCCGCGCCGGCGACGAGCGCCGTGCCCGCGATGGCGCTCGATCCGGCGCTCACCAGCGCGCTCGATGCGCGGGTCGGCGAGATCGAGGCGCGGATCGACCGCGTCTCCGAGCGGGCCAACGCCGCCGGCGCGAACGCCGCGCGCGCCGAAGGCCTGCTGATCGCCTTCGCCGCCCGGCGCGCCGTCGATCGCGGGCTCGGGCTCGGCTATATCGAGGCGCAGCTGCGCGAGCGCTTCGGCGCCGCCCAGCCGCAGGCGGTGGCGACGGTCATCGACGCCTCGCGCAATCCGGTGACGCTCGAGGACCTGCAGCTCGGGCTCGACGATCTCGCGCCGGGGCTGACCAGCGGTGCGACCGCCGACGGCTGGTGGCCGTCGCTGCGCCGCGAGCTGGGCAGCGTCTTCGTCATCCGCCGCGCCGGCAAGCCCTCCACCGAGCCGGGCGAGCGCCTCCATTATGCCCGGCGCATGCTCGAGGCGGGCCAGGTCGACAAGGCGATGGTCGAGGTCGCGCGGCTGCCGGGGGCAGGCAAGGCGCAGAACTGGATGGCGGCCGCGCGCCGCTATGTCCGCACGCGCCAGGCGCTCGACATGATCGAGACGACGGCGGTGCTGGCGCCGCGCACGGTGGCCGTGCCGCCGCCGCTCTTGCCGGACCCCGCCCCGGCGGGCTAGCCGCGCCGCCATGGCCTATTCGGTCAAGGAAATCTTCTACACGCTGCAGGGCGAGGGCCGGAACGCCGGTCGCGCGGCGGTCTTCTGTCGCTTTGCGGGCTGCAACCTCTGGTCGGGCCGCGAGCGCGACCGTGCGTCCGCCGTCTGCCGCTTCTGCGACACCGACTTCGTCGGCACCGATGGCGACGGCGGCGGCCGCTTCGCCGACGCCGCCGCGCTGGCCGATGCGGTTGCCGCGCATTGGGCAGGCGGCCCCGGCGGCGCGCCGCTGGTGGTGCTGACCGGGGGCGAGCCGCTGCTCCAGCTCGACGACGCGCTGGTCGCGATGCTGCACGCGCGCGGCTTCGAGATCGCGGTCGAGACGAACGGCACGATCGCGCCGCCCGCCGGGATCGACTGGCTGTGCGTCAGCCCCAAGGCGGAGGCGCCGCTCGCGGTCACGGGCGGGGACGAGCTGAAGCTGGTCTATCCGCAAGCCGACGCCCCGCCCGAACGTTTCGCCGGGCTGGCGTTCGACCATTTCCTGCTCCAGCCGATGGACGGGCCCGCCCTCGCCGAGAATGTCCGGGCGACCATCGCCTATTGCATGGCACACCCGCAATGGCGGCTGTCGGTGCAGACCCACAAGGCGGTGGGGATCAGGTAGGCAAGTGCGGCGTTTGCGCGTCGCGGGCGAAGCGGGACCCCGGCTCGAGGCCGGGGTGACGGAGAGATCGGCCAGAGCCCGGACCTCGTCACCCCGGGCTTGACCCGGGGTCCAGCTGACTCGGCCTCTCCCCGGCGGGGAGAGATGACGACTAATCGACGAACACAGGCGCGCGCTTTTCCATGTTCGCCCGCACCGCCTCGATCTGGTTCGGCGTGCGGATGACCGCGGCCTGCTCGATGCTTTCGGCGACCAGCAGCGGCTCGGGATCGCCGGCGGCGGTGTTGAACAGGCGCTTGGCGCCGCGCACCGCGGCCGGGTGCTTGCTTGCGATCTCGCGCGCCAGCGCCATTGCGTCGGCGTGCGGGTCCTCGGACAGGCGCGTCGCAAAGCCGAGGGCGAGCGCCTCCGCCCCGGAGAATTCGCGGTTGGTATAAGTCAGCTCGCGCAGCAGGTCGTCGCGGACCAGCCCGCGCCACAGCGCGATCCCGCCCATGTCGGGCACGAGGCCCCATTTCATCTCCATGATCGACAGCCGCGCCTGCGGGTGGACGATCCGGATGTCGGCGCCCGACATGATCTGGAAGCCACCGCCGAACGCGATGCCGTGCACCGCCGCGATCACGGGCACCGGCAGCGCGCGCCAGCCCCAGGCGACGTGCTGGAAGAGATTGGCCGGTCCGTGCGTCCGGTCGCGCAGGTCCTTCCCCGCGCTCGCCCCGCCCGACGCCATGCTCGCCATGTCGAGCCCGGCCGAAAAGGCGCGTCCCTCGCCCGACAGCACGACGACGCGCAACCCCGGCATCGACTCGAGCGAGGCCAGCGCCGCCTCGATCCCGGCGAACATTGCCGGATCGAGCGCGTTCAGCTTGTCGGCGCGGTCGAGACGGACGTCGGCGACGCCGCCGTCGAATGCGATGCTGACCCGGTCGTCGCTCATACGATGCGTGTCTCCTCTTTGCCCCAATAGCGATCGCGGAGCAGCCGCTTGTACAGCTTGCCCGTCGCATGGCGCGGCAGTTCCGCGACGAAGTCGATGCGGCGCGGCGTCTTGATGCCCGACAGGCTCTGTCGACAGAAAGCGGTGAGTTCGGACACCAGCTCCGGGCTGCCGGCCTGGCCGGGGACGAGCTGCACCACCGCGATCACTTCCTCGCCCATCTCGTCATGCGGCCCGCCGACGACCGCCACGTCGGCCACCTTGGGGTGCGTGACGAGGTGGTTCTCGATCTCCTGCGGGTAGATGTTCACCCCGCCCGAGATGATCATGAAGCTCTGCCGGTCGGTCAGATAGAGGAAGCCCTCCTCGTCGACCCAGCCGACGTCGCCGAGCGTCGACCAGCCATGGCGGTTGCGCGCCGACGCCGTCTTGTCGGGGTCGTTGTGATACTCGAACTTCGTGTCGCTTTCGAAGAAGATCAGCCCGGTCTCGCGAGGGCCGAGTTCGGTGCCGTCCTCGTCGCAGACATGGACCTTGCCGTGCACCGCGCGCCCGACCGAGCCCGGATGGGCAAGCCAGTCGGCCGGCCCGATCGCGGTCATGCCATTGCCTTCGGAGCCGGCATAATATTCGTGGATGATCGGCCCCCACCAGTCGAACATCGCCTGCTTGACCGGAACCGGACACGGCGCGGCGGCGTGGAAGGCGACCTTCAGCGACGCGGTGTCGTAACGGGCGCGCACCTCCTCGGGCAGTTTCAGCATGCGCACGAAGTGCGTCGGCACGAACTGGGCGTGGGTCACCTTGTACCGCTCGATCGCCTGCAGCGCGGCTTCGGGATCGAAGTGCGACATCACGACCGCAGTGCCGCCAAAGCGCTGGGTGGTCATCGTCCAGCGCAGCGGTGCCGCATGGTAGAGCGGCGCCGGGCAGAGATAGATGCTGTCCGGCCCGATGCCGTAGAGATGGTGGGCGAGCATGACGAGCGAGTTGGGCTGGTCGATCCCCGGCGGGTCGGGCAGCGCCACCTTCACGCCTTTCGGCCGGCCGGTCGTGCCCGAGGAATAGAGCATGTCGACGCCCGCGCTCTCGTCCTCGATCGGCTCGGGCGGCATCAGCGCCAGCGCGGCTTCGGCCTCTTCGAAGCCCGACGCGGCGCCGTCGAGCATCAGCCGGTCGAGCCCGGGCGCCTCGAGCGCCCCGGCGACCTTGGCGAGCGCCGCCTGGGTGACGAGCAGCCGCGCGCCGCTGTCGGCGAGGATATAGTCGACTTCGGGTGCGGTCAGCTTGCACGAGATGCAGACGTAGTAGAGCCCCGAGCGCTGTGCGCCCCAGGCCAGCTCGAGGTAGCGGACATGGTTTTCGAGGAAGAAGGCGACCGTGTCGCCGCGCTTCAGCCCGCGCGCGCGGAAGAGCTGGGCGACCCGGTTCGAGCGCGCGTCGAGCTCGGCATAGCTGAGCGTCTCGCCCGTCTCGGCCATGATCACGGCGGGCTTGTTCGGATGGGTCACGGCATGGCGGCTGGGGTGCATCGTCTCTCCTCCGCCCGGGTCTGCCCGGTGCGCCGGCCACCCTGAAGAGAAGCCGGCGTGGCGGTCAAGTCCGAGTTGACGATAACGGAAGGGTAAAGCCGGAATTGATCGGCGCCGATCGATCGCCTACGCGCATGGCGATGACCGCTTTCCCCTTCTTCGATCCCGAGCGCTTCGTCCGCACCCTCGCCTCGCGCGCGCATGGCGGGCTGATCGGCCTGCGCTATGTGGACCATGGCGCGGACTGGGCCGAGCTCGCGATCGACTACCGGCCCGAGCTGGTCGGCGACGCCGAATCGGGCGTGCTGGCGTCGGGGCCGATCCTCGCGCTGATGGACATGGCGACCAGCATCTCGATCTGGACCCGGCAGAAGACGTTCCAGCCCCAGGCGACGCTGGACCTGCGCATCGACTATCTGCGCCCGGCAACGCCGGGCCGCGCGGTGATCGGGCGCGGCGAATGCTACCGCCTCACCCGGTCGGTCGCCTTCGTTCGCGGCCAGGCGCATGACGGCGATCCGGACGATCCGATCGCGCATGTCGCCGGGACCTACATGTTCACGGGTGCCAAATGAAGCTGCCGCCCTATGCCGACCTGCTTCGGCTCAGCATCGCCGGCGACGAGGACGGGACGCCGATCCTGTCGATGCCCTGGGGTCCCGAGGTGATGGGCCGGCCGGGCTTCCTCCATGGCGGCGCGATCGGCGGCCAGCTCGAAATGGCGGCGATCGCGGCGCTCCACGCCCAGTTCGACGATGCCGAGCGTCCGCGCATCAAGCCGATCAACGTCACCGTCGATTTCATGCGCGGCGGCCGCGAGGTGGAGACCTTCGCGATCGGCCGCGTCACCCGGCTCGGCAACCGGATCGCCAATGTCGAGGCGATCGCCTGGCAGGACGACCGCGCCAAGCCGATCGCGGTTGCGCGGATGAACGTGCTGCTGCGGCGGGATTAGGTTCGGGGGTGCCCCTCCACCACCGCTTCGCGGTGGTCCCCCTCCCCATCTCGCGATGGGGAGGAGCTTCTTCTCGCTCCTCCCCACGCACAGCGTGGGGAGGGGGACCGCCGGCATAGCCGGTGGTGGAGGGGCCCCTTCACTCCACGTCGATGCTCGTCCCCAACTGCGCGCTCACCAGCCCGCCATCGACGGTCAGCGTCTCGCCCACGACATAATCGCCCGAGCGCGCGGCGAGGTAGAGCGCGGCCGCGGCCATGTCCTCGGGCAGGCCGATCCGCTGCGACGGGATCGACTTGGCGATCTCGCCGCCATGGTCGCGGGCGGCGCGGTTCATCTCCGACGGGAAGGCGCCGGGCGCCAGCGACGTGACGACGATATTGTCGCGCACCAGCCGCGCCGCCATGCGCTTGGTCAGGTAGATGAGGGCGGCCTTCGACGTCTGGTAGCTGTAGGTCTCCCACGGGTTCAGCCGCTGGCCGTCGATCGAGGTGATGTTGATCACCTTGGCCGGTGCCCCGGTCGCGCCGCCGGCCTTGAGGAGGCCGTAGAGCGCCTGGGTGAGGAAGAAGGGCGACTTCACGTTCAGGTCCATGACCTTGTCCCAGCCCTTTTCGGGGAAGGTCTCGAACGCCTCGCCCCAGGCAGTGCCCGCATTGTTGACGAGGATGTCGAGCCGCTGCTCGTGATGCCCGAGCTGCTCGGCGAGCGCGCGGCAGCCGGCCACGGTCGACACGTCCTGCGGCAGCGCGATGCAGTTCGGGCCCAGCTCCTCGGCCGTTCTGAAGCAATCCTCCGCCTTGCGGGACGAGATGTAGACTTTCGCGCCCTGCTGGATGAACCCTTGCGCGATCCACTTGCCGATGTTGCGCGACCCGCCGGTCACCAGCGCGACGCGTCCATCCAGGCGGAACAGGGATGCGATGTCCATTCGGGTCTCTCCTGCAATCAATTCGTCGGTTCGGACGTCCTCTTCGGGTTGACCTTACGTGCCCGTCAAGTCCAGCGTGCGCGAATGCGCCGCAAGAGCGCGGAGGAGACGAGCTTGATTTCGGTCGCGGACGAACACGCGCTGCGGCGCCGGAGCATGACGCTGGCGCTGCTCACCCTTACCTATTTCTTCAGTTACATGGACCGGCAGATCCTCGCGATCCTGCTCGAACCGATCAAGGCCGACCTGAAGCTCAACGACACCGAGCTGGGGCTGCTCGCCGGCCTCGCCTTCGCGCTCTTCTACGCCACGCTCGGCATCCCGGTCGCGCGACTCGCCGACCGCGGCAACCGCCGCGACATCGTCGCGATCTCGCTTGCGGTGTGGAGCCTGTTTACCGCCCTGTGCGGCTTCGCGCAGAATTTCGTCCAGCTGCTGCTCGCGCGGATCGGCGTCGGCATCGGCGAGGCCGGGTCGAGCCCGCCGAGCCATTCGATGATCGCCGACCTGTACCCGCCCGAGCGGCGCGCCGGCGCGATGGCGATCTACGCGTCGGGCGTGGTGCTCGGCGGCGGCTTCGGCACCATGATCGGGGGCTGGCTCGCGCACGAATATGGCTGGCGAGTCGCGATCATGGCGGTCGGGCTGCCCGGCCTCGGCCTCGCGCTGATCGTCCGCCTGTTCGTCGTCGAGCCGCGGCGCGGCCTGTCGGACCCGGCGCGCGAAGTGCCGGGCGCGCAGCCGCCGATCGGCGACGGCTTCCGCACCTTGTGGGCAGAGCCCGCCGCGCGGCACCTGGTGCTCGCGGTCACGATCACCTCGATGATCGGCTACGGGCTCGCCGCCTTCGGCCCCGCCTATTTCATCCGCAGCTACAAGCTCGACACGGCGACGGTCGGGCTGGTGCTCGGGCCGCTGGTCGCGACCATCGGCACGATCTCGGGCGTGGGTGGCGGGATCATCGCCGACCGCTGGGCGAAGCGACGCGGCCTCCACGTGCAGAGCTGGCTCGTCGCGATCCTGAAGTCGATCGCGCTGCCCTTCCTGCTCGGCGTCTATCTCGCGCCGAGCTTCGCCACCGCCGTCGCGGTCTACGCGGTCGCCGTGCTGTTCCAGTCGAGCTATCTGGGGCCGAGCTTCGCGTTGTTGCAGGGGCTGGCGCCGGTGCGACTGCGCGCGATGTGGGCGGCGATCACCCTGCTCACCATCAACCTGGTCGGGCTGGGTCTCGGTCCGACCGCGATCGGCCTGCTCAGCGACCTGTTCGCGCCGCGCCTCGGTGCCGCCGACGGGCTGCGCGCCGCGCTGCTGATCGGCGCGGCGGCGACTCCGTGGGCGATCTGGCATTACTGGCGGGCCGGCGTGCTGCTCAAGCGTCGCGCCGCCCTTCCGTAGCGACGTTGACCGGAGGCCGCGTCGCCCTAAGCTCGACCGAAAACAGCAGGAGAGCGTGATGCGTTTCGAGGGAAAGACGGTCGTCGTGACCGGCGGCGCGTCCGGCATCGGCCGCGCGACCGCATTGCGCTTCGTGCGCGAGGGCGCGACCGTCGTCGTCGGCGACATCGACCGGCCGGGCGGCGAGGCGCTCGCGCAGGAGTGCGAGGGCCGGGTCCGCTTCGTGCGCACCGACGTCTCCGAGGAAGCCGACATCGTCGCGCTGATCGACGCCGCGGCGGCGCTGGGCGGGCCGGACATCCTGTTCAACAACGCCGGGGCGGGCGGCATGCGCGCCAAGATCGACGAGATCGACGCCGCGGGCTGGGACATGACGATGGCGCTGCTGCTCCGCTCGGTCGCGCTCGGCACGCGCCACGCCGCGCCGCCGATGGCGAAGAAGGGCGGCGGCGCGATCGTCAACACCGCCTCGGTCGCGGCGCTGGCCGCCGGCGCCGCGCCCACCGCCTATTCGGTCGCCAAGGCCGCCGTGCTCCATCTGACCAAGCTCGCCGCGGCCGACCTTGCCAAGGACCGCATTCGCGTGAACGCCGTCCTGCCCGGCTTCATCACCACCAACATCTTCGTGAGCGCGGTCGGGCTCGAGGGCGACACGCGGCGCCAGGCCAATGCGATGATCGCGCAGATCGCCTCCGACGCGCAGCCGATCCGGCGCAGCGGCAAGCCAGAGGACATCGCGGCCGCGGTCGCCTTCCTCGCGAGCGACGATGCGAGCTTCGTAACGGGCACCTCGCTGCTCGTCGACGGCGGCATGTCGGTCGGCCCGCGGCACAGCTGGGACGCGAACACCCCCGGGCTGTTCGACGCGCTGCAAGCGATGGCCGAGGGATGAGCGACGCCGTCGCCGCCCGCGTCCCGGTGCGCACCAAGCTCGCCTTCGGGATCGGCGCGATCGCCTATGGCATCAAGGACAACGGCTTCTCGGTCTTCCTGCTCGTCTTCTACAACCAGGTGCTCGGTCTCGACGCGCGCGAGGTCGGCGTGATCCTGCTGCTCGCGCTGGTCATCGACGGGCTGATCGACCCGGCGGTCGGCGTGCTCAGCGATCGCACGCGCACCCGGATCGGCCAGCGCCATCCCTGGCTCTACGCCTCCGCCGTTCCGATCGCGCTGTCGTGGCTGCTGCTCTGGAACCCGCCCGAATGGCCGCGTCCGCTGCTGCTCGGCTATCTGCTCGGCGTCGCGGTCCTCGTCCGGGCCGCGGTCTCGACCAACGAGGTCCCGGCAACCGCGCTCGTGCCGGAGATGACCCGCGACTATCACGAACGGACCCTGGTCGTCCGCTACCGCTTCCTGTTCGGCTGGGCGAGCGGGCTGCTGATGCTCGTCCTCGCCTACGGCCTCCTGCTGGGCTCGAACGACGGCCAGGCCACTTTCGACCGTGCCGGGTTCAGCCTCTACGCTTGGGTCGGCGCCGTCTTCATGCTCGCGTCGGTGCTGATCTCGGCGGTCGGCACGCACAAGCGCTATGCCCGCATGCCGGCGCACCGGCTGGAACGGCGCAGCTTCGCCGGCGAGATCCGCGGCATCGGCACCGCGCTGTTCAACCGCCCGTTCCTGACGCTGATGGGCGTCGGGCTGTTCGCCTATGTGAACCAGGGCCTGATCTTCGCGCTCACCAATTACCTGCTGCCGTTCGTCTGGGGGTTCGGGCGGACCGAGCTGCTGATCTACTCGGTCTGCCTGTTCGCGGGCGTCTCGCTCGCCTTCGTGATCGTCGCCCCGGTGGCGCGCGCGATCGGCAAGAAATGGGCGGCCGCGGCGTTCGGCCTGTCCGCAGCGACCATCGGCACCGCGCCCTATCTGCTGCGGCTGGGCGGCGTCTTCCCGCAGCCGGGCGACCCGCTGCTCGTGCCGAGCTTCCTCGCCCTCGTCACGCTCGCGACCGGGCTCGGCGTCTGCGTGATGATGCTCATCTCGTCGATGGTCGCCGACGTCGTCGACGCCGCCGAGGAACGGACCGGCCGGCGCGAGGAAGGGCTGTTCTACGCCGGCTTCTTCTTCGTGCAGAAATGCACGACCGGCGTCGGCATCTTCGTCGCGGGCGAGCTGGTCAGCCGCTCGGGCTTCCCAGCCCAGGCGCGGATCGGCGCCGTTCCGGCCGAGGTGCTCGACCGACTCACCCTCTCCTACGCCGTGCTGACCCTGGTCTTCGCGGCGCTCGGCGCGCTCTGCGCGACGCGCTTCCCGATCGGTCGCGCCGATCACGAGGCGCGACTCGCCAAGCTTGCCGTAGCGGCATCCGGCGAGCCGGGTGGGAAGCGCGGATAACTGCCATTTTTTGGGCTGGAAAGGCGGCTTCGAAGGCGCCTAGAAGGCCCGCCAAAGACAGGAGAGGCGCATGGAATTCGACCTGACCGACCGCCAGCGTTACTGGCGCGACCGTGTCCGCGACTTCATCGAGGCGAACATCCGCCCGCGCGACCACGTCTATCATGCGCAGCAGAAAGAAGGCGATCGCTGGAAGGTCCTCCAGGTGATCGAGGACGAGAAGGCCAAGGCCAAGGCCGCCGGCATCTGGAACCTGTTCATGCCGCCGACCGCCGGTCGCGCGCATGTCGACGACAGCTTCGAGTTCGAGGGGCCGGGCCTCACCAACCTCGAATATGCGCTCTGCGCCGAAGAGATGGGCCGGATCGGCTGGGCGTCGGAGGTGTTCAATTGCGCTGCGCCCGACACCGGCAACATGGAAGTCTTCCACCGCTACGGCACGCGCGAGCAGAAGGAGCAGTGGCTCCGCCCGCTGATGAACGGCGAGATCCGCTCGGCCTTCCTGATGACCGAGCCGGCGGTCGCCTCGTCGGACGCGACCAACATCGAGACGCGGATCGAGCGCGACGGCGACCATTATGTCCTGAACGGCCGGAAATGGTGGTCGAGCGGAGCGGGCGACCCGCGCTGCAAGATCGCGATCGTGATGGGCAAGACCGACTTCAACGCCGCGCGCCATGCGCAGCAGTCGATGATCCTGATGCCTTTGGACGCGCCGGGCGTGAACATCCTCCGGCACCTGCCGGTGTTCGGCTATGACGACGCCCCGCACGGCCACATGGAGATCGAGCTCAAGGACGTGCGCGTCCCGGCCGAGAACATGCTGCTCGGCGAAGGCCGCGGCTTCGAGATCGCGCAGGGCCGCCTCGGGCCGGGCCGCATCCACCATTGCATGCGCACCATCGGGGTGGCGGAGGAAGCGCTGGAGAAGATGTGCAAGCGGCTCCTCTCCCGCGTCGCGTTCGGCAAGGTGATCGCCGAGCACAGCGTCTGGGAACAGCGGGTCGCCGAGGCGCGCATCGACATCGAGATGACGCGCCTTCTCTGCCTCAAGGCCGCGGACATGATGGACAAGGCCGGCAACAAGGCCGCGCAGGGCGAGATCGCGATGATCAAGGTCGCCGCCCCGCGCGTCGCGCTGCGCATCATCGACGACGCGATCCAGGCGTTCGGCGGCGCCGGCGTGTCCGAGGATCCGGGCCTCGCCAAGATGTATGCCGGCATCCGCACGCTGCGCCTCGCCGACGGGCCCGACGAGGTCCACAACCGCTCGATCGCGCGGCTGGAGTTCGGCAAATATGGTGGCCGCGAGGCGATCGCCGCCGCCAAGCAGCAGTTCAGCTCGGGCGACCTCGGGGTGGCGCGGTGAGACCGCTCCCCTCCCGCTTGCGGGAGGGGCTGGGGGTGGGCGAGTCCCACGCTCAGCGCGTGCCAGCCTGCCCACCCCCGACCCCTCCCGCGCGCGGGAGGGGAGGAGAGTAGACATGAAAGCAGCCGTTCTTTTCGAACCCAGGACCGATCTTCGCATCGAAGAGGTGAGCGTCTCCAAGCCCGGGCCGCACGAGGTGCTGATCCGCACCGCCGCGACCGGGGTCTGCCGCTCGGATCTCCACTTCGTCGACGGCGCCTATCCGCACGCGATGCCGTGCATCCCGGGCCATGAGGCGGCCGGGATCGTCGAGCAGGTCGGCTCCGAAGTGACCACGCTCAAGCCGGGCGATGCCGTCATCACCTGCCTCTCGGCCTTTTGCGGCCATTGCGAGTTCTGCGTCACCGGGCGGCTGTCGCTCTGCCTGGGGGCTGGCACACGGCGCGGGCCCAAGGAGCCGTCGCGGCTCACCTTCGCCGACGGCACGCCGGTCAACCAGATGCTGAACCTGTCGGCCTATGCCGAGCAGATGCTCGTCCACGAGCATGCCTGCGTCGCGATCGATCCCGAGATGCCGCTCGACCGCGCATGCGTGATCGGCTGCGCGGTGACGACGGGCGCGGGCGCGGTGTTCAACGCCGCCGCGGTCACGCCGGGCGAGACGGTGGCGGTGGTCGGCTGCGGCGGCATCGGGCTCGCCGCGGTCAACGCCGCAAGGATCGCGGGCGCGGGCCGCATCATCGCGCTCGATCCGGTGCCGGAGAAGCGCGAGCTGGCGAAGAAGCTCGGCGCGACCGATGCCTATGACGCGACCTCGCCGACGGCGGCGGCCGAAGTGGTCGAACTCACCAAGGGAGGCGTCCACCACGCGATTGAGGCGGTCGGCCGGCCCGCGTCGGGCGAGCTCGCCGTCAAGATGTTGCGTCGCGGCGGCACGGCCACGATCCTCGGCATGATGCCGCTCGACCACAAGGTGGGCCTGTCCGCGCTCGACCTGCTCGCCTCGAAGCGGCTGCAGGGCGCGCTGATGGGCAACAACCGCTTCCCGGTCGATATCCCGCGCCTCGTCGACTTCTACATGCGCGGGCTGCTCGACCTCGACACGATCATCGCCGAGCGCATACCGCTCGGCCAGATCAACCACGCGTTCGACCAGCTCCGGAAGGGGGACTCGACGCGGTCGGTGGTGGTGTTCCAGTGAGCGGATGTCGGTCGCCCAGAACCCAGCGGTTCCGTTCGTGTCGAGCAACGTCGAGACACGCTGCACGGGAGCCATCGCTTCCCGACGTTGCTCGAAGCGAACGGACGTATGGCGGGAGGATTCGCAAATGACCGAGCCCGCCACCGAATCCATGGTCGGCACCATGGCGGTCCCCGAGAAGGACCGGCTCGACGAGGCCAGCCTGGCCGCCTGGATGGCCGGCAACGTCGCCGGGTTCGAAGGCCCGATCACGCTGTCGCGCTTCAAGGGTGGGCAGTCCAACCCGACCTATCGGATCGACACGCCGGGCCGATCCTATGTGCTCCGCCGCCAGCCGTTCGGGCCGCTGCTGCCGTCCGCGCATGCGGTGGACCGCGAATATCGCGTGATCGCCGCGCTCCATCCGACCGGCTTCCCGGTGCCGACGCCCTATGGGCTCTGCGCCGACCGCGCGGTCATCGGGTCGATGTTCTACGTGATGGGGCTGACCGAGGGACGCAATCTGTGGGACGGCGCCTTGCCCGGCTATGGCGCCGACGAGCGGCGCGGCGTCTATCACGCGATGATCGACACGCTCGCCGATCTCCACGCGGTCGACCACGAGGCGGTCGGTCTCGGCGACTATGGCAAGCCCGGCAATTATTTCGAGCGCCAGGTCGCGCGCTGGTCGAAGCAGTATAAGGCCTCCGAGACCGAGACGATCCCCGAGGTCGACCGGCTGATCGCGTGGCTGCCGCGAACCTTGCCCGTGCAGGACCGCGTCTCGATCGTCCATGGCGATTTCCGCATCGACAACATGATTTTCCACGCGACCGAGCCGAAGGTCAGCGCGGTGCTCGACTGGGAGCTGTCGACCCTGGGCGACCCGCTCGCCGACTTCTCCTACTTCCTGATGAACTGGGTCACCGAGCCCGAAGGCCGTTCGGGCGTGAAGGGACTCGATTACGAGGCCCTGGGCATCCCGACGCTGGACGAGGCCGTGTCGCGCTATTGCGCGCGGACCGGACGGGACGGACTGCCGGACCTCAACTGGTATTTCGCCTATAATCTCTTCCGGCTGACCGGCATCGTCCAGGGGATCAAGAAGCGCATCGTCGACGGCACCGCCTCGTCGCCGCAGGCCGAGGCGACCGCCGCACGCGTGCCGAGCCTCGCCGCATCGGCCTGGCACTTCGCCCGGCTCGCGGGAGCCGAGTGACTCAAACGACCGCGACACTGCGCAAGGCAGGCGTGACAGGAGGACCAGGGATGCCGACACTTTTCGACCTGACCGGCAAGGTCGCGATCATCACCGGATCGTCGCGCGGGATCGGCAAGGCGATCGCCGAGCGCATGGCCGAGCATGGCGCGAAGGTGGTGATCTCCAGCCGCAAGCAGGACGCCTGCGACGCGGTCGCCGCCGACATCAACGCCGCCCGGCCGGGTGCCGCGATCGCGGTCGCCGCCAACATCTCCGACAAGGCGGGGCTCCAGCATCTCGTCGACGAGACAAAGCGGGCGTTCGGGCAGGTGGACATCCTCGTCTGCAACGCCGCGTCCAACCCCTATTACGGCCCGCAGGAAGGGATTTCGGACGAGCAGTTCCGCAAGATCCTCGACAACAACATCGTCGCCAACCACTGGCTGATCGCGATGGTCGCGCCCGAGATGCGGGCCCGCAAGGACGGCTCGATCGTGATCATCTCGTCGATCGGCGGGCTGCGCGGGACGACGGTCATCGGCGCCTATGCGATCTCGAAGGCCGCCGACATGCAGCTCGCGCGCAACCTCGCCCACGAGTTCGGGCCGGACAATGTCCGCGTGAACTGCATCGCGCCGGGCCTGATCCGCACCGATTTCGCACGCGCGCTGTGGGAGAACCCGGACACGCTGAAGCGTTCGACCGCCGGCGCGCCGCTGCGCCGGATCGGCGAGCCCGACGAGATCGCCGGCGCCGCGGTGTTCCTCGCCTCGCCGGCCGGCTCGTTCACCACCGGGCAGACGCTCGTCATCGACGGAGGGCAGACGATATGAGACTGGCCGGCAAGGTCGCGCTGATCACCGGCGCGGGTTCGGGCATCGGGCGCGCCACCGCGCGGCGCTTCGCCGCCGAGGGCGCACGTCTCGTGATCGGCGACAAGTCCGATGCGGTCCACGAGACCGCGGCGATGATCGGCGGCGACGCGGTCGTCGCGCAGACGATCGACGCGGGACAGGAAGCCGATGTCGCGGCGCTGGTCGACCTCGCGGTCGCGCGCTTCGGCGGGCTCGACATCGCCTATGCCAATGCCGGCATCTCGGGCGGGCTGACCGGCATCTTCGATCATAGCGTCGAGGATTGGCAGACCATCCTCCAGGTGAACCTGATCGGCCCTTTCCTCGTCATTAAGCACGCCGCGCCGAAGATGATGGCGCGCGGTCGCGGCTCGATCATCTGCACCGCGAGCGTCGCCGGCATCCGCTCGGGCGCGGGCTGCCCGGCCTATTCGGCGTCGAAGGCGGGCGTGATCAACCTCGTCCAGGTCTCGGCGCAGCAATTGTCGGGCACCAACGTGCGCGTGAACGCGATCTGCCCGGGGCTGATCCAGACCGGCATGACCCAGCGCGCCTTCGACTATGCCGAGGAGAAGGGCGTCACCGACAAGATCGGCCGCCTCAACCCGCTGCGCCGCGCCGGCCAGCCCGACGAGATCGCCAACATGGCGCTGTTCCTCGCCTCCGACGAGGCCAGCTACGTGAACGGCCAGGCGATCGCGGTCGACGGCGGCCTGTCGAGCTCGCACCCGGTGACCCGGCAGGAGACCGGCAAGACGGCGGCCTGAGCCGGCGCCCCTATTGAACACAGGAGAAGCACATGACCTCCCCCATCAGCACCGAAGTCCGCGACGGCATCCTCATCATCACCTCGAACAACCCGCCGGTGAACGCGCTCGGCGCTGCCGTGCGCCAGGGCCTGGACGCGGCGATCACCCAGCTCGAGCAGGACGACGAGCTGAAGGCGGCGGTGATCCGCTGCGAGGGCCGGACCTTCTTTGCGGGCGCCGACATCACCGAATTCGGCAAGGCGCCGGTCGAGCCGATGCTTCCCGCGGTCATCGACCGCATCGAGGCGAGCCGCAAGCCGGTCGTCGCCGCGATCCACGGCACCGCGCTCGGCGGCGGGCTCGAGGTCACGCTCGGCTGCCACTATCGCGTCGCCGTCCCCTCGGCGAAGCTGGGCGTGCCGGAAGTGAAGCTCGGCCTGCTGCCCGGCGCCGGGGGCACCCAGCGCCTGCCGCGCGTCGCCGGGATCGAGATGGCCGCGCAGATGTGCGCGACCGGCAACCCGATCAGCGCCAAGAAAGCGTCGGAAGTCGGGCTGGTCGACCGGGTCGCCGGCGAGGACAGCCTGCTCGAGGACGCGCTCGACTTCGCCCGCGGCGTGATCGGCGTCGAGCCGCGCCGCAGCCGCGAGCTGTCGGTGCACGGCGACCCCGCCTTCATCCAGAGCTTCGCGACCGAGAACGCCAAGAAGTTCCGCGGCTTCGACGCGCCGGCCGCGAACCTGCGCTGCGTGCAGGCGGCGGTCGAACTGCCGTTCGAGGAGGGCATCGCGTTCGAACGCCAGGAGTTCATGAAGCTGATGATGGGCAGCCAGTCGGCCGCCCAGCGCCACATCTTCTTCGCCGAGCGCCAGGCCGCCAAGATCGACGGCATCGGCGACGACGTCCAGTTGCGCCCGATCAAGCGGGTCGGCGTGATCGGCGCCGGCACCATGGGCGGCGGCATCTCGATGAATTTCCTCCAGGTCGGCATCCCGGTGACGATCGTCGAGCAGACTCAGGAGGCGCTCGACCGCGGCGTCGGGGTCATCCGCAAGAATTACGACGCGTCCGCCGCCAAGGGCCGCTTCAAGCCCGAGCAGGTCGAGGCCATGATGGGCGCGCTGACCCCGAAGCTCGACCTTGAATCGCTCGCCGACTGCGACCTGATCATCGAGGCCGTGTTCGAGAATATGGACGTGAAGAAAGAGGTGTTCGGCAAGCTCGACCGGATCGCCAAGCCCGGCGCGATCCTCGCCTCCAACACCTCCTATCTCGACATCGACGAGATCGCGACCGCGACCAGCCGCCCGGGCGACGTCGTCGGCATGCACTTCTTCTCGCCCGCGAACGTCATGAAGCTGCTCGAGGTCGTGCGCGGCGCCAAGACCGCGCCCGACGTGCTCGCGACCGCGATGGCAACGGGTAAGAAGATCGGCAAGGTCGCGGTCGTCGCGGGCGTCTGCGACGGCTTCATCGGCAACCGCATGCTGAAGCCCCGCCAGATCGAGGCGATGAAGCTGTTGATGGAAGGCGCCACGCCCGAGCAGATCGACAAGGTCCATGTCGCGTTCGGCATGCCGATGGGCCCGTTCCAGATGTCCGACCTCGCCGGCGTCGACATCGGCTGGCACCGCGACCCGAACCGGATCGAGAGCGTGCGCGATGCGCTCTGCGCCAAGGGCCGCTGGGGCCAGAAGACCGGCAAGGGCTTCTACGACTATGACGAGAAGCGCCGCCCGAGCCCGAGCGCCGAGGTCCAGGCGATCATCGACGATTTCGCCGCCAAGGCGGGCACGGGCAAGCGCGACATCAGCGACGAGGAGATCATCGAGCGGACGCTCTACCCGATGGTCAACGAAGGCGCGCTGATCCTTGAGGAGAAGATCGCCCAGCGCGCCTCGGACATCGATGTCGTCTGGATCTACGGCTATGGCTGGCCCGTCTATCGCGGCGGCCCGATGTTCTGGGCCGACCTCGAGGGCAGCGACAAGATCCTCGCCGGGCTGCAGAAGCATCTCGACGCGTTCGGGCCCGAGTTCAGGCTGTCGGCGCTGCTGCACGAGAAGGCGGCGTCGAAGGGACGGTTCAACCGCTAGGGTTTGCGGGGGCCCCTCCACCACCGGGCTTACGCCCGGCGGTCCCCCTCCCCATCTGCGATGGGGAGGATCTTCTTCGCTCCTCCCTACGCAACGCGTGGGGAGGGGGACCGCCGCGAAGCGGCGGTGGAGGGGCCGCCCTCCCCCTTGAGCAATCCGCCCGCCCCGCCTAAGCGCGCGGCATGACCGACATCGCCATCCGCCGCGCGCTGCTCTCCGTGTCCGACAAGACCGGGCTTGCCGAACTGGGCCGCGCGCTCGCCGACCAGGGCGTCGAGCTGATCTCGACCGGCGGCACGGCGAAGGCGCTGCGCGAGGCGGGCCTCACCGTCCGCGACATCTCCGACGTGACCGGCTTTCCCGAGATGATGGATGGCCGGGTGAAGACGCTCCACCCGATGGTCCATGGCGGCCTGCTCGCGGTGCGCGACGACGCCGAACACGCGCGCGCGATGGCCGAGCACGGCATCGGCGCGATCGATCTGGTCGTCGTCAACCTCTACCCGTTCGCGGCGACGGTGGCGCGCGGCGCCGGCCGCGACGACGTCATCGAGAATATCGACATCGGCGGCCCGTCGATGGTGCGCTCGGCGGCGAAGAACCACGCCTATGTCGCGATCGTGACCGACCCTGCCGATTATGCGCTGGTCGCCAAGGGCCGGACGAGCCTCGACGCGCGCCGCAAGCTCGCCGCCAAGGCGTTCGCGCTCACCGCCGAGTACGACGCGACCATCGCGTCGTGGTTCGCGTTCGCCGATCAGGGCGAGGCGTTCCCGGCGACGCTGCCGGTGGCGCTCCGGCGCGGGCAGGAGCTGCGCTATGGCGAGAACCCGCACCAGTCGGCCGCGCTCTATCTGCCCGCCGGCCCCGCCGCGCGCGGCATCGCCCAGGCCGAGCAGCTCCAGGGCAAGGAACTGAGCTACAACAACTTCAACGACGCCGACGCGGCGCTGGAGCTGGTCTCGGAGTTTCGCGACGGGCCGCCGACCGTGGTCATCGTCAAGCACGCCAACCCGTGCGGCGTCGCGACCGCGGAGACGTTGCTCGACGCTTACAGGGCCGCCTTCGCCTGCGACAGCGTTTCGGCCTTTGGCGGGATCGTCGCGGTCAACCGGCCGCTCGACGGCGCGACGGCGGCGGCGATCAGCGAGATCTTCACCGAGGTCGTCGCCGCGCCCGACGCCGATGCCGACGCGCGCGCGGTGTTCGCACGCAAGAAGAACCTGCGGCTGCTGCTGACCGGCGAGCTGCCCGACCCGACGCGGCCGGGGCTGATGCTGAAGAGCATCGCCGGCGGGATGCTCGTCCAGACCCGCGACAATGGCGCGCTCGCCGCCGATGCGCTGACCGTGGTGACGAAGCGCGCGCCGACCGCGCAGGAGCTGGCCGACTGCCGCTTCGCCTGGACCGTCGCCAAGCACGTCAAGTCGAACGCGATCGTCTACGCGCGCGACGGCGCCACCGCCGGCATCGGCGCCGGCCAGATGAACCGGCTCGAATCGGCGCGCATCGCCGCCTGGAAGGCGAAGGACGCCGCCGAGAAGGCCGGCTGGCCGGCGCCGCGCACGATCGGATCGGCCGTCGCCTCCGACGCCTTTTTCCCCTTCGCCGACGGCCTGCTCGCCGCCGTCGAGGCCGGTGCCACGGCCGTGATCCAGCCGGGTGGGTCGATCCGCGACGCGGACGTGATCGCCGCCGCCGACGCGGCCGGGCTGGCGATGCTTTTCACGGGGATGCGCCACTTCCGGCACTGAGCGGTCCGCACCGCTATGAGGCTCGCGCGAAGACGCGAAGACGCGGAGGAGGTTCGGCTGTTGCGCTTTGCGACTTCGCGTCTTTGCGCCAGACGCTATTCGTCCGCCTTCGACTTGCGCCTGAAGAGGATGCGGTCCCCGGCCGTGAAGCCCTTGCGCCAGATCAGCCAGCCATAGCTGCCGAGAATGGCGGGCACGCCGACCGCGAGCTCGAGCCATTCGGGCACCCAGGTCGCGACAGAGCCGACCACGGTCGCCGCCGCCGCCGCCCAGACCAGCGCCCAGCGCCATGGGGACACCGGCGCGTCGAGCAGCCGGGACAGCAGCCGCGCCTTCAGGATCGCCGCGAAGCCGAGCGCGATCGGCAACGCCATCGCCGGGCCGAGCGCCTGGATGGCGAGCGGCAGCTCCGCCGCGCGCATCCCCAGGATCAGCGCGAAGCTGAGCGCGATCTGGAGGATGATCGTCGCCAGGCTGATCATCATGTTGCGATGGCGCGCGACGTAGACGAGCGCGGATTCGGAGACGACGGCGGTCGCCGCGACCACCTCCGCGATCATCAGGAAGGCGAGCGCGCCGGTGCCGCTGACGAATTGCGGGCCGGCCAGCCCCATGATCGCCTCGCCCGGGATGGTCAGCGCGAGCGCGATCCCGGCCTGCGCCGCGATGATCCAGAAGCCGACCTGGCGCACCTGCTCGGCCACCGCGGCGCGGTCGCCTTTCTGGAGGTTTTGGGTGATGACCGGGCCGAGGATCGGGTCGAAGCTGGTCTTGAGCTTCTGCGGCAGCGTGACGATCTGCTGCGCGACCCAGTAAATGCCGACCACGGCTGGCGCGAAGAACAGGCCGAGGATCGCCCGGTCGACGTTGCGCGTCGCCCACTCGATCGCGTCGGCGGCGGCAAGCGGTGCATTGCGCCGCGCGATCCGGAACAGCGGCGCCGGCCGCGGCGACCAGCCGCGCGGGAACCCGTAGCTGCGGATCATCGGGACGAGCGAGGCGACCAGCGCGGCGACCAGCGAGAGCACATAAGCGAGGATCAGCCCGTCCCGCGTCGAGTAGAAATGCAGCACGAAGGCGGCGATGCTGATCGTCCACGGCTCGATCACCGCGCGCGCGCGGACCGTCGCGGCGACGTTCAGTTTATAGGCGCAGGCGGCGAGCGCGACGTCGGACCAGGCGAGCGCGAAGATGGTGAGCGGCAGCAGCCGGTCGAGCCCGTTCAGCCGGCTGTTCGGGAACATCAGCTCGGGCACCGCGATCAGCAGCGCCGACGACAGCGCCGAGGCGATGCCGGCCACGAGCAGCCCGTCCCAGACCACGCAGACGTGCGGCCGGTCGGTGTCGGACAGCTGCTGGGCAAGTCCGCGCTTCAGCCCCAAAGTGGCGAGCTGGGCGGCAAACTCGATGACCAGGATCGCATAGGCGAAGCGGCCGAGCGCGTCCGGCCCGTAGAGCCGCCCGGCGATGAACAGGAAGGGGATGCGCGCCAGCAGCCGCAGCAGGAAGCCGAACACATTGGTGCGGCCCCCTTTTGCGAGACTGGCGAGATCCTGGTCTGAGGCCCCGGCGGCGCTGTCGCCCATCGCCGTCTCTTAGGCCCCGGCCCGGGGCTTGGCCATGGCGGGGCCGCTCAGTGCGCCGCTCCCCAGCTCGCGCCCGATCCGATCTCCACGCCCAGCGGGACGCTGAGCCGGATCGCCGGTTCGGCCGCCGTCGCCATCACGTCGCGGATCACTTCGCTCGCCGCCTCGACGTCGCTGCCCGGCAGCTCGAACACCAGCTCGTCATGGACCTGGAGCAGCATGCGGACATGGCCGAGGCCCGCCTTGGCCAGCGCCGGCCCCATCCGCACCATCGCGCGCTTGATGATGTCGGCGCTGGTGCCCTGGATCGGCGCGTTGATCGCGGCCCGCTCGGCGCCCTGTCGTTCGTGCTGGACCTTGGACTTGATGCGCGGGAAATGGGTTTTCCGCCCGAACAAAGTGGTCGTGTAGCCGCGCTCGCGCACCCCGGTCAGCGTTTCGGCGATGTAGCGGTTGATGCCCGGGAAGCGTTCGAAATAGCGGTCGATCATCGCCTGCGCCTCGTCGGCGGTGACGCCCAGCCGACCGGCCAGCCCCCAGCGCGAGATGCCGTACAGGATCGCGAAGTTGATCGTCTTCGCCCGCCCGCGCGTGTCGCGGTTCACTTCGCCGAACAGCTCGTTCGCGGTCAGCGAATGGATGTCGTCGCCCGCGGCGAAGGCGTCGCGCAGCGCCGGCACATCGGCCATGTGCGCGGCGATGCGCAGCTCGATCTGGCTATAGTCGGCCGACAGGATGACGTTGCCGGCCTCGGCCACGAACGCGTCGCGGATCTGGCGGCCGACCTCGGTTCGGATCGGGATGTTCTGCAGGTTGGGCTCGGTCGAGGACAGCCGCCCGGTCTGCGCGCCGGTCAGCGAGTAGCAGGTGTGCACGCGCCCGTCCTCGGGGCTGATCTCGTCCTGCAGCGCATCGGTGTAGGTCGACTTGAGCTTGGTGAGCTGGCGCCAGTCGAGCACGCGCCGGGCGATCTCGACTCCGTCGGCCGCGAGCCGCTCGAGCTCGGTCACGTCGGTCGAATAGACGCCCGACTTGCCCTTGCGCCCGCCCTTCAGGCCCATTTTCTCGAACAGGATGTCGCCGAGCTGCTTGGGGCTGCCGATGGTGAAGGGCTGGCCGGCGAGTTCGAACACCTCGGCCTCGATGCCCGCGATCGACTGGGCGAACTCGCCCGACAGCCGCGACAGCTTCTCGCGATCGACCTTGATGCCGGCGCGCTCCATCGCGGCGACGACGGGAATCAGCGGCCGGTCGACCAGTTCGTAGACCGTGGTCGCCGATTCGGCCGACAGCCGCGGCTTCAGCCGGCGCCACAGGCGCAGCGTCACGTCGGCGTCCTCGGCGGCGTAGCGAGTCGCCTCGTCCAGCCCCACCTGGTGGAAGCCGAGCTGGTTCTTGCCGGTCCCGACCACGTCCTTGAAGGCGATGCAATTGTGCTGGAGGTGGGTGGCGGCGAGCTCGTCCATGCCGTGGCCGTGCAGCCCCGCATCGAGGTCGAAGCTGATCACGATCGTATCGTCGAAGGGCGCGACGGCGACGCCGTGGCGCGCGAGGACGCACATGTCGAACTTGATGTTGTGGCCGATCTTCAGGACCGCCGGATCCTCGAGCAGCGGCTTCAACCGCGCGATCGCCTGGTCGAGCGGGATCTGCGCCGGCAGGTCGCCGCCCAGCAGGTCCTCGCTGCGGTGCGACAGCGGGATGTAGCAGGCGCGGTTGGGCGCGAGCGCCAGGCTCACGCCGACCAGACCGGCATGGATCGAATCCTTGCTGTCGGTCTCGGTGTCGACCGCGACGAAGCCCTGCGCGCGGGCGCCATCGATCCAGCGGTCGAGCGCGTCCAGGTCGAGGATCGTCTCATAGGCCGAATGGTCGCACGGCGGGTCGGGCGGCAGTTCGACCGAGCTGCCCGCGTCGGGCACCGGCTCGGCGACGCTGCCCAGCCGCGCCAGCAGCGACCGGAAGCCGTGATGGTCGAGAAAGGCGCGCAGCGGCGGCTCGGGGATGCCCTTCAGCTCCATCTCGTCGATCGGATGGACGAGCGGCACGTCGCATTTCAGCCGGACGAGCTCGCGCGACAGCCGCGCCGCCTCGGCATGCGCGATCAGGTTGTCGCGGAGCTTGCCCGGCTTCATCGACGGCGCGGCGGCGAGCACGGCCTCGACGTCGCCATGCTCGAGGATCAGCTTGGACGCGGTCTTCGGGCCGACCCCGGGGACGCCGGGCACATTGTCGACGCTGTCGCCCATCAGCGCGAGCACGTCGCCGAGCTTGTCGGGCCCGACCCCGAATTTTTCGACCACCGCCTCGGCGCCCAGCCGGCGGTTGTTCATCGTGTCGTAGAGGTCGAGCCCGGGCTCGATCAGCTGCATCAGGTCCTTGTCCGACGACACGATCGTCACCGACCAGCCCTGCGCGAGCGCGGACTTGGCATAGCTCGCGATCAGGTCGTCGGCCTCGACGCCCTGCTCTTCGAGGCAGGGCAGCGAGAAGGCCCGCGTCGCATCCCGGATCATCGGGAATTGCGGCACCAGGTCCTCGGGCGGCGGCGGCCGGTGCGCCTTGTACTGGTCGTACATGTCGTTGCGGAACGACTTGGCCGAGGCGTCGAAGATCACCGCCATGTGGGTCGGCCCGTCCGCCCGGTGCAGCTCGTCGGCGAGCTTCCACAGCATCGTCGTGTAGCCATAGACCGCACCGACCGGCTCGCCATGCTTGTTGGTGAGCGGCGGCAGGCGATGGTAGGCGCGGAAGATGTAGCCGGAGCCGTCGACGAGGTAGAGATGAGGCATGTCGTCCGGATAGCGCCCGGCAGCCGTCCGCGCCAGCTTTCGCCCGCCTCATCCGCGGTCTAAGCTGGCGGCGGGATGACCACGCACCATCCAGCACCCGTGCCGGCGCAGCCCGCGCCGGCGCGGCCCGACGGGCAGCGCCTGCTCCACGCCATCGCCGGCACCGGCCTTGGCGCGTATGACATGGACCTGGCCTCGGGCGTCGGCGTCTGGTCCGATACCGCGTTCGAGATGCTCGGCCTCCGGCCGCCGGCGGACGGCCAAGCGGACCTCGCCGCATGGCGGGCGACCATCCATCCCGAAGACCGCGACCGCATGGCGCGCGAGCATGCCGCCGCGGCGGCGCAGGGCGGCGCGTGGCGCACCGAGTATCGCATCGTCCGCGCCGACACCGGCGAGACGCGCTGGCTGGAGGTGTTCGGCCAGTTCCTGCCGGCCCGGGTGGCGCCCCGCTCGCTCGGCGTCGTCGTCGACGTCACCGAACGCAAGCGCGGCGAGCGGCGCCAGGCCTTCCTGCTCAGCCTTTCCGACCGGCTGCGCGCCGCCGAGAGCGCGCGCGACGCCACCGAGGCGGCGGCGCGGCTGCTCGCGGCCGAGCTCAGGGTCGACAGCGCCGGCTTCATGGAGGTCGATCCCGAACGCGGCGAGGGCTGGCTGATGTCGGGCTATGGCAAGATGGCCGACAAATTCGTCCATCGCACGATCCCGCTCGGCCCCGAGCGCGGCCCGCTGCGCGGCGCGTCGATCGCCGACCTGTCCGCCGGCCGCACCTTCGTGCTGTGCGACGTGGCGCAAGACCCGCGCACCGCGCGCGACGCCGCGACCATCGCCCAGATCCTGCGCGCTGCCGCCGTCATCCACGCGCCGCTGATGCGCCGCGACCGGCTGACCGCGCTCATCTACGTCCATTCGACGGTCCCCCGCGCCTGGAGCGACGAGGAAGTCGTGCTGGTCGAAGATGCGGCCGCGCGAACCTCGGAGGCCGTCGAGCGGATGCGCGCCGAAGACGCGCTGATGCGGGCCAACGCGCTGCTCGCCGAGGAAGTCAGCGCGGCGGTGCAGGCGCGCGAGTCCGCGCTCCTCCAGCTCCACCAGGCCCAGAAGCTCGAGACGATCGGCCAGCTCACCGGCGGGATCGCGCACGACTTCAACAACCTGCTGACCCCGATCACCGGCGCGCTCGACATCCTCCACAACCGCTTCGGCGGCGACCCGCGGATGGTGCGGCTGATCGGCGGTGCGCTGCAATCGGCCGAACGGGCGCGGACGCTGGTGCAGCGGCTGCTCGGCTTCGCACGCCGCCAGCCGCTGACGCCGGCGGCGGTGGACGTGCCGGGGCTGGTCGAGGGCATGCGCGACCTGGTGGCGAGCTCGGTCGGGCCGTCGATCCAGCTCGCGCTCGATCTCGAGGCCGGCCTCGATCCCGCCTTCGCCGACGCCAACCAGCTCGAGCTCGCGATCCTCAACCTCTGCGTCAATGCGCGCGACGCGATGCCGGCCGGCGGCACGCTCACCATCGCCGCCCAGCTCGTGACCGCCGGACCGGACCAGGCCGCCGAGCTCGCGCCCGGCCGCTATGTCCGGCTGTCGGTGTCCGACACGGGGTTCGGCATGGACGAGGAGACCCGGCGCCGCGCCGTCGAGCCCTTCTTCTCGACGAAGGGGAAGGAGCGCGGCACCGGGCTTGGCCTGTCGATGGTCCATGGCCTGGCCGGCCAGCTCGGCGGCAGCCTTGCGCTGGAAAGCGCGCCGGGCGCGGGGACGCGCGTCGACCTCTGGCTGCCCGTCGCGCCCGCCGACATCGCGCCGCCCGAGGCCGCGCACCGGCAGGCGATCGAGGCGCTGGCGCCGCAACGCGTGCTGCTGGTCGACGACGAGCAGCTCGTCCGCGTCGGCACCGCCGAGATGCTGCGCGAGCTGGGCCACGAGGTCGACGAGGCCGGCAGCGCGCACGAGGCGCTGCACCGGATCGCGACGAACCCGCGCTACGACGTCGTCGTCACCGACTTCATGATGCCCGACATCGACGGGCTCGAGCTTGCCCGCCGCATCGCGGCGAGCGACCCGGCCATGCCGGTCCTGCTCGTCACCGGCTATATGGGCATGGACGAGGTTCAGTGCGACCTGCCGCGCCTGTCCAAGCCGTTCGGGCGGCGCGAGCTGAACGCGTGCCTCGCGCGGCTGGTGGGGGCGCGGGGATGAGTCGCGTCCGCGGGCTCCTCGTCTTTCTGCTGATCTTCGCCTGCTACCTGGCCGGCGGCGCCTTCGGGCTGCGCTGGGCGGTGGTGCCGGGCGCGGGCTCGCCGGTCTGGCCGGCCTCGGGCATCGGCTTCGCCGCACTGGTGCTGTTCGGGCTGCGCTACTGGCCGGCCGTGTTCCTGGCGCGGATCACGCTCGCGCTGCTGAACGGGTCGCCGCAGCCGCTCTGGGCGATCATCCTGATCTCGAGCGGGACCGTGCTCGCGATGGTCGTGCCGATCCTGCTGATCCGCTGGGCGTGGCACTTCAATCCGCAGCTCACCAACATGAGCGACATGCTGGCCCTGCTGCTCGGCGGCGGCGCGCTCGGCGCGACGATCTCGGCCGGGGTCGGCGCCGCCGTCCTGTCGGCGACCGGCGTCGCCTGGCCGCAGGTCGTCGCGGCCGGGCTCAATTGGTGGTTCGGCTATGCCGTCGGGCTGATCGTGCTGGGGCCGCTGATCCTGTCCTGGAGCCGGATCGAGCGCTGGCGCCCGGCGCGGGTCGCGCATTTCGCGCTGTGCATGTCGGTCGGGGCGGTCGCATGCGCGGCGATCTTCCTGCCGCCGAGCAGCACCGCGCTGTGGCCGTTCCACGTCTTCCCCTTCTTCGTTTGGGGCGCGGTCGCCTTCCGCGCGCGCGGCGTCGCGGGGCTGATGGTGATCATCTCGATCTTCGCGATCATCGCCGCGGTGAACGGGACCGGGCCGCTGGTCCGTCCCGGCATTTCGGCCGGCGGGCGCGTCTTCCTGACCCAGCAGTTCATCGCCATGCTGGGCCTGACCATGCTCGTCCTCGCCGCGGCGATCGAGCAGCGCCGCGGCGTCGAGGCGCAGGCGCGGCTCGCCGCGATCGTCGCCTCCTCGCCCGACGCGATGATCAGCTACACGCCCGACGGCGTCATCCGAAGCTGGAACAAGGGCGCCGAGGCGCTTTTCGGCTTTCGCGAGGAGGAAGTGGTCGGCCGCCACGGCAGCTTCCTCCTGCCCGCCGACCTCGCCGGCGGCAGCGTCGTCGAGCGCGCGATCGAGGAAGGCGTGCTTCGCCAGGATACGGCGCGGATCGACCGGGAGGGACAGCGCATCGCGGTGTCGATCAGCGCCAATCGCATCGTCGCGCCCGACGGCACGCTGATCGGCGTCGCCGCGGTGATGCGCGACATCCGCGCCCGCCGCCGCGCCGAGGAGCATCAGCGGCTGCTGATCAACGAACTCAACCACCGCGTGAAGAACACGCTGGCGATCGTCCAGGGACTGGCCCAGCAGAGCTTCCGCGCGATCGAGAGCGAGGGCGCGCGCGGCGCGTTCGAAGGACGGCTGCTCGCGCTCGCCGCCGCGCACAACCTGCTGACCGACCAGCGCTGGGAGCGCGCACCGCTGCGCGAGCTGGTCGCGCAGGTGCTGGCGCCCTATCGCGGCACCGGCGGCTCACGCGTGGAGATCGACGGGCCGCCGCTCGACCTCGACCCGAAGACGGCGGTCGCGGTCGCGATGGCGCTCCACGAGCTGGCGACCAACGCGGCCAAATATGGCGCTCTCAGCACGCCGGACGGCCATGTCGCGATCCGCTGGAGCGCCGAGGCCGGGTCACCGCCGCGCATGCGGCTGTGCTGGACCGAGCGCGGCGGGCCGGTGGTCGTGCCGCCCGCGCGGCGGGGGTTCGGGTCGCGGCTGATCGAGCGCGGCATCAGCGCCGACCTGCACGGATCGGCGACGCTGACCTTCCGGCCGGAAGGTCTCGAGTGCGAGATCGAGGCGCCGCTCGGGCCCGTCGCCAAGCCCGTTGCCGGCATGGAACGTATCGGCGGGTCGCTCGCTTCTTCTTCGTAGAAGACGAGCGGAGATCTCCTTGCCGAAGATGATGCGTGCCGCGGTCCTGACCGGGCCGGGGCAGATTGCGGTCGAGACCCACCCGGTGCCGGAGCCGGGTCCCGGCCAGCTCCGGGTCAGGCTCGAGGGCTGTGGCGTCTGCGCGTCCAACCTGACTCCCTGGTCGGGGCCCGAATGGATGTCCTATCCGGGCGAGGTCGGCGGGCTGGGCCATGAAGGCTGGGGCGTCGTGGACGCGGTCGGCGACGACGCCGCCGGGTTCGCGCCCGGCGACCGGATCGCGGCGCTGTCCTACCACAGCTATGCCGAATACGACCTGGTCGATGCCGACAAGGCCGTGAAGCTGCCGGCCGCGCTGGCCGGCCAGCCCTTTCCCGGCGAGCCGCTCGGCTGCGCGTTCAACATCTTCCGGCGCGCCGACATCGCCGCCGGCCAGACCGTCGCGATCGTCGGGATCGGCTTCCTCGGCGCGCTGCTGACCCGCCTCGCGACCGACGCCGGCGCGCGCGTGATCGCCATCTCGCGACGCGCGGAGTCGCTGCAGCTCGCCCGCGACATGGGGGCGGCCGAGACGGTGCCGATGCACGATCACCAGGCGATCATCGAGCGCGTCAAGACGCTGACCGACGGCCGTTTCTGCGAGCGGACGATCGAGGCGGTCGGCAAGCAATGGCCGCTCGACCTCGCGACCGAGCTGACCGGCGAGCGCGGCAAGCTGATCGTCGCCGGCTACCATCAGGACGGCCCCCGCCAGGTCAATATGTGGCTGTGGAACTGGCGCGGGATCGACGTGATCAACGCGCACGAGCGCGATCCCGCCGCGTATGTCGCCGGGATCCGCGAAGCCGTCGACGCGGTGGCGAGCGGGCGCATCGATCCGCGGCCGCTCTACACCGACCGCTTCCCGCTCGAACAGCTCGACCGCGCGCTCGACGCGACGCGCGACCGCCCGGGCGGCTTCGTGAAGGCGCTGGTGACCTTCTGATGCGGCTCGGCTTCCTGGGGACGGGCTGGATCGGGCGCCACCGCATGGCGGCGATGCTGGCCGAACGCGATGTCGAGGCCGTCGCCTTCTCCGATCCGTCCGACGAAATGGCGGAAGAGGCGGCGGCGCTCGCCCCCGCGGCGCGGCGCGTCGACGGGCTCGAGGCGCTGCTCGCCGAGGGGCTGGACGGCCTCGTCATCGCCACGCCCTCGGCGCTGCACGCGCGCCAGGCCATGGTCGCGCTCGACGCCGGCGTGGCGGTGTTCTGCCAGAAGCCGCTCGGCCGCGACGCGGGCGAGGTCGCTGCGGTCGTCGCGGCGGCGGCGCGCGCCGACCGGCTGCTCGGGCTCGACCTGTCCTATCGTCACACCGCCGCGGTCGCGGCCATCCGCGACTGCGTCCGCGCCGGCGCGCTGGGCCGCGTCCATGCGGTCGATCTCGTCTTCCACAACGCCTATGGCCCGGACAAGCCGTGGTTCTACGATCCGGCCCAGTCGGGCGGCGGCTGCGTGATCGACCTCGGCGTCCATCTCGTCGACCTCGCCATGTGGCTGCTCGACTTCCCCGAACTGGCCGACGTGTCCGCCCGGATGCTCGCCAAGGGCCGGCCGGTCGCACCGGGCGAGGTCGAGGATTATGCGGTCGCGACCCTCGTCACCGCGGACGGCGCGGTGATCAGCCTTGCCTGCTCCTGGCACCTGCCCGCGGGCCGCGACGCGATCATCGGCGCCAGCTTCTACGGCGACCAGGGCGGCGCCGGCTTCTGGAACGAGGACGGCTCCTTCTTCGACTTCAGCGCCGCCCGCTTCCGCGGCACCGCGCGCGACCCGATCGCCACCCCGCCCGACGACTGGGGCGGACGCGCCGCCGCCGACTGGGCCCGACGGCTGGCACGCGGCGACCGCTTCGACGAAGCCGCGCACCGCTTCCTCGACGTCGCCCGCGCGCTCGACCGGATCTACGGCAGATGATCGGAGCTCCTCCCCATGCGCGCATGAGGAGGAGCTGTCAGTCTTCCCGCCACTCCGCCATGAAATGGCGCCGGCAGAGCGCGACATAGCGGTCGTTGCCGCCGATCTCGGTCTGCGCGCCGTCGCGCACCGGGCGGCCCTCGGCGTCGACGCGCAGGTTCATCGTCGCCTTGCGGCCACAGGCGCAGACGGCTTTCAGCTCGACGAGCGTGTCGGCGAGCGCGAGCAGGTGCGCGCTGCCCTCGAACAGCTCGGCGCGGAAATCGGTGCGCAGGCCATAGGCGAGCACCGGGATGCCCATCTCGTCGGCGACGCGGGCGAGATCGAAGACCTGGCGCTTCGACAAAAACTGCGCCTCGTCGACCAGCACGCAGGCAAGCGGGCGCTGGTTGTGCTCGGCGGCGATCGCCTCGCGCATGTCGGTTTCGGGGTCGAACATGTGCGCGTCGGCTTCGAGCCCGATCCGCGACGTGATCACGCCGGCGCGGTAGCGGTCGTCGATCGCGGCGGTGAACAGCATCGTGTGCATGCCGCGCTCGCGATAATTGAAGCTTGCCTGCAGCAGCGTCGTCGATTTTCCCGCGTTCATCGAGGCATAGTAGAAATAAAGCTTAGCCAAGCGCCGCCTCCAGCCGGCCGAGCGCGCGGTCCTTGCCGATCAGCGGAAGCAGCGCCGCCATGTCCGGACCATGGTCGCGGCCGGTCAGCGCGCGGCGAAGCGGCAGGAACAGCGGCTTGCCCTTGCGCCCGGTCGCCTCCTTGAGCGCGTTGGTGAGCGCGTGCCAGGGATCGCCCGACCAGTCGATCGCCCGCGCCGTCGCGACCGCGCTCGCGACGAACGCGCGATCTTCCGCCGCCGCGGGCGCGGCGATATCGCCGGCGATCACCTGCCACCAGTCCGCCGCCTCGGCGACGCGCGTCAGGTTGGGCCGGATCGCGGTCCAGGCGGCCTCGTCCATCCCGTGGGGCAGGCGATCGGCGACCTGCGCGAAGGCGAGCTGGTGCACGACCCGCGCGTTCAGCGAGGCGAGCTCCGCCTCGTCGAAGCGCGCCGGCGCGCGCCCGAAGGTCGCGAAGTCGAAGCCGTCGACCAGCGGCGCAAGGCCGGTCACCGGCTCGACCGGCTGGCTCGTCCCGATCCGCGCGAGCTTGGCGGCGAGCGCGAGCGGCTCGATGCCGTCCGCGACGAAATGCGCGACACCGGTCGATCCGAGCCGTTTCGACAGCTTGCCCTCGCCGCCGGTCAGCAGCGCCGCATGCGCGAAGGACGGGACCGGCGCGCCCAGCGCCTCGAACATCTGGATCTGCGCCGCGGTGTTGGACACATGGTCCTCGCCGCGCACGACATGGCTGACGGCAAGATCGATATCGTCGATCACCGACGGCAGCAGATAGAGCCACGAGCCGTCGGCGCGGCGCACGACGGGATCGCTCATCCGCGCCGGGTCGAAACGCTGCGGCCCGCGCACCAGATCGTCCCAGGCGATCGGCGCGTCATGGTCCAGCCGGAAGCGCCAGTGCGGCGCGCGCCCCTCCGCGGCAAAGACGTCGCGCTCGGCGTCGGTCAGCCGCAGCGCCGCCCGGTCATAGACCGGCGGCAGGCCGCGCCCGAGCTGGATCTTGCGCTTGAGGTCCAGCTCCTGCGGCGTCTCGTAGCAGGCATAGACCCGCCCGGCGGCGACCAGGCCCTGGAAGCGCGCCTCATAGAGGTCGAAGCGCGCCGACTGGCGGACCTCGTCGTCCCAGTCGAGCCCCAGCCACGAAAGGTCGGCGCGGATGCCGTCGACGAACCGCTCCTCCGAGCGGGCCTGGTCGGTGTCGTCGATGCGCAGCAGGAAACGGCCGCCCTTCGCGCGCGCGAACAGCCAGTTGTGCAGCGCCGTCCGCAGGTTGCCGACATGGAGCTGCCCGGTCGGCGAGGGCGCGAAGCGCGTGACCGTCACTTGTGCGTCCGGAACGCATTGGTGATCGGGTAGCGGCGGTCGCGGCCGAAATTGCGCTTGCCGAGCTTCACCCCGGGCGGCGCCTGGCGGCGCTTATATTCGGCGACGTAGAGCAGCCGCTCGATGCGCGCGACGACCTCGGGGTCGAAGCCGCGCGCGGCGACGTCGGCGACCGACAATTCCTCTTCGACAAGCCCGTGCAGGATCGGGTCGAGCACCTCATAGGCCGGCAGGCTGTCCGAATCCTTCTGGTCGGCGCGCAGCTCGGCCGAGGGCGGCTTGTCGATCACGCGGTCGGGCATCACCGGTCCGTCGGGCCCGAGCCCCAGCACCGGCCGGTGCGTGTTGCGCCAGCGCGACAGCTCGAACACCGTCGTCTTGTAGGCGTCCTTCAGCACCGAATAGCCGCCCGCCATGTCGCCGTAGATCGTCGCGTAGCCGACCGACATCTCGCTCTTGTTTCCGGTCGTCAGCAGCATGTGGCCGAATTCGTTCGACAGCGCCATCAGCGTCACCCCGCGCACCCGCGACTGGAGATTCTCCTCGGTCAGATCGGGCTGGCGTCCGGCGAAGACCGGCGCGAGCATCTCGGCGAACGCGGCGACCGCCGGCTCGATCGGCACGGTATCGAGCCGGACGCCGAGCATCCGCGCGCACGCCTCGGCATCGTCGAGCGATTCGCGGCTGGTGAAGCGCGAGGGCAGCATCACGCACCACACCCGGTCGGCGCCGAGCGCATCGACGGCGACCGCGGCCGACAGCGCCGAATCGATGCCGCCCGACAGGCCCAGCACCACGCCCGGGAAGCGATTGGCGTCCACATAGTCGCGCAGCCCGACCAGCATCGCGTGGTAGAGGTCGCCCGGATAGGGATCGAGCGCGTGGATCTCGCCCTCGGCGCAGCGCCAGCCGCCGGGGGTGCGCGACCAGTCGGTGACGACCAGCGCTTCCTCCCAGTCGGCGAGCTGGTGCGCCAGCGTGCCGTCGCCGTTCAGCACGAACGACGCGCCGTCGAACACCACTTCGTCCTGCCCGCCGATGCGATTGATGAAGATCAGCGGCAGCCCCGTCTCGGCGACGCGCTTGCCCGCCACCTCGCCGATCCGCAGCTCGTCCTTCTCGACCTCATAGGGGCTGCCATGCGGCGAGACGAGGATCTCGGCCCCGCGCGCCTTCAGATGGGCCGTGACGGTCGGAAACCAAATGTCCTCGCAGATCGCGATGCCGAGCTTCACCCCGCGAAAGTCGATCGGCTCCGGCAGCGGGCCGGGGGTGAACCAGCGCTTCTCGTCGAACGTGCCGTAGTTCGGCAGTTCGTGCTTGCGGGTGAGCGCGGCGATGCGGCCGTTCTCGAGCAGCGCGAGCACATTGTGCAGCCGCCCCGCCTCGAGCACCACCGAGCCGACCAGCATCGCCGGCCCGCCATCGGCAGTGGCGTCGGCCAGCCGCTGCAGCTCGGCGGCCGCGCGGGCGATCAGCGCCGGCTTCAGCACCAGGTCCTCGGGCGGGTAGCCGATCAGCTGGAGCTCGGGATAGAGCACGAGGTCGACGTCGCCCGCCTGCCGGCGCCAGCGCAGCATCGTATCGGCGTTGCCGGCAAGGTCGCCGACGCGCTGGGAGATCTGGACGAGGGCGATGCGGAGCCGGTCGGTCATGCCGCCGCGTCTAGGCGGTCGCCCCGCACGCCGCAACGCCGGGCCTTTGCCAACGCCCCGCCACCCTCTAAGGACCGCGACAGAATCGTGACAGGCCGGGGGCGCATTCCATGAAGCTGATGACGGGCAACGCCAATCTGCCGCTGGCCCAGGCCGTCGCCTCCTATCTCGAAATCCCGCTCACCGAGGCGAGCGTGCGCCGCTTCGCCGACGAGGAAGTGTTCGTCGAGATCCACGAGAATGTCCGCGGCGAAGACGTGTTCGTGCTGCAGCCGACCGGCTTTCCGGCCAACGACAATCTGATGGAGCTCTTGATCTGCATCGATGCGCTGAAGCGCGCGTCGGCCAAGCGGATCACCGCCGTCGTCCCCTATTTCGGCTATGCCCGGCAGGACCGGAAGCCCGGCCCGCGCACGCCGATCTCGGCCAAGCTCGTCGCCAACCTGATCACCGTCGCGGGCGCCAACCGGGTGCTCTCGGTCGATCTCCATGCCGGCCAGATCCAGGGCTTTTTCGACATCCCGACCGACAATCTCTACGCGGCGCCGGTGATGTCGGCGGACATCCTCGCCCGCTTCCCGGCCTCGAACCTGATGGTCGTCTCGCCCGATGTCGGCGGCGTGGTGCGCGCGCGGTCGCTCGCCAAGCGGCTCAACAACGCCCCGCTCGCGATCGTCGACAAGCGCCGCGAGCGCCCGGGCGAATCGGAAGTGATGAACATCATCGGCGACGTCGACGGCCGCTTCTGCATCCTGATCGACGACATCGTCGATTCGGCGGGCACGCTGTGCAATGCCGCCGCCGCGCTGCGCGAGGCGGGCGCCGAGGACGTCGTCGCCTATTGCAGCCACGGCGTGCTGTCGGGCGGCGCGGTGGCGCGGGTCGACGGCTCGGCGCTCACCGAACTCGTCATCACCGACTCGATCGCCGCACCCGAGGCGGTGCAGCAGTCGCAGCGGATCCGCACCCTCACCATCGCGCCGCTGCTCGCCGAGGCGATCAAGCGGATCGCCGACGAAAGCTCGGTGTCGAGCCTGTTCGACTGAGGCGGCGCGGGCGCGTCGCCCGGTACGACGTGCGGCGGAGATGGCCCGACCCACGTCCGTCATGCCGAACGCGTTGCGGCATGTCGGCGGGCGCGACCGGCGTCCGGAGTGGCCGTCGCCCATCGCTTTCGCGACGCCGATCATCCCGAAACGAGTTCGGGTTGACGGAAAGGAAAGGACGACGCCGGCGCCTCAGTGGCGGACGAGTTCGCCGCGGATGAAGCTCTCGACCGCGCCGTGCGCCTCGTCGTCGGTCATCTGCTGGGGCGGATGCTTGCAGAACCAGGCCGAGGCGGGGATGATCGGCCCGCCGAGGCCACGGTCGCGGGCCAGCTTCGCGCAACGGATCATGTCGATCGCCACGCCGGCGGAGTTCGGGCTGTCCTCGACCGACAGGCGCAGCTCGAGGTTCATCGGCACGCCCCCGAACAACTGCCCTTCCATGCGCAGGAAGCAGACCTTGTTGTCGTTCTGCCACGCAACATAGTCGCTCGGGCCGACATGGATGTTGTCGTCGTCGAGCCGGTGATGCGCGACCGACTGCACCGCCTCGGTCTTCGACACCTTCTTCGACTTGAGCCGGTGGCGCGCCGACATGTTCAGGAAGTCGGTGTTGCCGCCGGTGTTGAGCTGGTAGGTCCGGTCGAGCCGCACGCCGCGCTTGGCGAACAGGTCGGTGAGCACCCGGTGCACGATCGTCGCGCCGAGCTGCGCCTTGATGTCGTCGCCGATGATGGGGACGCCGGCTGCCTCGAACCGCCGCGCCCATTCGGGGTCGCTGGCGATGAAGACGGGAATGTTGTTGACGAAGGCGACCCCGGCCTCGAGCGCGCATTCGGCGTAGAACTCGGTCGCCTTCTGGCTGCCGACCGGCAGATAGTTCATCAGCACGTCGGCCTCGCTCTCGACCAGCGCGCGCACCACCTCCGCCTTGTCGGGCTCGGGCGCATCGTCGACCAGGAATGTCCGGTCGTCGTGATAGTCGGCCATGTGCTCGGCGACGCCGTCCAGCACGCGCCCCATCCGCACCTTCGCGCCGGAGGGCGGCACATGGTCGCAGAAGATCGCGGTGCAATTCGGCTTGGCGAAGATCGCGTCGGCAATGTCGCGGCCGACCTTGCGGCGATCCACGTCCCAGGCGGCGACCAGGCGGATGTCGCTCGGCCGATAGCCGCCCAGGTCCCAGTGCATCAGCCCGATCTGCTCGTTGGCGCCGCCATTCTGGTAATGCGCGATGCCCTGCACGAGCGAACTCGCGCAATTGCCGACGCCGACCAGGGCGACGTTGATATGGGGGGCGGGCGTTCGGGACGGGCGCATGTGAAGTCCTTTCCTCAGCCCCGCGCGGCGGTGCGCTGCGGCAGCGCCGGCGCATAGCGCTCGATCATCTCGCCGCAGAAATCGGCAAAGCTCGCCGGGTCGACGGGCGCGCTGGTATGGTGCGGCGCGAGGCCGAGATGCTCGGGCGTGAAGCAGAAGGTGACGGTGGTCTCGAAATCGGCGAGCGCCTCCATCTGCCGGTCGAACCAGTCGAGCGCGCCGGGGCGGAAATAATCGGCCCAGCTCAGGCCCGTGCGCAGGTGTTTCACCCCGAGCCGCTTCATCCAGGCGACGGCGTCGTCGAGCCGCGGATCCTCGAAATGGAACCACTGCATCAGGCCCATCCTGTCGGCGTGGCGCGCATAATGATCGAGCGCCAGCTTGGGTGTCCCGTCGGCGCGGATCAGGCCCATGTAGAAATGGCGGTAATAGCTCGATCCCTCGGCCTCGCGGTGGCGCGTGGTCGCGCCCCATTCCTGGGGCAGGTCGAACAGCGAGTACCAGAAGACGCGCGGCACCCGGCCGACCAGCAGCTCGGCGGTGCGGTCGACGCCGAACACCTGGACTTCCTCGGCGCCGAAGCTGCCGACCCCGACCTCGGTCGCCCAGATCTCATGGTCCGGGACCGCCGCCTCGATCTCGGCGATCTTCGCGGGCCAGTCGTGGATCGGCCACAGATTCCAGTCGAGCGGGAAGCCGTGAACCGCGATCACGTCGACATGCTCGAGCACGCCATAGCCGGCGAGGCGGTGGACGAAGAGCGGATCGATCGGCGACATGCCGCCCAGCACGCGCTTCACCGCCGGATTGGCGGCCGTGATCGCCTTCGATGCGCGGACGACCATGTCGCCGAACTTCGACCAGTCGGGATCGATCTCCGGGTCCCAATGCGACTTGTTGTTGGGCTCGTTCCAGATCATCGCAGCTTCGATCACGACTTACCCCTTGCTGGATAGACGGCCGGCGCGCCCCATTCCCCGAACGGGACGGGCGCGACGCGGCAGAGATAGACTTCCTCCTCGGGCTGGCTCTCGATCGCGAAGCCGGCGGCGCGAAGCATCGCCTGGGTGCAGGCGGCGTTGGGCGCCCACCAATTCGTCCAGTCGCCCGCATAGCTGCGCTCGATGAAGTGCATCTTGGGATAGCCCGGATCGGCGAAGATCGGCGGCTCGTCGAAGCTGCCCGGCGCGTGGAACGCATGGTCTTCCGGCACGTCGGCGACGACGTTGCCGCCGCGCTGCATCGTCTGGAACAGCATCAGCCCGTCGGCGACATGCGCGCGGACCAGGTCGAGCGCCAGCAGCGGGTGGCGCAGATGATAGAGCACGCCCATGAAGATCACGAGGTCGAAGCGTTCGCCGAGCGCGCCGACATCGTAGACGGACAGCCGCCGGAACTCGATGTCGCCATGGCCCAGCGTCTCGGCGGCGAAGCGCGCCTGCGCCAGGTAGCGCTCGTCCTCGTCGATCCCGAGCACCCGCGCGGCCCCGCGCCGGCGCATCTCGAACGCGTAGAAGCCGGCATTGCAGCCGATGTCGAGCACGCTCTTGCCGGTCAGGTCGGCCGGCAGCGCGTCGGCGAAGCGCTCGAACTTGAAACGCGGATAGTCGCCCAGGAAATGATCGGGTGCCGTCTGCACGCCGCCCAGATCGAGATTGTGGAACCAGGGGCCGAGCTCGTCGATGCGGGTGCGCAGCGCGTCCGGCCGGGCGATCGGTTCGTGCAGGCTCATGCCGGCTCTCCCTCGTTGAGGCTGAGCAGCTTCGCGCCCCAGTCCCCGAACAGCATCCGGGTCACCGATGCCGGGTCGACCTCGAAGCGCAGCAGATTGTCGAGCGAGAGGCCCAGCACGCGCGCCACGAGCCCGCGGATCACGTCGGCATGGGTGACGACGGCGACCGTCTCGCCGGGGCGGGCGGCGGCGGTCCGGCTCGCGAACGCGGCCGCGCGATCGGCGACCGCGGCCATCGGCTCGCCGCCGGGCGGGGCGGCGCTCGCCCGCTCGGTGTTCCAGCGGGTGAAGGCCGGATCGCCCTCCAGCTCGGCGATGCGCCGTCCGGTCCAGCTGCCGAGGTCGATCTCGTCGACCTCGTGCGCGGTCTCGACGTCCAGCCCGTGACGCTCGGCGATGGCCGCGGCGGTCTGGGCGGCCCGGGTCCGCGGCGAGGCATAAATGGCGGAGATCGGGGCGTCGGCCAGGCGGTCGGCCAGCTTGCGCGCCTGAACCGCGCCGGTCGGCGACAGGGCAACGCCGTCCGCACGGCCCGTGAAGCGTTCGCCAAAGTCGGTGTGTGCCGCATGGCGGACGAAGAGCAGGGTCGCGGTCACGCCGCGCCTCGTTCAAGCATCTACTTACCCTCGTTGTGGATGCGTAACCGCGAAGGCCCTCGCTTGTTCCCGATTGGACGCACCCGAAACGATTTGTTTCCCGGAACTTAGATGATGATCCTTGGTTTTGGGGCGGGAACGATACGCGGCCGCATCAAACCCTTGGCGCGGCCCTCAAAAAGAGGATGCGCACCCATGACGGAGAAGGTGCTGATCACCGGCGGGGCAGGCTTTATCGGCCGCTTCGTCGCCGACGAACTGCTGCGCCGCGGACACGAGGTCCGCGTGCTCGACAGCCTGATCGAGCAGGTTCACGGCGATTGCGAGCGCCCCGCCGCGCTCGCCCCCGAGGTCGAACTCGTCCGCGCCGACATCCGCAACGGCGATGCGGTCGAAAAGGCGCTGCAGGGGATCGACAGCGTCATCCATCTCGCCGCCGAAGTCGGCGTCGGCCAGTCGATGTACGCGGTCGAGCGCTACACCTCGGTGAACGACGTCGGCACCGCGGCGCTGTTCGAAAAGCTGATCGACAATCCCGTCCGCCGCGTCGTTACCGCCTCGTCGATGAGCATCTATGGCGAGGGGCTGTACCGCGACGCCGACGGCGCGCTCGTCGAGAATGCCGAGCGCGGCGCGACCGCGACGGGGCGTGGCGGCTGGGATCCGGTCGATCCGCAGGGCCGGCCGCTGACGGCGGTGGCGACGCCCGAGTGGAAGCGGCCCAATCTCGCCTCGATCTACGCGCTCAACAAATATGTCCAGGAACGCACGACGCACATCCTGTCCCAGCCTTACGGGATCGAGGGCGTGTGCCTCCGGCTGTTCAACGTCTACGGCCCCGGCCAGGCGCTCTCCAACCCCTATACCGGCGTGCTCGCGATCTTCGCGTCGCGGCTGCTCAACGACCAGCCGCCGCTGATCTTCGAGGATGGCGAGCAGCGCCGCGACTTCGTCTATGTCGGCGATGTCGCGCGCGCGTTCGCCGATGCGCTCGAAAAGCCCGGCCTGTCGGGCGAGACGTTCAACATCGGCTCCGGCCATGACCGGTCGGTGACCGAGGTCGCGCGCGAGCTCGCGCGCGCCATGGGCAAGGACATCGACCCCGGCATCGTCGGCAAGGCCCGGATCGGCGACATCCGCCACTGCTTCTGCGACACCACCAAGGCGGCCGCGCAGTTCGGCTTCGAAGCCCGCCAGGATTTCGGCGCCGGCCTCGCCGAACTCGCCGAATGGGTGGCCGAGCAGACCGCGGTCGACCGCGTCGACGAGGCGCGGGCCGAACTCGAGGCGCGAGGGCTGGTGGCATGACCGGCCCGGTGTTGGTGACGGGCGGCGCCGGCTTCATCGGCTGCAACATCGCCGACCGGCTGGCGCGCGACGGACACGAGGTGATCGTCCTCGATGCGCTTGCCCGACCCGGCGTCGACGCCAATCTCGCCTGGCTCAAGGCGCGGCACCCGGGGCGGGTGCACGCGATCATCGGCGACATTCGCGACGAGGACCAGGTCGCCCGCGCGACCCGGGATGCGAGCGCGGTGTTCCACATGGCGGCGCAGGTCGCGGTGACGACCAGCCTCGTCGACCCGATCGACGATTTCGAGATCAACATCCGCGGCACGCTGGTTCTGCTCGAGGCGCTGCGCCGCCGCGGCGCGCGCGTGCCGGTCGTCTTCGCATCGACCAACAAGGTCTATGGCGACCTCGCCGACGTGACGCTCGAGCGCGACGGCGATGCGTGGCTGCCCCTCGACCCCGCGGTCCGGGCACATGGCATCTCCGAAGCGCGCCCGCTCGACTTCCACACGCCCTATGGCGTGTCGAAGGGCGCGGCCGACCAATATGTGCTCGACTATGCGCGCAGCTATGGCCTTCCCGCCGCGGTGCTGCGGATGAGCTGCATCTACGGCCCCCGCCAGATGGGGACCGAGGACCAGGGCTGGGTCGCGCACTTCCTGATCCGCGCGATCGAGGGCCGGCCGATCACCATCTATGGCGACGGCGCGCAGGTGCGCGACATCTGCCACGTCGACGACGCCGTCGCGGCCTATCTGGCCGCATGGCAGCGGATCGACGCGGTCGCCGGCCGCGCGTTCAACCTCGGCGGCGGTCCGTCGAACGCGATCAGCCTGCGCCAGCTCCTCCAGCACATCGAGGCGCTGCTCGGCCGCCGGATCGAGCTGTCGTTCGAGGACTGGCGCGCGGGCGACCAGCGCTACTTCGTCGCGGACTCGCGCGGGCTGCGCGCCGCGCTCGGCCTGCCCGAACCGCGCGACTGGCGCGACGGGCTCGCCGACCTTGCCGGCTGGCTGGCCGAGGCGCGCGGGCAGGCGCTGCCCGCCCGCCAGATGGTCGCCGCTGAATGATCCGGGCGCTGATCACGGCCGACACGGTCGGCGGCGTCTGGACCTATGCCGCGGACCTGTGCCGGCTGCTGCCGCGCTTCGGGATCGAGCCGGTGCTGGTGACGCTGGGCCCGCGGCCCGACGCCGCCCAGCGCGCGATGATCGCCGGCGAGCTGATCGAAACCGACCTCCCGCTCGACTGGCTGGCCGACAGCGCCGCCGAGGTGCAGGCCGCCGGCGCGGCGCTCGTCGCGCTCGCCGCCGACCTGCGTGCCGACATCGTCCAGCTCAACGCCCCGGCCCTCGCCGCCGGCGCGCGGCACCAGGTGCCGGTGCTTGCCGTCGCGCACAGTTGCGTGTGCACCTGGTGGCACGCGGTCCGCGGCGGCCCGATCGCGCCCGACCTCGCCTGGCGCGCGCGGCTGACCGGCGAAGGCCTGCGCCAGGCGACGCGGAGCATCGCGCCGAGCGGTGCCTTCGCGCAGGCGCTCGCCACCTGCTACGGCCTGCCCACGCCGCCCGGCATCGTCCACAATGGCCGCCGCGCGCTCGCCGGGGCGGCGGGGCCGGCGCACGACTTCGCCTTCACTGCGGGCCGGCTGTGGGACGAGGGCAAGAACCTCGCCACGCTCGACCGCGCCGCCGCGATCATGTCGGTGCCGCTGCGGGCCGCAGGTCCGGCGGTCGGACCGCATGGCGGCGGCGTCGCGCTGGCGCATGTCGAGCGGCTGGGCGCGCTCGGCGAGGCGCAGCTCGCCGGCCAGCTCGCGCTGCGGCCGGTCTTCGTCTCGGCCGCGGTCTACGAGCCGTTCGGCCTTGCCGTGCTCGAGGCGGCGCAGGCCGGCTGCCCGCTCGTCCTCGCCGACATCCCGACCTTCCGCGAGCTGTGGGACGGCGCCGCGCGCTTCGTCTACCCCCATGACGCCGAAGGCTTCGCCCGCGCCGTCGACGAGATCGTCGCCACCCCGGCGTTGCGCGCGCGGCTGGCCGATGCCGCCCGCGACCGCGCGCGGCGCTTCACCGCCGAAGCGATGGCCGCCGGCGTCGCCGCCCACCTCGCCGAGCTTGCCGCGGTGCCGATGCTGGAGGCGGCCGAATGAAGATCGTCTATTTCACCCATTCGCTGGCAAGCTGCTGGAACCACGGCAACGCCCATTTCCTGCGCGGCGTGCTGCGCGAGCTGATGGCCTTGGGCCACGAGGTCGCGGCCTATGAGCCGGCGGGCGCGTGGAGCCTCGACAATCTGCTGTCCGACCATGGCTCGGAGGGACTGGCGGCCTTCAAGGCGGCCTATCCGGAGCTCCAGTCGACCGCGATCGACCCGGCCGCCGATCCCGCCCCGCTGGTCGACGGCGCCGACCTGGTGATCGTCCACGAGTGGAATGCGCCCGGCCTCGTCGCCGCGCTCGGCCGCCTGCGCAACCAGGGCGGCCGCTTCACCTTGCTGTTCCACGACACCCATCACCGCGCGGTCAGCGAGCCCGAGGCGATGCGCGCCTTCGACCTGTCCGGCTATGACGGGGTGCTGGCATTCGGCGAGACGCTTGCCGAGGTGTATCGCGGCTGGGGCTGGGGCGGCCGCGTCTTCGTCTGGCACGAGGCGGCGGACACGAGGCTGTTCCATCCGCCCGAGCAGGAGGGGCCCCGCGACGGGCTCGTCTGGATCGGCAATTGGGGCGACGGCGAGCGTTCGGCCGAGCTCGAGGAATATCTGTTCCGCCCGGCCCGGACCGCGCAACTCTCGCTCGACGTCTACGGCGTCCGCTACCCGCCCGAGGCGCGCCGCCTGCTCGACGCCTATGGCGCGGCCTTCCGGGGCTGGCTGCCCAATGCGCAGGCGCCGCAGGTCTATGCCCGCCACCTCGCGACCGTCCACGTCCCCCGGCGCTTTTACACCGAGATGCTCCCCGGCATCCCGACGATCCGCGTGTTCGAGGCGCTCGCCTGCGGCATCCCGCTCGTCTGCGCGCCCTGGCGCGACAGCGAGAGCCTGTTCCGCCCCGGCGACGACTATCTGGTCGCGCGCAACGGGACCGAGATGGCCCATCACCTGCGCGCGCTGCGCCACGAGCCCGACCTGCGCGCGCGCCTCGTCGACAACGGCCTGCGCGCGATCTGCGCCCGCCACAGCTGCGCGCATCGCGCGGTCGAGCTGCTGCAGATCCTCGAAACACTCACCGTCCAAGCTCCGATGAAGGTCCCGGCATGAAGATCGCGTTCTACGGCTCGAGCCTGCTGTCCTCCTATTGGAACGGCGCGGCGACCTATTATCGTGGCCTGCTGCGCGACCTCGCCGGGCGCGGTCACGAGATCACCTTCTACGAGCCCGACGCCTTCGACCGGCAGCAGCATCGCGACATGGACCCGCCCGAATGGGCCCGCGTAGTCGTCTATCCGGCGACCGCCGACGCGCTTCGCGAGGTGCTCGCCGAGGCGCGCAACGCGGACGTGGTGGTGAAGGCGAGCGGGGTCGGCGTGTTCGACGAGGAGCTGCTCGCCGGCATCCTCGCCCACGCTGCGCCGCACGCGATCCGCATCTTCTGGGACGTCGATGCGGCCGCCACGCTCGACGAGGTCCGCTCTGCGCCCGACCACCCGCTCCGTGCCTCGCTCCGCGAGCTCGACCTGGTGCTGACCTATGGCGGCGGCGCGCCGGTGGTGACCGCCTACGAGGCGCTCGGCGCGCGGCGCTGCGTGCCCGTCTACAACGCGCTCGACCCGACGACCCACCATCCCGTGCCCGACGATGCGCGGTTCACGGCCGACCTCGCCTTCCTCGGCAACCGGCTTCCCGACCGCGAGGCGCGCGTCGAGGAATTCTTCCTCAAGCCCGCGGGACTGTTGCCGGAGCGCAGCTTCCTGATCGGCGGCAATGGCTGGGAGAGCAAGGGCATGCCCGGCAACGTCCGCCACCTCGGCCATGTCTACACGCGCGAGCACAATGCGTTCAACTGCACGCCGCTCGCCGTGCTCAACGTCGCCCGCGATTCGATGGCGAGCATCGGCTTCTCGCCGGCGACACGGGTGTTCGAGGCGGCGGGCGCGGCAGCCTGCCTGATCACCGACCATTGGGAAGGCATCGAGCTGTTCCTCACCCCGGACACGGAAGTGCTCGTCGCGCGCGACGGGCAGGACGTCGCCGACCATGTCGCGGCGCTGACACCGGAGCGGGCGCGCGCGATCGGCGAGGCCGCGCTCGCCCGGGTGCTCGCCGGGCACACCTATGCGCGTCGCGGCGCCCAGGTCGACGCGATCCTGGCGGAGGAAATGGCGCGGCTGCGCCAGCGGAGCGCGGCATGAGGCTGGTCGTCCTCGGGCTCAGCCTGTCCTCGTCCTGGGGGAACGGCCATGCGACCACCTATCGCGCGCTGCTGAAGGCGTTCGCCGCGCGCGGCCATTCGATCCTCTTCCTCGAGCGCGAGACGCCCTGGTACGCCGCGCACCGCGACCTCGGCCGCCCCGACTATTGCGACCTCGCCTTCTACGACGATGTCGACGCGCTCGGCGGCTGGAGCCGCGAGATCGCACAGGCCGACGCGGTGATCGTCGGTTCCTATGTGCCCGACGGCGTCCCCGTCGGCCGCCTCGTCCAGCAGACGGCGCGCGGGGTGACCGGCTTTTACGACATCGACACGCCGGTCACGCTCGCCAAGCTGGCGCGCGGCGACCACGAATATCTCAGCCCCGAGCTGATCCCCGGCTACGACGTCTATCTGTCCTTCACCGGCGGGCCGACGCTGACCCGGCTCGAGCGCCAGCTCGGCGCGCCGGCCGCGCGGGCGCTCTACTGCTCGGTCGATCCGGCCGCCTATCGCCCGGCCGGCGCCGCCAAGCGGTGGGACCTGTCCTATCTCGGCACCTACAGCCCCGACCGCCAGCCCACGCTCGAACGCCTGCTGATCGAGCCGGCGCGCCGCTGCCCCGATCGCCGTTTCGTCGTCGCCGGGCCGCAATATCCCGGCGACATCGACTGGCCCGCCAATGTCGAGCGGATCGAGCACCTGCCGCCGGCCGAGCATGCCGGCTTCTACGATGCCTCGCGCTTCACCCTGAACGTCACCCGCGCCGACATGATCGCGGCCGGCTGGTCGCCGTCGGTGCGCCTGTTCGAGGCCGGCGCGTGCGGCACCGCCATCGTCTCCGACCGCTGGGACGGGCTCGACAGCCTGTTCGCGCCGGGCAGCGAAATCCTGCTCGCCGACGACACGGCGGACATCGAACGCGCGCTCGCGGGCGCGGACGCGGCGGCGATCGGCCGCGGCGGCCAGGCGCGCGTCCTTGCCGCGCACACCGCCGCGCACCGCGCCGCGGAGCTGGAGCAATGGCTGTCCGAAGCGATGGCCGCCGATCGCCCGCTGCGCGCGACCGGATAGGCCGGGCGCGCGCTCAGCGCGCTTCGGAAATGGCGCGCCAGCTCTCGGCGATCTCGCCGATGCTGCCCGCGACGTCGCGGACGCGCGCGGTGTCGTTGTCGATGCTGGCGCGCATGATCGACTCGCGCGCGCCGCGGTAGAAGCGCGACAGCGTCGCCGCCACCTCGCCGCCGCTCTCGAAGTCCAGCCCTGCCTCCAGCGCGAACAGGATCGCGAGCGCCTTGGTCAGTCGCGCGCTCTTGGCGGCATAGTCGCCCGCCTCGATCGCCAGCGCGCCCAGCCGCAGCTCGCGCAGCAGGTCGTCGTAGAGCAGGCCGACCAGCGCGTGCGGGCTGGCGCCGCCGACCCGGCTGGCGAGATCGACGTTGCGGTAGGTCTCCGCCGGATCGCGGGTCAGGCGGGAGGCGTAGGTCAACGGTCCGCCGTCCAGCTCTTGATCTGCTGCTCGAGAAAGCTCTGCGTCGCCTTGTAGGCCGAGACTCGCGCGTCCATGCCCGCGAACTGCTTGGTCAGCCGCGTGCGCATGTCCTCGGCCTGGCTCTTCATCGCGTCCTGCTGCTTGGCGAGCTGGGTCTTCAGCCGGGCATAGCCCGCATTGCTCGCGGTCAGGCTGCCGCCGGGGTTGGTCAGGTCGATCGAGACCTGGCGCAACGCCGCGCCCAGGCCGCCGGTCAGCATGCGCTCCACCGCCGCGCCGTTGGCGGCGAGCACGCGCGCGAGCTGGCCGGTGTCGAGCGTCAGCGTGCCGTCGCGATTGGTGCGCACGCCCAGCTCGGCCAGCGTGCGCGGTTCGCCGGCCGCGCCGTTCGGGTTGAGGTCGCGATTGGTGAGCGTGCCCAGCCTGCGGATCAGGTCGCGCGCGCCCGCGTCGGAGCGGAGCACGCCCGAGGTGGCGTTGGTGTCTTCCTTCGCCTCGCCGAGCAGCTGGTTGTAGGTGTCGACGATGTCGGTCATCGCCTGCGACAGGCCGGCGGTCGGCGGCGCGGTGGTGATCGCGATCACCTGGCCCGGCGCGGCCTTGACCAGGTCGAGCTTTACTCCCGTCAGCACGTCGCTGACGCTGTTGGTCGGCCGGCGCAGCGCCACCCCGTCGACCGCGACGATGCTGTCGTCGGCCTTGCGGGTCAGCGACAGCGCCTGGGCGGCGGTGTTGTACTGGAGGGAGGCCAGGCCCGGGCTCGCCGGGTCCTCCGCCACGTCGATGGTGAAGGACTGCTCGGCGCCGGTCGCGCCCTTGATCGACAGGCGCGACCCGTTGACGTCGCTGACCACGGTCGCGGTCACGCCCGCGCGCGCCGCGTTGATCGCGTTGGCGATGCCGGTCAGGCTGTTTTCGCCGTCGCCGATGGTCACGGTGACCGGGCTGGTGCCGGCCTTGGCGACGAAGCCGGTCGGGGTGTCGCCGATCCATGTGGTGGTGCCGAGCGTGATGGTGAGCGTGCCCTTGCCGACCGGTGCCGCGCGGTCCGCGACGGGCGCCGAGGTCACCACCTGCGAGGTCGCGAGCTGGCGCACCTCGACCTCGGCGGACAGGCCGGCGATGTTCGCGCCCGGCAGCAGGCTCGCGGCGAGCACCGACGCGTCCGAGCTGACCGGCTGGGTCGAAAGCGAGCCGCCGCTCACCAGGCTGGTCAGCGCCGAGGAGAAGCCGTTGAGGTTCGAGCGCAGCCGCGCCACCGCCGAGATCTGCGCCTCGACCGTTTCCTGCCGGCTGGTCAGCAGCCGCGTCTTGTTCGCGAATTGCGCGTCGACGAGCTGGGAGACCAGCGCCGCGGTGTCGATGCCCGAGCCGATGCCGAGCGAGACGGGAATGGAGGTCATGCGCGCAACTGCCTTTCCCCTGTAAGTTCGGCCGAACGCTCGAAAACTTTAGGGCTTGCCGGGGCCGATCCGGGCGCCGTTCTCGTCGAACAGCGCGCTGTCCGGCACGATGACGTTGGGCGCGCCGCCGCCGGCGCGCAGGTTCACGCCGAACACGAAGGCGAGCACGGTCGCGATCGCGACATAAAGATCGTCGCGGATCTGCTGGCCCTCGCGGCTGGTGTAGTAGACGGCGCGCGCGAGCGACGGATATTCGAGCACCGGCTTGTCGAGCTCGGCCGCGAGCTCGCGGATCGCGAGCGCCTTCGCGCCGCGCCCCTTGGCGACGACCACGGGCACCTCGTCCTCGCCGCGCTCGTAACGCAGCGCCACGGCGAAATGCGTCGGGTTGGTGAGCACCACGTGCGCGCCCTCGACCGCCTTGCGGACGCCGCCCTTCAGGATCTCCCGCTGGCGCTGGCGCAGCGCCGACTTCAGCTCGGGCGAGCCTTCGCTCTCCTTGTGCTCGTCCTTGATCTCCTGCTTGGTCATGCGCAGCTTGGCGAGCAGGCGGACGAGCTGGATCGGAACGTCGACGCCGGCGATCAGCAGCAGCCCGCCGGACATGACCAGCAGCAGGAAGACGAAACGCGCGCCGAGCGCGGCCACGCTGCCCTCCACATTGCCGGCGACGAGGCCGAGCGACTCCTCCTTCATCGACCAGAGCATCCAGCCGCCGATCGCGCCCAGCAGCACGACCTTGAGGAGGCCCTTGCCGAGCTCGATCAGCCCCTGCAGTCCGAACATGCGCTTCAGGCCCGACGCGGGATTGATGCGCGAACCCTTGAAGCTCATCAGCCCGGCGTTGAACCGGGCGCCGCCGATGCCGGCCTGGCTGGCGATCGCCGTCGCGATGGTGATGCCGAACAGCAGCAGCAGCGACGGCGCGAGCATGAGCCCGACCGCGGCGAGCGGACGCAGCGGATTGAAGTCCTCGATATCGGCGCGCCCGAACTGCAGGCATTCGCGCATCACCGCCTTCAGCGCCGCGATCAGCGCCGGCCCCGAGAAGACCAGCCACAGCGCGCCGCCGAGCACGACGGCGGCGGTCGCGAACTCGCGGCTGCGGAGGATCTCGCCCTTGTCGGCGGCGTCCTTGCGCCGTTTCTGGGTCGGCGCTTCGGTCTTCTCGCCGAATTGCTCCGCGCTCATTCGCCGAGCACCAGGCTGGCGGCGGCGGCGAGCGCCTCGCGCGCGATCACGCCCATCGCCTCGCCCATTTCGGGAAAGGCGATGGCGAGCGCGACGACGCCGGTCGCGAGGCTCGCGGGCAGGCCGACCGCGAACAGGTTGAGCGCCGGCGCCGAACGCGACAGCATGCCGACGATCACGTTCAGCGACAGCAGGATGAAGCCGACCGGCAATGCGAGCAGCAGCCCGGCCGAGAAGGCATAGCCGCCGAACAGCGCGATGTCCTTCAGCTGGGCGGGGGCGAGCCAGGCGCCGCCCGGCGGCAGCACGCTGTACGAGCGCACGACCAGCTCGACCAGCACCAGGTGGCCGTCGATCGCCAGGAACAGCAGTGTCATCAGGATCGTCAGGAACTGGCCGAGCGCCGGCGTCGAAACGCCGGCCTGCGGGTCGACCGCGGTCGCGAAGCCAAGCCCCATCGTCCCGCCGATCGCTTCGCTCGCGATCAGCGGCCCGGCAAAGGCGATCTGCAGGATGAAGCCGAGCGCCAGGCCGACCAGGGCCTCCTGCGCGACCTGGAGGAAGGTCGCAAGCGAGAAGACGGCGGCCGGGATCGGCACGTTCGCAGTGTTGAAGACGAGCACGCCGATGCCGCCGGCGAGGACGACGCGAACCGGGACGGGCACCGAGACCGCGCCGAAGATCGGCGCGGCGACGAAGGCGGCGCCGATCCGCACCATCACGAAGACGAGGCCGAACAGCGCCGGCTCGACGGACGGCAGGCCGAGCCCGAGCATGCTACCGGACCAGGTCCGGGATGCGGTCGAAGATCGAGAAGGTGAAATCGGCGAGCAGGCCGAGGATCAGCGACCCGAACACCGCGAGGCTGATCGCGACGACGACGAGCTTCGGCACGAACGACAGGGTCGCTTCGTTGATCGAGGTCGCCGCCTGGACCATGCCGAGCAGCAGGCCGGCGAGCAGCGCGGGGATCAGGATCGGCGCCGAGGCGAGCGCGAGCACCCACATCGCCTCGCGGCCGACCGAGATGAAGTAGGACGCGTCCATGGGCGCTAGCTCACGAAACTGTTGGCGAGCGATCCCATCGTCAGCGCCCAGCCGTCGACGAGCACGAAGAGCAGCAGCTTGAACGGCAGCGAGATGATCGTCGGCGACAGCATCATCATGCCGAGCGCCATCAGCACGCTCGCGACGACGAGGTCGATGACGAGGAACGGCAGGAAGATCAGGAAGCCGATCTGGAACGCGGTCTTGAGCTCGGACGTGACGAAGGCGGGCAGCGCGATCGAGAATGGCACGTCGGCGGGCTTCGCGAACGGCCCCTGCTTGGCGATCTTCGAGAAGAGCTCGATGTCCTTGACCCGCGTCTGCTTCATCATGAAGCCGTGCATCAGGTCGCCGCTGCGCGAGATCAGCTCGCCCGCCTGGATCTGGCCGGCGGCATAGGGCCTGACCGCCTGCTCGTTCACCTGGGTGAGCACCGGCGACATCACGAACAGCGTCAGGAACAGCGACAGCCCGACCAGCACCTGGTTGGGCGGCGTCTGCTGCAGCCCGAGCGCCTGGCGCAGGATCGACAGCACGATGATGATCCGGGTGAAGCTGGTCATCATCAGCAGCAGCGACGGCAGCACCGTCAGCAGCGACATGATGATCAGCACCTGCAGCGACAGCGACAGCGGCGCCTGTCCGCCGCCGAGCTGGCCGAGCGCGCGGTCGAGCGCCTCGGGCGCGCCGGGTGCGGTCGGCGCCGCGGGCGGGGTCGGCAGCGCCGGCGCGGCCTGCGCGAAGGCGGGCACCGCGATCAGCAGCGCGAGAAGAAGCGCGAGCACCGTTCCCCCGATCAGGCGGGGGCGAACGGCGACGGCAAGGCTAGGCACCGCGATTCTCCACCTTGTCGACGAGCGCCACGCCGCCGCGGCCGACCGAGACGAGCAGCTTGGCGCCCTCGAACTCGATCACCGCGAGCCGCAGGCCCGGCGAGATCATCATGCTTTCCTTGACCGCGATCTGCCGCGTGCCCTGGTTGCCGGGCAGCTTGGTCTCGAGCTTCCGCCAGGCCCACAGGCAGGCGACGAGCAGCCCGCAGACGAGCGGCAGCAGCAGCGCAAGCTTCAGGAGATAGGTTCCGATCACAGCGCGTCCGCGGGCGACTGATCGGCGAGCTCGGTGATGCGGATGCCGAAGCGGTCGCCGACGGTGACCACCTCGCCGCGCCCGATCAGCGTGCCGTTGACCAGCACGTCGAGCAGTTCGTTCGCATAGCGGTCGAGCTCGATCACGCTCGACTCGCCGAGCGCGAGCAGCTCGCGCAGCTTCAGGTTCGTCCCGCCGACCTCGACCGACAGGCGGACGTCGACGTCTTGCAGCAGGCGGAAATTCGCGGCGACACCGCCGTCGACCGGCAGCCCCTTGTGGCTCATGTCGTTCATGGCTGTTCCTCGTCTTCGATCGGTTCCAGGCGGTTGAGGCGGATCGCGGCGCGGCCGTTGGCGGCACCGACGGCACCGCGCGCGAAGGTCTTGTCGGCGACCAGAAGCGGGATTTCGGGCCCGAAGCTGATCGGGATCACGTCGCCGGGCTTGAGCGTCATCAGCTTGGACAGCGGGATCACCGGCTCGGCCAGCACCGAGCGGACCGGCAGCTTCACGTTCATCGTCGCGCGGGTGAGCGCGGCCAGCCACGCCGGGTCGGCGCCGCCGCGGCGCGACTGCACCTTGGACGACAGGATCGAGGCGATCGGCTTCAGCGAGGCGGCCGGGTACAGGATGTCGAGCGTCGCGCGCTTGTGGTCGCCGTCGAGCAGCGTGAAGCGGGTCAGCACCACCCGTTCCTCGACGTCGATGTGCGACAGCATCGCCGGGTTGGCTTCGCTGCGGCCCGGGTGGAAATCGATCTCCGCCAGCTCGCGCCAGGCGCCCGCAAGCCGCTCGACGACCCCGTTCGCCAGCCGCGCGATCATCGCGTCGGCGGTCGGGGTGAACTCGGCCGGCATCGGCTCGGGCGCGCGGCCGGGGCCGCCGAAATAGAGGTCGACCAGTTCGAACAGCAGCCGGCCTTCCAGCACCAGCATCGCCTGGCCGGACAGCGGCGCCATCGAGACCAGGGTGGTGCTCGACAGCTCGGGGCCACGGGCCTTCAGATAATGGTCGAAGCGGCGGATCTCGATCCCGTCCGCGGCGACCTTCACCGGCCGGCGGAGCAGCGGCTCGAACAGCGTGCGGAGCGCGCGCGCGAGCCGCTGGTTCACATGGGCGAGCGCGTTGAGATCGCCGAGCGGATTGACCGTCGCCGTGCCGAGCGCATGGACGTGCCCGGCCTGCTTGGGGCGGGCGCGGGAGCGCGGCTCGTCGGCGAGCATCGTGTCAGCTTTCTCAACCATCTACATGGTTACTGAACAATGAAATTGGTAAAGTAGACGTTACCAACGCCGCCAAAGCCTTCCTTTTCTTTGAGCGTGTCGTTGATCGCCTTTGCCAGCCGGCGCTGCAGATCCTTCTTGCCGTCGGCGGTAAACACCTGTTCTTCATCGGTTTCCGACAGGGTCATCAGCACCGCCGAGCGCACCGCGAGCTCATGGCCCTTGAGGTTCTGGATCACGCGCTCGTCATAGTTTGTCGACACGGCGAGCCCGACCTGGATCAGATGGGTGCTGTCGCGCAGGTTCGAGGTGAACTCCTTTTCGAGCTGGAAATAGCTCGATTCATATTTCGGCGCGTCGCCTTCGGCCTTGCTCTCGCTCCCGGCTTCGGCACCGCCCTCGCCTTCCTCCGCCTTGGGCTTCGAGCCCTTCGGCACGAGCTGCGGCATCGGCTTTTCGGCCTCCTCGGCCTTGCCGCCGCCGAGCAGCGCCGGGGCGGCGAAATACAGCCCGCCGCCCACCCCGGCGCCGGTCAGGACCAGCGCGCCGAGGATCAGCAGCAGCGGCGACTTGCGCTTCTTCTTGGGCGCGGCATCGGCGGAAGCGGGAGCGGCGGTAGCCATGTTCGTTCAGACCTTCTGTTCGTCTCGGTTCAGGCAATCCGGTCGTCGGACCGGTCGGTGGACGGAGTCTCGGCGCCGGCGCGCGCCGGGGCTTCGGGCAATGTCGCCCCGTCGCCGCCCTGGCGGCGCTGCGGGTTCTGGTGCGACGCGCCGGCGTCGACGCTCGACTGGGTCAGGCGCAGCCCGCGGGCCTCGGCCATCTCCTGGAGCTTGGGCGCCGCCTCGCCGAGCATCGCGCGGGCCTGCGGATTGTCCGCGCTCATGGTGACGTGCATCCGTTCGTCGCGACGCTCGATGCGGATCTCGACCACGCCCAGTATGTCGGGCGCGAGCCGGATCTGCGCCTCGCGCGTGCCATTCTCGTGGCGGATCTCGCCGATCCGCTCGATCATCGACTGCATCCAGTCGGCGCGCGCGGTGTCGACCACCGGCCCGGGCGCGGCCGCGAAGTCGGGCGCGCGGACCTGGACGGGCGTCGCCGGATGAAAGCCGAAGCCCGGCGCCGATCCTGTCGCGGGCGCGACGTCGAACGCCGCCGGCGCGGCCGGCGTGCGCTCGGCCAGCGCGGCGGGCAAGGAGCGAGGCGGCGCAACGCCGGCCGCCAGCGCCGCGAGCGCCTCGAACGGGCGCCCGGCGGGGCTCGCGTCGGGACGCGGCTCAGGGCGCGGCGGCTCGGCCTCGCCGCGCGCCGGATCGAGCCGCGGCTGGCCCGAACGCTCGAACGCACGGGCAAGCCCGGTCAGCCGCTCGGCGTCGCGCCCGCGCGCGGCGGACGGATGCGGCGCGGGTGCGCCATCCTCGGCCGGGCTCGGCGCGATCTCGGCCGGTTCGGTCGCGTCCTGTGAGGCTTCGATCGTCGGCTCCGCCGTCGAGACCGGCGGCTCGGGGGACGCCGGTGGCGGCGACGCGTCGACCGGCATATCGACCTCCGCCTCGGCGGGCGCGCCGGGGACGCGCACCGGGTCGAGCCGTGCGGTCGCATGGGCGACGGCCGGAGTCTCGGCAACGCGGGCGGCCACGATGATCCTCGCCTCGGGATTGCGGCGCGCCAGCTCGGCCTCGGCCGCGAAGCCCGGGTCGGGGCGGAGATCGCGGTCGCGCGCCTTGGGCGGCTGCGCGTCGGCCCCGCCGTCGATCGCGTCGCCGACCGGCAGCTCGGCCGGCGCGTCGAGCGCATCGGCGCGCAAGGGCATCGGCAAGGGCCGGTCCTGGCGCGACGCCTTGCCCTTGCCGGGCACCGCGATCTCGCCGAGGCGGCGGGCCAGGCCCGGCGGCAGCTCGGCTTCGAGGAATTTGGGCCCGGTGATCGGCTGCGCGCCGCCAGCGACCACCGGCACGTCGCCACCGGTCGCGAGGACCGCGTCGAGCGTCGGCAGCTCGGGATCGGCGATCCCCGTCGCCCCCGGGGTCTCGCTCTCCCCGGTCCCGCGCGCAAGCAGGTCGGCAACGGCTTGCCGCACACCCGGCAAGACGCTGCCGGCGGGTGCCGGCATGTTCTGCGCCTCGAAGCCCTCCAGCAGGCTGGCGAAGCCGGCGGGATCGCCCGGTGGCATCGCCGCGGGCGAGGGTGTCGTCGCAATGGGCGAGGGAGAGATCGTGTTCGGCGTCATGCGGCGTCCCGCTGAAGTGAAACTCAGCGGGCCTTCAGCAAGGACCGTGCCAGCGACTTGGGATGGGGCGCGTCCTCGAGCGCCTTGCGGACCGCGGCGGCCTGGGCGTCGAGCTCGCGCGCGATCAGCTTCTCGATCACATTATGGTCGCGCTTGGCGTGGCCGGCGGCTTCGCGCGCCTGGGTCAGCTGCTGGTTGGCGGCCGCCACGCGCCGCTGCGCCTCGACCTGGCTGCGCGACAGCCGGTCGCGATAATGCGCCGCGGCGAACAGCGAAATGCCTTGGGCCGCGCCCGCCTGGGGCGCCACGTCCTGGCGCAGCGCCTCGATGCGCGCGGCAAGCTGGGCCGCGCTCGACGCCTGGTCGAGCGCCCGGGCCTGATCGGCGCGGGCGAGGTCGAGCTGGAGCGCGCGGACGCGCAGCATGCGGCCGAGCCGGCGGGCGTCGCGCGCCATCAGGCGTCGCCGAAGATGCCGACCAGCTCGTCGACCGACTCGTCCAGGCCGATGCTCTGGCGTGCATCCTGGCGGATATAGTCGAGGATCGCCGGATGGCAGGCGAGCGCCTGGTCGATCGTCGGATCGGCCCCGCCGCGATAGGCGCCCATCAGGATGAGGTCGCGATTTTCCTCGTAGGTGGCGAGGTGACGTCGCAGCACGCGCGCCGCCTGCACATGCGGCTCGCCGGCAATGTCGGTCATCACGCGGCTGACCGACGGCCCGAGGTCGATCGCCGGATAGACGCCGCGCTCGGCGAGGCTGCGCGACAGCACGATATGCCCGTCGAGAATCGAGCGGGCGCTGTCCACGACGGGGTCGTTGCCGTCGTCGCCATCGGCGAGGATCGTGTAGATGGCAGTGATCGATCCGCCGCCGCGCGCGTCGACGCCGGCGCGCTCGATCAGGTTGGGCAGCATCGCGATCGCCGAAGGCGGATAGCCGCGCGCCGATGCGGGCTCGCCGAGCGCAAGGCCGATCTCGCGGCCGGCATGGGCGACGCGGGTCAGGCTGTCCATAATCAGCAGCACGTTCTTGCCCTCGGCGCGAAAGGCCTCGGCGATGGCGGTGGCGCGCATCGCGCCGCGGATGCGGAGCACCGGGGAGTGGTTGGCGGGCACGGCGACGATCACCGAGCGTGCGCGCGCGGCCCCGGCGACCTTGGTCTCCAGAAAGTCCGTCACTTCGCGGCTGCGCTCGCCGATCAGGCCGACCACGACCACGTCGGCCTTCACGCTGCGCACGATCATGCCGAGCAGGACCGACTTGCCGACGCCCGAGCCCGCCATGATGCCGACGCGCTGGCCCTGGCCGATCGTCAGCAGTCCGTTGATCGCGCGCACGCCGACGTCCAGCGGGCGCGTGACCCGGGCGCGGTCGAGGGGGTTTTGCGGGCGACCGCCGAGCGGCCAGCCGCGCGCGCCGCGGATCGGGCCGAGGCCGTCGATCGGATTGCCGGCGCCGTCGACCACCCGGCCGAGCAGCGCGTCCCCGACCTGCGCCTCGCCGGGCTGGCCGATCGGACGGACTGGCGCGTCGGGGAGCAGCGGCGCGGGGCCGCCGAGGTTCATCATCAATGTGCGGCCCGCACGGAAGCCGATCACTTCGGCCTCGACCGAGCCGGCGCCCTCGCCGATCCGGCAGATCGTGCCGACCGGCAGGCTGAGCCCGACCGCCTCCATCAACAGGCCGTCGAACGAGGCCAGTCGCCCGATCACCTCCGCGCGCGGCGCGAAGTCGAGCTTGAGCTGGTCGAGATAAGCGTGCGCGAACCGCTTGAGCATCAGTCGAGCGCCGGCATCGGCGCGCGCTCGATCGCTGCGGCGAGCTGGGCGAGCCAGGCGCTCGGGCCGTCCTCGATCGCGGTGGTCCGCGTCTCGATGCGGAAGCCGCCACGCTCCACGCCCGCGTCGGCGATGGTCAGCACCCGCGGCGGCACGCGGCCCTGGAGCAGCGCGAGGTCGTCCGGGTGGAGGCGCAGGCTGGCGCTCTCCGACGGATCGGCGAGCAATTGCACGGCCGAATCGATGCGCGCGGCAAGTCGGTCGGGCGCGATGCCCGCTTCGCCGACCATCCTTGTGACCAGGTAGAGCACGGTCTGGCGCAGCCGCGCGGCAAGCGTCTCGCGTTCGAGCGGCGCGAACGCCTCGAGCGCGGTCGCCAGCCGGGCCAGCGCCTCGTCGTTCGCCGCGCCGCGCGTGGCGGCCATGCGCTCGCCGGCCGCCATGCCCTCGGCAAAGCCCTCGGCGCGCGCGGCTTCGAGGGCATCGAACGCCTGTTCGGACTCGCTCGCCGGCGGGGCGGGCTGCCGCCCGCGCTCGCCCATCGGGTCGAAGGGATCCCAGCCCGATGTCGGGTTGTGCCCGGGCGTCGCCGGGCGGAAATGGCGCGGCTCGGGCGCCGGGCCGGCATCGGAGCGGGCCAGTCCTTCGAGGCCGGACTCGGCGAAGCCGCCGCGCATCCCCGACATCGCCGCGCCGAGCGCGCCGACGTCGACGGACCGCGCCGTCGCGAACGGATCAGACATATTCGTCGCCCTGGTTGCCGAGGCGGATCGCGCCGTCCTTGGCGAGCTGGCGGGCCGAGACGAGCACGGCGCGCTGCGCCTCCATCACATCCGACAGGCGGACCTGGCCGCGCGATTCGATCTCGTCCTTGATCGTCTCGGCGGCACGCTGCGACATGCAGCCCAGGAAGCGCGCCCGCGCCGCCTCGTCGACGCCGCGCAGCGCGAGCACCAGCACGTCGCTCTCGACCGAACGGAGCAGCGTGCCCATGCTCTTGTCGTCGAGCTCGAGCAGATGCTCGAAGATGAACATCTCCTCCTCGATCCGGCGCGCGGTCTCGCGGTCGATCTTGGCGAGCTTGGGCATGACCCGCGCCTCGACCCCGCGCTTGGCCTTGTTCATGATCGCCGCCGCCTCGCGCGTGCCGCCCATCGCCACCGGCTGCGGGCCGCCGGCGCCGGCGATCCGCGCGGCGAGCACGTCGCCGAGCATGTCGAGCGCTTCGGGCGAGACCGGGCCGAGCGTGGCGATGCGGTGCAGGATGTCGGGCTGCGCCGCCTCGGGCAGCCCCTCGATCACCTCGGCCGCCTTGCCGGGCTCGAGATTGGCGAGCAGCACCGCCGCGATCTGCGGCGGCTCGTCCTTGATCAGCGTCGCGATCTCGGCCGGGTCGAGCCAGCCGAGGATGTCGACCGGCGAACCCGACTCGCGCGGGGTGATCCGGGCGAGCACGCCATCGGCCTTGTCGCCGAGCGCCTTGGTCATCACCGTCTCGATCCGCGGCCGCGGGTCGAAGCCGACCGCGGTGCGCTGCTTGGCCTTCTTCACGAAGTCGTCGAGGACGTTCTCCACCTGCGGCTCGCCGACATCCGCCACCGCGAACATCGCCTTGCCGAGCTGGCGCACTTCCTCGGGCTCGAGCTTGCGGAGGATCGTCGCCGCTTCCTCCTCGCCGACCAGCATCATCAGGACCGCCGCCTTCTCGACGCCGGTAAAGCCACGGGCCTCGGTCATGCGCCCGCCTTGATCATGTCGCGCACGGCAAGCGCCGCGCGGGCCGGGTTCTCGCGGGTGAACTCGCGCACCAGCTTCACCTTTTCCTCATAGCCCATCGCGCTTTCGAGCTTCTCGATGGTGACCGATTCGCGTCCCGGCACGACCGGGCCGGCGGGGCTCGCCAGCGCCGCGATCGCGTCCGCCTCGCTGGGTGCGTCGGGCTCCGCCTTCCGGCGCGACATCATCCGCATCAGCGGGCGCACGCCCAGCAGCAGCACCAGCAGCGCGATCACCAGCGCGGTCAGGTTGCGCGCCAGCACCGGGAACCAGTTCGCCTCGTAGAAGGGCGGCGCAGTGCCTTCGGCCGTGCCCGCGAACTTGCGCGAGATGACCGTCACCTGATCGTTGCGCGCGGGGTCGTAGCCGACCGCGGCGCGGACGAGTTCGGTCAGCTGCTGCACTTCCTGCGGGCTGCGCGGCTTCGCGCCCTCGGCATCGCGGAGCACGACCGCGACCGAGATGCGCTTGACGCTCCCCGGCGCGGCGCGGGTGACCGAGACTTCCTTGTCGAGCTCGTAGGAGCGCGCGAACTGGTCGGTCTGCTTGACCGGCCCGGCCGCGGCCGGCGGCGCGCCGACCGGCGAGGGCTGCGCCGCGGCGCCGGCCTTGACCTGGCTGGCGGGCGGCGGCGTGTTCGACAGCGTGCCGGGGATGCCGCCGGCAGGCGCCGGGTCCGACTGGTTGCCGGTCCAGTTCCCCTGCTCGGCGCGCAGCGCGCCTTCCTTGCCATAGGCCTCGCGCGTCGCCTGCGTCTCCGACAGGTCGACATCGGCCTGGACCTCGGCGCTGAAATTGCCGGCGCCGATCAGCGGCGTCAGCAATTGGGCGAGCTGCTCGCGATACTTGGTCTCGACGCGGCGCTGGAAGTCGATCCGCGCGTCGGTCGCGTCGAGCCCGGCGCCGCTGCCCGCCGGCTTGGTGAGCAGCGAGCCCGCCCCGTCGACGATGGTGACCGCGTCCGGCTTCATCCCCGGCACCGACGAGGCGACGAGGTTGATGATCGAGCGCACCTGCAGGTCGGCGAGCGTGTGGCCCGCGGCGAGCCGGACGATCACCGATGCGGACGGCGCGGCGCTGTCGCGCACGAACACGGTGTTCTCGGGCATCGCCAGGTGGACGCGCGCCTCGGTGACGCCCTCGATCTCCTGGATCGAGCGGGCGAGCTCGGATTCGCGCGCCTGGCGCAGCCGCTCGCCCTCGACGGCGCGGCTGACGCCCATCGGCAGCTGGTCGAGGATCGCATAGCCGCCCGGCGACGCCTTGGGCAGGTTCTGCGCGGCGAGCAGCATGCGCGCCTTGTAATAGTCGTCCTCGGCAACGGTGAGCGTGCCGGTCTGCGGGTCGACGACATGGCCGATATTGCCCTGCTGCAGCGCTTCGGCCGCCGCCGCCTTGTCGGCGTCCGACAGGCCAGAGAACAGGATTTTCTGCGGCGGCGTCGCGACCAGCGTCCAGGCGAGCGCGGCCGATGCGAGCAGGCCGACCAGGCCGATCGCCGGCGCGCTCTTGCGCACCGCGGGCTGGCCCCAGATCGACTTCACCGTGCCCATCGGGTCGCGGCTGAGGCGCGACATCGCCGGCGACACGGCCGGCGCGGCGGCCGCGCCGGTCGCCGGGGCGGCGGGCGGAAGCACTTCGCTTTGCGGGGAGAGAGCGTTGGTGGCCATGGCTTAAACCGGCATGCTCATGATGTCCTTGTAGGCGGACAGGAGTTTGTTGCGGGCCTGCAGCGTCGCCTCGAAGGCGAGCGAGGCCTTCTGGCGGGCGAGCATGACCTGGGCGACGTCGACTGTCTCGCCGCGCTCATAGGCTTCGCTGGCCTTCTGCGCGGCGCTCTGGCTCTCGTTCACCGACTTGAGCGCGGCTTCCATCGTCGCGCCGAAGCCGCCCGAGGCGACCCCGGACGGTCCCGACGGCGCCGCCGGCGCCGCCGCGCCCGCGACCGTGTTGGCGCGCTGCAGCGCCGCGTTGCGTTCGAGGATCTGGGCGCGGATCGCCATCACCCGATCGGTGCCGGAAATGCGGTCGACGCTCATGCCCAGGCGCTCCGGTTGGGCGCGATCGCCTCGCCGGCCTCACGCATCCGGGCGAGGCGGTAGCGCAAGGTCCGCTCCGAGATGCCGAGCCGCTTCGCCGTCTCCGCGCGGTTGCCGCCGCACTGGGCGAGCGCGTCGCGGATCGCCTGGCTCTCGTGCAGCCGCACGATGTTGCCGAGCCGGGGATCCGCCGCGACCGGCGGGGCCGCGGCCGCGCTGGCGGCCGCGCGCGGGGCGGCGTCGAACACGATGTGTTCGGCCTCGATGCGGTCGGCGGGCGCGAGCAGCAGCGCGCGCTGGATCACGTTTTCGAGCTCGCGGACATTGCCCGGCCAGTCGTGCGCCTGCAGCGCGTCGAGCGCGGCCTGCGACGGCCAGGGGATGGTCTCGCGGGTGCCGGCATGGCGCAGGATCATCGTCGCGGCGAGCGCGGCCACGTCCTGGCGGCGGTCGCGCAGCGACGTCGTCGACAGCGGGAACACGCTCAGCCGGTAGTAGAGATCGGCGCGGAAGCGGCCGGCCTCGACCTCTTCGGGAAGGTCGCGGTTCGCGCAGGCGATGACTCGCACGTCGATCGGCTCGGGCGTGGTCGCGCCGAGCGGCACCACTTCGCGCTCCTGGAGCACGCGCAGCAGCTTCGCCTGCAAGCCGAGCGGCATCTCGGCGATCTCGTCGAGCAGCAGCGTGCCGCCATGGGCGGCGCGGAAAAAGCCCTGGGCGGCGTTGCCGGCGCCGGTGAAGGCGCCCTTCACATGACCGAATAGCAGCGCCTCGAGCATGGATTCGGGCAGCGCCGCGCAGTTGACGGCGATGAACGGCCCGTCGGCGCGCGGCGAGTTGGCGTGGATGTGGCGGGCGAGCACTTCCTTGCCCGTTCCGGTCGGCCCGTTCACCAGCACGGTGATGTCGCTCGACGCCACCCGCTCGGCGAGCGCGAACAGCGCGAGGCTGGTCGGGTCGGCCGCGGTCGGCGCGGTGCCGCGCAGCAGCGCGGCGGCGAAGGCGTGGCCGAACACCATGTCCTCGGGCCCGAAGCTCAGCCGCGCAGGCCCGGCGTCCCCGGCCGGCACCAGCGCACGGTCGCCATGGGCCAGCACCAGCGTGGTGCGCGGGGCGGGAAGCTTCTCCCCGTCCGCGACGACGAACATGTCGCCCGGGCGGGTGCGGTCGCCGGCATGCGGGCGGACGTCCCAGCCCAGCCCGCGCATCCAGGAGAGCAGCAGCCCGTGGTTCCGCGTCGCGCCCTCGCTGTGGAAGATCGACCCCATGATTTTTTTGGAACCCCCGTTCGTTGCCGGCCCGGTATCGGCGATCGAGGTAAAGTCATGGTTAACGTTAGAACCGCGTCTACGCGCGCCCGCGTAGAGGGCCGGGCCAGGGTTAACGGATCGGCGGCCACAAATTTTGCCCTAAAGCCCGGCTGATGCCGGTCGTTCTGTGCTGTGCGGCTCTGGCTCGCTCCGGTTCTCGACCGGGGGAAGGAGCGCAGCCGGAACAGACACGGAGACACGTTATGACCGTTATCTCGACCAACTCCGCCGCGTTGCGTGCCCAGAACGGCTCGCGCATGGCGCAGGCTTCGCTCCAGACGGCGATGGAGCGCCTTTCGACCGGCAAGCGCATCAACAGCGCCAAGGACGACGCCGCCGGCCTTGCCATCGCATCGACCATGACCTCGCAGATCCGCGGCATGAGCCAGGCGATCCGCAATGCCAATGACGGCATCTCGCTGGCGCAGACCGCCGAAGGCGCGCTGGGCGAGGTCACCAACATGCTGCAGCGCATCCGCGAGCTGGCCGTCCAGTCGGCTTCGGGCACCTACAGCAACGCCGACCGCACGAACCTGCAGACCGAAGTCGCGCAGCTCGGCGCCCAGATCGACAGCATCATCTCGGGCACCAAGTTCAACGGCGTGACGCTGTTCGGCGCGACCGACGTGACGATCAACATCCAGACCGGTTCGGCGGCTGCCGACCAGGTCGCGCTGACGATCACCGGCCTGAACGTCGCGACCGCCACGGCGTCGAACATCTCGACCGCCGCCGGTGCGACCACCGCGCTCGGCAACGTCGACACCGCGCTGACCGCGGTCAGCACGACCCGCGCCTCGCTCGGTGCGGGCCAGAGCCGGCTCGAGTCGGTGGTCAACAACCTGACCAGCAACGTCAACAACCTGTCGGATGCGCGCAGCCGCATCGAGGACACCGACTTCTCGGTCGAGACCACGAACCTCGCCAAGTCGCAGATCCTCAGCCAGGCGGCCACCGCGATGCTCGCGCAGGCCAACCAGAGCGCCCAGGGCGTCCTGAACCTGCTCCGCTAAGCTTCGTACCAGTCGCTTACGCACACGCACTGACCCCCGGCGCCGCGCGGTGCCGGGGGTCTTTTCATGGACGGCATGCACCGGACGCCCTCCCCCACCCCGGGCGTGACCCGGGATGGCGAGAAAGGCGGCAACTCTCGCACGACCGGTCGCGTTGAGCGGGCATGAAAAACTCGACCAAAATCGCCGCGGGCACGATCGCTGCCACCGCCCTCGCCGGCGCCGCGCTCTTCAATCGCAGCCGCGCCGCCGCCGCCGAGCGCGCGACCCCGCCCCAGGGCAAGTTCATCGAGATCGACGGTGTCCGGCTCCATTATGTCGAGCGCGGCGACGGGCCGCCGGTCGTGCTGCTCCACGGCATGGGTGCGCTCGTCCAGGATTTCGGCGGCTCCGGGCTGATCGACGCCCTCGCCGCGCAACATCGGGTGATGGCCTTCGACCGCCCGGGCTATGGCTATAGCGCGCGGCCGCGCGGCGTGCGCTGGACGCCCGAGGCGCAGGCGGGCCTGATCGAGGCGGCGCTCCAGCGGCTCGGCGTCGAACGCCCGATCGTCCTCGGCCATAGCTGGGGCACTCTTCCCGCCATTTCGCTCGCGCTCGACTTCCCGGACGAAGTCGCCGGGCTGGTGCTGGTGTCGGGCTATTATTTCCCGTCGGCGCGTCCCGACCCCTTCCTGCTCGGGATCCCGGCGCTGCCAGGCGTCGGGCCGGTGATCGCCAACACGCTCTCGCCGCTTGCCGGGCGCGCATCGAAAGGCGCGGTCTTCCACCAGATCTTCGCGCCGCTGCCGGTGCCGGAGACGTTCGAGCGCCTGTTCCCGACCGAATTGGCCTTGCGTCCGGGTCACCTCGCGGCGGCGGCGGGCGATTCCGGTCTGCTCGTCGCGGCGGCGGCGCGGCTGTCGAAACGCTATCGCGAGCTGACGCTGCCGGTCGCCATCCTGTCGGGCAAGGGCGACCGCATCGTCAGCCACGAAGGCCAGGCCGAACGGCTGCGCGGCCTGCTCCCGCACGCGCGGTTCGACGCGCTCGAGGGCGTGGGCCACATGCTCCACTGGATCGCGCCCGACCGCGTGGTCGCCGCCGTCGAGGCCGTTGCCGACGCGGCCGCAAACCATCCACGCGAGCTCGCCTGACCCGCGCCGCCGCTGCCTCGCGAGAGCTGGAGCCCGAAAGCTCGCACGAAGGCGCCCTTTGCGGGGTCTCGCGGAGGCGCGGAGGGCGGCTATACGCCTCGTCATCCCCGCGAACGCGGGGATCCAGGCGATGTTGGCGCCTCATGGACGTGGCCGACCGCGCCGAAGCTGCCCGATCCTCGGACCGGATCCCCGCGTATGCGGGGATGACAGGTGAACGTCGCACGCAGGAGAAGCTCGCGCCAACAGACCGACCCGCCCCTCTCCGCGTCTCCGCGCCTCCGCGCGAACGCAACACGTCATCCCCGCGAACGCGGGGATCCAGGCGATGGGGAAGCCTCATGGACGTGAGCGACCGGCGCCGAAGCTGCCCGATCCTCGGACCGGATCCCCGCGTATGCGGGGACGACAGGTGAACCCTCTCCGCGCCTCCGCGCCTCCGCGCGAACCCTACCGGCTCGGGCGCTCCCGCCCTCAGCTCACCCGCGAGGCGAGGGCCTTGCGGAGCTTGTCATGGGCGCTCTTCTTGATCTGGCAGACACGCGCCGCGCCGACGCCCAGCACCTGGCCGATCTCCTCGAGGTTCAACTCTTCGACATAATAAAGCTGGATCACCTGCGCCTCGCGCGTCGCGAGCCGGCCGATCGCCTCGATCAGCGTGCGGCGCAGGTCCTCGCTCTCGAGCAGCTCGAACGGGTTGGGCTCGTCGCTCATGAACCAGGGATTGTCGTCGGTGTAGACGCCGTCGATCGGCTCGAAGCGCACCGGCTGCGCGGCGCTATAGTCCTGGCGCAGCCGTTCGACCGAAACGCCCAGTTTCAGCGCCAGCTCGTCGTCGGTCGGGTCGCGGCCATATTCGCTCTTGAGCGTGGCTTCGGCGCTGGCCAGCGCGCGCCGGCGCCGCATTGCGCCCCGCGTGATCGTGGCCTGGCGGCGCAGTTCGTCGATCATCGCGCCGCGGATGCGGGTCGACAGATATTGGGCAAAGGTCACCTGCCCGCGGTCCTCGAAGCTCGCCGCCGCCTCGACCAGCGCGATCAGCCCGGTCTGGACGAGGTCCTCGACCTCGACCGAGCTCGAGACCGAGCCATGGATGTGCCAGGCGATGCGGCGGACCAGCGGCATATGCTCGCGGATCAGCGCTTCCTGCACCGCCGGGGTCGGGGCGCCGGTGCGCGTGTAGGTGACGGGAAGATTGGGGGCGGTGGCCATGTCGTTCCTCACGCCGCGATCTGCTGGGGTGCGCCGATGACGGCGACGACTTCGACCGCCTTGTCCTCCGGCACTTCGAGGAAGCTCATCACCGGCGTGTCGGGCAGCGAGGCGCGGACGAGCTTGCGGATGGCGATCCGGATCGCCGGCTGGACGACCAGCGCGAACGGCTTGCCTTCGGCGACCAGCGGTCGCGCCGCGTCCTGCAGCGCGTCGATGATGCGCCGGCCGAGCTCGGGCTCGACCATGTGGCGGTTGGCCGGGTCCGAGCGGACCGCGTGGCCGAGGATGCTCTCCAGCCCGCCCTCGAGCGTCATCACGCGCAGCGCCTCGCGCGGGCCGCAGAGCCGCTGGATGATCAGCGGCCCCAGGTCCGGGCGGATCATCTCGACCAGCTCCTCGGGATCGAGGGTGCGCTGGGCGGCGACCGCGATGGCGGCGGCGATGCGGCGGAACTCCTTCAGCGGGATGTTCTCGGCGAGCAGCGCGCGCAGCACCTGGGTGAGCGTGGTGAGCGGCACCGGGTTGGGCGACAGCGAGGCGACAAGCTGCGCCGCCGACTCCTTGAGCCGGTCGAGCAGGCTCTGCACCTCGTCGGGGCCGAGCAGCTCGGCCGCGTGCAGCCCGAGCAGGTGGTTGAGGTGGGTCGCGATCACCGTGCCGCTGTCGACGACCATGTAGCCGGCCGCCGTCGCCGCGTCGGCGTCGGCATTGGCGATCCAGATCGCGTCGAGCCCGAAGGTCGGATCCTTGGCGGGCTTGCCGTTCAGCTTGCCGATCGCCTGGCCGGTGTCGAGCGCCAGCATCTCGTCCGGCGAGACCATGTCCTCGCCGACCGCGACGCCGTTCACCAGGATGCGGTAGCTATAGGGCGGCAGCGCGATGTTGTCGCGCACGCGCACCTGCGGGACCACGAAGCCGAGCTCCTTCGACAGCTGGCGGCGCACCCCGGTGATCCGCGCCATCAGCGGCGCGCCGACCCGCTCGTCGACCAGCGGCACGAGGCCGTAGCCGATCTCGAGATTGACCTGCATCGCGTCGGACACTTCGGACCAGTCGATCCGGCTGAGGTCGGCCGGCGCCTCGTCGGCGACCGGCGGCGGCGCGGCGGCGGCCGCCTTCTGCGCGAGGTGGAGCTTCCAGGCGACGAAGCCCGACAGCGCCGCGGCGGGGAGCATGATCAGCCCCGGCATGCCCGGCAGCACGCCCAATATGGCGAGGATCGCGGCGACCGGCGCCCAGGTCCGCGGGCTCGCGAACTGGCTGCCGATCTGGCCGGCGAGGTCGTGGCTCGAGGTGACGCGGGTCACGATCGCGGCGGCGGCGATCGACAGCAGCAGCGCCGGGATCTGCGCGACCAGCGCGTCGCCGACCGCGAGCAGGACGTAAGTCTTGGCCGATTCGGCGATGCCGAGTCCGTGGCTCGCGACGCCGATGATCAGGCCGCCGATCACGTTCACGCCGAGGATCAGCAGCGCGGCGACCGCGTCGCCCTTCACGAACTTGGACGAGCCGTCCATCGAACCGTAGAAATCGGCCTCGGTGGCGACTTCGGCGCGGCGCAGCTTGGCCTGGTCGGGCGTGATCAGCCCGGCATTGAGGTCGGCGTCGATCGCCATCTGCTTGCCGGGCAGCGCATCGAGGGTGAAGCGCGCCGACACTTCGGACACGCGGCCGGCGCCCTTGGTGATCACCACCATGTTGATGATGACCAGGATCGCGAAGACGAGCAGGCCGACGACGTAATTGCCGCCGATCAGGAAGCTGCCGAACGCCTCGATCACGTGGCCGGCCGCGGCGCTGCCCTCGTGGCCATGGACCAGCACGACGCGGGTCGAGGCGACGTTCAGCGACAGCCGGAACAGCGTCGCCAGCAGCAGCACCGTCGGGAAGCTCGAAAAGTCGAGCGGCTTGGCGGCGTTCAGCGACACCATCAGCACGGCGACCGAGATCATGATGTTCGCGATGAAGAACAGGTCGAGCAGCCCGGCCGGGATGGGTACGACCATCAGCAGCACGAGCAGCAGGATGCCGGCGGGCAGCGCGGCGAGGCGGCCGGCGCGGCCGGCCATGGCGACGGGGGAGAGCGCGATCGTGGTCACCGGCTCAGCCTCCCATGCTCGCGAGCATCAGATAGGCGAGCCGCGCCGTCTCGGGCCTGGGTCGCATCATCGATCCGCGGTCCGCCTGGGCGAGCAATTGCTCGAGCGTCGCCGTCTCGCCGGCGTCGTCGCGCCGCACGACCGCATATTGCAGCTCCGGTCCGGCGCGGCTGCCGGGAGCGGCAAGCGGCGGCAAGGCCTTGCCGCCGGCGGCAAGCTCGGCGCCGCGCTGCAGCTTGCCGGCGAAGCGGTCGTAGATCTCGCCGACGCTGCGCGCGCGGCCGTCGCCCGAGAAGAAGATCGCGCGGTTGGACGCCGCGGCGGCGGGGAAGAGCTGCGCCGCCGGCCGCGACGGGTCGCGCTCGAACGCCGAGAGGAATTTCTGCGCGCCGCCCAGCCCCAGGAAATGCGCCATATAGAGGTCGGCGCCCCCCATCTCGCGGCCGAGCTGCGCCTCGAGCTGAGCCTTGTTGTCGGCGGCATGCTCGGCCGCCATCAGCGAGGCGACCTCCGGGTTCTCGCGCAATTTCAAGATATAGGAGCGTGCCGCCGTGTCCGAGACATAGAAGCGGCCGTTGCTGCCCTGGCTGATCGCCTCGGCCGCCCAGCCCAGGCCGTGCTCGGCGCCGTGCTTCTTGACGGTCGCGAGCCAGCTCTGGTCGACGAACTGGTACAGGCCCGACGCGCTGCTGGTCGACGCGCGCGCGTCGGGGCGAAGGCTCGATTCGACCTGCGCCTGACCGAGCAGATAGGTGAAGTCGACCCCGGTCTTGCGCGCGGCGACCGCGATCGCGGACTGCACCCGGCCCGGTGCACTGAGAGACGCCAAATTGCCGATCGTCATTCACGAACCCCTTGTTCGGGGCTCGATCAGCAAAGTCCGTGCCAGAACGGGTCGGGAGCGGTCCTCCTCCCCGCGCGGCGGCGGGGAGAAGGTCCGGTCAGGCCGCGGCGCGCGGCGCGTAGGCGACCGGCGCGATGCCGGTCAGCGCCTCGAGGCGCTGGCGCACATTGGCGCTCATCAGGTTCACATAGACGCGCGCGGTCTCGTTGAGGCGCATCGCCTCCTCGGCCAGAGCGCGGTCGTCCGCCGACAGCGGATTGTCGTTGCGTGCGGCGAGCGCGCCGATCCGCGACTCCTTCTCTTCGGTCGCGCGAGCGAGCGCCTCGACGTCGAAGCTCTTGAGCGCGGCCAGCTCGGCCTGCAGCGAGTCGATCACGGCCTTCAGCGCGTCAGTCCTTGTCATGGCGTTCGGCCCACATCAGTTCCGCCGCGATCAGCCGGTCGGCGATCAGGGACGGCGTAATCGGAAAGCGCCCTTCCTCGAGCGCACGCTTGATCTTCTCGACCCGGTCGGGGTCGACCGGCGGCCGCGCCGCCATCTGCCGCGCCGCCGCGCGGACTTCGGTCTCGGCAACGGCGCCCGGTTCGACGCCGCGCACCGGGCCGAGCGCCACCACTTTGGCCTCGCGCCCGAGTGCGACCGGCCGGTCCTGGACGGTGCCGGGCTTTACGCCGATCGGATCAATCATGCCCGCGTCCTTTCCTGGCTGGATTGGGGGTTGATCGAATAAACGGCCGCGCGACGTGGACCTTTAGAAAAAGTTTCTCACCAGCCCGGAAGCGTCGCCTGACCCGCCGCGACCGCGATCGCCTGCACCGGCGCCTTGGCGCCATCGACCTTGACCTGGAGCCGCGCGCCGGGCGCGGCATCGGCCAGCGCCACCCCGTCGGCAGTGACCGCGAAGCCCGTGCGTCCCGCGCTCAGCGTGACCGGGTCGCCGCGCCGGATCACCGGCTCCACGCGCGCCGCCGCGGGCGCGAGCGCGCTCGCGGCGGCCACCGGCTGCGCGCGGATCGCGACGAAGATCCGCCAGCTTCCGGGATCGGGGCAGCGGATCACGATCGCGTCGCGCGCGTCGGTGCGCCAGCTGAACTCCGGGCTTTCGCCGCAGGCTGCGAGCCGCAACCGCTTGTCGATCGGCGCGGCGGGCCCGCCCGGCTCGCCCAGCCGCGCCCCGGCGAAGATCTCCGCCGCACGGTCGAGCAGGGTCAGGTCGGTGGCGCCGCCCGCGGTCGCGGCGGCAAACAGGGCAAGCGCAAACATCGTCACCTCACGGGGTCGAAGGAAATCGAAAGAAGGACTTGGCGCGCGCCGGGCTGCACGGTGGCGGTCAGCCGCGCGCGGTCGGGTCCGAGGCCGAGCGCCTGCGCGGCGGCGTCCGCGCGCGCCGCGGCGAGCGCGAGACCCTCGGACGGGTCGGCATAGCCGGTCACCTCGACATGGCTGCGCGGATCGCGCGCGGCCTCGCCCAGCCAGGCGGCGACGCCGCGCATGTCGGGAAGCGCGGCGCTTCCGGGCGTAAAGCCGGTCAGGCGATTGGCATCGACCGCGATCGGCGCGGCGGGCCCCGCGGCGCCGCCGAACGCGTCGCGGATCCCGGCGGCGAGCGCGGCGCGGCGCGGCGCGTCGTGGCGCGCGGTCGCCTGCACGAACACGAAGAAGCCGACCAGCAGCAGCGACAGGTCGGCCAGCGTCATCAGCCACAGCGGCCGGCGGCTGCGGAGCGAATCGGCGCGCATCAGGCGGCGCTGCGCCGCGGCGTGGGCGGCGCCTCGCGCGCGGCATAGGCGCGGAACGGCTTGACCAGCCGCCGGCGCGCATCCTCTTCCGCGCGCGACAGGCGCTGCAGCCGCGCCGCGAGCGGCGCCGCGAACAGGTTGGCGAGGATCGCCCCGTAAAGCGTCGCGAGCAGCGCAATCGCCATCGCATGGCCGATCGTCGCCGGGTCGTCCATCGCCTGGAACATGCGGACCAGTCCGAACAAGGTCCCGATCATTCCCATCGCCGGCGCGGTCTCCGCCGCCGCCGTCCACCAGTCATGGACGATCATGTGACGCTCGCGCCGCGCGGCGCGCCGGGCCGCGAGCAGATGCTCGATCGCGTCGGGCCCGGCGCCGCCGACGACCGCCTCGACCCCGGCCGCAACGTCGGCGTCGCGGATCGTCTCCGCATCGACCGCGAGCACGCCCCGCGCCTGGCTCAGCCGCTCCGCTATCGCCAGCTCGGCGCGTGCCGCCTCGGCGTCGAACCGACGGCGCAGCGCCGGCCGGATCGCCGCCAGCGCCGCGACGGTGTCGCCGACCGGTCCGCGCGCGGCGGTCGCCACGAGCGTGCCGCCGACCACGATGGCCAGCGCGAGCGGATCGAAAAGGACGGACAGGGTCGTCATCGCCCACGCGATCAGCAAGAGCCGGGCCAAGCGGCGAAGGGCTCCCTCCCCGCCTGCGGCAGGGAGGAACGAAGAAAAGCTCCTCCCCATCGAAGATGGGGAGGGGGACCGCGCCGCGAAGCGGCGTGGTGGAGGGGCCGCGACGCACACGAAGCTCCCGCACCCGGCAACCCCATTGCCGGACGACGGCAAGATGTTGCCGCTCCTTGCCGCCGGGCGCCGTCGCAGGTCCGCAATCTTCTCTTATAGCGGGTTTGGCACGCCCTTTGCTGACTGACCCGCGGAAAAAGTTTTCGCGAGGGCCAGATGGCTTTGGGTGACGATCTGTTCGGCGTGCATGGGACGGCGCTGGCGCTGCGTTCGCAGCGGCTGGGCCTGCTCGCGTCCAACATCGCCAATGCCTCCACGCCGGGGTTCAAGGCGAAGGACATCGACTTCGGCGCCGCGCTGACCGCGGCCGAGCAGGGCGGCGCGACCGTCGGCCGCGCGGCCGACGGCGCCACCAAGTTCCGCGTTCCGCTCCAGCCGTCGCTCGACGGCAACACCGTCGAGCTCAACACCGAGCAGACGCTCTTTGCCGAGAATGCGGTCGCCTACCAGACGACGTTGTCGTTCCTGAACGGCCGCATCCAGACGCTCACCCGCGCGCTGAGGGGCGAATAACCATGGCACAGCCGCTTTCCGTCTTCGACGTCGCCGGGCGCGCCATGTCGGCGCAGCTCGTGCGGATGAACACCACGGCCTCGAACCTCGCCAATGCCGGCGGTGTCGCGGGCAGCGAAGCCGCCGCCTACCGCTCGCTGAAGCCGGTCTTCAAGACCAGCTACGACAAGGCGAGCGGCCTTGCCACGGTCGACGTCAGCCAGGTCGTCACCGCCGGGCCCGCCCCGACCAAGCGCCACGATCCGTCGCACCCGATGGCCAATGCCGACGGCGACGTGTTCGAGGCCGCGGTCGACGAAACCAGGGAGCTGGTCGACATGATGGAAACTGCCCGCAACTACCAGAACAACGTCGAGGTGCTGCAGACGGCCAAGAGCCTGATCCTCGACACGCTGAAGCTGGGTCGCTGATCATGACCGCGATCTCCTCCTTCGACGACACGCTGTCGCAGCTCGGCGTCCGCCGCACCGGCGTCGCCGGCACCCCCGAGGTCAAGACCGCGCTCGAGGCGAACTCGCTCGGCCAGGACGCCTTCCTGAAGCTGCTCACCGAGCAGCTGAAGAACCAGGATCCGTTCGAGCCGGTGAAGAACGAGAACATGGTCGCCCAGATGGCGCAATTCTCCAGCGTGGCGGGCATTTCCGAGATGAACCAGACGCTGCGCGCGATGGCCGACCGGATGGACTCGTCCAGCGCCGCGGAAGCGATCGGCTATGTCGGCAAGACGGTGCTGGTCGAGGGCGACACCGCCTTCCCGCGCACCGATGGCGGGCTCGATGCGGTCGTGCCGCTGACCGAGGGCGCCGACGACGTCACCGTCACCATCTCGGACCAGAATGGCTCGCTGCTCCGCACGCTCCAGCTCGGGGCGCAGCGCAAGGGCGACCTCGACTTCGCGTGGGACGGCAAGACCGCGACCGGGGACGCCGCCGGCACCGGCCCGTTCAAGATCGCCGCGACGATCGTCCGCAATGGCCAGCGCCTCGCCCAGGCCGTCCAGGTCTGGTCGCCCGTCACGTCGGTCAGCCTCGGCGAGGCCGGCCCCATGCTCAACCTCGCCGGCCTCGGCCAGAAACCCCTCAGCGCCGTCCGCCAGGTCGGCTGAGCGTCTTCCCAGGAGTAAGCCAGAATGTCTTTCTACACGTCTCTCTCGGGCCTTCAGGGCGCCCAGACCGAGCTCTCGACGATCTCGCACAACCTGGCGAACGTCGGCACCAACGGCTTCAAGCGCAGCCGCGTCGAATTCGGCGACGTGATCGCCTCGACCGCGACCAAGAGCCCGACGCAGATGATCGGATCGGGTTCGTACGTGAAGGCGGTGCGCCAGCAGTTCGCCCAAGGCGGCCTGCAGCAATCGGCCTCGTCGCTCGATCTCGCCATCTCGGGCGAGGGCTTTTTCGTGGTGAAGCCGAACCCGAACACGACCGAGGTCGCCTTCACCCGCAACGGCGCGTTCGCGGTCTCCGCCGACCGCTTCGTCGTCGACGCGCAGGGCGCGACCGTCCAGGTCTACCCGGTCGACGGCAGCGGCACGGTCGTCTCGACCGGGCTCGACTCGACCGTCTCGCTGCGCCTGCCGCAGACCAACGGCACGCCGCGCCAGACCACCGACGCGCGCGTCTCGGTCAACCTGTCGGCGAACTCGCCGGTGCCGGCGCAGGACCCGAAGTGGACGGCCGCCAGCCCCTATGCGTTCAGCCGCTTCGATCCCGACACCTATAATTTCTCGGCCTCGACCGTCATCTACGACTCGGTCGGCAACCCGATGACGCTGACCAATTACTATGTCCGCCAGACCGCGCCGAGCGGCTCGACCACCACGACCGACTGGCTGGTCTACAGCTATGTCGGCGACCAGCAGCTCTCGGCCGACCCGGCGCAGCCCACCCCGGCGCAGCCGCTGACGCTGACCTTCGACGCGAACGGCACGCTGCTGACCCCGGCCGCGCCGACCACCTTCGCGACGTTCCAGCCCACGGGTGCGGCGCCGCAGGACATGACGATCGACTTCTCGATCGCCACCACCCAGCGTCCCTCGGCCTCGACGATCGTGGCCCAGACCCAGAACGGCCAGCCGATCGGCCAGCTCGAGGGCGTCACCGTCGATGCGAACGGGCTCGTCCAGGCGAGCTTCTCGAACGGCGCGGTCGAGCCGCTGGGCAAGCTGGTGCTCGCGCGCTTCGCCAACCCGCAGGGGCTGCGCCAGCTCGGCAACAGCTATTGGTCGGCCTCGGGCCTGTCGGGCGAAGCCGATGTCGGCGAAGCCGGCCAGGGCGGCTTCGGCAACCTGCTGGCGGGTGCGATCGAGCGCTCCAACGTCGACATCACGGAGGAACTGGTCGGGCTCATCGCCGCCCAGCGCAACTTCCAGGCGAATGCCAAGGCGATCGATACGGCGAGCAACCTCGCCCAGACGATCATCAATATCCGCAGCTGATCTGAGGGATCGCCAGGGGAGCGCTTATGGATCGTCTCGTCTACACCGCCTATTCGGGGCTCAGGGGCCGGATGGCCGCGCAGGGCGCGATCGCCAACAACATGGCGAACGCGTCGACGGTGGGCTTCCGCGCGGACACGTTCAACTTCGAGCAGCTCGGCCTCAAGGGGACCGGCTTCGAGGCGCGGGCGATGACGTCCGAGGAAGTGATCGACGCCGATCGCCGGCAGGGCACGGTCATGCAGACCAACCGCCCGCTCGACGTCGCGATCAACGGCGATGCGTGGATGGCGGTGCAGGCGGCCGACGGCCAGGAGGCCTATACCCGGCGCGGCGACCTCACGATCTCGCCTTCGGGCGCGCTGCAGACCGGCGACGGGATGATCGTGATGGGCAATGCCGGCCCGATCACGCTGCCGCCCGCCGCCAAGGTGTCGATCGCCGGCGACGGCACGGTGCTGATCGTGCCGCCGGGCAGCGAGAACCAGCCGCCCCAGGCGGTCGACCGGCTGAAGCTGGTCGACCCGCGGGGCAGCGAGACGGTGAAGGGCCTCGACAATCTGCTGCGCGTCAAGGACGGTGGCGTGCTGCCGCAGGACCTGAACGCCGGCGTGACGGCGGGCTCGCTCGAACAGTCGAACGTCAACCTGACCGAGACGCTCGTGCAGATGATCGAGAACCAGCGCGCCTACGAAGTGCAGTCCAAGCTGCTCGCCAGCGCCCGCGACATGGACGAGAGCGGCGCGTCGCTGATGCGCCTGCCCCAATAAGGAATAGACGATGACGACCAGCGCGATGCACATCGCCCGGACCGGGCTCGACGCCCAGAATGAACGCATGCGGGTCATCTCGAACAACCTCGCCAACGTCAACACGACGGGGTTCAAGCGCGACCGCGCCCAGTTTGAAACGCTTGCGTATCAGGTAGTTACCCAGACTGGCGCGCCGAGCACCAGCGACACCCGCTACGCGATCGGCCTGAACCTCGGCACCGGCGTGCGCCTGCAGGGCACGGCGCGGATCGAGACCCAGGGCTCGCTGCAGACGACCGGCAACGCGCTCGATCTCGCGCTCGACGGCGACGGCTATTTCCAGGTGCAGATGCCGGGCGGTCAGCTCGGCTACACGCGCGCCGGCAACTTCGCGCGCTCGGCCGAAGGCTTGCTGGTCAGCGCCGAGGGCTATCAGGTGCAGCCCTCGATCACGATCCCGGAGGGCGCGACCTCGATCTCGGTCGGCATCGACGGCACCGTCTCGGCGCAGCTTCCGGGCCAGACCGCGGTGCAGCAGCTCGGCCAGCTTCAGGTCGCGATCTTCCCGAACCCGGCCGGCCTGCAGCCGACCGGCGACAACTACCTGCTCGAGACCGGCGGCAGCGGCCCGGCCAATATCGGTATCGCCGGCCAGCAGGGCCGGGCGGGGATCCGGCAAGGCACGCTCGAAGGCTCGAACGTCAACGTCGTCGAGGAACTCGTCGACATGATCGAGACCCAGCGCGCCTACGAGGTCAACTCGAAGATGATCTCCGCGACCGACCAGATGCTGCAATATGTCAACCAGAACCTCTAAGCTGGCGCCGCTCGCGCTCGGCCTGGCCGCCCTCGTCGCCGCGCCCGCGCCGGCAAAGTGGCTGGGGCTGACCAAGAAAGGCCCGCCGGTCGACTATCCGGCGACAGCGCCCGCGACGCCGCGGCCGCCGAGCAACGGCGCGATCTTCCAGGCCTCGAACGGCTATGTCAGCCTGCACGAGGGCGCCCGCGCGCGCCGCGTCGGCGACATGCTCACCATCCTGCTCGTCGAGCGCACGGTCGCCCAGAAAGCGGTCGAGTCGAAGAGCGGACGCGACGGCAATGTCGGGCTGACCCCGCCGGTCAGCGGCCCGCTGTCGCTGTTCAGCCCGGGCGACGTCGCCGCGAGCGGCACCCAGGCCTTTGACGGCCGGGGGTCGGCCGCGCAGTCGAACAGCCTGTTCGGCGACATCAGCGTCACCGTCGCCGAGGTCTTCCCGAACGGCACGATGCTGGTCCGCGGCCAGAAGCTGATGACGCTCAACCGCGGCGAGGAATGGGTGCAGATCCAGGGGATCGTGCGCATTGCCGACATCGATCTCGACAACCGCGTGCTGTCGAGCCGCGTCGCCGATGCCCGCATCACCTATGCCGGGCGCGGCGACATCCAGCGCCAGAGCCGTCCCGGCTGGCTGCAGCGCTTCTTCTCACTGGTGAGCCCGTTCTGATGCGCATCCTCCGCTTCCTCGTCGCGCTGCTCGCGCTCGTCGCCGCCCCGGCCGCGGCCGAGCGGATCAAGGATCTCGGCGCGTTCGCCGGGGTTCGCCCGAACCAGCTCGTCGGCTACGGCATCGTGGTTGGCCTCGCCGGCACCGGCGACGACAATCTCGAGTTCACCGTCCAGTCGATGAAGGGCGTCGCGGCGCGCTTCGGGCTCAACCTGCCCGCACAGGTCAACCCCGCGCTCAAGAACGCGGCGGCGGTGATGATCACCGCCGAACTGCCGGCGTTCGCGAAGCCAGGCCAGAGAATCGACGTCACCGTGTCCGCGATCGGGCGCGCGAAATCGCTGCTCGGTGGCGCGCTTTTGATGGCGCCCCTGCTCGGCGCGGACGGCCAAATCTACGCAATGGCGCAAGGATCTCTCGCGGTCGGCGGCCTCGGCGTGCAGGGCAATGATGGCTCGAAAGTAACGATCAACGTGCCGTCGACCGGCCGAATCCCGGACGGCGCCACCGTCGAGCGCGCGGTCGAAACCGGCTTTGCGACCACCGACGAGCTGATGTTCAACCTCGCCAAGTCGGACTTCACCACGTCCGAGCGGGTGGCGCAGGCGATCAACGAGAAGGTCGGCACGGGCACCGCCCGCCCGATCGACGGCGTGACGATCGCGATCCGCGCGCCGCAGGGCGAGCAGGTCCGCACCGCGCTGATGAGCGCGATCGAGAACCTGCCCGTGGTCTCCGCCGAGCCCGCCGCGCGCGTGATCGTGAATGCCCGCACCGGAACCGTCGTCATCAACTCGGCGGTGCGGGTCGGCCCGGCCGCGGTCACCCATGGCCGGCTGACCGTCCGCATCGACGAGGCGCCCAAGGTCGTCCAGCCCGAGCCCTTCTCGAACGGCGTCACCGCGCTCGAACAGTCGAGCAACGTGCAGGTCGCCGAAGAGCGCAACCCGATGTTCCTGGTCGACCCGGGCCCGCGCCTGTCCGACATCGTGAAGGCCGTGAACGGCATCGGCGCCTCGCCCGCCGACCTGGTCGCGATCCTCGAGGCGCTCAAGGAAGCGGGCGCGCTGAAGGCGGAGCTGATCGTGCTATGAGCAATCTCCCGGCCCTCGCCGCGCCGATCGTCGGCAGCCCTTCGGCGCCCACCGACACCAGTCGGCTGGGCACGAGCGCGAATCTCGACGAGGCGGCCGCCAAGTTCGAAGCCATCTTCATCACGACGATGCTGCGTTCGGCGCGGTCGGCCAAGCTGGGCGACGGGCTGATGGACAGCGACGCGGTCAACCAGTTCCGCGACATGCAGGACGTTAACGTGGCCGAAACGATGGCCCGCCATATGCCGCTGGGTATCGGCAAGGCGCTGAAGGAGTTCCTGACGCGCTCACAGCCCCAGCTCGCGGGAAAGGCGCCTGAATGAGCGACCTGCTTTCGATCGGCGGCAGCGGCGTCCGCGCCTATCAGACGGCGATGAACATCGTCGGCCAGAACATCTCGAACGCCAATACCGCGGGCTATGTGCGCCGCGACGCGCAGCTGCAGGAGCTGGCGCCCGGCGCCGGGCGCTACGTGCTGCAGATCAACCGCAACATCAACGGCGGCGTGCTGGCAAACGGCGTCCTTCGCCAGGCCGACCAGTTCCGCGATGCCGCCGTTCGAACCGGCACTGCCGAGCTGGGCCGCACCAGCGCCGGGATCGTCTGGCTGGAGCGAGTCGAGCGCGCGCTGGACGGCGCCGACATCCCGGCCGCGCTCACCCGCTTCTTCAACGCCGCCGAGGGGATCGCTGCGGACCCGACCGGCACCGCGCCGCGCGCGACGTTCCTCGTCGCCGCCGAGAGCGTGGTCACCGCATTCCGGACCGCGCAGGACGGGCTCGCCGCCACCGCCAGCGATCTCGAGGCCACCGCGCGCCTGTCGGTCGACGACCTGAACGGCACGGCCCAGGCGCTTGCCGCCGCGAATGTGGGCCTGTCGCGCGCGAAGCCGGGCACCAACGAACATGCCCAGCTGCTCGACGAACGCGACAGTTTGCTCGACCGGCTGAGCGGGCTGGCCGCGATCCATGTCAGCACCGACGACCGCGGCGTCGCAACGGTCCGCTTCAACGACCAGGGCGGCCCCGTGCTCGTCGACGGCGTGACCGCGAAGCCGGTCACCGTCGAGATCAACGCTTCGGGCATGCTCGGCCTGACGCTCGACCCCGCGGGCAACCCGCAGGCGATCGCGCTGCGCGGAGGCGGCATCGCCGGCCTCGCCGATGCAAGCCTGCGCGTCGCCGACATGCGCGCGCAGCTCGCCGGCCTCGCCGACTCGCTCCGGACCGGCGTCAACGACCTGCAGGCAGGCGGCGTCGACCTGGACGGCCAGCCGGGCGCGGCTCTGTTCGGCGGCGGGCCAGGCGCGCTGACGCTCAATCCGGTCACCGGGCGACAGATTGCCGCCGCTCGCGCCTGGACGGTCGGCGCCGCCGCCGCGAACACCGGCAGCGGAGCGTTGGCCGCGACCAGCACCGGCGGCGCGCTCGCGTCGACCCGGATCACGCTGTCCGGCGGAACGCTCACTGCCTACGACCCGATCACCAACAACATCCTCGGCACCGCGGCCTATACGCCCGGAACGTCGGTCACGCTCGCGGGCCTGCAGCTCACGGTCACCGGCACCCCGGCGGATGGAGACAGCTTCACGGTTTCCGCGACCCCGGCCGGCAGCCGCGACAACGGCAATCTTGCCGGTCTCCAGGCCTTGCGCCGGGCGGTGGGCTTCGAGACGCGTGCGAACGAGATGATTTCGGTCAACGCCGCAGCGCTGTCCGCGCGGCGCGACGTCGCCGACGCGCAAGCCGCGATCCTGGACGGCGCCAATGCCGCGCGCGACGCGATTTCGGGCGTCAATCTGGACAATGAAGCCGTCGAGCTGATGCGCTTCCAGCAGGCGTACCAGGCGTCGAGCCGGATCATCCAGGTCTCGCGCGAAATCTTCCAGTCCCTGCTCGAGGCCGTGTGATGCAGATCGGAACCGCCTATCTCTTCGACCGCGGCACGCGCCAGATGTCGGGGCTGAGCGTCGCCGCCGCCCGGCTGCAGGCGCAGATCGCGACCGGCAAGCGCATCCAGGCGCCCTCCGACGATCCCGTCTCGGCCGCGCGCGTCGCGCGGCTGGAGACCAGCGACGCCGACGACGCCCGCTACCTCGACAATCTGACGCTCGCGACCTCGATCCTCGGCCAGGCCGACCGGACGCTCGAGAGTGTCGAGATCCAGCTCCAGCGCGCACGCGAGCTTGCCGTCCGCGCCTCGACCGACACGATGAACGCCAGCGACCGCGGCGCGATCGCAGCCGAGCTCAAGACCATCGTCGAGGATCTGTTCCGGCTTGCGAACACCACCGACCTGCGCGGCGGCGCCCTGTTCGGCGGAGCCGGGTCGGGCGCGGCCTTCGTGCGCGCCCCCGACGGCGCGATCAGCTTCGCCGGAGTCGGCGACGCGCCGCCGATCCCGATCGGCGCCGGTGCGACCGTGCAGACGAACGACAATGGCCAGCGCGTCTTCGGCAATATCGACGTCGGCGGGGCCACGACCGACCTGTTCGCGATCGTCGGCGACCTTGCCGCCGCGCTCACGCCCGGGGGCAGCGCTTCGCCGGCGGACCTCCGCGCGGCGATCACCGCGGGGCTCGACGGGCTCACCAAAGCGACCGAGCAGGTCGTGACCGCGCGTGCGTCGATCGGCGCCCGCGCCGCCCGGGTCGAGCTCGAGACCGAGCGCGTTACCCGCGCGCGCAGCGAGAACGAGATCGACCGCGGCACGCTGGAGGGCGTCGACATCCAGTCGGCGGTCGCCGAGCTGCAGAAGACGCTGACGACGCTGCAGGCGAGCCAGGTGAGCTTCGCCAAGCTCACCCAGCTGTCCGTCTTCGACTATCTTCGCTGAGCGTTCGGCGCGGGCCGCGGAAACCCGCGCCTTATCGCCTGCTTAACCACCAATTCCGCTCAAAGATCGGCGTCTTCGGCCGTTTTGCGAAACGGAGGGCGCGCGCCGCGCACGCCCGCTTCGAGGAGTGTTCGACCCGATGATACCGGCGATCGGCCTTGCCGTGCTCCTTGTCATGGTCTTCGGCGGGTTCGCGATCACCGGTGGCGCCCTCGGCCCGGTGCTGCACGCGCTGCCGCACGAGATGCTGATCATCGGCGGCGCCGCGGTCGGCGCGCTGATCATCGGCAATTCGATGAAGGAGCTGAAGGGTCTCGGCCGCGGCGTGGTCAAGGTCTTCAAGGGTCCCTCCTACACCAAGCAGGATTTCCTCGACGTGATCTTCCTCGTCTCGCGGCTGATGAAGCTGCTGCGCGTCGAGGGCCCGATCGCGCTCGAGCCGCATGTCGAGGACCCGAAGGGAAGCGCGATCTTCGCCGAATATCCGCGGCTGCTGAAGGACGATGCGCTCGTCCACCTGATCGCCGACACGCTGCGACTGGTCGTCGTGTCGTCGGGCACGCTCGACGTCCACGCCGTCGAGGAGGTCGTCGACAACAGCATCAAGACCCATCATCACGAGGTGATGCAGCCGGTGAACGCGCTGCAGTCGCTGTCCGACGCGCTGCCGGCGCTCGGCATCGTCGCGGCCGTGCTGGGGGTCGTGAAGACGATGGGCTCGATCGACAAGCCGCCGGCGATCCTGGGCGGGATGATCGGGTCGGCGCTGGTCGGCACCTTCCTGGGCGTGCTGCTCGCTTACGGCATCGTCGGCCCGCTCGCGAACCGGCTGCGCCAGGTGCTCGACGCCGACACGGCCATCTACCAGACGGTCAAGCAGATCATCATCGCATCGCTCCACGGCCATCCGCAGCCGCTGGTGATCGAGGCCGCGCGCTCGGGCATCACCCATGCGCTGCAGCCGAGTTTCGCCGAGGTGTTCGACGGGCTGAGGGGCAAGTAAGCCATGGCCGCGCGCCGCCTGGTCGCCGCCAAGCCGGGGTCCAACGAACCGCCCAAGATCATCGTGAAGAAGGTGGTCGAGGAGGGTCATGGCGGCCATCACGGCGGCGCATGGAAGGTCGCCTATGCCGACTTCGTGACGGCGATGATGGCGTTCTTCCTGCTGATGTGGCTGCTGGGAGCGACCACCGAGAAGCAGCGCAAGGCGCTCGCCGACTATTTCGCGCCGACGCTCGTCGAATATCGCCAGAACAGCGCCGGCTCGAACGGCCTGCTGGGCGGCTCGTCGTTGATCGAGCCCGACAATTACCCGCACAAGGCCGCGCAGACCGGCACGCGCGCGATGACTATCCCGCTCGCCGCGCAGGGCGGCAACCGCGAGGGCACCGGCCCCGAAGGCTCGCTCCGGTCCGAGGGGGCGGCCAAGCTGCGCAACGAGGACCTGAAGAACTTCACGCGGCTGCGCGAGAAGCTGACGATCCAGCTCGCGAGCGACCCGCGCTTCAAGACGGTGCGGCGCAACATCCGCTTCGTGCCGACCCGCGACGGACTGCGCATCGATCTCATCGACAATGCCGATTATTCGATGTTCGCGCTCGGCACGACCGCGCTCAACAGCGAGGCGGCGGAGCTGATCGACACGGTCGCGAAGGCGGTCGCACAGACGGGCAATCCGATCTCGATCCGCGGCCATACCGACAGCCTGCCCTATGGCGATCCGCGGGCGATGAACAATTGGATGCTCTCGACCGGCCGCGCCGAGGCGACCCGCCGCCGGCTGGCCATGGGCAGCGTCGTGGAGCGGCGGTTCGAGCGGATCGAGGGCGTCGCCGACCGGGAGCCGTTCATCGAGAAGAACCCGAGCGACCCGCGCAATCGCCGCGTGTCGGTGACCTTGCTCTACCGGCGCGGGCTGTGAGCCAAGAGGAAAGGCCGGGGCGTCGCCACCCCGGCCTCCCGTTCGTCACCCGACCGGCTTAGCGGCAGCGATTGTCGCCGCGGTCGATCGCCCGGCCGGCGAGCGCGCCGACTCCGGCGCCGGCGATCAGCCCGGCGGTGCGGTCGCCGCGCCGGCCGATCACTTCGCGGCCGAGCAGGCCGCCGACCACGGCGCCGAGCACCGTCCCGGTGGTGCCGCCACGACGGCAGTCGTAACGATAGTCGCGGCCGCGATAGACGCCGCGATCGCGGTACCAGCCGGCACGGTCGCCGCGGTCGAAGCGGTCGCCCCGGGCGTAATACCGGTCGCCACGGCCATAATAGCGATCGCCGCGATCATAGCGGTCCCCGCCGCCGTAATAGCCGCGGTCGTTCGAGTAGTAGCGGTCGCCGCCATAATATTGGGCGGAGGCGGGAGCCGCGATGCCGCCCGCGGTCATGGCCAGCGCGGCGCCGATCAGGCTGAGCTTCGTCATCATCGTCTGTCTCCTCGAGCGGCGTCCCAGCCGCCTTCGAGGGTCGTTATGGCGCGAGTCGCGTGTGGCGGGCCTGAACATCGACGTTACCCCGCGTTCAGCTTGGGGCGAGGGCGCGAAGCGGCTAAGCGGCCCCGGTGCGTCGCCTCCTCGCTTCCCTGCTGATCGCCGCAATCGGCGCGGGCGACTATTCGGGCCCGGCGCTCCGCCCGACGCTGAGCGACCCGGGCGCGGTCCGCATGACCTTGGTCCCGCTCGACGCGTCGGATCCCGCGCGGCGCCGGGTGGGCCCGCTCCGGCTTCTCGCGGCCTGGCGACTCGAGAGCCGGGATCCCGCGTTCGGCAGCTGGTCGGCGCTCGCCGCCCACGGGCCCTTTCTGACCTTCGTCAGCGACGCGGGCGCCGTGTTCCGGCTGCGGATGGCGGCGCTGAGACCGGTCGGCGCGCAGTGGCGCGACCTGCCTGCCGGCCCCGGCCCCGCGGCCGAAAAGGAACATCGCGACTCGGAGGGGCTTGCGATCGATCCCGCCACCGGGCGCGCGTGGGTGACGTTCGAGCATCGCCACAGCATCTGGCGCTATGCGCCGGGCTTCACACGCGCCGAGCGCGCCGTTTTCCCGCCCGAGATGCAGGGTTGGGCGAGCAATGGCGGCGGCGAGGCGATCGTCCGCCGCGCCGACGGCTCCTTCATCGTGTTCGAGGAAGGGCGGCGCGCGCCGGGGTTCCGGACCGGGCTGATCTGGGCCGGGGACCCGACCGAGCCGGGTGCCAGGCCGCCGGCGCGCTTCGCCTATCGACCCGGTGACGGCTTCCGCGTGACCGAAGCCGCCGAACTGCCCGATCGCCGGCTGCTGCTGCTCGAACGCAGGCTGGGCCTGCCGTCCACGGTCAGGCTGGTGCTGGTCGAGGCGGACGCGATTCGGCCCGGCGCACGCGTCGCGGGGCGCGTGCTCGCCACGTTCGCCCCGCCGTTGCTCGCCGACAATTTCGAGGCCCTGGCCGTGGCGCGCGAATCGGGTCGAACGATCCTGTGGATCGCGTCGGACGACAATTTCTCACGCCTGCAGCGCTCGCTGCTGATGAAGTTCGTGTTCGACGAACGGGAAAAGCCGGCCGGAGAGACTCCGACCGGCGCCATGCCTGTCCGTCGATGAGGGCGGGTTAGGCCGCGGCCTTCTTCTTCAGCTCGCGCTTCAGCTTGCGCGCCGTCGGCCCGAGGCTGTCCTCGCTCGACTTCAGCAGCCAGTTGTCGAGACCGCCGACATGCTCGACCGAGCGCAGGCCGTGCGTCGACACGCGCAGCTTCACGCTGCGACCGAGCGCGTCCGAGATCAGCGTCACATTCTGCAGGTTCGGCAGGAACGTCCGCTTGGTCTTGTTGTTGGCGTGGGAAACATTGTGGCCCACCTGCCGGCCCTTGCCGGTCAGCTCGCAAATGCGCGACATCTAAATCATCCTGGATCGGGGTTGCCCGGAAAGCTGGCGCGCATAACGGCTTGTCCCGCCGCCGTCAACCAGGAGGCCGCAGAATGGGACGCAACCGGTACGCCCGCGATACGTTCACGCCCCTGGTACAACAACAGGGAATGGACAAGATATGCGCGGAGTTCTGGCACTGGTTGCCGTCGTGGTGCTCCTCCTGATCGTCGGTGTCGCAACCGGCTTCATCAATCTCGGACAGACGCAGGAAGCGAAGCTGCCCGAGGTCGAGGGCGGACAGCTTCCCAAGTTCGATGCCGATGTGGGTGATGTCGACGTGGGCACCAAGACCGAGACGATCGAGGTCCCGACCATCGACGTCGACACGGCGAAGACGGACGCCTCGGAAGACAAGGACAAGTGAGGCCCGGCCCCCTGATCGGGGCCGTGCTGCTGCCCCCGCTCGGCGTCTATCTGACGCACGGGCTGGGGCGCGACTTCTGGATCGCCGCGGGGCTGACCTGCCTGGCATGGGCGCCGGGGGTCGCGTTCGCGCTCTGGCGGGTGACGACCCGCGCGCCGGTCGCGCATTGACTTCGGCCATGGCGGCGGACCATCCCGCCGCCATGGCCTTCCCGCTTCCCGAGCCGATGCGCCGCGCGCTGGCGCTGGCCGCGGAGGCCGCGCGCCGGGGCGAAGTCCCCGTCGGCGCCGTCATCGTCCGGAACGGCGAAATCGTCGCCACGGCGGCGAACGCGACGCGAGCCGGCCTCGACCCCACGGCACATGCCGAGATGGTCGCGATCCGCGCGGCCGCAGCCGCGCTTGGCGCGGACCGGCTGACCGATTGCGAGCTCTGGGTGACGCTCGAGCCGTGCGCGATGTGCGCGGGCGCGATCGCCCATGCCCGCATCGCCCGGCTCTACTATGCCGCGCCCGACCCGAAAGGCGGCGCGGTCGAGCACGGCGCCCGCGTCTTTGCCCAGCCGACCTGTCATCACCGGCCCGAAATCTATGCGGGGATCGGCGAGGCGGAGGCGGCCGCCCTGCTCCGCGACTTCTTCCGCGCGCGCCGCGACTGAGCGGCGCCGGCTCGACAGCCCCGCTGCGTCTTGGCAAGGGAGGCGCTGAGGAGACCGACGATGAACGCGACGCCGCTTGCCACGCTGCGCTGGGACGATCCGCTGCTGCTCGACGACCAGCTGACCGACGAGGAGCGCGCGATCCGCGACATGGCGCATGCCTATGCCCAGGAAAAGCTGCTGCCCCGTATCGTCGAGGCGTTTCGCGAGGAGAAAACCGACCGCGCGATCTTCGACGAGATGGGTGCGCTCGGCCTGCTCGGCATCACCTTGCCCGAGGATTATGGCTGCGCCGGCGCCTCCTATGTCGCCTATGGCCTGGTCGCGCGCGAAGTCGAGCGGGTCGACTCGGGCTATCGCTCGATGATGAGCGTGCAGTCGTCGCTCGTGATGTTCCCGATCCACGCCTATGGCTCGGAGGAGCAGCGCCGCAAATACCTGCCCCGGCTCGCAAGCGGCGAATGGGTCGGCTGCTTCGGCCTGACCGAGCCCGACGCCGGCAGCGACCCGGGCGGCATGCGCACCCGCGCCGAGAAGATCGACGGCGGCTACCGCATCTCGGGTTCGAAGACCTGGATCTCGAACGCGCCCTTCGCCGACGTGTTCGTCGTCTGGGCCAAGTCGGACGCGCATGACGGCGCGATCCGCGGCTTCGTGCTCGAAAAGGGCATGGCCGGCCTGTCCGCGCCCAAGATCGACGGCAAGCTGTCGCTGCGCGCTTCGACGACGGGCATGTTGATGATGGACGGGGTCGAGGTCGGCGAGGACGCGCTGCTACCCAACGTGCAGGGGCTGAAAGGTCCGTTCGGCTGCCTCAACCGCGCGCGCTACGGCATCAGCTGGGGCGCGATGGGCGCCGCCGAGGATTGCTGGCACCGCGCCCGCGCCTATACGCTCGACCGCAAGCAGTTCGGCCGCCCGCTCGCCCAGACCCAGCTCGTCCAGAAGAAGCTCGCCGACATGCAGACCGAGATCGCGCTCGGCCTGCAGGCGTCGTTGCGCGTCGGCCGGCTGTTCGATGAGGGACGGATGGCGCCCGAGATGGTGAGCCTCGTCAAGCGCAACAATTGCGGCAAGGCGCTCGACATCGCCCGCGTCGCCCGCGACATGCACGGCGGCAACGGGATCTCCGAGGAGTATCACGTGATGCGCCACCTGATGAACCTCGAGACGGTCAACACCTATGAAGGCGCGCATGACGTCCATGCGCTGATCCTCGGCCGCGCCCAGACCGGGTTGAACGCGTTCTTCTGAGGGTCGCGCCCCTGTCATTGCGAGGTGCAGCCGACGCAATCCAGGAGCGGTGGACACCGAGGCCGGCAACCCCTGGATCGCTTCGCTGCGCTTGCAATGCGTGAGGGGCTGACCGCCCGCCCCCGTCGTTCCCGCACCGGGCGGGGCGACAGACGAGCTTCTACCGCTTCCGCATCAGCCCTTCCTGGGTGACGCTGGCGACCAGCCGGCCGTCGCGGGTGAAGATCATGCCGCGGTTGAAGTTGCGGCCGCGGCCGCCCCAGGGGCTGTCCATGGCATAGAGGAGCCAGTCGTCGACGCGCACGTCGTCGTGGAACCAGATGGCGTGGTCGAGGCTGGCGGTCTGCACGCCGGGCCGCAACCAGCTGAGGCCATGCGGGCGCATCCCGGTCGACAGCAGCATCATGTCGGTGGCCCAGGCGAGCATCGCGCGGTGCATCTCGGGCCCGCCGAGGACCGGCGCCTGGGTGCGGAACCAGACGCGCTGCTCGGGCGCCTGCGCCTCGCTTTCCAGCGGCGTCCAGGGCGAGGCGTGGCGGATCTCGAACGGGCGCGGGCGCGTGAAGAAGTCGCGCAGATGCTCGGGCACCTTGTCGGCGACCGACCGGCGCAGATCCTGCTCGCTTTCGAGCGTGTCCGGATCCGGCGTGTCGGGCATCTCGGCCTGGTGCGCGAGCCCCGGCTCCAGCCGCTGGAACGACGCCGCCATGTTGAGGATCGGCTCGCCGCGCTGGAACGCGATGATGCGGCGCGTCGAGAAACTCCCGCCGTCATAGTCGCGCGACACGCGGTAGATGATCGGGATCGTCTCGTCGCCGGCGCGCATGAAATAGGCGTGGAGCGAATGGGGGATCCGCTCGGGCTCGGTCGCGCGCTGGCCCGCCATCAGCGCCTGCGCGATCACCTGCCCGCCGAACACCCGGCCGCGACCCTCCGGCTGGCGCGCGCCGCGGAACAGGTCGCGGTCCAGTTCTTCGACGCTCAGCAGCGATTCGAGCTGGGCGATCATTCCCGCCGGGTCGGTCGCCCGGGGCTCGTTTTCGCCCATCAGTAGCCGCTCATCCGCGCGAGCTGGTCCGCAGCCCAGTTGGTGTCGCCGAACGCTTCCGCGAGCACGCGCCCGCGCTTCATGTAGAAGCCGATGTCATATTCGTCGGTCATGCCGATGCCGCCGTGCATCTGCACGCCTTCCTGCACCGCGAGCGTGCCGGCGAGGCCGGTCATCGCCTTGGCGACCAGCGCGGCGCGATCGGCGCCCGGATCGCCGGCATCGAGCGCCTGCTGCGCCTTCAGCACCGCCGCGCGCGCGACTTCCATCTCGGAATAGAGGTGCGCGGCGCGGTGCTGGAGCGCCTGGAAGCTGCCGATCGGCACGCCGAACTGCTTGCGGTCCTTCAGATACTGGACGGTCATGTCCATCGCCCCGCCGCCGACGCCGAGCATCTCGGCCGAGGCCCCGGTGCGCGCGCCGGCAAGCATCCGCGACAGCGCCGGCCAGCCCTGGTCGACCTCGCCGATCACCGCGTCGGCCGTGACCTCGACGCCGTCGAACACGAGGCGCGCGGCCAGGCTCGCATCGGCAAGGCGCTCGGGGCTGGCGGTCAGCCCGGCCGCCTTGCCGTCGACCGCGAACAGGGTGACGCCGTCGGTCTCGCCCGCCGCGCCGGCCGTGCGCGCCGCGACCACCAGCAGGTCGGCGACATGGCCATGGGCGACGAAGCTCTTGGCGCCCGACAGGCGGAAGCCGTTGCCCGACCGCTCGGCGCGGAGCGCGACCTGGTCGGGCCTGTGCTTGGCGCCTTCGTCGATCGCGAGCGCCGCGACGGCCTCGCCCGCCGCGATCCGCGGGAACCAGGTGCCGCGCAGCTCGGCATTGCCGGCGGCGAGCGCGCTGACCGCGCCGATCGAGGTCGACAGGAAAGGCGAGGGCGTCAGGTTGCGACCGACCTCCTCGAGCACGACGCCGGCCTCGACATGGCCGAGGCCGAGGCCGCCTTCGGCTTCGGGGATCAGGATCGAGGTGAAGCCCATCTCGGCGAACTGCTTCCACAGGTCGCGCGCAAAGCCGGTCGCGTCGTTCGCGTCGCGCAGCGCGCGCATATGCGAGACCGGCGCGGTCTCGGCGACGAACTGCCGCGCGGAATCACGCAGCATCGTCTGCTCTTCGGTCAGGAACAGGGGCATTTTCGGTCCTTCAGGACGGCAGTTGCAGGATGTGTTTCGCGACGATGTTCAGCTGCACCTCGCTGGTGCCGCCCTCGATCGAGTTTGCCTTGGTGCGTAGCCACGAGCGCGCCCGGGCGCCGCCATGCGACGCCGCGCTGTCCCATTCGAGCGCGGCGCTGCCGCCGGCGGCCATCACCAGCTCATAGCGCGCCTTGTTGAGTTCGGTGCCGTAATATTTCATCATCGAGGGCTGCGCGGGATGAGCGCGGCCATGCTTCAGCTCGTCGATGAAGCGCTCGGACATCGCCCGGAAGGCGCGCTCGCGCACCTCGAACAGCGCGAGCTGGGCGCGCAGCAGCGGATCGGCGAGCCGGCCCTCGGCATCGACGCCGACCGCCTTCTTCGCGTCCTCGGCGAGCGCCGCCGGGCCGCCCGAGCCGAGCCCGCCGCCGCCGAGACCCATGCCCGAGATCATCTCGCGCTCGTGGCCGAGCAGATATTTGGCGACGTCCCAGCCCTTGTTGAGCGCGTGGACGAGCTGGTCCTTGGGCACTTTCACATTGTCGAAGAAGGTCTCGCAGAAGGGCGAGTAGCCGGAGATCAGCAGGATCGGCTTGGTCGAGACGCCGGGGCTCTCCATGTCGAACAGCAGGAACGAGATGCCCCCCTGCTTCGACTCTTTCGAGGTGCGGACGAGGCAGAAGATCCAGTCCGCCTTGTCGGCATAGGACGTCCAGACCTTCTGGCCGTTGACGACGAAATGATCGCCCGCATCCTCGGCCCAGGTCTGCAGCCCGGCAAGGTCGGAGCCGGCATTCGGCTCGGAATAGCCCTGGCACCAGCGGATCTCGCCGCGCGCGATCTCCGGCAGGAAGCGCGTCTTCTGCGCCTCGTTGCCGTACTTGAGCAGCGCCGGCCCGAGCATCGAGATGCCGAAGCTCTGCAACGGGCTGCGGCACTTGAGCTTCGCCATTTCCTCGCGGAGGATCTTGGTCTGCTCGGGGCTCAGCCCGCCGCCGCCATAGGCGGTCGGCCAGTCGGGCACGGTCCAGCCGCGCGCGGCCATGCGGTCCAGCCAGAGTTTCTGGTCCGGCGTCAGCTTCGCCTTGCGGCCGCCCCAGACGATGTCGTCCTCGCCGCGCACGGGCTCGCGCATCGACGGGGGGCAGTTGGCCTCAAGCCAGGCGCGGGTCTCGGCGCGGAACGTGGCGGGATCGGTCATCGCGTGCTCCTCGGGATGCGGTGCGAACGGGTCAGGCGGCGCGGTCGGTCAGCGCCGAATAGATGAGGGTCTTGAGCTCGCGCCGCACCGGCCAGGTGCTCGACGGGCTGAGCTGGGTCATGAAGATGAAGACCAGCCGCTCGACCGGGTCGATGTGGAAGGCGGTCGAGAACATGCCGCCCCAATAATATTCGCCGACCGAGCCGGGCACGAGCGTCGGTGCGGTGTCGATGGTGACCGCAAAGCCCAGCCCGAACCCGACCCCGGCATTGGTCGCTTCCGAGAACAGCGAGCGCGACATCGAGGCGAGGTCGCTGCCCCCGGGCAGGTGGTTCATCGTCATCAGCTCGACGGTCTTGCGGCCGAGCAGGCGAACCCCGCCCAGTTCGCCGCCGTTCAGCATCATCTGGCAGAAGCGATGATAGTCGGCGCTGGTGGAGACGAGACCGCCGCCCCCGGAGAATTGCTTCGGCGGCGTCGCCCAATGGCTGTCCTCGCCACGGTCGTGCATCACCATGCCCTTTTGCGGGTGCATGGCATAGCAATCGGCGAGCCGCTCGATCTTGTCCGCGGGCACCTGGAAGAAAGTGTCGTCCATGCCGAGCGGCGCGAAGATGCGATCGCGGAAGAACGCGTCGAGCGTCTGACCCGAGATGCGCTGGACGATCAGGCCGAGAATGTCGGTCGCGACCGAGTAGTTCCAGGCCTCGCCGGGCGAGAATTCGAGCGGGATCCCGGCAAGCGTCGCGACGACGCTGTCGAGATCGTGGCGGCCATACCAATTCTCGATCTCGGCGGCGCGATAGGCCGCGTCGATATTGCCCCGGTTCTGGAAGCTGTAGGTGAGGCCCGCGGTGTGGCGCAGCAAGTCGACCATCCGCATCGGGCTTGCGGTCGGCCTGGTCACGAACGGCGCCGCGCCGCCGCCTCCCTCATAGACGCCCAGCCCCTTCCACTCGGGAACGATCCGGTGGACGGGGTCGTCGAGCATGACCCGGCCTTCCTCGACCAGCATCATGAACGCGACCGAGGTGATCGGCTTGGTCATCGAGGCGATGCGGAACAGCGTGTCGGCCGCGACCGGCCGGCCGTCCTCGCGCATCGTGCCCGCGCTGGCGAAGTGAACCGGCTGGCCGTCGCGGCTGACCAGCAATTGCGTGCCCTTGAAGCGACCCGACGAGAGATAGCGCTCGTCGAGGAACGCATCGATCCGGCGCAACCGATCGGGGTCAAATCCGAGCGAGGCGGGATCGACTGTCTGCATGCGCGCGCACCTTCCTGATCAGGCCGCGGCTTATCGCCTTGAGCATCGGCCAAATCAACAATATCCCGCAGAAAAGCGCGGGTTTCAGCCCGCCGGGAGGAGCAGGAGAGAGGTGTTGAACCAGGCGGACGCTACGGCATGGCCAGCCATGTCGCTCGAACAGGTGCAGGCGATCCTGTGCGCACCTGGGCAGCGATTCGAGATTGAGGACGTCGCGATTCGCGGCGTCTCCACCAAGGTGTGGAAGCACGCGCCCGGCAGCCTGCGCGATCTGGTGGCGTTCGCGCGCAGCCATGGCGAGCGGCTCGCGACGATCCACGAAGACGAGCGGGTCAGCTTCGAGGCGCAGCACCGCGCGATCGCGCATTTCGCGGCGGCGCTCGCCGCGCGCGGGATCGGCAAGGGCGACCGGATCGCGATCGCCGCGCGCAACCTGCCCGAATGGGTGGTCGCCTTCTTCGCGATCACCAGCCTCGGCGCGATCGCGGTGCCCCTGAACGCATGGTGGACCGGCGCGGAGCTGGCCTATGGCCTTTCGGATTCCGGGGCCAAGGCGCTCGTCGTCGACGCGCAGCGCTGGGAGCGGATCGGCGGGCTCAGGGGCGAGTTCCCGGGACTCGAGACAGTCATCGTCGCCCGCGCCGACGCAGCCCCGCCCGGCACCGAGCGGATCGAGGAGCTGATCGGCCGTCCCGCCGACTGGGCGGCGCTGCCCGAGCAGGCACTTCCCGACACTCCGATCGATCCCGACGACGAAGCGACGATCTTCTACACGAGCGGTACGACCGGCAATCCCAAGGGCGCGCTCGGCACGCACCGCAATCTCGTCACCAACATCTTCTCGGGCGCATATTCCGGCGCGCGCAGCTTCCTTCGTCGCGGGGAGGCCCTGCCCGCGCCCGAGCCCAAGACCGGGCTGCTGGTCATCCCGCTCTTCCACGTCACGGCCTGCTCGGCGTCGTTGATGGGCGCGATGGCGGCGGGCAACACCACTGTCTTCATGCGCAAATGGGACACGGTGGAGGCGATGCGGATCATCGAGCGCGAGCGCGTCGCGGTCACGGGCGGCGTGCCGACGATCGCGTGGCAGCTGCTCGAGCACCCCGATCGCGCCAAGTTCGACCTGTCGAGCCTGGAGGCCATCTCCTATGGCGGCGCGCCTTCCGCGCCCGAGCTCGTCCGCCGTATCTTCGAGGAGTTCGGCGCGCTTCCCGGCAATGGCTGGGGCATGACCGAGACGATGGCGACGGTCACCAGCCACATCGCCGAGGACTATCTGAACCGGCCCGACAGCGCCGGCCCGCCGGTGCCCGTGTCCGAGCTGCAGGTTCGCGCCGACGACGGCACGACGGTGCTGCCGCCCGGCGAGATCGGCGAGCTCTGGGCGAAAGGCCCGCAGATCGTGAAGGGCTATTGGAACAAGCCCGAAGCGACGGCCGAGACCTTCGTCGACGGCTGGGTCCGCACCGGCGACCTTGCCCGCCTCGACGCGGAAGGCTTCCTCTACATCGTCGACCGCGCGAAGGACATCATCATCCGCGGCGGCGAGAACATCTACTCGATCGAAGTCGAGAATGCGCTGTACGAGCATCCGGCGGTCACCGACGCCGCGCTGGTCGGCGTGCCGCACCGGACGCTGGGCGAAGAGCCCGCCGCGGTCGTCCATCTCGCGCCCGGCACGACGGCGACCGAAGCCGAACTGCAGGACTGGGTTCGCGCGCGGCTGGCGCCGTTCAAGGTTCCGGTGCGCATCGTGTTCGTCACCGACACCCTGCCGCGCAACGCCAATGGCAAGATCCTGAAACGCGAGCTGAAGACACTGTTCGCCTGAGGCCCCTCCACCACCGGGCTGCGCCCGGCGGTCCCCCTCCCCACGCTGCGCGTAGGGAGGAGCGAAAAGCTCCTCCCCATCGCAGATGGGGAAGGGGACCGCGGCGCGAAGCGGCGTGGTGGAGGGGCAGTCGACGGCATCGCAGGCCCCTCCACCGCCGGGCTGGCGCCCGGCGGTCCCCCTCCCCGCGCAAGCGCAGGGAGGATCTTGAAGCTCACCCCTGCGCCGGCACGCGCCGCATGCGCTTCAGCAGGAACGGCGCGTAGCGAACCGCGAAGGCGAGCCGCCGTGCGGTCTTGCCGACCAGCGTGTGGACACGGTCGCCGTGCGCGGCGTCCCAGACCTTGGCGGCGACTTCGTCGAGCGGCGTGAATTCGAGTCCCATCGCCATCACCGTCTCGCGCCCGCTGCGGTTCGAGCCGGCGGCGACCGCGTCGAGGATCGGCGTGTCGATGAAGCTCGGCATCACCGATCGCACCTTGATCCCGTGCGGCGCCCACTCGCTCGCCAGCGCCTCGGTGAACCCCTTCACCCCGAACTTGCTCGCGGCATAGATCGACATGTTGGCGCCGCCGTACAGCCCCGCCGCCGAGCCCGTGTTGAGCAGCACCGACCCGGGCGTCGCGGCGAGATGCGGGAAGCCCGCCTCCGCGCCGTAGATGACGCCCTTCAGGTTCACGTCGATCACCAGCTCGCGATCCTCGGGCCGCATCGCCATGAACGGGCCGCCGCAACCGACGCCGGCATTGTTGAACAGCAGGTCGAGCCGGCCGCCGCTCGCCGCGACGAAGTCGGCGAGCGCGGCCCGCCACTGGTCGCGGTCGCGGACGTCGAGCGGGTGCAGGCTCGCATTGTCGGTCCCGATCAGCCGCGCGGTTTCCGCCATGCCCGCCTCGCTGATGTCGCCCAGCCCCACGAACCAGCCGCGCGTGGCGAAATGCTGCGCGACCGCGCGCCCGATTCCCGAGCCGCCCCCGGTGATGAAGATCGCCTTGCGCATCACGTCCTCCCTGCCCGCGCTCGACCGGCGCGTACGCCCAGCTACCGGCAAAGCTTCCCCTTCGACAAGCGATCGGGCAAGCCGGCGGCGTGGAGATCCGTTTCGAGGGCGTCGGCAGGGACTTCGGCGACACGGTCGCGCTCGACCACGTGTCGGCGGAGATGGCGCGCGGTAGCTTCGTCGCGCTGGTCGGCGCGTCGGGGTCGGGCAAGTCGACGCTGCTCAAGACGGTCAACCGGCTGGTCGTTCCCGACCGCGGGCGGGTGCTGCTCGACGGCGCCGACGTGACCGCCGCACCCGCACCCGCGCTGCGACGGCGGATCGGCTATGTCTTCCAGAATGTCGGCCTGTTTCCGCACATGGACGTCGGCACCAACGTCGCGATCGGCTTTCGGATCGAGGGTCGCGAGCCCGGTGGCCGGGTCGCCGAGCTGCTCGATTTGGTCGGCCTCGATCCAACGCTCGCCCGCCGCATGCCCGACCAGCTCTCGGGCGGCCAGCGCCAGCGGGTCGGGGTCGCGCGGGCGCTCGCGCTCGCGCCGGGACTGGTGCTGATGGACGAGCCGTTCGGCGCGCTCGATCCCGTCACGCGCGATGCCCTGGGCCGCGGTTATCGCGCGCTGCACGACCGGCTGGGGCTCACCACGCTCATGGTGACGCACGACATGGCCGAGGCGCTGCTGCTGGCCGATCGCGTGCTGGTGATGGCGAAGGGGCGACTCGTCGGCGATGCGACCCCGGCCGCCCTGCTTGCCGACGAGGCCGGTCCCGAGGCCGCCGCGCTCGTCTCAGTGCCGCGTGACCAGGCCGCGCGGCTGCGCGCGCTCGAGCCATGACAAGCGCTTTCGCGCGCGTGCCCGAGCTGCTGGCGAGCCATGTGCTCGTCGCCGCCGCGGCGCTGCTGCTGGCGCTGCTGGTCAGCGTGCCGCTCGCCGTCGTCGCGGCGCGGCGGCCATTGCTCGCCCGCGCCGCGCTCGGCTTTGCAAGCCTCGTCCAGACGATCCCGGCGCTGGCGCTGCTCGCATTGTTCTTTCCGCTTCTGCTCGCGATCGGCACGCTCACCGGCCTCGTGCTGCCGGCCTTGGGGTTCCTGCCCTCGCTGCTCGCGCTCACGCTTTATGCCGTGCTGCCGATCCTGCGGAACGGCATCGCCGGGCTGACCGGGATCGATCCGGCGGTCAGCGAGGCGGCCGACGGGGTCGGCATGACGCGCAGCCAGCGGCTGCGGCTGGTCGAGGCGCCGCTCGCCGCGCCGGTGGTGATGGCGGGCATCCGCACCGCCGCGGTATGGACGATCGGCGCGGCGACGCTGTCGACGACGGTCGGCTGGCCGAGTCTGGGGGACCTGATCTTCGCGGGCCTGCAGACGCAGGACTGGGCGCTCGTGACGGCCGGATGCGTCGCCGCGGCGGCGCTCGCGCTCGCCGTCGACGCCTTGCTCGGCCTGGTCGAGCACGGCATCGCGCGGCGGCGGCGGACCCCGGTGCTGGCCGCGCTGCTGCTATTGGCGCTCGGCCTTGCCGCCGCGGTCGCGCCCCGGTTCGCCGCCGACCGTCCGCAGGTGACGATCGGCGCCAAGAATTTCTCCGAGCAGTTCATCCTGGCGCGGCTGATCGGGCGCCGGCTGGAGGCGGCCGGCTATCGCGTCGCCTATCGCGAGGGGCTGGGATCGGCGGTCGCCTTCCGCGCGCTCGCGAGCGGCGATGTCGACGTCTATGTCGATTATGCCGGCACGCTCTGGACCAACGAGATGCAGCGCCGCGACATCCCCGCGCCGGCCGCGATGGTCGCCGAGATCGGCCGCTGGGGCCGCGCCACCCACGGCATCGGGCTGGTCGGCGCGCTCGGCTTCGAGAATGCCTATGCGCTCGCCGTCCGGGGTGCGGACGCGCAGCGGCTCGGCCTCGGCACGCTTGCCGACCTGGCGCGCGAGGCGCCGCGGATGACGCTCGGCGCGGACCTCGAGTTCCTCGAACGGCCCGAATGGCGCGCGGTGCGCGACGCCTATGGGCTGCGCTTCCGCGCCACCCGCGCCTATGCGCCGACCTTCATGTATCGCGCGATCACCAGCGGCACGGTCGACGCGATCTCCGCCTTCAGCTCCGACGGGCGGCTCGCCGCCGAGCGGCTGGTCGTGCTGGCCGATCCGCGCCACGCGATCCCGAGCTACGACGCGCTGCTGCTCGTCGCGCCGGCGCGCGCGGGGGATCGCCGGTTCCTGGAGGCGCTGCGTCCGCTGGTCGGGCGGATTACGGTCGAGGACATGCGAGCCGCCAATCTGAGCGTGGACCGCGATCGCGAAAAGCGCGCGCCCGCCGACGCCGCGGCTTGGCTGGACTCGCGACTTCGCTAGAGCAGGCGGCGATGATTCGCCTGTTCCTCGCCGCGCTGTTCGCGCTGCTCCTGCCCGCCGCCGCCCAGGCCGAGGTCGACGTCCGCTTCTACTCGCGCGACCTGGGCGAGGTCTTCCCCCACGCCTTTTTCGAGGTCGAGGGGCCGGATGTCGCCAAGCGGAACTACGGCTTCACCGCCAAGACCATCTCGCCCGCGATCCTGTGGGGTCCGGTCGCGGGGGAAGTGATGCAGGTGAAGCCCGCCTATGTCGCCAAATCGACCAGGCATTTCACCATGCGCGTCAGCGACGACCAGTATCGACGGCTGGTCGCGCTTGCCGACTCCTGGGCCGCGCGAGGCCCGAAAAGCTACGACCTCTACAAGGCGAACTGCGTCACTTTCGTCGCCGACGCGGTTCGCCTGCTCGGGTTGCGCACCAACCCGAACACGAAGTTCAAGGGCAAGCCCAAGAGCTTTCTGCTCGAGGTGATGCAGCTCAACCCGGGCCTGCGCCCCTGATCAGGCGCTGACGGGCGCGTCGGCCTCGCCCGGCGCGAGTTCCCCGTCCGCGCGACGCCGCTGCGCCTTGCCCGTCTCCGGATCGATCACGACCAGCTGCACCCAGCCGTTGCCGAACAGCCGCTGGAGGATCTCGTGCCCGGCGATCACCCGCTCGACCTTGTCGATCGGCGCATGGACGATCGTCAGCAGCCGCTGCGGGACGTGATAGGGCGTGCCGTCGTCTTCGAAGAGCGACTGGCGCGGCAGCCCGACGCGCAGGTCGCCGCCATTGCCCTGCACGACGCCGATCCCGCCCATCACGTTGTGCGTGGTCTTGTCCCCCGCCCCGTAATGCTCGTTGTCGAGCGTCGAGAACAGATATTGGCAGTTGATCCACTGGGCGACGACCATCGGCGCGGTGAGGATCAGCGCCAGCGCGGCGTCCTCGGTGTCGATGCGCCAGTCATAGCTGTGCAGGAAGGCGCGACCTTCGAGATCGATCCCGCGGGTGAGCGCGCGCGGGCCGACGATGAAGGCGGCATTGCGCGCCAGCCCCCATTCGGGCCGCACCTCGGCCCAGTGCGCCGCGGCGTCGAAGGCGCCCTCCGCGCCGGTGCCGAGCATCCCGGCCCGGCGCGCGCGGTTCATCGCGCCCGCCCGCGCCAGGTCGTTCGCGAGGCGATCGAGGTCCGCACGGACGGCCGCGGGCAGCCCGTCGACGTCGAACAGCACGACTTCGTCGGTGGTCGTGTTGTGCTCGGCGGCGACGAACAGCGTGTCGGCCGGCACCGCTTCGCCCTCCGCGGCGAGGCCCGCGCGCACCTCCGGGTCGTTGAGCACCGCCGCCATCGCGCGCGCATTCGGGCCGCCGGCATGGCCGCCGCACGCGCCGCAATCGAGCGCCGCGGCATAGGGGTTGTTGACCGCCTCGCCGCCATGGCCGGCGAGCACCACGATCGGCGCGGTCTGGCGAGGCATGCCGGTCGCGGCGAAGAAGCCGCGCGCCGCGTCGAGCCGCGCCGCGAACGGCAGGCCCGAGACGAGCGCGTCGCCCGAGAGCCGGGGCGCGAAGGCGGCGGCATCGCGGCCGCCCAGCTTGCGGACGAGGCGCGGCGCCATCGTCCGGGCGATCGCGATCAGCGCCGCGAACGGTCCCATCGCCTCGGCGGTCGAGAAGGTCGTGGCCGCGCCCGACTTGAGCGTGCCGAGCAGGTCGCGCGTCGCGCCCGCCCGCCGGGCTGCGGCCTCGGCACGCGCACCGGCGGCGCCGACCGGCTCCATCGCCAGCTCATAGGCGGGCTGGAGCAGCACCGGCAGCTGCTTGCGCCGGTGCCCGCAGCGCGGCTTGAGCGCCACCGGCAGGCCGAAGAAGCCGGCATAGCCATAAGTGTCGTACGCGCCTTCGGCCTCGATCGCGCGCCGGAACGGCTCCGAGCGCACGTCGATGCAGAAGACGAGCTGCGCCGCCGGCCGCGCATCGGCGGGCGCGTCGGCCAGCTGCCCCGCCGCGCGCTCGAGCTGCGGCACCAGCCTGTCGCGGAAGCTGCGTTCGGCGGCCGAGAGCCAGATCTCGCCGAGCACCGCCTCGCCGGTCGCCGCAATCGCGTGGAACGCGCGAGCGCCGGGGAGCGGCAGCCCGTCGATCAGCGCGGGCGCGACCCCGAAATGCGTCGCCAGGCGCGCGGCCATGTCCACCGCCGGATCGGCCTGAGCCATCTCGGGCTCGGTCGGCCAGTCGCGGAGCGCACAGGCCCGCTCGACGAGCAGCCACAGCGCCAGATAATCGGCCATGCCGGCCGGCGCGCCCGCGGCGACGTCGGGATCGGCATGCTCGCTGCGCCACCGGATATGCCCGGCCCAGCCCGGCAGCCGGGCGATCAAGGTGCGCAGCAGCGCCGCCCGGTTCTCGCCTTCCAGCCCCAAGGCGAGCAGGCTGGCCTCGATCGCCGCCAAGGGCTCGCGCTCGGCCGAGTCGATGATGTTCTGCGCTTCCGACCCGCCGAAGCGGATGAAGTCGGGGTCCTGCGCGACCAGCCGCAGCACGGCCGGGTAGAGACCCTGGTCGCGACCGGGCATCGGCATCGCCGCGACCGACTGGTCGAAGAACGCGCCGCACCACTTGGCGACGAACGCGCGGGCATAGCCGAGCATCTCGACGCCGATCCGCTCGGTCGGGGCGATCACGTGCGGCCGCGACGGCGCCGGCGCGAACGCGGCGAAGCGGCGCCCGCAGGCCGCGGCGAGCGCCGGGTCGGCGTCAGGCAGCGCAGCCGTCAGCCGTGCATTCAGCAGGTCGAAGCGGCTGAGGTCGAGCCCGACCAGCGTGAAGGCGGGCTCGAGCCCGCCGAAATGACCGATCACCGCATCGCGCAGCGCGCGCGGCTCGATCGCGCCGCGCGCCATCAGCGCCTGCCATTGGGAAAAGGGGAGCGTGCGGCGCGCGCCGAACAGCCGGGCGGCGTCGTCCACGGCCTGGGTGAAGTCCTGGCGTTCGAAGCCGGCGAGCGGATTCACCGCGATCGCGCTCTCGAGCGGCCAGAGCGGCGGCACCGTGCGAGTCGCCTCGGCGACCAGCTGCGGGATGTCGGACGCCTGGGCCGTCGGCCGGAGGATCGACGTGGTGAGCGTGGCCATGTTCTTGTTCCTTCTCGGGACGCGATCAGCGGATGAGGGCGGGGCCGCCGGTGTTGAGCATGCGGACGTAGAGAGCGGCCGGGAGCGGACGACGCGCGAGCTGCCACGCCCAGGCGGCGAGGAAGAGCAGCGCCAGGCCCGCTTCCCCGACGAGCGGCAGCGGCGAGGCATGGATCGGCAGCCCCGAGAGCCGCTCCATCAGCAGGACACCGCCCAGATAGGCGAGCGCCAGGCCGGCGGAGACGCCGATCACGGCCAGCGCGGCGGGTCCCGTGCGAGGCGCGCGGGTCAGGCTGGCGACGCCGGCGAGTCCGGTCGCGATCGCGAGCAGGGCCGGCAGCGGCAGCGGGCGGTCGAGAATGCCGCGGACGCCAAGCACCGCGACCAGCGCGGCGGCCGCGCCGCCCACCAGCAACGCATCGACCGCGCCCGGGCGCGACAGCGTGGCCGGCCTGGCGCGGCCGACATTGCCGCCGGCGCCCAGGAACAGCCACGCCTTGAACAGGCCGTGGGCGATCAGGTGCCAGAGGGCGGCCGCATAGGCGCCCAGCCCGCAGGTCATGATCATGAAGCTCATCTGCGCGACGGTCGACCCGCCCAGCGCACGCTTCACATCGGGGCGGACGATCATCACGCCGGTGCCGAACAGCGCGCCGGTTGCGCCGATCGCGACGGCCGCGAGCTGGACGGCCGACGAGGCGGCGAACACGTCCGCGAACCGGATCAGCAGGAAGCCGCCGGCATTGACCAGGCCGGCATGCATCAGCGCGGAGACCGGCGTGGGGGCGGTCATCGATCCCATCAGCCAGCGATGGAAAGGCGGCACCGCCGAGCGGGCGATCGCCGCCACGAGCAGCAGCCCGCCCAGCGCGAACTGTGCGCCAAGCGGCAGCGCCTTGGCGGCTGCGATCGCACCATCGAGGGCGAGCGTGCCCGACGACCCGGCGAGCGTGGCGAGCACGGCGAGCAGGGCGAGGTCGCCGACCAGGAAGGCGCGCCGGGCGCGCCGTTCGGCGGCGGCAGCCTCGACCCAGCCGGGAACATGGCCGATCAGCCGGGCGAGCAGCCAGCCACTCGCCACCCAGGCGATCGCGAAGGTCAGGAGATCGTGCGCGCTGACGCTGAGCAGCACGGCGGAGACCAGCAGTCCGATCCGCCGTGCATAGGCGCCGAGATTCGGGTCGGCGCGCATGTGGCGCCGCGAGAAGCTCAGCACGATGGCACCGACAAACGCCGTCAGGATCGCGAGCGCAAGGCTGAGCGGCGCCAGCACCACCCAACCCGCCGCGGTGGTGATCGCGGCCGCGATGGCGAGGGCGAGGGTCGTCCAGGTGGCATATGTCACCGTGCGCAGGCGCGGCGCCGGATCCCAGCCGATCAACTCGGCCAGAAGGGCCGCCAGTCCAGGCAAAGTGGCAATGATTAGCAAGGCGTCCATTTGCGTCTCCAATCCATTCTGCCCCTACGCGCGAGAGACACATTAGGAGAAACGAATAGATCAAATGGCGTGCATTGACAGAGCGAATGGCAGTTCGTAGCATCGGACCATGGCAATCCGCACGCTCGACCTCGACCTGCTGCGCACCTTCGTGACCATTGCCGATACGGGCGGGTTCACTCGCGCGGGCGACCAGCTCGGGCGGACGCAGTCGGCAATCAGCCTTCAGGTGAAACGGCTCGAGGAGATGCTGGGCCGGCCCGTCTTTGCGCGTTCGTCGCGCAGCCTTCGGCTGACCACCGATGGCGAGCGCTTGCTCAGCCATGCGCGACAGATGCTGCGGCTCAACGACGAGGCGCTGGCCGACATGCTCGAGCCCGATGTCGCCGGGCTGGTCCGGCTCGGAGTGCCCGAGGATTTCGCGACCGTCCACCTGCCTGGCGTGCTCGCCGCCTTCACCGAGGCCCATCCCCGGGTGGAGCTCGAAGTGACCTGCGATCTCACCCTGAACCTGCTGGAGCGGTTCCGCGCCGGCGACTTCGACCTTGTCCTGGTCAAGCGCGAGCCGGCGGCGCCGTTGCGCGGCGTCCGGGTGTGGCGCGAGCCGCTCGTCTGGGTCGGGCGCGACCGGAGCGGGCCGAGCGACAGCGGCGCCGTGCCGCTGATCGTGTCGCCGCAGCCCTGCGTCTATCGCAAGCGCGCGATCGAGGCGCTCGAAGAAGCCGGGCGGAAATGGCGCATCGCCTATACCTCGACCAGCCTGACCGGCACCCAGGCGGCCGTTCGCGCCGGGCTGGGCGTGACCGTGCTGCCGCGCGAAATGGTGCCGCCCACGCTCGCCCCGCTGGGCCGGGACTCGGGCCTGCCCCGGCTCGACGAGACCGAAGTCGCGCTGATCGAAGCCGCCGCACCCTCGCCGACCGCGCATCTGTTCGCCGAGCACATCATCAACGCGCTCGAGCGCGAGGCCGCCGGGCGGGCGTGAGCCCGTCCGCGCGTTGGGGCCAGGCAACTCGACCCCGAGCTCCGCGCCTGTGTGCCTCGACTGCGCTCGACACGACCGGAGAGCTGCGCGCTCGGTCCGGGCTAAAAAAATGGCCGGCGAGTTGCCTCGCCGGCCAAGGTCGTCCGCAGGAGGAACCTCTTCGTCGTCGCGCGCTAGAGCGCCGCGTCGTTCATCTCGCCGGTCCGGATCCGGACCACTTCGGCCACGTCGAGCACGAAAATCTTGCCATCGCCGATGGCCCCGGTGTGCGCGGCCTGCTGGACCGCCTCGACCACCCGCTCATAATGACCATCGCCGCACAGCGTCTCGATCTTGAGCTTGGGAAGGATGTTCGAACTATATTCGGCGCCCCGATAAATCTCTGTTTGCCCCTTTTGCCGGCCGAAGCCGCGGACCTCGCTGATCGTCATTCCCTTCACGCCCACGTTCGCGAGGGCGTCGCGGACGTCGTCGAGCTTGAAGGGTTTGATGATCGCGACCACCAGCTTCACTCCGGTCTCCCCCGTCCGGCGACGACCTCGCAATCGCCGTGCCAAAGCCCGATGCGAGAGGCGCGCCGCTTGCTCCGATCCCAGCGGCGGTGTCGACCGCCCGATCCTTGTGCAGCGCAGAACGGACTGCTCAAAAACTGTGCACGCTGAGGATCGCGTGGCCTGACTGTTAACGGCATCTTACTTGTGCAGCGCACAAGAAATGCAGCTGGCGCGCTCCTTGCTAGGTCGCTTCCGCCACGGATGTGAACTTTCCATCCCGCAGCGGGGGACGGGCATGAAATTAGTCACGGCGATCATCAAACCATTCCAGATCGACTATGTACGCGAGGCGCTGACCGGCCTCGGCGTATCGGGGCTGACGGTCAGCGAAGTGCGCGGCTTCGGGCGGCAGAAAGGCCAGACCGAAATCTATCGCGGCGCCGAGTACACGACCAATCTCGTGCCCAAGCTCAAGGTCGAGGTCGTCTGCCCGGCCGGGCTGGTCGACCGCGTCGTCGAGGCGATCCAGGCCACGGCGCGCACCGGATCCATCGGCGACGGCAAGATCTTCGTCCAGCCGGTCGAGCAAGCGGTCCGCATCCGAACGGGGGAGACCGACGATGCGGCCATCTGATCAAGAAGGGGGTTCCATGAAGCTCAAACTCGGGGCGGCCGCCGCGCTCGCCTTCTTCGGCGCATTGCCCGCCTGGGCGCAGGACGCGGCGGCCACCGCCGCCGCCGCCTCGCCCGTGCCCGCACCCACCGTCGACAAGGGCGACGTCGCCTGGATGCTGGTGTCCTCGGCCCTGGTGCTGATGATGTCGCTGCCGGGCCTCGCGCTCTTCTACGGCGGCCTGGTCCGCACCAAGAACATGCTGTCGGTGCTGACCCAGGTGTTCGTGATCGTGTGCATGGTCGCGGTGATCTGGGTGACCTGGGGGTACAGCCTCGCCTTTACGGAAGGGAATGCATTCTTCGGCGGCTTCGCGAAGCTGTTCCTGAAGGGCGTCGACGCGAACAGCCAGGCGGCGACCTTCTCGAACGGCGTGTACCTGCCCGAATATGTGTTCATCTGCTTCCAGATGACGTTCGCGTGCATCACGCCGGCCCTGATCGTCGGTGCGTTCGCGGAGCGGGTGAAGTTCTCGGCCCTGATGCTGTTCGTGGCGCTGTGGGTCACCTTCGTCTATTTCCCGATCGCGCACATGGTCTGGTATTGGGACGGCCCCGACGCGCTCGCCAATGCGGCGCTGGCGGGTCAGGCCGCGGTCGACACGGCAAACGGCCATGCCGGCTACATCTTCCAGATGGGCGCGCTCGACTTTGCCGGCGGCACCGTCGTCCACATCAACGCCGGCGTCGCCGGCCTGGTCGGCGCGATCGTGCTCGGCAAGCGGGCGGGCTATCCGCGCGAGCCGATGCCCCCGCACTCGCTGACCATGACCATGATCGGCGCGTCGCTGCTGTGGGTGGGCTGGTTCGGCTTCAACGCCGGGTCCAACCTCGAATCGAACGGCGTGACCGCGGTCGCCTTCATCAACACCTTCGTCGCGACCGCCGCGGCGGGCCTGAGCTGGGTACTGCTCGAGCAGGTGACCGGCCACAAGCCGTCGCTGCTGGGTGCCGTGACCGGCGCGGTCGCCGGGTTGGTCGCGGTAACGCCTGCCTCGGGATTTGCCGGTCCCATGGGATCGATCATCCTGGGCCTGATCGTCTCGCCGATCTGCTATCTCTTCGTCGCCAAGGTGAAGGCCAAGCTCGGCTACGACGACTCGCTCGACGTGTTCGGCGTGCACTGCATCGGCGGCATCGTCGGCGCGCTCGCGACCGGCATCCTCGTCGATCCGGCGCTCGGCGGCCAGGGGATTGCCGATTATGTCGCGCAGCCCGGCACCGCCCAGTTCGGCTATCCGGGCGCTGCGACCCAGCTGCTGAACCAGGCCAAGGCCGTGCTGCTGACCATCGTCTGGTCGGGCGTCGGTTCGGCAATCCTGTACTTCGCGATCGACAAGACGCTCGGTCTCAAGGCGAGCGAAGAACAGCAGCGCGAGGGTCTCGATCTTTCCGAGCATGGCGAGCGCGCCTACAACTATTGAGCGAGTAAGCTTTGAGTAGACGGGAGTCGGCGAGCATTGCTCGCCGACTCCTATATTTTGTCTGGTCTTGACCGGATTACCGGTACAGCGCTCGTAATGTTCGATTTTGCTTGTGCAGCGCACAAAATATGACTATCCCGTGAAAGCCGGACCGATGCGGACCCGATCAAGAGATCCGCACGTGCCGCGCGCAGGACGGACGACGCGATCCTTTGGTGGGGGAATTACCATGCGCACGTCCCGTATCGCCCTTGCGGCAATGCTTACCCTGGCCGGCACCCCGGCCCTCGCGCAGGAAGAGACGCCGGCGCTGACCGTGACCGGCTCGGCCGGACTCGTCTCCGACTATCGCTTCCGCGGCGTTTCGCAGAGCGACAAGGAAATGGCCGTGCAGGCCGGCATCACGATCACGCACAAGAGCGGCTTCTATGTCGGCACCTGGGGCTCCAACCTCGCCGGCTGGGGCACGTTCGGCGGTGCGAATATCGAGCTGGACCTGATCGCGGGCTACAAGGCCTCGCTCGGCGAGAATGGCGCGATCGACGTGGGCCTGACCTGGTACATGTACCCGGGCGGCGCCGACACGACCGACTTCGCCGAACCCTATGTCAAGCTGAGCGGGACCGCCGGCCCGGTGTCGCTGGTCGCCGGCGTCGCCTATGCACCCAAGCAGCGCGCGCTCGGCAATTATTCCAACACGCCGCAGAGCCGCTTCGGCGACAAGGAAGACAATTTCTACGTCTGGGGCGACGCCGCGGCGCCGATCAAGGGCACGCCGTTCACGCTCAAGGCCCATATCGGCTATTCCGAAGGCAATCCCGGCCTCGGCCCGAACGGCACCAGCGTCACCCCGACCGGCGAGGCGCTCGACTGGCTGGTCGGCGTCGACACCACCTGGAAGAACCTGACGCTCGGCCTGGCCTATGTCGACACCGACATCTCCCGGTCCGAATCGCTGTATCTCCAGCCGAACTTCAGCAAGTCGGGCAATGGCGTCACGCCGATCGCCGACGCCGCCATCGTCGTCTCGCTGACCGCAGCCTTCTGACGCTGCCGCGCGAACCGGAGGCAGGGGGCTCCGGTTCGCGCATTTCGGACGCCGGCGCGGGAAGCGCTGGCGTGCCGACGCGGCCTTCTGCTAGGCTCGCACGAGTTCGAGACCGGGGGGTTTCCGTGCGACTGTTGGACGAAAGCGGCGGCCTTCGGGACCGTCCGATCCTGGCCTATGCGCTCGCGATCGGCCTCGTCGTCCTCGCGACCGGGTCGCGCGCGGCGCTGGACAGCACGCTGCCGCCGGGTTTCCCGTTCCTCACCTATTTCCCCGTGGTGATCGTCACCGCGTTCGTGGCCGGCACGGGCCCCGCCATCGCCTGTGCGCTGCTGTCGGGCCTGGCAGCCTGGAACCTGTTCATCCCCGGCGGCTACGGCTTCGGCATCAGCGCGGGCACCGCAATGGCGCTCGGCCTTTACGTCTTCGTCGTCACCGTCGACATCTGGCTCGTCCACCTGATGCAGGTCGCGGCCCGGCGACTCGGGGCCGAGCGCGAGCGCACCGCCGCGCTTTACGAGGCGCAGAAGACGCTGTTCCAGGAATTGCAGCACCGCGTCGCCAACAACATGACCTTCGTCGCCGCGCTCCTGCAGATGCAGCGGGGCAAGGTGCGCGACGACCCCGCGGCGGCCGGCAGCGCGCTCGACGATGCGATGAACCGGCTCGAGACGCTGTCGCGCGTCCACCGCCGGCTCTATGATCCCGCCTCCGTCGAGCTGCCGGTCGACAGCTATTTCCGCGAGCTCTGTTCCGACCTCGTCCAGGCGAGCAACGCCCGCGGCGTCGTCTGCGACGTCGACATGCCCGACATCCGGATGGATATCTCGCGCCTGATGACGCTCTCCTTGCTGGTGACCGAACTCGTCACCAACTCGCTCAAACATGCCTTTGCCGGGCGCGAGGATGGCCGGATCCGGCTGGCGCTGTCGCCTGTCGCCGGCCAGCGCCTCGCCCTCGAGGTGATCGACGACGGTGTCGGCTTGCCCGCCGGGTCCGACCTCCGCACGACTTCCGGGCTCGGGACCCGGATCGTCGGCGGGCTGGTCCGCCAGCTCGGCGCCTCGATGACGACGCGCGGGACCGACGGCACCGCCGTGCGCATCGAGTTCCCGGTCTGAGCCGCGTCAGCCGGTCGCGGTACCGCCGACGGTCAGCCCCTCGATCAGCAGGCTCGGCTGGCCGACGCCCGCCGGGACCGACTGGCCGCCCTTGCCGCACATGCCGACCCCTTCGTCGAGCGCGAAGTCGTTTCCGATCGCGCGCACGCGGGTGAGCACGGTCGGGCCGTCGCCGATCAGCGTCGCGCCCTTGATCGGCGCGCCGATGCGGCCGTTCTCGATCCGATAGGCCTCGGTGCACGAGAAGACGAACTTGCCCGAGACGATGTCGACCTGGCCGCCGCCGAAGCTCCGGGCGAAGATGCCATTGCCGGCGCGGGCGATCATCTCGTCGGGATCGTCCGACCCGCCCTTCATGAAGGTGTTCGTCATGCGCGGCATCGGGGCGTGGGCGTAGGACTGGCGGCGGCCGTTGCCGGTCGCCTCGACACCCATCAGCCGCGCGTTCAGCCGGTCCTGCATATAGCCTTTCAGGATGCCATCCTCGATCAGCACCGTCTCGCGGGTCGGCGTGCCTTCGTCGTCGATGCTGAGCGACCCGCGGCGGTCGAGGATCGAACCGTCGTCGACGACAGTGACGCCCGGCGCCGCGACACGTTCGCCGATGCGCCCCGAAAAGGCCGACGTCCCCTTGCGGTTGAAGTCGCCTTCGAGCCCGTGGCCGATCGCCTCGTGCAGCAGCACGCCCGGCCAGCCCGGGCCGAGTACGACGGTCATCTCGCCCGCCGGCGCGGCGACCGACTCGAGGTTGGTGAGCGCCTGGGCGAGCGCGATGTCGATGCCGCGCTGCCACGCCGCCGGCTCGAACAGCCGGTCGTAGAGGTAGCGGCCGCCCATCCCGTAGGAGCCGGTCTCGCGACGGCCGTTCGATTCGACCACGATGGAGACGTTGAGCCGGACCAGCGGCCGGATATCCTGCGCGACGAAGCCGTCGGCGCGGACGATCTCGACCACGTTCCACGAGCCCGACAGCCCCACCGACACCTGCGCCACGCGCGGATCGCGCGCACGCGCCGCCGCGTCGATCTCGGCGCACAGCTTCACCTTGTCGGCAAAGGGGATGCCGGTCAGCGGATCGTCGCCGGTGTAGAGGTGGCGGTTGCTGCGCGGCGGCGGCGGCGCGTGCGGCCCCGCGGCAGGATCGAGCAGCGCCAGCGTCTCGCTGGCCCGCGCGATCGCCGCGGCGCTGACCTCGTTGGCATGGGCAAAGCCGGTCATCTCGCCCGACACGCCACGCAGGCCGAAACCGGCGTTGGTATTGTAGTCGGCGGTCTTCAGCCGGCCGTCGTCGAACCCGAAGCTCTCGCTGGCCTGATATTGGAGATAAAGCTCGCCATCGTCGCAGCGGGCGAGCGCCTGCCGGGTCAGCCGCTGGGCGGTGTCGGGGTCGAGGTCGCCACGGTAGAGCCAGGCGCGCGGATCGGTCGGAAAAGCCATGCCACCGATATAGGGCGATCAGGCGGCGGCGGAAGCCTCGTCGTCGGCCGGGCCGCCGATCAGCACGAACCGGCGGTCGCAATAGCCGCACTCGCCAAAGCCGCGCTCGTCGATCTCGATATAGACGCGCGGATGGCCGAGCGCCGGGTCGATGCCATGGCCCGACCCGTCGCACGCGACGCGACGGGCCGTAACGCGGAAAGTCTCGGGCGGCGGGATCATGCGCGTGCCGATAGCGCGCCCGGCCCGCCCCGCCAAGATGGTAGCGCAACGGCCATGAGGGTTTCGCGTGCCCTTGCGAGCGGCTAGAGCGGCGCGATGACGGATGCGGCGATTGCGATCAACGGCCTCTGCAAGACCTATAAGGGCGGCAAGCGCGCGCTGGACGGCGTCAGCTTCGAGGTTCCGCGCGGGCAGATCTTCGGCCTGCTCGGCCCCAATGGCGCCGGCAAGTCGACGCTCATCAACATTCTGGCCGGGCTGGTCATGAAGACCGAGGGCCAGGTCGCGATCTGGGGCTTCGACATCGATGAGCGTCCGCGCAACGCCAAGGCCTCGATCGGCATCGTGCCGCAGGAGATCGTCTTCGATCCCTTCTTCACGCCCTTCGAGACGCTCGAGCTGTTCGCCGGCCTCTATGGCGTGCCCAAGCACCAGCGGCGCTCGCTGGACCTGCTCCGCGCCGTCCATCTGGAGGACAAGGCCAACGCCTATTCGCGGACGCTGTCCGGCGGGATGAAGCGTCGCCTGCTCGTCGCCAAGGCCATGGTCCATTCGCCGCCGGTGCTCGTCCTCGACGAACCGACCGCGGGCGTCGACATCGAGCTTCGCCAGCAGCTCTGGGCCTATGTGCGCGAACTCAACAGGTCCGGGGTCACGGTCGTCCTCACCACCCATTATCTCGAGGAAGCCGAGGAGCTGTGCGACCGCATCGCGATCATCAACCATGGCCGGCTGATCGCGAACGAGCCGACCCGCGAACTGGTCGGCAAGGCGCAGGAGAAGCTCGTCGAGGTCACGGTCGACCGTGACCTGACCGAGCCGCCCGCCGCGCCCTGTTTCGAGAAGATCCGGCTCAAGGCCGGTCGGGTGCTCGAAATCACCTATTCGAAGGCGAAGGTGAATGCCGGCGACGTGCTGTCCGCCGTCCAGGCGGCGGGCCTCGGCATCGTCGACGTATCGACCAAGGAAGCCGATCTGGAGGACGTCTTCCTCAGCCTGACGCGGACGGCGTAAGCAGCCGGGTCGGACCCCGATTGCCCGACCGGGTCGTCGCATCGCTCATCGCCGTGATCGGACGGAAGCCGAGCCCTGGGCCCGGCCTCCGTCCGACCCGCTGCGGACTAGCCGAAGACGAAGCTGTCCACGCCAAGACCGCCAAGACTCCCGACCCCGACGACGTGGCCGACCAGCTCATCACGTGAGTCAAACCGGTTATTGTCGTTGGTGTCGTGGTAGATGGCCAGTCCGCTACGGCTGCTGACGACCTCAGACCGGAACACATAATCGGACAAGGCACCCGCAAGCTGGATTTTGTCGCTGCCGACCTGGAAATCCATGATCTGAGCATAGTCGGTCCTGCCAGCGCTCCTGGCGGTCCCCTCATTGTAGAACACACCGCGACTGTCGCCGAGCACGAACAGGTCGGAACCCGCGCCGCCGGTCAGCCGATCGATCGACCCACGGCCGGGTCGGGTCTCCGACGCGGTCACACCGAAAATCCTGTCCATTCCGGTCGTGCCCGAGATCGTGTCGCTTCCGATCGTTCCGTAGATCGTATTCACGACTGGCGCCGGAGCCGGAGCCGGAGCCGGAACCGGAGCCGGTGCAGGTGCCGGGAGAGGGTCGACGATCGGCGGAGGCACGGTGGTCGGCGTCGGAGTGGGCGTCGCTCCGGGCGACAGCTGGTAACCGAAGTCGCTGATGATCAGGTTCTTCGCCTGGAGCTCACCATCGAGATTGATGTTGGGAAACAGGGCAAGCTTGCCCGGATCGGTTTGCAGCACGATCCCGTTGCTGACGGTAAGATTGGTGTTGTTTTCGAGGAGCAGATCGTCGGACACGTTGCGATCGAGCACGACGTCGCTGGAGTCGTTGACCCTGATCCAGTATCTCTTGTCGTCGGTCGTCGCTGACAGGACGGTGTTGTTGGCGATGCGAAGGCCCTGGACGTGACCCACGAAGATACCTTCCCACTGATCTTTCGAGTACAGGAAGTTGTTCTCGATCACGAAGTTTTTGTGGGGGGAATCGCGGCGCTCGTCGGCGATGAAGATGCCCTGGATGCCGATACCCGCGCCCTGAACGAACGAGTTGTTGCGGATGACGACGTTGCTCGACCCGCTCGACTGGTTGGTCCAGAACTGGATTGCGTCCGGATGGTCGCCGCTCGACGAAATGAAGTTCGTATAGTAATTGTTCTGGATGAGCGCACCGTCGATCGCGGAGTAATCGCCTCCGTCGCTACGGATCATATGGACGTAGTTGTTGGAAACCTCGACATTGCGGCTGTTACTGATCACCCAGGTGCGGAACAGCTCCTGCACGTTGGAGTTGGTAATCTTCAGTCCGTCGACATTGTCGGCGAGGATGCCCCAGCCGTCATCGCCCGGATTGCCGTCGAGCGAGCCGTGCAGCCACACCCCGTCGAACGAGATGTTCTTCGCGTTGTAGACCCAGTTGAGCTGAGTCCATTCGGCTTCTCCCGCGGCGAGCCCCCGCCCGATCTCCAGGTTTTGAAACGTGATGTTGCTCGACTGGTTGACGTAGGTCGACACAACATAGGCTTTGTTGGTGGGGTCGGCTGACGCAATGGTCACAGTCGACGAAAACTCTCTGCCGTTGAACGACACGCCGGCGTCGTAACGCCCGGGCGCGAGCAGGATCGTGTCGCCACCAACAGCGGCGGCGACCGCGGCGCTGAGTTGCGCCTGCGTGCTGACATTGTACACTGCCATAGATTCCCCCGAACACGAGATACACGTCGGTCCCGCGGCCGAGGCTCGCGGGGACGACGCGATCGGGGTTAGCGACTGATCCTTAACAGCCTCTCCGCGGCGGGGTCCGTGCCACTCCGGGCTACCGCGTCCCGCAGCCCCTCGTCATCGCTTCGTTTCGTGCTAGAGCCCTCGCCGTGAACGAAACCCACGCCTACGACGTCGTCATCCTCGGCTCAGGCGCAGCCGGGCTGACTGCCGCGATCAACCTTGCCGACCGCTTTCGCGTCGTCGTGCTGGCGAAGGGAGGGTTGTCGGAAGGATCGACCGCCTGGGCGCAGGGCGGCATCGCCGCCGTGCTGGACGAGGGCGACACGTTCGAGAAGCATATCGAGGACACGATGGTCGCGGGCGCCGGGCTGAACGACCGCCGCACCGTCGAGTTCGTCGTCGAGAATGCGCCGGCCGCGATCCAGCGGCTCGCCGCGCTGGGCGTGCCGTTCAATGCGGACGAGATGGGCCTGCATCTCACCCGCGAGGGCGGCCACAGCCACCGTCGCATCGTCCATGTCGACGACGCGACCGGCTGGGCGGTCCAGCAGGCGCTGGAGCGCGCGGCCCATGCCCATCCCAACATCACCCTGGTGCCCGACCGGGTCGCGATCGACCTCGTCACCGGGCGCCACGGCGTCCGCTACTCCGGCGACGGGCATGTCTGGGGCGTCTACGCGATCAACCGGCAGACCGGCGCGGTCGAGCTGTTCACCGGCCGCGCGACGATCCTCGCGACCGGCGGCGCCGGCCGGACCTATCTTTACTCGACTGCCCCGCGCGGCGCGACCGGGGACGGCATCGCGATGGCGTGGCGTGCGGGCTGCCGGATCTCCAACATGGAGTTCATGCAGTTCCACCCCACCTGCCTCTACAATCTCGAGGTCAAGAATTTCCTGATCACCGAGGCGGTGCGCGGCGAGGGCGGGATCCTGCGGCTGCCCGGCGACGGCCACCGCTTCATGCCCGAGTTCGACCCACGCGCCGAACTTGCCCCGCGCGACATCGTCGCGCGGGCGATCGACCACGAGATCAAGCGACTGGGCCTCGACCATGTCCATCTCGACATCAGCCACCAGCCGCCCGCATTCGTGAAAGGGCATTTCCCGACCATCTACGCCAAGCTTCTCGAGCTCGGCATCGACATCACGACGGCGCCGATCCCGGTCGTGCCCGCCCAGCATTATACGTGCGGCGGCGTGATGGTGGACCTGAACGGGCGGACGGACATGCCCGGCCTCTATGGCGCGGGCGAAGTGTCGCAGTCGGGCCTGCACGGCGCCAACCGACTTGCGTCGAACTCGCTGCTGGAATGCTTCGTGTTCGGCGAAGCGGCGGCCGCCGACATCGCCGCCAACTGGGGCGAGATGCCCGCGCCGCCGCCGATCCGCCCCTGGGACGAGAGCCGGGTGTCGGATTCGGACGAGGAAGTCGTCGTCCAGCACAACTGGCGCGAGATCCGCCGCTTCATGTGGGACTTTGTCGGCATCGTGCGGACGACCAAGCGGCTCCAGCGTGCGCAGAACCGCATCAACCTGCTCCGGCAGGAAGTCGCCGACTATTACGGCCACTTCCGCGTCACTCCCGACCTCGTCGAGCTGCGCAACCTCGTCGAGGTCGCCGACCTGATCGTCCGCTCGGCCCTTGCGCGCAAGGAGAGCCGCGGGCTCCATTACACGCTCGACTATCCCGAGATGCTGCCCGAGGCGACGGACACGATCCTCGTGCCCTGACCGGGGGGGGCTCAGGCCCTGCCCGGCTTCAGAAACGTCTCGACCTCGGCCGCGAACCGCGCTGGCTTGTCGAGCATGACCATGTGGCCGCTTCCCGGCATGCGCCGCAGCCGGGCATTCGGCGCACGCGCATAGGCGAGCCGGTAGCGACGGTCGACGCCGGCCGCTGCGGTCGCGTCGGACGGCGTCGCGTAGACGATCGTGAACGGCGCCCGGATGCGCGGCAGCTCTGGCGTGAGGTCGGTGGTCGCGAGCTCGTGCGTCGCGCGCGCGACGACATTGCTGTCGCTGCGGCTGCGCGCGACCGCACCGCCGCCATAGCCGCCGACCAGCCGTTCGAGCGTTTGACGGCCTTCGGGCGTCGCCGACAGCGAGCCGAACAGCGCATCGGCGAACGGCTTCAGCCCGGCGGCGTCGAAGCCGAAGCCGGCGGCGGGCGCGGGCAGGATGTCGACCGCCATCACGCGCCCGATCCGGGCGGGGAAGCGCGCCGCGACCATCATCGCGACGACGCCGCCCATCGAATGCCCGATCACCGCCGGCGTCGCGAGCCGGGCGTCGGCGATGTAGCGCGCGATCTCGTTGGCCACCCCGGAGACGACCTGGCCGCTCGCATTGCCGCGCGCCGGATCGCCCGCGAAGCCGGCAACCTGGACGAGGTGGTAGCGATAGCCGGGCAGCGCCCGCACCAGCCCGTCCCAGACGCCGCGCCCGCTGGTCAGCCCCGGGATCAGGATGACGTCCGGCCCGCTGCCGCGCACGACGACGCTCAGCCGCGTCGAGCTGAAGGCCGCGGCCTCTTCGGCGACGAGCCCGGCAAGCCCCAGCGCCGCCGCGCCCTCGATGAAAGTCCTGCGATTCATTGCCCCTAGCTAGGGCGCCGCGCCTGAACTTCCACTGACGACGGTTGCGAAAGGCGGGCGCGCCCGGCACAGCGGCACGATGGATGCCGACATTTCCCTCGCCCATGCCCTGGCCGACGCCGCCGGCGCGGAGATCCGGCCGCTGTTCCGCGCGCATTTCGCGCAGGAGCAGAAGGCCGATGCGTCCCCGGTCACCCAGGCCGATCGCGCGGCCGAGCGCGCGATCCGCGCGCTGCTCGGTCGCGAGCGGCCCGACGACGGCGTGATCGGCGAGGAATATGGGGCCGATCGTCCGGACGCGGCACGGGTCTGGGTCGTCGACCCGATCGACGGGACGCGCGCCTTCATTTCCGGCCGGCCGATCTTCGGGACGCTGATCGCGTTGCTGGAGGACGGCGCGCCGGTGCTTGGCGTGATCGACCAGCCGGTCACCGGCGAGCGCTGGATCGGCGCACGCGGCCGGCCGACCCTGTTCAACGGTGCCCCGGCGACCGCGCGGCGCCAGCCACGGCTCGACCGCGCCATCTTCGCGACCACCGCGCCCTGGCTGTGCAGCGCCTTCGACGGTCTTCGCGCGGCGACGGGCGACACCGTGCTGGGCGGCGACTGCTACAATTATGGGCTCGTCGCCTCCGGACATGTCGATGTCGTCGTCGAGGACGGGCTCAAGCTGCACGACTTCGCCGCGCTCGTGCCTGTCGTCGAGGGGGCCGGCGGGCGGATGACCGACTGGTCGGGCGCGCCGCTCGGTCGCGAGAGCCGCGGCGACGTGCTGGCCGTCGGCGACCCGTCGCTCGTCGACGCGCTCCTGCCGTTGCTGGAGCGAAACGGCCCGCGCTGAGTTCGAGGATCGACATGCGCGCCTTTGCCGATCTCCTCGAACGCCTCGTCTATACCCGCTCGCGCAACGCGAAGCTGAAGCTGATCGGCGATTATCTGCAGGCGACCCCCGATCCCGACCGCGGCTGGGCGCTGGCGGCGCTGACCGGAGACCTGGACCTGCCCGCGATCAAGCCGGCGCTGATCCGCGGCCTGGTCGAGGAACGGGTCGATCCGGTGCTGTTCCACATGAGCCGCGACTATGTCGGCGACACGGCCGAGACGGTGTCGCTGCTCTGGCCGCGCCCCGACGTCCCGCCCGCGCCCGACATCGACCTGAGCCTGGGCGCGGTGGTGACGCGGCTTCGGGCGCTGTCGCGTTCGGAAGCGCCGGCCGCGCTCGCCGCGCTGCTCGACCGGCTCGAGCCCGAGGAGCGGTTCGCGCTGCTCAAGATGGCGACGGGCGCGCTCCGCATCGGGGTGACCGCGCGCCTCGCCAAGACCGCGCTGGCGCAGGCGTTCGGCCTTGACGTGGAGGCGGTCGAGGAGGTCTGGCACGGGATCAAGCCGCCCTATCCGACGCTGTTCGCCTGGGCGACCGGGGCCGCGCCCCAGCCCGAGGCGAGCGCGCTGCCGGTGTTCCGCCCGTTCATGCTCGCCCATGGTCTCGAGGAGCTGCGCGTCGACATGGCCGATTATGCGGCCGAGTGGAAATGGGACGGCATCCGCGTCCAGCTCGTGCGCGCCGGCGGAGAGACGCGGCTTTACAGCCGTGCCGGTGACGACATCACGGGCGCCTTTCCCGACATTGCCGGCGCGTTCGCTGCCGCGGGCGTGCTCGACGGCGAGCTGATGGTGAAGGGCGAGGCGCAGGGCGCCGCCGAACATGGCGGCGCGGCCGCCAGCTTCAACGCGCTCCAGCAGCGGCTCAATCGCAAGGCGGTGACCGGCCGGATGCTCGCCGATTACCCGGCGTTCGTGCGCCTGTACGACATCCTGTTCGACGGTGCCGACGATCTGCGCGACCTTCCCTGGCACGCCCGGCGCCCGAGGCTCGAGGCGTTCGCGGCCGCGCTCGATCCCGAGCGGTTCGACGTCTCGCAGCTGATCGAGGCCGGCGACTTCACCGAGCTCGACGCGATCCGCGCGGGCGCCCGCGACGCGGCGATCGAAGGTGTGATGCTCAAGCGGCGCGACAGCCCCTACGTGGCCGGGCGCCGGGTCGGCCTGTGGTACAAGTGGAAGCGCGACCCCCTCACCGCCGACTGCGTCGTCATGTACGCCCAGCGCGGCAATGGCCGGCGCTCCTCCTTCTACTCGGACTTCACCTTCGGTTGCTGGACGGAGGCGGGCGAGCTGCTTCCCGTCGGCAAAGCCTATTCGGGCATCACCGACGAGGAGCTGAAATGGCTGGACCGCTGGGTGCGCAACCATACGCTCCAGCGCTTCGGCCCGGTTCGGGAAGTGGAGAAGAGCCTCGTCTTCGAGGTCGCATTCGACTCGATCCACAGCTCAAGTCGCCACAAGAGCGGCCTCGCGATGCGCTTTCCCCGCATCGCCCGGATCCGCACCGACAAGCCCGCCGCCGAAGCGGACCGGGTGGAGACGCTCAGGCGATTGATCGCCTGACCGTCAGGGCAGCGCGGTGAAGGATCGATCCAGCAACGAGGCTTGGCGTGCAGTGGCCGCGCTTCAGTACGCCGTGCGCTGGAAGAACAGCGTCGCGATCGTGCGCAGCATGATGTAGAAATCGAGCATCACCGACCAATTCTCGATGTAGTAGAGGTCGTGCTCGAGGCGCTTCAGGAGCTTGTCCTCGGTGTCGGTCTCGCCGCGCCAGCCATTCACCTGGGCCCAGCCGGTCATCCCCGGCTTCACCTTGTGCCGCGCGGCGTAATGCGAGACCACGTCGGAGAAGACGCGGTCGCCCGCCTTGGTCGAGGGGGCGTGCGGGCGCGGCCCGACCAGCGACATTTCGCCCCGCATCACGTTGAAGAGCTGCGGCAGCTCGTCGATGCTGGTCTTGCGGATCAGCTTGCCCACCCGCGTCACCCGCGCATCGCCCTTGCGCGCCTGGGTGATCCCGTCGCCCTCGCAGCGATCCGCCCGCATCGAACGGAATTTCCAGATCCGGAAGCGGTGGTTGTTGAAGCCTTCGCGATCCTGCAGGAAGAAGATCGGGCCCGGGCTGTCGAGCTTGATCGCGATCGCGACCATGACGAGCAGAGGCGCGAGCAGGATCAGTGCCAGCGCGCCGATCAGCAGGTCCTCGGCGCGCTTGGTGAGCTGGTCCAGTCCCGAGATCGGGCGCTCGAACAGCGTCATCACCGGCAGGTCGCCGAGCAGGACCACCGGCCGTTGCGAGAAGGCGAAGGTCGCCAGGTCCGGCGCGAGCCGGATGCGCACGGGCGTGATCGCCAGCTCCGACACCACTTCCTGCAGCCTCTTCTCGGCCGACCAGGGCAGCGCGACGATCACCTGGTCGACCTCGCCGCGGCGAATCCGCGCGATCAGGTCGCCGAGATTGCCGTACATGGGCAGGCCCACTTCGCGCGGCGGCAGCCGCTCGGGCATGCGGTCGTCGAAGAAGCCGACCAGGTCGATGGTGAGCTTCTCGTTGCCGAGGATATATTTGGCGAGCCGGTCGCCTTGCGACCCCGCGCCGAAGATCGCGACGCGGTGGTTGAGCACCCCGCGCCGCTTCAGATGATTGAGCCAGACCGTGCCGAACGTCCGGACCGCGATCAGCCCGGCCCCGCCGACGGTGAACCAGGCCACGGCCCAGCCGCGCGAGAAGTCTTCCGACACCTTCAGCAGGAAGCCGAGGGTCATCATGAACATGCCTGTCGCGACCCAGGCCGTCACGACGCGCGTCCAGCCCACCCGCATCGAGAAGCGCGCGTCGATGTCGTAGGCGCCGACCATCTCGGCCAGGCCGGCATAGCAGAGCGCGCCGATCAGCGCGGCATTGCCATAGGCGGCGCTCATGTCCTGCGGCACGAAGTCGAGCGCCAGCCCGGTCGCGCCGATCGCGGTGACCGGGACGATCAGGACCTCGACGAACCGCAGCAGCAGCGTCACGAGATCGAGCATGACCGGCGAGCGCGGATTGACCTGAAGCTCGTCGGGCGAGGAAATGATCTCCGCTGCGTCGACCGGCGCCACCGGCGCGCTCGCGGCCACACGGGACCGCATGAGCGCGGTCTCGGCTGCCTCGCGACGCCCCGGCGCGCGCATCCCGCTCAGCCCGCCTTGGCCTGACCCTGCAGCTGCAAGGCCTTGGCCGTGGTGATCAGCGCCGGGCGCGCGGCCGGGGCGACAGCGCGCACGAGATCGGCAGCAAACTGGGCGTTCAGCGCGAACGCCGCGTCCGGATCGGTGTTGAGGCTGGAAAGCCGCACCAGCACGCCGTCCGGGATCAGCCCGGCCATCGCCTGCCGGAGCTTGGCCGCGCGCTGCTCGCGATTGTCGATCGGCAGGAATTCGCCGACCCGGGTCCAGTAGCTGATATGCTCGTCGCGGCCGGGCGAGGTCGCGGTGAGATTGCGCCCCGGCACGTCGATGCCATTCGCGATCGGGTAATGAGCCGCATTGTTGGCGGTGATCGTGAAGCCGAACGCCGGGTAGCAGACCTCCGGCCGGTGAAGCTGAAGCGAATCGGACTGGGTGTCGCCATAGGCGATCAGCATCATCACCAGCTCGCCGTCGGGGCGTTCGTAGAAACGGCCGACCGACTGGGTGTAGAGCCTTGCCGCCAGGCTGTTCTCGCTTTGCGGGGTCACAAGGCCCTTCGCCTCGCGCTCGCTCCAGCTGCCGAACCGACGGGGGATGACCGCGTCGAGCTTGGTCCCGTGCAGAAGCGACATGCGCGTTCGCGGGCGCATCGCCTCGGCGCCGGCCGCAGCGGCGAGGCAGGCGCCGCCGACCAGGAGTTCACGACGATCGATCACTGCGGCCTCCGGGTCAGCAGCTTGCGGACCGGCGTCATCAGCCGGTCGACGGCGAAGATGCCGAGCAGCGCCGAGGCGAACATCACGAGCCCCGCGGTCGAATGCAGGAAGCCCTGCGCCGCGGCATTGCCGAAATGACAGGTGATGAGGACCAGGATCAGCACCCGAAGCAGGTTGGCGAGCAAGGCGACCGGGATGATCCAGAGCATCAGGAACAGCGCATAGCGCCACGAGGCGTTGTGCAGCACGTAGATGTAGAACAGGCTGATCGCGGTGAGGCTGATCAGCGAGTTCAGGCCGGCGCAGGCGTCTTCCACCAGGAGTTGATACTGGGCGACGTAGAGCGTCACGCCCTCGCGCACGATGGGATAGCCGGCGAGTCCGAGCAGGTAGGTGGCGCTGTGCGACACATAGGTCTTGAGCGGGCCGGTGATCGAATCGATCACCCAGCCGGGGATCGGGACGACGAACAGCAGGTAGACGATCGGGAACCACATCCGGCGCAGCACCTCGGCGCCGAAGCCCGCATAGAAGATCGACAGGAGGACCGCGCCGAACGCGAAGACCTCGATCGCGAGGAAGTCGAAGGCGCGGCCGAACGCGTAGACGACGAGCGCCGGCAGCAGCAGCGCGACGACGAGCGCCGGCCGGCCGGGCGTCCGGATCTCCTGCATCTCGCGCCAGCGCTGGGCGAACAGCCAGATTCCGGTCGCGAGCACGATCGGGCCGTGGACGCCCGTCTCACCCGTCCAGCTTTCGCGCGCGACGTTGATCAGCGTGGGCAGGCCGAGCACGACCAGCCCGAGCAGCAGCGGCCAGTGACGCAGGGCCTCCGCGCCGACGCGCGTTCGAGCGGGAATGCTCGTGGTCGCCATGTCCATCAGAAGTCGTTGAGCGCCGTGCCCACCACCACCGACTTGTCGGCGCGGAGCTGCTTGGCGAGCGCCCGGACGTCACCGACATAGGTCAGGTGCTTACGTGCGACGATCAGGCTGTAGCCGGCAAGCGTCGCGACCCGCTGCCCGTCGGAGCAGATATTGGCAGGCGGGGTGTCGAAGATGGTCAGGTCGAACTCGCGCAGCAGCTGGTCGGCCAGGCCGCGGAAGCGGGCGCCCGAGAGCAGTTCCTGCGGGTTCGCGGCCGCGTTGCCCGCACCGATCACCGCCAGGTCCGGCATCAGCTCGGTGTCCGCGATGTCGGCGACGCGGATCTTCGGGTCGGTCAGGTAATCGGACAGTCCGGGCATGTCGATCGGGAGGCCGCACAGGTCCGCGATCATCGGATCGCGCAGATTGGCGTCGACCAGCGCGGTGCGGACGCCGGCCTGCGCCATCGCGACCGCGAGATTGAGTGCGACATAGGTGGCGCCCACGCCCTCGCCGGGCGCACAGATGGCGAGCGAGCGCCGCCCCTCGCGCAGATGCTGCGCGGCGAGGCGCGTGCGGAGCGCGCGAATCGCCTCCGCCTGGATCGAGCCCGGGTCCTGCACCATGATCGATTCGATCTCGACCGGCGCCGAGGGCGCGGGCTGGCCACGATCGAGCGCCGGGCGTGCGCCCGTCTCCATGTCCCGGAGGGCCGATTTCATGCTCATGGGATCAGGACTCCGTCAGGGCGCGACGGCGTGCCGCACCCTTGCGATCGAGGAAATTGACGAACTTGGTCGCCAGGCTGTCTTCCGGCCGCGCGGCACCGACGATGGCGAGCACCGGCGCACCGGCCGCGCTCTCGAGATCCTCGTCGCTGCGCACACGCCGGCCGAGCAGTTCGACCAGCAGCGCGAGCAGCAGGCCGAGCACCAGCCCCAGCGCGATCGACCCGCCGATCACCAGCGGCTTGTTCGGCCAGACCGGCGTACCGGGCATGTTGGTGTCGCCCATCGGCTCGAGCATCGAGTCGCTCGCCTGCGACTGCGCCTGCATCTCCTCGGCCTTGGCCGCGATCTTCTGATATTGCTCGCGCTTGACGGCGATATCCTGGTTCATCTGATTGAGCCGGTCGACCTTGTCGGCCTGGCCGAGCACCCGCGCCTTTTCGGCCTGGTAGGCGCTTTCGATTTCCGCGCGCGACGTGCCGCCGATCATGCCGCCGCCCCCGCGACCGGCTTCCTGCTCGAGCACCGCACGCTGGCGGTTGAGCGCCTGGATCGTCGGGTGATTGGGGCCGAGGGTCTGCGACGCCTGCGCGATCTGCTGCTTGATATTCTCGAGCTGCGCGCGCGCCGGCGACGGCGCCGCCGCCGCCACAGCCGCGGCCGGCGCGGAGGCCGCCCCGGACAGCGCGTTCAGCCGCGCATTGTTGAAATCGGGCATGCCGCCCTGCAGCACGATCCCGTTGGCCTTCGCATATTGGGTGCGCTGCTCTTCGGCGGCGACGACCTGGGCCATCGCGCGCTTCGCCGACTCGCCGAAGCTCGCGGCCGCGCGCTGCGCATTCTCGCGGCGCTGCTGGCGATTCTGCTCGAGAAACGCCTCGCGGACCGCCTGCGCCACCCGCTGCGTCGCGACCGGGTCGGCGCCGCGATAGCTGATCTCGATGATCGAGCTGGTCTCGGCGAAGCGGGCCTCGGTCGCGTCGATGATCTGCTGGGCGAGCCAGTCGCGGATGTCGCCGCCGGGGCGGCCGGCATTTTCGAACGCCGCCTGGAACGACGGATCGCTCGCCCAGTTCAGCCGGTCGACGACCAGCCCCGCGGTCTGCACGTCCCGCACCAGCTTGAGCTGGGTCGCGATATAGTTGTTGAGCGCGCCCGTCTGCAGGAGCTGGACGGTGAACGGATCGGTCTTGGTCGTGTCGATCAGGACCCGGTTCGACGCCTCGTAGCGGGCCGGCAACAGCAGCGCCGCCGCGGTCGCGGTCAGGACGCACGCGAGCAAAGTCGCGATGATGATCGCACGCCGCGCGGCGAGGATACGCAGGAACTGGATGAGGCTCATTCGTCGGTCTCCGTCAGAAGAGCCGCTCGCCGACGACGAGCACGTCGCCGGGCTTGATCGGTTCGTCCATCTTGATCTTGGTCTCGGCGCCGTTGCGGAACACCTTCAGGCGCTTCGCCGACCCGTTGGGGCCGATCCCGCCCGCACGCGCCAGCGCCATCCGCACCGTCATCGCCGTGCTGCCTTTGATCGGATATTGTCCCGGCGCGCCGACCTGGCCGTAGATATAGTAAAGTTCGGCCGAGGGCACGTAGATCTTGTCGCCCGGCTGGACCAGCGGGTCCTGGTCGAGGCCGCCCGACGCGAGCGTCTGGAACGGCACCTTCAGCTCCTCGCCATTGGCGCGGCGGACGAGCACGAAATCGGCGCCCGACTCGCGCAGGCCGCCGGCACGGGCAATGACTTCGGACAGGCGATAGGCGCGATCGACCGGCTGCAGCCCGGGCTGCGCGATGTCGCCGAGGATGATGACGTAGCGGCTCGAGAAGCCGACGATGTCGACGTTGACGATCGGATTCGAATAATAGCCGCCGGCCTTGAGCTTGCCGCCGACCAGCTGCGCGAGCGAGATGGCGGTCTGCCCGCCGACCGGGATCTCGCCGATGAACGGCAAGGCAATGGCCCCGTTCGTCCGGACGCGTGCGCGAGTCGTGAACTCGGGCTGGCCGAGCACCGAGACCTCGATGACGTCGTCCGGGCCGATCACATAGCCGGCAAGCGCGTCCTTCTCGGCGTCGGCGGCCGTCTTGGGCGGCGGCGGCGCGGCCGGCGCGCGACCGGGACGCGGCTGCGCGACCGCCGCGGACGCGACGCCGATCAGGGACAGAAGGACGATCGAGTAAGGCTTCATGTGCATCTCATCCTATGCAGCTTACAGCTGGTAGCTGGCGCCGATCACCACCTGGTTGGCGTTGTACCGGAAGAAGTCATTATCAGAGCGGCGTTGCTGATGCGTGAACCCGAGGTTCAGCCGCAGTTTCTGGCCGAGGTCGTAGCCGGCGCCGGCGGTGAGCTGCAGCAGCTCGTCGCGCGTGGCGACGAACGGCGATCCGACGAGCACTTCCGAGGCGCGCAGCCGGCGCTTCTGGTAGCTGCCGCCGGCATTGAGCGAGATGCGCGGATTGAGCCGGTAGGAGGCCGTCATCCCGAACGTGTCGGTGATCGAGTAGAGCACGTTCAGGAGGTTCGGCAGGTCGGCGGAGCGCGCCGCCGTGATCCCGACCGCCAGCCGTTCGGACGCCGAATAATCGAGCGAGAGCGCGTAGTTGGCGCCGCGGAACTTCTCGCCGCCCAGCTTTGGATCGACCCAGTTATAGCCGCCCGAGATGGAGCCGCGGAGCCGCGCGCCGATCTCGCGCGAATATTGCAGCCCGACGCCGTAGCTCTTGATGCCTTCCCGCAGGTTCGCCGGCACGCCGGGCAGCGTCGGCACACGATCATCGTACCTCGACTCTGCATAATTGCCGTACAGCGAGAGCGAGCCGAAGCTCGGCCGCACATAGGCGAGGCTTCCCCGGTAGCTGTCCGACGTCGAATTGGTGGCGACGAAGCTCGTGTTGCTGTTGCGCACCGTCTGATGAGTATAGCCAATAGCCGGCTGGAGCCCGACCGGGCCGCCGCAGCGCGCATCCGCACTCAATGTCACGCGCTGCTCGGTGTTTGGCGCCGCGAACAGGCTGAGGCCGTTCGCCAGATCGCCCTGCGCGCGGGCATAGCCGGCCGTGAGCGTCGTCGAACACGATCCCACCACGCGCAGGTCGGCGCCGCCATCCAGGCCGATCCGTTCGCGGTTGAGGCGATCGTTCTTCAGGTAGAAGTCATAGCCCGCATAGCCCGCGAGAAAGACGCGCTGCCGGCCCAGCGGCAGCGAGATGTCGAGGGCAACGCCCGGCGACACGCTGATGTCGTCGGCCAAGGGCCCGGCCACGAGCGTGCTGCTGCGGCTGACCTTGTAGATGTTCGAGTCATAGGCGAGCTGGATGGAAGGCCGGATCGAAACCGATCGGCGGCTTTCGTCGTTCGCCTGCGCGGAAGCCGCGGTGGCCGGCATCATCATGGCCAGCCCAAGGCAAACGATAGGAGACCTGTCTTTCACTCTGCCCCCTTTTGATCCTAACGGCAGCACTTAAGGTGCCTTCGGCTACCCTTTGAACGTTATCGAAGCAATAATCATCCACAGCCCATTGCAGCGGGCTATTCAGTGTTGTTGCGGATGCGCCACACAACGACGGCCAATTCGTTCCCGTTCCGCTCTAGGTCGGGCTCGTTAATATCAATGTACCATGTTGGGCTTTATCTCGCTCCGCTATCGGTGGTAGCGCGTTGAGAAGGACCCGCGAGAGGCCAAATGCAAACACCCTATGATTGGATCACCGTTGCGATTTTCGCCGGATTGATCGTCGTCTTTCTCCAACGATCCGTCGGCGAAGGGGAGCCGCAGGACTCGATCATGAGTTACCTGCCGCCGGCCGTCGGCTGCGCGTTGTCGAACTATTTCGGCAACGAAGGACTCGACCAGGGCAGCCAGCTCTACCAGGGCCTCGCGATCGCGGGCATCCTGGCGGTGCTGGCCTATACCTATTTCGTGATCCGGCCGTTCAACAGCCAGCGCTAGGGCCGTCCGGCCCGGCGAAGCGAGGGAACGAGGGAAGAGAGGTTCAGCACGTGTCGTTGTGGAGCAGATTGTTCGGTTGGTTGCGTGGACGCCCCCGGCCCGCCGAGGGTGGTATCGATCGCGAGGCGCTGATCGAGCGCCGTCGTGCCCGGGCGCTCGCCGCAGCGGCCGCCGTCGAGGCCGAGGACGCGCAAGCCGCGGGCGATTCGAGCTTCCCCACCTTCCGCTCGACCGCGATCGACCGGCCGGGCCGGCGCGCCGAGACGTCGCGCCTGTCGAAGGCCCGGCTGTTGCTGCGCGACGTGTTCACGCCCGCCCAGCCGGTCACCGAGCGCAGCAAGTTCGCCGGACGCCTCGCCGTGCTCGCGCGGCTGATCGAGATCCTCGAGGAGCAGCGCAGCCACGTCGTGATCTATGGCGAGCGCGGGATCGGCAAGACGTCGCTCGTCCACATCCTCGCCGACATCGCGCGCGATTCGCGCTACCTGGTGATCTATGCCTCGTGCGGCGCCTATTCGTCGTTCCAGGACATCTTCCGTGCCGTGCTCGCGGACATTCCGCAGCTCTACCTGCGTGACGTCGACCCGACCGCGATCGGCGGCGACCAGGGCGGCAGCCTGGCCGACCGGCTGCCCGAGACGTTCGACGCGCGCGAGCTGGGCGAGATCTGCGCGCAGATCACCGGCACCCGCGTGATCATCATTCTCGACGAATATGACCGCGCCGAAAGCGACCAGTTCCGGCTGAGTGTCGCCGAGCTGATCAAGAACCTGTCCGATCGCGCCGCGCGCGTGCAGCTCGTGCTCGCGGGCGTCGCGTCGAACCTGCAGGAGCTGATCGGCTACATCCCGTCGATCCGCCGCAACATCATCGGCCTGCCGATGCCGCGCCTGTCGTCCGAAGAGGTGCGTGCGCTGATCGGCATCGGCGAATCGGCCGCCGGCGTGTCCTTCGACAAGGACGCGATCTCGACGATCGAATCGCTGTCGAACGGGTCGCCCTATCTGGTCCGGCTGCTCAGCCACCACGCGTCGATGATCGCCCTCGACGCCGAGCGGCTCGACATCACGCTCGCCGACGTCTGGGCGGCGCTCGACAAGATCGTCGACGAGGCCGCAAGCCGGATCGACCCGCGCCTGATCGCCGCGATCGAGCCGCATCTCGACGCCGTTCGCAGCCCGCTGATCAGCGCCGCCGCGCGCGCCGCGAGCACGCCCGACGGCTGGTTCGCCCCCGAAGACGCCATGTCGCTGCTCGTCGGGCTGCCGCATGCCGATCGCCTCGTCGCCGAGCTGAACGAGCTGACTGCCGTCGGCGTGATCGAGCGCAGCCCCGAAGGCGCGGCGCCGCGTTACCGCTTCCGCGAGGAGCCGCTGCCGACCTATTTGTGGATGCGCATCGCGCGCGACGATCTCGACCGCGGGCCGGTCAGCGCGGGCGGGCCCACGCACTCAATCGCGTCCTGAGGAACGCGATCAGCGCCGAGGGGTCGGTCGTCGCGACGACCGGCGCTCGCGCGCGCAGACGCGCGACGCACGCGCCAAGCTCTCGTGATTCCAGCGCCACTTCGATGAGGCCGCGGGCCTTGAAGGCGGCGGTGATCTCTTCCTGGTGATCGTCATAATGTTCGCCGCGCGCGAACAGCCGCGGCATGGCGATGGTCCGGCAGCCGGCGCGAAGCGCGGTGATCAGCGAGCCGGTGCCGCCATGGCACACGACGAAGTCGGCCTCGGCGAGCAGCGCCTGGACGCGATCGAAGGACAGCGATTCGACGACTTCGATCCCGTCCGGGATCTGTGCGGGCATCGGCGTGTCGCCGACCTGCAGCACCACGCGTTCCGGCAGCGCCCCGCTGGCCTTGAGCGCGATCACCGCCTCGACCAGCCGCGGGAAGCCGAGCGTCGCGCCGACGGTCGCGAACAGAAGCGGCTGCTTGGCCGGCGGCGCCGTGTCGAGCACGCGCAGCGGATCGAAAAGCTCGGCGTCCGGCCACACCTGCTTGAGCGCCGCCGACTGGACCACCACCGCGTCGGCGAAGCGCTTCACCAGTCGCGCGAACCGCGACGGCGCCTCGAAGCGGGCAAAACTGTCGATCAGCACGATCTTGGCCCCGCGCGCCTTGGCGAACAGCACCGTCCAGTACATCGCGCCCGCGCCCGTCGTGATCACCACGTCGGGACGTTCCCGCGCCACGATGCGCGCCGCCTGCGCCATGTTGACGAGCGCACCGCGCAGCATCGTCCCGGCGCGCCCCAGCCGGGCCTGGCCGAGCGCATAATGCGCGACGAACCGGACGGGGTGCGACTGGGCGAGGCTGCGACCGAGCGCGGTGTCCTCGGTCACGAACACATAGTCGGTGTCGCGCCAGACCGGCTCCAGATCGAGCAGCTGGCGCACATGTCCGCCGCCGGACGCGGCGAGGCAGATCTTCAGTTCCTTGCGCGGCACGGCAGCATCTTTCCCCTTCTGGCCCGCGTTAGGCGGCATTGTCGGATGGCGCGACCCCTTAACGCTCTTTTCGTTTTGCGGGCCTTAACCGTCCGCCTATAGCCGTCCCGGATCGATACCGACGTCGCACCGGGCGGCGCCGCAGGAGGATGACTATGCACAAAGGCTTTTCGGCTGCCCTGTTTCTCGGGACCGCGTTGCTCGCCGGATGCGGCAACAGCGGCGAGCAGCAGCTCGAGAAGGGTCAGGTCGTCGCCACCGTCGACGGCAAGGACGTGACCGTGCACGAACTCAATGCCGAGCTCCAGGGCGCCAACCTGCCCGAGGGGGCCGACCGCAAGGCGATCGAGCAGGCGGCGCTGCAGCAGGTGGTCCAGCGCCGCATCCTCGCCGACATCGCGCGCGAGCGCGGGCTCGACAAGACGCCGATGTTCCTGCTGCAGGAGCGCCGCGCCGAGGAGACGATCCTCGCGCAGATGCTGCAGCGCTCGCTGGCGACCACCGTCAAGCAGCCGACCGCGCAGGAAGTGCAGACCTATATCGCGCAGAACCCGCAGCTTTTTGCCCAGCGCAAGATCTTCACCGTCGACCAGATCCAGTTCGAAGCGCCGCAGGACATGCGCAAGCTCGCCGCCTACCAGCCGCTCAAGACCATGGAAGAGGTCGAGGCGCAGGTGAAGAAGGACGGGCTGCGCTATCGTCGCGCGCCGGCCACGCTCGACGTGGCGACCGCGAATCCGCAACTCGTTCAGCAGGTGCTGAAGCTTCCTGCGGGCGAGATCTTCATCATCCCGGCCGGCCAGTCGGTCGTCGCCAACCGCATCACGGCCGAGCGCGTCGAGCCGCTGGGCGGCGAGGACGCGAACAAGCTCGCGACCGGCATGCTGCAGCAGCAGCGCTACCAGGACCTGATCAAGCGCGACGTCGAGCCCAAGGTGAAGGCCGCGCAGGACAAGGTGAAGTACCAGGAAGGCTATGCGCCGCCCAAGGGCGCGACCGCGCCGGGCGCCGGGCCGGCCGCCCCTGCTGCCAAGTAATTCGGGCGGCACGGCCCGGCCGTCGTGCCGGGCCGATCAGGAGATATCGACATCGTGAATTCGGATCAGGGGATCGTGAGCAAGCGCGTCCTGGTGACTGGCGGGGCAGGGTTCCTCGGCAGCCACCTTTGCGAACAGCTGCTCGCACGGGGCCATGAAGTGCTCTGCGTCGACAACTACTTCACCGGCCGGCGCGCGAACGTCGCGCATCTTCTCGACCATCCGTTGTTCGAGCTGATGCGCCACGACGTGACCTTCCCGCTCTATGTGGAGGTCGACGAGATCTACAATCTCGCCTGCCCGGCCTCGCCGATCCACTACCAGTTCGATCCCGTGCAGACGACGAAGACGAGCGTGCACGGCGCGATCAACATGCTCGGCCTCGCCAAGCGCACCGGCGCGAAGATCCTCCAGGCGTCGACCAGCGAAGTCTATGGCGACCCGTCGGTCCATCCGCAGCCGGAGAGCTATTGGGGCAACGTCAACCCGATCGGGCCGCGCTCGTGCTACGACGAGGGCAAGCGCTGCGCGGAGACGCTGTTCTTCGACTATCACCGCCAGAACCAGGTGAAGATCAAGGTCGTCCGGATCTTCAACACCTATGGACCGCGCATGCATCCGAAGGACGGGCGCGTTGTCTCGAATTTCATCATGCAGGCGCTGCGCGGCGAGCCGATCACCATCTATGGCGACGGCAACCAGACGCGCAGCTTCTGCTATGTCGACGACCTGATCGACGGCTTCATCCGGCTGATGGGAACGCCCGACGAGGTGACCGGCCCGATCAACATCGGCAATCCCGGCGAATTCACGATGCTCGAGCTTGCCGAGAAGGTGCTCGCGCTGACCGGGTCCAAGTCGACGATCACGCGGATGCCGCTGCCCGTCGACGACCCGAAGCAGCGCCGTCCCGACATCACCCAGGCGCAGGACAAGCTCGGCTGGGCGCCGCGGACCGATCTCGACGCGGGGCTCGAAAGGACCATCGCCTATTTCGACGGCCTGCTGCGCGCGGCGGCTCCCGTCGCCTGAGGCCCGGGCGATGGCTCGCCTCAGGGCGCTGATCCTCGCGATGATCGTCGACCGGACCGATGTCGGCGAGACATGGTCCGGCTATAATTGGGTCAAGGCGCTCGGCGAGCGGATGGACGTCACGCTGCTGTGCATGCAGCGTCCCGGCCGCCTGCCGACGGTGGAACAGCTGCCCGGCGTCAGGGTCGTGACCTGGCCCGAGCCAGCCTGGCTCGGGCGGTTCGAACGCGTGCGGGGCATGGCGCAGCCTGCCTGGCCCCTGCTCGCCCGGCACGTGCGCCGCTGGCTGGCGGCGGCGCTCGCGCGCGGCGAGCGGTTCGACATCGCGCACCAGATCCTGCCGCAAGCGATGCGCTTCAGCTCGCCCTTCCGGCACTTCGAGATTCCCTATGTCGTGGGGCCGCTCGGCGGCAGCCTCGACACTCCGGCCAGCTTCGCGTCGGAAGTGCCGACGGGCTCGCTGGTCGAGCGGGTTCGCGCGCTCGATGCCTGGCGCTTCCGGCACGACCCCAATCTGCGCGCGAGCTATGCGCGCGCCGACGTCATCCTGGGCGTCGCGCCCTACGTGAAGGACGTGCTCGGCGACATCCCGCTCAGGCGGTTCGAGACCGTGCTCGAGCGGTCCGCCGAACCGATCGCTATGGGGCGTGACCGCTCGTCCGAGCCGGGGCGGCTGAAGCTGCTCCATGTCGGCCGGACGATCCGCACCAAGGGGCTGCGCGACGTCGTCCGCGCGCTCGCCCAGCTCGGCGATCTGCCGGGCGTGACGTTGACCAGCGCGGGCGAGGGCGAGGATCTCGACGCCTGCAAGCGCGAGGCGGCGGCGCTTGGCGTCGCCGATCGCGTCACCTTCCTGGGACGCGTGCCGCGCGAGGCGGTCGAGGATCTCTACGCCACCCACGACCTGTTCGCCTTCCCGAGCTTCCGCGAGCCGATGGGTGGCGTGTTCTTCGAAGCGATGCGCTGGGGGCTGCCGATCCTGGCCGCACGCCGCGGCGGGCCCGAAGCGATCCTCGACGATGCGAGCGCCTGTTTCGTCGAGGTCACCGAGCCGGCGCGGTTCGCGTCCGACATCGCGGGCGCGATCCGGGCGCTCGCGACGGACGTGCCCCGCCGCGAGGCCCTCGGTGCCGCCGCACATCGCCGGCTGCAGAGCTTCGGCGACTGGCACGACAAGGTAGCCACGATGGACCGACTCTACCGCGAGCTGATCGCGGCCCGCGCTCAGCCGTAATGCGCGCCGGCGCGACCGCTGCGCCACATCAGCTTGCCGAGCCCGCCCTGCATCTTCGCCGCCGCCGCCGCCGCGCGCGGCGAGCCGACCAGCTTCAGCCCGCTCGCGACCAGCCCGTGGCCGACGAACTGGACCGCGCCGACGCCCATCCACGCCAGCGCCGACAGGCCCGGCCGCAAGCCGCCTTCGCCATAGGCGAAGATCACGCGCTGCTGGCCGTGGCCGAACTTCCGTCGCTCGAGATAGTCTGCGGTCATCCGCGCGGCGGGCACCTGCTCCTCCACCATCGCTTCGCGGTTCCAGGTCAGGCGAGCGCCGCGCTGGAGCAGCGAGCGGATCATCCAGATGTCCTCGCCGCCGCTGCTGTTGAAGCGCGCGTCGAAGGGGTCGGGATCGGGGAAGCAGAAGCGCCGTTCGAACATCGCATTTCCGGTGCCGAGATAGTTCCAGATCGGCGTGATGTCCGTCCCGGTCGGTCCGTCGGCCTCGCGGCTGAACAGCGCGTCGAGCAGCGGCTTGAGATTCGCGGGCGGGGTGCCTTCGTAGCGGGGCACGATGCGTCCGAAGCTCGCCACGACGCCCGCCCGCGCCTGGCCGGCAAAGGCGGCGAGCCAGCCGGGCGACGGCACCTCGTCGTCGTCGATGAAGACGATGTGGGGCGCCTGTGCCTCGGCGACGCCCCGGTTGCGCGCGTTGACGACGCCGCGACGCGCCTCGTGGATGTAGCGGACACCCGCATAGCGCGCGACCGTCGCGCGCGCGCTCGCCTCGGGGTCGTTGTCGACGACCAGCACCTCGGCATCGGGGAACAGCTGGGGGGCGAGTGCGTCGAGCAGCTCCGCGAGCATCGCCGCGCGGCGATAAGTGGGGATGACGACCGAGAGCAGCATGAGCGCTTTCCAGATGGCCGATCGGGCCGTTAAAGGGAAGCGAACGGGGGCCGCTTCCGCCGGAAAGGTACGAATATGTGTGGCATCGCCGGTCTGATCACCGCGGAAGGGCGCGAAAAGGCAGGACGCGTCATCGACGCGATGACGCGCGCGATCGAGCATCGCGGGCCCGACGGGCGCGCCTTCGACCTGTTCGACCTGCCCGGCGAGCGCACGCTCGCACTCGGCCATCTGCGCCTGGCCATCATCGACCTGGCGACCGGCGACCAGCCATTCCACTCGGCGGACGGGCGCTACACGCTCGTCTTCAACGGCGAGATCTACAACTATCTCGAGATCCGCGCCGAGCTGGCCGCGCTGGGTGTCGGCTTCCGCTCCAAGTCCGACACCGAAGTGCTGCTGCAGGCCGTGATCCAATGGGGTCCCGCCGCGCTCGACCGCTTCCGGGGCATGTTCGCCTTCGCGCTGTGGGACAGCGTCGACCAGTCGCTGTTTCTCGCGCGCGACCCGTTCGGTAAGAAGCCGCTTCTTTACATGCAGGCGCGCGACGAGCTGGCGTTCGCCTCCGAGTTCGCGGCGCTCGCCGTCCATCCCGGCTTCGACCCGCGCATCGATCCGCAATCGCTCGCCCGCTACCTGATCTGGAAGTACGTGCCCGGCCACGACACGCTCGTCGCCGGGGTGACCCAGCTTCCGCCGGGCCATTACGCGGTCTGGCGCGACGGCCGGCTGGAGCAGCATCGCTATTACGCACCGCCGCTGCCGGTCGCGCCCGAGTCACGGCGCCCGGTGGACGCCGCTGCCGTGGCGGCCTTCCGCGACGAGCTGGAAGACGCGGTACGTCTGCGGATGCGCTCGGACGTTCCGCTCGGCGCGTTCCTGTCCGGGGGCATCGATTCCTCCGCGATCGTCGCGCTGATGGCGGGCCTGTCGCCGCACCCGGTCAAGACCTTCTCGATCGGCTTCAAGGCCGATGGCTTTTCCGAGCTGTGGGCCGCGCGGCAGGTCGCGGAGCGCTTCAAGACCGAGCATCACGAGCTCGAGATCGAGCCCGATCATTTCCTCGACAGCCTTGCCGACGTGACCTGGCATCGCGGCGCGCCGCTTTCGGAGATGGCCGACGTGCCGCTCTATTATCTGAGCCATCTCGCCGCGCGCCACGTGAAGGTGGTGATGAGCGGCGAAGGGTCGGACGAGCTGCTCGCCGGCTATCCCAAGCATTGGGGCGACGTCTATGTGTCGCGTTATCAGGCGGTGGCGCCGGCCGCGCTCGATCCGCTGCTGCTCGACCTGCCGCGCAGGCTGCTCCCCTATGACCAGCGTCGCGCCGCGATCCTGCTGCGCGCCGGCCGCGAGCGCGATTTCCTCGACCGGCAGGCGGCCTGGTTCGGGCTGATGCCCTGGAAGGACGCGGCTGCCCTCGCCCCGGCGCTGTTCGCCGACTATCGCCCGTTCGCCTGGGACGAGGATCCGGGCGAAGGCGTCGGCCCCGTCCACCGTGCGCTTTATTTCGACAAGACCGTCTGGCTGCCCGGCACGCTCCTCGAGCGCGGCGACCGCATGACGATGGCCGCCTCGATCGAGGGCCGCATGCCGTTCATGGACCGCAAGCTCGCCGCCTTCGTCGCGACCCTGGGCGACGAAGCCTTTCTCGACGGCCGCACCGGCAAATCGATCCTGCGCCGCGCGATGGCCGCCGAACTGCCGGCCGACATCCTGACCCGCCCGAAAAGCGGCTTTCGCGTGCCCGTCGCCGACTGGCTGCGCGGCCGCCTGCGCGATTTCACCCGCGACATGCTGCTCGGCCCCGATTCGCGCTTTGGCGCCTTCGCCAATCGCGCGCGGCTGACCGCGATGATCGAGGAGCATGAGCGCCAGGTCCGCAACCGCGAGAAGGAGCTGTGGTCGTTGCTCTCGCTCGAAGTGTTCCTGCGCGAACTCGAAACCCGCTCCGGGCGCGCGGCGCGCGCGCTGGCCGCCTAGTCGCGGGCGAGATGCTCCGCCAGGCGGAGCGCGAGCGCGACGATGGTGAGCGTGGGGTTGGCAAAGCCGCTGGTCGGGAAGACGGCAGCGCCGCAGACATAGACGCCCTTGGTGCCGAACAGCTGCAGGTCGGTATCGACGACGCCCGTGGCCGGGTCCGCCGCCATTCGCGCCGTTCCCATATGGTGGCTGATCGGGGTCACCGTCGCCACCGCCGCATCGACGTCCTCGACGGCGAAGGCGGTGCCCGCCGGCATCGCCGCGGAGACCGCGCGCAGGCCGCGCGCCAGCAGCAGCCGGTCGGTCTCGGACAGCCGCCAGTCGATGCGCAGCCGTGGCAGGCCGTGCGCGTCCACCGCCGCGGCGAGCAGCAGGCGGCTGTCCGGGTTCGGGACCTGCTCGGCGTTGAGATTGACCGGATAGCGCCCCTCGGGAAGGGTGAGCACGACCGAGGGGAGCTTGCGCGTGGCGAAGGTCCGCCGCCGCAGCCAGTCGATCCCGAACCCGGCGATGCGCGGGACCCCGAGGGCGATATTGCGGACGTGCGCCGCGATCGTCCCGGCCCGCACCCGCTCGGGCACGCCCCCGCCCGCGCCGGCGATGATCCGCGCATATTCGGGGATCAGCCCGGATTTTGCGACGTACATCGCCGACAGGATCGGGTTGCGGTGCGACGGATCGGCAATGGCCGGATAATGGGGGCGGAGCACCAGCTGACCCGCCTGGTGGTGGCGTTGGCTGTCCGGGGCCAGTTGGAGGTAATGGCGCACATAGACGCCATGCGAGTCTCGCCAATAGCCGATGCGCGCGTCCGGCGGGAGCGTCAGCAGGCCGAAATTGCCTTCCAGATGGGTTTGATAGAAGCGCCCGACCAGGTCGCGCTCGTTGCCCAGCCCGGCCCGGCGCACGCGGTTCGACGCGAGCAGCAGCCGGGTCGACTCCAGCCCGCCTGCGGCCAGGACGACGCGTCGCGCGCGGACGTGGCGACGGGCGCCTTCGATCACCACCTCGACCCCGGTCGCCTGGTTCCCATCCTCGCCGGTCGTGATCGCCACCACCGGCGCGTGCGTGAGCACCCGGACGTCCGCGGCCGCGGCCAGCTCGTCGCGATACCGCTTGCCGAAATCGGTCGGCAGGCTGAACCGCTCGATCCGGTCGACGACGAGATCCCCTCCCGCGCCGGGGATCATCTGCGTGCCGCTCTCGAACGCGGGCGGGCCCGCCTCGCAGACGTCCAGCGCGGCCGGGTAGAAGCGCGCCACTTCGCCATGGCCGATCGGCCAACCCGAATGCGGCACCCAGTCGCGCGTCTCGAAGTCGATCGGCTCGAGCGGGATGCAGCGGCCGCCCCAGAGGCTCGTCGTCCCGCCCCAGCCGCGCCGGCGAAACTCGTGCCCGAGATGATGCGTGACCGGGCTGACCGCGTCGGTGCGGTAGAAATCCTGGGCGGCCGGATCGTGCGTATCGCCCCCGGCCTCCAGCAGCAGCACGTCGCGCTTGCGACCGATCAGCGCGCGGGCGAGCGCGATGCCCGCGGCGCCCGACCCGACGATGACGATGTCGGCCTGAAGCTCTTGCGGCAGCGCGTCGCGCCGGGCGTCCAGCATCATGACGACGCGGCCGCCACCGCCGCCTCGAGGTGCCGGCGCGAGGTGGTGCCGACCAGCGTGACGTCGACCAGCTCGTCCTGGGTCGCGGCGCGGATCGCCGCCTCCGGCGCCAGCCCCGGCTGCGCGCCGATCACTTCGCGCGCGACGATCATCGCGCCCTGCGCCCGCGCCCGCGCCACTGCCTGGCGCTCGCTCCGGACGATGTCGTAGGGGATCTGGAGCGCGCCAAGCCCGGCGAGCGCCAGCGCCGCGTGAAGCTCGTCGCGGTGGTCGACCGATATGCCCCAGCGCCCCACCCGCCCGCGATCGACCAGCGCGCGCAACTGCGCGACGGGCACGGGGTCCTGGAGCACGTCCACCGGCGGACTGTGCAGGAACAGCACGTCGACGCGCGCCATGCCGAGCCGCTGCAGCGACTGCGCGAGCAGCCGCTCATAGCCCGTGCGGACGAAGTTCGGGTCCATGCTCGCCAGCCGGGTCGCGACCACCGCCTCGCGCGCGCCGCGCCCCTGGACCAGCGGCTTGATCAGCGGCTTGAGCGGTCGCAGCAGCCGCAACTTCGTGGAGAAGCGCTTGCCGATCTTCGTCATGACGAATCCGTCGTCGCGCCGGCCGCGGAGCGCGCGGCCGATGATCCGCTCGCTGTCGCCCTGGCCGTAGATGTTGGCGGTGTCGAACACGCTCACGCCCAGCGCGAGCGCCGTCTCGACCAGCGCCTGGCTCTCGCGCGCGCTCGCCGGGTTGTTCAACGACCCCATCCGGCTGCAACCGAGGCCGATACGCGACGGCGGCGCGCTCACCGGGCGCGCAGCTCCGTATCGCGCCGCAGCAAGGCATCGGCAAAGCGCTGGTCTTGCGCCTTGTGGCCGAGGGACGCCGCGATTGACCGCACGCGATCGACGAGCCGCATCACCCGGTGGCGATAGTGATGGAGGCGCGTCGGCGGCGCGTTGCGCACCGGGAAGCTGGTCGCCGCGGTCAGCTCGATCACCGGGTGCGGGAACAGCGTATAGGGCAGCAGGCCATGTTCCCAGAACCGGTCGAGCTGCTGGTCGACCTCGCGCCGAAGCGGCGACATCATCGCGACCAGCCGCGATGCCCCCGCGCGCGACACCAGATAGGCCTGCGTGCCGAGCGGCTCCCAGCGATAACGGATCAGCCAGCGATTGCGCCAATATTGGACGTGGCGGGCCGCGGGCGCCCGCCGGCTGTAGAGCCGCATATAGTCGATGCCGGCCTCGTCCATCGAACGAATCAGGTCGTCCCAGGTGAAGTCGAAATCGACGAACACATCGTCCTCGATCACCAGAAGATGCGAGTCGCGACCGCTCTCCAGGAATTCGCGCAGCGCCTTGGCATGGCTCTCATAGACCCCGATCTCCGGCCGCGTGAGCGTGCGCCCCATCACCCGCAGGCCGCCCTCGACGTCGTAATGCGGAACGCCGAGCGTCCCGTCGCTGGCGTCCATGATGCGCCACGGATAGGGGCAGCCGGCGAAGCTGCGGGTGACGCGCTCCCGCCGCGCGGTCGCCGTGGGCATGCTGATCACCGTGATTTCCATGGCTTCTGGCCTCGCAACCTTGTGGGGACCGATCCGATCACGCCGCCCGCGCTTCAATAGATGGACTTTTGGCACGATCAACGCTCTTGCAGCGTTAAGGCCGGGTCCGAAGCGATCAAGGGACCGGCTTGCCCGCGTTAGGGCGGCCGCGTTGGATGGCCGGGCGGTTATAGGCTTGACCGGAAGAGATTGACGCGATGCGCGTGTCCGTGGCGATGACGACATTCAACGGGGCCGCCCATCTCGAGGCGCAGCTCGACAGCCTTGCGGCGCAGACGCTGCTGCCCGCGGAGCTGGTCGTCGTGGACGATGTGTCGAGCGACGACACGCCGCAGATCCTGGCGCGGTTCGCGGCGCGTGCGCCCTTTCCCGTGCGGATCCACCGCAATCCGGTCAATATCGGCTGGCGCGAGAACTTCTTCCGCGCGCTCGAACATTGCGAGGGCGAGCTCGTCGCCTTCTGCGACCAGGACGACATCTGGCTGCCGGAGAAGCTCGCCACCTGCGTCGCGCCCTTTTCCGATCCCGAAATCCTGCTCGTCTATCATGGCGCCGAAGTGGTCGACGCCGACGAGCGGCGGATCGGCGACCTCGGCCATTACCAGTCCCAGCCGGAGCCGGTCGCGCCGCCTCTGTCGCTCGGGCCGTGGAAGAATGTGCTCGGGCTGACGATGGTCTTTCGCGGCGAACTCCGCCGCTATTCGCGCTACTGGCCGGCAAGCCTCGATCGCGGCGCGCTCGGCACCCGCGATCCGCACGACCAGTGGATCGTGTTCCTCGCCAGCACGCTCGGCAAGGTCGCCTATATCGACCGCGAGCTCGTCCGCTACCGACAGCATGGCGGAAACGCGGTCGGCCTGTCGAGCAAGGGCGGAGTCGCCGCGCGCGTGCGCGCGATCGTGCCCGAACCGGTCGTGCGACCGTTCACCGCGCATCGCCAGCTCACCAAGCTGATCGACGCGATCGCCGCACGGACCGACATCCTGCGGGCGATCAAAGCCGATATGCCGGCGCTCGCGGATCGGATCGACCCCGCGCTCGCGGCCTATCAGGCGCTCGACGAGCAGGCCCGCCTGCGCCGTCGCATCTACGACGCGGGCGGCGCGCTGCACTGGCTTGGCGCCGCGCGCGCCGCGCGGCGACGGCTGCGCGACACCCAGGGCGCGTGGCGGATCCCCGAATCGCCGGGCGCGTGGAGCGACATGCTGGTGCGCGGCGCGAGCGGCCTGTTCCCGCCGCTCCGCGCTCAGCTGATGGGCGCCATCTCGACCCGGCGGCCGGCCGGGTAGCCCTCCGCCGCAGCGGCAGGCGCACGGGCGGTGCCGGTCGCACGGTAATGCCATGCGAGCGCGGTCGCATAGCCGAGCATGATGAACAGCAACATGTCGTTGTCGGCCTGGCTGAGCACCAGCTTCGCCGTCACCCACGACGCCAGCGACGCCGTGACGCAGGCGGTGATGAACGCGCCCTCCTCCTGCGATTCGAAGGCGATGCGCCCCATCCGCCACATCGTCCAGAACAGCATGCCGGCATAGAGAATCAGGCCCGCGACCCCCAGGTCGACGAGCACGGTCAGGACATAGCTGTCGACGGTAAGCTGGCCGCCTGGAGTCATGAACCCGATCACCTCGCCGCTCGATCCGAGCCCATAGCCGAGCGGGTTCTTGACGATCGACGGCATCGCCATCTCCAACTGCGTCCAGCGCGCGTCGTCACTGAATCCTGTCGATCCGCCCGCGATGGTGCGGAAGCGTACCGCGTCGACCGTGAACATCGACACGAGGAACAAGACGGCCGCGACCGGAAAGGCGAGCGACATCGCGGGGCCGATCAGATCGGACTTGTGGTGCAGTCGCCACCGGCGGAACGACCAGAGCATCATGTAGACCGCGTCGGCGGTGAACAGCCCGATGATCCCCAGGCGCGCGCCGGTCTTCAGGATGGTGAACACCAAGAGCATGTTCGCCGCCACCCAGAATGCCCGCCACATCAGCGCGCGGGCGCGAAGCAGATTGTGCAGGAAGAAGGGTGACGCGAATGCGAGGAACTCGGCGAACGACAGCGAGGTCGTATAGATCGTCGTCACGCGATAGCCGCCGTCGCGGAACTTGGGCTCGAGAATGCCCGCGATCACCTGGTCGTAGCGAAGGAAGGACGGGAAGTTCTTCGACCAGAGCAAAGCCTGGTTCTGGAGTTCGGCCATGCCCAGCAGGCAGAGCAACAGCGTCGTGACGATCAGGAAGCGCGGAAACCACGCCCGCACGCGCGGGATGCTGAACGCCAGCACGCTTGCGATATAGATGCCGGTCCAGGCCTGAAGCGTGACCAGAACCTGATTGAACGACCGGAAGGGCGCCACCGAAAGGAAGATCGTGTAGAGCTGGATGAAGTTGAGCGCGATCAGAACCTTCCAGATCGGCAACGCCGACAGCACCTCGACGAGCCGCGCCTTGGCGGAACGCGACATCGACAGGGTCACGATCATGGTCAGCATCAGCAACACGATCGAGATACGGCCGAGCGACACCGCGGGAAGCCCGGGGATGTTCGGCGCGAGATACTCGGGCCAGAGCAGCTTCGCGCCCACGGTCAGCATGAACGCCGCGATGAACGGGCGGTAGGTGATCGCCTCGGCCTCCGGCAGGGCCCAGATCACGAGAAAGGCCAGGCCCGCGAGCGGAATGGCCGCGTAGACAAGGAAGAAAGGCGGGAAGACGGCGAAGATGAAGCCGTAGACGACGCCAAGCGCAAGGCACAGGGAAAGCACGGTCAAGTTGACGAACAGCTTGGTCGTGAGGCGCATTTCCTGACGGAAGGGCGGCAACACCGGATACCATCGCGGCGCCCTTGCGGACCCGAGTATCGTCGAGAAACCCCTGCCTGCCATCCTCGAACTCCGAACGCTCCGCTTTCCTCGCCTCAGGATCAATACGAGCTTGGGGTGAAGAAAGCGATTCCGGTGGCAGTGGACCCGGATGTTGCTGCCGACATATTATTGGAACCGAGCGCCGACGACGCCAAGCCCGCGATTAGCGGTTCGAATAGCCGGCGAGCCATTCCGCGCGGCGATCCCAGACGGTGCGCCACTTTTGTCGGGCCGTTCCGGGCGCGTCCTGCCGGCCGGATCTGAAGCGCGATCCGACAACCCGGCTGCCCGCCCAGAAGAGCATCAGCGCCTTGGCCGCGGCGCGCGACGGCGCGCTCCAATGCTTGCGGATCAGCGTGAACCGGCCCCGCATGATCTTGATCAGCGCTTCGGTCGACGACGTCTCGGACTGGCCGCCGAGGTGGATCAGCTCCGCCTTGGGCGTGATCGCCGGGCGCGCGCCGAGCGCCCGGGCGCGCAGGCACAGGTCGGCCTCCTCGGCGTACATGAAGAAGGTCCGGTCGAACCCGCCGAGCTGCCGCCACAATGGGGTGTCGATCAGCAGGAAGCAGCCGGTGACGATGTCGACCTCGCGCTCGTCGTCGCGCTGCCAGTCGCCGTAAATTTCGGAGTTGAAGATCGGGCTGCGCGGCCAGAGGTGGGTCAGCCCCGCCGCATTGCAGAACAGGCTCCACAGCGTGATCCGGCGCCAGCACGAGCGCGAATCGAGCCGGCCGTCGGGCAGCACGGTGCGGCCGCCCCAGATCCCGCGCCCCGGCTCGCGCTCGGCGAAATCCCAGATGCCGTCGAGCGTCGATTCGAACACCACCGTGTCGGGGTTCAGCAGCAGCAGGCGGCGGCCGCGCGCGCGCTCGGCGGCGATGTTGTTGCCGGCCGCGAAGCCGACATTCTCGGGATGCGCGATCGCGTCGACCTGGGGAAAGGCCGCGCGGATCGCCGCATAGGTACCGTCGTGCGAGGCATTGTCGAGCAGGATCACCTCGAACGGCACCGATGGCGGATGGCGATAGACGCTCGCCAGGCAATCGAGGGTGATCTCGCGCGTATTGTAGCTGACGATGATGATGGACAGCTCGGGCATTATTGTCCTTTGACCACATCCGGACGATGCGGGGCCTTAATACGGCTTTCCGACAAAGCCATTAATTAACGCGGAATCGGGCAAGTGCACCGGCCTGCGCGCGCGGCCGGGACTCGTCGCCGTTGCAGGCGCGAGTCCGAGTCCGTAAGCGCGCGCCTGAGCAAAAGCCGGAGACGACATGGCTGATTCTGATGACTTCGCCTATTTCAGCAATGTCCGCCGCGATATCGGAGACGTTCTTCCGACGCGGGCACCAACCCGCATCCTCGAAGTCGGTTGCGGCGCCGGCGCGACTCTGGCTTGGCTGAAGCAGCGCTGGCCGGACGCGGAGACGGTCGGGGTCGACGGGCACGCGCCGCTGCTGCCCACGCTGGAGAAGCGCCTCGACCGCGCGCTCATCCACGATCTCGAGCAGCCGCTCCCCGATCTTGGGCGCTTCGACCTGATCCTCGCGCTCGACGTGCTCGAGCATCTCCGCGATCCGGAGGCGGTGCTCAAGCGCATCGTCGAGACCGGCCTCGCCGAGGGTGGCGCGGTGATCGTCTCGGTGCCCAACCTCGCCCATCACCGCATCCTGCGGCCGCTCGTCCTGAAGCGGCAGTTCCGCTATACCGAGGACGGGCTCCTCGATCGCACCCATATCCGCTGGTTCACCGAGGAGAGCGCGGTGGGCATGATGCGCGCGGCCGGGCTTGCGGTCCGCGAAGGCGTGATGACCGGGATTGGCGGCCCGCGCGCCAAAATCGTGCACCGGCTGACCTTCGGGCGGCTTCGCCACTATTTCACCATGCAGTACATCATGCGCGGCGAAGTCGGCACGCAGCGGGCGTTCCGCTGGCACGAATGGTGAGCCGCTAGAGCCGGCCGGCCTCGACCGCGTCGAGAAACGCCGTGATGTCGCGGTCGAGCATCTGCGGGACCGCGCGAGCGATCCGCTCCTCGGGCCAGTCCCACCAGCGGATCGCAAGCAGCCGCGCGACGATCTCGGGCGCGAAGCGGCTGCGCACGAACTGCGCCGGGTTGCCCGCGACGATGGCATAAGGGGGAACGTCGCGGGTGACGAGCGCCCGCGCGCCGACGACCGCGCCGTCGCCGATCGTCACGCCCGACAGGATCATCGCCTCGCGACCGAGCCAGACGTCGTTGCCGATCACGACATCGCCCTTGGTGCGCGGATGCCCCTCGATCGCGGCGAAACGCGGGTCACGGGCGGGGAAGGGGTAGGTCGTGGTCCAGTCGGGCCGATGCTCGCCGCCGAGCATCACCTTCACCTCGGCGGCGACGGAGCAATAGGCGCCCATCCGCAACCGGGCGTCGCCGGGGTAGCGGACGACGATCAGGTCGCCATAGGAGCCGCGGCCGATCTCATAGTCCGGATAGCGTTCGGCGAGCAGGTCGGGCGGCAGGTTGGCGCCGATCGTCCGGCGCTTCGCTTCCCGCAGCAGATCGATCAGCCCCTTCGCCACCGGCCCCCTCTAAACAAGCCCGGCCGAGTGCGCTACCCCGGCCGGCGGAGGAAGAAACGCCCGATGACCCAGCCGCCGTCGATCCCGTCCCCGCCCGGCCTGCCGATCGTCGGCCACCTTCACCAGATCGCGAGAAGCGGCCTGATCGGGCATCTCCTCGAGGTCAGCCGGACGATGCCGGAGGGCATCTTCAAGCTGCGCTTCGGCAGCCGCGTCGGCCTGTTCGTGACCGACGCCGACCTGGTCGCCGAGCTGTGCGACGAGCAGCGCTTCCGCAAGATGCCGGGGCCGGGGCTTCGCGTGGTGCGGCGTTTCGCGGGAGACGGGCTGTTCACCGCGTTCAGCGAAGAGCCGAATTGGGGCAAGGCGCACCGCATCCTGCTGCCGGCGTTCAGCCAGCGGGCGATGAAGGGCTATTACGACCTGATCCTTGAGGTCTGCGACCAGCTCGTCGCGAAATGGGCGCGGCTGGAGGGGCAGGACATCCTCGTCGCCGACGACATGACGCGGCTGACGCTCGACAGCATCGCGATTGCCGGCTTCGGGCATCGCTTCAACAGCTTCGAGCGCGAGCAGCTCGACAGCTTCCTTGAGGCGCTCGGCCGCGCGCTCGGCGAATCGATGAACATGATCACTCGGCTGCCGATCCAGAACCGGCTCGCCAAGCGGTCGCAGCGGCAGTTCGACGCCGACATCGCCGAGATGAACGGGCTCGTCGATGCGATCATCGCCGAACGGCGCGCGGCGCCCGGCGAGGGCAACGACCTTCTGAACCTGATGCTGACGGCTGCGGACCCCGAGACCGGCGAGACGCTCGACGATCTCAACATCCGCTACCAGGTGCTGACCTTCCTGATCGCCGGCCACGAAACGACCTCCGGGCTGCTCACCTTCGCGATGGCGCTGCTGCTCCGCCACCCCCATGTGCTCGCCCAGGCCTATGCCGAGGTCGACCGGGTGCTGCCCGGCGACACGCGGCCCGACTATGGCCACCTCGTCCACCTCGACGTGATCGAGCGTGTGCTCAAGGAAGCGCAGCGGCTGTGGCCGACCGCCCCCGCCTTCTCGCTCGCGCCGTTCGAGGAGACGGTGATCGGCGGCAAGTGGCGGCTGCGCAAGGACCGGCCGGTCAACGTGTTCTCGCCCGGCCTGCACCGGGACCCGAAAGTGTGGGCGCGGCCCGAAGAGTTCGACATCGACCGCTGGCTCCCCGAGGCCGAGAGGGCGCGCCACCCGCATGCCTATAAACCGTTCGGCAACGGCGCGCGCGCCTGCATCGGCCGCCAGTTCGCGATGGTCGAGGCCAAGCTCGCGCTCGCGATGATCCTGCAGCGTTTCGCCGTGTCCGACCCGCATGGCTATCGGCTGCGGGTGAAGGAGACGCTGTCGATCAAGCCCGACGAATTCTACGTCCGGGTGCGCAGCCGCGCACCGCACGAGAAGATCGCCCCCGCCGCTCCCGTCGTGCTCGCGGCCGCCGACGTCGCGGTCGCCGGCGTGCAGGGCGACGGCCAGCGGCTCGCGGTGCTCTACGGCACGAGTCTGGGCACCGCGCGCGACGTTGCGGAGGAGATCGCCGAGCGTGCCCGTCACGACGGCTTCGACACCGTCGTGCGCGCGATGGACGAGAGCTTCGCGCTGGGGCTCGAGGCCGAGGACCGGGTGCTGGTCATCGTGACCGCGACCTATAATGGCCGCGCGCCCGACAGCGCGATTGCGGTCGAGAAGGCGATCGAGAGCGGCTTCTTTGCCGACAAGAACTGGACTCAGGCGCGCTTCGCCGTGTTGGGGCTCGGCAACAGCCAATGGCCCAATTTCCAGGCCTTTCCCCGGCTCGTCGACGGCGCGCTCGAGAAGACCGGCGCGCGTCGCCTCGTCCCTCGCGCCGAAGCCGATGCCGATGGCGATTTCGACGGCGCGGTCGCGGGCTTCCTGCGCGCGCTCTGGACGGCGCTCGGCGGCACGACGGCGCCCGCCGCAGCGCCCGCGTCGCTCGACCTGCGTCTCGTCGACGCCGGAGCGACGCGCGCGCAGGCGCTGCCGGAGCATGCCACCCGGCTGACGATCCTCGAAAATCGCGAGCTGATCTGGCCCGCGGACGGGCTATGGGACTTCGCGATCGAACCGCCGCGCGGGTCGACCCGGTTCATCCGGCTGGCGCTGCCCGAAGGCCAGAGCTACCGGACCGGCGACCATGTCGCGGTCTATGCGCGCAACCGGCCCGCGCTCGTCGACCGCGCGCTGGCGCGGCTCGGCATCGCCGGGGACGCGCAGGTAGAGATCGGCGGCCAGGGCAGCCGCTTCCGCCACCTGCCGCTCGGCCAGCGGATCACTGTGCGGCAGTTGCTGACCGACTTCGTCGAGCTGCAGGAACCCGCCCCCCGGCGCGCGCTGGAGCTGATCGCCGAGCATACCGCCTGCCCGGCCAGCCGCACCCGGCTCGGCGGCCTCGCCAGCGACTGGGACGCGCTCGCCGCCAAGCGCGTCACGTTGCTCGACCTGCTCGACATGGTGCCGGCGGCGGCGCTCCCGCTCGGAGGCTTTGTCGAGCTTTCGGCGGCGATCGCGCCGCGTTTCTATTCGATCGCGTCGAGCCCGCGCGTGAGCCCGCATGCCATCGACCTGATCGTCGGCACGAATGTGGCACCGGCCTGGTCGGGGCTGGGCGAGCATCAGGGCTTCGCGTCCAGCTACATGCGCGACGTCGCCGCCGGCGAGGCGGTGTTCGGCTATCTCCGCTCCCCGAACCCGCCCTTTGCGCCGCCTGCCGATCCGGCTGTCCCGATGCTCCTCGTCGGCCCCGGCACCGGCTTCGCGCCGCTCCGCGGGTTCCTGCAGGAGCGCGCGGCGCAGCAGGGGGCCGGCGCGGCGGTGGCGGAGAGCCTGCTGTTCTTCGGTTGCCGTCACCCCGAGCATGACTGGCTCTGCCGCGACGAGATGGACGCCTGGGCCGCGACGGGCATCGCCCGGCCGTTCCTCGCCTTCTCGGCCGTGCCGAGCCATCCGTGGCGCTATGTGCAGGACGCGCTGATCGCCGAGCAGGAGCGGGTCTGGGCGGCGCTACGCGCCGGCGCGCAGATCTTCGTGTGCGGCGACGGGCGCTTCATGGCGCCCGCCGTGCGCGAAGCGCTGATCGCGATCCACATGCAGCAGGCCGGCACCGACCACGCGCACGGCTCCGCCTGGCTCGAAAGCCTGATCGACGACGGCCGCTATCACCAGGACGTGTTCGGCTTCGGCAAATGATCAGCGCGGCACGGCAAGGTAGGCGAGGCGCTTCACCTCGCGCCGGCCGCGCGTCACGGTGTCGAGGATCAGCCCGCAAACCAGGCTCATGATCGCGAACAGGACAAGACCGGTCGACAGCACGGCCGTGGGCAGGCGCGGCACGAGGCCGGTCTGGAGGTAGGTGACGAGCAGGTCCACTGACAGGCCGATGGCGACGAGCAGAAAGAACGCCGCGAAGAGCCCGTAGAACGCGACCGGCTTTTCCGTCCGGAACAGGTTGATGATCAGCCGGAGGATCCGGAAGCCGTCGCTATAGGTCGACAGCTTGGACGCCGAACCTTCGGGTCGCGCCGCATAGGCGGTTTCGATCTCGGCGACCGGCATCTTGAGCTCGAGCGCGTGAACGGTGATCTCGGTCTCGATCTCGAAGCCCTCGGCGAGCACCGGGAAGCTTTTCACGAAGCGGTTGGAGAACACCCGATAGCCCGACAGGATGTCGCTGAAGCTGCGGCCGAAGATCCAGGCGACGCAGCCGGTGAGCAGCCGGTTGCCAAGGCGATGGCCACGACGATAGGCGTCCTGCACCTCGCTCGCCCGCGTGCCGACCACCATATCGAGCTGCTCGGCGGTCAGGCGCTCGATCATCGCGGGTGCGGCATCGGGATCGTAGGTCGCGTCGCCGTCAGCGAGCACATAGATGTCGGCCTGTACGTCCGCGAACATGCGGCGGACGACATTGCCCTTGCCCTGCGTACGCTCGGTGCGGACGATCGCACCGGCGGCCTTGGCCACGGCCACAGTGTCGTCGCGGCTGTTATTGTCGTAGACATAGATGTCTGCCGTCGGGAGCGCGCGCCGAAAGCCGGCGATTGTCTGCGCGATCGCCGCAGCTTCGTTGAAGCAGGGCAACAGCACCGCGATGCGCGGGCCCGTGCGCGCACTGGTGGCGGCGAAGGTCTCGACCATGTTCATCGTCTCGGCGCCTTACCACCGAATCGTTGCGAGTTGACTAGCGTTTTACCGCCCCAGCATCGCGTCGGGCCGGACCAGCCGGTCGAACGTGGCAGCGTCGACCAAGCCAAGGGCCAGCCCGGCTTCGCGCAGCGTGAGCCCTTCGGCATGGGCGTGCTTGGCAAGGCTCGCGGCCTTGTCGTAGCCGATCTCGGGCGCCAGCGCGGTCACCAGCATCAGCGATTGTTCGACGAGCGCGGCGATGCGCGGCTCGTCCGGGCGCAGATCGTCCAATGTGCGCGCGGTGAAGCTTTCCGCGCCGACCGCGAGCAGCCGGATCGAGCGCAGCACGTTCGCGCCGATCAGCGGCTTGAAGACGTTCAGCTCGAGATGGCCCTGCAGCCCGCCCACGGTGACCGCCACATGGTTGCCCATCACCTGCGCCGCGACCATCGTCAGCATCTCGGACTGGGTCGGGTTGACCTTGCCGGGCATGATCGAGCTGCCCGGCTCGTTTGCCGGCAGCACCAGCTCGCCGATCCCGCAGCGCGGGCCCGAGCCCATCAGGCGGATGTCGTTGGCAATCTTGGTCAGCGTTACCGCGCACGCGTTGAGCGCGCCCGACAGCTCGACCAAAGTGTCGTGCGCGGCGAGCTCGGCGAATTTGTTGGGCGCCGCGACGAACGGCAGCCCGGTCAGCCGCGCCAGCTCGGCCGCGACCTCGACGTCGAATCCCGGCGGCGCGTTCAGCCCGGTGCCGACCGCGGTGCCCCCCTGGGCGAGCTGGTGGAGGCGCGGGCGCACGGTCTCCAGTCGTGCGATCGCCGCCTCGACCTGCGCGGCATAGCCGGAGAATTCCTGGCCGAGGGTGAGCGGCGTCGCGTCCTGCAAGTGGGTGCGGCCGATCTTCACGATTCCGTCCCATGCGAGCGCCTGCGCCGCCAGCCGGGCGTGCATCGTCGCCAGGGCCGGCAGCAGCTCGCCGGCGAGCGCGCGGGCGGCCGCGACATGCATCGCGGTCGGGAAGCTGTCGTTCGAGGACTGGCCGCGATTGACATGGTCGTTCGGGTGCACCGGCGACTTGCCGCCGCGCGTTCCCGCCAGCCGCTCGTTGGCGAGCCCGGCGACGACCTCGTTCACGTTCATGTTGGACTGGGTGCCCGACCCCGTCTGCCAGATCACCAGCGGGAACTGGTCGTCGAAGCGACCCGCCGCGACGTCGGCCGCCGCCGCCTCGATCGCGTCGGCGAGGCCGGCGTCGAGGCCGTGGCGGCGATTCACCCGCGCGGCCGCCTGCTTGACCAGGGCCAGCGCGTGGACCAGCCCGATCGGCATGCGCTCCTCGGGCCCGAACGGGAAATTCTCGATCGAGCGCTGTGTCTGCGCGCCCCAATAGGCGCTGTCGGGCACTTCGATCGCACCGATGCTGTCGGTCTCGCTGCGTGTCGACATGGTCTCTCCCCGCGCCGTCGAGGGAGGACGGCCCGTTACTTCTTCCGGCCGAAATCCACCGTCACGACATTCGATCCATCCTCGGCCGGGATGACCGTCGGACCGTCATTCTCCGCCTCGTCGTGCGGCTCGGGGCCGCCCGGATCGCCCTGCGCCTGGAACTGGAGCGCGAAATTGACCGCCGGATCGACGAAGCCGGTCACCGCCGCGAACGGGATCACGAGCTTGGCCGGGACCTGGTTGAAGCTGAGCCCGACCTCGAACCACTTGTCGTGCACCTTCAGGTCCCAGAATTTGTTCTGCAGGACGATCGTCATCTCGTCCGGGAAGCGCTCGTGGAGGTGCTTGGGCAATTCGACGCCGGGCAGCCCGGTCTTGAAGGTGATGTAGAAATGATGGTCGCCGGGCAGCCCGCCCGAGCGCTCGACCTCGCCGAGCACGCGGCCGACGACCGCGCGCAACGCTTCCTGCACGATTTCATCGTACGGAATCAGGCTGTCCGGCAGAGTCTCGCTCATGGGGCGACTCGTGAACGCTGCGCGCGAACGGGTCAAGACGCGTTGCATCCTGTCCGGTATCGACGCATAGCCGCGCACGCGATGCGCAAGGCAGAGATCACCCGCACCACGTCCGAGACCCGGATCAGCGTCTCGGTCGATCTGGACGGCACCGGTTCGTACCGGGTTTCGACCGGAATCGGCTTTCTCGACCACATGCTCGAGCAGCTCTCGCGGCATTCGCTGATCGATCTCGCGGTCGACGTCGCCGGCGACCTGCACATCGACCAGCACCATACGACCGAGGACAGTGCGCTCGCGATCGGCGAGGCGATCAGCAAGGCGCTGGGCGACCGGCGCGGGATCGTGCGCTACGGCCAGGCCTATGCGCCGATGGACGAGGCACTGACCCGCGTCGCGATCGACATTTCCGGCCGTCCCTATCTCGTCTGGAAGCTCGACTTCACCCAGACCAAGCTCGGCGAATGGGACACGGAGCTGGTCGAGCACTGGTTCCACAGCCTCGCCCAGACCGCGGGGCTGACGCTCCACGTCGAGAATCTCTACGGCCGCAACAACCACCATCTGGTCGAGAGCGCGTTCAAGGCGCTCGCCCGCGCGCTGCGCCAGGCGGTGTCGATCGACCCGCGCAAGGCCGACGCGATCCCGTCCACCAAGGGAACGCTCGGTGGCTGAGACGATCGCGCTCGTCGATTACGGCGCGGGCAATCTCCACTCGGTCCGGAACGCTCTGGCAGCGGCCGGGGCGACCGGAATCTCGATCACCGCCGATCCCGAAGCGGTGCGTGCCGCCGACCGCATCGTGCTGCCCGGCGTCGGCGCGTTCGGAGCGGCGATGCGTGCGCTGGCCGCGGCGCCCGGGCTCGTCGAGGCGCTGTCGGCCGCCGTCCTCGGCTCCGGCCGGCCGTTCCTCGGGGTCTGCGTCGGCATGCAGCTGATGGCCGAGCACGGCGAGGAGCATGGCACGACGCCCGGGCTCGGCTGGCTGCCCGGCCGGGTGCGCGCGATCCCGGCGCGCGACGTCAAGGTGCCGCACATGGGGTGGAACGACGTCCGCCCCACCGTCGCGCACCCGCTGATCGCCGCGGGCGAGGCCTATTTCCTGCACAGCTTCGCCTATGAGGGCGACGGCACGCTCGCCGTCACCGACCATGGCGGGCCGATCGTCGCCGCGATCGGGCGCGACAACATGCTGGGGGTGCAGTTCCACCCGGAAAAGAGCCAGCGTTACGGGCTCGCTCTCCTCGAAAGGTTTCTCGCATGGCGCCCGTGAGCGCGGCGGTGGCGGCGTGATCGTCTTCCCCGCGATCGATCTCAAGCAGGGCCAGGTCGTGCGCCTGGCCGAAGGCGACATGGCGCGCGCGACCGTCTACTCGGACGACCCGGCGGCGCAGGCCCGGCGCTTCGCCGACGACGGCGCCGAGTGGCTGCACATCGTCGATCTCGACGGCGCCTTTGCGGGCGAAAGCGTCAATGGCGCGGCAGTAAAGCGGATCGTCACGACCTTCCCCGGCAACGTCCAGCTCGGCGGCGGCATCCGCAGCCGCGCGTCGATCGAGCGCTGGTTCGAATATGGCGTGGTCCGCGCGGTCATCGGCACCGCCGCGCTGACCGATCCCGAGCTGGTCCGCGGCGCCGCGCGCGACTTTCCCGGCCGCATCGTGGTCGCGGTCGACGCGCGCGACGGCCAGGTCGCCACCCAGGGCTGGGCCGACGTGTCCGACGTGTCCGTGACCGACCTCGCCCGCCGCTTCGAGGATGCCGGCGTCGCCGCGTTGCTGTTCACCGACATCGGGCGGGACGGGCTGCTCAAGGGCGTCAACGTCGAGGCCACCGCCGCGCTGGCGGCCGCGCAATCGCTGCCCGTGATCGCGAGCGGCGGCGTGGCGGGCCTCGACGACATCGTCGCGCTCAAGCCGCATCCGGGGATCGAGGGCGTGATCTGCGGCCGCGCAATCTATGACGGCCGGCTCGACCTCGGCGCGGCGCTGCGCGAGGCGGCCGCGTGAGCGTCCGCGTCCGCGTCATCCCCTGCCTCGACGTCGCGGGCGGACGCGTGGTGAAGGGAGTCAATTTCGTCGACCTCGCCGACGCCGGCGACCCGGTCGAGCAGGCGCGCGCCTATGACGCGGCGGGCGCCGACGAGCTGTGCTTCCTCGACATCACCGCCAGCCACGAGGCGCGCGGCACGATGGTCGACGTCGTCCGCCGCACCGCCGAGGTGTGCTTCATGCCGCTGACCGTCGGCGGCGGCGTCCGCTCGGTCGAGGACGCGCGCGCGCTGCTGCTCGCGGGCGCGGACAAGGTCGCGGTGAATTCGGCCGCCGTCGCGCGGCCCGAGCTGGTCGCCGAGCTCGCCGACCGGTTCGGCAGCCAGTGCGTCGTCGCGTCGGTCGACGCCCGCGCGGTCGAGCGGGATCGCTGGGAAGTCTTCACCCATGGCGGCCGGCGCGAGACCGGGATCGACGCCGTCGCCCATGCGATCCGCCTGGCCGAACTGGGCGCGGGCGAGCTGCTGGTCACCTCGATGGACCGCGACGGCACCCAGGGCGGCTATGATCTGGCGCTGACCCGGCGCATCGCCGATGCGGTCAGCGTGCCCGTCGTCGCGAGCGGCGGCGTTGGCGAGCTCGAGCACCTCGTCGCCGGAGTCCGCGACGGCCATGCCAGCGCGGTGCTCGCCGCGTCGATCTTCCACTTCGGCCACCATAAGGTCTCGGAAGCGCACGCCGCGCTCGGCGCCGCGGGCTTCCCGGTCCGGCGCCACTGATCCTGTCGGTCCGGCTGACACTTGTCGGCCCCGGTAAGCTCTGCTGCACCATAAATGGGGGCCGCCAGAGCCGATTGGCCCGACATGGCCGCGCATTTGCACGCCTCGCTCGTCCGGAAAGGAGTGAGACTTATGGCCAGCTTTCGACTCGTTGCGAACTCCGCGTTGCTGGGCGGGCTCGCCCTGACGGCACCCGCCGCCCTTGCCCGGGTGAAGCCGTTCGTGCCGGCGCTTCAGGACGTCTCCCTGCCGCAGATCGACGGGCCCCACGCGGCAATGGTCGCGCTTGCCTGCGCGGCGGTGATGACGGTGATCGGCGAAGGCCGCTCGCGCCGCGCTTGACCGCCGGCTCCGCCCCGCGCCAGATGCGGGGATGAGCGAACTGTCGGGCCTCGAGGCCCTGGTGCGCGCCCGGCGCGGTGCGGACCCCGATCAATCCTATGTCGCCCGGCTCTTCTCGAAGGGCGGCGACAAGATCGCGCAGAAGCTGGGCGAGGAAGCCGTCGAAGCGGTGATCGCCGCGACGCGCGGCGACCGCGCCGGGCTGGTCGGCGAAAGCGCCGACCTGCTGTTCCATCTTGCGGTCCTGCTCGCTGCCCACGATCTCTCGTTCGACGACGTGCTTGCGGAACTCGCGCGTCGCGAGGGCCTTTCCGGGCTTGCCGAGAAGGCGTCCCGCCCGCGATGACACCGAAACGGCAGCCAAGCGTTCTGAGCTTGGAACAGAGGAGATTGAGATGATCGGCAAGGTAATCGGTGCGCTCGTCGGGCGCGAAATCGACCGGCGCGACGGCCAGGGCGGCATGAAGGGCGCCATGATCGGCGCCGTCGCCGGCGGCGCGTTGCGGCGGATGGGGCCGCTCGGCCTCGCACTCGGCGCGGCCTATGTCGGCAAGAAGGCGCTGGATCGCCGGCGCGGCCGTCGGATCTGACCCGCCAGCCCCGCATTGACGGCGGCGCGGGGGCGCGCCACTAGCGCCCTCGTGCTCCGTCCCACCACGACTCTCGCCAAGCGGCCAAACGACCCGCACAAATTCCGGCGTCGCGGCCTGCTGTTCGTCCTGTCCTCGCCCAGCGGTGCGGGCAAGTCGACCATCTCGCGCAAGCTGCTCGCGGCGGACGACAATCTCGAAATGTCGGTGTCCGCGACCACCCGGCCGATGCGGCCGGGCGAAGAGGACGGCGTCGACTATCATTTCGTCGACGTGTCGCGGTTCAAGGAAATGGTCGCCGAAGGCGCCTTTCTCGAATGGGCCCATGTCTTCGGCCATCGCTACGGCACGCCGCACGCACCGGTCGACGCGATGCTCGCCGAAGGCCGCGACGTGCTGTTCGACATCGACTGGCAGGGCGCCCAGCAGCTTCACCAGCTCGCCGGCGGCGATGTCGTCCGCGTCTTCATCCTGCCGCCCTCGATGGAAGAGCTCGAGCGCCGCCTGCGCGCGCGCGCGACCGACAGCGAAGAGGTGATCACTGCCCGCATGGCGCGTGCGGCAAGCGAGATCGGCCACTGGGACGGCTATGACTATGTCCTCGTCAACGACGACGCCGACGCCTGCTTCCGCAAGGTGAAGACGATCCTCGACGCCGAACGCCTGAAGCGGAGCCGCCAGACCGGCCTGATCGGCTTCGTCCGCAGCCTTACCCGGGTCATCGACAAGGACTGAGTCGGGCCGTTTTCGGGCCCGGTCGGATCAGGCCAGCAGCTCCAGGAATTGCACCGCCGCGTCCCACTCCGCGCGCCGCGCCTCGCGCGCCCTGGTCGCGAGCGCGTCCGCGCCCCATTGCTCTTCCTGCCACGCCTCGTCGAGCGTGACGGCGTCCCACAGCGTGTCGGGCGTCGCGGCATCCTCGACCAGCGCGAGCGCGACGACGAGCGAGCCGCCGATGGTCACGATCGGCGACAGCCCCGCCAGCTCGAACGCCGTCCTCCGCACGGTCGCGTCGTGCAGCCGCGCCAGCGTGGCCGCGGGCTGCGGGCGGTGCATCACGCCGGCGGCCGTCTCGAACGCGACGTCATAGCGTCGTCTCGCCCAGTCGAGCAGCGGATCCCATTGGCGCTGCTGGCGCGCGACCAGCGGCGCCGGGCTCTCGGCGCGGTAGATGAGCAGGTCGCTCTCGCCATAGCGGGCGAGGCTGGCGGCGAACGCATCGTGGTCCGCCGCCACGATGTCGATCGCGGCATTGGCGAGGCCGGTGAGCGGCATCCGACGCGGGTCGACCGTCTCGCCCACCGCATTCCATTCGGCCGCGATGGCGCCGGCGAGCCGTTCCGACGGCATCGTCAGCGGGTTGCGCCGGGGGGTGCGCACGGGCCTGCCGTCCAGGAGCACCGCGCCGTCGGCCGCGGTCGCCGTCGTCCAGAAGCGTCTCACTCGGCCGGGCTCCGCCAGCGGCGCGCCAGCAGCCGCGGCAGGATCGCGAACTCGATCGCCCCGACCAGCACGAGCGCGATCCCGACCTCGCGCGGCAGGCCCCAGAGCCGGCCGTTCGCGGCGATCAGCCCCAGCATCAGCAGCACCGCGCCGCCCAGCCGGACGACCGAGATGACGAGGAAGCGGTTGCGGGCCAGCCTGTCGTCGCTCACGCCATCGCCTCCAGCCAGCCGGGCAGTTCGTCCGCCCGGTCAAGGACGGCCAGCGCCCCGGCGGCGCGCAGCTCGTCGGCGCTGTGATAGCCCCAGTCCACGCCAAGCGGGTGCGCCCCGCCCTTGACCGCCATCATCATGTCGAAGCTCGTATCGCCGATCATCACCGTCGTCTCCGGCGCCGCGCCCGCCTCGGCCATCGCCGCGACCAGCATCGCCGGATGCGGCTTGGACGGGTGGCGGTCCGCCGTCTGCAGGGTCACGAAACGGGCATGGATGCCGTGGCGTTCCAGGCAGAGCGCGAGCCCGCGGTCCGACTTGCCGGTTGCGACACCCAGCAGCCATCCCGCCGCTTCGATCCGCTCGAGCGCGTCGACAATGCCCTCGAACAGCGGCTCTTCGACCAGCCCGCCCGCGCGGTGGCGCTGGAAAGCGCGCTTGTAATGGTCGGTGAGCGCGAGATGCAGGTCGTGCTCGGCCTCGGGCAGCAAGGCCCGCATCGCCTCGACGAGGCTGAGCCCGACCACGCGGCGCGTCGCGTGCCGCTCGGGCGGCGCGAGGCCGACCATCGCGAAGCTCTCGTCCATCGCGCGACAAATGGCCGCCTGGCTGTCGACGAGCGTGCCGTCGCAGTCGAACAGCGCCAGCCGGTTCACACGGCCTCCCGCATGGCGTCGGCGAGCGCGGCGTTGCCGGCGGCGGCGAGCCCCGCCATCACCCGGGCGCGATCGGGCGCCGGCTTGTTCTGGCTGAGCTTGACCGTGGCGCGCACGGCGGAGACCTCGACTTCGAAGCCGATGATCGCCTTGAGCATCGCGGCAAGGCGCGGCGGCGCCATCTTGCCGCGCGTCCAGGGGACCTGGCTCAGCCCCGGCTCGTGCTGTTCGGCGAGCGCGTCGAGCTGCGCGACCAGCCCGTTTTCGTCCAGAGCGCGCGCCACACCGTCGATTTCGACGCCGACATAATTCCAGGTCGGCACCTGGTCCGCCGGCGCCTCGTACCAATTGGGCGTCACATAGCCATGCGCGCCGACCAGGCTCAGCAGCACGGTCGCGCCGTCGAGGCGGGGCGTGGCGCGATTGCCGCGCGCGAGGTGGAAGCGCAGCGCGCGGGGCCCGCTGCGTACGACCGGCGCATGCGCGACCATCGGCGCGCCCTCCCCGCCGGCGACGAAGATGTGCGCGATGCCGATCCGGTGCGCGAGCGCGAGTGCGGTGTCCTCGTCCAGCTTCGCAACGGCCGGATTGGGGTGCATCAGCGCCGGCCCCGATTGCGGCGTTCGCCCTTGCGCTCCTTGCGACGCGCCTTGGCGGCGGCCGTGACCGCGCGGCGCTTGCCTTCGGGCGTGTCGCCGAATTTCACGTCGTCGAGCGGCAGGTCGCCGCCGGCCGGGTCGAACCCCAGCGTCTGCAGGCTTTCGGCGAAATGGGCCGGGAGTTCCGCCATGACGTCGACCTTGCCGCCGTCGGGATGATCGATCCGGATGCGGCGCGCGTGCAGGTGCATCTTGCGGCTGATCCCGCCGGTCAGGAACGCGTCCTGCCCGCCATATTTGCCGTCGCCGACGATCGGATGGCCGATCGCCGCCAGGTGCACGCGGAGCTGGTGGGTCCGCCCGGTATAAGGCTGCAGCTCGACCCAGGCGGCGCGGTTGCCGGCGCGTTCGATCACCCGGTAGCGGGTGCGCGCCGGGCTGCCCTCCTTCTCGTCGACGTGCATCTTCTCGCCGCCGGTGCCCGGCTGCTTGCCGATCGGAAGGTCGACAAAGCCGTCCTCGATCGACGGCACGCCGACGACCAGCGCCCAATAGACCTTGCGCGCGGTGCGGCTGGAGAAGCTCTTGGCGAAGAAGGCGGCGGCGCGCGACGTCCGCGCGAGCAGCAGCGCGCCCGACGTGTCCTTGTCGAGCCGATGGACCAGCTTCGGCCGCCCCTCGGCCTCATATTGCAGCGCGTCGAGCAGCCCGTCGACATGCGCGTGCGTCTTGGTACCGCCCTGGGTGGCCAGCCCCGGCGGCTTGTTGATGACCAGCGCCTGCGGGTCCTTGTGGATCAGCAGCTCGCGGGCGAACGCCATTTCCTCGTCGCTGAGCTGCGGCCGCTGCTTGACCGGCCGGGCGCTGGGCGCCGGCGTGGGATCGACCGGCGGCACGCGGATCGCCTGGCCGGCCTCGATCCGGTCGCCGGGCGTCGCGCGCTTGCCGTCGACGCGAAGCTGGCCGGTGCGCGCCCAGCGCGAGATCTGCGCGAAGCCGATCTCCGCCATGTGCCGCTTGAACCAGCGGTCGAGGCGGATGCCGTCGTCGTCGGGCGCGACGGTGAACTGGCGGACCTCGCCGCTCATGCCGCGGCCCGCCCGAGGCCGAGGCCGAGCGCCAGCGCGGCGAGCGCGCCGCCGACCGACAGGGCGACGTAGAGCAGCGCCGCCGGCAGCGCGCCGCGCTCGATCAGCGCGACGGTCTCGAGGCTGAACGCCGAGAAGGTGGTGAAGCCGCCGAGCACGCCGACGCCGAGCAGCAGTCGCCAGGGTTCGGGCGACCCCGCCCGCGCGAGCCAGGCGGCGAGCAGGCCCATGGCGAGCCCGCCGCCCAGATTGGCCGCGAGCGTGCCCCAGGGGAAGGTCGCGCCGAAGGCGCGCGCCGCGGCCGCTCCCAGATGGAAGCGCGCCGCGGCGCCGATCGCGCCGCCGATCATCACGAGGAAGGTCGGGTACATTGCGCCCCGATAGCCGATCCTCGCGGCAAAGGGGAGGATCAGGAGACGGTCGCCTTCAGGATCTTCCCCGGCGCCCGCGGCGGCTCGCCCTTGGGCAGCGCGTCGACATGCTCCATGCCTTCGACCACCTGGCCCCAGACGGTATATTGGCGGTCGAGGAAGGTGGCATCGTCGAAGCAGATGAAGAACTGGCTGTTGGCGCTGTTCGGGTCGTTGGTGCGCGCCATCGAGCAGACGCCGCGGACATGCGGCTCGTCGTTGAACTCGGCCTTGAGGTTGGGCTTGTCGGAGCCGCTCATGCCGGTGCCGGTCGGGTCGCCGCCCTGGGCCATGAAGCCCGGGATCACGCGGTGGAACACGACGCCGTCGTAAAAGCCTTCGTTCGCGAGCTCGGTGATGCGCGCGACATGGCCAGGGGCGAGGTCCGGGCGAAGCCGGATCACGACGTCGCCACCACTGTCCAGCGTGAAGGTAAGGGTATCGCCGGCCATAAACATCTCCTTTTGGGTCGGGCGACCATATAGGCGCGTTGGCGGCGGAGGAAAGGTTGCGCTCGGCACGAAACGCGGCCTAAGCCCGCGCTCGACGGGCGCAACATCGGACGGGAGGGGCGGTATGAGCGAGATCGACAATGTCGAACCCGCAACCCAGCTCGACGAGGACGACCGGCTGAAGCCGGAGTTCGTCCGCTCGGTGATCGAGCGGGTGGAAGCCGGCGACCCCGAGGGCGCGCGCGCGCTGGTCGAGCCGCTCCACCCCGCCGACATCGCCGACCTGTTCGAGCTCGCCCCGGGCGAGTTCCGCCCCGGGCTGGCCGCCGCGCTCGCCGACCTGCTCGACGGCGACGTGTTCGCCGAGATGAACGATTATGTCCGCGAGGACCTGATCGACGCGCTCGAGCCGGCCCAGGTCGCCGACATCGCCTCCGAGCTCGATACCGACGATGCCGTCGCGATCATCGAGGACATGGAGCCCGAGGAGCAGCGCGAGGTGCTGCGGGCGATGGAGCCCGACGACCGCGCCGCGATCGAGGAAGCGCTCAGCTATCCCGAGGAATCCGCCGGCCGCCTGATGCAGCGCGACCTGATCGCGGTGCCCGAGCATTGGTCGGTGGGCGACGTGATCGACTATCTGCGCGGCAACGAGGACCTGACGACCGACTTCTGGGAGATCTTCGTCGTCGATCCCGGCCACAAGCCGGTCGGCACGTGCCAGCTGAGCTGGATCCTGCGCACCCCGCGCGGAGTCGCCGTCTCCGACGTGATGAAGCGCGAACAGACGCTGATCCCGGTCGACATGGACCAGGAAGAAGTAGCGCTGCGCTTCCAAAAATACGCGCTGATCTCGGCCGCGGTGGTCGACGGCGCGGGCCGGCTGGTCGGCATGATCACCGTCGACGACATCGTTCACATCATCCAGCAGGAAGCCGGCGAGGACATCCTCAAGCTCTCGGGCGCCGGCGAGGGCGACATCAACGAGCCGGTCTTCAGCAGCTATCGCAGCCGCGTCCGCTGGCTGCTCGCCAACCTGATCACCGCGCTCGTCGCCTCGACCGTGATCAGCCTGTTCGAGGGCACGATCGAGCGCATGGTCGCGCTCGCGACGCTAATGCCGATCGTGGCGGGCGTCGGCGGCAATGCCGGGACCCAGACGATGGCGGTGACGGTGCGCGCGCTCGCCACCAACCAGCTCACCCAGTCGAACACGCTGCGCTCGATCGCGCGCGAGATCCGCATCGCGCTGATGAACGGCGGCACGGTCGCGGTGGTGATCGGGATCGGCGTCGCGCTCGTCTTCCGCAACCCGCAACTGGGCGCGGTGATCGCCGCGGCGATGATGACCAACATCTGCGTCGCCGGCCTCGCCGGGGTGCTCGTGCCGCTGCTCCTCGACCGCTATGGGCAGGACCCGGCGGTCGCCTCGTCGGTGTTCGTGACCATGTTGACCGACTCGATGGGCTTTTTCGCCTTTCTGGGGCTGGCGACCGCGGCCGGCCTCGCCGGCTGATGCTCCACCTGACCAAGGTCGCCGTCGGCGCCCCCAGCCTCGACCTGCTGGCCGAGCGCGTGGCGGCACGCGCGCTGGACGGCACGGTCCGCATCACCACCCGCTTCCGCCCGACCCGCCATGCCGAGCTGATCGGCGGCTCGATCTTCTGGATCATCAAGCACCGGCTGGTGGCGCGGCAGACGATCCTCGGCTTCGAGGACGCCGACGGGCGCTGCGACATCCGCCTCGACGCGCGGCTGGTCCCGGTCCGCCCGCAGCCGCGCCGCGCGCACCAGGGCTGGCGCTACCTGCAGGCCGGCGACGCCCCTGCCGATTTCGAGGGCGGCGAGACCTTGGCCGAACTGCCGCCCGCGCTGGTCCGCGAGCTCGCCGAACTCGCGCTACTTTGAACCGCAGCGGACCGGGCCGGCCCCGGTCTGGCGCACTTCGCACGCGGCGCTGCCGCCGACCTCGACCGGGCCAAGGCCGCTCGCCGTCACCCGCGCGCTGCGCGTGGCGGTGATGGTGACGGGGCTGGCCGTCTCGGACACGACGGTCAGGTCGGAGACGGTCAGCCCAGCGGCCGACAGGCTGCCCTGGCCACGCGCCACCACGGCGGCGACGCGCGCGCGCCCGGCGGCTTCGATCGCGCCCGCGCCGGCGACGGCAAGGCTGGCATTGTCGGTGTCGATCGCCCGCGCCGAGAGCCGGCCGCTGCCCTCGACGGTCAGGATCACGCGCAGGCCGGTCATCCGGTCGACGTCGAGCGTGCCGCTGCCGAGCAGGATCGCGGTCGCCAGCGCCGGGGTGGTCAGCGCGAGCCGCACCGGCCCGTTGCGCCCGTCGGCGAACCCGCTCCAGCTGCTGACCGCCCGCACCAGCAGGGTCCGCCCCTCGACGCGCAACTGCACGCGGTCGAGCGCTGCGGCGTCGCCGGTGGCGCGCGCGGAGACGGCGCGGCCCGTGGTCACGGTGACGAGGAACGGTCCCTCGACCCGCACCCGGTCGAAGCTGGTGACGCTATAGCCCCGCTCCGCCGCCGCGGCGGGCGCTGCGAGCGACGCCGTCAGCGCCAGCGCGAGGCTCAGCCTGCGCAGCGCACGTTTCCGGATCCGAGCTTGCTCACGCGACACTTGGCGCTCCCGATGATCTCGACGTCGCCCGATCCGACGATCGAGATGTCCGCGTCCTGTGCCACTCCTGCCCTGACATTGCCCGAACCCGCAATGCTGATCTTCGCCCGTTCCGACTTGAGCGCCGCCGCGTCCATGTCGCCCGAGCCGGCGATCGCGACGTCGATCGCGCGCGCCGTCCCGGCGACGACGGCATTGCCCGACCCGGCGATCTCGAACTTGGCGGCGTCGGCGCGGATCGCGGCGACGCGCAGATTGCCCGACCCGGCGACCGCGCCCTCGAAGCTCGGCCCGTCGACCCGATCGATCTCCATGTCGCCCGAACCGGCGAGCGCGGCGGCCGACAGCCGCGGCAGAGTGACGGTGAACACGGCGTGCCCGCGCGGGCCGCCCAGCGACAGGCCGAGGCCGTTGCGCTTGCGGCCGAGACTCAGCTGGCCGCCCTTCACCTCCGCTTCGAGCTGATCGAGCACGTCGGCCGGTCCGGTCGCGGTCACCGAAGCGCGCTCGCCGATGCGCACCTTGACGTCATCGGCGCCGCGTAGCGCGACCTTGTCGAAGCCCGCCACCGGGAAGCTGCGGGTCCCCGACGTCGTGTCGGGCGCGCGCTCCTGCGCATTGCCGACCCCGCATCCGGCAAGCAGGATCATCGCGGTCGTGACGGCCCATTGACGCATGTCGCTCTCCCAAGCTGTGTTGCCAGGGTAATACAGCAAGGCGAAGGCGAGCGCAACCGGCTGGCCTGTCCGGCGGCTTCTGGCGCGGGGGCCAGCATCCCGAACGAGTCCGGGATGACGGGTTGGGCACGAACGTCCGACGAAAAAGGGCGGCCCGAACCGGACCGCCCCTTTCGGCTCGCGGAAAGGCTGCGCTTATTCGGCGCTGCCGTCCTTGACCTTGTTGTAAATCGCGGCCGCCTTGTTGAGGATCTCAAGGATCTTCTTCATCGCGCCGGGCTCGTCGATCTGTTCCATCGCGGCCAGTTCGCGGGCCAGGCGGCTCGCCGCGGCCTCGAAGATCTGGCGCTCGGAATAGCTCTGCTCGGGCTGGTCGTCGGCGCGGAACAGGTCGCGCACGACCTCCGCGATCGAGACGAGGTCGCCGGAGTTGATCTTGGCCTCATATTCCTGGGCGCGGCGCGACCACATGGTGCGCTTCACCTTGGGCTTGCCCTTGAGCGTGTCGAGCGCCTCGCGCAGCGTCTTGTCCGACGACAGCTTGCGCATGCCGACGCTTTCCGCCTTGTTGGTCGGGACGCGAAGGGTCATCCGCTCCTTCTCGAAGCGGAGCACATACAGTTCCAGGCTCGTCCCCGCGATCTCCTGCTTTTGCAGTTCGACGACGCGGCCAACACCGTGCTTGGGATAAACGACATAATCGCCAACATCGAAGCTCAGCGCCTTCGCAGCCATGCTATACCTTTCTGTTCACAGTCTGGTCCGCGCCGAAGCGCCCGGGACGGCGGGCGTAAGCGACCACATCGGAACGGACGACGGAGAGAGCGTGGACCTTTCTCGCAGATGCAGGGAACATCTGACGCCGGTTTACGCACCGACTGTTTGGCCACTTAACAGATTCGCAATAAAATTACCAGCCCGGTGCCGTCCTTGCGCAAAATGACAGCGTTGGACCGCGCGGCCGCTACGGAAAGCGGCCGGGACGAACACCCCCTGGAGGGCCCGGGGTGCTGCATCGGCGACAGGAGCGCGCGGTGACGACGCGCGCCGGCCGAGCTCAGTCGCCCTGGCCCGGCTCCGGGGAGAAATACTTGTCGTACTTGCCGTCCTCGCCCTTGTGCTCGTCGGCATCGGCGGGCGCGCCGCGGCTGCGCGTCACGTTCGGCCACTGCGCCGAGAATGTCGCGTTCAGCTCCAGCCACTTCTCGAGGCCGTTCTCGGTGTCGGGCAGGATCGCCTCGGCCGGGCATTCCGGCTCGCAGACGCCGCAGTCGATGCACTCGCTGGGGTTGATCACCAGCATGTTGTCGCCTTCGTAGAAGCAGTCGACCGGACAGACCTCGACGCAGTCCATATACTTGCACTTGATGCAGGCTTCAGTGACGACGTAGGTCATTGGTCTCCCCTCTCGCGATCCAAGCGGAAGCGCTAAGTCGGCGCGCCCGGCGCGTCAACAGGGGGCGACAGGTCTTCGTAGCAGAGGCGCGCCTCGGTTGGTGGGCCGCGCCGGGCCGGCAGCGCAACGATCCGGATCACCCGGACGCGTCCGTGCAGCGCGAAGCTGAGCACGTCCCCGACGCGCACCGCGGCGTGCGCCCGGTCCACGGTCCGGCCGCTGAGGCGCAGCCGCCCGTCCTCGGCGATCGCCTGGGCGAGGCTGCGCGTCTTCGCAAGCCGGGCGAACCAGAGGAATTTGTCGAGCCGCAGCGTCGCGCTCATCCGCGGGCGAGGTCGGCCAGCTTGGCAAAGGCATTGCCGGGCCGCGGCGCGGCCGTGGCGCTGTCGCGCCGGCGACCGTGCCAGCGCCAGGCGCGCGGCGCATCCGCTTCGACCGGCAGCTCGCGGAAGCCGAGTGCAAGCATCAGCCGCGTGAGCGTCGCCGGCTGCATCCCGATCGAGGTGGCGAGCGCCGGATCGGGGATGAACGGCCGCCGTCCCTCGCGCGCATCATGGGCGGCGCGGGCGATGCGCTCGACCATGTCGATCCGCACCATCTGCCCGCCGATCCGCCGGAAGCCCGGCAGCTCCGCGTCGACGGCCGGGCAGAGCACGGCGCCCGCGGGCGGCAGCGACGGCATCGCGACGCGGCGGCGCACGCTCAGCAGCGCGGTCCGCCAGCGCAGCGGCTCGGGCTTGAGCAGTGCCGGCAGGAAGATATCGAGCGCGCCGATGGTGACGCCAAGCCGCCGCGCCCCCTGCCGTTCCTCGCGAGTGAGCCCGGCGAGCGCGGCGTCGAGATCGCGGCGCGCGACGATGCCGCCGCTCTCGGCGAGCGGCGCGAGCAGGGCGCGCAGGTTGCGGGGCGTGGCGGGATCGGCGGCCGCGGCGACGATCCGCTCCAGCGGATCGAGATGCGATTCGACCCGCGCCTCGAGCCAGCGATGCAGCCGCGCGAAGATGATGTCGCGGCTCCCCGCGTCGAGCGCCGCGGCCGCGCGCTCCAGCCGCAGCCTCGGCCGCAGCAACTCGCGCGTCGCGTCGAGATCGGCGATCGGCCGCTTTTGCCACAGGATCGCCGGCGCAGCGCCGGCGTCGCTCGCCAGCGCGAACTCGGCATCGGGTGCGGCCGCGAGCGCCTTGGCCCGGCGGGCGCGCTCGCCTGCGAGCCGGCGGTCGGCGGCGGCGATCAGGCGGCGCGTGTCGGCGTGCCGCGCGCCGGGATCGGGCGTGAAGGCGAAGCCGTCCAGCCGCCCGATCGGCTCGTCGTCGACGGTGACGGCGCCATCCTCGGCGATCACGACCGGAAGCTGGTCGAGGCCGGCGCCGATCTCGCGCAGCAGCACCGAGGTGCGCCGGTCGACGAAGCGCTGGGTGAGCGCGGTATGGAGCGCGTCCGAGAGCTTCTCCTCGATCGCGCGGGTGCGCTCCGCCCAGTGCGCGGGCTCGGCCAGCCAGTCGGGCCGGTGCGCGATGTACGACCAGCTCCTGATGCCGGCGATGCGATCGGCGATCGTGTCGACATCGCCCGAGACGCTGTCGAGGCGCGCAATCTCGTCGGCGAACCACTGGTGCGGGACATGGCCTTCGCTCAGATGCTGGTAGATCCGGCCGACGAAGCGGGCATGGTGCTCGGGCCCCGTCTTGCGGAAGTCGGGGAGCCCGCACGCCGCCCAGAGCCGCTTCACCGCCGCCGGCGTGCGGGTCCGGGCCCGCACCCAGTCCTCGTCGGCGAGGCGCTTGAGCACGGCGAGGTCGATCGCCTGCGGCGCCGGGCGCAGCGCCGGCTCGGTCGGCCGGCGCTCGAGCGCGGCGATCAGCGCGTCGAGGCTCGACATGTCGGGATCGCCGTCGCGCCAGTAGAGATGGTCGAGCCGCGGGAAGACGTGGTTCTCGATCGCCTCGATCTCTTCGGGCTGGAAGGCGCCGGGGCCGTCCTCGCCGCCCAGCGAGCCGAACGTGCCGTCCCGCTGATGGCGGCCCGCGCGCCCGGCGATCTGCGCCATTTCGGCGACCGTCAGCCGGCGGAGCCGCCGCCCGTCGAACTTGTTGAGCGACGCGAACGCGACATGCGCCACGTCCATGTTGAGCCCCATGCCGATCGCGTCGGTCGCGACCAGATAATCGACCTCGCCCGCCTGGAACATCGCCACCTGCGCATTGCGGGTCCGCGGGCTGAGCGCGCCCATGACCACGGCAGCGCCCCCGCGCAGCCGGCGCAGAGTCTCCGCGACCGCATAGACCTCCTCGGCCGAGAAGGCGACGATCGCCGAGCGCTTGGGCAGTCGCGACAGCTTCCTGGCGCCGGCATAGCTCAGCGTCGAGAAGCGCGGGCGGTTGACGATGTCGGTGCCGGGCAGCAGCGTGCGGATCATCGGTCGCAAGGCTTCCGATCCCAGGATCAGCGTCTCGTCCCGCCCGCGCGCGCGCAGCAGCCGGTCGGTGAAGACATGGCCGCGCTCCGGGTCGGCGCCGAGTTGCGCTTCGTCGAGCCCGACGAACGCGACCTCGCGGTCGAGCGGCATCGACTCGGCGGTACAGAGAAACCAGCGCGCGTGGCGCGGGAGGATCTTCTCCTCGCCGGTGATCAGCGCGACCTGCTCGGCGCCCTTGATCGCGACGACCCGGTCATAGACCTCGCGCGCGAGCAGCCGCAGCGGGAAGCCGATCATGCCGCTCGAATGCGCGCACATGCGCTCGACCGCGAGGTGCGTCTTGCCGGTGTTGGTCGGGCCGAGAACCGCCGCGACGGGCGAGGACGCGAAACTGGACATGCGTGTTAGATCGGGCCTGATCGCGGGGATGGCAATGCCGGGCTTGTCGCGCATCGACGCTTCTTTCGACCGACTGACACATGTGTCAGCTCCGCAGCCCGCAACCGGTTCCGCCGCGCTGCGGCCGGGCGCGCCGAACTCGCGCTTCGTCGCAGACGGGCGAGAGATTTCCGGGCTTTAGTTTGACATTAACCCTGTCCTTTCACAGTGCTTCTCGCCTCGCCGGGGAGAGCGGCGCGAGGGCATGCGAGGGGGTCGTTTGTACAATCCTGCGGATCACGGTCTCGGACCGGCCGGCGCCACCGCGAGCCTGTCACTCAGAGCCGCGACCGCGCCTGCCCCGGCGCTGTTCGACCGCTTCGGCGGACGCCTCGCCGATGTCGACCTCGTCCCCGATCTCGGCCAGCGGATCGGCTCGCGCGAATGGTGGCGGGGGCTGGCCACGCTGACCGCGCTGGTCGGCAGCGCCGCCTGGCTGTCGCCCGGCCTCGACCAGAGCCTGCCCGCACCGGTCCCGGCACCGCTCGACGATGCCGCGCTCGACGCGGCGCGCGCGCAATCGATCGCGCCGCTCGCCTGGGGCGGCGACACGGGCCAGCGCATGGCGGCGACCGACCTTGTCCAGCCGCTCACCGACATTCCCGAGCGCCCGACGCTCGAGCTGACCGCCACGCTCGGTTCGGGCGACGGCTTCGCGCGGGTGCTCGAGCGCGCCGGGGTCGGCGGCGGCGACGCGGCCGCAGTCGCGCGGCTGGTGTCCGACGCGACTCCGCTGGGCGACATCGCCCCGGGAACCCGGCTCGACATCCGGCTTGGACGGCGGCCCAACAAGCGCGTCGCGCGGCCGCTCGACGCGCTCGCCTTCCGCGCCCGCTTCGACCTGCGGTTGGAACTCGCCCGCGTCGACGGCGCGCTCAGGCTGACGCGCGTGCCGATCGCGGTCGACAACACCCCGCTCCGGGTCCGCGGCGTGGTCGGCGACAGCCTCTATCGCGCCGCCCGCGCCGCGGGGGCGCCGGCCCGCGCGGTCGAGACCTATCTCCGCGCGCTCGCCACCAAGATGTCGGTCGGCGAGATCGGCGCCGACTCGCGCTTCGACCTGATCGTCGCCCAGCGCCGCGCCGAGACCGGCGAGGTCGAGATCGGCGAGCTTCTCTATGCCGGGCTGGAGCAGGGCCGCCGCCAGGTGCGGCTGCTCAAATGGCAGGCCGGCGGGCGCACCGAGTGGTTCGAAGCCTCGGGCGTGGGCGAACGCCGCGGCGGCCTCGTCCGCCCGGTCGCCGGCCACCAGACGTCGGGCTTCGGGATGCGCTTCCACCCGCTGCTCGGTTACAACCGCTTCCACCGCGGCATCGATTTCGGCGCGGCGCACGGTTCGCCCATCTATGCCGTTACCGACGGTCGCGTAAGCTTTGCCGGGCGTGCCGGCGGGCACGGCAACCATGTCCGGCTGAACCATGCCGGCAGCCTCGTCACCGGCTATTCGCACATGAGCCGGATCGCGGTCTCGACCGGGCAGACCGTCCGCCGCGGCCAGGTGATCGGCTATGTCGGCTCGACCGGCCTGTCGACCGGCCCGCACCTCCATTTCGAGACCTACAAGGCGGGCGTGCCGATCAACCCCAAATCGGTCAGCTTCGTCACGACGGCCCAGCTGAGCGGCGAGCAGCTCCGCGCCTTCCGCTCTCGCCTCGCGACGCTGCTATCGACGCCCACCGGCGCCACCGGCCCGATCCGCGGGACAGCCGCCGCGCATTGACGTCCGTCAAGGCGCGCGGCGCGCGACCGGCGCAGGATCGCCCCGTCATCCAGGACGGAGCGATCACGATGCTGCACCTCATCTCCCAGAACTTCCTCGTCGTCGCCGGCGCGGTCGCCGGGCTGTTCATGCTCGTGCTTGCGGGCGTCAGCATCGAAGACGCGGTCAAGCGGCACTGACCGCGACGCGGGGGGTTCGAAAGACGACCCGGACGTCCTAGATGAAGCCTCGATGCCGGGGCTTCATCCTTGACCGATATCGTCGCGCGGCTGGGCGACGGCGTCGCCGCCTTCGATGCGGCGGCCTGGGACGCGTGCGCGGGATCCGCAAACCCGTTCGTCGGGCACAGCTTCCTCTCGATCCTCGAAGAATCGGGCAGCGCCGTCGCGCGCGCCGGGTGGCAGCCGGTGCCGATCGCCGTCGACGGCGCGGACGGCCAGCTCGCAGGCGTGGTCCCCGCCTATCTGAAGAGCCATAGCCAGGGCGAATATGTGTTCGACCATGCCTGGGCGGACGCCTATCAGCGCGCCGGCGGGCGCTATTACCCCAAGCTCCAGATCGCGGTTCCCTTCTCGCCGGTGCCGGGCCCGCGGCTGCTGCTGCGCGACCTGTCGGCGGCGCCCGCGCTGATCGCGGCGATCGAGGCGGTCGTCGGGCAGAACGGGTTGTCGTCGGCGCACGCGACCTTCGTCGACCCGGCCGAATTGCCGCTTTTCGAGGCCGCGGGCTGGCTGATCCGCACCGACAGCCAGTTCCACTGGAAGAATGACGGCTATGGCGGCTTCGACGATTTCCTGGACGCGCTCTCGTCGCGCAAGCGCAAGGCGATCCGCAAGGAGCGCGAGGCGGCGGTGGCGGGGCTCGAGATCCGCCACCTCACCGGCGCGGACCTGACCGAACAGGTGTGGGACGCGTTCTGGGTGTTCTACCAGGACACCGGCGCGCGCAAATGGGGCCGCCCCTATCTCACCCGGCGCTTCTTCTCGCTGCTCGGCGAGCGCATGGCCGACCAGGTCCTGCTGATCCTCGCCTGCCGTGACGGGCAGCCGATCGCCGGCGCGCTGAACCTGATCGGCGCCGACACGCTCTATGGCCGCTATTGGGGGGCGGTCGAGGAAATCCCCTTCCTCCATTTCGAGCTCTGCTACTACCAGGCCATCGACGCCGCGATCGCACGCGGGCTGGCGACGGTCGAGGCCGGCGCGCAGGGCAGCCACAAGCTCGCGCGCGGCTATGTCCCGGTCGCGACCTATTCGGCGCATTACATCCCCGACCCCGGATTCCGCGCGGCGATCGACGACTTCCTGGTGCGCGAGCGCGCCGCGGTGGACCGCGAAATCGCCTTCATGGGCGAACTGGCCCCGTTCAAGCGCGGCTGCTAAACCGGCACCATGCTCAACGCCCTCTCGATCGTCATCGGCCTGTTCGCGCTGCTCTGGGCGCTCATCGCCTTCCTGCCGCTGATCGGCGCGCTCAACTGGCTGGTGATCCCGGTCGCGGTGCTCGGCCTGGCGATCGGCGTGCTCTCGAGCCGCACCTCGGGGCGCAACCTCAACCTCGTCGTGGTGATCGTCGCGACGCTGCGCCTGATGCTCGGCGGCGGGATCATTTGAGCCCGTCCGACCCGGCCCGGCGCGGCATCGTGCTGGGCCTCGGGGCCTATCTTTGCTGGGGCGTGCTGCCGCTCTATTTCCGCCTGCTCGCGGGCGTGCTGCCGACCGAGGTCGTCGCGCAGCGCGTCGTCTGGTCGGTGCTGCTGCTGCTGGCGCTGATCGTCGCGATCGGCCGGCTGCCCCGGCTGCGCGCCGCGATCCGCGATCCGCGCGCGCTCGCCATCCTCGCCGCGAGCGCGGTGATGATCGGCGGCAATTGGCTGCTCTATGTTTGGGCGATCGCCGCGCACCACGTGCTCGAGACGAGCCTGGGCTATTTCCTCAACCCGCTCGTCAACGTGCTGATCGGCGTGCTGGCGCTGAAGGAGCGGCTCAGCCGCGCGCAGGGCGTCGCGGTGCTGCTCGCCGCGATCGGCGTCTCGGTCCTCGCGGTCGGTGCCGACGGGCTCTGGATCAGCCTGGGGCTGGCGCTCAGCTTCGCGAGCTACGGCCTGCTGCGCAAGTTCGCGCCCGTCGAGGCGCTCGAGGGGCTGGCGATCGAGACCATCCTGCTCGCGCCCGTCGCCATCCTCTATCTGGCCTATCTCGACAGAAGCGGCGCGCTCGCCTTCGGGACCACGCCGGGCCTTTCGGCCCTGCTCGCGCTCGGCGGGCTGATCACCGCCGTCCCGCTGCTGCTGTTCGCCGCGGCGGCGCGGCTGCTGCCCTTCTCGCTGCTCGGGCTGCTGCAATATATCGCGCCGACGCTGCAATTCCTGCTCGCCGTGCTCGTCTTCGGCGAGCCGCTCACCACCGCGCACCTGATCTGCTTCGGCTTCATCTGGGCGGGGCTTGCGATCTTCGCGATGGACGGCCTCGCCCGCGCCCGTCGGCCGGCGGCGGCCTAGCTCAGCCCGCGGGCTTGGGACCGCCCGGCTCCGGCGCGATCGGGACGAGTTCGTAGACGTCGATGGTCCCGCCATTCTGCGGAAAGGGCACGACCAGCCGCCAGCGGAACGGCGCGACGCGTTCGACATAGCCGGCCATGTCGCGCTCGGGCCGCTCGGCATAGGGCGGCGGCTCGCCCTCGCGGCCGAGCCCGAGCGCGCCGAGAAACACCAGCCGGCTGTCGCCATCCGCCCAGAGCCGGCCCGCGGGCCGCTGGGTGCCGGTCTGCTTGACGATCGTCAGCAGCTCGCCCTCGGCCTCGACATAGCAATTCCACGGCTTGAACGTCGCATAGGGCGCCCGCGCGCCGCCGAGCTGGATCACGCGGCAGAGATAGGGACCGGGCGGCGGGGCGGGCCGCGCCAGCGCGCCGGCCGGATCGAGCAGCGCCCCCTCTTCGGTCACGACCTTGCGGTAGCGCCGCCGCGTCGCGTCGAGGCCGCGCATCCACGCCTCGTCGAGCCGGGCGAGCCGGGCCTTGTCCGCCTCGGTGATGACCGAGCGCCAGTCGAGCGGGACGGGGTCGTTGATGATCTCGACGGTCGGGGCCGGCGGGGCCGGCGTCGGCGCTGCCGGCTGGGGCTTGTCACGCACCGCGCAACCCGCGGCGAGCGCAAGCATCAGCAGGACAGAAACGCTACGCGCCGACGGATACATGGACGGCTACCCCGCTACAGTTCGCACGCCCCCACCAACACGCACATCGGGCGAGCGCGTTTACGATTGCTGACGCGAGATACTTAACACAGTGTAAACAGCGACGGGAACATGCGGCCGGTCGTGTCGACCGGCCGCCATCATGTTGGGATCAGCGGCAGCGCACGCTGCCACGCTCGACTTCGCGGCCCAGCAGCGCGCCGGCGCCGGCGCCGAGCAGCGTGCCGAGCAGGCTCGACCGGCCATTGTCGATCGCATTGCCGAGCAGGCCGCCGGCCGCGGCGCCGATGATCAGGCCGGTCGTGCCGTCGGGGCGGCGGCAATAATAGCGGCCGTCATATCCGCGATAGATGCGGTCGTTCGCGCTCAGCCGGCGCGGCTGATAGTAGCGCCCGTCGCGGTAGTAACGATCGGCATAGTAATAACGCTGGCCCGGCTCGAGCCGGTTATAGTCGTAGCGGCGGGCCTGGCGCCAGTCGCGCAGCCGCTCGCGCCGCTCCTGCCGCGCCTCGCGCAGGTCTTCGCGATATTCGCGGTCGATCTGGCGGCGCGTCTGGGCGCCCGCCTCGGCGGCCGGCAGCACCGGCACCAGCGTCGCGGCCGCGACCAGGGCGGTCAACAATTTGCGCATTTTCGGATCTCCTTCAGCGTCTTTGGCGCCGGGTGAACCCGTAAATCCCCGTCCGGTTGCGTTCCGCAGCCGAAACGCCGCGGACCGCGCGCCACCGCACGACGGTCAGGCGAAGCCGGCGTCGTCGTCGCGCTCGCGCGTCACCGTCCGGATCAGCCGCGACGTCTCGACCGCCGCCTGGCGGTGCACCACCGCCGCCCGGTAGGCGGGATCGGTCACCATCTCGTGGAACGCCGCCGCGCTCGGGTAGCGCGCGACGAACGCCGCGTCCCAGCGCTCGTCCGCCGGGCCGATCAGCACCAGCTCGGGCTTTCCCGACCACAGGATCGACCCGCCCACGCGCCGGAACACCGGGCCACTTTCCTGCCCGTAGAGGCGGTAGGCGTCGGCGCCGGAGAGGTTGACGGCGGCGCGCGGATGGCCGGCGGGATAGGCGGCGCGGTCGCGGTAGCGGACGAGGTTGATCATCGCGACCGGCGTGTCGCGCGGCAGCGCCTTGAACGCCTCGAAAGCGGCGCGTTCGGGGTCGATATGGTGGTCCATGGAGCGGCAGGATAGCCGCGACACGGCGCTTGCCAAGTCGGGGCGGTGTTTATTGCGCCGAGCGCGTCTCCGGACATTTCCCGCGTGACGCGATCGTCCCGAAAGGAGTTCGGGATGACGGGAAATTCCGACGATGGGGATGATCCCTCGAACCGTTATGCCGAACTTGTTTCGGAATGTTGCACGGGCACACCGGGCCTGACCCGGCGGCACACCGTAGCATCCACATCTTCTCATGTCGGGAGTCGCCGCCGTCGCTCGGCCCATGCGCCGCGGACGAAATCCTTGCGTCGACATGCTGGCCAGCCACCCGCACGGCGCGATCTATATCGGCGTGACCTCGGACCTCGTCCAGCGGATGGCGCAGCAACGTGCCGGCCACGTCCGGGGCTGGGCGCAGGAGAAGGGCTGCCGCGCGCTCGTCCGCTTCGAACAATTCGCCGACATGCCAAGCGCGATCGCGCGCGAGAAGCAGCTCAAAAACGGGCATCGCGGGTGGAAGATCGGGCTGATCGAACAGGAAAATGTTCATTGGGAGGATCTGGCCGTGACCATCCTCGACTTCCCGCCGCTCGCGTGAATGGGGCGATACCGACGCTTGCGCAAGGCCCGGAGCCCGCCGCCCGCCATCCGTCGCGGCTGGACGTGTCGTCGGCTCCGGGAGGTCGACGCCTCCCGGAGCCGGGGTCTGTCACTCCGCCGCTACGCCCGCGTGCTTGAACATGTCGTCGCCGTCGACGTCCTCGTTCGCCGGGGCGGCGACCTTGGCGGACTTGCGGCGGTCGAAGCTGTCCCAGACTTCGTTCCAGTTGCCGCGCGTCGCCGCCTTCGAATATTCGGTCGCGCGGGTCTCGAAGAAGTTGGCGTGCTCGACGCCGTTCAGCAGCGGGGCGAGCCAGGGCAGCGGGTGCTCGTCGATCATGTACACCGGCGAGAAGCCGAGCTGGCCCAGCCGCCAGTCCGCGATGTAGCGGATATACTTCTTGATCTCCTTGGGCGTCATGCCCGGCACCGGCCCCATCTCGAACGCGAGGTCGATGAACGCGTCCTCCAGCCGCACGGTGCGCTGGCAGACGTCGATGATCTCGTCGCGCACCGCCTTGGTCAGGCAGTCGCGCTCCTTCACGAAGGCGTGGAACAGGCGGATGATGCCCTCGCAGTGGAGGCTCTCGTCGCGCACCGACCAGCTGACGATCTGGCCCATGCCCTTCATCTTGTTGAAGCGCGGGAAATTCATCAGCATCGCGAAGCTGGCGAAGAGCTGCAGCCCCTCGGTGAAGCCGCCGAACATGGCGAGCGTCTTGGCGATATCCTCGTCGGTGTCGACGCCGAAGGTCGACAGATAGTCGTGCTTGTCCTTCATCTCCTTGTACTGGAGGAAGGCGCTATACTCGCTCTCGGGCATGCC
>JAESGM010000119.1_pt1 | contig 199731 bp, 172 predicted proteins | sample 9269721 | NCBI WGS metagenome assembly JAESGM01 (sample SAMN15720920, study PRJNA650825) | algae metagenome | isolation source: Komarekiella atlantica HA4396-MV6 and co-occurring heterotrophs from... | place: USA: Theobald House, Kauai, HI | collected 2009-07-29 | reverse complement strand
GATGACTGCCGTGAATAATGCGCAAGGCTCCGCTTGCCGTGAATAATGCGCAAACGTGCATCTGCGGTGAATTCACGGCAAACCATGGCGTGAACGGAACTCTGAGCACCACTGTTGCAAAATAAAACCTGCGCATAACTCACGGCAAGCCAACCGCGTGCCGTGAGTTATGCGCATCATGAATAAGAATTAACCCATCAACCATTAACCCATTACCCCATCAACACCATGAACCTACAACAGATTGGCCAGCGCATCCGCTATGTACGCACTGAAATCGCAGACCTGTCCCAGCGCGAATTTGTCCAGCGCATGGGCATGGGCCAGAGCAACATTTCCCAACTGGAAAAAGGCATGAGCCTGCCCAGCTGCTTCTTTCTGCTCAGCCTGCACGTAACCTATGACGTAAACCTGAACTGGCTGCTGACGGGTAGCGGGGAGGTGAAGGTGAAATAGAAACCAGTCAACCCGGACCGCTGTAAAAACAAAAACCCCCACAGCCAGTAAAAGCAGTGGGGGTTTTTCTGAAACAAAACCCGTTAAAACTGAACGCCAAATTCGGGATATCCGTACAGGTAACCTTCCGCGTTGGAATCCGGATAGACAGATTTGTCCTCTGAATAAAAACTGTTGGAAATGGTGATATTTCCTTTGACAATCGGGAACATACCGATTCTGGCAGCTTTTACCTCAACCGCAGTGCGTTTTGGATAAATCTGATAATAAGCCTTATTATCGGTGTATACGCTGATCCGATATGCTTTACCGGCGGTAAGGGCTGTTTTGGCAACGCTGGTCGAAGCCGATACCCCATCTTTTGCCTGCGTTACGTTGGCCTGCACAATCGACTTGCCCGTTTCCGCATCCCACAAAGTTACCTGATAGGTTCCGGCCTTTGGCATGCGTGCACCCAGCTCGGTCAGGGTAGCGGCCTTGCTGGAAGTAAACTCGTAGCCTAATTCATAATCATACTTGTTATCGTTTACGGCTTCGATCGTTGTTGTGCTATCGGCCAGGAAGGAGGCAAACGGGTTTTCGGTAGGGATTACCTCATCGTTTTTTTTACACGCCCCAAAAAAAAGGGTAAGGCCAAGCAAGGCATACACTGAAAACTGTAACTGTTTACGCATCGTCTGTAATCGTAATTAAGTGAATCAAATTTTGTGCAGTACAAACCTAAGCATGAACAAGGTAGGATACCGTTGATTTTGTAGCGCAACTACAGCGATGTACCATATCCGACCTCACTGCACGGGGCATCGGCGGTAAACGACTTAGGCTCAGTTACCTGATCGGTACACGGAGGCATCGGTCGGGTATCTGAAGCATCCCTTTGTGGACAGGCCATGAACGAGAGGCGCCATAAATCCGGTTTATCCTACGTAAACCAACCGCCTTTCAGTGCTGCCTGCACCTGACCAGTAATGTAAACCGGAACGGGCTGCTGACCGGAGCCGGGGAGGTGAAGGTGAAAACGGGATCAGGCACGTAACGCATCCTGTTCCCACCGCAGGGGATTGGTGGCGATGTAATCAGCGATCTGCTGGTGGGAACGGGCATTGCGGATGATGTGTTCGTAATAATTGCGCTGCCATAATCTGCCGTCAAACGGCGGCCAGTCCCGGGTTTTCACCCCGCGAATGTATTCATTGGTGGTCATGGTTTTAAACCATTGCACGACCCGGTGTAGGGGCGAACCCACGTGTTCGCCCAGGCCGTCGCCATCGGTATGGTCAGGACGATCCGGACCGTCGGATGTTATTTCAGAATCCAGGCACGGTTTGCGGGAACCAGGGCAGACACGTGGGTCTGCCCCTACATTTCCGGCATTCCCGGTATTTTCAATGATGCAATGAAAATGATTCGGCATAATGACTATTTCATGGCATTGGATGTCCATAAATTTGTCTGGCAATTTGTAATACCAGGTTTCCACCATCTTCCCCGCCTCATTTAACACCATCTGCCCGTTTTCAATCGTGCCAAACAGACATTCCTTATCCTTGACACATACGGTTACAAAATACAATCCGGCCTGGGCGTAATCATACCCGGCCAGCCGGATCGACCGGCGGTGGGGAATGGCTGGGTGGTACGTGGAATCCATGGGCAGGTATGGGTTGTATCCCTGAATCGGTACGCCGCAGGCAAGGTAACCGAACTAACGGGTCAACCATGCGAAAGAACACGCAACGATGCGTATCTTCGTGCGGACATTCCTATGCAGGCAATTTATAAACCCTTCTCTTTACCCATGACTTTGGAAGAAATACAGCTGGTGGAGCAAAAGCTGGCCATCAAACTGCCGGACACGTATACACACATTCAAGTAAATTATCCCAAAGAATTAATTGAGCTGAATTTCAATCAGGAATATTTCATTTCGGACGCCCGGTATCTGATTCAGATCAACGAAATGTTCAGAACCGGGGGACTGCCCAACACGTATCTGGTCATTGGCCACGACATCGGAGGAAACCATTTCTTTATCGACCTCCGGGATTCGGATTTTCTGGTCTATTATCTGGATCATGAAGAGGTGTCCGAACCTGAGGAGGGGGCGGAACCTACCTGGCAAGAAGTGTTAGATGTAAATTTAGATCTGATTGCGGAAGGTATCGATGCGTTTGGTCAGTGGCTGATACGCCATTGGGGCAGAGGGTAGTAAAGCCTACGAAACGACTGTCCACACCCATCTACATCCGGATCTGTGAAGATACAAACCGGAATACCACCACATAATTAAGCCGATGCCCGGATGATCTGCCGGAGGCCTTCCAGCTTCAGGGGGCTATACGCCGCTATTTCCATCGCTGAAGCAGCCTGACTACAGTGTCGGCTTGCTGCTTGAGATTTTTCAACTCCGGATACTTCCGGGCCACGCTGTCCGGTTGCCTGTCGGACAAGGGTTGCGTATTCAGTTTGATTCGCTCAATTTTACCGGCAAGTATATCCCCGGGATGGATCCAACCGGATGGATCGGAAAGATCGATACGGATCGCATCAGGCTATTGTACCCGTTTCTGCCAAAATAAAGTAAACAATAGACATAGAATTAATCCTATGGATTTAATTTTTCCGAAAAGAATCTGAAATTGGGATTATATGAACCATGTAGCTAAAATATACCGCGATGCCTTTCTTTTCCTTTTAACTATAGGGCTGTCGAGTTGTGTCGATAGGAGTAACCAGGATCATACAGAGAATGAAAATGCGGAGCAATGGACGGATGCCAGGATAGATGCAACGATTTCTTCTGATTCGGTATTCAGCCGACTCAACAGGCAAAAAGAGCTTTTTTCAATCCTAGACCGACTTGAAGAAGATTCGTTAGCACTTCGATCCAGTGATGTTTCTTATCATAGCGGACTTAAACTTGATTTAAGCGATACTGCCTATGCTAAGTTTAACAATTGCAGAGCCTATTATTTGCAATCCGATACTCTATTGATTGACATCGGATCTAACGAAGGTTTTGGTGGATATGGATTTGTGATTAATTACAAAAACAGGAAGTTTTACACAGAACCCTATCTTTACTCGGATATACCGAGGAGTGACGGAGAGCCCTGGCCCGCTTACGAAATAATTTATCAAACACTCACACTGGATAAGCCTGTGTATGCAGTAGGGGACAGTTTATATGGAAACATCGAATTCGTATCCATAGAAACAAATGAAGGAAGAATAATTAAGCATTTTGGGAAAGGTCATTTCAGGGCAAAGGTATTGAAACAAAAGTATTAGAATGTCAACAGATGGGAATGAGTATAAAACCTGTACTAATTTAAACTAAGTTTACCGTGGTCTGTGGCACACAGATCATTGATAACCAGCCTATTGTGGTCTGTGTGCCACTATATTACGGTATCAAGGAAACTACACGATCCATCGGTGAGTGAACAATCTCGTTAGCCAACAGTGACCATCCCAAAGATAGTTTTTACGATTTTCTTTCCTTCCTTGTCAAAAAAGAAAGTATAGATAGGGAATTGTCCTAGTGCAGAATACATAGCCCGAGTATCATCATCGTAATACATCTTTGGAAAGATATGCGTCTGGATAACCCGTGGGTTTACTCTGGTAAAAAAGATGACCAGATGGGTATCATAACCGGGCGACAATCGGACCCAGTCGTGATTGATTTTTACCTGATAATTTACTTCCCTATCCCATAGGTTTTCTAAAGAGTCTTCAATACTGCGCTTGATCTGTTCGGGACCGGAGGGAGGGATGGCAAAAAAGTCCAGCCATTCCTGTTGGGTCAGACCTCTAAAATCTGATTGATCCAATCGATAGTCCCGCCAGGCCACGGCCAGGTCTACCGGGGTCAACGCATTGCGTCTGAGCTTGGACTCATACAACCGATCCGTAGAATCGTAATAGGCGTGTAGTGCCGAATCCTGTTTCAGGTAGGTCAGTATCTGTACATACTGGGTGGAATCCAATTGATATGCGGTATCTTTCTGAACGCAATTCGAACAGGAAGACGTTGCGGCGCCTATGAGTGCAAGACAACACAACAAACCAGAATGTAGGGTTTTGCGTAAGTTCATGGTAGCTTTTTGTGAATAATCATCCATCTGTTCTCCAGTTATTTCAATGACTTATCTCCCTGGTCTGTGTGCCACAGACCACTGTGAGGGACTCACGCCGAAGCCCGGATGATCTGCCGCAGCCCTTCCAGGGTGAGGCTGCTCATCGAGCGGTGCAGCATGCGGTGGCAGTTGGCACACACCAACGCCAGGTCCGAGAGGGTGGTTTCGCGTTCGGCTTCCAGTGTTGCCAGTGGCGTGCGGTGGTGGCATTCAATGTAGCCCTGACCCAGTGTGCCGTAGGTGCGCTGGTAATCAAAGGCACACGCCTCGCAATACAGCCGCCCGTGGATGTCCATCGCCTGTTCCTTCTTGCGCTGAATGATGTGCCGGTCGCGTTCGCGTACCTTGTGCAGCTTGTAGAGTATCTGCCCTTCGGTGACTTTGTCGTGCACCGTTTGCTCGTCGTCTTCGATGGTATAGATACTTTTGCAGCACTTTTTTTACTTATATTTGTTATGTAAACTCATATAATGAGATAAAACAAAGCTTTAAGAAGAAGAATAGTATTTCAATATTTACTTTTATCGAAGTTTATGAGTGATCTTGCGAAAAGAGTAATCCATGAATCTCTTCAAAGTAAAAGTAAAATATTAGACTTAGGGAAGTTAGGACTGGATGGATCAGAATCTATTTTAAATGACTTAGATCAATGCGATTATGTAGAGGTTTTGATTTTAAGTAACGAATGGTGGAATAGTAAAGAATCTAGATGGCAAAAAAGTATAAATTATCAAGAGTTCAATCATTTAAAGCAAATACCTAAATATCTTCCAAAAAATTTAAAAACGCTTATATTATCTGGTGATTACTTTAGTTTATGGGAAATAAAAAACTTAGAGGCTCTAGCCAACTTACAAAAGCTCAAAGTATTGAATCTAGGTTACAATCAAATTGAAGATATCTCGCTCCTTTCTAATCTGCTGAATATCGAAATATTAGACTTAAGATTCAATCAAATCAAAGATGTAACTCTGTTAAAAAAATTAAATAACCTTGAATCACTAAATCTGATCAACAATCGATTAGAAGAAATTTCTTTACAAGATTTTAAAAATCTAACAGAGTTGCGTTTACAGGGAAATCCTCTGCACACTATTTCACTTAAAAATTTACCTTCCTTGGTCAATCTTGATCTATTTGAGTTAAAGTTAACCAATGTTGATTTAGATGATCTTCCTCACTTAGAATCACTGGATTTGAGTTCGAATAGTATAGAAGATTATGCTTTTTTAAAAAAAATACTTCACTTAAAATCAATAAATCTAAGTAAGAGTCAAATTAATGATTATACATTCCTGCAAAATATTATTGGTTTAGAATCACTGGATTTAAGTTACAACAGAACTGACGATTATTCATTTCTAAGGAATCTATCTAATTTAAAAACAATAATTCTTAGTAATTGTGATATACAAAGCATTAGTTTTCTTGAAGATTTAACCCAATTACTTTCAATCAATCTCAAGAACAACCAAATCAAAGATGTAACTCTGTTAAAAAAATTAAATAACCTTGAATCACTAAATCTGATCAACAATCGATTAGAAGAAATTTCTTTACAAGATTTTAAAAATCTAACAGAGTTGCGTTTACAGGGAAATCCTCTGCACACTATTTCACTTAAAAATTTACCTTCCTTGGTCAATCTTGACTTATCAAGGATGGGAATAAAAAAGATAGAATTTGAGAGGTTAACAGCCTTATCATCATTAGACTTAAGTAATAACCAAATTCAAGACTTCTCATCTAAAATACTAGAATCACTACCATCACTTGAGAAACTTCTATTATTTAATAATCCAATCCATCGTATTCCCTTTGATATAGTTAATGCTCATGACAATATATTAAAAGCAATAAAAGATCATTTCAATGCTATTACAAAGGGGACAATTGAGAATGATGAAATTAAAATGATATTAATTGGTAATAGTACTGTTGGCAAGACTACTATGGCCAAATATTTAAAGGAAAATCAATATGAAAAATTACAAAATACTACACATGGAATAGAAGTTACTACATGGACTTTATCTTCAAACAAGAATTTAAAGGTTCATATTTGGGACTTTGGAGGACAAGAATATTATCATGCTACTCATAGACTCTTTTTAAGTCATAATACAGTTTATTGCCTATTGTGGAATACGAAAACAAACAAACAAGCTTTAGTTGACGAAATCTTGTTTGTAGATGGAAAAAAATTCAAAGTAAAGTTGGAACACTATCCATTAGAGTACTGGCTTAAAAATATACGATACTACTCCCAACTAAATAAATTTGAGGCGTCTAGTCCAATTTTAATGATACAAAGCCAGAAAGAAGAAAAGAAGGCTATTCCTATTAATTATTTTGAAAGATATTCGGTCAAAGAAGACGCTGTTTTTGAGGTATGTATTGATAGTTTGAATTCATATAATACCGAGCAAAAGATAGAGCTGGAAGAATGGAAAGACAACTATGATCGATTCTATAAATATTTAGTAAAAACTTTGGAGAAGACAGCCGCTCATTACATTCTTGGACGATATTGGGGAGAAATAAGGGACCGAATAAGAGAAGCTTCAGAATTGGAAGATCGTTGGAGTTGGAATGAATATGAGAAGTTTTGTCGAGAAATTGATCCAGATATAGAGATAGAAACACTAACAAATTACTATTTATCAAATATTGGTATTCTTTTATATTATCCTAATCATCCGCGTTTAAAAAAAACGGTTTATATAAGACCTAGTTGGGTTACTGATTGGATTTACAAAATACTTGACAAATCCGTCTTGGCAAATAACGGCGAATTTAATAGAGAACATGTTTATAAAATAACAGGCAAGAATCATGACTTGACGGATGAATTAATTGATCTAATGAAAGAATTTGAATTAATTTTTTCTCCTCAAGATCAGCCTAATCTTTACATTGCTCCTCAATATCTACCAGATGAATATCAAAGTAGTGAAAAGTATAGGTTAGAACGAATAGCCGATTCATACAAAACAGCTTTTGTATTATTTTATCCAGAATTTTTACCTAGGTCAGTCTTTTTAAGGTTTATAGCTGAATATGGAGGGAGTACAAATAAAGCTGATTTTTGGAAACAAGGACTGATCTTTTCAAAAAATAAAACTGAAGTATTTGTACGGTGTGTATTTGAAGAAAGAAAGATTGAGGTCAAATTTCAGCAGGATAATCCGGAATTGGCATACATCATTTTTACAAGTCTTATGCGTATTAATGACAACTATTATGGAACACAAGTCTCTATTGATGGAGAGAACTTTATAAATTATGAAAAGCTTAAAGAGCTTATTGAAAGTAATGCCACATCTATCAGATCCGAACAAGGTAACATTGCTCCCATTTCAAAGTTTAAGTTTTTATTAAATATAAGTACATTAGAGAAGAAAAAAGCTGAGGTAAAAAAGAAGCAGAAGAACAGCATTTTATATATTCATTCACAACCCAGGGACAAAAACCCATTAAATTATGGGCGAGAGTACGATTTTATTCAAAGACAGTTAAACAGCAGTAAAAAACGAGATAGCTATGAATCTCCAAGAATTGAGCCTGTGCTAAAAAAACAAGATTTTGTCAGCACTATAATAAAATACAAACCTTCTATCTTACATATTAGTGTACATGCATCTTCCTCAAAATCACAGATGTTTTTTGAAGACAATAATGGAAATCCAGCTCCTGTTACAATTAATAATTTTGTTGATTATTTTAAAGTAATATCCCAAGAATATAAGATAGACATCTGTTTCATAAATGCATGTAATTCGGCAAATTTCGGAAAATCAATTATCCCATATGTTAAATATGTAATTGCAACAAATGATTTAGTTCCTGACGAAATAGCTTTGATATACACTGATAAATTTTACGAATTGCTTTTTAATGGGAGTAAGATTGAGGTTGCACATAAATGTGCATGTATAGCTATCACAGAATCCTATATTGATTACTCAACACAAACAAGCCGTGAAGACTTATTTATCTTACTGAATGATTCCTATGCAAACAATTACTGATTTAGGTTATAACATAATTGCATTACCCAAGGAAGGGATAAAACCTTTGTCTCTGCTCTCTGAAGAGAAAGATTATGTAAGTCTTGTTAGTAGTTCGATTCAGGATCTATTTGAAGCAGACGAAGTTGCGATCCCAATCACAACTAGAAAAGCTCTATCGATTCAGTGTAACTATGTTTTTTCATCGAATATAGAGGCAGGTTTTTCTTTCTTAGAAGGAATCTCGAACTTTATTAATTTTAGAGGGGGAGGCAACGTTAGAGGCTACTCCAAGGAAATTGTTTCTATAGAATTTCTTTTTTATAATATAACTGAAAAGTATGTTGATCACCTATTGGTAGATAACTTTTTGACAGGAGCAATCCCGCTTGAAGCCGAATTTGTTACTTATAGCAATAAGCTAAAGAACAGTGAACTTTTTACTATCACGTCAGTATTATATTCTAAGAATTTTACTGTAAGATTCTTAAACAAGGCACAGAAAGCGATTGAAATACAAGCGGATCTTCAAAATATAGTCGAAGGCAATATCAATATAAACCAAGACAAAGACCAGAATTTAATGATCACTTATAAAGGCAGTAATGCCTTAGCTTTTGCATTTAAAGCTGTTAAAATTTTATATGATAAGAAGAAATGGTTCGAATTTTGGAATAAAGATGAAGCTAAATTTAGGATAAAGAATCAATTAGGATTAGTTATGCGTTCCGAAGAAGATTTTCCCACAGTACCTTTAGCAATACATAATAATCCTATTAATATTTAGTGGATATATCTCCTAAATAAAACTTGTGTTGTGTTTTATTTAAATGGGTCAAGTGCAATATCCACAAACAAACCCACACGGCGCAAGGGTGTTTTCACCCATTTTTCCACCGTGTTTTCACGGTATTTGCCTACCCCAGTCAACAAACCCACACCAAGCATCGGTAACCCCACCCATGAAGAGAAAGATAGTTTCAGGATAGTCACCACCGGGGTTTTCGCATTCCATTCAGGTACGTCTTCCCACACGGTTACAATCCACCAATCGCAGCGATGAGAAATGCAGGAAGCGGCGTATCTTTGATCCGCCAGACCGGCTCCCATCCGATGGCATTTTTCTGATGAACAAACGCGAATACAAAGCCGAAATCCGATGTGTACAAGACCGGCATGACTCCCTGAAGCTGACCTTCGGGCAAGCCGAACAGGTATATCTGTTTGAACAGGAAAGGGATCGGCATGCGGAGGAATATTTTTCATTCTGGGAAGAAATGGATTTTCAGATGGATGTATTTCGGAATATCCTTACGGCTGAACAATGGACAGTGTATGAACCGGGCTGGCAGGAACACATCGCATTTCATATCCAAACCTTGATCGAAGGCGACCAACAGGCACTGAAACAAATCGCCTACTGCCAGGCTATTCTCGACTACTACCAGCAGGATTTTATTCCGGAAGTGAAGCGTTCCGGGCTTTGGTCAAGGGTGCGGGACGAATCAAGCCTTCAACCCAAAGCCGATTACCTGCGGGCGGAAACCACGCTTTTCTGGCAAAAGCGTAAGAAAAGCATCCTGATTCACCATTACCGGCATTCGCGCCAGTACCAGCCTCTTTCGTTACAAAAAGCCCTGCTCAAGCATCAGATCCATACGTTGCTACCGATGGTGCCTGTTGAAAACATAGACGAACCTACCAATGCCGCGACCCGATTCGTCAGCGACCGGCTACCCATCTGGTATTTTAAACTTCCTGCCTATGCAAAGCTGTGGGAAGACCATCTGCTCCGCATGCAGCAACTGCGTGAGCAGCATTTCGGCAAGCCTTCCGATCGTCAGGGATGGCATGTAACCATCAGCACTGATCCTGAAAAGCAACAAGCGGATTTTTTGATGAGCCTGCTTTTGATGAACAACCAATGATCCCGCCCTTCCATTCGCCGAATCCCTGCGTACCGTGCCCCTTGCTGGCCAGGCCCCACAGGCTACGGAGTAACCATCTCTAACCAAACCCCCGCCGTTGAGCGGAGTTCTGATCATCAGAACAACGCTCTGTTTGGCATTGCTCCAATGCCGATCTTTGTGTTACCAAGCTGGCAGAAAGACCGCCACGCTATTTTTTACTATTTTTTTCACCTTCATTTTTTTATCTGTATGGCACTAAGTGTAGCCCTTCTTTCCTCGCGCGCCGACTGCGACAAGGTTCTCGATGAACTGACTGACATCAAGGACAACCTGGAATTCCGGCAAATCTCTTTGACCCGCTCCAAGGACAACGCCGCCGAACGGGCCTCGACCATCGACGCCGACCTGGCCGCCGCCCAGGCCGAGGTGGATTCGTTGATCTCGATCATCGCCGCCCTTCCCGCCGGTTCAACCAAGACCGAAATGGAAAACCGCAAGGTACGGGCCGATTACCGCCTGTTCACCTTGCAGCAACGCAAGGCGCAATTCGGCACCACGGCCGTGATCCTGTACGAATCGGAGCTGAACGAGATCGGTGGCCGGTTGACGGTAGTCGATACGTCCATGGCGGAGGTATTGGCCCACAAAAACACGCTGCCGGTGTAAGAGGCCTCCCCCCTCCACGCCAGGCTCGCCCCCAAACTCGCGTTTGGGTCGCCTCCCGTGGAGGGGGCTTTTTACGTCTTTATTCTTTCTTCTTTATTCTTTTTTCTTTCTTCCACCCGTGAAATTCTCTGTTCTGATGTGTGTTTTGTGTCTGGTGCTGGGAGTGGCACTGGGCTTTTTCATCGAGCATCGGCTGGACAAGCCAGTCTCGATTGACTGTGAGGTGATTGATTACAGCCAGGTGGAGGCTATTGTGGCAAGGCAGGTGAAACAGCATGCAGTGCAGCCGTTTGATGTCTCGAAGATCAAGCATGTCAAAAGCTTTACCTATGCGCCGGTGGTGTGCAGATGTGATTCGCTGGCGGGGTTTTAATCATCGTGTGGGTTTAGGTTACAGTGGGGGTTTAGGTTACAGCGATGGTTTTTAGTCCAGAACATATCTCTTCCCTGTCTGCTCTTACTTTTTGCTTGATCAAAAAGTAACAAAAAATCAAGACCCAAAAATGCTTCCGCCCACAGGGCCATCCCGCCCCCCGCTTTAGGGTCGGGCCAACGCTCTTTTCAGGCTCGTGCTTCGCACATTGCCCTGACTCCGATTACCAATCGGAGCTACCATTATTGGGAGCTACAAAGAGAGCAAAGCCGGTTTCGATCGTGGCAGGCCGTGTAGGTGCGCGGGCCTCTTGCGCCAGCGAGGTTGGCGTGAGCCTTGCGGGTGGCAGCATTGGCGCAAGTGCCCTTTTTTGGTTACTTTTTTGGGCAAGCAAAAAAGTGACACGGCTAAAGGGAAGAACAAAGGTCTGGACTATAAACCAACGCTGTGAAAAAAGAAAAAGGCGATAAAAGAGAGAGAAGGTTCGGACTATAAACCCCCATGGTGAAAAAAGAAAAAGACGAGAGGGAAGAGTGAAGTTCTGGACAGAAAACCAACGCTAGGAATAAAGACAAAAAACAACCAACAAACCCATGGCAAAATCCATTTACGATTACATCCAGTTCGTGTTGGACAACTGGAAAACCTCCATGCTAGGCTTGTTCACCTTCACCGGTTACATTCTCTGGCTAATCAACCGAATCGACACGCATGCCTTTGTGGCACTGCTGGCCTGTATGGCAACGCTAGGCTTCTTTTCCATGCGTGACCCAAAATAGTATTCATTCCTAAACTCTAAACCCACCATGACAACCCAACCCACAACCGCAGACCCAAAAAGAAAACCAGTTGCCGCATACAAAAATAGTATTGCTGGCAAATCCAAAAGCCTGGTACAAGGCATCTGTGCTGACACTGGGGATAGATTGGTTTGTCGGAAAACAAAAAAGGCTAACCTGCGAGAGGTTAGCCTTTGGTATACCGGACAGAATCGGTTATTGTTTATCCCACCAGATGCGTGAAGTCCAGGTATCACCGCCGGTCAGCTTACCAGCCGCGGCTTTGTAATTCGCCGGATTCAGCGTGCCTTCGTTGGTTGGGTAAGGCTGGCGCCGTGGAATTGTCCCGTTTGAGAAGTTGCCTGTATAATTCACAGGTGTCAATGCAGGATAACCCGAACGCTTCCAGTTGTTCCATGCTTCCACAAAGTTCAGGTACAAACCGGTAGTAGCCCAGTATTGCTCGTTGATTTGCTCCAGGGCATTCTCTGAATCCAATGGGTGAGCCGCTGCATAGGCATCGGCAGTAGCCGCGTCGATGGTTGCGGCAGCACCGTATTTGGCCAGTGACTGAATACCCGCCGATACGCCTTTCTTGTAGAAGTCAGCAGCCGTACCACCAACCGAATAGCCGCGGGTGGCAGCTTCCGCTAACAGCAACGATACTTCGGCATACGTCAGCACGAATACGGGTGCACTCAGGTTACGGTAGATGTCTGTCGGGCGTGAGTATTTTCCGATAGGAGCAGGGCTGTCTTTGTCCGTTGCCGCAGGACTAGTGCCTGGATAACCGGGAGCCTTGCTGATGTCCGTTGCTCCACCTTTCAGATCATACCCGTTGGGCAAGCCTATCTGTACGGCTGGGTCTGAATTGCCCGCGGCCATGTCCTGATTGGCGGCCAGTCCATTGGCTGGCACTTCGGCTACTTTTGCCAGGCGAGGATCCGCAGTGGATTTCAGGTAATCAATCATGGTTTTGCTCCAACGAACCTCGTACAAGTCACCTACGGTGCGTAGCGCGGAAGCGTTATTGTTGTTGTATGAGTTGGCGTTATCGGCCATTACATAGGCATCGTCGGCAACGCTGGTGAATACACCACCCGCTACCGCCTTTTCAGCATATGTCTTTGCGGTGGTAGGATCGGCTTTTACCAAACGCATGGCCAATTTCAGCATAAGAGAATAGCCAAATTTCTTCCACTTGGCAACGTCTCCTTTGTACGGGAATGCATCATTGGTCGGGCCGGCTTCAGAAGTACTCAGTCCGGCTACTGCCGTTTCAAGCCGGGTCAACAGTGACTTATAGATGGCGTCCTGTGAATCGTATACCGGTAGCGTATTGCCTGCCTTGGCCTGCAATGCTTCCGTATAAGGGATGTCACCGTACACATCCGTGATCGTTGACAGGTACTGTGCCTGCATAATCACGGCAATTTTGTTGAGATTGGCCAACGCAGGCTTATCCTTGGTCAGTTGTTCCATTTCATACGCAAAACTGGCCGCTTTGTACGCTTCATTCCAGGTACTCTGCAAATAAGAGTTCGTATTGCTGGAAATTGCATATTTGTCACCATTGGTATAATAATTGGCTGCTCCGGTCGAAGTGGATGCCAATATCTGCACCCACATGCTCTGGAACAGAATACCCCCATTGTAACCGGTAGTAGAAATGGCATACGTAAACTGACTGCTGGGTAGCAGCAGATTCGGGTCAAAGGTACTGGCTGGTGATCGGGTAGGGTCTGTATTGATACCTTCAAAATTATCGGTACAGGCTGTCTGGACAAGTCCCGCACTTATAAGAAACGCAAAAGCGATGATCGTCTTTTTCATGTTTTTTTTATTTAAACTTAATGTTCAGGTTGAAACCATAATTACGTGCGGATGGAAGGCTGGTCCCTTCAATTCCTGAATAGTTAAGATTTGCGCCAAAAGAAGCTTCAGGATCAATATTGGTCGTCTTCTTCATCAGATAGAACAGGTTTCTGGCTACAAAGGATACATTCACCGAACGAATCAATGGCATCTTCTCAAGCATTTTTGATGGTAACGTGTATCCCAGGGTAAGCTGGCGAAGCTTGATAAAGTCGCCGTCCACAACGCTGATCCGGGTCACATTGTTGGCAAGAGCAGTGTAATAGGCTTGTGCTGTTGCCGTAACCGTGTTGGCAGAACCGCCTTCCAGTACACCTGTCGTAATACCGGTTTCGCGTCCTTCCAGTGTCGCTTTGTGCAGACCGCGGCGGTAAGCGTAGTTTTCAGTAGCAGAAAGGATATTGTTACCGTAATTGTAATCAATCAGGAAGGAAAGGTTGAAATTGCTGAAGGTGAACTCGTTATTCACACCTCCGTACAACGTAGGCAGTACGGTTCCGTAATTTTTCAAATCACCACGAACCGGAAGACCAGCCGCATCTACGATGATCTGTCCGTTGCTGCTGTATTTGTAATCATAGGCTCTGATTTGCGGACCAGATTGGCCTACAACAAAGGCAGTAACCGCATTGCCTAATGTAGCCCGGTTTGATCCCAGGTTGATCGGGTTATTGTTGGCATCCGTTGATAAAATCTTGTTCTGTACGGAAGTCAGGTTAAACGATACGTTCCAACCCAATTTTGCTGTTTTTATTGGAGACCCATTGATCTGAACTTCTAGTCCGTTATTCTGGACAGAACCCGTACCTACTACACCACTTGAGAAACCGGTAGCCCAACTGTAGTTGGCATTCATGATTTCATTGCGTGTTTTTTGACTATAATACGATACATCAAATCCGAGACGGTTGCCAAAGAATTTCAATTCCAAACCTACCTCAAATTCTGTTTTCGTGAATGGTTTCAGGAACAAATTGGGAAGTCGGTCGTTGAAGTTGCCTGTTGGTACACCATTGAGGGAATTACCCACTCCGTAATAGATGGCAGTCTGATAAGCACCATTGTTCGCACCGCTGGGTTCACCACTAGTGGTGGCATAGGAAGCGCGTAATTTACCAAAATCCAATTTTGGCAGATTAACCAATTCGCTGAACACAAAAGCACCGGTAACCGAAGGAGTAAAGATGCTGTTATTTGACGCAGGCAGCGTACTGTAAGCATCATAGCGACCAGTTGTACTCAGTGTCAGGAAGTTTCTATATCCGAAATCAACGCTGTAGTAGGCTGAGTTAACTTGCGTTTTCCAGAAATTATAATCGCGATTGAAGCTTACTACGTTATTCCAGCTATACAAATAGGGTAATACGAAAGGACCGCCACCCAGCTTTAACCATTCGTATTGGTTTTTCCGGATGTTGCCACCAAGTATGGCGTTTATTGAAAAGTCTGGAGTGATGTTTTTATTGACTCCCAACAAACCGTCTATGTTCAATTCCGTGCGTTGAGCGTTTGACACTTCGTCCAAACCGCCTTTGGCTCCGTTTGAATATGCCGTACCCCATGGTGTTACTTTGAAGATACGGTCATTGGAATTATCGTAACCCACACGGGCTTGTGCATAAATCCAGTCAGCAAACTGATATTTGGTTGACGCCATGGAAATCAGTCGCTTGCGCGTTACATCATTGACAAACTGGTTAACAACAAAGTAAGGGTTGGTTACGTATTCGTCATCACTGAAAACAATCTCACGACCCGTAACCGGATCAAAACCAGGAGACAGGATTCGCTGATCAATGTTCGTAGCCAGGAACATACCGTTGTTGGCATTCATCGGGCCATCGCTCAGAATAGGCTTGTTGTTTACTTTTTCATCAATGTAATTAGCCAATACGCTGACACTGAGTTTGGAAGTAATATTCTGATCAGCAGTAAGGTTGATGGTTTTTCTGTTCAACCCCGTGTTTTCAATAATGCCTTTGTTGTCCAGGTTGGCCACCGATAGCCGGAATGAACCGTTATCCCCACCTTTGGTTACTGATATGCTGTTGGTAAAGTTGGAACCTGTTCTATAGAAATTCCTGACGTTGTCTTTCTGCGCAGAATACGCATACTGCTTTCCGTCAAATTGGGTGATAGGCGAACCGTCTAATTTGGCTCCCCAGCTCTGGCGGGCGGTTAATTTGGCAGCTGCTTGGTTGGCAGGCTTTACCCCGTCGGTGCCCTGACCATATTCATATTGGAAGTCTGTAAAGTCAATGGCGCGATCTGCTGTATAGTTAAGGTTATACTCCACATCAAAATCGCCTTTTTTGCCTCTCTTGGTAGTGATCAGGATCACACCATTGGAAGCCCTCGCTCCGTACAGGGCCGATGCTGACTGACCTTTCAGGACGGTCATTGTTTCGATGTCATCCGGGTTCAGGTTACCAAGACCATCACCGCCGTCAGCTCCACCCCATTCACCTGCACTGCCGCGCTGAGTATTATCCATCGGAACGCCATTGATAACGATCAATGGAGAGCCAGCCGAGTTCATACTAGGCATCCCACGCAGCAAAAGCTTGGATGTTCCACCTGCACCACCGTTGGTTCCTCTTACAGTCAGACCGGCTACACGACCAGCCAGCGAGTTGCCAATGTTGGTTTCTCTGGCTTTTGTCATTACATCGCCGCTCACAGTTGTAACCGCATAGCCTACTTTACGGGCTTCTTTCGAAACACCCAGTGCTGTAACGACTACCTCGCTCAAAGCCTTGATGTCAGGCAGCATTTCCAGATCGATCGTAGTGCGGCTTCCTACAGTCACTTCTTCCGTTGTGTAACCGATGAAAGAAAACACAAGCACTGCATTGCCGTCAGGTACCTGAATGCTGTAATTTCCGGAAGCATCACTGCTGGAACCCGTAGTCGAACCTTTGACCACCACGCTTACACCAGGCAGTGGTTCTTTGGTTTCACCTGTGATTTTTCCTTTAATCGTTTGCTGGGCCCAGGTAAACTGGCTGCAAAGGAATAACAGAAAAACAGGGAGTAATGGATAGAAAAATTTCTTCATAAGGGTTTTTGTTAGTTAAAGGGAAAGTAATTAAGGGAGAAAGGGTTTACAAATACATTCGTTAAGATGGAAAAGGATAAAGGTGGAAAGATAGGTTAGCATATGATCAGATAGCTGGTTTCTATAAAAGAATAAGCACAAGTACTGATTGTTTTCCGGGTATGAATTGTATTTAATAATGACCTGATGGCTGGCTGGATCACAGGCATTTTCGTCCTGTATTTTATATTCTAAAATAATTTATGATAGAAAGAAGAATGTAAAAATAATTTTTATTCTGTGAAATAAAAATTGTTAGTATAAAATTTCAGTTATTATTTGATGAGTGGCATTATTTTCGAAACGAGTAAAGTAAAATCAGGTGCAATACATTGCGTTATGTAGACGCAAAGATACCATTTTTTAATTATACCCTGTTTATGTACTTTAAATAAAGTTGCAGGCCAATTTGTTGCGTTATTTGTATTATTTTAATATTCTATTTTACTCTTCTGTGCAAGAGTCCAATTAGAACACAGGTCGGGGCGTGCGAATGCCAGGCGATGGGAGAGGGTAGTGGGAAAGAATAGATTGGTTAGATCCAGTCAAATGAAAATAACTTCCCTGCCTGCGCCTCGGCAGGCAGGTTTTCAAAATGACGAACCACCTGTTGGGACACCGGTGAATCCAAAGGATTCGGGCTAGGGTTGTGTGAGCAGCTGCAGGATATAGGTGCCAACCGCTTCGCCTTGTTTTTGGCCCTCTTCAATGGCGTCGCGGAAATGGATGCCGCCGTACAAACGCGAGATGGCCGCTTCGGAAGAGGCCTGCCGGAAAGACGCAAATCGCCGGGCTGGTAAGCCAAAATACTCTTCGGATGTATCGGTGAACGCAAACGAGTCGCCAAAAATATGCGACAAAATCTGGGCGCTGGCCGTGGAGATGACACTGTGCCCGCTGGTGTATTCCGGGAAAGGCGGTGTTTGCAGCAACGGCCGCCACGTAGGGTCTATGTATTTGTTAATGGCCGACTCGGGGCGAATCCGGTCGCTGGTGTACTTTTCTTTCCAGCAGCAGACAAAGGAATCGTGCAGTGTCAGGGCGACCAGTGTGTGTGCCCAGATGGCGGAGTCGAGGGGCATCTGTGTTTGCTGGCAGGCGATTCCGGTAATTCCCATCCAGTGGCCGCCGGGTGAGATTTTTTTCAGACCAATGGCCATGTGTCCCGAATAGCTGACGGCAAACGGATTGCAGTCCCAGAAGCTGGCAATCTGGCGTTGTTCTTCGGTCAGGTGAGAGGTAACGTCATACACCTCTTTCAGTAAGCTGTAAAACGGACTCTCCGGATTTTTGTCAAAGGCAACAGGCGGCTTGGGCGAAACGATGTGCGCCGAATCCAGGAAAAAAGGCCGGATCGTCTTCCAGAAAGGCTCGACCGGAGCCATGTATTCGGGTGGGGTGGGGTACCAGTGGCCTTCGGCTTTTTGCGGAGTGTAGCGTGTGTACGTACTCAGCCTGTTGTAGCCGTCGGTTTTGGCATACGCCAGCACCTGTGCGGCCACTGCCTCCGCATAGGCCTTGTTTTCGGTTATAGCCTGGGCGGTGAGTTTCAGTTTTTTCTGGTACAACACGATCAGTTCTTTCTGTTTGGCTTCCAGCAGGTAGCCCGAAGGCATGATGCCCCGGCCTACTTCGAGCATGGCATAACTGGCGCAGAAAGCCGGTTGGAAATGAGCGGGTTTGGGAACGGGCTGGAAGTTGGGCCGTACCGCAAATTTCCGGGAAATATCTTTCAACTGCGCGTGGTCCGCTTGCATCACGGTGTAGGCTCCAAGCAACGAGTAGGCATAAAAGCGGCTGGCTGCGGGCGGGCTGGCCACGTCGTGCAGCATCACCTCGGACAGATGGAACACATTGGTGACCAGGTTGCTGACCAGCCACTGGTTGGAGACTTTCTTTTGTGCGGAAGCTGACGCAAGGCTACAGGCAACCCAAAGAAAGGCGATGATTTTCGTTTTCATGGACGGTGAAGTTGATAGGTTTCGATGCCCGCGTTGTTCATGCCTGCCAACACGTACACGGATTTTCCTATTTGTATGGTTTGCAATGATTTGCAGTCGCCGGTCAGTTGCAAACCCGACTGCGCCTGCGCAATGTATTTGAAATGGCCTTTGCCATCGCCTTCGTATAACTGTCCGTAATTGGCATCCATCACGCCAAGCCGGATGCGGATGGCACTTTGGTTGCCCCCGAGCAGAAAATCCGGATGCCCGTCGTTGTTGTAATCCAGCACCCGGATGGCGTAGACGGGAGCAAACTGCGCTTCGACGGGCAGTGCATGGACCACCAGCTGTCCGTTGGTATTTTCCAGATACACCGTTTCCAGGGTAGAGGCTGTCAGGGAAGACGCATCCTGTAGGTCTTCCGGTGAAAAGATGCTGGTGACCTGGGCATCGGCGTAAGAGGCGTAGTTGGTGAATTTCCGGCGCATGGAGTACATCTGGTCCAGCAGTTCGTCGCGGCTGACAAACGGGTAGGGTACGCCCTGGATGTACGAACTCAAGATGGGTTCCACCGAGCCGTTCTTGTCAAAATCTTTGTAGGTAAGCGTAAGCGGTTCCTTTTCAGATGCCTTGAGTTGTGAGTTTGATCCGAAATTACCGGCAAGGATATCGTCATCGCCGTCGTGGTCAAAGTCGGCAACGGCGAGCCGGGTCCACAAGCCTTTCGGGCTGTCAGGCAGGTATTGGGCTGTTGCCTCCGAAAGCTCTTTCCCATTTTTGTTGATAAACACCCGGATAGGGGAAAATTCACCGATAAGAATCAGGTCGGGCCAGCCGTCTTTGTTGAGATCCATCCAGGCAGCATCGGTAATCATGCCGGGTTTTTGCAGTTCGGGAGCTACTGGTTTGGTCTGGTCGGCAAACTTGCCGAGGCCGTCGTTGACCAGCAGGTAGCTGGCTGCCGGTTCGGGATAGCGGCCCGGCACCACCCGGCCGCCCACAAACAGGTCCAGGTCGCCGTCTTTGTCAAAATCCACTGCCCGCACGCACGATTTGCTTCCCCGGATGTTGGGCAGCGCATCGGCCTTGCGGGTAAATTTTCCATTGCCTTCGTTGCGGTACAGGCGGTCCTGCATGGCTACCGATGTCGGTTCGTAGTCATGGTAACCGCCGCTGGCCAGGTACAGGTCCGGGTCGCCGTCTAGGTCGGCGTCAAAAAACAGGGCGTCGGCATCCGTGCAATCGGCATCGTCTTTCAGCGACAATCCGGTGGATTCGTTAAAGGTTCCTTTTTTGGTTTGCAGAAACAATTTGCCCGGACTGTCTTTGGCCCCTCCGGCAAATACATCGGTAAGGCCGTCGCCGTTCACATCGGCCGTCGCCAGCACCGGGCCGCACGCCGATAGCATGGTCATCAGCAGCGGCTGGCGTTTGAAATCATTGGCGCCGTATTCGGTATGCTTGTACGGAATGACGGGCGAGGATTTGGTAAAAACCGGCCTGGTGACAGGTTGGGCCGCCACGGCGGGTTTTGCCTCCGCGGAAGGTACTATTTCCAGGGTTTGGTTGGCTTTGACCGACGTGAGTACCTGCTCGCTGCCCCACGGCCATACCACGCGAATCGAATCAACCACCTGTGTCTGCTGCAAACCCACATGCAGCACCGGGCTCACCGACGACTGGTATCCCCGCGCCGGCATCTGTTCCAGGTACTGCAATTGGCCGCCGGCGTAGATGTACACTTTGCTGCCGAGGGCGTACGTGTTTTTATCTTTGCCTTTTAGTTTGATTTTCAGATAGTTGGCTTCCGGGTGCAGTTCGCGGGACATGTTCCGGTAAAGGGAGGCGGCTTCATTCTGGTTGTTGACCACCAGATCCAGGTCCCCGTCGTTGTCCAGGTCGGCGTAGGCGGCGCCGTTGGAAAAGTTTTGCGCTTCCATGCCCCAGGCCACACTCTTGTCTTCAAATTTCAACGCATGCGTGTTGCGGAAAATGTAGTTGTGCAAAGGCGTGGAAGTCATCGACTTGACCAGTTCGAACGTATCGGCCTTTTCTTTGGCAACGGCTTTCTGAAAATAAAAGTCGCCCTTGTATTTCAGGAAATCGCGGTTGGTGTAGTCGCGGAAATAGCCGTTGGTGACAAACAGGTCTTTCCATCCGTCGTTGTCAAAATCGGCTGCCAGCGGTGCCCAGCTCCAGTCGGTATTCGAAATGCCCGCCAGCTGTCCGATTTCGCTGAACGTGCCGTTGCCGTTGTTCAGGTGCAGCATGTTGCGCATGTTCTGATGGTAAAATCCCTGGCTGACCATCAACGCGTACTGTTCGTAGTTTTCCGGTCCGTACAATAACTTTTGCCGGCGGTTGTCTTCCGGCAGCATGTCCAGTGTGATAATGTCGGGCCAGCCGTCGTTGTTAATGTCGCTGGCATTCGACCCCATCGAGAAATACGAAATGTGCTGGATGTACTCGGTGAGTTTGTCGGTAAATGTGCCGTTGCCATTGTTGATGTACAGGTAATCAGGCTCGATGTAATCGTTGGAGACGTACATGTCCAGCCAGCCGTCTTTGTTGTAATCCGAAACGGCAATGCCTAATCCGAATCCCAGCGCGTTGGATTTGATACCGGCCGGCTGGGTTACTTCCGTGAACACGCCGTTGTCGTTGCGGAAAAGCTTGTCGCCGGCGTAGGGATGCACTTCTTTCTGGGCCTGCTGAAATTCGAGGTCGCGAATCACCCGCACGTTGGTGTTGAGCAGAAACATGTCCAGGTCGCCGTCACGGTCATAGTCAAAAAAGGCGCCCTGCGTCGAATAGCCCGGATCATCCAGTTTGTATTGGGCGGCTTTTTCTTCGAAGGTCAGATCGCCCTTGTTGATGAACAACTGGTTGCGGCGGGCTTCCGGACTTTTCTTGCCCGAATAACATACGTAAATGTCCAATAGCCCGTCCGCGTTGACATCGACCATCGTCACACCCGACTTCCAGCCTTTGCGTCCGCCCACGTCGGCTTTGTCGGTAATATCTTTGAACTTCAGGTTGCCCTGGTTCAGGTACAGCTTGTTGGACTGCATGTTGGAGACGAAATAAATGTCGTCCAGGCCGTCGTTGTTGATGTCGCCGATGGCAATACCGCCGCCGTTGTACAGGTTTTCGTAGGTGAGTGCATTCTCGGCGGGCGTTTCGGTAATGGTATTTTTGAAGGAAATCCCGGTTTGCGAGGCTGGCTGCAACACAAACTGCCGGGTGGGCTGGGCCCACAGCCAGACCGGAAGACAGCTGAAGACGACAACAACCAAGGCAAATCCGGAAACGAAGGGCGTGCGGGAGCAGATCATAGACATGTAGATCGGAGTCAGAGAAGGCAGATGTACCGGGTATCGGCAATGCAGACGTGTGCTTGTATTGGCCTGAGGCCAGCAAAACAGGCTTGCCGGACGAAAGTTAAAAAAAAATATTGGCAAACGAATGTTTATAAATATTTTTCGTATTTAATCGATCATATGAAAAAATATTTATTTAATTTTGAAACCATAACTTATCATCTCTGAGAGGGCCTCCGGGCCTGCTTTTGTCCGGCATTCTGCCTGTATCCTGATACGGCACGAAGAAGGGCATGGAAGAAGTGATAATTAAAGGTACAGAGTCTGAAAGGTGTAAGCAGCTTGCTTACACCTTTTTTATTGTCCGGCAGGTTTTGATCTTTCGTTCCGGTACTGTTTTTCGGCTTGGCTTTGTGCAAGAGCTTTTGTTCTTTTGCACATGGGCTTTGTGCAAACGCTTTCCTACATGCCCCGGCGCATTGTTTCGCTGGTACCTTCGCAAACCGAGCTTCTGTTTGACCTGGGCCTGGCCGACCGGATTGTCGGCGTAACCAAGTTTTGTGTACATCCGGCCGATCGGGTAAAGACCAAGACCATCATTGGCGGAACCAAAAACTTTCGGTTTGATGCCATCGGGCAGTTGCAGCCCGACCTGATTCTGGGCAACAAGGAAGAAAACTACCGCGAAGGAATCGAGCAACTGGCGGAGAACTATCCGGTGTGGATCAGTGACTTGTACACTCTCGACGATGCCCTGGCGATGATCCGTCAGATCGGGGAGCTGACCCGTACAGAAGAAAAGGCAAACAGCATGGCTGCGGAAGTAAAAACCCGGTTTGATAATTTCCGGCCTGCCGGACACGTGCGGGTGGCGTATCTGATCTGGCAGAATCCGGTGATGGTAGCCGCCGGCAACACGTTTATCGACGACATGCTGACGCGTTGCGGCTTTGCCAATGTGTTCGGCGAACTGTCGCGCTATCCCGAAATCTCCGCGCCGCAACTCCGGCAAGCCGCTCCCGAATGGATACTGCTGTCATCCGAACCGTTTCCTTTCAGCGAAAATCATGTCGCGTATTTTCAGCAGCTTTGTCCGCAAAGCCGTGTTGTGCTGGTGGATGGCGAACTGTTTTCCTGGTACGGAAGCCGGCTGTTACAGTCGGCGGACTATTTTAAGAAATTAATTCAGTAGCTCCGATTGGCAATCGGAGTGAACAGGTAACGCCTGTTTCAGACGCGTCTACTCACTGTGATGCAGAAAATCAGCCATTTGGCAAACATCCGTTGGATGTTCTCCGGTTACCAATCGGAGCTACAATTTAGTATCTCAGGAAATCACAAAACCGGCTTTGCGCAGGTCGTCCCAGAAGCCAGGATACGACTTGACCACCACATTCGGGTGTTCGATCACCGTTTCGCGCTGCAACGCCAGCGGCGCAAAGGCCATCGCCATCCGGTGGTCGTCGTACGTATGGATGCGAACGGGTGTATGCTCGTCTTGCAACGCAGGTTTGGGAATGTGGTAACGCGTGTTGGCTTCCACTTCCAGCAACTGCCCACCAAATTTGCCCAGTTCGTTTTGCAGGGCCAGTACCCGGTCGGTTTCTTTGATTTTCAGACTTTCGATCCCCGTAAATTCCGCTTCCACGCCTTTGGCTACGCAGCACACGGCTACCGTCTGGGCCAGGTCCGGACAGTCCGAAAAGTCGACCGAAATGGATGGTAGGGTAGCCGTTTTTTTCAACAAGACACCCTGGCTCGTAAAGCTCGACGAAACGCCCAGCGGCACCATGATTTCGGCAATGCGGCTGTCGCCTTGCAATGAGTTCTCTTTCAATCCCAGCAGTTCGATTTCCGCCTCCTCGGCCAGCGCCACGATGCTGTACCAGTAACTCGCTCCCGACCAGTCCGATTCTATCTGGTAGGCAGTCGCCTGGTAGGTTTGGGGTTTTACGGAGATCGTATTTCCGGTCCATTCGTGTTGCACACCAAACGCTTCCATCTGCCGGAGCGTCATTTCAATGTAAGGTCGCGAACCCACGATTCCGGTCAGTTTCAGCGTAATTCCGTTTGGAAGAAGGGGCGCTATCATCAGCAGCGCCGAAATGTACTGGCTGCTCACGTCGCCACGAATGGTCACGTGGTTGGTGCCACTGGCCTGCATGCCTTTGACGTGAATCGGCGGGTATCCTTCCTTGCCCACATAGTCAATCTGCGCACCCAGGGTTCGCAACGCGTCCACCAGCAGGCCGATGGGCCGCTCGCACATGCGGGGCGTGCCGGTCATGATCTTGCTTTGGTTGGTCACCGCCGCATACGCTGTCAGAAAACGCATCGTGGTGCCCGCATCCAGTACATCCCAGGTGGCGTCGCCGCTGGCCAGCAACCGTTGCATGGTCTGGGTATCGCGCGCTTCGGAAAGGTTGGCAAGGGTACTTTTGTTCCCACTCAAGGCGTTGATGATCAGTGCCCGGTTGCTTTCGCTTTTGGAAGAAGCGAGTTGGATGCTGGTGTGAATTTTTTGGGTAGGATGGTGTAAACGAATGGAATCCACGAGTGATGAGTTAATGGTTGATGGCTGACTGTTGATTGGAAAATGGTATCTTTTTGAAAGGCAACACCCCAGCAATCAACCATCCAACAATCAACAATTGTCCTGCAAGTTTACACATTCCACCGGTAGCTTGGAAGCGAAGCCTGAAAAAACTCCTCCGAATCATGTTTTTTTGTCAGATGCATCGAATATTTAATTAATTTGTGAATTAATAGAACTAAGGCAGGTTCTGCCGGCCTGGCAGATACTAGCTGTATTTTCAATCTTACAATCCACGCATGGAATTAAAACTAAGTCCCAAACACATATTGAACAACCTGGATGTCTTTGGATTATTCAACCAGGACGAACTGGGAAATTTCACGATCCTGAAACGCACCCTGATTGCGGCGGTAGGCGCCGCCACCTACTGGCGGTACGCGGTGATCAACAAGCTGGACATCGAAGGCACCGAATACCTGATGGATCTTCCGGACACCAATGTGCTGTTTCTGTCCAATCACCAGACGTACTTTGCCGATGTGATGGCGTTTTATCACATTTTTTCCAGTGTGAAATGGGGCTTTAAAGACAACATCAAGGTACCCATTTACCTGCTGGCTCCGCGGGTGAAAAGCTATTACGTGGCTGCCAACGAAACGATGAACAAAGGCTTGATTCCCAAACTGTTCAGCCTGGCAGGAGCCGTGACCGTCAACCGGTCGTGGCGGGCCAACGGACAGGAGGTGAAACGGGACGTGGATACCAGCGGGCAAGACCGCATTGGCAAGGCGCTGCAGGAGGGTTGGGTGGTGAGTTTTCCGCAGGGAACCACAAGTCCGTATGCTCCCATTCGCAAGGGAACGGCCCATCTGATCAAGGAGTTCAACCCGATTGTGGTGCCGGTAGTCATCAACGGTTTTCGCCGGGCTTTCGATAAGAAAGGACTGATTTTTAAAAAAACAAATACCCAGCTCTCGGTAAAATTCAAGGAACCTATCCGGTTTGATCCCAACTTGTCGGTGGAAGAAATTGTCGAGCAGATCCGGCAGATGATCGAACAGGAAGTGCCTGTGGAGAAGATGAAGTGGATGAAGTGAGAAATTTAGAATATGCAGCTATTGGATTATGAAGTATTTATGAATGCAAAACACTACCTGGTCTCGGGTCTGATCAGCCTGGGACTAATGGCTCATACACAACAACGAAGCTTATTTACACAGATCAAACCTTTGTTTGCTTATGTTAATGTACGCACCCTTACAAATAAAGAGTTAGGCTACGGCAAGGGGCCATTGGTACAATCACTGGATTCTGCATCTGCGGCAAAGTTGTTCAGGCACAGCCAAATGTTTTCACCGGATGATCGGCCGCCGTGTTACGCGTTTAATCAGAAGAAGGGCTATTACCAGCTTATTTTTACCAGATCCTCCAATTACCGTCCGGATTTAGTACTGATGCATTTTACACCTGACGGAAAATTAATGGCAGAACTCACGGTGGCCTCTGCTTTTTTCGATGCGGGGCTGGGTACGATGACACGAAGCAAGCTGACGAATGATTCGACGTTAGTGGTAGGTGAGTTGGAGTTGAGCGAACGGCCTCCCAATACGCCTTGTGATTCGGTAGCTACCGTTTACAGAATCAATAAAAACGGCTCGCTCCGGTTACTGTACAAGAAAGCCTACAAAATCTCCTGTGATCATACATTCTGATAAGTTTATGAAAGGATTGCTGCTGTTTGGTATTATTTTTATGCTGTCGCTGCCTGTTTTGGGCGATCCGGGCAATTGCTATTGTTTCCGGGCCAGTGTGCAAATCCAGCAGAAAGTGATTAATGGATATTTTCAGGTAAATACCTATGAAGAAGTGAACAAGGCAGTCATCCAAGACTTTGTCAATCGTAAGGAAACGTTTGCACAATTTGTCAAAACGCATACCAATGGGGCTGACTCGTTGCAGCTGTACAAAGATATACTTGTTGTGGACAAAACCACACCAGTGTTACTTACCAGGCTTGTGTCTTCTCCGTGGCAGGATATCAAAGGCATTTCGTATCAGTCGGTTACGAGTTGTGCAGTGGGGACAAGTATTCTTACCACCCTTTCGCTAAACGACAAAGGCTGGGTAACCAAACAGGCCGTCCGTCGGGAATCAATGCCTGAGAGCGAAACCTGTGCGTATGATATTATCTACTATATTCCCAAAGACAATACCATTACCCAGCTGCTCGAAAAACTGGCAAAAGCGACAAAAGAACAAAATACGGCCGGGGTTGCACGTATCGTGCAGGCACTGAAGCAAAAGCGGGTAGTGGTCGGTTTGGGTTGCAGTTGTTAACCAGCCTTCAAAATAGTACCCTTGGATGCGCAAAACCTCCGCATCCGGTTCCTTGCATCGTACAAACGAATGTGTAACAATCTTTTATAACCTCTATCCAATCCTTTTATGAAGAAAATGTTTTTACTGCTGGCCAGTGTCTGGACCCTTGCACTGGCAAGTTATGCCCAAGCCCCCAAATCACCCGTAGGCGTACAACTCTACAGTTTTCGCGACCAGTTTGCAAAAGATGTGCGCGGCACCATGCAAAAAGTGAAAGACATGGGCTTTGGTTACTGCGAAGTGGCGGGCTATTACGGCATGGATGTGAAAGCATTCAAGGCGCTGCTCGACGAATTTGGCATTACGCCGACCGGCACCGGCGCTGGTTTCGATCAGCTTGCCGATCCGGAAAAGCTGAAAACGGTAATCGCGGAAGCTAAGGTATTGGGGGCCAAAACGGTGATGTGTGCCTGGATTCCGCACAACGGCAACGAGTTTACCATTGCCGACGTGGAAAAGGCCGTCAAAGTCTTCAATGAAGCGGGCAAGACGCTGGCCGCCAATGGATTGTCGCTGTTGTATCACAACCACGGCTATGAGTTTCGTTCGTACAAAGATCGTTACCTGATGGATGAGATAATCACACGGACCAATCCGGCTTACGTTAATTTTGAGATGGATATTCTGTGGACACACCATCCGGGCCATAATCCGGTAGCCTGGATGAAAAAATACCCCAACCGCTGGAAAGCCATGCACATCAAAGACCGCAAGAAAGGAACAGCCGGCAACCAGTTTGGAACCATGGATGTCGAAAACGACGCGACCCTTGGCGAAGGCGACCTGAACCTGGCTGACATCATTGCACAGGCACGGCAAATCGGCATCAAGTATTTTTACATTGAAGACGAATCGCCCCGGTCGGTGGAGCAGGTGCCGCACAGCATTGCGTTTCTGCAACCGATGTTTGCTTCGGCTCCCAAGAAAGCAGCGAAGTGAATGCTGAAAAATAGTATCCCTGAGAACAAAAAAACTCCCCGGTAATAGACCGGGGAGTTTTTTTATTCACCACAAACCTAATCTACACTATGTAGGATCGATCTTATTTTGGCATTACTACTGTGTCAATCACATGAATCACGCCGTTGGACTGATTCACATCGGCAATGGTAACGGTAGCCGTATTTCCGGCTTCATCCATCAGCTTCACTTTGCCGCCATCCACCATGCCGGTCAGCGTACCGCCGCTCACGGTTTTCCACGTAGCTTTGCCATTTCCGTCTTTGATGGCTTTCATGATATCCTTCGCAGAATATTTCCCCGCTACCACATGGTAGGTTAGGATCTTGGTCAGTTGATCTTTGTTTTCGGGTTTTACCAGCGTTTCCACGGTTCCGGCAGGCAGCTTGTCAAAGGCCGCGTTGGTAGGGGCAAACACGGTGAAAGGTCCTTTGCCTTGCAGGGTTTCGACCAGTCCGGCGGCTTTCACAGCTGCTACCAGCGTGGTATGGTCTTTGGAATTGACAGCGTTTTCAATGATGTTTTTGCTCGGATACATGGCGGCACCACCCACCATTACCGTTTTTTCGGTCTTGTTGCCGCTCATGGTTTGAGCATTCACATTCACCAGGGCTGATGTTGCCAGCATAGCGGCACCGCACCAGATTAACAATGACTTTTTCATACAGTTGAACTTTTCTATGTGTTATGTTTTAAACTAAAAATAAATTGTTTTGAATGCCTGACCAATTGCTGTGTCAGAGGTTGCTTGTGTGTTTGTTGTTGGCCAACACCCATACCTACGTGATTGCTCGTAAGGTTGGATTTCAAAAGATGAAAAAAAGTGAAAAAAGTTGTTGCCAGCCGGGCACAGTGGAAAGACACGTCCGGGAAATAGTATCTCCCGAAAGGGTAAAGCCTCTGATAGTCAGGCGGATGCTTGGGGTTTATAAAAGCACCAGGCGCCTGCTTTTTTCAAAACAGGCGCCTGGAATGTGGGCGTGGCCAGGGATCAGAACAATTTTTCCTGTGGCGGTTTGGCACCGGCCAGGCGTATGTATACCGTGGTTTGACCGCGGTGGTGGGTCTGGTGTTCAAAGCATTTGGCAAGGGCCGTTCCTTTGGTCATCTCAAATCGTCCGAAGAGCTTGGTGGTTTCGTTCAGCTGGGCAGGCGTCATTTTCTTGATGCCGGCAATCACAAAGTCATAACCGGCCAGCACCAGCTTGGTCACATTTGCCTTCGATTTATCGGTTGTCTTTTCCGATTCTCCTTGCCCTACCGGACTTTTTTCGCCGCTTGCCGCCGCCGCAAAGCCGTAATTGCCGTCAGTCAGGTGCAGCATCTGCTCGGCAAAGGAACGCATTTCGGGCGTGGGTTTCAGGGCATATCCCGACTCGGGCATGGCGTCCAGGTATTCCTTGGTATAGGCTTTGGCCCGTTCCCATTCTTTCACCATGTCATCAATGGAGTTCTGGGCTTGTGCAAACGGACCCACACCTGCCAGCAGAAGCAGGACGGTCAGAAATTTGAAAATTTTCATAACGTAAACGTGTTAAATAGTGTGAAACTGGGTTGTAATTAGAAAAACAAATTGATTTTTACGGGTGGCAAGATACTATTTTTTCACCGCAGCCCGAAAACAAATATCTCCCGGCGGTTCGATGCCCGGGAAGTTGACTATCCTTTTGTATACTGCTATATTTTTTATAGTCAATCGGTGGTATCTTTGTACCTGCAAAAGGTTTCATTTTGCCAACTATCTATGAAACGCAGTCAGTTTCTTCAATCGATCTTCTCTCTTTCGGCCATGGGTACGCTGAGCAGCTTCAAACAATTTACCGACACGCTTCCGGTGCAGGGCACGCGCATGCCCGTGTTATTCACTTCACACGGAAGCCCGATGGATATTCCGTTGTCCAAGGACGAACGGCCCTTCTGGAATGCATTGCATACCCTGGGCAAAAGCCTGCAAAACAATTACGAAGTAAAGGCGGCACTGGTAGTCTCGGCACACTGGTGCTCGCAGGGAACCTTTGTGAACGTATCTCCCGAGCAAAAGCAGATTTACGATTACTACGGGTTTCCGAAGCATTACTATGATCCGCAATACCACGCCAAAGGCGCGCCTGAGGTAGCCAAGGAAGTAGCCAGGCTCATTCCGTCGGTACATGAAACCACCGACTGGGGCCTGGATCATGGCGCCTGGCCCATGCTGATGCACTTGTTTCCGGAGGCCAATATCCCGGTGTTTCAGATGAGTATCAGCTATCATGAATCGCCGGAGTACCATTACCAGTTGGGCAAGCAGCTCAAGTCGCTACGGGAGAAGGGTGTGCTGATCATCGGCAGCGGTTCGCTGATACACAACCTGCAGGTAATCGGACAGAAAATGCGTACCGGTGACATGAGTCCGTTTGGATGGGAGGCGGAATACGATGCCTGGATCAAACAACAGATCGATGACCGTAACATTCAGAATGTGATCCGTTACGAAACCAGCCACAAGCTGGGCAAGCTGGCCGCACCGACACCCGACCATTTTGTGCCGGTGTTGTACAGCCTGGGTCTGATGGACCCGAAGGACGAACTTGCTTATTTTTACGAAGGAAGGTCCAACCTGCCCGCTTTCAGCGAGCGGAGCTTCGTGCTGAGCTGATGCGGGTTTTGCGTTGACCGGAGATACTATTTTGTCCGCGACAATTCCTTGCGGATGCGGCTCAGCGACTGTGGCGTGATTTTCAGGTATGAGGCGATGTGTTGCTGGGGAACCTGCCGGGCCAGGTCGGGGTAACGGCGGGTAAATTCGAGGTATTTTTCTTTGGCCGTGCCGAAGTTGAGAAAATCATTGTCCTTGATCTTGTTGAGCAGGTTGGCTTCCGTCAGGGTTTTGGTAAAGATGTAAAAATTAGGAATCTCGGCGCTGATTTTCTCCAGTACCGATTTTCGGATCACTGCCAGGTGCGTTTCCACAACCGCCTGCATGCTGGTGTCGCTGGGCAGCAGGCTATAGTAACTCTCCAGATTGACCGCAAACTGGTTGGGCCGCACAAAGTACTTGGTCACTTCGGTACCGTCTTTGTCCAGGGCATACACCCGCAGGATGCCCTCGCTGACAAAGGCAATCTCATCGGAGATCTCGCCGGTTTCCAGAAAATGATGGTTGGGCTTCAGTTGGCGGGGTGTGAAGTATTGCAACGCCAGTTGGATGAACTCTTCCGAAAGAATGCCGCCAAAAGCCAGTGCCTGTCTGAGTTTCTCCATACGTTACTTGACCAGTCCGAGTTTAATCACGCTGTGGGCGCAGGCGATGGCGGCCTCTTCTTTGGAGATAGGCTGCCAGCCCAGTTCGCGCGCAGCCTTGGTGATCGCCATTTTCCGGGTCACATCCAGGTCGATCAAGATCGGCTTCAACGTTTGGTCGATGGCCGAATAAAACCGGACCAGGAAATTGGGAAGGGTGGCTTGCGGAATCTTGCGGTCCGGAAATTCGGTTTTCAGCACCTGCGCCACATCCTTGAATTTCATGTAGCCGGCCGAAGCGATGTAGCGCTGATTTCTGGCGCGCGGGTCGGCCATGGCGCGGATGAGCAGGTCGGCTACCGAGCGGACATCGACAATCTCGAAACCCACCTTGGGAACGGCCGGTGCACTGCGGTCCAACAGCTTGATCACAATATTGGCCGAGGTGCCAAAGTCCTCTTCCAGCACCGGCCCCAGAATGGCACCAGGACACACCGTGGCAATTTCCAGGGAAGGATGGTTTTTTACAAACTCCCAGGCCGCTTTTTCGGCAATGGTCTTGCTGCGAAAATACGGCGTGGTGTCTTTGAGATTGGTTTCGTCAGTCCAGGAAGTTTCGTCAAATACCTGGCTGAGTTCGGCTTTTGTTTTGCCGTACGATACGGCCGCCACCGAAGACACGATGACCACCCGTTTGACATTGTTCTGAGCGGCAGCGTGCAGGATGTTCAGAGTTCCCTGGCGGGCGGGCTCAATCAGTTCGGCGTCGGTTTTGGGCAATTCGCGCGGAAAAGGCGAGGCTACATGCAGTACATAATCCATACCCTGGGCAAGTTTAGTCCAGGCTGCCGTATCCAGCAAATCGGCTTCGGCAAAATGAAGATTCTCCACTTGCGTCGTATGCTGGGCAATGACGTTGCGGATGGCGTCGGCCCGTTTGAGATTCCGGAGCGTCCCGGTAACCTGGTAGCCTTTGTTAAGCAGCTGGATGGCTGTATGCGAACCCAAAAAACCGGAAATTCCGGTGAGTAAAACCTTTGTCTTTTCCATGCGATGAATTCAGTTGTGTGCAGGCAAAAGTAAACCCCGGTCAACAAATGGCAGTTAACAAATGGTAAAAAATAAGTGACGAATTACCGTGTGTGGTTATTTTTTCACCCGTTCGCTTACATTTTGGCTCTTCAGGTAGCTTCTGATCGTAGTCCATGCCATATCCGGATACCGGTTGTTGGCATACCCATCTATCCTGACCCGTCCTTCCATCATGTCGCGCATGTACTGCATGCCTTGCCAGGCGGGATACAAATCGTTGCTTGGGGGCGATAGCGTTTTGGTGATTTTGATCAGCGTGTTCAGCAAGCCAATGCCGCCGATCCGCCAGAGTTTGAATGTTTCGCCGGTTACTTCGCCAGCGATAGCGACCATTTGCCGGGCACTGGCACGGTCGCCGGCGATGCGCAAATACCGGGGCGTGTGGTTGTCCAGCGCGGCAAGGGCTGTAAAGCGGGCCACATCGTCGGTAAAGGTAAAGTCCAATACTTCATCCGGATTGCCCCAGGCAATGATACGCTTCCGGCCAAACAAAATCAGAGGCATGTCACCGGTGAGCAGATCCATGAAGGCACCGTTGAAAATAGTGGTGGACTGAATGGGTATCGTTTCCAGGTACCGGTGAAATTCGCGCCGCAAGTCCAGGTTGCGGTTTTGGCCGGGTTCGAGGTTGGTGAAATCCAGCGAATAATCGCTGGGGATAAACCGCGGCACCCCAGCCTGCACGGCGGCATCTGCCAATGCTTTCTGGGCATCAATGATCACTTCCCGTAAACCGGACAATGCCGATACGACGCAGTGAGCTCCCTGGCAGGCTGCGGCTAGCTGGTGCACATTGGCAAAGTCTGCCGCAAAGGCAGTCGCGCCTTTGGTTTCCAGTTCCTTTACCTTGGCGGGATTACTGTCCTGGCGTACCAGCAGGCGCACCTGGGCTCCGTTGTCCAGCAACGCAAGTGCGATTTTTTTACCCAGGTTACCGGTAGCCCCGGCTAGTACAATGATCGGATTCATTCCGTATGGTTTAATTGAGAAGTACTGACAAGGCACACAACTGCCGGTGACCTGGATCATAAACCCCCAATTGTTCCAAAGGTTTTGAGTAAGCCCGATAATTCAGGCAAAAGGGCTGCCAGCCACACACAGGCTACCGACCACAGGGGAACTTTCAGTTGGAAGTGGTAAGAAATTGGTCGTAGTCTTTTATTTTTTCGGCCAGCCGCTGGCCAAGATACTCACTGGCAGATGCCAATGCGTCGTGAATCGTTTGTGCCTCGGCGGCATACTTTTTCTTTTTGGCATCGTCCCAGTAGTAGGGCGGGGCACTCAGGTTGCAAATCCGGTCGGCGAGTTTGACCATGGCCACTTCTTTGGGTTGCCTGACGATACGGGCGAGGCTATCGGCCATCATCGCTTCTTTGGTAATCAGCATGGCGTTTTTGGTCAGAGCCCGTACGCCTTCCGTTATGGAATCGCCAAACAAACTTCGTACTTCGTCTTCGGTAAGCTGGGTATCTTCCAGGGTATCGTGTAAAATGGCGCATACAATAGCCAGAGTGGAATTTGCCGACGGTTCGTATTGAAGGGCGTTGATCACTTCCAGTGCCACCCTCCCGATATGATTCAGGTACTCAATGTATTGGCCGTTGGCAGGCCCGCCGTATTTTTGCCCGTCGTGGTGTGTGGTGGCTGTATTCCAGGCTTTCGCCACCAGTTCAATGTCCCAATTCATAGCGATAAGGGGTTAGCATTATGAGTAATTACGAAACGGTAAATGACAAATAGTATCTATTTCCAGTGCAAAACCTGCACATTCATTTTTTCAGACCCTTGAGTTCGGCCTCAAACGCATCCTGATTCGGACTTTTGCGCATGAGGTCCAGTCGTGTTTTGGGGTTTTCGATCCAGCGGTAGACCCACGAAATGCCGTGCTTGTCGGTGTAATGATCCTTTTGTTTGTACACCGGGTCGGTCATGGCTTCGTCAAGGGTGCAGAAACGATAACCCTTTTTACGCAGGGCGTCGACCAGTTCATCCAGATAGTCGGCATTGAGCAGGTTGTCGTGCAGCAGGTAAATCTGTTTTACCGCGCGCTTCAGGGGTGTGCTGGTCAGGCTTTCGGTGTAGTCAAACTGTTCGAGGGTCTTGGCCACAAATTGCTGACCGATGCGTTGGGCATTTTTGTAATCCTGACGGGCCATGTAGTACTCATACAACTGCGTGACCAGCCAATCGTCGCTGTGCACCGTGAATGGCGTAACCATGTACTGAATGGATTTCAGGTATACTTCCGCTTCCGTATGCTGGGTGGCATCCTTGCCCAGATCGTTGTACGGAAACCGGAAATACGTTATTTTTTTTCCTGCTTTCCGGGCGAGTTCGGTTGAAATGGCTTCTCCCTTCAGTATCTCCGCTTTGTATTTTTCAATGCCCATTTCCGAATAAAACGCATGGCTGTAGCCATGATTACCCGCAATAACCAGCGGATCCTGTATCCACTGCTGGAGCAACCGGATGTTTTTACCGAGCGAGTCCGTACTGTACAGAAGTTTCTCGTTGATGAAAATGGCCACCGGAATCTGCAACGAATCGATGCTCTTCAACAGTCTCGATTGGTAGCGGTGTTGTTGAAACAGCCGGGTGTTGGGCACATCGTCAATGGTAAACGATACCGTCTTCTGCGCGTAGCCGTAAGCGCAGACCCATACAAACAGGAGCAGCCGCCGGATTTTCATTGGAATGGATACATGCATAAATCTGAAATGGAAAAATAACAGGATTGGAAAGCATAAAACCATCTGCCTGATCACGACGCTTTCAGGAGTGATCTATCGCCACTGAAAAGGATCGTTGGAAGGAACGTGGGTTACTTTGATGCCGCTGATTTTGGGCCTGAGCCATTCGGCAAAATAGGCCATGCCCGGCTCTTCGCTCACGCTGTGCCCCAACACAACAATGGCGGCCGGGTGCCCCAGCTTCTGGCTATCTCTGACAAACTCGATGGTTTCCCATTCCACGGCTTCGCCCACAATGATCACGTCGGGTTTGTGCTCGTTCAGAATGGACATCTGACGCTGGCCACCCCAGGCGCCGGGCAGCAAGGCTACTTTTGTACATTTTTTGTCTTCGTTGCCAATGAACCGGATGTGATCGATTTTCAATCCTTTCTTAAACGTTTCGATGATGGTTTTGAGCGGTGTTTCCGGAATGGTGAGCACCGGCGACTTCATATCGTAATACGACAGCCAGCCCACATTCCGGATCACTCCGTACATGACAAAATCGGGACGCATGGCGTGACAGTAATCGTGAAACCGCCAGATGCACAGCTTGTTCGTGTCCAGTAGCTCCTCTTTCAGCTTCACTTGCCCGTTGTCGGCTATCCAGGTTTTGTTGTCGCTCCCGTTGTAATACGTGGGCTCGTGGGCAATGATAAAATTGACACCCAGGCCCTGGGCTTTCCGGATGACTTCGACCGTTGGGAACATCGTAGTTACTACACCGCTGACAATCATATCGGCACGGCCGGCCTTGATGGTATCGTTGGTATTTGGAATGGGCTCGCCGTGATAATCTTTCAGAATGATGTCAATAAGGTTCTGGACGGTCAGGGCTTTGGCTCCAAAGGCACTGGCCGGCAGGGCTGTCCACAAGGCCAGCCCTGCCATTCCTTTCAGGCTGGTTTGGAGAAACTCGAATCGATTCATAGGATAGGTGTAGTTTGAGTGATTTTCCGGCGTCTTTCAATGTGAGACGTTCACTCCGAACATTGAAAATTGATTGGTATGGACGGAGCTTTTCGCAAAGCGAAAGATACTATTTTTTTCGAACGTTTGGTGTGTCATTTGAATGTGGTTCATGGAATGACAGCCATTGATTGCCAGTGGCAAGCATTCAAGAATAGTATCTTTCTGCATGATAAAACCTTAGCAGGTAAGAATTTGCGACTGACTATTTTGGTACGGTAGTCAGAATCAGCACCCAATCGTCAAAACCCTGCTGATTGTGAAACGCAGGCGGCTCAACATAGCCAATGCCTTTGTTGGGATATGGTTTTTTGGAAGTCTGGTACCGTCCATTGGTAGGATCAAACCAGGTCACCGACACAGGGCCCGGAAACCGCGTCAGGTTAATGCCCACTTTGCGGTAGGTAGGCAGGTACAGAAGGGCCGTCGAACCGTCTCGGGTGATACTGCCCGTAGCGTATTCGTCACCACCGGGAGCAGTCCCCGGATTGAATTCGCCGCGGCCGCTCACAAAGACCAGATGATGCCAGTCGGGTTGAAACGCGTACCACGCGTACTTTTGTACAAAGTCGTGAAAGACAGCCATGCTTTGGGTGCCGGGCGTATGCAGGGCATTTTTCCACTGGGAGTTCATCGTCCAGATGTCTCGGTTGCCAAAAAAATGGCCGCACGCGCCACTCAGATACGCCCAGTAGGCTTGCCGGCGCAGGGTCTGCGTGGTTTCGCCCTGTTCATACTCGTACACACTCTCGGACATTACGTGCGGCATTCGGGTGTTGCGCAGCTTCTCGTGGTAAATCTGCCCGTATACGTGGTATTGGTTGGCCGTCATATCCGGAAAATACGTGTAAATGCAGCTCAGTGTCAGCCATTTGGCACCCGGCAGCCGTTCGGTAGACGTATATCCCGGACCCGGATGATAAGTATGCAGATGCGTCGTGTCAACGGAGGCGATGCCTTCGGCAAACGCCAGCGACTCGGGCGTTTCGTTGTGGTCACCACCGCTGGCCCAGATAATATTTTGGTGCTTTTTGTACCGGTTGGCTACCCAAACACCATACGCACGGCATTTTTCGGATGTGTTGCCACTTTCGCGCAGGTGTTCCAGCCAGCCATCGTTGCAACAACCGATGTACAGCGGAAAAAGCATGACGGCAAAGTTCAGCTCCTCGCAAAGCCGGAGAATGCTGTCGGCATGGGCGAAAAACTTTTCGTTGGGGCGGCTCACATCTTTGTTCACAAAACAATACTCGCCGTTGACGTCAGGCGCGTTGCCACGGTTGTTGGCTCCGTTGTCGGGGGTGATTTCAACAATCAGGGCATTGAAACCTTTGGCTTTGCGGTCTTCCAGAAAACGCCTGGCGTCGGTCACCGTGACATGGTAGCCCAGCCGCCAGGCTGCACAGCCGTTGAGAAAAACGGGCCGGTTTTGCCGATCCACCAGGTACTTTTTGCTGGCAGAGGCTTTGAGTGGAAATGCGATGGTCTGGGCAGTGGCCTGACCCAAACGCAACAGCAAGGCAAAGAGCGCGAGGTATTTGAGCATGGTGCATACGTTAGCAGTCGTTGGGTGTGGATGCCCGACTGGCCGGTTTGAGTGTTTGAAAAGATACTATTTTCTGAAATCCCACAAGTCCATTCCACCGCTACGCTGGCTTTAGTCTTTCTCAAATCCATAATCCCTTTCCACTTTGCAGATGCGCGTTTTGTACGACTGGTACCAGGTGGTGCGGCCTGTCTGCTGGGCCAGCAGGTGTTCGGCATGTTGTTTCCAGGCTCTGATATTTTCGAGGCTGTCCCAATACGAAACCGTAATGCCGATGCCGTGTCGGGCAGACTCCATGCCGAGGAATCCTGTCATCTGGCTGCCCAACTCAACCATGCGATGGGACATGTCGTCGTAGCCGGCATCTTCTTCGGTGCGGTAGGATGTAAATATGACGGCGTAGTAGGGGGGAGTTGGTGTGTTGGCAATCATGTGTTTATCAGGATTTGAATACGCAGAATAGTAGTTAGGCAATCAAACGGTGGCAAACGCCCGGACCGGAAATGTGCCCACGCCTTTGAATTTGGGCGGGACGGCGCTGAACAGGTAGTTGTCTGCCGGCAGTTGGTCGAGGTTGCACAGGTGTTCGACGATCAGGATTTCGGCACCCAGCAAAACGGTGTGTACCGGGCGGCTCTTGCCTTGTGTGTTATCAATATTATGGCTGTCGATACCGACCAGCCGGACTCCGTTTTCTTTCAGGTACAGCGCCGCCTCTTCCGTCACGTACGGATGGTTCTCAAAGTAAGCGGGTGTATTCCAGTGTCTGGACCAGTCGGTGCGAATCATCACGGCCTTGCCCGAAACAGAACGGTTGGCAAACAACTCCACACCGATTTCTGTCTGGCCGGTTGCATCAATGGTAATGGCCGGCAGATTGGCAAAGGCTTCTATCGGAAAGTCGGAGGTGTCTTTGCCATGTGGGCATACCGGTGAAAGGGACAGTCGATGTAGGTGCCGGTGTTGGTCACCATTTCAATCTTTCCGATCTGGAAGCTGGTGCCTTCTTCGTACAAAGCCTTGGCGTTTTCCCGGCTCAGGTAATCACAAATGAGGGGTGCGGGCAAGCCTTTGTAGGTAATGAGGCCATCAAAGACGGTGTGGCTGAGATCAATGTAAGCGGGATACATGCAGATTGTATGGTTGGTGAACGGGCAGGTTTTTGCTTTCGAAAAGATACTATTGTGTTTATAATTTCTGATACATGATGTACGCGTTGACCAGGCCAAACTCCTTGTGCTGGAAAGCTTCCGGAATTTCGCCGATGATCCTGAATCCCAGGTGTTGCCACAGCGCAACGGCCCGTTCGTTGGTTTTGACCACAATGTTGAATTGCATGGCCTGATAGCCTAACCGGCGGGCTTCTGCCAATGAGAAACGGCACATGTGCCGGGCGATGCCTTTGCCATAGTGCTCCGGCGCGGTCATGTAACCCGCATTGGCAATGTGCGAACCCCGCCCGGGCTGATTGTCCTGAATAAAAAAAGTACCCACTATCTGGCTGTCCATCCACGCCACGTAGGTATGTTTGGCCGGATCCAGCCAATAACCAAGCATTTCCTCCTTGGTCCAGCTTTCCGGGTACACAAAGGTGTTTCCTCCCCGGATGGTTTCTCTCAAAATTTCCCAAATCGGGTCGGCGTCAACAGGCTGGGCCTTTTTAATTTCAATCATGTAATGCTGGTGTTTGGCAGAAGGTGGGTTTTGTAGTGGGGAAAGATACTATTTTTTGGAGAACTTGGCTCACATGCGGCGACGTTAAAATAATTCAAGTTGCGTGATAGTAATGGTTCTTTCTAAGAACCTTGCGTTCTTCACTTTATGGCGTTTGTCACTTTTGTGGGCAAGCAAAAAAGTGACAGGTGTTACCAAAAGAGCAACATTAGGATCAAAAAAAAACATTATTCACGTTAAAATAGTATCTCCGACAAAGCTGAAATCTCAGCCTATGAGTTTAAGCGTATATTTGCCTGCAAATGAACAACGGAGCATATGGCCAAATCATTATCGGTACTGAATCTGAAGAATTTCCACGCACCTGCGACGGACAATCCACATTTTTATGTGCAGTTGCTCGGGGATCACATTGGCCAGTACGAGGCCATCCGGGTGCCGCACCAGCATGATTTTTTCTGCCTGTTTCTCTTTCAAAAAGGCAGCGGCATTCATACCATTGATTTTAGGGAATACGAAGTGGCACCGGGAAGTTTGTTTTTTATGTCGCCCACGCAGGTGCATAGCTGGAAGCTGTCGGATGATGCCGATGGGTTTGTCGTGTTTTTTAATCCCCAGTTTTATTTGCTTCAGCATTCCCAGACACGGCTGGCCGAGTTTCCTTTTTTTTATCCTACGGCTGTGCCGTACCTTTTGCTGGAAGACGACACGAAACAATCCATTGCGGCTATTTTCGTGCAAATGTTCGGAGAATATGCAGGGCATGAGCCGGCCAAAGCGTCCATCCTCAATTCGTACCTGAACATTCTGCTGCTAAAAATCGCCAGCCTGTATTCACAGGCCAGGTCGGTGAGCGGCTCTTCGTATGTACAGCATCAGATTCGCCAGATGGAGGCGTTGATTGAAACGCATTACCGTTCCCATCAATCGGTGCAAGACTATGCCAACTCGATGCACCTGTCGGTCAAGCAATTGTATTCCATCTGCCAGACGGCCCTCCGGAAATCGCCCAGCCAATTGCTGCACGAGCGGTTGCTGCTCGAAGCGCAACGGTTGCTGGTGCACACCGATCTGAGCGTTTCGCAAATCGCAGCCGAGCTTAACTACCTGGACAATTCGTATTTCACCCGATTTTTCAAAAAGGAAGCGGGACTTACGCCGGAACAATTCCGGCAGCGCTACCGATAAGTACCATCAATCCCGACATTCGTTCTATTCCGGCTGCCACCCGCGGCGTACCTTTGTGATATTAATCGCTTGACATATGATACACAAAGGAAGTAAACTCTATAGCGTTGTGCACGGGGTGTGTCCCCGCTGCCAGGAAGGCAGAATATTCAACTATGGTCCGTACCGGCAACTGAACTTTACGGAAATGAACGAAACATGCGGTCGTTGCGGTCAATCGCTGGAAATAGAGCCCGACTTTTACCAGGGAGCCATGTATGTCAGCTATGGCCTCACCACCGGTCTGCTGATGTCGGTTTGCCTGTTTCTGTTGCTGGTGGTGCACCTGGAACTGGCGACCACATTCGTTGCCATTGCCTTGATCGGTTTGTTGCTACTACCTGTCATTTACCGCCTGTCGAGGGTGATATGGATTAATATTTTCGTGTCCTACGCCCCGGAAACAAACCTGCTGAAAAAGCAATGAACGTATAGTTGCGTTGTTTCATACAGAAATCCTTGTCCTGAAGGCAGGGGTTTTGTGTTTTTAACAGATACTATTTTGACGGTTAATCCAGGTGTGGGAAAAGTAAACCATCAGTCAAAAGGCAGCAGATCAGGCTCCAGGTATTCGTGTCTGGCAGATTCCAGTTGAAAAATGTCCACGCCATAATGGGCAAAAATCAGTTCTTTGAAGTTGTACTTCAGGCGTGGAAACTCGGTCATCAAATCCGGAAAGGTATCCGATTGTGCCTTGCGCATGAAATGGTAAACTGCCCGGATGGCGGCAATGGTGAGTGTTTTATTGTACTTGTCCCGTGCTCCCAGCGCTTCTACATACGCCACCAGCTGATCACAAATGTTTTCTATCGCTGCCTGAAGGCCATAGTTTTGGATATGAATCCACGCCAGGCGCAAATGCGCTTCGTGGCTGAACCATTCGGGAGGAAAGATGGCGTTGCGGAATTGTGTTTCAAACTCACCATCGGATAGGTTTGCGTGTGCTTCCATGAGTGTGGTTACGAAAAGTAGGAGAGAGTTTTTTCGATTGGAAAAGATACTATTTTTCGATGGCATATAACGCCAGAGGTTCCGGCTGGTTTTCAAAGGAAATCATTTGTTCAAAACGCATCCCGACTTTCGCCAGGATATTCACTGAGTGGATGTTTTTGGGATTGACAATGGCTATCAACCGGTTGAAATTCAGTGCATGCAAGGCGTATGCTACAGTAGCGGCGGCGGCTTCCGTACCCAACCCCTTTCCGGTATGTTGCTGCAAGAATGCGTAGCCAATATCGGTATCCTCCAAACTGTCCCGTTTGATCAGGCCGCACATGCCGATGGTGGTACCAGACGACTTTTCGACGACGGCGTAAAAGCCAAATCCGTTTTCTGCGTAGCTTTTCAGACTTCCGTTTTGCAGATAGGCTTCGGCATCTTCAACGGTTCGTACCCCTTTGTCGCCAATGAATTCGAGCCAGTTGGGCGAATTGAGTAGTTCGAGTACAAACGCGGCATCCGACAGGGTAAACTTCCGTAGAATCAACCGGTCGGTTTCCATAACAAGGATTGTGTCGGTTATCACTTTTGCGGAGGTTGAATGAATACGATCAGGCAGGTACCTGAAGCAATAATGCAAAAAATACTGTCTTTTTCAAGAGGAAAACCGCCACTTGTTTGGATACCTGCCGAAAAGCCGAGCTTGACTGGTCGGGTGGCTTGGTTGGATTAGCCGGTCAAGAGAAGAAAACGTATCGTTTTCCTCAAAAGAATTCTGCGCGGGAGATAAATAGGCTTTGCACAGGGACGGATTTTTGCCTCTGGAAAAGATACTATTTTCAGTCACAGCAGGCAAGAGGCTATGAGTACCGTGTCAAAAAAAACACCGCATGCACTACCATTCGCAAAAACAGACAAAAGAGCCTGTCGGAATAGTAATGCATGCGGTGTTTGCTAACAGCAATGGTTATTTATCCCACCAAACCTTGGTATCCAGATCATCGGCGCCCTGGCGACTGATTGCCGCATTGACATTGGTTGTGTTTGCCGAGATTTCGGAGTTCGGATAGGTAAGCCGGCGGATAAAATCACCTTTGATCCCCTTGCCCGGAAACGGATTGGGAGCCAGCACCGGAAAGCCACTCCGGCGAAAGTTCGCGAAAGCCTCGGGACCGTTCAGGAATGAAGCAATCCAGTACTGCGTGTTGATTTGCTCCAGCGCTTTGCCAGCATCAAACGGATTGGCAGCCAGGTAGGCATCGGCTTGAGCGGTAGTCACAGCGGAATTGGCATCGTATGACGCCATTTGTTCCATGTGCAATTTTACACCTTTGTTGTACAGATCGGCCACAGTACCGGTAGTCCAACCACGCTGGGCCGCTTCGGCCAGCAGCAGTTGCGTTTGAGCCGCGGTTACCAGAAAGGTAGGTGCCGTATTTTTTCCCATTCGCGTTCTGTCCAGCTGAGTGAAATCATAGAAACTCGCCAGGCCGAATTTGGTTACCTGGCTCGAAATCGTGTTGTTGTCATAGCCCATGGGCATGCCTACCTGCAAGGTTGTATCGGTTGAAGCTTTCGCTGCCGTTTGTTCGGCACCTGATTTTGCGCCTACATACCGCACGGCAATTGCTTTCAAACGAGGATCCTGTGTTTTCTTCAAATAATCAACAAAGGGAGCTGCCAGGTACATGTTGGCTGCTTCAGTGGCGTTCAAGGTGTTGCCGCTCGGATTGACGTAGTTGGCATCGTGGCGAATCATGGCATTGTCGGCATTGGCCTCAATCACACCGCCTTGCACCGCTTTGGTTACGGTTTGCTGGGCTTGCGCAGCATCGATCTTGCTCAGACGCATACCGGCACGCAGCAGCAGGGAGTTGGCAAATTTCTTCCACTTGGCTACGTCGCCGCCGTACAGTACATCGGCCGTTTCAATTGTTTTCGTGGCATCCAACGCGGCACTCGCTTCGGTCAGTTCTTTTATGATATCTGTGTAAATGGCCTGTTGCGAATCGTACGCTGGTAAGAAAATTTGATCAGAAAAACCTTTGCCTGCCTCCAGGTATGGAATATCCCCATAAGTATCGGTTAGTACCATAAACGCATGTGCTTGCAGAATACGCGCCATTTGCACCAGGTTAGAGCGTGTGTCCAGGCTCTGGCGTTGACCTATGATACTCTGGGTGTTGATGATTACGTTCCGATAGTAGCGTTGCCACATCTGGGAGGTGTTGTCGCGGCTGTCCTGATTAAAATTAGCACCGGTGAGTACGCCCGAGTTAGGCGAAACCATTTGTTGCACGATTCCTACTTCGTAGACTACCATTGCAAATACAGGCGCCGAGTTGATCACCGCATTATTGAGGATGAATGCGGGGTTAACCGATGTGGCTGCTGTTTTATTGATGTTCAGCTCATCAAAGCCATTATCGCACGAAACGGTTCCTATCAGGAGGAAGACCAGCAGCATGCGAAAGTGAATGAGATATTTGGATAGTATATTTTTCATTTAACCAGCTATTTAGATTATAGTAAAAACGATCAAGGATTACTTTCAACTGAAGGCATTAAAATCTGACGTTCAGGTTAAATCCTAAACTGCGTGTTGAGGGAACACCTGTAGATTCCATGCCTATCAGGTTATCTGACGAATAGCCAAATGTCTCCGGATCAATGTTGTCGATCCATTTTTTCAGGATGAACACATTGTTAGCCACCAGATTAAGTTTTACACTTTTAATCGGCCAGTTGGCAGGAATAAAGCGGGTTACGTCATAACCCAGGGTAATCTGGCGTAATTTCCAGTATCCACCGTCGTATACGACCGGTTCTATAAGAGCCAGGGAACGTACCACCGACCAGTAATCCTGAGGATTGGCTTTGACCGTGTTGGTTTCCCCTTTTTCGTTGACTCCCACACCTACAATGCCGCCTTGGTCACGTCCGGGCAGCGTCATTTTGTGCAACCCATGACGAACCGCATTGAAATTGGTACCTGACAATATTTTATTGCCTAACTTGAAATCGATCAGGAATGAGAACGATATATTTTTGTAGCTGAAACTATTGGTGATGCCACCTACCCACTTGGGCAATGCGCTACCGAAAGAAATTAAGTCTGTCGTACGCAATGGAATTCCATTTCCTCCAAAAATCATACGACCCTGGTCATCCCGCTTGTAGCCAAAGCCGTAAATCAAGCCCATTTCCTGCCCGACTACCTGGCGTAGTTCCCCATTGAATACGTGAGTGCCTACCGTAATTCGTTCTCCTGGTTTATCGGTCAGCAGGCTTAGGACTTTGGTTTTGTTGTAAGATCCATTCAGAGTAACATCCCATTTGAAGTTGCTTGCTTGCACAGGTACTATGTTGATGAGCATTTCAGCGCCGTTGGTTCGGCTTTTTCCGCTGTTGATCAGGGTGTTGATAAAGCCGGATGCATCCGAAATCTGAGCTGAGACAATCTGGTCAATGGTTTGTTTCTGATACAGTGCAAAATCAAAATTCAGGCGGCTGTCAAAAAATTTCAATTCCAACCCTACTTCTTTTTCGCTGGCACGCATAGGTCTCAAATTTGCATTAGGCAATGTGGTACTGGTAGGACCAGCGACGGGTTGCAAGGTGCCTGAAGGATTAGCCAGAAAGTTGGCGTTGACGCCGTAAAATAAATTATTTGAGTAGGGTTGTACGTCGGTGTCACTACCTACTTCTGCATAAGCGGCTCTCAGTTTTGCAAAACGCACCCAGGTTGGCAAATTTGTGAATGCCTCAGAAATAACCCAGCTCAGGGACGCCGAAGGATAGAGAATACTGCGGTTGGCAGGAGAAAGAGTAGAGAACCAGTCGTTTCGGGCCGTTACGTTTAAGAACAACATGCCTTTGTACGAAAACTCACCGGAAGTATAAAGGGAATTTACTTTCCGTTCCGACAAGCCATAAAGGGGATCTTTGACCCGTCCGTTCATAACGGTGTACAAGCCTCTTACGACAAAATCCTGGACAAAAACGGAATTCACGTCCGAGCGGCGGTACATCTGGTTGCCGCCGACACTCAGGTCAACTCCAAAATCGCCAAACGTCCGGGTTGCGCTGAGTAAGAAGTCTGCATTGATTTCGCGGAATCTTCTGGATTCCTGGGTATAACTGCCATTGACAAAGCCCGCCGGTGCCGCTGCCAGAGAGGCATGACCCGTCGGAAAGTTGTTATAATCCTGATCGCGTGACCAGTAGTCCTGTCCTACACGGCCTTGAATATACAACCAGGGTAAGATGTTGTATTTCACCGAGACATTGCCAAATAACCGGTCACGGCGAATGTTCTGGAATTGTTCTGACAAGGTAAAGTATGGATTGGTTCGGTTCCGGAACCGGGAATAGACAAACTCGTTTCCATTGGCATCAAACTTCTTGGCTTCCAGCAAATCAAGAGGCATGGAGTTGGCCAGGTTATAAATGGATGTAGGGATGGAATTATCCTGGTTGGCAATGTTCGGTGGGTTTTTATTGTACTCTTTCGAGTAGTTTATATTACCCATCACCGTTAACTTACTTGACAGGTTATAGGAAAAGCCCAGGTTTATCGTTTTCCGATTGAAGGAGTTGTTAGGTACGATACCAGTGTTGTTCATGTCTGAAATAGACAAGTTTAACCCCCCTTTGTCACTGGCCGTAGCGATGGAAACGGTATTGGTAACGTTTTGCCCGTTGCGGAAAAACTTGCGGATTCGATTGCGTACAGGTACATACGGCACGGTAACGTTGTCAAACAAAACCTGCGTCATTCCTGGCTGAAACTTCTCTCCAAACGACCACTGACCTGAGGTTGGGTTAGGCGTAGTAGGTCTCACACCGTTTTCGCCTTGCCCATATTCGTACTGATAGTCCGTAAAATCCAACGGCGTGTCATTGGTGTAGTTGATGTTATACGTAACGCCTATGCCTTTGCTGTCGCCTTTGGTTTTGGTGGTAATCATGATTACCCCGTCTTTGGCGCGTGAACCGTACAGGGCCGCTGCTGTCGCGCCTTTCAGGATGGTCATGCTTTCGATGTCATCGGGGTTGATACTCGACAATCCGTCGCCACCATCCGAAGAAACGCCTCCGCCTCTATTCTGAACCGAATTGTCTGCTCCGTTATTATTCGGATTGTATGAAAAATTGGTGTTGTCGATGGGCACCCCGTTGACAACAATCAAAGGACTATTCTGACCATTGATAGACGACTGTCCTCTGATCCGGATTTTGGAGGTACCGGCGGGTCCAGTGCCTAAACCCGAAATGTTTACACCCGCTACCTTGCCTTGGATGGAGTTGATAAAGTTTGGCGTACGGTTTTCGGTCAGCTGCTCCGAAGTCACTGTACTGGTGGCATAACCAAGTTTTTTAGCTTCCTTCTTGATGCCCAGAGCGGTTACTACTACTTCGCCCAGGTTTTTCATGTCTTCCACCAGCGTGACATTGATCACGGTCTGGTTTCCGACGTTGACGGTTTCGGTGACAAAACCGATGGAAGAGATTTCGAGAACGGCATTGGGTGGCACCGACAGGCTGAATTCGCCTTTCGCATCGGTAATTGTGCCTATTCTTTCGCCTTTGACCGCAACGCTGGCACCCACCAGTGGCTGGTTGTCGACCGAAGCGGTGATCTTGCCCCGGATGGGTGTGTTTTGGGCAAACACTCCCATGGAGTGCACCAAGGCGATCAAAAGACCGGCTAGCAGGATTCTTGCAATCTTTGGCGGCGAGCCACCTCGTAGTAGTTGTTTCATACAGGTGTTAAATTAAGATGGATGGAAATGAATGTATAGAAAGTGATAAACTAAAGAGAGCAGGCGACAGTATGATAAGTAGCTGATTAATGGCCGCTTACACTACAGTTGCCAACGTGACTCGCGTCACTGCCCTGAAAATGCCGATGTAATTACGATTGTATGGAACAGCTTGCCTCTCCGCTGGATTTAAAGAGGCACACAGTTATTACAATAGGGTACCGTACCCGTGTAAGGTAGCCTAACGTGTCAACTGCAAGTCTGTCTGTTTGTATGGTATAAAACTGGAAGCCAAGTGTCTGCGACCTTCCAAAAAAATCTGAACTGCTGCCAGAAAATGTCACTGCGACACTACTGGAAATGTACAAAAAAATATAATTTAAATTCAGTAAATGATGCAAAATATTCTTCTGTAAATCAATGTGTTAGGGTTTAATTGCTATAAAATACGTTTATAACTCTTTGCGTTGACATATTCCGCTTTGGCCATTGGCATTCAGCCACGTACTTCCGGAATCAAAAAAGACCACTGTTCTCTGCTAATCTGCCGCTGCTGGCTGTCCCGGTATTGGAACCAGCGGCGGCAAATGGTATGTTCACAAAGCCAAAAACCTGCTTACTTACAAAGGACTGGAACTACGCCTTTTGTGAAACTAAAACCTGTTTAGAGTCTACTTTTTCTTTTGATTTTTATACTTTTCAGTTGATACAAGTTTGCCATAACTTCTTGTTTTAATTTTTTATCGGTGTGTTGTTTTGAACTTGTTGGTGAAAAAATACAATGACTAGCGGATGTATTTTTGCGGTGACACCTGCATGATGGTCTTGAACTGCCGGTTGAAATACGACAGGCTGTTAAAACCCGACCGGAAACAAGCGTCCGAAACGGTGGCGTCGGGTTTGTGCAGGATTTTACAGGCATAAGCGACCCGCACCTCGTTCAGAAAACGGGTGAACTTCTTGGAGGTACGGCTTTTGAAGTAACGGCAAAAGGCCGTTTCGCTCATGTTGGCAATAGAAGCCACTTTGGCCACGGTTATTTTCGACTTAAAGTTTTCGTATACATACTGCCGCACGCGGGCCAACCGGTACTCGTCGTCGTCGTTGCTGTGAAAAAAATAATCCTGGTTGGTCAGGTATTCATAATCACGCGTTTCGGCCAGCGCAAAAAGCAACTCCAGCAACAGCAACAGTTGCCGGGGCTCGTCTTTCTCGTGCATCGTTTCCAGAATCGGCGACAAGGACTGAGCCACATTTTTCTTGAACAGCAATCCGCGCCGGGCACGCTCAAACAGATGGCGCAGCTTGACTGTTTCAGGTTTCCTTAAAAACTCCTCTCCCAGGAAGGTTTCCTGAAACTGTATGGTGAGTCCGTAAGGCCATACAGACGGGTGCGCGGCCTGGTATTCGGCATGTTCCTTGAGTACATGCGGAAAGTTGGATCCCAGCAATAACAAATCGCCATCTTCAAAATCACGAAATACATCACCCACAATACTGTTGGCCTTGCCCTGCATAAAATAAATCAATTCGAGTTCAGGATGATAGTGCCACAAAGTGGTCAGACTGAACAATTCCTTCCTGAAAATATATGAACGGTTGGCCTGTGGGGTAATGAGACGAAATGACAGGTTCATATGCTAAATTTAGCATCATCTTTTCTATATTGTTTCATTTTGCTAGAATAGTACAACGAATGGCAAGAAAAATGAAACTATTGTGTCGCCGAGACACATGTGGACAAAGATAAACGCTGGATTCTGACGTTATCAAATGCATAGTTAGGCCAACCAGTCCATTGAATCCTGAAACGGCCAGCGCCCAATCAACGGCGCTACATCCGTTGATTGGGCACTGGCTTTTCTGGTGTGTATACGCTCAGACCTCTCTCCCGATATCTTCAGTGAACCGGTGCACAGCGGCTTCGTCGGTTGCCCATGAGGTGATCAGACGAATGGCAGATGAATTGTCATCTGTTTTTTGCCAGACATAGAAAAGGTATTTCTGTGACAAAGATTCGATGACACGGTTGGGAAGAATCGGAAAAATCTGGTTGGTGGTCGATTCGGTCAGGAATGTATAGCCTTGGGCACGTATGGCCTTTGCCAGTTGCATGGCCAGGACGTTGGCATGGCGGGCCAGTTCAAAATACAGGTCGTCGGTAAACAATGCACCAAACTGGATTCCCATCAGGCGCCCTTTGGCCATCAGCGCACCTTTCTGTTTGAGATGAAAGCCAAATTCCTCCTTGAGCGAGTCATTGGTGATCACAATCGCCTCGCCCAGCAAGGCGCCGTTTTTGGTACCGCCAATATAAAAAACATCCGTCAGGCGGGCGATGTCGGCTAGCGTCAGGTCGCTGTCGGTCGCACAAAGGGCCGATCCGAGCCGCGCACCGTCCAGGAACAGATACAGGCCGCGAGTTTTGCAGAAACCGGCAAGCTGCTCCAGTTCGTATTTTTTGTAAATGGTGCCTACTTCCGTAGAATTGGAAATGTAAACCATGCGCGGTTTGACCATGTGCAGGTCGGTATGCTGGTCGAGGACCGCCTGAATGGCGTCCGGGGTTACTTTTCCATTCGGAGTGAACACTGTATTGATCTTGTGGCCTGTAGCTTCGATGGCACCGGTTTCGTGCACAAAGATGTGACCGGTCTGAGCGGCCACTACCGACTCGTGCGGCCGCAAAGCAGCTGAAATGACAATAAGGTTGGCTTGTGTGCCTCCCGAAACAAAATGGACGGCGGCCGCCGGATCATTGATTTTCTGCCGGATCAGGTTTCGCGCTTCTTCGCAATAGGCGTCGTCGCCGTAGCCGGCTTGTTGTTCGAGGTTGGTTTGGATTAATTTTTCCAGGATACGCGGGTGGCAGCCTTCGCTGTAGTCGTTTTTGAAACTGTAACGTTGCATGGTATGGTTTGAAAGTAAATAAGGTTTCACTAGTGTATCATATCTTATCCAGGACAGTTTTGGTCAGTTCGCTTGGGGTATCGCCGGTATTGAGTGTGGTGGCCGGCTCAAAAAGCATGACGGATACTTCGTTGTCGGCCACGGGACGGTGTTCGACGCCACGCGGTACGATCAGGAATTCGCCTTCGCGCAGCGGAACGATTTTGTCGCGGAAGTGCATGTCAAACGAGCCGTCCACGACCCAGAACAGTTCGTCTTCGTTGTCATGTTTGTGCCAGACAAACGCACCCTTGAATTTGACCAGCTTTACTTGCTGGCCGTTGAGTTCGCCGACAATCTTCGGACTCCAGTGATCGGAGAAAAGGGCGAGCTTTTGCGCGATGTTTACCTTATCGATTGTGCTCATATTTTATAATCGTTGGGATGAGTGTGTGATCTGCCGGTTTTTTATCCGGGAAAAGATACTATTTCAACACAAGGGATGATTGTCCGATGCTGCAATTTAGCTCCTGGGAAACGGGAAAAATAGAAGGAAATTAGTGAATGGAACCTGCTTAGCTTCTGAGCCGGCTTTTTCGGAACTGGAGGGGTGTCATCCCGTTGCGTTCCTTGAAGCAACGGATGAAATGGCTCTGGTCGGCAAACCCGCACCGGTAGGCAATGTCAGTGATTGTCAGGTCTTTGTGCAAAAGCAGGGGCGTGGCACGGTCCACTTTCCGGTTGCGGACATACTCACCAAAGCTTACACCAAAATGTTTCGGAAATTCTTTGGACAAATGTACCGGATGCACGCTGGTTTCCTGCGAAAGCTGGCCAAGGGTGATGTTTTCGGTTTCGCCTTCGTGCAGTATTGCCTGCACTTTCTTCACCCAGGCCGGCGTTTTGCCTTTTTCTCCCGGCGATTGCCGCAGCAACAGGGCAAACGCCTGCGCCAGCAAGCCGTCGATGGCCAGTTGGGTGGCGTTGTCTTGCTGGTGCAGTTCCTTGTAAATCTTGTTGAAAACCGGATTCAATTCCCGGTTTTCAAGTTGCTGGCTCCCTTCCAGCAACTCAGGACTGAGGTGGAACCGCTGAAACCAGCTTTTTTCGATTTCGATGTGAAAGAAACGCGATTCCTGTGAAAAATTGGTGTTGTAATGCGGATCCTGCCAGTGGTGAAACAGCAACGTGCCGGGCTGGCACGTGATCCGGTTTTTCTTGTTTACCTCTTCGTGCGTACCTTTCAGGTGCATGTAAAAATAAGCATTTTCATGGTAGTGCCAGGGCACTTCCACGCCGGTCGTGCAGCAGGCTTCGGTCAGGATGGTGCCGTTGAGCCGAAGTTTCTGTTGGGTATTACCAAAATGCTGACCAACTTGCAGAAGTTGCATAGATTAAGCCGAAGGAGGTTTTTGGTTGGGGAAAGATACTATTTTTTTCAGAAATTTTCAGCAGTGCCGATGCTACTGTCTCTGATGTCCCGTCAGTCCGACCAATAACAAAATCCCCGAGCCAGAGGGGTTTGCCCACAAACTGTGGTACTTTTGTTGACAGATTAACGCATACTTTTTATGATCATAGAAACACTGAAAACACTCTTTGTCAGAGACTTGGGCCGGGTACGCAACGAGATTGAAGCCTACCAAACCGAAAGCAACCTGTGGATTACCGACCGGCAGATTGCCAATTCGGCCGGCAACCTGTGCCTGCACCTGATCGGAAACCTGAATACCTACATTGGCGTAGCCTTGGGCAAAACCGACTACGTACGGCAACGCGAACTGGAATTTTCGCTGAAAAATGTCTCCAGGGCCGAACTGCTCCAGAAAATTGATGCCACACTGGCAGTGATCGAAGCCGGTCTGGATAACACAACGGACGCCCAGCTGGAAGACGAGTTTCCGATGCTCATCTGGGATAAGCCGACTTCAATGGCCTACACCTTGCTGCATTTGTCCACGCACCTGTCCTATCACCTGGGCCAGATCAACTATCACCGCCGCCTGCTGGACAAGTAGAAAATAGTAGTTTTCCAACCACTCCACCTGAGCGGCCAGAGGCCGCCCGATACGTGTCACCCGGCAAAGCCAGGCGACCTGACGTGTATATAGATTTATTTCATGACCCGGGCCACCGGATAGCGGCGGAAAGTGGGTTCGAAATACTCGGTGTTGCGGTAGACAAAATCAAGCTGGGCAGCAGCCGATGCCGCAAAGGCTGGATCGGCTGCTTTTCTCTCTTCCAGTTTCTTGCGCAGTTCCGGATTTTTTTTCAATACCTCAGCCGCGACATCTTCAAAAACATACGCCGAGAAGTATTCTTTCTGGTTCAGAATGCCATCGAAGAAATTCCACGCGAAAAACGAATCCGTTGCCTGTGGTTCCAGCGTTTCGATGATGTAGCGGGCGGCAGGCTGGTTGGTTGGTATTACAACATCGCCTTTGTGATACGGCAGTTGAAGGTTGCGTTTTTCCACTTTCACTTCCCGGTTAAGATGGTGCCCCTCGTAAGGATTCGGGCTTGATTTGTAGTCCGTTATGTAATAGTACTCGGCTTCCAGCAAGGTGTCTCTGGCGAAAGCCGTCATCTTTACGCCATTCCATTTCAACCGGTCGATGACGGCGCTGTATGCCTGCGGAATGACGTAATAAGCCGGTCTGGCAACCGACTGGGTGGCTTTGTAATGCGGAAAATACGGAATGGTTTTTTCGTACGGTTTGGTTCGGTCATAGTACAGACGCGGCAAGCCACTGACTTCGCTGGGTTTGTAACCCGACTCAAAGCCTTTGAAGGCAATGGTTTCTTTGCGGGTTGTATCCAGGGTCCAGCTCAGGTCAAATTGGGTGCGGGTTTGTACATCCGTTTCAGCTTTGGCGCGGGCTGCCAGGATTTTCTGGTGATCGTCGCTGGCAATCCGGATCAGACATTCCATCAGGTCGTACGTGGATTTCACCCGTTGCGGAAACGGTTTGAGCATATGCGTTTCGGGGATGAATCCGATGGCGTTGTGCAAGGCCGCATAACCCGACGAATACCGTGGCAAATCCGGAAAAGCCATCAGGCCGCCTTCGACTTTCTCTTCAAAATTAACGTACGGAATCAAGTCCCAGCCCTTGGCCTTCATGTCTTTGTTGAGGCGGGGGAGCAGTGCATGTTGCTGATATTCGGCCAGATACGAATTGAGCTTGTCTTTCTGTGTGGCAATCAGGGTCATGGTGTATTGGTAGTCGGCACCGTTGGATGTATGGTTGTCCATGAACACATGCGGCGACCACGAGGCGTAAATCTGATTGAATGTCTGGGCATTTTTACTATCGGCCTTGATAAAGTCACGGTTCAGGTCCAGGTTTCGGGCATTTCCCCGAAAACCGTACGCCGCCGGACCGTTCTGATTGATCCGGCTGATACGACCCCGGTTCAGAGCTCCGTCAATGTTGTACATCGGTATGAACACCAGTACCAGGTTTTTCAATACCGATTGTCTGGACGGGTTTTTCAGGTAGTCGCGTATCAGCATCATCGTAGCATCGACGCCTTCCGGCTCGCCGGGATGAATGGCATTGTTGACAAAGAAGATGAGTTTCTGGCGTTGCCGGGCCTGGGCAGGTGTAAATGTTCCGTCAAAAGACATAACGCCTACGTGCAAGGGTAGTCCGGCGTCGGTCATGCCGATGGCCGTCAGCCGGAACCACTTGGGATATTTTTGGGCAAGTGACTGGTAGTAGGCAATGGTTTCGGTATAGGTAGCCGTTTGGTTGCTGTCTTTTTCGAAAGGGGTAAGGTCTTGTGCGAACAGGGAATTTGCCAGCAGAAAGGAGAGACAAAACAGGGTTACACATTTTTGGATGTACATGAAAGAAGTAAAATAGTAGGGTTGTAAATGCGAAAACCGGAAATTAGTAAAAAAGCGATAGGAATGCGAAGAGACGCCGCTCGGAAATCGTCTCTGATCCGAAGTTGGTCAGAACTGTAATGATTCACGTTGCGCGTACCAGACGTTTATTTCTAAAACTTTTAAGGTTTGCCGGCAAGAGCAAATGTGCAGGAACACACGACAGCTAACGGATGGTAAGAAATGCAAGCACGGCCAAAATAGTATCTTTTCTGAGAGCAGAACTTTTGAAATGAGTAGATAGAGCTGTTAGCTCTGTACGCTAAAAACGAATATGTGTGTGTGGCAACCATGACTGAATCCTGGCCTGTTCCGCATCGGACAAGGGATTATAGGTAAGGTCTAATTGCCGAAGATTTTTCAGGTTCCGAATACTATCGGGCAAGCGGGTAAGTGCGTTTTTGCCCAGACTCAGGTTTTCCAATCGGGTAAGGGCACCTATTTCATCCGGCAGGGATTCCAGTCGGTTATCGTACAAATGTAATTCACGGAGCTGTTGTAAGTCGCCTATGCGTGATGGCAAGTATGTGAGGCGGTTGTGATGCAAATGCAATTTTTGTAATTTAGATAAGCTTCCTTGCACAATGGTCAGTTCGCGTAGATGATTACCCACTAAAAATAAATACTTAAGGTTGGGTAGGTGCGAAAGCGAACAGGATTGTATAGCATTGTAGTTCAGGTTTAACGAACGTAGCAGTTTCCAATTCTGGAAGGCATCTGCAGGTATAGATGAAATAGAATTATAGGATAAATTTAAATCTTTTAACGAGTGTATGGACAGAAGGCTTTCAGGAATATCAATGAATGTGTTATGACTCAAATGGATCTCTTTTACTTGAGTATTCTGGAAAATGTCGTCGGGAAGGGTGCTGATTTGATTACCAGCCAGATGAAGGGTCCGCAAACTGGTCAGCTTGTGTAAAATTCCGGGAATCTGTGTCAGTTGATTATGACCCAGATATAACCTTTGCAAACCACTCAGACTGGTAATGATTTCAGGTATTTCAGAAATTTGATTGTATGACAACTGAATGGAATCAAGATTTTTGCGTGTCCACAAAAAGCGGGGGAATTCGCTAAGATCATTATGCGAAAGATTGATGCTATTGAGGCTTTCCCAACCTTCAGAAGATTGATGAAAAAAAGAGTCCGGAAATTCTTTCAGTTGATTTTTTGCTAAATGTAAGGTGTAAATCGTTTTGGAAAGATCTCCCAGGAAACCAGGTAATTGATTCAGTTGACAGCCATTTAAGATAATACTTGGGTTATAATTCTGGTAACGATTGGGCCGTGGCAGCGAAAACCAGGCACACATCCATATCCTCTTTGTATTAGTGGAAGTGCTGGGCGGAATTCGCTTGACCGCTGGATGTTTGGCTCCTTTCAGTATCTGAAAGGCCATTTCGATGTGCGTTTCCTCTTCCGACAACAGAAGCCGTTTTAGGTTTTCTGTCATCTCACTGTCGCCGTAAAGCATCTCCGTCGTGTCAGGCGTTTCGGTGTCAACAGGAGTTGGCTGCTGCGTTTCTACCGGCAGATTTTCAGTTGGCGTTGGTGTCGTAATACCAGGCGTTGATAGTTTAGCGATAAACGCTTTTAATAACTTTAACATCGGTGGGAGCGGGGGTTTTGACCGGATTACGGATACTATTTTGTTCCAGATGCTGTATCAAAATCGGATTTCGTTTGCCATTGACAACCAGCTTCTGTAAATGGGTGTTTCTTAACAAGCCTTCTTGCAATAAAGCCCGTCCTCTTTCCGTAAGACCCGTTTTATTGAGGTTGAGTGATCTGACAGTGGTATTTTTTTCAAGAAAACCCAACAGTGATTCAGCCGCTTTGTCTGAAATCTGATTGGACGAAGCACCCAGCACCTTCGTTGAAATGCTATAGCCCAGGTCCAACTGCGTGATTGTCGTGTTCGTTGCCAGATTATCAAACAATGCATTCATGGCTTTTTCCTGCAATCCACAACTGGCCAGTCCGATTTCTTCCAGTGTGTCATTTCCGGAAAGCGCCTGAGCGATTATGTAGCCGCCTTCGTCACCCAGTTCATTTACATTCAACAACAGTGCTTTCAGTGTTTTGTTGTGCCGAATCACTTCGGCAAGGTATGGTGCTCCCTCGATGGTAATCTGATTGCCACCCAGGTAGATTCGCTCCAGGGTACGGTTATGGTGAGCCAGAGCATGACAAATGGCTTTGAGTCCTTCTTCGCCTATTTGGGTATTTACCAGATCCAATGTACGCAGGTGTCGGTTAGTGGTAAGCAAATGAGCAATGGCTTTGGCTCCGGCCACACCGATGGGATTGCGTTTGAGCCACAATCCGGTTACGGAGGCATTGGTTTGCAAGGCTTCTGCCAGTTTTTCAACGCCTGAGTTCTCAATCAGATTACAGCCGAGATAGATCGTTTCCAGTTTGGGGTTGTGCTGTATCAATTGGGCTACTTTTTCTGCCCCGGTATTGCCAATACCGTCTGTTCCAAGCAGTAAACTTTTGATTTGGGTATTGTTCCATAGTGCTTCAACGACAAAGCTACACCCTTCGGCTCCGAGTGCCTGTTTGCATAAATCCAGTCGGCCATCGGCTGTCACGGTGCCTTTGGGAAAAGAAATGTCGCTCACGGAGGAAGTATCTTGTTTCAGATACTGAAGTAAAGGGTCAATTTCCGAGAAATCGTACGGAAGCAACTCGGTGACTCCTTTGATCGGACAGACGATTATATCCATAGTGTCAGGTGTTGTGCAGGAAGATCAAGAAAACACTGTTTTTTTACTAGTCCTGTCCATTCTCAGTTTTACCAGGGATAGGGCTGGTAGTCTTTCAGAAAACAACCATATACCGGAGCAGCTTCTTCCGTGAGGCCGCGGACAATAGGATCGTAAATACGCGCCATGCCGTCGGTTTCGTCGAGTGGTGTTACAAAACCTTTTTGTCTGATCTTGACCTTTTTTGGAAACGGATTCTCTTGTGTAATCCAGCCAGTGTCCACACTGGTCATGTAAATGCCCGACTCTGCATAATCAGCAGCCGAGGTACGGGTCATCATGTTCAGAGCGGCTTTGGCCATGTTGGTATGCGGATGAAAAACGGTTTTGTCTTTTCTGGCAAACTGCCCTTCCATTGCCGACACATTGATGATGAATTTTCTTTCAAATGCGGAACGCTGCAAGAGTTTTTTCAGCTTACTATTGAGCAAAAACGGCACAATCGAATTAACCAGCTGGACTTCCAGCAGTTCGGTGGTATCTACCTCATCCAGTTTCAGCGTCCAGCTGGTTTGTGGACGCAAATCAATCTGCTGACGATCCTTGTCAAGCTTTCCTACCGGAAAATAATTGTTTTCCTCCGTTGTGTCACCATTCCGTTGCTTTTGGTATTCGAGCAAAGGGACAAACTGTTGCTGGTGAAAAGGTAGGAGTTTTTGCAATTGCGGAGATAGTATTTTGTCGGGAGTTTGTTCAGAATCAAGTAAGTGTCGATAAAACTCCAGTGGGCGTTTTACAGTTTGAGCCGCATTATTGACAAGAATGTCCAGTGCCGGTTCGGTGTCGAGCAGGTACTGGATAAATTGCTCCAGCATGGGAATATTGCGCAAATCGAGCCCGTAGATCCGGAGCCGGTGTTGCCACTGCGCAAAATCTGGTTCCTCACTGAATCTGTGTGCACAGTCGTTGGGAAAACGTGTGGTGATCAATACATTGGCACCATCACGCAAGAGCCGCAGAGCGGTCAGATAGCCAATTTTAATACGGCCTCCGGTAACCAGAGCCGTACGCCCGTCCAGAGTAGCACGTTGGTTTCGTTTGTCGTAATTGAGTTTTGCGCACTGGGGACACAGTAAATGATAAAAGAAGTGAACATCCCGGTAGGAATCTTTGCATATGTAGCACGTATGTGGACGTGCCAATTGCCTGCTTTCTGTAGCTTTTTCTTCTAACAAAGGAGGCTGTTGCGTTTCGTCCGTCGGATTTTTCTGGTGCAAAATAGTTTGTGCCAGAGTCTTCCGATCCATTGCCTTCAGTTGTTGCAGGTTTTCCTTGCGTATCGATTTGCGTGCATTTTTATGGAGTTTGGTCACCAGCCCTTTGAGTGTTTGTGTATCCGGCGCCTGTTCCGGGCTACGCGAAAGTACTTTCAATACTTTCAGGCAGGTTTCCCATTCTTCGGGTGTAAATGAAGATTCCGGTTTCATAGTGACTTACTTGGGATACGATAGAAAGCGGAAACCGGCCGGGCTCGAACCGGCACCTGTCCGATTCGCAATCGGGTGTCTTCCAGTTGACGACGGTTTCCGCAGTGGGACAGGAAAGACTCGAACTTTCAACCTCCTGCTTGCAAAGCAGGCGCTCTTCCATTGAGCTAACCGTCCCTGAGGTGTGTTACAAATATGTCGTTTATTCTCTAAAAAGAAACACTGCATCAGCATAAACTTAGCGGGGTTTCCGGGCGAGAGCCTTGTGCTTTTCGTACAAGGCGGTGCATTTTTCAGCAAATCCAAAATAGGTTTCTTCGCCAAAGGTTTCCAGGTAGGTTTTGGGCAGCACCAGTTTGGTGGCAATGGTCGGGATTTTGACCAACTGCTTTTTTTTCTGATCAAAGTAATTCCAGTCCCCCTTGTAGTCGTTGGTCAGCAGGTTTACGCTGGATTCGCCGCTGCCGTCGTTGGTGGCGTTTCCAAATTCGTAGCGGCTCATGCCAATCAGTTGCATGCGCTGGGTTTTGACATCATACCGGAACTGGTTTTTATAGCCTGCCCGCATCCAGTCGTTGTAAAACGTAAATCCGTTTTTGGATTCCTGCACTCCCGACTGTTCGTTGAGGACGTCAATGGGGAGACTGGTGATTTTCTTGAAGTTCTGGCTGGAAAGCCGGCATACAATGACCGACTGGTCGCGGTCAACATAAACCGTATCGTTCTGTTTGTCAAAGTCTAAGTCTTTGACCAGCTTGCCCTGGGCAACGGAGCAAAAGAAACGGCTACTCAACACAAGACTGAAGAGGATGGATTTGATGTACATATAGGAAAAGGAAAGAGTGGGTTTTTAAGTCGGGAAAGATACTATTTTTTTAAGAACGAGAGACTTAACGGATACTTGGGATAACATCATCTGTTTAAAAGTAGGAGTGACCGGTATGCTGTTCAGTACAAAACATGACCGGAGTTCTGTGCATTGCCTAAACTGAACTGTATACAGTTCAGTCCCGAAAGTGAACTGTATACAGTTCAACGCTCAACCTGAACAGAGTTCTTGTCAAATCGAAAACTGACAAGAACTCTGTTCAAAATCAAAACCGAACGGAATAATGGTCAACTGTCTATGAATAATTTTTTCTGTTTCTTTCCTGTTCATAGTACCCAATGAACAGAATTCTGTTCAGGGCGGTGGACAATAAATACTGAATGTTGCTTAGGTTTAGTTAAAACTGCCTGGCCCAAAGGACTTTACCATCCTCAGTTTTTAGCAAAGCCGCGAATCCGCCAATGGATACCCAAAGGTTGTCACCCATAGGGACGATCCGATTTTTGGCATCACGCCGCGGCTTGGAGGCTGGAAACAAGGAATCCTGACGTATTTCCCATCGTTTACGCAAACCGGTGTCAAAGGCGGTAAGTAAAACAGTCGTCCTTTCCAGCGTTTCAAAATGCCTGATTATGAACAGGTTTTTCGTGGAATCAAACACAACAAAGTCGGGATCAAGAAAATCCTGTGCAACTGCAGCGGGCTTGGGTGTTTCGTTCTTCTGCATTTGCAGATGCTGGATTTCGCCACTGGTACGGACAAATGAATAGTACGCTTTGGCCGTCCGTTCGCGTAAATCGAGGTAATAATCACTAAACTTCGGTTGTGACAATCGGGTAGGGGACTGTTCGGTAAGTTTCTGGGTTTGCACATCAAAATAATAAACCCTGCCTTTTTGGGTGGTGAGCTGCAAGATTCCTTGCGTAGGCGAGTTTCCGGACCATTGCGAAATCTGGTTGATGCCCGATTGCAGTTCGGGAAACGGCTCGAAACCCGTCTCTTTGTTCCAGGTTTTCAGCGCTTTCCAATCGTTCAGGCTGTGTAACACAATTCCGTGGCTATATTCATCCATGAACGCACCCTGGGCCGTTACCAGAAGCAGCTTGCTTTGCTCCACCGATTGCCGAAGCAGTCGCTTTCCGGAGCTCAAGTCAATTACATAGATTCGGTTTTCAAGGTACGAGCCTCCGTCACCGTCGCCGGAATAGTGTTCTTCAAAACTACGGCCCGGTCGCCATAGAAACCGACCTCGACAAAGTCGAAGGCATAGCCCGCCGGACCAAACATCAGGTACAGTACAAATCCGAGAAAGGCCAGACTCACCACTGCTCTGAGTACAAGAAGCCTTTTGCCTCGCCACAGTGGAATCATCCAGATGCCCACACTGACCAAAAATCCGATGGTGCACACAGCCGTGACCAGCCAGGTATGCGAAAGCAAGGCATCCAGAAAATCGTCCATACGTAGAGTGGGAGGTTTTTACGTTTGAAAGATACTATCTTCCGTGCGTAATGCGCAACACCTGGCAGTTGCGGGCATCGAAAATGATAAGAAAAGTTCCTCCCTTATAACCTTTTAACAATGTCCCTTTGATCACCCAATGATTGTCAATGAGGTGGCTTTCGTAAGGACGTTGTTTTTCTATGTTTTTCCGGCCATAAATAGAAAACAAGATGGGTTCTGCTATACCAATCGCGGTTTCCTTGTCTTTGAGAAGCAGTTGTTTATTGTCAACCACGTTATGAACCAATGAGTCGCTCAAAGCTTCTTTTAAGACTTGTTGGGCATACGTTCTTCCTAAGATGTGCCGGTGATTGGTTTGACTACAGGCAGCCAAGGCTAAGAAAGGTATCAGGTAAATGTATCGGATTGGCATTTTTGTCTTTTTCGGAAAGTTACAGTTTTCTTAAAATGAAAATAGTATCTTTTCCCAAGCAAAAACTACCGATTATGAAACGAATCTGCTTAGGATTATTCCTCTTGCTTTGCGAAACAATGGCCTTCGGGCAAACCATTCAACGCATTACGCTGGAAATGCAGCAAGACAATGAACCACCTACCATCCCAGGGCCAGCTTTGTATAGGATTGATTTTCAGAAGTCTGCTACCGGAGATTTTGTGGCCACCCATTATTTTGAAAACCGAAAAAAGAAAAAGCTAACTACACAGGTTGTATTGGAAAAAGACCGGGTTGCAACGGTATTTCAATGGATACAGCAAAACCAGAAAGAGTTTCCACTGTCAGCAATGAACATTACTCGCGCTGAACTGTTGGAGCGGTCAAAAAGCCAAGACCTTCATTTTGAGATTCCGAACGATTTGCTGCTCCGGGTGGATTCGTTTGCGTTTTGTCAGGATTATCGAACCAGAGTTCGGATGGCGACGGGTGGAAGTTGGTTGAAATACGCACTGATGGATGATTTGGGTAAGGAAGTTTCTTTTGAAATCGAAGAATCTACTATTGAAACTAAAAATTTTAATCTGCAGCATTATCTTTTTGGCTATTTCTTACTGAATGGAAAAGTGCCTGCTGCATTCTCTAACTTGGATCTGTTTTTAAAATCGGTCACATTGGATGTGTTGATGGATTATTTTCGAATACTAGAGTGTGAAGGGTATTATTATAAGGAATTCAGAGAGAAGCATCCCAAGCGAACTGCCGCAGAGAATAATACAAAAGCTGGCTGGAATTTTGTTGAATACATGAAGCAACGAAAATAAACCCTAATACCTAACTTTCAGAAGAGACCCATTTGCCTGCCCAAACTACGGCGTGGATGCAGCAATATAAAGTAAAGCTACTTCTATGAAGCTCATCAAAATGATGTTCTGGATTTCGTTATGTTGTATTCTGTTCGGATGTGAATCAGAGAAGAAGTTTAGCAACAAAGATTTTTATAATCTGAAACAGGGCGACACACTTGAACTTTATTACTCTATCAATTCCTGTTGCTATTCCTGTATTGAAAACAAAGACAAACTTAGTCATGTGGATTTATTGGGTAGTAAAGTAGTAACCACTTCTCCTACTACATGTGATGGCTGTAATCATGTTGAAGCATTTATTTTTAAAGCAGTGACAAAAGGAGTGGATACTATATACCTTATAAGACCAATGGCAACCCAACCGTGTGATAGTTCAAACCAAGTGGAAATGTATATTGTTGATGTTCAGTGATCGTTAAGATTATGTAAATGTATGATTGATTATATCTTTTGCAGAACCAAGAGCAAACAATAGTATCCCACCAAAAGCAAAAACCGCCTCGATTGTGAGGCGGTTTTCTATGCAGTGCGTATTATCAATCAGATCAGACGTTTTTCAGAACATCGCTTACACGGGCAGCCGCGTCTTTCAACTGAACGGCCGAGAATACTTTCAGGCCCGACTCGTCGATGATCTTGGCACCTTCTTCGGCGTTGGTTCCTTGCAGACGGACAATGATCGGAACCTTGATGTCACCGATTTTCTTGTACGCTTCTACCACACCGTTGGCAACCCGGTCGCAACGGACGATGCCACCGAAAATATTGATCAGGATGGCTTTTACGTTCGGATCTTTCAGGATGATGCGGAAACCGGCTTCCACGGTTTGGGCATTGGCTCCGCCGCCTACGTCCAGGAAGTTGGCAGGCTCACCACCGGATAGCTTGATGATGTCCATGGTAGCCATTGCCAAACCGGCGCCGTTTACCATGCAACCCACGTTGCCGTCCAGTTTCACATAGTTCAGGCCCGACTGGCTTGCTTCGATTTCCAGCGGATCCTCTTCGTTCAGGTCGCGCAGGTCGGCGTAGTTGGTGTGGCGGTACAGGGCGTTATCGTCCAGGTTTACCTTGGCATCCACGGCCAGAATCTTATTGTCGGATGTTTTCAGTACCGGATTGATCTCAAACATCGAAGAGTCGGTTTCTACATACGCCTTGTACAAAGCCGTAATGAATTTAACCATTTCTTTGAAGGATTCGCCTTCCAGACCCAGACCGAAAGCCACCTTGCGGGCCTGGAACGGTTGTAGGCCAATTACCGGATCAATCCACTCCTTCACGATTTTGTCCGGATGATGTTCGGCTACTTCTTCAATATCCATTCCACCTTCGGTGCTGGCCATGATCACGTTGCAGGATTTGCCACGGTCGAGCAGGATACTCAGGTAAAACTCCTTGGGATCGGACGGACCCGGATAGTAAACGTCCTGGGCAATCAGCACCTTGTGTACTTTCTTGCCTTCCGGGCCGGTCTGGTGAGTGACCAGCTGCATTCCCAGGATATTTTTGGCCTTTTCACGTACTTCTTCAAAATTCTTGGCTACTTTCACTCCGCCTCCCTTTCCACGTCCACCAGCGTGGATCTGAGCTTTTACGACGTAGAAATTGGTGCCGGTTGAGGCGTGTAGCTGGCGGGCTGCTTCTACGGCTTCGTCAGGTGTGCTGACAACGATGCCTTCCTGCACGCGGACACCGTAACTCTTTAGAATGTCTTTACCTTGATATTCGTGGATGTTCATAAGTGAAAAGCCCCCCGACCCCCGGAGGGGGAGTTTTTATAATTTGAAAAGATACTATTTGAATTCCCCCTTTGGGGACTAGGGGGCTATTGGTTGCGAATCTAAACAATAATCGTTTACAAAGAAAAGCGAAGTTTTATTTTTCGGGTTTTTCTCGGAAAACGGTTGTTGCGGACGGGTTTTCTTTTGTGGAGGAGTTTGTTTACCTTTTGGAGCCCTGCCGGACTAACTCACAGGAATGGGCAAAAAACAGGGGTGAAGTTTGGGCTTTTGGCAGGATACTGTTTTACGGGCGGCAAGCCGGTTTGTTAGCAGACGCAGTGATTTTATCGAAGTTTTCTTAATCTACAATCCTTTTTCTCACCATTAAACATTACTAAGCCATGAGTACAAATTCCCCGTCCGTAAGCCCTCAGGTCGAAAAAGTGACCGAAATGGTTCACCAATACGCCGAATCTGTCGGATTGACTCGCGAACAGGTATACAACACCGAAAAAAGAAGCTGGCGCTGGCGCATCGGATCGGCCCACATTGATGTATTTATCCAGACAATTACTTTCCAAAACGGTAGCACACGCGATTACCTGCGGATTTTCTCGGCGCTGATGCAGGTACCGGCCAACGACCTGCTGAAGTTTTACCGCCACCTGCTGGAGCTGAACGATACCAAACTGGGTGTAAAACTGACCATCATGCCCAATAGCAACTGGGTCTATGCCACTTACGAACGCGACATTCGCGGCATTGACTACCACGAACTGGCTACCTGCATCGCCGACATGGAATACTGGGCCGACCTGCTCGATGACGAACTGAAAAACGCCTTCCCGAACTGGACCAACTGATTAGCAAAGCCGGCTTTGGCCGAATCTGCCAAAACACCACTCCGCCAGGGGTGGTGTTTTTTTATGTGTCCGATTGTCCTAATTTTACCGCCGGTTTCAGTCTTTTCAACTTTGATGTTTTGTATGAAATTCTTGCTTGCGTTCATTTCAGTCTTCGGACTGCTTTCGTATACCGGCACCGCGCAGTCGCCTGCGGTGCAAAAACTGACCAAGGCCGACCTGGCCAGTCGGAAAATTACCTGCAAAGGCGAGCCGCAGCAGATATTGGGCTGGAAAGACAAGAACGGTGAAAACCTGATCGTGCTCACCGAAACCAAGGAACTATGGGATTCGAAAGAAGAAAACCGCAGCAAAGAGTTGTATGCCTTGCATTACATCCAGCAAGCCGGAGCCTGGAAGCTGTCGCGCCAGATCTACGATTTTGTCAAAAATTGTCCGTTTGATGTCATGCTCAACTTTGTGCCCAACTCGCTGACGGTAACCGACCAGGATAAGGACGGCCTGGGCGAAGTGACGTTTCTGTACACCCTCGGCTGCCGCAGCGATGTGAGCCCCGACGACCTGAAACTGATGCTGCTCGAAAACGGCCAGAAATACGCCATTCGCGGCAATACGATACTGATGGTCAACGGACAAATAAGCGACGACTACAATTTCACAAAGCCTGTAAAAACATTCGATCCGGCCTTTGCAAAAGCTCCTGCCGCATTGAAGGAATATGCCAGCCAGCAATGGGAAAAGTTTAAAATCGTGAAAATGGGCGAGTAGTCGGAACCGCTGATCAGACCTTATTTTGGGGATTCACTGGAGTAGAGGTTTATCCAATCCACCCAACCTGTTTCAATCCGTCTTCCGGAATAGTATCTTTTACAAACCAAAAACCGCTGAGCAGTGAAATCATCCCGCTTTTTTGCCTACCTGCAACTGATGCGCCCCGCCAACATCGTCACTGCCATGGCGGATATTCTGGCGGGGGTGGCTGTCGTTTCTTGGAGCATACTTTTATTTAGCGAAATTTTCAACGGCAGTGCTATCGAAGGATTTCGTATTCAAGGCTTACCATCTTTTTTGCATCCATTTGCTCAACAAGTTTTCAAGTATGCTTTTCAGTTATCATTTATAATAGAGACAGGTGGAAGGCACTTAAGTTTGCTTTTGTTGGCAACCATTGGCTTATATGGTGGGGGTGTTGTTTTTAACGACGTTTTTGATGCTAAACTAGATGCAGTAGAACGCCCGGAACGCCCCATTCCCAGTGGACGGGCAACTTTGCAAGGGGCAACTATCTTGGGTGGGGTTTTACTATTGGCTGGGATACTATTTGCCTTTCTGGTTTCTACTTTAAGCGGAATAGTTGCCATTTTGATTGCTTTCTTTGCGCTGCTATATAATAAGATAGGCAAGCACCAATCGTGGGGGCCACTGAACATGGGATTGTGTCGGGGATTAAATTTGTTTTTGGGAACCACTATTATGGATGCTCTTACAGCAGAACAAATTTCTAATGTTGGTATTGCTGTTGCTGATATGGGAATACTTCCTTTTGGCTTTATCTTAGTACCACTCATTCCCATCCTGTACATCGCAGCCATTACATCTGTGAGCAGGGGAGAAGTACACGGTGGTAGCAAAAAGTCGTTTTACCTGCCGTTTGCGTTGTACGGAGTGGTGGTTTTGGCTATTCTGGCGATACTATTTTGGACCACTACACCCGTCTGGCAAAGTCTACCGTTTTGGGCATTTTTCTGTTACCTCATTTTTCCGCCACTCATCCGGGCGTATCGTGATCCGCAGCCGCGCAACATTGGGATGGCGGTAAAGGCGGGCGTCATTGCCCTGATTGCCATGGATGCAGCCATTGCGGCGGCTTTTGCGGGTATCCTTTACGGGCTGATCGTGCTGGCGTTGCTACCGCTGTCCCGTTTTCTAGCCAAGTCCTTTGCGGTTACCTAGAAGGGCATGGTTTTTTGTTGGCCTTATCCAACCGGTTACCAATAAACCATACCTATGAAAAAGAACTTTTTTGTAAAGGAATATCCGCTGGCCATGAGTGCCGACAATGTGCTGAACACCCGCACGACTTCCCTGTCTACAGTTGAAATTGATTTTGAACAGCTGGAGCAGCAATTGCCGGCTGGTGCCAGAATCAAAACCGAAACCGTGCAAACAACCATTGAAGCTGACCGGTTTGTCGTTTTTGGCGAATATACCGTAGCCGAACCGCTTCTTTCCGATCCGGTGGCCGCCGCTGAATCGACTGAGTTGAAAGATGTGCTCGGCGAAGATGCGCTACTGCCTTCCGTCAATTAATCGGCAGGTATATCCCTGAAGCAGCCTCGCCTCATTCGGATCCATCCGAATGAGGCGAGGCTGCTTTGCATTAGGCAAAATTGGGTTAACTGAAACATGGAGTATTTTAGGAAAAAATAGAATCATTCTTTTAAAACTTACCACAAATTCTCTATTTTGCGCCGCTAGTTTGCAAACGGGGGCAGTATCCGGCTTTTTTACTTGGAGAATATAGTAGTTGTAGCGAGATTGCTTTGGCAATCAGTACATTAACCGGAAGAATAGCGCTATGATTACCTGGGAAGACTTTGAGAAAATAGACCTTCGGGTCGGAACCGTACGGGAAGTGCGCGATTTTCCGAAAGCCCGCAATCCGGCGTATCAGCTGATCATTGATTTTGGCGAACTGGGCATCCGGAAAAGTTCGGCGCAGATTACCCGATTGTATTCAAAAGAGGATCTTGTGGGCAAGCAGGTGATTGCCGTGGTTAACTTTCCACCCAAACAGATTGCTGATTTCATGTCGGAATGCCTGGTGCTGGGTGTGATGGGCGATCACAAGGAAGTGACGTTGTTGCAACCCGAACGTCCGGTGCCGAATGGATTGCGTATCGGCTGAAACTATCAGTTTTGAATTTTGAATAATGAATGATAGAATGTCGGCGCATAGCTGTAAAGATACTATTCTCACCTGTGAACGGTAGGCCAACAAAGTCATAGTCAAGATCATTCAATCATTTGCCCAATCAATCATTCTAATATTGTCTTTTATAACCAACTCAATCAAACGTCCTGCTTCATGAATAGTATTGTTTACTTAGTTCCTCTTCTGGGTCTCGTTGGACTTCTTTTTACTTTCATCCGTTCCGCTTGGGTGACCAAGCAGGATGCGGGTGATGCACGCATGACCGAAATTGCCGGGTACATCGCCGAAGGTGCCATGGCTTTCCTGCGTGCCGAATGGCGGATCCTGACCATTTTTGCGGTCATTGCTTCCGTGGGCCTGGGTGCGCTGGGTGCTTCCAGCGACAAATCAAGCCCTATCATCGTGGCAGCTTTCCTGATCGGGGCGTTCCTGTCGGCTCTGGCGGGTTATATTGGTATGCGCATTGCAACCAAAGCCAACGTACGGACGGCCCAGGCAGCACGTACCAGCCTGTCCAAAGCCTTGGCGGTTTCGTTTGCCGGTGGTTCGGTCATGGGCATGGGCGTAGCCGGATTGGCCGTGTTGGGTCTGAGTTCGTTGTTCATCTTGTTTGCGATTATTTTCGGTGGGGTTGATGCCAATGGCACCATGAATGCCGCCAACATGGAAATTGCCCTGGAAGTACTGACGGGCTTTTCGCTGGGTGCCGAAAGTATCGCCTTGTTTGCCCGTGTGGGCGGTGGCATTTACACTAAGGCAGCCGACGTCGGCGCTGACCTGGTGGGCAAAGTGGAAGCGGGTATTCCCGAAGATGACCCGCGTAACCCGGCTACCATTGCCGACAACGTGGGTGATAACGTGGGTGACGTGGCCGGTATGGGTGCCGATTTGTTTGGATCATATGTGGCTACCGTATTGTCGACTATGGTACTGGGCCGTGAAATTGTCGCCAATGATAACTTTGGCGGCATGTCGCCTATTCTGTTGCCGATGCTGATTGCCGGTATCGGAATTATATTCTCCATTATCGGTACGTTCTTTGTTCGGGTGTCTGATGGTTCGGCCAGTACGAGTTCCGTACAAAATGCATTGAACCTGGGCAACTGGGGTTCGATTGTGCTGACAGCCATTGCTTCCTACTTCCTGATCACCTGGCTATTGCCTGCCAATCTGGAACTGCGTGGCTATCAGTTTACTTCGATGGGCGTGTTTGGCGCAGTAATCGTTGGTCTGGTGGTGGGTACGCTGATGAGTATGATTACTGAGTACTATACAGCCATGGGCAAGCGTCCGGTGAAATCCATCATTCAGCAGTCTTCTACGGGCCACGCGACCAACATCATTGGTGGTCTGGCCGTCGGTATGGAATCGACTACTTTGCCCATGATTGTACTGGCTGCCGGTATCTGGGGTTCGTACGAACTGGCCGGCTTGTACGGGGTTGCGATTGCCGCCGCCGGTATGATGGCGACCACCGCGATGCAGCTGGCGATTGACGCCTTCGGTCCGATTGCCGATAACGCGGGTGGTATTGCCGAAATGAGCGAATTGCCCAAGGAAGTACGTGAAAAAACCGATATTCTGGATGCCGTAGGTAATACCACCGCCGCTACCGGAAAAGGATTTGCCATTGCCTCTGCCGCGTTAACCTCGCTGGCATTGTTTGCCGCGTTTGTGGGTATTGCGGGCATTTCCGGCATTGACATTTACAAAGCCGATGTGTTGGCCTGTTTGTTTGTGGGTGGCATGATTCCGTTCATCTTCTCGTCGCTGGCCATCCGTGCGGTAGGGCAGGCGGCCATGGCGATGGTAGAAGAAGTTCGCCGTCAGTTCCGCGAAATTCCGGGTATCATGGAAGGCAAAGCCAAACCCGAATACGACAAATGCGTTGCCATCTCCACACAAGCTTCCATCCAGAAAATGGTGGCCCCGGGAGCCATCGCCCTGATTTCACCGCTTATCATCGGCTTTATATTCGGGCCTGAAGCCTTGGGTGGTTTCCTGGCCGGTGCAACGGTGAGCGGCGTGTTGATGGGTATGTTCCAGAACAACGCCGGCGGCGCGTGGGACAATGCCAAGAAATCATTCGAAAAAGGGGCGGAGATTATTGTAAACGGCAAAAAGGAGATTTTCTACAAGAAGTCAGAGCCGCACAAGGCTTCGGTGACAGGTGATACCGTAGGCGATCCGTTCAAGGATACTTCGGGCCCATCGATGAACATTCTGATCAAACTGATGTCGATTGTGGCACTGGTAATTGCACCATATATTGCCGTTGACAATCAATCGGAGGCGCATAAACCCAAGCCTGAAGTGAAAAAAGAAACGGTAGTTTCGTTGAAGAAATAAATCAGTCATTGGATCAAATGAAAAACCCCGGTAGTGATGCCGGGGTTTTTCATTTTTCAATCCTACTATTTTTACGCGGACTGAACAGCATTCAGCTGTGCGTTGAGTGTGATGGGTACATTCAATACTTTCGACACCGGGCAGTTGGCCTTGGCGTTGTTGGCAATTTGCTGAAACTTCTCATTGTCGATTCCAGGCACCGTTCCGGTCAGATCCAGGTGAATGCCTTTGATCACATAGCCTCCATTTTCGAACTGTAAATCCAGCGTTGCTTCGGTAGCCAGTTCGTCAGGCGTAAAGCCTTCGCCGTTCAGCATGGCGCCGGTGGCCATGGTAAAGCAACCCGCATGAGCCGCCGCAATGAGTTCTTCGGGGTTGGTTCCTTTGGTGCCGTCTTCTCCAAAACGCGTATTGAATGAATACATTTGCTGGGAGAGAACGCCGCTTTGGGTGGTCAATGAGCCTTCGCCTTCTTTGAGAGTGCCGTTCCATACGGCGGAAGCAGTTCTTTTCATAAAAATCTGTGTTAAAGGTGAAAAATGGATGAGGATAGCATGGAATGCCAAAAAGTATACTAATGAACACCAATATTCTGGAAAAGGTTACTTTTTTACATTATTTTTATGTGAAGCCTCTTTCGCAAAGAAGACTTTTGTGCGAGCAAAATAGTATGTTTCAAAACTGAAAAACCTCCGGTTTGAAAAAAATCTTCAAAGTAACCTGCACCGTATTTTTAGCTGTTGTTGTTTTGCTTCTCTTGTATACCAACTTTCGGTTGGGTTATGCACCTGATTACCAAACGTCTGCCCACGGCGCCTGGAATACAGATGTCGTCGATCAGCTGCATTTTCTCAAACAGGAATTGCACGACAACCGGGCAGGGGAGAAGATGCAGCAACTGTATCCGGAAGGCTTCCTGTTCATTCATGCCTTGTATGCCCTGACCTGGTACGACGTTGCCAAAACTCTCAAGCCGGATTCGCCACCGTACAAAGAAGCATTGCAGGAAATGGATTGGGTACTCCGCCGGATTCAGTCAACGGAAGGAACGGCCATTTTTGACCCATCCCTCGAAATTGAATACGGCGCCTTTTATACCGGCTGGACTAATCTGGTGCTAGGCCGGAAACTCTTGTTGCTGCCACCCGAGAAACGAAATTCGGTTGATATTCAGAGGTTTCAGTTGCGGTGCGTCAACATCGCCGAGTTTATTGCCGACAGTGGAACTCCCTTCGCGTCTTCATACGGCAATGCTGCCTGGCCCGCCGACATGGTCATGTGCCTGACTTCCCTGGCCATGCACGACCGGTTGTTTGCGCCGCGTTACCAGAAAATAGTATCCCGCTGGCTGGTAAAAGTCCGGCAGCGCCTGGATACGGCGACATGTCTGATTCCACATTACGTAGATGCCCCGAAGGGCTATGCTTTGGACGGAGCCCGCGGCTCTTCCCAAAGCCTGATGCAGTGTTTCCTGCCGGAAATAGATTCGGCATTTGCCAGCGAACAGTTTGCCCATTACCGGAAATGGTTTCTGGATAACCGGTTGGGCTTGCCCGGCATTCGCGAATATCCCCACGGCAACTTTGGCATTGGCGATGTGGATTCGGGGCCGGTCATCTGGGGCATTGGAGGGGCTGCTTCGATTGTCGGCCAACGAGCCCTGGCAATTCACGGCGACGCAGAAACGGCCATCGGTCTGCGAAACAGCATCGAAGGCTTTGGTATTGGACTGACCTGGAACGGCCGGAAACGGTATTTATTTGGTGTACTGCCCATGGCCGACGCATTCATTGCCTGGGCCAATGCCGCACCACTCACGAACGAGCCGATGTTACCAGGCTGGAGACGTTATTTTTTGGTCTACTCAACCCTCGTTGCCTTGGCAATTTACGGGCTCCTGTACTGGATGTGGCGACGGAAAGGAGTTTGAAAATAGTATCTTCTAAAAATAAAAAACCATGCTTTCCAAAGCATGGTTTTTTATTTTACTCCACTCCACGGGAGGGGCTAGGGTAGGCCCTTTATCCTTTAAACAACTCCGGCACCAGAATGCGGTCGAGGAAGCACATAGCGATCAGTACCAGAATCGAGTGTTTGTAGTCAAACTGACCCGAATTGCGGGCATTGATGTATTCCGGATCGTAGGTGACATAGTTGAGCAGCATCCGGCGGATTTCCGGCAGCTTGCCTTTCAACGCCTGGGCGTTATCGATGATACCTGCGTCGTTTGGTCCGGCCAGGCTCAGGAACACATCCAGGAACTGTTCGAAGTTTTGAAAACTGGCAGGAATCTGATCAAACTGCTCGATCTTCTCAAGCATTTGTGCGGTGACCGAATCGGTGGCTGCCAGCGTCTGCCCATTGAAGACAAAGCCTTCTTCGCCTACAATATCGGCCGTTTCGCGGCTGAACTCATCGACAACCACCTTGCGTTCTGCCGACAAACCAAATGATACTTCCGATTTGTTGTCTTGCCGGATTTCGTCACGCTTCACCAACCGAATCGTATCGGCTCCTTCGCCAAAACCGGCCTTGAAGCATTTGTTGTAATAATTCAGTGTATCCGGCTTGCCAATGAAGCTTTCGAGCCAGTCGAACATCCGGCCGCCTTTGCCAAACGGGAAGAACTCAAACGTAGTAATGCCCGTCAGGTTACGGTCCTTGATGGTTTTGGCAGCCAGCTTGCCTGAATAGAAGAGAATAGTGCCACAAATAAATGTCGGAATCGCGAAAATGGCCCGCGCTTCGGCTTTGTTCACATACGGCGAACCGGACTGAGCCAGTGACTTGTAGAACTTGTCAAAGTCATCGCCACGCAGACGATCCAGAATCGTATTCAGGTAATACGGCGAAACCTCCGGCTTGTTGCGCATTTCTTCAATGCCCATCACCTTCATGTTGGTAATGCCCGCTGTGGCAAAGTAATAGATGGCTTCGCGTACCTGAGAGGATTTCAGCGTCACTTCTGCCAGCTTGCCTGCTGATAACCGTAACGAACTTTGCTTCACTAATCGGGGTGCATAGCTACCGTCGGCACCTTTTTCGCGGGCTACCAGCAGTACGTTACAGGTACTGCCACCCACATCGGCACCAATCATCATGTTGTCGCCATAGAATGCTAGTCCGCCTTTGCTCAGCGCATAATTACAAACTGCTTCGGCCTCCGTCAGGGGCTGCTCCAGGTTGGAAGCTGGTACATTGCGTATCGGAGCGATCTGGGCAATGTTGCCATACATGGTGTTGTACAAACGTTGGTCTTTCTTGGATAAGGCTCCCGGATACGACCAACGCATCACCGATGGCGAATACTGGTTTTCGTAAAGCTCGGCGCACATTTTCATCCACAACGTCTTCAGGAAGCCTTCCTTGCGGTGCATGCCCGCGTCGTCGTTTTCCCACTTCAGGCTGTAATACAGTTCGCCGGCGTTGGTGCGCATGAACGATTTTTCCATGGACAGCACCCGGATGTTGGGCTCGAAAATCGGTACGCCACCCGAAATCTCAATCGTTTCCTTTCCTGGAACCACACTAAGCCGGTTGTGTTGCTGCACCCACGTTTTGAGCTGACCGTTGATGATGCTTTCGTTCTGGAAGAAGTACATCTCGTGCAGCGAGGCAAATTTGCTGTCGCCGTTGAACGCCTCAGCACCCATCAGGAACACGCGACGATTCTTGAAGGTAAACGGTTTTACCACACCATCGGTGGAGTAACTCAGGCAGGAGTTGTTGGAACCAAAGTCAATGCCAATGGTGGCGCGGCGGTTACGGATGTATTCCGGCGTATGCGTGCCCGACAGGTCTTTGAAGTTTTCGGTGGCATTTTTGGTCATCAGGTACCCGATTACCTGGTCGGTGCCACCGATGTTTTTCCGGATTTCCAAGCCTGCCAACGGTTGGTTAAACCGGTAGACTTCGTATTTGTGCAGGTCGCCCGATTTGCCAATCGGATAGTAGATCAGCTTGTCACCTTCGAGGCGTTTTTCGGGCAATCCGTTGTCGTGAACAAACTTAAACTCATCAGCTGACACGCCTTCGCCATATACAAACTGCTTTTTGTCGTTGGTGACAATCTTCCAGGGGTTTTCCCAGCGTTTGAAAAACGGTACAATCTTGATGGAAGTGTCATTGGCTGGTACCTCGTTGTAGAGGTAATAATTCTGCCAGTGCTCCGAAATGAAGTTAGGCCACAGGATCACATGACGACCCGTATCCATGGGTTCAATCTTGTATTCCCGCTCAATGGGAGTCATGTGCTTGTCGCCCACGTATAACCGCAAACGTACCTTCAGACGGTACTCGTTGGGTTTCAGTTCCGCGTAAATCTGGTGAAAATCTTTCTTGCCTTGCAGCAAATCGGCCAGGTTGTTCTGAAACAACAAAATAGCGGCTTTGCTCAGCGGTAGCGGGAAGTACAGATCTTCGTTGCGGCTCAAATCTCGCACTTTCAGGTAATGCACTGCTGCATTGTCGAGGGGCTGGGTTTCGTCTTCTGTAAAAAATTGCGAAACTGTCTCGGATTCCAATAAGAGTGATTTCGGGTCAATCTCTACCGCCCCGCCCGGATCGTTGAGGTAGAAGATGCCATTAAGGAAGTAATAGCCTGATTTGACGGCAAATAACTCCTGGTACGGCACGGCAAAGTTAAGCTCCCCATCCAGCGTACCGCTTTCTTCAATGTTAGGTGCCTTTGCTTTGATTTCCTGGGCAAACTTTTCGGCAAATTCCCGTAAGCCCAGCAGCGACAACGCCACCTTGCCGGCGCGGTTCTGGTTGATTTTTTGTTCAAACGATGGAATACGGGCCGCAATCGTTTTTACCAATAAAAAGAGCTTTTTCAGGTCGTCAGCACCGAGGTTGCCATACACCAGCGGGTCGTCAAATTTTCCGTTGCGGTACCAGCCAATGTCGCCGGCGTCGGGAAGGTTGGTATACGAAGCCGCCGGAAACACTAGCGAATACGGCGATGTACCACCAATGAGCTTGCCATTGTAATACACCAATTGAACCGCAGGCTTGGCATTCGGATCGTTACGCGACAGCGCATCCGGCTCGGTCCACAGGTCGGTGTCGTCAAACAGCATCCGTCCCAATGAGGTCGGAATCGAGTACAGATCGTTGATATTCTGCACATCCAGTGTGAGGGGAGGGGCTATCTTGATGCGGTTCGGGAACAAAGCCAAGCAGGCAATCAACCCTTTCCACTCGGCAATCAGCGAGTTGTAAAACTTGATCAGGCCGGTGGTTTTGATGTTGGGATCTTCCTGGGTGTATTTGAGAGCAAAGCCGAAGAGCCGGGCACGGGCCCAGGGCGTAGGTACCCCCGAAATCATGGTGTTCAGCGTAACCGCGTCTATTTCCTGCGTAGCTACGTCACCGGTCTGAATGCCCTGAATGTAAGGCTTTTGCTGGTCAAATTTGTTCCACTTTCCGCGGTCTCCGTTGCGTACTTGCGAGCTTTGTATTAATAAGGACTTGGGCATATTTTTAATTCAGAATTATGAATTTAGAATTCAGAATGAGGTTTTGATGTTTTGGGAGATACTATTTTATAAATTAAATGTAATCGGCATTGTATAACGAACGGGAACGGGTCTTCCATATTGTAAGCCGGGCTGCCAGGCGGGCATTTCAGATATAACACAGATGGCTTCTTCTAATTTAAAGCCTATTTTGGGACCCTGAGTTTTAACATCTTTAATAGAGCCATCGGCTTGGATAACAAATTCAACCCAAACTTTTCCTGTATTTTTAAATCGTTTGTCTATTTTGGGATACCGGATATTTTGATTCAAATATATTTTAAGAGCGGCCATACCACCCGGAAATTCCGGCAATTGTTCGCGGTAGGTGTGGTATGTGTATTCCTTATCACCATAATTAATACCTTTGACCAATAGGCCATTCTTGTACGTTTCTTTAAGGGTCATACGATTTTGCTCATTGTATTCGATTAGTTCACCAGTCCCATTGGTCAGGGTTTGTACTCCGGTCGAGTCCCAGAAGTGATACACCATGTACTTCGGACTACCCCGTCTTTCCCATTCGCCTTCCTCTTTTTTCTGTCCATTGGGGTACCAACTCTCATATTTACCTTCAGGCACAGATCCACGTACTATTTTTCTCTCTGAACGTTGCCCATTAGGGTAGTAACTAATTACTTCACCGTTAGCGGTTCCATCCAGATAATGAGAAATTCTTTTAAGATTTCCATTTTTGTAATATGTGCGTAGTTCTCCTTCTATGTTTCCCTTTCTACCAATAGTCCCTACTCTATAAAATTCAGCTTTGTCAACAGAATCCGTTTTTACTTCATTTTTGTCCAGATACTCTTTGAAAGGTTTTTGTCCAAATCCTGTTAAATGAATAAATAAGAACAGAATATTTAAGGTGGAAATCTTCATTTTACTGTACTAAGCCCTTGAGAATGGTGTTGATAAAGAAGGTTTTGGAATGAGAAACTATACTATTTTTCAATACGTCCGCTCCATGATCACCGCATCCGGATCGTTGACGGTTGCTTCTTCGGTGGGAGAGAGTTCCATATCCTGAATAAGCTTTTCTTTGGATGGACGTACCATGAGAAATAACGCAATAATTAACCCGGAGATGATCAGGAAAAAATACTCGCCGGTCAGGTAAAAGGCAATGATTCCAAACAGCGAAGGCGCCTCCAGTACCGCATACCGCACAATCATGGCCGAGCCATAGGCCGATATTTTTTTGCTGAGACTGGCGTGCTGTCTGGCTTTGTTCAGCATCAGCCTGAAAATCTGAAAACTGGCAAAAATACCGACAGCGGCCAACACCGGCACCACATACACAAACATCTGCCGGAGTTCCGGATTGGTATCTACGGCCTGCGCAGGCCGTAGATACAGTGTAACGCCTGCAAACAGCAACTGACCCATGATCAGTGCCAGATGAATGATGGTTTGTGTTTGAAAATATTGTTTGGATGTGGTCTTTTGAACGGTAGCCATGGGATAGAGGGGTTTTAGGTGGCTGGGAAGATACTATTTTTTCGATAATTCTACCAGATAGGCTCTGACAGGATTGCCCGAAAAGGTTTGGACAATGGTTCCGTTTTCCTGCAGCACTTTGTAAAATAACCTCTCCATCGGTTCCTTGATCTGTATTTCGTTGCCTTGTGGGTTTGTTAGTGGATATGAGTTAAATTGCCGCTTGTTCTTGCTCGCAAACCATCATTAACTTTCAGTTGAATGCCATCCTTTTTTCTTGTGGAAAGCAAGGTGTTAGATAGCTTCCATCAGATGCTCAAACAGATGCTCAAAAAATCCTGACCAAAGAGCAAAAGCTATGGTTCCATTCATGAATTGATCAAAAGTTATCCGTGCCTGCCTTCACGAAACCCACTTGCTAATGGACATTCTTGTTCAATACCTGGATTACCGAAAGTCCTGTCTGACGCATAAGGACCAAATCCAGCAGTTTTGCGATGGGCACAATCACATTGTAAAACTTCATCTGACTGGATGGAATGATTGCATTTTTCATCAGTTTTCCCGAAACAATCCATCCGGCCATGCCTAACGCATTGAAGTATTGCTGCTTTACCAGCTTCCAGCTGTTGCCGCTGGATTGGTACAACGTTTTTGCTGTATAACGGCGGTAGTGTTCCAGATTTTCATCAAAGTTGTTGTAAAGCCATTGGTAGGCAGGTACCAGGATAATCAGTGTCCCTCCTGGTTTCAGTAATTTCCGGCAGTTTTGGATTGCACGGGTATCTTCTTTGATGTGTTCAATCACATTCAAAGCAAAGATGGTGTCGAACGTTCCGAATAGATCAATGTATTTTGTGTCGAAGTCGTCCTCTACCAGGTTTAGTTGGATGACTTCATTGAGGTTAGGGAAATGGCTGAACTTGGAATGCAATATCTGGCAGTAGTTGGTACGTATGTCACTTACGGTTAAATCAGCCTTGTCTTCGAGAAAAAATTGCGATATGTTGCCAATACCACTGCCTATTTCCAGAATCCGGCCTTGGCAGAAGGGTTGTATGGTTTGATACATCCATTGATTAAATTTATCCGCATTGGCTACAGACTCCAGAGTCTCAAGACCCTCCTGCTTAATTTCTTTATAAGCAAATTCATACATATTGTGTATTTGTATTAGTTTAATAATTACTCTTAAAATCCATACAGCTTCACCAGTGCGTCATACATGCGTTTGATGAGCTTTTCGCTTTTGTTGGCAAAGGCGCCGTCGGTGGTATCTTTGACAAACGTTTCCTTGAAGCGGTCAAACGGGCTGGTCAGGAAGTTGACGCTGAAGTTGTGACGCTGGTACTCGCTGGTTTTGGAGAAAAGCTTGTTGAATTCAAACCGGCGCAGGTCGCGGGTGGTGGTGGCACCGAACATTTCCGGATTGAACATCAGCCGCTCACCCCCGCCGGCCGACCGCCATACCTGCCGTAGCCAGCCGTCGCGCAGTTCGTCGTTGGAAATGCGAAAGTGATACAGGCCCAGGTACTTCAGGATGGCGTCGAGTTCCACTTTGGTGATGTCTTCGTAGCCGGTGATGTTTTTCAGATCGCCGCGCTGGGCAGAAGCGAAAAAGTCGGTGTTGTCAAGTCCGATCAGGAAAGAGAAAGCAGTAAATAATGTAAATTTCTTCAGGAAAATATTCGCTGATTCACTTTCGGGAAGGAAATCTTTGAAATCCAGTCTCTGCGTGTCGTCAATGGAGCGGAAGTAGTACTGCACGCCACTGGCCTTGTCGTCTTTGATTTTTTGCAAATCGGCATCCGGGTTTTTGAAGAAATCATAGGCGGCGAAGGCGCAGAACAATTCGATGTAATGCGAATCGTTGCGCTGGCGGTTGCCACCCGTAATGGTATCGGTTTCGGCCTGTGGTGTGGTAAAGTCGTTGGTAGGTGTACCCAGCATGTAAAACTTCTGATACGTGCGGCGCACACTCAGGTCGTCTTCGTAAAACATCATGGCCGCCTGCGAGTTCATCGAAAAGTTTTTCGAGTCGGCTACCACTTTCTGCATTTCGCGTGAATTCTGGGTAGGCGAAATGAACGAGAAGTAGCTGGTCAGCAAGGTGGCGCCTACAAACAGCTTGTCCAGCGTCTTGCCCTGGTGGCGTTTGCGAACGGCCGTATCCAGCGCGGCAGGCATGACCGGAATCGACGACGCTCCCGTGCCGCCAAATACCGATCCCATGATAAACAGCTTCACACTTCCGGCGGTATTGGCATTGTACAGTTCATCAATGAATGCCGACATATTTCCGCCCGGATTTTTATTCACCTCGTCAATAATGGCATGGTACATCAGCATCGAGCCCAGGTGGGTTTGTGCCCGGTAGCCGTGCTTAAGATCGAATGCCTGCACATTGTCGGTAAAGAGCAGATTTGCCAGATCACGTTCGGTTTCGGTAGCGTAGCTGGTCTTGGCTATGCGCTGAAAACTGCTGGTTTCGGTGCGGGAGTAATCAGGTGAAAACTTATAAAAGTTAATCTTTGCGGAGAAGAAGGTATCGGCGTGAGGTGTTTGTGTCTTGTTTTCGCCTTTGGTTTTGATATAGGCATCAATCACTTCCTGCAAGCGGGCAAAATTGCCGTTTTCCAGATCTGTGTCCAGGGCCAGCAGGTTGATCTCACTGTTATCAAACATGCCCATGGCACAGGTGTGTACAAATGCTTCCAGGCAACGCATGCCTGTGCCTCCAATGCCGATGATAAAATATTTGTTCATTCTTTAATGGTTACAGTTTAGCGTTTGATGTGTACCGTTTTGCGGCGAGGTTTTTGGTTTTTGCAGGATACTATTTTTTCTGAACCGGAATATGCCCCGTCGTGTTGCCAACAACGGAGTACTAACGGCCGGCAAAGAAATGTATTGTTGAATTTTTTCGTAAATATATTGTTTTGCCAATATAAGCCACTATTTACGTAGAAACACTTTTGCAGGTTTGGTTTGCAGTTCTGCCCGGAATCAGAGAAATTGCTACAAATTTGGGAAATGAAGCAATGGTTGGTTTTTTATCCGTAAAAGATACTATTTTTTTGTTGAATAGTTCAAATGGAGAGCTTTTGGACCGAAAAACGATACTATTTTTAACAATATCAGAAAAACCAATTTCAAATTTTAAGTCAAGTCTATTCAACTTCTAGTCTGTTCATACTTTAAATCTTTCATTGAAATCATGGTTGCCACACCTACCAAAGAACAAAAGTACTTTATCATTGACTTTGACAGCACGTTTACGAAAGTAGAGGCGATGGACGAGTTGGGCAAAATTTCGTTGCAGGGAAATCCGAGACGCGAAGACGTGCTGCACGAAATCCACAAGGTGACCGAACTGGCCATGAACGGCGAATTGTCGTTCAGTGAGTCGCTGGAGCGTCGGTTGTCACTGCTGAAAGCCCACCGGGATCACTTGCCCGAGCTGGTTGCCGTGCTGAGTGGTAAAGTATCGGATTCTTTTGAACGCAACCGTGAGTTTCTGAATGAATATGCCGATAGCATTCTGATCATTTCCAGTGGGTTTCGTGAGTTTATCGTCCCCATTGTGACGGCTCTGGGCATTCGTCCGGAAAATGTGTATGCCAATTCCTTTGTGTTTGACGAGGCTGGCAATATCATCGGCTTTGATGCGACCAATCCGCTTTCCCGCGACAAAGGCAAGCCAGAACTGATGCGCCAGCTGAACCTGCAGGGCGATGTGTATGTGATCGGTGACGGATACACCGATTACGAAATCAAAGAAGCTGGATTGGCCAACCGATTTTATGCCTTTACTGAGAATGTGGAGCGGGGCAAAGTAATTGCCAACGCCGACCACGTCACCCCGAGCTTAGACGAATTTTTGTTTGTCAACAAACTACCGGCCAGCTTGTCGTATCCCAAAAACCGGATCAAGGTATTGTTGCTGGAAAATATTCACCCCAGAGCCAAGGAACTGTTTCATGAACAAGGCTTTACGGTAGAAATGGTAAAAGGGGCACTGGACGAAGAAGAACTGGCCGAACGCATCAGAGATGTGAGTGTGCTGGGCATCCGGAGCAAAACGCAGATTACCCGCCGCGTGCTGGAAAATGCCAACAAGCTGATGTGCGTAGGCGCATTCTGCATCGGTACCAACCAGATTGACCTGAAAGCCTGCCAGGAACGTGGCATTGTAGCCTTTAACGCACCGTATAGCAACACACGGTCGGTAGTGGAGCTGGCAATAGGAGAGATGATCATTCTGATGCGTCAGATTGTGGAGAAAAGCAATAAAATGCACCAGGGCGTGTGGGACAAATCCGCTATTGGAAGCTACGAAATCCGTGGGAAGAAACTGGGACTGGTGGGGTATGGAAACATCGGCACCCAACTGTCGGTTGTCGCAGAGGCGCTGGGCATGAAGGTTTACTATTACGACCTGGTGGAAAAGCTGGCTCTGGGCAATGCTCAACGCTGCAAAACGCTGAATGAACTGCTCGAAACCTGCGATGTGATTACCCTGCATACCGATGGTCGCAAAGAAAACGCCAATCTGATCGGCGCCAAAGAATTTGAGAAGATGAAAGACGGTGTGATCTTTCTGAACCTGTCACGGGGCCATATTGTGGATGTACCGGCACTGGTGCAGGCCGTGAAGAGTGGAAAAGTGGCCGGAGCAGCCGTAGATGTGTTTCCTTACGAACCCAAGACCAATAACGAAGAGTTTATCAATGAGTTGCGGGGCTTGCCTAATGTACTTCTGACGCCACACATCGGTGGTAGCACCGAAGAGGCGCAGGAAAACATCGCCAACTTTGTACCCGGCAAGCTGCTTGATTTCATTAACAAAGGCAACACGTTTGGCAGCGTCAACTTCCCGAACATCCAGCTACCAGATCTGAATGATGCGCACCGTATGATTCACATTCACCGCAACGTACCGGGTATTCTGGCACAGATCAACCAGATTCTGGCAAGCTACGACATCAACATTCGTGGCCAGTATCTGAATACCAAGGAAGATGTGGGTTATGTGATTACCGATATCGACAAGGCGTACAACAAGGAAGTGATAGCCGAACTGAAGAATATTGCGCATACGATTAAGTTCCGTATGTTGTATTAAGCACAAGGTACTTCGAAGTGAAAAAGCGGAGCCTTGTGTTCCGCTTTTTTATTTATGCATGAAAAAAATAGTATCTCTGAAGAACGAAAAACCTGCCCATACAAAAACACACAACTGTATAAAACCATGCAAACGACTACGCAACTCACACCATTGCCCCGCACACAATTGATTCTGAACTTAATCTCGGTTTGGATTATCTGGGGTTCTACTTATCTGGCTATCCGGTTTGGAGGCGATTCGATTCCACCGCTGTTCCTGGCAGCTATCCGGTTTCTGATTGCCGGAGCCATTTTGTATTCCTATGCCCGCTTTCAGGGAGGTTCTGCTCCTGCGTTTCGCAACTGGAAAGCGGCAGCCATTCTGGGCACATTGCTGCTAGTGATCGGCAATGCTGGCATGGGTGTTTCCATTACGATTTTTAAAGTCCCTACTGGTATTGCCGCTTTGTTGGTAGCGATGTTACCGATCTGGGTGGCTCTGTTCAACTGGATTGGCTTCAGCAAAGTGGTGCCCAACAAGCAGGTGTTGGTGGGCCTTTTCATTGGTTTGGTTGGGCTGATTGTACTCATCAGCCCCGGTAAGATTGCTCCGGGAACATCCATCAACTGGTTTGGCGTGGCCCTTATTTCTTTCGGTTCTTTTGCGTGGGCCATTGCCACGCTGCTGGGTCCTCGCTTGCCTCAACACCCGTTTCAGTTGCAAGCTTCGGCTATGCAAATGCTGGTTGCGGGCGGAGTATTGTTAATCATCAGCCTGACGTTTGAAAACATCTCCGCTGAAAAACTTTCACTGGTCACACCCAAATCGTTGGTAGCTTTGGGCTATCTGATTACTTTTGGGTCGTTGTTGGGATTTACCTCCTACGCCTGGCTGGCCAAAAACGCGCCGCCGCACATAACCACTACCTATGCGTATGTCAATCCGGTGGTGGCGATGTTGCTGGGCTGGCTTTTTGCCGGTGAAAAACTCACCGAGCGTTCATTGCTGGCCGGGGCGATTATCATTGGGGCGGTGGTGTTGATCACTACCAGCCGTAAGAAAGCCGCCGCCAAAGCGGAGGAGACAGAGCAGCATTGAGCACTTTTTTCTTTTGTGGAGAGGCTATTTGATTGCCCTGCTTTCATCAGCAAACAGTCGTTTACACGTTTCTAATCAGTTATCGTTATCCAATCCTTTACCCATGCAAGTTTTCTTTACTCCCGGCCCGGCCCAATTGTATCCGACGTTTGAAACACATTTGCAACAGGCTGTCCGCGAGCAGATTGGCTCCATCTCACACCGGAGCAAACAATTTCGTAGCACGTATCAGTTTGCCGTGGAGCAACTGCGCGAACTGATGCATATTCCCGCCGACCGGGCGATTCTGTTTACCGGGTCAGCTACGGAAATCTGGGAACGCATCATTCAGAATTGTGTCGAAAACGAAAGCGCGCATTTTGTCAATGGCTCATTTTCAAAGCGGTTTTATGAATTTTCGGTAGAGATCGGCAAAAAGGCCCAGAAGTTTGAAGTGCCATTCGGACAGGGTTTTGACATTTCGCAGCATACTATTTCAGACACCGCCGAACTTGTCTGCCTGACCCACAACGAAACTAGTTCTGGTGTCTCAATGCCGGTGGCTGATATTCATTCTTTCAAGAAATCCTACCCAAGTAAGATTATTGCCGTGGATATGGTTTCTTCCGCGCCGTATCCCGAACTGAATTGGGAGCTGGTGGACACTGCCTTTTTCTCGGTGCAGAAGGCCTTTGGCTTGCCTGCCGGCCTGGGTGTGTGGATTGTCAACGAAACGTGCCTGCACAAGGCGGAATCCTTGAAACAAAAGGGTTTTTACATCGGCACACACCATAGTCTGCCATCGCTTTGGAAAAGTTACCAGAACTACGAGACGCCCGCAACACCCAATATTCTGGCGATTTACCTGCTGGGGAAAGTAGTGCAGGACATGAACCGGACTGGAATCGCTACCCTTCGCAAAGAGACGGATGAGAAAGCCGCTTTGTTGTATAATTTCTTGAAAACCAGCGATGTTTACAGTATTGCTGTAGAGAACGAGGCACACCGCTCGGCTACTGTGGTAGTGGCTACTGTGGAGAATCCTGCCGAAAAGATTGCCGCGTTGAAGGAGAAAGGGCTGGTCATCGGCAGTGGCTATGGCAGCTTCAAGGAAAAACAGGTGCGCATCGCCAACTTTCCGGCTACCTCTGCCGAGCAGATCGAACAGCTGATCCGGACAATGCAAGCGTAACCGGAACAACCTGAAATGTGCTGCCGGTAATCTACTATAAGGTTTTTGATGTTGGAAAGATACTATTTCTGAAATGTCAGTAGTAAGGTTGCAGTAGTTTCAGCCAAGCTTGGTAAAAGTAACCTGGCCGCCCAAATTTCAGGACAAAAGCGTGTAATTTTTCATTACAAATTGTAATTAATAAAGAACAAGGTTTCAAAAATATAGATGCTGTAGCTTTCAGATGTTAATTGTCAATGGTAAATTTTGAAAATCATAGATTTTTCTCGTAATTATGCATCTGAAAATCAGTATGTTCTAAACTAACTCCACATCAATGCTACCTGATCAAGATTTCAACCAGAGCTCTGAGAAGAATGAAGAGGCAAGAGAATATCCGTTGTATAACTACGATTATCCTTCTGATAATGACGCGCAGAATACCTATTCTGCCGACAATGATGATGATCTGGTTACCGATCAGGAGTATCCGGTAAAATCAAACAGCGAATTGCAGGACGAAAATGAAGATCTGCGCAAAGAAAACGATGGCTTGCGTTCATCGGCGAAGACATTGCGTGTACTGGCCATCATTTTTGGCATTTTGTCTTTCGTGGGCATTGGATACATTCTGTTTTCACACCTGAAGGCTCCCCTGTTCGGTCCGATTGCTACCGAACACGAAGCGTACACCGCGCAATCGGAAGAGCTGAAGAAACTGAAATCAAAGGTGGATACATTGCAGAAAGCAAACGACATACTGGTAGAGCAACAGCCTGAAATTGAGGAAGGTGTGTTTTTTGAAGTACAACTGGGCGCGTTTCAGGATTTTAATATGGATGACTACCAGGCCGAACTCTCAGCGTTACGTCAGGAAGGCGATGCTACCCGCAAGTTTACATTTGGCCGGTTTCGCGACTACACAAAAGCAGACAAACTGAAAAACGACCTGCAGCGGATGGGAGTGAGCGGCGCATTTGTGGTAGGCCGCATCAACGGGCAGCGGGTTGAAGACATCCAGGAAGCTATCAAGGCAAGCAAAAAACGCTAATACAAACAAGGCGGTTTTTCTCTTTTGTAAAGATACTATTCGGGTGCGCACCTGTTGCGGAAAGCCAATACAGCCGGTATCAATCCCGAACACTACATGCCATGAACAGGCCCGGTTTTTGCCGGGCTTTTTTTATATGCATCAACCTCTCGACTTGTCGTTTTACCAGCAGCCCACATTGGATCTGGCGAAAGCTTTGCTGGGTACCTGTCTGGTTCATCAAACTGCCGAAGGCCCCATTGCCGGACGCATCGTGGAAACGGAAGCCTACCTGACCGGCGATCCGGCCTGTCATGCGTACCGCCGCCAGACGCCACGCAATGCGGTCATGTTCGGGCCTGCCGGGCATGCCTATGTTTATCAGATTTACGGTCTGCATTATTGTGTCAATATTGTTACCGCTGCGGCAGGCGTGGGCGAGGCGGTACTGATCCGGGCATTGGAGCCCGTCGAAGGCATTGACGTGATGCGTATCCGCCGCGGTGTGGACAAACTGACGGATCTCTGCAAGGGTCCCGGCCGTTTGGTGCAGGCATTGGGGATCACCAAGGCAATGAATGGTATCAGTATGGTGACGGGGCCTTTGTCGGTAGTGCCGGCAACCGCTTACCCTGCCACTGACCAGCCTTTTGAGGTGGTGACTACTACCCGTATCGGCATTACCCAAGGCGCCGATTTACCGTACCGCTTTTATATTTCCGGCAATCGTTTTGTGAGCTTCCCGATTCGGAAATAGAAAAATATGGCTTTTTTTAGGTTGTTATTTTGTGTAGTTATTTCGGGTTACCAAAATACCTAATGCGCTGTCTGTCAGGAGATAGTATAATTTAATAAAAAAAATTAAGATTTTTTAATTTTTCTAAACAAATAATGTTATACTTGGTTTTTTAAGAGCGGCGATCAGTGCAAAGGTTTCGTCTTTTACTGGTCTCGCTTTTAGGTTGCTCGTATTTAACTAGTTGAAAAAGGTTAGGGCAGTGCCCTAACCTTTTTTAGTTTCATAGTCACAGTGCCGGCAATCAGAAGGAACAATTATTGTAAACTTACTCGCCTCCGGATGTGTTCTGTTGGTACTTTTACAAGTTTTGTATTCTTACTATTGATGTTTGACAATGGCAAATCGCTTTACGTATGACAATGACTATTGGCACAGCCATTTGCCGTACTACAGGAAATCGGAGAGGGACTGGCAGCAACGGCAAGTGCCGCCTGAAGATACACTGGTGCATTCGGTTATACTGGTAGGGGATGCCGGGCATCCGGTGTTGGGTGGCAAGGACAGGGTTTTGAACATGATGGCCCGTCAGATCGTTGCCCGTCCCGAGAAACAAACGGTCATTTTCCTGGGGGATAACATTTACCCCAAAGGCCTGCCGGCGGAAGGGCACGGATTGCGCAAGCTCTCGGAAGAACGGCTGGTGGCGCAACTGGACGTATTTCACGATTTTTCGGGACGGCTGGTGTTTCTGTCTGGCAATCACGACTGGAACCGTGGCAGAAGTGACGGCTACGCGTATGTGATGCGCCAGGAAAAGTTTGTGAGGGATTACACCCGCCGTCCCGACGTATATCTGCCCGCCAGCGGCTGTCCAGGCCCTAAAACCATTGCACTAACAGACGATCTCTACCTGGTTGTGATCAACACACAATGGTGGGTGCAACGCGGTTTCAAGCCTATCGGGAACACATACGGCTGCGAAGCGCAAAGCGAGTCTCATTTTTATGAATTGCTGGAAACCGCGCTGGATTCGTTGCAGGGAAAAAAAATCCTGATTGCAGCGCATCATCCCTTGTACAGCAATGCGCTGCACGGGGGGCGGTTCACGCTCCGGCACCATTTGTTTCCGCTGACCGCCGTTCATAAGAAACTCTATGTGCCATTGCCTGTCGCCGGGTCATTGTACCCGCTTTACCGGCGGTTGTTCGGGGCGTATGAAGACATGGCACACCCGCTGTACAGGAGGATGCGAAAAAAGCTGCTTTCCATCTTTCGGAAGCATTCCAATATCCTTTATGCTGCCGGTCACGACCACAACTTGCAGTATTTTCACCGGCATGGCAATCACTTTGTGGTCAGTGGCTCGGGTAGCAAGACGTCGTTTGTGCACAAGGGCGGAAAGGCAAGTTTCACGTATGCGCAGCAAGGTTGTTTCCGGATCGATTATTACGAAAACGGGGAATGGTGGCTGCACGTATTGGAACCTCTCAACGATGCGGGCGAAACCCGCGAAGTTTTTCGAAAGCAACTGGGAGAGTAAAGGCCTGTAACAAAGCAACTTCTTTCAAAATCATATCTGCCCAGAAGCAAAAACCGGTTTCCTTGTTTGCTCAGGCAAAAAGTCCGTCAAGGCACAATCACCCGCAGACTACTCGGGCGGATGGTTACTTCTACGGTAGCAACGGCTTCCTGCGGTTCGCCGTCGATCTGAAGCAATTCCATGTCCGGGTTCTGAATGGCGGCCCGGGTACATTGGATGATTTCGTAATGCATCGACTGGTCGATTTCGCCGGTGAGCAGCCGGTACAAAATGCCCACGCCTTCCAGTTTGGGGAAGCTTTTGATGATGCAGATTTCAAAAATACCGTCATCGATCACACCCGACGGATTGATGGTCGTGTTGCTGCCAAAGGCGTTGGCATTGGTAAAAGCAATCATGAAGGCTTCTCCCTCAAAGTCGCCCTGGTCGGTTTGTACCTGATAGTGCTTGGGTTGGTAGTCGCCAAATTCCTTCACGGTGTTCCAGGCATACGTGGTAAATCCGCGGCCTTCGTCTTTGTCGAACCGGTCGACGATCACCGCATTGAAGCCAATGTCGCTGATGTGTACGCAAGGCAATCCGTTGACAACCAGCGTGTCAATTGGTTTTACCTGAAAATGTCTGATTACCTCCAGGGCTTCTTCCACTTCTTGTGGAATGCTCAGATCCTTGGACAAACCATTGCCGGAACCTAGTGGAATGATACCCATCGGTGTTGAGTGGTTAATCAGCAGATTGGCCACCAGACTGACTGTGCCATCGCCGCCAACGGCTATGACTGCATCGGGATGCTGGTTTTCAATGAATTCTTGAATGGACTGGTGATCGGCCGCCAGATCGCCGGTGGTTTTGTAAAAAGTCAGGCCGATGCCCGCCTGGTCACAAAAAACCTTGATTGCTAATTCGATGGATTCCTTATCAATATCGTCTCCCGAGATGGGATTGAAAACCATCAGCACGTTCTGCAGTTGCATAGAAAGGCTATGTAATAGGTGAAAAAATAACCTGTATCTGGAATTTCAGGAGAATACTTGCCGGTTTTGGCTGTTCAGACGGTACTATTTCCTTATTTGCCGGTAATGGATTCTTCGTGCTGGTAAAAACGTTCGCGCCAGCTATCCGGAATGACCACAGACTGGTTGAGCTTGTAATTGTAAGTAACCATGACTGTGCTCCCTTTGGCAATCAGGTTTTTCTGACCCTCTTTTTCGTTGACAATGGTTTGCTCCAGCTCAAAGCTTTTGTTGCCGATGTGGGTGCACCGGATGTACAGGTACGGCTCGTCTGTAAAAAAAAGCGGATACACATAATCAACCGTATTGCGGGCAATAATCATACGGGTATCGACATCACGGTACGGGATTTCCAGTGTTTCGTGCAAGTAACGCAGGCGGGCTTCTTCAAAATAGGTGAGGTACACCGCATTGTTTACGTGCTTCATTTCGTCCATATCCGACCAGCGCATCTGAATGCGCCAGCGGAAGCGGAACGATTGAAGGTAGGAGTCCAGGTTGCTAACGGGCTGCATAAAGTGAGAAAGGTTGAAGTCTGAAATATTATTTTATGGTCAGGGTTTTTATTGGAATTTTTGTACTATTTTTTGACTAATTGCTTGAATATTCTTTGGTGTGTTTGATTCAAGTCGAAATTTTAAGTATAATACACCACCAAAACCAATTGTTCCTAACGTTTATACTTAACTCTGTTCCATGGCTTTTACATTTGATCAGTACCAAACCGAGGGCTTCTTCGACGAAATGTTTGAAGCAGACGGCAAGGTAAGACCCCACTATCAATATTTCAAACAACAGATTGAAAATTTACCCAAAGGTGAATTGCTGCAACGACAGCATGCCGCCGAACGTACCCTGATGCAAATGGGCATTACCTTCAACGTGTACCACAACGGCGAAGGTACCGAAAGAATCATGCCCTTTGACATTGTGCCCCGCATGATCCGTGCCGACGAGTGGTCACGGCTGGAAGAAGGGCTCCGGCAGCGGATTACGGCATTGAACCTGTTTCTGGACGATGTCTACCATGACCAGAAAATACTGAAGGACGGAGTTGTGCCGCGGGAACTGGTCGAGTCGTGCAAGTGCTACCTGCCTCCGTGCGAAGGCCTCAACCCACCCAAAGGGGTGTGGTGCCACATTACCGGTACCGACCTGATCCGGGGCAATGACGGCACGTTCATGGTGTTGGAAGACAACCTGCGCTGCCCGTCGGGAGTGTCGTACATGCTCGAAAACCGCGAAATCTCCAAGCATTCCTTTCCGGAGATTTTTGATAAGCTGCGCGTGCAACCCGTCTCGAACTATCCGACCCGGCTGCTGCAAATGTTGCAGTATATTTCCAACAATCCCTCACCGACAGTGGTTGTCCTGACACCCGGACGGTACAATTCGGCTTATTTTGAGCATTCCTACCTGGCGCAGCAAATGGGTGTGGAGCTGGTTGAAAACAGCGACCTGGTGGTGCACGACGGCTATGTCAAAATGCGGACGACCAAAGGCTTCCAGATCGTGGATGTGATCTACCGGCGCATCGACGACAACTTCCTGGACCCGGTGGTATTCAACCGGGATTCGCTGCTGGGCATTCCGGGTATCTTTGAAGTGTACAAAAAAGGACGGGTTGCCCTGGCCAACGCGCCGGGTACGGGCGTTGCCGATGACAAGGTGATTTATGCCTATGTGCCAAGGATTATCAAGTATTACCTCAACGAGGACCCGATTATCCCCAACGTGCAGACCTATATTTGCGGTGAGGACGCTGACATGCAGTATGTGCTCGAAAACATCGACAAGCTGGTGGTGAAAGAAGCCAACGAGGCGGGTGGTTACGGTATGCTGATCGGGCCGAAATCGACGAAGGCGCAGCAACGACTGTTCCGGATGAAGATCAAACAGAATCCCCGGAATTACATTGCGCAGCCGACCATTTCACTTTCGCGTGTGCCCTCAATGGTGGAAAACCACTTTGAAGGACGGCACGTCGACCTGCGGCCGTATGTGTTGTATGGTGAAAAAATCGAGGTAATGCCTGGCGGCCTTACCCGGGTGGCCATGCGCAAAGGTTCGCTGGTAGTCAATTCGTCGCAGGGCGGAGGCAGCAAGGATACGTGGGTACTGTACTGAGTTCGGAGTTCGGAGTTCGGAGTTCGGAGTTCGGAGTTCGGAGTTCGCTTCAAGATCAGCCGGTAAAGGTACGGGATTCTTGCTTTTTTCGGGATACTGTTTTTCAAATCCGCCATCTCGATTCCGAAATCCGAATTCGTTTAACATAGACATCGTTAATCTAAAATCATAATTTCATTCGATGCTTTCACGAGTCGCTAATTCTATTTATTGGATCAATCGATATATTGAACGGGCCGAGAATTACGCCCGTTTCATTGACGTAAACTTTCACCTGATTTTTGACTTGCCTCCGGATATTTCGGAACAATGGGCGCCGCTGGTGATTACCATGGCCGACGACAAGCTGTTCAAAGAATGTTTCGACCAGCCTTCGCGTGATAACGTGCTCTATTTCATGACGTTTGACACGCGTAATCCCAACTCGATCCTGTCTAACCTGAACAATGCCCGTGAGAATGCCCGCACCATCCGCGAGACCATTTCCAAGGAGATGTGGGAGCACATCAATCAGTTTTACCTGCGGGTCAAAGAAGCCGCGCACCAGCACATGGACCTGCTGGGTTTGCAGGCGTTTTACAATGAAGTAAAAATGGGGAGCCAGCTCTTTTTCGGTATCGTGGATTCGACGATTACCCGGGGCGAAGGGTGGCATTTCGGACGTGTGGGACGGTTCCTGGAACGGGCCGACAAGATTTCCCGCTTTGTGGACGTAAAATATTTTATCCTGCTGCCCGACACCAATCTGGTAGGGGCGCCGCTGGATATTTTGCAGTGGTCGTCGGTGCTCAAGTCGGCCAGTGCATACAATATGTTCCGGCAGCAGTACAAGGAAATCACACCGCCCAACATTGTGGAGTTTCTGGTGCTGGACAAGCTGTTTCCGCGGTCGGTGTTGCATTCGCTGCTGTACGCCGAGACATCGTTGCGGGAAATTTCCGGCACGTTGTCCAGCATGCGTTACAGCAACGAAGCGGAGAAAAAACTGAGTCAGCTGCGGTCCGAAATAGAGTTCACTTCGGTGGATGAAATATTCCATACCGGGCTGCATGAGTTCATTGACGCCTTTCAGGCCAAAAACAATGCAGTGGGAAAATCCGTGTTCGATACGTTTTTTGCCATCAAACCTATTTAGATAAGGCTACCGGGCCGCCGACGGGCTGTCCGGCGTCGGCCTGGCAGATGCAGTGCTTCCGGGCATTTCATTGACTTCCAGTCGCCTGCATCGCGTGCCTGGCATCCAGGGGTTTGATATTGAAAGGTTTTTGCTAATCAGAAGATACTATTTCGTAGCTTTGTTCCTATCAAAACCTTCGTTTTTTCTTTACCATCTTTGTTTTTATGACGTTTTGTTTAGGAATTAAAATAGAGTCGGGTCTGGTTGCCATTGCCGACACCCGCCTGACCTCGGGTGCCGAATATTCAACAGGCCGCAAGATTTCCGTGCACCAGTTTGGCAAGCATTCCATGTTTATCATGACCTCGGGGCTGCGGTCGGTGCGTGACAAGGCGATCACCTATTTCAAAGAAGTAATCGAAGAGCAGGATACGCAGTTCAACAAGCTTTACAAGGCGGTCAATGCGTTTGGCGAGCAGGTCAAACGGGTGGCGGCCGAAGACAAGGATTCGTTGTTGCATTCGGGCTTGCACTTCAACCTGCATGCCATTGTGGGCGGGCAGCTGGAAAATGACGAAGAACAAAAGCTATACATGCTCTATCCGGAAGGAAATTGGGTGGAAGTGGGGCAGAGCACGCCGTTTTTCATCATTGGCAATACCAATTACGGCAAGCCGCTGCTGCACCGGCAGCTGCGTTACGAAACGTCCATGCGTGATGCGCTGATGGTCGCTTTCCTGGCGTTTGATGCCACCAAAGTGAGTGTCAATGACGTCGACTATCCGCTGGATGTGATTATGTACGAGAAAGACAGTTTTCAGATCAGCGAATGTCGTCTCGAAAGGGAAGAACTCAAGGCTACCTCCCGTAGATGGAGCGAGCTGCTACGGAACTCGATTCAGCAGGTACCCAACCAGTGGGTAGATCGGGTGTTTGAGAAAATGACAACCAGTAAAGAAACGTGGAAATGAAGGGACTATATGGCTGGAACGGAGGTTTTGCACAATTGAAAGATACTATTTTTTTCCGGACATTAGCCTTTCCACCGCTTTAATTACAACCTACTTACACTTATTTTTTACGCTCATGCGCCTGAAAGTTACGCACCAGACCCAGTATGTATACTCAAAAATGGTGTATCTGGAGCCGCACACCTTGCTGTTGCATCCGCCTACGTACCCTTATCAGGCCATTTATAACTTTCAGTTGCAGATTACCCCCCAGCCGGTAGTCTTTTCGCGATCCAATGACATCGAAGGCAATTCAATTTACCTGGCCTGTTTTCAGGATCTGAGCGATGGATTGCTGATTCAAACGTCATTCGAAGTGGAGACACTTCGTTCCAATCCGTTTGACTATGTGTTGTTTCCTTTTGAAATCTGCAATCTTCCCTTTCAGTATCCGGTAGAGTTGCATCCGCTGCTCAAGCCGTACCTGAAGCCGATGACGCGCAACTCCAAGATCGAGAATTTTGCCCTGGAATGTGTAAGCAAATCCCAGCAGAGCACGTTGCGGTTGCTCATGTGCCTGACGGAAATCATTCATGAGGAGTTTACGTACGAAGTCCGCGAATTCGGCACGCCCCGTACTGCCGACGAAACATTACGGCTCAAAAGAGGCTCGTGCCGCGACCTGGCCATACTCATGATTGACGTGTGCCGGGTATTGGGCATTGCCGCCCGCTTTGCCAGCGGCTACTATTACGGCAACCCGCACCACGAGCAGGACCTGCATGCCTGGGTCGAAGTCTATTTGCCCGGTGCCGGCTGGCGCGGGTATGATCCCACCGAAGGGCTGGTGGTGGCTGACCGCCACATACTGCTGGCGTCTTCGGCTTATGCGCAACTGGTGCTGCCCGTGCATGGAACTTTCCGGGGAGATGCCCACTCGCAATTGCAAACTGCCATCGACATCCAGTCCATCGGCTGAGCGTCGCCGGATGGTGAAGCGTAAGTATTGAGGCAAAAAATACTATGTTTTTTAATGGAAAAAGCACTGGTTTTGCCGTGATCAAACAGATATTCAATAACTTATCACTGTGAAAGGCCAAAAATCCAGTTTATTTATTTTGTGTAAGAAATTTGGGATTTTTGTAAGAATGTATTTTTTTTGAAAAAAAACTGTATAAATTTCATAGCTTGCATACGTAATTCCATAGAAGTGATAAAGAACATAAGTGCTTGATTTTTAGCTTGTTTTGATTTGCCTGAGCACCCGGCAACTGAATCGTTACAATGTGATTTTTTAAATATACTGCTTTTCCAGACACAGTAATCTCAAAAAGAATGGATCCTGTTCATTCTTTGATTTTAACAATACACACTTTACATGAAAAACCAATACGTACTCAAACTGTTCTTTTTACTTTTATTTTTAGGCTCTGTCTATTCTAGTGAAGCACAAAGCGCCAGATCGCTGGTAAGTAAAGGTGAAAAAGCTCTCAACAAAGAAAACTATCACAAGGCATTGGAGTATTACAAACAGGCCGTTGCTACGGATGGGGCCAATGCGGAAGCTTATTTTGGACTTGGAATTGTCAATCTGCTGCTTTTCAGCAACAAAGAATCCCTGGAGTACCTGCAGAAAGCCCGTGAACTGGATGCCAAAGTGGACAAGCATTACTATTACTGGCTGGGCCGGGCTTTTCATGTGAACACGCAATTCGATTCGGCCGTAGCGGCGTATCGCGTCTACCTGAACGAAGAAATCGGTAAAAAGGATAGTCGCCAGGAAGCTGTCAAAACGCTTATCCTGCAATCGGAATTCGGAAAAACCTTTATCGCCAACCCTGTCGATTATCAGATCGTCAATCTGGGTACCGAAGTAAACTCCGAATACTCCGAGCATAGCCCCACCCTGGCCAAGGACAAGCAAACCATGTATTTCACTTCACGCCGTCCGGCCAGCCCGAAAGAGATCACCCCACGTGGCGACGGATGGGAAAATATCTATACTACTTCAGGCAGGGGAAGCCGGTGGGGTGGCGCATCGCTATTGGCCGGACAGATCAATGAGCGGAAGTCGCATACCTCTAACGTGCAGCTTTATGACAACGACCAGAAAATGCTGGTGTACAAGTCCAAGCGATTCGGTTCCTTGTTCGAATCAGTTTCCAATGGAGGAAGCTGGTCAAAGCCTGAGCCATTTGCCAAGTTTACCAATACCCAGCGGTTTGAACCGGATGGTTTTGTGATCAGGGATGGGAGTGTGGTCTACTTTGCTTCCAGCATGGGCAACAAGAACGGTAACCTCGACCTGTGGGTGTCGCGTCGCAAAGACGAAGACTCAACCAAATGGACAGAGCCTGAAAAATTGCCAAACATTGTCAATACCGATGCCGACGAAGATTCACCGTTCTTGTCCGAAGATGGCCTGACGCTGTACTTCGCTTCCCGCGGTCATGACAGTATGGGCGGGTATGACGTGTATAAAACGACGTACGAGCCTTTTACCCGCACCTGGAGCAAGCCGGTAAACATGGGATACCCCGTCAACACACCCGGCGACGACATTTATTTTGTGATCGACAGTACCGGTAAAAATGGCTACGTAACCTCCAACCGCCAAGGCACCAACGGCCAGGAAGACCTGTTCATGGTGAAATTGTACGAGGATGTAAACGTAAATGGGATTGTAAAAATCAAAACCACGGGCCGTCCGCTGCCCGATTATGTGCTTGCCTTTGACTCGCAGCGCAAACTGGGTGTGAAAGGAAACGCCATTTCCGGCGCCGATGGCAGCTATGCTGTCAAACTGCGTTCAGGACATACGTATACTGTGGAAGTCAGAAAACAGAACGGTGAGGTGGTTCTGACCGACGATGTGGAAATTCCGTTGGCCGAAAACGAAGGAGCCGAAATTGTCAAAGACTTTGAAATTGATATTCCGGATACCGTTCGTACTGCAGAAGGCAAAAAGTTTGTATTGCAAAACCTGAACCTGGTAAAGGTACGCTATGTGGAAACCGATTCGCTGATTATCAATGGCGAAGTACGTGACAACGCCAACATTCTGGCGGGAGCGAAAGTGGTGATCAGGGAAGAAGACAGCCAGCAGCCGCTGTTCTCCACCACTACCGATGGCAACGGCTTGTATCACTTTGCTTTTGTTCCTGGCAAACAAACCGATTATGTGATCGAGATCACCCAAAAAGGCTACTTCCCGTACCTGGTGGTGTTGAATTATCCGAGTGAGTCTAATGTGAACAAATTTGTGACTGAGCAGGATATCAACCTGATTTCCCTAAATCAGATCGATGTGCGTTCCGTATTGACATATGCCTTCCCGATTGACATCAAGGAGGGAGCCAAAGCGGTACTGGGCGGAGTATACTTCGACTTCAACAGCGCCGATCTTCGTCCGGAAAGTAACTATGCCCTCGACAAGCTCTACGAATTCCTGAAGAGCAATCCGAGACTGATCGTGGAAATCGGCGGTCACACCGATAACCTGGGTACGGCATATGTGAACAAATTCCTGTCACAAAAACGGGCACAGTCTGTAGTGAATTACCTGATCAAGAAAGGCATACCGAAACGTCGCTTGTCAGCGGTTGGCTACGGATTTACGCAGCCGATTACCACCAACGATCAGGAACTGAATGGCCGCGATGTAAACCGCCGCGTAGAAGTGAAGATCCTGAGAAAATAGTATCTGTAACAAACAGAAAACCCCCGGTTTTGCGACCGGGGGTTTTCTGTTTATAGGAAATCGTCCACCCATTGGCCCGCGGTCCTGTTCGTGTCAGGCAAATGACTTGCAATGGCTGGCATTTCCTTTGCACAAGCAGGCTTTGCAGAAGAATCGTTGCAAGGCTGATCATTTTTTGTCAACTTGCTGTTTATAATCTTATTGGCATGGCTGTTACATCGCATTTACAAGACGCTTACGAACAACAATACCAGGCAAGCCAAGGCAAGTGGCGCGAAGTCGGGGCCAGGCAGAAGGCCTTGAATATCATTGAACTGGCAGGCGCATTGAAGCCTGGCAAGGTACTGGAAGTAGGCGCCGGTGACGGCAGCATTCTCTGGTGGCTGAGCCAGATGAATTTTGCCCCCGAACTCTATGCCGTCGAAATTGCCCAGAGTGCCCTGCAACTGATTGAAAAACGCGACATTCCTCACCTGCAGAAAGCGGTTTCGTTTGACGGATATTCGATCCCGTTTCCGGACGATTTTTTTGACCTGGTCATTTTGTCGCACGTGCTGGAGCATGTGGAGTTTGAACGCCAGTTGCTGCGCGAACTGAAACGGGTCGCCCGGCATTGTGTGATTGAAGTGCCCAAAGACTACCGGCCGGGGGTCGACAAAAAAGTGGCCCATTTCCTGTCGTACGGGCATATCAATGTATACACGCCATCATCGCTGCGATTCTTGCTGCGCACGGAGGGCTACCAGATCCGCCGCCAGAAAATCGGCGTGTATTCCAGCCAGACCTACCGCCTCATGTACGGAACAGGTTTGAAAGCAACGTTGTTGTATTCTTTCAAAAAGGCAATGGTGTCCCTGCCCGTTTCGTCCGTAAGGGATTACTTTGCCAATACGATTACCGTATTGCTAGCCAAAGAAGAAAAGGATCTGAAAATCTTTTGAGAAAAATAGTATATTTTTACAATAAAAAACCGCCTTACCCGATTTTACAGTAATTTTGCGGATGGAAACAGTTACATTTTTATAGATAAATCCAGTAGTTGCAATGTTTGAAAATTTATCCCAGAATATTAACCAGGCACTGCGCACGCTCAAAGGCAAAGGCCGCATCACCGACGTCAACGTAGCTGCCACGCTGAAAGAAGTGCGCAAAGCCCTGCTCGATGCCGACGTAAACTTCAAAGTAGCCAAAACCGTTACCGATACCATCAAAGACAAGGCTATGGGACAGAAGATCCTGATAGCCGTTGAGCCGGGCCAGATGCTGGTCAAGATCGTTTCGGACGAACTGACCGAGCTGATGGGCGGCCAGAAAGTGGACATCAACGCCAAAGGCGACCCGGCGGTAATTCTGATGTCGGGGTTGCAGGGTTCGGGTAAAACCACGTTTTCGGGAAAGCTGGCATTGTACCTGAAAAAACAAGGGCGTCAGGTGTTGCTGACCGCCTGCGACGTGTACCGCCCCGCGGCAATTGACCAGTTGAAGGTGCTGGGCGAGCAGGTGGGAGTGGAGGTATACGCCGAGCCTGAAAATAAAAATCCGGTGCAGATTGCCCAGAATGCCATCAAGCATGCCAAGGCCACCGGAAAGAAAATTGTGATTGTCGATACGGCGGGTCGTTTGGCCGTGGACGAGGAGATGATGCGTGAGATTGAAGCGGTGAAAAAAGCCGTTCAGCCTACCGAGACCTTGTTTGTGGTGGACTCCATGACCGGTCAGGACGCAGTGAATACGGCCAAGGCTTTCAATGACCGCATCAATTTTGACGGGGTCGTACTGACCAAGCTCGACGGTGATACCCGCGGTGGGGCGGCGCTGTCGATCAAAGCCGTGGTGGACAAGCCCATCAAATTCATCGGTACCAGCGAAAAAATGGATGGTATCGATGTCTTTTATCCCGACCGGATGGCGAGCCGGATTCTGGGCATGGGTGACGTGATTTCGTTGGTGGAACGTGCCCAGCAGGCCTACGACGAGGACGAAGCCCGCCGCATCAGCAAGCAGATCCGTAAAAACCAGTTCAACTTCGACGACTTCCTTTCCCAGCTTCAGCAGATCAAGAAAATGGGTCCGATGAAAGACCTTGTGGGTATGATTCCGGGAATGGGCAACATGCTGAAAGATGTGCAGATCGATGACGATGCCTTCAAGCCCATCGAAGCCATCATCCAGTCGATGACACCGACGGAAAGATCCAATCCGGATATTCTGGATTCGAGTCGCCGGCGCCGGATTTCGGTCGGCAGCGGCCGAAGCATCCAGGAAGTCAACAACCTGATGAAGCAGTTTGACCAGATGAAAAAGATGATGAAAATGATGAATCAGATGGATATGCGTTCGATGGCCAAGCAGGTGCGAAAACGATAAAACGAAAAACCCCGTGCAGCACCGCACGGGGTTTTTCGTTTTCAGAAGATACTATTTTGTATCTAGTGCATTTTGCACAGGCCCGTTCACCAAAGAAAACAGCTGTCCCGGAAATCCCGGACAGCTGTTTGGTCGAACCAATCAAATGTTGACTGTCTCTTAATCACCTCTAAACGTGTCTTGTGGTCAATTGCTACTCGCCACCCGTGCGGTGGTTGTCTCAATTACGAAAGTTTTGCTTTGGGTTTGCTGTCCGTTGGAGATAACAAAGGTATACTGCCCGTCGGCCAGGGTCGAAAAATCAAACGTACGGATGTAGCCCTTGTCACTCTTGAGATTCTCCGAATACATCACCTCGTTCTTGTCGTTGCGTATCGTGATCGACAGCTTGCCTTCCCGAGGGGCGACCACTGTTTTAAACTTGAGCGAGTTGGGGATCTGGAAGACGGCCGATTGCAACGAGGATGCTTCGGGCTCCGGACCGGCGGCCATGGTAACCTGAGTGGCTGCTACTGCCAGTGCAGCGGCTAATGTGAAAACGGCTTTGCGAACGGCGAAACGGAAAGAATTTTTTTGGGTTTTCATAGTTGTAATTGCTAATCGTTTTTAAAATAGTTGTAGTTAAGAAATGTGTAGTGAAATAAAGAATTCAGGTTTTCATAGTTGTGTTCCTGTTGATCAATACTATCCAATCGTTGTGCCAATGCGTAAAACCGTTGATTCTGGCCTGTTTTAAGGGTTTTTTCCTTTTCTCTTTTCGTCCAGCTGTCCGTTTTGAAACATAGGATGTTCGTTTTCGGACAAAGCGGGTGGTTTTGGTCACTTTTGCGATACTATTTGTCAACCGATTCTGCAAATTGATGGGAAGCCGGGCGTTTTGTAACCTGTAAAAAGCTCGCGTTTGTGACCAAAGGGAGAAAAGTGCCATGAAAGGCCGCAAAAAATGATGAGAAGCAGCTGGAAAGGAAGCGCAAAAACAAAATACTATCGTTTCAACAGGCAAAACCTGCCTGCTGCTGCCGGGCTTAAGGGAAAACAAAAAGGAACGATTCATGCAATCGTTCCTTTTTGTTTGATCGGCTGTGATGGAGAGTCTATTCTTTGGCCGCTATTTTCTTGTCGGTTTTTTCCAGCTTCTCAATTCTGTCCAGCAGTCGCGTCAATCCTGATTCCAGTTTGTCAATCTGTGCCTGCTGGTCTTCCAGGGATAGTTGTTTTTCTGCCAGTTGCTTTTTCAACGCTTCGATCTGCTGCTGCTGCTCCTTGATGGCCTGGATGGCCAATACGGCAAAGCTGTCGTAATTCAAGGCTTTCTTGCCATTCATCTCGAAAACCAGATCAGGGAAGAGCTGCTCGACTTCCTGCGCGATGAATCCGTAGGATTTAGCTTTTGGATCGGTTGCAGCTTTGTAGTAGTATGTAGAAGGTTGTAACTGAAGTACTTTTGGTAATACAGAAGAGATATGTTTAATATCCTTCTTAAGCGTGCTGTCTGATCCTTGAATATAGGCCCCGGAAGACCCCAGGATTTGACCAACTGTTTTTCCGGCAAATTTGAAATTAAAATAAGTTCTGGCTAACTGTGTATTGTTGTCACGTCCAATCTCCCAGTTGTAGGCACTTCCAAAAGAATCTTCAAATGTAATGTATGGTGCTCCGTACGAGTTGCCCCGAATATGTATGCTGCTGTTGGGATTAGGCATATTGACTCCCAATCGGCTGGAGGCAGTCATGGTAAGCACCGGGAAATTGGTATTATCCGTATTGAAGACAAAACGAAAATAACCGTTCTGCAAGCTACCCCGTGGACTAGCTTCGGCGTTCCAGTAATCAGTGGAGCCTACCGCACGAAAAAGGATATTGGGATTGAATTTCCCATAGCCGTCGTTCAGAACCAGGTTGGTTGGATTGTTGGTATTGGTTGTATTGATTTCCAATTCGCCTCTGGGGGTCTGTGTTCCAATGCCTACAAACCCCTTGCCCAGGTTGGAATTATAAATGTTGTTTCCATTGACCAGCCAGAGTTCGTTGCCGCTGCCACCGTTGTCGGGTGATGCAATCCAGTAATTGCCCCGGGCATTGTATTTCAGCACCTGCCCATCAGTGGGAGCCACCTTGTCATACACCGGAATGCTGATGATTTTGGTTGCATTCCAGATTTGCTTGTCATTGAAGGCACTGAAGGTGTTGGTTGCGGTGTTCAGTGTCATTGTCACCTCATCTGCCTTGTAAGTGGGACCAGGTGTACCGGGGTCACCCTTGGGTCCTTGCGGACCAACCAGTCCCTGGGGCCCTGCCGGGCCCGTGTCTCCTTTCGGGCCTGCTACGCCCGGTAATCCTTGCGGACCAACTTCCCCTCGCGGACCCACGGCACCCGGATCTCCTTTGTCGCCCTTGGGCCCGGTTGCACCCGGATCACCTTTGGGTCCTGGCAAACCCTGCAGTCCCTGCGGTCCGGCAGGCCCTTGTAAGCCCGGATCGCCCTTGTCACCTTTCGGCCCGGCGGGACCCTGCGCCCCTGCAACGGCCGGTGTTTCCACAACAAAGTTGGGATACGTACCCGTTACGGTGCTTACGCCTTTGCCGGTAATGGTAACCACCTGGTCAGGTGCCGTGTTGTTAATCGCGGTTCCTTCGATGCTGATGAAGCGACCCGCTGTATACGTTGCCCCATTGCCGCTACCGGCAGGTCCCGGAGGGCCCTGTGGCCCGGCGGGGCCTTGCGGACCCGCTGGCCCGGTGTCACCTTTGTCGCCTTTATCCCCTTTGGGACCGGTTGGTCCCGCAGGACCGGCCGGGCCTGCTATCGTCGGTGTTTCCACTGTGAAATTCGGATAGGTACCGGCCACGGTTGTTGCCCCTTTGCCCGTGATGGTGACCACTTGGTCGGGAGCCGTATTATTGATCGCGGTTCCTTCGATGTTGATGAAACGACCGGCAGTGTACGTGGTGCCGTTGCCACTGCCTGCCGGGCCGGGAGGTCCTTGGGGGCCAGCGGGGCCTTGCGGACCAGGATCGCCTTTGTCTCCTTTGGGACCCGGAATACCGTTGGCTGCAATGGTTTCGACCGTAAAGTTAGGATAGGTGCCCGTTACAGTTGTGGCTCCCTTGCCGGTAATGGTGACGATCTTGTCAATGCCGGTGTTGCGAATGGTTTCGCCTTCAATGGCAATGCCTTCACCGGCTTTGTAGGTAACACCGTTGCCATTTCCGGCCGGACCCACAGGACCTTGTGGTCCGGCGGGACCTGTATCTCCTTTGTCACCTTTAAGACCTTGCGGACCCGCTGGTCCGGTGTCGCCTTTCGGTCCGGCTGGTCCCTGCGGACCCGGAATGCCGTTGGCGGTAGTGGTTTCAATGACAAAATTAGGATAGGCGCCGCTGACAGTCGTAGCCCCCTTGCCGGTGATGGACACAGGCTGGTTGGGTGAGCTGTTGATAATGGAGTCGTTTTTGATCAGAATCCCGTTGCCGGCTTTGTAGGCAATGGCATTTCCGGCTTTGTCGGCATACAGGGCGTACGGGACTGAAACCAGCTGGCTTATACCGGATAGCGTATAGCTGGTTCCGCCGTTGGGATCTACTTCCACCTTCAGGAATAACGGGCTTTTTTCCCACGGAACATCGGCCAGTTTACCGCTGGCAGGCGTGCCTGTGCCAATGCCCAGCGTAAACAAGCCGAACTCGTCGGTGGAAGGCAGGTGGGTTTCCGAATAGACCAGTGTTCCGGTAGCCGAACCCTGTAAAATGCTCAGCTTTACGCCGATGGGTTTGCTGGGAATGGGTTCGCCGGCAGCATCGCGGGCAATGGCCTGGTAGTTGATACTCTTGGGTGCCTGGGCTGTCACCATTCCCACCATTGCCAGGAGCAAGAATAACAGTAAGCTTATACGTTTCATTCGATTCGTGGTTTATCTAAAAAAACTGATGTGTAAACGGTTTGAGAAAATGGCTGAACAAATAGTATGTGTCAAAAGGCAAAAATCCCGGTATGGAGGACAGGTTACTTGGCTTTTTTCATGATCTGAAAGGAATACAGGCGTTTGCCCGACTTGTCAAAAAGATTGATGATGAAAACAGCTTCGGCCAGCGTCTCCAGGTTGATGGTTACCTGCCGTTGCGGCTGCGCAAACCGGTGCCCGAACACCTCGCGCCCCAGCACATCAAACACTTTGTAAGACGCAATCTTATCGGCGTTTTCCAGGTGCAGTTCATCGACAACCGGATTGGGATAATAATTGAATTCCCCTTCTTTTTTGACATCTGGCTGAATGAACCCTTGCGTGAGTATATCGTCGGGAGCCTTGAGCACGGTGATCAGCGGCTCGCCCACCGAATAGGTAAGCTGGAAGTTGTTGCTCTGGATCTTTTGTCCGGTAGCGTTGACAACTGCCGGTTTCAGGTCTTGTCCCATGGCCTGGATTCCGGCTATGCCCAGGAGTAGTACGATCATTCGTCGCATCATGCTAAGGTTGATTCAATTGTCCAATGAAAAATAGTATCGTTAACAAACCCAAACCTCCGGTGCGCTATCGTTTCTTTATGTGGCGGTTTTTGTATTGCGGAGGCCGTTGCTTGCCACGGTTGGGATTTCGTTTTTGCCGGTTTGGGGTGCCTCTTTCCGCAGAGGCCTTGTATTTGTCGCCAATGTCGAGGTGGAGTGAAAAACGGATGGTTTCGCCCAGCGGATGGTTTTGCTGAAACGGGATCAGGTACGCCAGATCCAGTCCGATCATGCCCAACTGGGCTCCGGCACCGGTGGATAGGTATTCCCGTCCGCCTTTGGTGGGCGATTCGTAGAAATACCCGAGCCGGGCCATGAACATCTTATTGAAAATATACTCGCCGCCTGCCGAAAAAGTGATTTCGTGCATCTCTTCCGAAATGCCGCCCGGAGCATCCGCAAACGAACCGAAAACTGCACTCAGATACGGACGGTTGGGATCTTGTCCGTGCCGGATGATGGGCCTGCCGTCAGCCGTGCGCTGAATGATTCCGTTTCGGGTCTGGTAAACCGGTGGGGTAGGAACGAGCCATTTGTTCAGGTCCACTGCAAAATTGAGCTGGTTGAATCCCAGTGTAAAACCTACCTGCGAACCAATGCGTACGTTGGCCGGCAGAAAATTCTTCTGGCCCGTGCCGTAATCGATCCGTGTGCCGAGATTGGACAGCACCGCCCCGAACGAAAACTGAATCGGATTACCCAGTTCTGGTGGTGAGGTTCGGAAATACGCCCCTAGATCACCCGCCACGGCATTGCCGCCTTGGGTGGAAACCCCGTTGCCGTTAGTAAGGTTGCCATAGATATCCGAGTAGATGTACCGCAGGCTGGCCGCCAGCGAGAAGACTTCCGACAGCTTGCGCGAATACGTTGCCGCCAACGCAAATTCGCGGGGCCTGAATTCGCCGGCATTCTGTCCTGTATTGTCTTTCAGGGTCAGATTGCCCAGATTGAAATAATTCATTGAAAAGGCAATGGCCTGATTCTGGTCCAGTTTGGAATAGGCCGATAGGTACGAAAGCGACATGCCCCCCACCATCCGCCGCAGCCAAGGGGAGTAGGATAGGCTCACGCCCCTATCAGTCGATGCAAATACCAGCTTTGCGGGATTCCAGTAGGTTGCATTGACATCTGGTGTCGTTGCGGCCCCCACATCGCCCATGCCTGCCGCCCGCGCATCGGGCGAGATGGTTAGAAACGGCACTGCCGTGGTAATGACCCGGTAAGAGGTATCCTGACCGTTCAGCACCAGCTGTGCATGCAACGGGCCACCCAGACACGCACTGAGAGCAAACAGGACAAGCGTACGGTAGATTTGTTTCATGATTTTTGGCTATTGCACTCTTTGTTAGTAAGGAAAGCCAAAAAAACGTAACTATTATTCGGTGTTTTTTCTTGAAAGTATTGCTAATGGGTTGATTTACTGATAGTTGTTTGTACAGATGAACGACAATCTTGATGTAAGAAACCGGCGGAAAAACGCGAGCCTTCCCAAACGTACGCGAAAGGAAATATGGAATGCCGTTTCTCTGGGGAAAGGGAAAGAGGGGTTTTGATAATTTTTTTTACTACTATTTTTCAGTCTGTTATGTAAGGTTTTTGAGCAAAACAAAAAAAATGGCGACCATTCGTGCCCAAATAATAGTGATAAAAAAACGAGAAAGAAAAAACAAAATTTGGCTCAAGTAATTCTGATAGCAGGAAATTCTATGAAGTTGTTCTTATCGAAATTTTATTTTGGTATGCTGGGTTATGGTTTTTATAAAAAAGAATAAAATTTCGAGATATAAAATTGTAGCAGAATAATCGCTTACCAAGCGCATCTTTGCGGTATCAATGCTTGTATATCAATCATTGAAATTTTTAAACTTTAACAGCTCATAAAAATCATGAAAAAAGTATTCTTCACTCTTGCTGCCTGTGCTTTGTTCTCTACTGTGGTTAGTGCCAACAACAATCCAAAAAACGCTCCTGTGTCAATGGCTGCCTACAAAACGGGTGATGCCGCTGGTGTAAAGGTAATTGTGGTAAACAGCACGACTGAGAACGTAACCGTCAAAATCAAAGACGCGAACGGCAGAGTGATCTTTACGGATGTAATCCGCAACCAGGATAGTTTCTCCCGCAAATATGTGTTCACACCTGAATTGCAAAACAGCGACTATACCATTGAAGTGACCAACAGCCAGGGTGCTGCCAGCCAGGCGGTTGCTCTTTAAAAAATAGTGTCCCTGGAAAAACCAAAACCCCCGCTCAGGTACCTGGGCGGGGGTTTGTTTTTGGACCAGCCTCGAATCACTTGATAACCAGTATATTTGTACATTGGGGTTTCGAAACCGACGCGTCCCAGACCGACATGCCTCCCGACATGTTACGGACGTTGGTAAACCCGTGTTGCGTGAGCAGGTAACTTGCCCGCGGACTGCGGTGGCTGTGCGAGCAGTACACAATGATTTCCGATTTTTTGTATTTGCTCAGTTCGGCCAGGCGTTTATCCAGTTCCTGAACGGGAATGTTGATGGCTCCTTTCAGCCGCCCGAAATTTTCCGGGGCCTTGCCGTTGAATTCATCGGGTGTACGCACATCCAGCAAAATGACTTTCGGGTTTTTGGTTACCGTTTGGCACACTTCGGCAGGGGTGAGGTTTTTGAAGACAATGCTGGACTTAGGCACCAGATCCATGCTGCAATGGCCACACTTGCCGGGGCGGGAATGTTCCTCCTTGTCGCAATCATAGCCGCAAGGTGTGCATACGTACACGGTGGAGGCTGTCTGGGCATGAGCGGTACAGGCCAGCCAGAATAAACAAACAAATAGAGCAGAACGCAACATAGAGGGTGGGTTTTGTGGTTGGTAACAATACTATTTTTGTTGGACTATCACACTTCAAATGATAATGGAAGTCTTATCACCAATGTGTGATAGATATTACGCTTTATCACACATTGGTGATAAGGACTTCTTACTCACTTCTCAAACTTTTTACAGGATTGGCAGTGGCTGCACGGATGGCTTGGAAACTCACCGTTACCAGCGCAATGGCGACAGCCAGAATGCCTGCCAAGACAAATATCCACCAGGAGATGTCAATTTTGTAGGCAAAGCCTTGCAACCATTGGTGCATGGCGTACCACGCCACCGGAACGGCTATTACAAAAGCAATGGCTACCAACTTGACAAAATCCTGCGATAGCAAGATGAAAATCTGCCTGACCGAAGCGCCGAGTATTTTACGGATGCCAATTTCCTTGGTGCGTCGTTCGGCTGTATAGGTGGCCAAACCAAAGAGCCCCAGACAGGCAATGAAGATGGCAAATCCTGTAAAACCCCCGAAAAGAGCAGCAAGTCGATCCTGATACTGGTAGAGTTGGTTGAACTTCTCGTCCAGGAAGAAATATTCAAAAGGCTTTTCGGGTGAATACTGTTCGTAAAGCTGGCGAAGTTGGGCAATCTTGTCTGGCAAATGTACTTTTTTATCCAGGTGAACACTCAGGTAGCCACCTTTTTGTATCAGAGCGCCGGTGGTGTCGTCAATCGGGAGCAACATGACCGACTGAATAGTGGATTGCAAGGATTGAAAGTGGTAATCTTTGACAATCCCAATGATCTCCACCTTGTCCTTCGGCCGGCTTCCTACAGGAATGTAATTTCCCAATATCGATTTGAAACCCAGCTCTTTTGCGGCTCTCTGGTTGATAACAGCGGTTTTGGAAATGCCTGTAAATGCCTCGGCCGCAGGCGTTTTCTGCTGCCATTGGATGCCATAGGTTTTCAGGAAATCTTTGTCCACACTGTTGTAATAGAGACTGACGGTGCGTTTGTCGGCCAGTTCGGTAATCATTGTATTGGTACCTTGTGTGACAAACGGGACGCTGGTAGAAGTTCCTGCATTTACCACACCCGTTGTATTGCGGATTTCCTCTTTCAATGAAAGGTAATTCTTCCCCATCGAGCCTTCCAGCGGGATCACCAGCATCTGGTCTTTGGTCAGTCCAATGTCTTTGGTACGGATAAAATCCATTTGCTGCCGGATAACCAGACTGCAACAGATCAAGGCTCCTGACACGGCAAACTGAAAAACGATGAATGCCCGTCGTATGGTTACACTACCCCAGGGGGTTTGCATGCCACCCTTAAGCGCCGAGAGTGGCGAAAACGCTGACAAGACCAAGGCAGGATAGCTGCCTGCCAGCAACGTGCTTATGACAAACGTAGCCAGTGCTATACCCAGAAAAACGGGATGCCATAAAAGCTGTACGGACAATTCGATTTGTACTGTTTTCTGGAAGGTAGGCAAGGCCAGTTGCATCCACAGGAACGATAACAAGAAGGATAGAACACAAATGAAAACCGACTCCCCGAAGAATTGAATGCCAAGATGCAACCGATTGGCTCCCATTGCCTTGCGTACGCCGACTTCCTTGGCACGCTGGGTTGCGCGGGCCGTCGTAAGACTCATGTAGTTGATCAACGCCAACAACAGAATGGTAAGTGCAATGCCCAAGAAAAGGTAGACATACGTTGCATTGCCTTCTGACGCATAACCGCGCAAATGCAGATCCGGCAACGCTTCCATTCGCACACTGACTTTCGCCTCGGGCAAAGGGGGAACAATCATCTTGGCCAGCAATCTGGCTATTTGGGAAGCCTTTTGCTCATTTTTTAGCAAAAAATAGGTCTGGTAGCCACCCGCACTCACTTCTGTCCATTCAAATCCCTTTTTGTCAAGCGTGGCCAGGGTGGCAAAAGAGGCCACGAACTGGTAGCTGACCGAAGAATTGGAAGGCGGCTGTTCCAAAATGCCCGTTACCTCAAATACGTGTTCTGTCGGTTTGGGCGTATTGGCGTCCAGCGTAAAGAAGTCGGAGTTGCCTTGGTACGAAAGCTTTTTTCCTATGGGATTCTCCTTGCCAAAGTATTTGGTTGCCATGGCGGGAGTGATCAGAAGAGAAAAAGGCTTGCGAAGAGCCGTTCGGGCATTTCCCGAAACAAGCGAAAAAGAAAATACCGATAATAACGTACTGTCGGCAAACAGCAGCTTGTCTTCGTACTGTTTTCTGTCAGGTTGGTTGGTAGGCCACAGGAGCACGTGATTGTAAGGGGCAATTCGGACGAAGCTCTCTATTTCGGGTGTCCTTTGCTGCAACCGCGGCGCCGTGGCCGCGGAGAAATAATCAGAATTGAAATTCTGTTCCCCGAAACGCATCTGATTGGAAGCCTTGAAAATACGGTTGGCCTGTGCATGAAACCGATCATAGCTTAACTCGTGGAAGACAAAAAGCATGATCAGCAAACCTACGGCCATACCAACGGATAAACCCATGATGTTGAGCGATGTATAGCCCCACTGGCGGATCAACAAGCGAAACGTGATCAAAAAATAGTTTCGGAACATAGGCATGGGTTTTGAGTGTTTGGGAGATACTATTGTCATTTTCTCATTGAAAATCATTCATTTCTGAGCGACTTGACCGGATTGGCCAGCGCCGCTTTGATGGCCTGGAAACTCACTGTCAGCAAGGTAATCAGCAGGGCAACAAGGCCTGCTGCGGCAAAAATCCACCAGGAGATTTCGGTTCGGTAGTCGTAATTCTGCAGCCATTGGTTCATAACGTAATACGCGATGGGTGTGGCGATCAGGCAGGAAAGAATGACCAGAAGCATAAACTCTTTGGAGAGCAATTGCCACAAATGGGCGATGGTTGCACCCAATACTTTCCGAATCGCAATTTCTTTGATGCGTTGTTCGGCTACAAAAGACGCCAGTCCAAACAATCCCAGGCACGAGATGAAAATGGCCAGAATGGCGAAAAAGGTAGCCAGTTTGCCGATGCGACTTTCGAACATGAACTTCTTGGCATATTCATCATCCACAAACTTGTAGTCGAACGGGGCCTCCGGGTTGTATTTTGCAAATACCTTTTCCACACTGGCAAGCGCCTCCCGGGCAGGCAATTGTGGTGCCAGTTTGATATTGACTGTAGTGACGGCATTGTAGCCCAAAACAAAAAAGGAAGCTTTTACCGGCTGGAACGGATCCCCTTCCATGATGTCTTTTACAATGCCAATAACTTTGTAATTTGTACCGTGCAATCTGACCAGTTCGGCAAGCGGATCTTTGAAGCCCATTGTTTTGACGGCCGTTTCATTGAGGATGAGGGCAGCCGAATCGGTTGAGAATTTTCTGGAAAAGTCCCTTCCTGCCACCAGCTGCCAGCCTACCGTTTTTCCGAAGTCATGTGTAATCTGGTTGGCTAAAAAGAGCGGACGGGTGTCTGGATTGCGGCCTTTCCAGGTAATGTCGGTCGTGCCACCATAGTCGGTGATGACAGAACCCGTGGATCCGGACATTTCAAAAACAGCCCCGGTCGCAAGCAGATCATTTCTGAGCGTGTTGTAGTGACTGGAAAGTTGCGCCGGATTCATATTGAATTCAATCAGGCCATTTCGAGAGAAGCCAACCGGCCGGTTTCGGGCAAACTCGAGTTGCCGGAACACGATGATCGTCCCAATGATGAGGATGATGGAAACGGAAAATTGGAAAACCACCAGAACCTTGCGGGGCAAGGCCGCCAGTCGGCCGGCTCTAAAGGTTCCTTTCAGCACCTTTACCGGCTGGAAGGAAGACAAATAAAAAGCCGGGTAGCTTCCGGCAATGAAGCCTGTAAGCAAACTGAAACCTGTTCCCAACAGCCAGAACAGGGGATTTGACCATAAGATATATATTTTTTTATCGGCAATCGCATTGAAAAAAGGTAGAAAAAGCTGCACCAAAAGTAGCGACAATCCAAACGCAAACGCAACAACGAGCAGCGATTCGCTGAGAAACTGCCCGATGAGTTGGTTACGCACTGATCCGATGGCTTTTCGGATGCCGACTTCCTTGGCGCGTTTGTCAGAGCGGGCTGTCGTCAGGTTCATAAAGTTGATACAGGCCAGCAGGAGCACAAATAAACCGATAATTCCGAAAAGCCAGACAAACTGAATGTAGCCGCCTGTATTGACGCCGTCTTTGAAATCCCCGTACAAATGCCATTTGGACATGGGATGAACAAAAAATTCGGGTTTGTATGGAGGCGGGTTTTCGCGTTTCATGCGTATGTCCTTGATTTTGGCCGACACCTTGTCAAACGCCAATTCCTTGAGTTCCACATAAATCAGAAAGGAGTTCTCGTCCCATTCGTTTACGGCATTTTTGGCATTGTCATTGGCCAGAAACAATTGCCAGGGAGCCAGAAAAGAGACGTCTTTGAACGAACTGTTGTTAGGAAAATCCTGGTAAACCCCGGCAACGTTCACTGTCATTTTATTGTCCATTTTAATTACTTTGTTTAGGGGATCAGCTGTGTCAAACAGGGTTTGTGCCAGTGACTCCGAAAGCAAAACGGAATGGATGTCTTCCAGGCTGTTAGCGTTGCCCGAAAGCATTTTCAGTGATATCATCTTCAGAAAGTCCGGTTCAACGTAATTGCCGCTTTTGGTAAACTTTTTGTCTCCCGCAGCCAGAACGGCATCGCGGGTATAGGTCGACAAGCTTACCCGTTTGAAATCCGGGTAGTTGTTGCGCAATTCTGCCGCTAACGGAATGGGTAACGAGTTATAAGCGGATTTCTCCGCGTCAAATTTCACAAATTGCCAAAGCTGACCAATTCGTTCGTAGTTTTTATGATGCTTGTCAAAACCGACCTCATCCCAGATCCAAAGTCCGATGAGCATGGCCACGGCCATGCCTACCGCCAGCCCGCCGATGTTGATAAAGGAATAGACCTTGTTTTTGATCAGATTCCTCAGTGCGATTTTCAGGTAGTTGAGTAGCATAACGGATAGGTTTTGAATGTTGGGGAGATACTGTTTTTTCAATGAGGAATGATCAGATGAGGCAATCCATGGCTATCGGTTTTGGGAGGCCAGAAAATAGTATCCTTCCAAAAGTCGAAAACCATTGAATGCATGCTCTCATCCGATCACTTGCGCACTCTGTGTTATTCCGAACGCAACGACTTGACCGGATCGGCCAGCGCTGCCTTGATGGCCTGGAAACTGATGGTTGCCAAGGCTACCACCACTGCCAGCAGGCCTGCCACTACAAACACCCACCACTCAATGGTAATTTTGTAGGCAAAGTCGGACAACCAGCTGTTCATGGCCCACCAGGCCAGCGGAAAGGCAATGCCATTGGCAATCAGAATCAATTTGAGGAAATCCTTGCTGAGCAGTGCCACAATGCCGGAGGTGGAAGCACCTAGCACCTTGCGTATCCCGATTTCTTTGGTGCGTTGTTCGGTGGTATAGGTGGCCAGGCCAAACAAGCCCAGGCAGGCAATGAAGATGGCCAGTGCCGCAAACGTGATGAAGATCTTGCCTATCCGCTGTTCGTTGTTGTAAACGTTGGCAAAGGCCTCATCCATAAACTGATAGCTGAAGGGCTGGTTGGGGGCAATCGTGTGCCAGTTGGCCTCGATTTTCGAAATAACGGCCGGTAGGTTTTCGGTCGTGAGCCGGAAGCTGACCGATCCCGGGGCTTTGCCCAGCCGCAGACCCAGGGCACCGATGTTTTTGCGGAGAGACTCGAAATTGAAGTTTTTGACAACGCCAATGATGGTATACTCCCGGGTTTGTTTGGCATTCAGATCAACCAGTGCCGAGATTTTCTTGCCTACCGGATCGGTGTAGCCGAATAGTTTGGCCGCCGACTCGTTGAGAATAATGGCGGAAGAATCGGTCAGGAATTTCCGGTCAAAATCCCGGCCCAGCTTCATTTCCATGCCCATCGTTCTCACATAGTCGTAGTCCACATCCCAGGATTGCATCGAAACGGCCCGGTCCTGACGTACTTCGCCTTCCGGAAAAAACGGATTGTCGCTGCGCCACGACGGAACGGGCAGGTAACCGGACACGGTGCCACTCTTGATTTCCGGCATGCGCAACACTTCCGTCTTGAACGTTTCAATGCCTGTGCCCAGATTACCGGCATCATTGATGATCAGCACCTGCTCTTTGTTAAAGCCCAGCTGTTTGGTCTGGATATAAGTGAGTTGCTGGTAAATAATGATGGTGCAAAAGATCAGAAATACAGACGCCAGAAATTGGAACACCACCAGCGAACTCCGCAGGCTGCTGTCTTTTGCCCCACGGCTCAATTTGCCTTTCAAAACCTGAATTGGCTCAAAGGCAGACAGGTAAAACGCCGGATAACTGCCCGCCAGCAGACCGGTGACAATCGTCAGCAGCAGCAACAGGGGAATGAGCCAGGGCTTGTCGGCCAGTGACAACGACATTTCCTTGCCTGCCAGGTCATTGAACAGGGGCAGGAGCAAAATGCCCATGACCAGCGCCACTACAAAAGCAATACAGGTGACCAGTGTGGATTCAGCCAGAAACTGATAAATGAGATGACTGCGGTATGAACCCAGGGCCTTGCGTATGCCTACTTCTTTGGCCCGGTTTGCCGAACGGGCCGTGCTCAGGTTCATGAAGTTGATGCAGGCGATGAGCAAAATAAAAAAGGCGATGGCTGAAAAAATATACACATACTGAATGTTGCCGTTGGGCGAAATTTCTCCGACCCGGTCGGAGTGCAGGTGGATGTCGGTTACGGGCATTAGTGAATAATTCAGGTAATTTCCCGACTTTTTGAAATCGGCCAGCGAAGATCCGATGGCCTGCTGCACCTGTGGTCCTACGTATTTGGTAATCAGGGCAGTAAATACGGATTCTACCTGCTGGGGTTTCGCGCCTTTCTTGAGTAATACATACGTAGTGTAATTATGACCCAACCAGTTTTCCACCTTGCTGTCTTCATAATCAAGCATGGTGACGAGTATATCCAGCTTCAGGTGCGAGTTACTGGGCAGGTTCCGCATGACACCTGCCACTTTATAGGGTTCTTTGTCGTGCAGAATGAGAGTTTTGCCTACCACATTGGTTTCACCGAAGTATTTGTCGGCCATGCGTTCCGATATCACCAGCGTATGGGGTTCGGTCAGCAGTTTTCCGGGGTTGCCATGGAGCAAAGGAAAAGAGAAAACTCGGAAGATGGAAGAGTCGGCGTATACAGCGGTTTGCCCGTCTTCCTTGATGTTGAGATCGCCTTTGCGGACCATGATGCTGCCATTCTGCCGGATACGGGCTGAAGCCTCTACCAGGGAATAATCGCGTACCAGGGCCGCACCTGTCGGAGCGGGAGAAAACGCCAGGGCCATTTCGTTGCCCCCAAACTTGATATCTGAATTGAGGCGGTAAATCCGATCGGCATTTGCATACGACCGGTCATAACTGACCTCGTCCAGGACATACAACAGGATCAACAGGCACGTGGCAATGCCTATCGCCAGCCCCATGGTATTGATGAATGAAAAGGCTTTGTAGCGGGCCAGGTTCCGGAAAGCGATGGTCAGATAGTTTTTAAGCATAGGTTTAATGGATTTGGTTAATATGTACGGAGTGATCGGTTTATTGTAATGAATTATTCGCTTCTGAGCGACTTGACCGGATTGGCCAGTGCTGCTTTGATGGCCTGGAAACTCACCGTCAGCAACGCAATGACAATTGCTGAAATGCCGGCTAGAGCAAATATCCACCAGGAGATGTCGATCTTGTAGGCAAAGTCTTGCAACCACTGATGCATGGCGTACCACGCCACCGGAACGGCAATCACAAACGCAATCAGGACCAGTTTCAAGAAGTCTTTGGAAAGCAAGGTGGCGATGCTGCCCACGGAAGCCCCGAGCACTTTGCGGATGCCGATTTCTTTGGTACGGCTTTCGACGGTAAACGTAGCCAGTCCAAACAAGCCCAGGCAGGCGATGAAGATGGCAACGATTGAGGCCGTGGTAAACAACGAACCGTATTGATTTTCAGAAATATAGGCTTTGTTGAAATTGTCGTCGGCAAAAAAGTATTCAAACGGATTTTCGGCAAAATGCGTCCGGTAAAGCTTTTCCAGGTCGGCGATTTTTTCGGGTAAATTTCCACCTGTCAGCCGGAGACTAAAATACGCACTGCTGTTCTGGGGGTAAAAAACAATCGGATCAATGGCCCTTTGCAGGCTGGTGTGGTGGTAATCCTGGACTACGCCGATGATTTCCAGGTAGCGTTCATCCCACTTGATTTTGGTGCGAACCGCTTCTTCCGCCGAGGCGATGCCTAGTTCGCGCATGGCCCGTTCGTTGATGATGATTTTGCTGTTGTCGTTCCAGTCCACCTTGCATTCGGCGGCTGTGAAGTTGCGACCCGCCCGGAGCGGAATGCTGTAGGTTGGCAGGTATCGGTCGCCGATAATAGCAAAAGAGTAGGATTTCTCTTCATCACCGGGACGTGACTGGGGTGAAGTAAAACCTGCGGTTGCGAAATTGTACCACCGTCCCGGAATGCTACCGCTGGTACAGTACTCTTTCACAAAGCTTTGACGGGCAACTTCGTTCAGGAAGGCGGTTTTACGGTTGGTATAAGTACTATCTTTGCCAACCTCAGGTCCTTGCACAACCAGCAATTGCTCAAGGTTCATTCCCAGGTTTTGGGTTTGCATGTAACGTAACTGCTGGTAAATGACCATCGTGAACAGAATAAGGGCGATGGAAATGCCGAACTGCGATACCACCAGCGATTTGCGTAGCAGCACCCCTTTGGCTGAACGAACGATCTTGCCTTTAAGCGTGTCGATGGGTTTGAAATTGGATAACACATACGCCGTATATGCCCCGGAAGCCAGGGAAACCGCCAGTACCAGTGACAGCCCCAGCACCCAGGCAGAACTATCCCAGAGAACCGAGAGCGACAGCTGCTTGCCAATGATATCATTCACAATCGGTTGAAGTATGGCCACTAGTACTAGTCCCAAAACAAGTGACAGCACATTGACCAGAGCCGACTCGCCGAGAAACTGTAAAATCAGATTGACTTGGCTGGCACCAATTACCTTGCGTACGCCCACTTCATTGGCACGTTTCAGCGAACTTGCCGTGCTTAGGTTGATGTAGTTAAACCAGGCAATAAGCAGAATCAGGAAGGCGATGCCCAGCAGCATGTATACGTAACGCACGTTGCCGGTGTGTTGCAGCGTATCGGAGAAGGAAGACGCCAGGTGAATTTCGGAGGCGGGCTGCACCCGGAACGTAATGGCGTCTTTTTCGGGTTGCAACTGACGGCGCAGCGCGGTTAGCTTTTTTTCAAAGGCGTGGTAATCGGCGCCTTTGTTGAGCAGAAAGAATAGGTTAATGTATTGAGAATCCAGGTTTGTGGTGGTCGCCCAGCCGTTGCCATTCAGATTGGCGGGGTTTTTCAGCGTTTCCAGTGAAAACACCATTCCGTATTTAATATCCGAATTGTCGCCCATATCGGCATAGACACCGGCAACCGTATAATTCCGCCTGCCAAACTGATTGAAAAGCGTCAGTGTCTGGCCCATGGGATCTTTCTCTCCAAAATACTTTTTGGCATAACTTTCCGAAACGAAAACCATGTCAGGCTTGTGAAGATCCTTTGCCTGACCCTTCAGGAGGGGAAAGCTGAAAAATTCAAAAAAGTTACCTTCGGCATAGCCGATGTTCTCTTCCCGGAATGAACGGTTGGCAGCCTCGTTGCGTACAATTCCCTGGGCAATGCCTTCTTCAAACCGGCAAAACGCCTTGACCTCCGGTAGGCTTTCGGCCGCCTTTAGGGCCCAGCCCGGCTCTACCTGCGGCCAGTTTTCGCCCTGGGCATTCTGGCACAATACCCGGTACATATCCGGTAGCTGCGCATGAAACCGGTTGACACTCTGCTCCAGGCTGACGTATTGCAGAATGAGTACAAACGCAGCAATGCCCATCGCCAGGCCCGTTACATTGATCAGTGTGTAGATCCGGTTGCGCCACAGATTGCGGAAAGCTATTTTCAGGTAGTTGTATAACATACGGGCAGGGTTTGGGATGGGAGAAGATACTATTTTGCTGTGCCAATACGATGCCGAAAAAACAAAAAGGCCCTAGAGCATTGCAGAAGGCATTCTTGGGAATAACAATGAACAGTGAATGTCCGATTACGGACATTCACTGTTCATTGGCGTACAAGCGAGCTGGTGGGTTTTTAAGGTCGAAAGGAGACTATTTTCAGGGTTGAATGATCGAATGAGAGAATACGGGATAGTCAGTTTTACTTTTTTCAACTATACTCTTCTGTTATTCGATCATTTAAAATTGCTATCAGCTTCTCAGTAAGTAGACCGGATTAGCCAGTGCAGCCTTGGAAACTCACCGTAATCAAAGCAATCGCAACAACCAGGCCGATACCGTATCCAGATAGTAGAATTGCACAAGTAAAGAGTCCGCCGTCTTCAAGCAAAAGCCTCGCTAAACTTAACGTGAACTATGGGGCATAATAAGTCTAAGGGACTGATTTTTAAAATGTAATGCAAAGTGCGAAGCTTATGGGCCCGAAAGCATTCGGGACTCGTTTGTTACTCCTTTTTGGGCATGAAAAAAGTGACAAGGCTACAGGGAAGAAAAATGATCTGGACTGAGAAACCCCTAAGGTTACGTTAAACTTACAGCATACAGCAGAATGCTTTCTTTCTAACGCTTTGCGCAAATCCTAAGGATTTTATCTTTGCTTCTTGCCTGAAGAAATGAGTTGAAAGACAAATTCTTTTGCAACATCTTTTTCATTGATAAAGTCATTGAACGAAATGGAAATCGGGTAATCCGGGAGCACACCGTGACCACGGTTTGCCGGATCTTCCTCGACTGCGAGTACTGATTTCCAAGTAGGGATTTTTACACCGATTTTGCTGTTGGGCAGCACTAAACCAAATATGGCACCGCTGGTATAAGACCGGTATTCTCCCCCGGTCTCCTCTCCAACGACAAACACATTGGTAAGGTGAGATGCCAATGATGTAAAATCAGTGCTTGCTGAGTAATTTCTTCCATCGGCAAGAATGTAAACCGTACCTGTAAATTGGATAGTAGCGGGTTTTATCAATCCCATATACGATTCTTCCTGCCAAAGATAATACCCGTTGCCTGAATCGATTAGTTTGTCAAAGTAGGTTTCTTTGATATGCCTGAGTGACTTTCCATAGGGTTTGTAAGTATAATCCCGGTCAAACAACGTATAGTCATTGGATTTTACCTGAATAGACTCGTAAACTTTTGAAGGTTTTGCTATCAGGTACGAATATAATTCTGCCACTTGTTCTTCTTCTCTAATTCCTCCTTCACCGCGCAAATCAATAATAAGGTACTGTACTTTTTTGTCGTGTATTCGTTGAAAGTAAGTTTGAATAGAGTCTTTGAACGCACGAGAATCTTCTATTCGGAAATAGGCAGTTTTTGTATCCTCAGTTATTATTAGTTCAAGAGCCGATTTTTTCCATTTCCCAACTTGCTGGAAAGACAGATGACTGAAGGAATCCCGAAGTCCTGGTGTAGTCAGAGTGACTTCCTTCCCGTTCAATGTTTTCAATTTGATATCGTACTGTGCCGCTTCCTCGACAAACAATGAAAAATACCAGGGAAAATAGTCATTCAATGAGGTCGTTTTACCGGTTTCGTTAAAACCGTCCACGGGAATGAACGGCCAGATCATGTCTTTTATCTCACGGGGTGTCTTACCATTAATCTGGATTATTTCACAGCCCTTCGGAAATGTCAGTTCTTTTACCAGCGACTCAGAAACATACAGTTTGTCACCAAAGTACCGGACGTTAAAGGGAAAAATGTTTTGTTTTTGTTTATACCACCAATCGGTAACGCCATGTCTTGTGTGCCTGTTCCTGACTTTCCCCACATGCAGGGCAATCAGACGATAGAATTCACTGTGAGACATGGAAGAATTGAACAATTGCAGAGAACTGTCTTTCAATGCCCGCCATTCTTTCTCAGATATGTAATCAAAAAGGCCCGTATGGGTTTTTTCCATGAGGGTACAAAACTTCGTGTAATCTTCTTTAAGTTCAGTCACAGAATATTGCTTGCGCCAAAACTCACTGCGCACGATGACTTCGTTCAGCGTGATAGACTGAATTACAAGTTGAATTTGCAAGTCTGTCCGATTTTTCAGGCTTGAGACAGCTTCGGCATATTTCTCGTAACCCACATATGTGACAACTATAGAATCATTAAGATTTGCCTGTGGAATGTTCAGACTGAACCTTCCCAATGAATCCGATTGTGTCCCAATGGAAGTACCCGATACCCGGACAGAGGCATTTGCAAGTGTTTTTTTTATTTCACGGTCAAGCACTACACCATTAAGGTTGATGTAACTTTGAGCCATCACATTCATGGCGACAAATGTGCTTACTAAGCTCAGGCAGATCTTTATACAGCTCATGGTTGATCCCGGTTTAATTTTCCGACTGTTTTTGATAGAAGGGAGGGGCTTGACCTTTCCAAAAATATTATTTCCCATTTACACATTGAAAATTACTCACTTCGGAGTGACTTAACCGGATTGGCCAAGGCCGCCTTAATAGCCTGGAAACTTACGGTCAGTAGTGCAATAGCCAAAGCTACCACGCCAGCTCCGGCAAACATCCACCAGTGCAGTTCAATTCGAAAGGCAAAGTTTTGCAGCCACTGGCTCATGGCATACCAAGCAACCGGAGTGGCGATGACAAACGCCAGCAAGACAAGTTTCAGGAAATCCTTTGATAATAATGCGGCAATCTGACTCACGGAAGCACCTAATACTTTGCGAATGCCAATTTCCTTGGTGCGTTGTTCGGCGGCGAAAGCCGCTAAACCGAACAAGCCCAGACAGGAAATAAAAATAGTAAGAAAGGAAAACCCTTTGGTCAACGTTTCAACTATAGATTCGGCAGCGTATTGTCTGCTGAATTCACTATCAGCAAACGTATAGTCGACCGGGATTTCTGGATTGTATTTCTTGTTGACTTTTGCCAGACTGGCAAGGGCTTCTCTGGTTTTGCCGGGGGCTGTTCGTACAGAAACAAATCCGTATCCGGGTGAGGTATCCAGAAAAAGATAGAGTGGTTTTATAGGTTCATGCAATGATTGCATATGAAAATCTTTTACGACACCGATGATCTTTCCCATTCGCTTGATGTCTCGCCGTGTTGTTATTACATGACCCAATGGTTTGTGTAACCCCATTTGCCTGACGGCTTCCTCATTGACAATCACATTCAGTGAGTCAGTTACAACCGAGGGGGAGAAGTCTCGACCTTCCTTCAATTCAATAGTCATCGTTTGGATGTAATCATAGCTTACTCCTGCAAAAGAGAAAACCACCTCTTTGGTTTTGCCCGGCCAGTCTACCCAGGTGCTGGAAAATTGAATGCCCAGTGCCGGTTGATTGGAATACGTAACGGACTGAACGGCGGAAGATTGAAGCAGTTCGGTTCTAAATGCATTCAGGTTTTTTGGCAAATCGCCTTCACAGGTTTGGTAGATGAGATTCTGACGATTCAAGCCTAGGTTTTTAGTTTGAATGTACTGCATCTGGTGGTAAACGACTATTGTGCCGAGTATGAAAATCACCGAAAGGCTGAACTGAAAAATTACCAAGGCCTTTCTGAACTCAAACGCATTTGTCCGAAACTGCAACCTGCCTTTCAGAATTTTCACAGGATTTAGTGAGGATAAGAAAAAGGCAGGATAACTTCCTGAAATTACACCTGTGAGCAAGGCAAATCCTATTAATGAAACAATCAGCAGAGGTTCCCGATAGTCAAGAGAAAGATGCTTTTCGGTAAGCCTGCTGAAAAAGGGCAAGGAAATTTCCACTAACAACAACGAAATCATCAAAGCGACAGAGGCTGTCAGGATGGCTTCGCCTATAAACTGACCGATCAATAGTCTTCTTGGGACACCCATCACTTTGCGAATTCCTACTTCCTTTGACCGTTTCACCGATTGGGCAGTAGCCAGATTCATGAAGTTGATGCAGGCAATAATCAAAATAAGAATAGCAACCACCGAAAACAAATGTACATAGTCAATTCTCCCGCCGGCAGGTTTACCACTGCTTAAATCAGAATGTAAATATGTATCCGAAAAAGCCTGTAAGCTTAACTGATCTTTTGTGTTGGGTAGCTTGGTTTTTAGAAAATGCCTGATCTTGTCCTCAAATTTTATAACATCTGTATTCTCTCTGAGCTCAACAAAGACTTTATCTCCTATGGCACCCCAGTCTTTTACCCACGGTAGTTTCTCATATTCCTTGTAGGGTAAAATAAAATCAAATTGTAACGTGGAGTTTTTCGGAATGTTCCCAAAAACTCCACTCACAAAATAATCTTTCTGATTGTTTACCCGAATTGCCTGACCCATCGGGTTTTGATTCGGGAAACAGGTAGCTGCCAGCTTTTCGGAAATCACGATCTGGTCGGCTGTGGCAAGGCAATGCCTCGGGTCGCCTTGGGTAAGCGGAAAGCTGAACATAAGAAAAAAATCCTCGTCAGCAACGCTTCCCTGCATTTTGGTTAGTTTGTTTCCAACCTTTAGTGTCCATACATCCGGACTCATCATGGTCGCGTATGCTACTTCGGGCATTTGCTCTTTCCATGCGTCAACAAGCAGTGAGGTAGTCGCATCTGAGCAGGTAGTCTTGCCTTCATAGACCTGCGTTTGCAATACCCGGTAAAGTGTAGCCTTATTTTTATGAAACTGATCAACACTGACTTCATCAGACACCCAGAGAAAAATAAGAATGCTGAATGTCATCGAAACGGATAATCCAAGAATGGTGATGATCGAAAGAACCTTATTGCGAACCAGATTGCGAAATATAATTTTCAAGTAGTTGCGGAGCATAAGGTGCAGGTTTTGGGTTTTCCAGGATACTACTTTTCAATTTTGAATGATTTAATGAAAGGATAATCGAATGAAGGGGTTTTGTGTTTTCAGGGATGCTATTTCTATTCAACTATTCTATCATTCCCTCATTCAATCTTATTCACTTCGCAGCGACTTGACCGGATTGGCTACTGCAGCCTTTATCGCCTGAAAACTTACGGTCAGTAGTGCAATAGCCAGAGACAAGGCTCCTGCTCCGGCAAACATCCACCAGTGCAGTTCAATCCGAAAGGCAAAGTTTTGCAGCCACTGGCTCATAAAATACCAGGCAACCGGAGTGGCGATGACAAACGCAATGGATACCAGTTTGACAAAATCCTGCGAGAGGAGTGTGATCAATTGTTTCTCCGAAGCCCCGAGCACCTTGCGAATACCGATTTCCTTGGTGCGTTGCTCGGCTGTATAGGTGGCTAATCCAAACAAGCCTAGGCAGGCGACAAAAATGGTGAGTACTGAAAAGATGGTGAGTATGGTACCGGTTTTCTGTTCGGCAGCATAGGTTTTGTTATACAAGTCGTCCATGAACGTGTATGTAAAAGGCTCTTCGGTGGCGTACGCATCCCATTTCTGTTTCATATCGGCCAGCAAGCCGTTGACATCTGGGGTTTTTATCTTGAAAATCAGACCACCTTCGGGATGGTACGTTAGGAACAGGGGCGTAATGGCTTCGTGCAGGGATTTGAAGTGAAAATCTTTGACAACGCCAATCACGTGGAATGGAATATTGTTGCCCCGGGAGCTGTTTTGCCGGATAATTGTCTGGCCTACCGCATCTGACAGGTTCCAGCCAAAGGCCTTCAGCGCACTTTCGTTAAGAATGATTCCCAGCGAATCGGTGGCAAACGTTTTCGAGAAATTGCGGCCCGTCGCCAGCTGCATGCCCAGTGTCGGAATGTACTGCTCATCCACGTGGTATTCTACCGCACTGACCAACTGGTCGTCGTGTCCTTTCGGATAGGCCAGGGCATTATTGTAACTGGTAGGTCCGGCCGGCTTGTACCAGGAAACAGTCGCGTTTACCACCCGGGCGTCTTGCAGTATCTGGTTCTTGTACACCTGTTCGTTTTTACCCAGCGCGTACGAGTTGGGCAGTGTGAGCAATTGTTCCCGGTTGTATCCCAGGTTTTTATTCTGGATAAACCGCATCTGCTGATAGACCACGATGGTGCTGACAATCAGGCCAATGGAAACAAAGAACTGAAAAACGACCAACCCGCTGCGTAAGCTTACGTTTTTGGAACTGCGGGTAAGGCGACCTTTCAGAACAGAAAGCGGTTCAAATGAAGACAAGTAAAAGGCCGGATACATACCTGCCAGCACGCCTACTGCCAAACCCAGTCCCACAAACACTAGTAAGGGTTTGGTATCAAAATGCAACTCCTTGCCCGAAAGCGCATTAAACGTAGGCAATGTCAATTGTATAAACGCCAGAGCTAGGATCAGAGAAAAGAAGGTGAGTACCAGCGATTCGGCCAGAAATTGCCGGATGAGCTGCAAACGGTCGGAACCGGATACCTTGCGGATACCTACTTCTTTGGCCCGTTTCGTGGCAATGGCTGTGGAGAGGTTGACAAAATTAATACAGGCCACCAGAAGCATGAACAGGGCGATTCCCGCAAAGATGTACACATAACTTTCGTTGCCTCCGGCCTCAAACTCGTTGGACGTTTCGGGATGCAGGTGAATCGCGGTCAGTGGCTGCAAGGCAAAACCCAACTGATTGCCTTTGCTCCGAAACTGCTCCAGACTCAGTCCCATGGTTTGCTGTATTTCTGGCCCCATGTACTTGGCAACCATCGCAGGAAATTTGGACTGCAACTGCTCATAATCGGCATCCGGTCTGAGCAGCAGATACGTATGAAAGCTGCTTTCCATCCAGGAGGTGGATTTTGCCGGCTCCCAACCAGTCATGGAAGCAAAGATGTCAAAGTGAAAATGCGAGTTTGCCGGAATGTTTTCCATCACGCCCGTTACCTTATAAAACTGGTTGGTATTTGCCACATGCAGCATTTTGCCCAGCGGATCAGCCTGTCCAAAGTATTTTTTGGCAGTTTCTTGGGTAATGATCACCGTGTGAGGCTGAGACAGCGCTGTTTTTGCATCACCTGCCACCAGCGGTAACGTGAACACTGTGAGGAAATTGGGATCTACAAACGCAAACTCGTCGTCTTTGAACGACTGGTTGCCATACGTGATTTTGGCGGTGCCGTATCGCATAATCCGGGTGGCATCCTGCACTTCCGGGAAATCTTTTTTCATGGCCTCGGCAACCGGCGGCATAATCACACTCTCGTTGATTTTTCCACCGTTGATACTGGCCTGAAAAATGACACGGGCAATGCGGTCGGCATGGTTATGAAACCGGTCGTAGCTCAGTTCGTCCTGCACATACAGCATGATGACAAAACACAACGCGATACCAATGGAAAGACCCAGGATGTTGATTGCCGAAAACAACTTGTTTTTCAGAATAGTCCGCCACGCGATTTTGAGATAGTTTTTTAGCATAGTTGTATGTTTAAATGATTGAACGATTGAATGTGTGAATAGGAATTGCTCTTTTCCAGGATACTATTTTGTATTCTATCCTTCACTCATTGTATAATTCAAAATTATTCGGAACGCAGTGACTTGACCGGATTGGCTAGTGCCGCTTTAATGGCTTGGTAACTCACTGTTGCAAGGGCAATCACCAATGCCACCAGCCCGGCCAACGCAAACATCCACCAGTGCAATGAGATATGGTAGGCAAATTCCTGCAGCCAGGTGTCCATTGCCCAATAGGCGATGGGAAACGCGATGGCAATCGCAATCAATACCGACTTCAGGAAATCCTTCGAAAGCAAGCCAGTGATACTCAGTACACTGGCACCCAATACTTTGCGTACGCCTACTTCCTTGATGCGTTGTTCGGCTGCGTATGTTGCCAACCCGAACAAACCCAGGCACGCAATGAACAGTGTCGCCAAAGCCGCCCAGACCAGCATGGTTTGACGGCGGGCGTCTTCTTCATAGAAAAGGGCAAGTTGCTGATCTAGGAAATGGTATTCAAACAGATGATCGGCGTCAATTTTTGCCAGGATAGCCTCCATTGCTTTCAGTGTCGCTGTGGCATTTTTGGCTTCAATCCGGGACGTGTAATAATCGATCTGGTGAATCGGGTTCTGCTGATAGACCAATACCAGAGGCCCGATTTTTTCTCGTAGCGTCTGGTAATGAAAGTCTTTGACAATGCCAATGACCCGGGCCTTGAAAACCTGATTGTTGCGAAGGGGACCATAACTTCCACCAAACGACCGGGACGGGATTTCAATCATCTGATCCGAAGGCTCCTGGATGTTGAGCAACTTTGCCGCAGTTTCATTCAGCAGGATTGTAGACGAATCACCCGGAGTGCTGAAATTCTTGCCTTTCAGCACTTGTACCTCGAATGTTTTTGCAAACGACTCATCAACGGCTAACAAATGGGCAGTGGCCGGTTCATTCAAGGGACTGCCTGGTTGTCTGATTTTGACTGTAGGAATGTTTTTCCACTCGCCCGGCACGCGTGAGGTTGTCGAGACATTTTTCACATTGGGCAGTCTGGCGAATTCGGCTACAATGGTCGGCGCCGCTTTTCGTATTTTGCCGCTGTTAATATCCACCACAACCAGAAGTTCCTTGTTGAACCCTAAATCTTTTGTATTCATATACTGAACCTGACGAAAGACCACAATCGTTGCGATGATCATCAGTACAGAAATCGAAAACTGGAAAACGACCAGCCCCTTCCGCAGCGAAAAATCTGACCTTTTCTGTATTTTCAGGCTTTTCAACAGCAGGATCGGATTGAACTGTGAAAGCATCAGGGCCGGATAGGAGCCGGACAAGATTCCGGTCAGCGCCGCAACAAGGAACGAAGCAAGCCAGATGCGGTAGTCGGTCGAAAACCCGAGCGAAAGTTGTTTGCCTGCAAAGGCATTGAAGAACGGGAGGAGCGCATTGACTATGAGAACCGTCAGGATGAACGAAAACAAGGTGACCACCAGGGATTCCACCAAAAACTGCGCAACCAACTGACCGCGGAAGGCCCCCAGGACTTTCTTCACGCCAATTTCCTTGCTCCGGCTGGATGCTTTGGCTGTGGTGAGATTCATGTAGTTAATACACGCAATGAGCAGTACAAAAATGGCTACCAGTGTAAATACGTTGACATATACAATAGAACCGGCACCTTTGCCACCCGGATTCGAATCCCGGAAAGGATCGACAATGGACTCGGAATACAGGTGAATGTCTTTGAGCGGTTGCAGACTGTAAGTCATGGTTGTGCCGGTTTCGGGCTTGAAATTGGCATACACCAATTCTTTCATCTTTTGGGCAACAGACGTCACATCGGCATTTTTCCTCAGAAGCACAAACACCGCAAAGTCGCTTGACGACCAGTCCTTGTTGGCTTCGCTGACATAACTTGAATCAGAGAGATAGGTGCTTTCCGAATAAACCAGATTGAAGTCAAAACTCGAATTCTTCGGGTGATTTTTGATAACAGCCGTAATGGTAAAGGGTTGGCCATACGATTGCCATCTGACGGTTTTTCCCACCACCTTGGTATTTCCGAAAAGCCTCATCGCTAAGTCTTCTACAAGCACGATGGAATTAGGCTGGATCAATGCGGTTTTTGGATTGCCATCAACCGCCTCAAAATCAAAGATTTCCATCAGTCCGTTGTTGGCAACGGTGATGGTCTCGTTAAATTTTTTTTGATTGGCAGTGTTTTCAAGATTGTCCCGCCCAAACTGGGTGATGCGGGCGGTATTCTCGATTTCCCCGATACTGTTCCTGGATTCATCGGCCAGTTTGTAGCTAGCGCCGGCTATGACAAGGTTTTGGTCCGGCGTCTTCTTATGTTTGATCACCCGGTAAATCCGGTCTGCATTGGCGTGCCGGCTGTCGTAGGTAAGTTCATCAAGCACATAGAGACCGATCAAAAGAAAGCAGGTAAGGCCGAACGTGATGCCGGCCACATTGAGAACGGTATAGAGCTTGTTCCTGAAAAGGTTGCGTAAGGCGATTTTGAAATAATTGTATAGCATAGACGAAAGATGTGGAAATTGTCAGATTGTTTTTCGATCCTGAATGATCAGGCAGGTTTTGCTTCGGTGGCAGATACTATTTTGATTTTCCCCGTATCCGATCATCCGGTTTGTCTCATTCGCTTCTGAGCGACTTGACCGGATTGGCCAGCGCCGTTCGGGTGGCCTGAAAACTCACCGTCACCAAAGTAAGCAGCAAAGCACCTGTCCCCGCTGCTACAAATACCCACCAGGAAATCTCGGTACGATAGGTGTATTTTTGCAACCAGTCATCCATGAAATAGTAGGCAATTGGGATGGCGATCAGGCAAGAAATGAGTATCAAAACAATAAAATCCTTGGAAAGCATGCGCCACAAATCAGCTACCGTTGCCCCGAGCACCTTTCGGATACCGATTTCCTTGGTGCGTTGCTCGGCTACATAACTGGCCAATCCGAAAAGGCCAAGGCAACTAACGAAAATGGCAAGAATGGCAAAGACATTCGTTAAATTCGCCAGCCTTTGTTCCCTGAAAAATTTGCTGTCATAGTCTCTGTCAGCAAACAGATAATTAAAATTACCCGCAGGGTCATATTTTTTTAAGACACTTTCCATTTTGGCGATGGATTGTGAGGCACTCAATTCGGGTTTCAGTCTGATCGTGATAAATGGTGCATTGGCTTTTATCATTTCAAAAACGGTGGGGCGGACAGGGTCAAAAGGAGAATCCATTACTATGTTTTGCACCACACCTACAACGGTGAGAAGCTTTCCGTCTTTGCGGATCAATTGATTGACCGGATTTTGCAGACCCATCAATTTTACGGCGGCTTCATTCAGAATCACAGCACTGGAGTCTGTACGAAAGGTTCTTGAAAAATCCCGACCTTCGGTGATTTTCCACGCCAGTGTGTTTCCGAATTCGGGGGTGACGCTCACGGACACCAAATCTTCGGCTGTCGACGATTTGCCAGGCCAGCTGTAACTACTCGAATAATGCCAGGACTCCGATATGGGACTATTGATTTCGGCCATATCCACCACGGCTCCAGAGTTGAGCAAATCCTGACGCATGGCATAAAAATTACCCCGCAATTCCTGGGTATTCTTCCGTATTTGTACCAATCCTTTGGTTTCGTAACCCAACGGGCGATTTTTGGTAAACTGAATTTGCTTGTAAATCAGTGTAGCGGAAATGATCAAAGCTATCGAAACACTGAATTGAAAAACTACCAATCCTTTTCTCGAAAACAGTTCAAACGCACTGCTTTGTAGTTTTCCTTTTAATACTTTAACCGGCTGGAAGGAAGAAAGATAAAGCGCAGGGTAGCTTCCGGCAAACAGTAGGAGCAAGCCTAAAAACAAAACGGTTGCCAACCAAAAAGCGGGGTTTGTCCATGGAAACTTAATCTGTTTTTCAGCCAATTGGTTGAAAAAAGGCAAAGCTATCTGAATTAAAAACAGGGCAAACAAAGCACTTACGAGTATGGTCAGAAACGTCTCGGCATAAAATTGGCCTACAATCTGAAATCTGCTTGAGCCGACTGCTTTTCTAACGCCTATTTCTTTCGAACGCTTTTCTGACCGTGCCGTACTCAGATTCATAAAATTGATAGCTGCCAATAGCATCGTCAGAATGCCTATCAACCCGAAAATCAGAATGTTGTCTTTTCCGGTAGAAACCGGAAGTCCATTCTTGTATTCCGGGTACAAGTGCCATGTATCCATCGGGTACAAAAACAACGATGGCTTCGAGGGGTCTTTGGTTACTTTGTATACTTCGTCTTTTATTAATGCTGAAATCTGTGCTGTCGAAACATTTTTTGCCAGTTTCACATAGATCGGAAAAGAATTTTCCCGCCAACTGTTTTTAGCATCACGCACCCATTCTTCCATTTGGGCAAAGGAATCCATCGACGCATAAAATGAGGTGCTGCGATAGGTGGCATTTTGCGGTAATGATTTAAAGATACCAACTATCTTAAATGCTGTGTTTTTATCGATTTGTACAGTCTGATTTGTAGCGTTTTTCTTGCCAAACAGTGCCTCTTTCGCTTTATCAGAAATCAGGATTTCGAACGGTGCTAAAGGAAATCTTGGCGAGCCTTCCAGAATTTCCAAATCCAGAATTTTTTCGCCTCCCGTTTCCATGAACAAGCCCCTTTTGATGATGGTTTTGTCATTGACTGTCAGGCTCTTTTCGCCACCATAACTTGAAGCTACCACCTCTTCGAAATAATCGCCATAAGACTCTTTCAGTTTGGCAGCCAACGGAAGCGAATGGGATTGCTCAGTGATAATGGTACCATTGAAGTTGCGGTTTTTCTGCAACAACGCTATTTGAGTATGCTCTCTGTGGTATTTGTCAAACGAAAGTTCATCCCAGACCCAAAGCCCGATAAGCATAGCCACCGCCATTCCCACAGCGAGTCCGCCGATGTTAATGCACGAATAAACCTTGTTTCTGACAAGATTGCGAACAGTGATTTGAAAATAGTTACGTAGCATGACAGGTAGGTTTTGGAGTTTGAAAAGATACTATTTCATTCGCTTCTCAAACTCTTGACCGGATTGGCCAGCGCCGCCTTGATGGCCTGGAAACTCACCGTTACCAGTGTGATCAGCAGGGCCATCACGACCACTACCAGAAACACACCTACACCGATATTGATTTTGTATTCGTATTGGGTCAGCCATTGGCTCATGGCATACCAGGCCACAGGTATGGCAATGGCACAGGCAATCAGCACCAATACGACAAAGTCTTTAGAAAGCAGCTGCCACAGGTTTGCCACACTGGCCCCAAGCACCTTGCGGATACCGATTTCCTTGGTGCGCTGCTCGGCCATGAAGGAGGCCAGTCCGAACAGACCCAGACACGAAATAAAGATGGTTAGCAACGCAACGATGGCCGCCAGGTTGCCAACCAGCTCCTCATAGTTGAACTTCTTGGCGTATTGCTCGTCGGCAAACTGGTACTCAAACGGAAATCCGGGATTGTACCTGCTGAAAACCGGTTCGATTCGTTTCAGTGCCTCCGACACCGACAGATCCGGATTCAAACGCAGAAACAAGTAATTTACCCAGTATTTTTCGAAAATAATGGTCAGGGGTGAAATGGGGCGAAAAGGCGATTCCATTTGCATGTCCGGTAACACGCCGATCACATGCATGTCACGGCCGTTCCATTTGAGCGGCTGGTCAATGGGATTCTTAAGCCCCATCCGCTTGACTGCTGCCTGATTCAGAATCACACCCGACGAATCGGATGCAAACTCCTTTGAAAAGTCACGGCCTTCCACCATCTTGATTCCCATGGTTTTCACATAGTCGTAACTGGTGGCGATAGTCGAGAAGATCGCACTTTTGTCGTTGGGCTGGCTGCCTTTCCACTCCCAGCCGCTGTTATTGCTGTAAATGTCGGAGGGTGGCGAATTGCTTTTGGTAATGGAGGCAACCGCTCCCGAACGCAACAGTTCGTTGTGCAACACGTCGTAGTTGTTTTCAATGTCTCTGGACCAGCTTACCGAGACCAAGCCCTGGTTGTTAAACCCGATGGGGCGGTTTTTGCCATACTGAATCTGCTGGTACACCACAATGGTGCCGATCATCAGCACAACCGAGCAGGCAAACTGCACCACAACCAGTATCTTGCGGGGGAGTGCGGCGCTTTTGCCTGCCTGCAGATTGCCCTTGAGCACCCGCACCGGATTGAACCCCGACAAGTAAAATGCCGGATAACTGCCTGCCAGCAGCCCGGTCAGGATGGTGAACAGAATCATGGTTCCCCAAAAGATGGGACTGGTCAGGTTGAGCCTCATTTCTTTTTCGGTGAGGTCGTTGAAAGAGGGCAGCACCAGGGCTACCAGCATGAGTGCCAGCAAAAATGCCAGAACAGAGATCAGCAACGACTCACTGAGAAACTGCCCGATGAGTTGCTGGCGTGCCGAGCCTACGGCTTTTCGGATGCCCACTTCCTTGGCCCGTTTCTCGCTGCGGGCCGTCGAGAGGTTCATGAAGTTGATGCAGGCAATTACCAGCACCAGCAAACCCAGAATGCCAAACAACCGTACATACCGGATAAATCCACCCGTATTGATGCCATCTTCAAAGTCGCTGTAAAGCCGCCAGTTGGCCATCGGATGCAGGATGATCTCGGGCTTGATGGTTTTCTGCATCAATTCATCATCCGGATGGTGGTTCAGTACTACATTTTTTATTTTGGATTGAACCTTGGCTGGATCGGCTCCGGGTTGCAGTTGCACGTACGTTTGCCAGGAGTTGTTGCCCCAGTTGGGCTTGTGGTATTTTTTTATGTAATCAAAGAGACTTTCCTGCAAATGGAAAGGCATCAGGTAGTCAAACGTAAGGGAGCTGTTGTGAGGTTGCTTGGCTACGACAGCGGTTACCTTCAGGTCAAAAATATTGTCGATCCGTACGGTTTTGCCCAGCGGATTTTCGTCGCCAAAAAGTGCTTTGGCCGTTTCGTCTGTAAGAACCAGCGAATACGGATCGTGCAGCGGATTTTTATCGCCTTTCTGTATGTTCAGGGAAAACATCCCGATTGCTTCTTCGCCGATCCAGTGTCCGCGCTTGATGATTTTTTTCTCGCCTGCTACCAGCGAGTGATTCCCTCCCCAGTCGCACATGGCTACGGCCTTGAAATCCGGGTATTTGGTTTTCAGTTCTTCACCCATCGGGTAGGGCAGGGCTTGCTGCGTTCCCCGGTGCCCGTCAAATGTCTGGTGCATCATTACCTGGTACAACGTCTCGTAATTCGTATGGTGTTGGTTGGTAGACACTTCGTCGTACATCCACAGTCCGATCAGCATCGCGACCGCCATACCGACCGCCAGCCCAACGATGTTGATGGAGGAGTAAACCTTGTTTTTGATCAGGTTGCGAAAAGCCACTTTGAAGTAATTGCGTAGCATAGGTGTAGGTTTTGGGGAGATACTATTTTGCCATGCCAATTCGGTGCCGAAAATACAACAACAGCTTTCTGGTGTTGTATGGGCCGTTTTTAGAAAAAATAGAAATGCCATGTGTCCGGTTGCGGACATGCTTTGTTCATTGGCGAACAGAAAAATAGTACGATTTTTGAGGGCACAACCCCGGTTGTAATCTATTACTCGCTTCTCAAACTCTTGACCGGATTGGCCAGCGCTGCCCGGATGGCTTGGTAGCTCACTGTGAGCAAGGCTATTGCCAATGCACCCACACCCGCTATGGCAAAAAGCCACCAGGCAATAGCAATGCGGTACGCAAAGTTTTGCAGCCACTGGTTTATAAAATACCAGGCAATGGGGGTAGCCAGCACAAACGAAATAAGAATCAACCGTACAAAATCGCGGGATAACAATGACAAAATACTGAACACACTGGCCCCGAGTATTTTTCGGATGCCGATTTCCTTGGTGCGTTGTTCAGCCGTAAAGGCGGCCAGTCCAAACAAGCCCAGGCACGCAATGAAAATAGCCAGACCTGTAAAAACCACCATCACATTGCTCAGTTTCTGCTCGGCATGAAACAACGCGTCAAAATCCTGATCAAGAAATGAATAGGTAAACGGAATCTTCGGTTTAAAGGCTTTCCACTGTGCCTTGGCATGAGCCAGAACATTCGCCGGATTGCCGGCTGCCAGGCGAACCAGAATGTAGTCATCAAGGTATACATTGCGGAAATACTGAATGGCCAGTGGCTTTATTTTCTGGTGATACGACTCGAAATTGAAATCCTTGATGACGCCAATCACCTGTAGGCGCGCCTGATCGGGAGCCCCCTGATTGAGAACCAGATAGCGTCCCAAGGGATCTTTCAATCCTAGTTCGCGTACGGCGGCTTCGTTGAGCAGCACGGCGGCCGTATCAGAAGCCAGATGGCGGGCAAAGCCTCTTCCGGCGGCAAGTTGCAGTCCCATGGTTTTCAGATAGGCCTCATCGGCCTGAAACCAATTGAATCCAAAAGAATCGGGCGAGTTCTCAATGGTAAAGGAGCGCATATGAAACTCACTCTGCGCTGGAATGCTGGTGGCAAAACTCACATTGTCCACCGCATTGTTAGCCGTCAGGGCCTGAGCAAATGCTTCTTTCTCTTGTTCATTGATCTCACCCCCATTGTGAATCGCCAGGATGTTTTCTTTGTTAAAGCCTGGATTTTTCTCCTGAATAAACCTCAATTGCTGATAGACCAGTAAGGTGCAGATAATCAACCCGATGGATAATGCAAACTGGAATACCACCAGCCCGTTGCGTAAAGTATAGCTTCCTCTGGATGCAAGCATTTTGCCCTTGAGCACTTCCTGCGGACGAAAACTGGTCAGGTAAAATGCGGGGTAACTGCCTGCCACCAGTCCTACTAGCAGCGTAATTCCGGTGATGCAGGCTAACAGCCAGGGTTGTGCCAGTGGATCAAACCCAATCTGCTTGCCTAACAGTTGGCTGAAAACCGGCGTAATGACCGTAATCAGTACCAGTGCCAGTGCGGTGCTCAAGCCAGTAAGTAACAACGACTCGAGCATAAACTGCCGGATCAGTTGTTGCCTCTCAGAGCCCAGTACTTTGCGTACACCAACTTCGCGGGCTCGTTGTGCTGACTGAGCTGTGCTCAGGTTCATGAAGTTGACGCAGGCAATGAGCAGTATAAATACGGCGATCAGCGAAAAAATATATACCTGGGCCATCGGGCTGTTAGGCTCCAGTTCACGTAACAGATCGGAATGCAAATGAATACCTGTGATTGGTTGTAGTCCAAATGCAACCCGGGCGTTTCCGGCATCTTTGGGAGATTCTTTCTTCATGTAAGGCAGCACATAGCGTGGCACCAGCGTGTTTAGTTTTTTGGTAAAAGCACTGGGCTGTTTTGCGGCATCGGCATTCAGCAGGGCGTAGGTATGCACAATGGGCCAGCCCCAGTTGCCGCCCTCAAAAATCTCCCCAAACATATTGGATTCGTAAAGCAGCATGTCAAAATGAAAATGCGACTGCGCCGGTATGTCGGCTACGATACCGGTAACTTTGCAGGGCCATTCGCTTTTGCCTACACGCACATTTTTGCCCACCATTGCCTGCCAGCTCATCCGGTTGCCAAAATATTTGCGGGCCATGCGGGCCGTCAGTACCAGCGAGCTTGGATTTGTAAGGGCAGTTCTGGCATCGCCGGCCAGCAGGGGATAGTTCAGTACATCAAAAAAGTTGGGTTCGGCATAATAAACGCCGTGTTCCCGAAAGGATTCTGTTGTGTTAACACCGCTTTCAGGTCGCATGGTAAAATCGTTCCAGCGCAGCACCCGCGTAACGGCCTGCACTTCAGGTAAGTCGTGCCGTATAGCGGCTGCCAGTGGTGGAGGTGTCGTGGCGTAACCCGACTCTTTGCCTTCTGCCGTAAAATGAGTGGTAACCCGGTACAACCGATCCGAATGGCTCAGGAATCGGTCATAGCTCAGCTCGTCCTGAACATACAACACGATCAGCAGACAACTGGCGATGCCCGCCGATAATCCGCTTATGTTGATGATGGTAAATACCTTGCGGCGGAGCAGGTTGCGAAAGATAATGGTGAGGTAGCTGCGTAACATACAGGGCCGGGTTTTAGGGTTTGCATAGATACTATTTTGGTCGGAAGCTAAAAGTGAATCTGGAGCCAAAAGAAAAGTTAACTTGCTGTCAATCAGACTAAGGTAGTCGACTCTCTATCTTGTGTCTTCTTTTTCATGAAATATGAAAACTGTCCTGATTGGACTGACATACCTCCGGACCGTAGTATGCATACACCCAATCGCTATGCCAAAGCTAAAAAACGAATAGGAGGTGGGGTTTGGATGGGCAATAAATAAAAAAGTGTACGAATCCGAACAAGCGTTGTTCAAATTCGTACACTTTGGAATGTGGAGACAAATGACTGGTAACGAGTTGTTTTGAATTATCCGTTGCTTACGGCTGCCGTTTCGGTTACCTTGATTTTATCCTCTTTCTTCACACCCGAAACCACTTCCACATTGATACCATCGGAAATACCAGTTTTCACAATGCGTTTTTCAAATTTCTGCGGGGCCGTTTCCACTTCGACAAACACACTGTCTTTTTTGAACTGGAGCAGGCTTTCCTTGATGGCCAGCACCTGGTCTTTTTTGTCAAGCACAATGTCGGCATTGGCACTGTAACCGGCGCGGATGAATTCGTTTTCGGGAATCACCATGCGCGCCTTGATCTGAAACTTGATGGCACCTTCCTTGGTGACACCTTTCGGTGAGATATAGTACAGATTGGCCGGATATTTCTTGTCTTCAATGGCGCCGATGGTCATCGAAAGTTCCATGCCTTCTTTCAGTTTGGCCACCTCGGCTTCGTCCACTTCGCCTTCAAAGATCAGGCTCTTCATGTCGGCCACGCTGGCAATGGTAGTGCCCTCGTTGAAGTTGTTCCGCTCGATCACCGAACTGCCCACCTTCACCGGCACGTCCAGCAACATGCCGCTGATCGTCGAATAGATGATGTTAGACACCTCACTTTTGCGCATGGATGTTCCCGATTTCAGGATCTGCAATTGGTTGGCGGCGGCATCCACGGCTTGTTTCTTCAGCGTATAATCCGACAGGTACCGGCGGTATTCCTGCTCGGCTACGACCTTCTGGTCGTACAGCTGCTGGAAACGGTCAAGCTCTTTCTTGGCTTCGGTCAGCTGGATTTTGGCCTGTTCCAGCGAGTTTTCGGCCTGGTTGATATTGGCCAGGTTGGGCACAATCTTGATCTTGGCAATGGGCTGCCCGGATTTTATATTCTGCCCGGCTTCCACGTACAATTCTTCCACAATGCCCGAAACCTGCGGTTTGATGTTGACTTCTTTCAGGGGCACAATGGAACCCGTTGCAATGGTTTTCTTCGTAATGCTGGTAACAAAAGGCTTTTCGGTCTTGTAGACGGTAGGTGTGCTTTTGGACTTGTTATAGAAATAAATGCCCAGCCAAACCGAACCGCCCACCAGAATCAGACCCAAAATGGAATAAATAACTTTTTTCATAGTTTGAGAAACGAATAAATGGCTTAACAGGTAGTTGGATTTATGCAATCATTGATGAGAGATCAGAACAAATGGAAATCAATCGCATGCTGGTATCTTGTTTTGAAAATTACGAGCATTCCCTTACAATAGCTACCGCTGATGGTTGAGTGGTTATATGATTCAAAGGATGGAGGTTTTTGGATTTCGAATGATACTATTTTCGCTGCCCTGTCTGTCAACCAGTCACATCGCTTACTCATCCCGCAAGGCAATTACCGGATCTACCGCCGCCGCCTTGGTAGCTGGTACCAGACCGATTAACGCGCCGCCGACAATCAGTACGGTAGTGGCAGCCAGGGCCATGGTCAGGTCGACTTCCGGATTGGCGAAGAAGCTTCCTTCGGCATTGTATTTTTTCAGCAGGTAATTGAGGCCGGCAATGATGCCCGTGCTACCCAGCAGTCCCAGATACCCGGCAAAAGTGGTGATTACGATGGTTTCCTGCAATATCATGCTGATGATTGACCAGGGGGTGGCTCCCAGTGCCTTGCGGACACCGATTTCCTTGGTGCGTTCCTTGACCACAATCAGCATGATGTTGCCCACCCCGATTACCCCGGCAATGATAGTGAAAATGCTCACAAACCAACTGAACGTCCGGATAATCATGAACAACCCCTGCACCTGCATGTATTCTTCCTCTACATTCTCCGCGCCAATGGCCCGGATATCGTCCGGATGGATCTTGTGGCGACTGGCCAGGAGCCGCGTTATCTTCTTCTGAACATCAGCCGAATGGTAGCCTGGCTTGGGTACAAAGGCAAACCAGCCAATCTGGTTGACCAGGTTAAAGGTTTGTTGCAGGGCCGTATTGCACACAAATATCTCTTTGGAAGCTTCCATCACTTCCTCGGCCTGTGTGCTGCGCATGCGATGGACACCAATCACCAGGAAAGGAATTCCTTTGATTTTGACGTACTTACCTACGGGATTTTCTTCGGGACCAAACAAGACATCGCGTACAGTAGTGCCGATTACCGCCACTTTGCGTTTGTCGCGGATATCCTTGGTATTGATGTAGCGACCTTGCACCATGGTGTACGGCCGAACCTTAAAGAAATCGGGGTAGTCGCCGTACGTTTCATAAGACGAGCTTTTCTGTCCGTAGACCACCGTGGCGCTGCCAACGTTAAGCCGGGGAGCCACGACATCCAGTTCTGGAATGTTGTTGCGGATGGCTTCTACGTCGTCGTTATTGAACTTGACAAACTTGCCGGGCTGCATGCCCTTGTAGGCCATGCTGGTGCGTTGGCCCCACACAAAAATGGCGTTCTTGGCCACGTCAAACTGCCCTTCAATGCCATTCTCAAATCCGCGGCCGCTACCCAACAGAATTACCAGCATGCCAATGCCCCAGGCTACACCCAGGCCCGTCAGGATGGTACGGAGTTTGTTTTTCCGGATAGTCGCGTAAATCTCCTGCCATTTGTCGATGTCAAACATAACCGCCTCCCCCCGGCCCCCTCCCGTGGAGGGGGAGTTTTAATAATTGAAAAGATACTATTTTCATGATTTTTTCTTTAACAAAAGATAACTTTTACTCTATCCACGGGAGGGGGCCGGGCTTAGTCTGCCCGCAAGGCTTCGATGGGTTTGATATTGGCCGCTTTCATGGCCGGGAACAAACCCGCCAGGGCACCGGCCAGCACCAGCACGCCAATGGCTACAAACACCAGGTTCAGGTTTACTTCCGGATAGGTAAAATACCGGATCTTATTGTTTGCCTTGGTAATGAAATAGCCGATCAGCTCGAGCAAGCCCACCCCGGCCAGAAAACCCAGGTAGCCCGCAACCGAAGTGATGATAATCGACTCCTGGATCACCAGGCTCACAATCGAAAACGGCGTGGCACCGATGGCTTTGCGAATGCCGATTTCGCGGGTGCGTTCCTTGATGATGATCAGCATGATGTTGCTCACGCCCACAATACCGGCAACCAGGGTACACAGGCTGATGAACCAGACAAAGGCGGCAATGCCGTCAAACAAACCCATAAACCGTTCAAATTCCTCCTCGTTGTTATTCAGGTTTACAGCCTGTTCATCGTTGATGTCAAACTGGTGCTTGCCAGCCAATAATTGTTTGACGCGCCCTTGCACCTGGCTCACTTTCACTCCCTTCTCGGTTGTAATAGCGATGGAATGGACCCGGTTGTATAAGTTAAAGGTGCTTTGCAGCGTGGTGATCGGCATTACCGAACGTTCTTCCATGCGGCCCTGGTTGGCTTTGTTGGTAAAGATGCCAACTACCTGAAAATAAATGCCATTGACCTTGGTCGAGTCGGCCTTGGCAGCGTTGCTTTGGGCTGTAGCCGAAGGGTCCGGCTTTTTTTCTTTCAAAACCAGCAATTTGATATGCTTGCCAATGACATCTTCCAATGGGGTTTCTTCGCCGAAAAGTACATCCTTGACCCGCTTGCCCAGTACAATTACCTTGCGACGTTCGTTCAGGTCAATCGGATTCAGGTTACGGCCAGCTACTATGTGTGACCCGTTGATGGTCAGGTAGTCGTTGTTGACGCCGTGAATCTGATACGAGCCGTTCTTGTCCTTGTAGCTAAGCGTGTATTCGCCCCAGAAAAAGGTACGTGGTGCTATTTTTTCCACGCCTTTGATCTGGTGCCCGATTGATTCGCCGTCGTCGTTGGTGAAGGTCACTTCCCGGCCGGGCTTCATGCCTTTGTACGCCAGTGACGTTTTGCCTCCCCAGATCCACATGCTGTTCTTGGCCTGGTCGGCAAACTCACGTTCAATGCCGTGCTGCATGCCATTGCCGGCACCGAGCAGCACCACCAGCATGAAAATGCCCCAGAACACGCCGAACGCAGTCAATACGGTGCGCAGCTTGTTTTTGCGCATGGTCGCCAGTATCTCCTGCCATTTATCTAAGTCAAACATGATTATAGGCTTCTTATTCCCGGAGGGAGGGTTTGGGTGTTTGTCAGGATATTATTTTTTGCCGAGTGGAATTTACTTGTGGCTCTCGGCCATTACGATCTCGAACTTGCGCACCATTTCCTGCACCAGCTTTTCGTCTTTGGTGCTCAGGCTGAAGGAAGTATGATCATCATTCTTTTTGGCTTTGTCGCCGTCTTTCAGGTTGAATGAGCCTGCCACGGCGTTGTCGTCGCCAAAGCCCATGTTCATTTTCATCCGGTCGGCGGGCACGTCCAGCATCAGCACATAATAGCCATCTTTGTCTTTTTTGTAGCTCACTTTTTTGATGTCTTTCAGCAGCCAGCTCAGGTGTAGGCCGAACGCAACTTTTTCGCTTTTCTCCTGCACGTTCATGGTCATCTGGCTGGTGGTAAACCGGAACTCGGGCTTGGCATTATCTTTATTGTCTTTGTCATCATCAGTGACCAGCATGTTCATCATTTTTTCGAGCCATTGTGTATTCTGTTTCAATGCAGCACTTTGTGCCGTTGCCGAAAGGCTCAAGCAGAGCATACCGGAAAGAAGAAGCAGCGTTTTCATGTGTTGTTGGGAGTAAGTGTTTGCTAATGAATGGTTGAAAGTTGGTTCAGTAACGAAGGTTTTTGCCTTCGCTATCCTACTATTTGTCAACAACTTCGACAGCCACCGGCCGGTGGGCTGACGTTTCTTTCCCATCGCTGAGAATCAAGCCGTCTTTCAGTCGGATCAACCGGTTGGTTTGCTCGGCAATATCGTGCTCGTGTGTCACAATGATAACCGTCATGCCCTGGCGGTTTACTTCTTTGAACAGCTCCATTACTTCGTAGGACGTCTGGGTGTCCAGTGCGCCAGTGGGTTCATCGGCCAGAATCACTTTGGGCTGGGAAATCAGAGCCCGGGCAATGGCTACCCGCTGGCGTTGCCCGCCCGACATTTCGTTGGGCATATGCTCGGCCCATTCGCGCAAACCCACTTTGTCGAGGTATTCGAGGGCCAGCTTGTTGCGCTGCTTGCGGCTCACTTTCTGGTAATACAACGGCAGCGCCACATTTTCCATGGCGTTTTTAAACGATAGCAGGTTGAAGGACTGGAAGACAAATCCAATAAAACGGTTGCGGTAATACGCTGCCTTGGCCTGCGACAGGTTTTTGTCAATAAGCTGACCTGCCAATGAATAGGCGCCTTCATCGTGGTTGTCCAGAATCCCCAGAATATTCAGAAGGGTGGACTTGCCTGAGCCCGAAGACCCCATGATGGAAACCAGTTCGCCTTCTTCAATGCTCACATCGATGCCTTTCAACACATGCATTCTGTTCTGAGCCAATGAGTAGTATTTGTGGATGTTACGCAGCTTGATCATAGTTCATAGTTTGATTGGATGTCAATGGGTTTACTGCATGAATGAATGCTGGCGATTTCCTTGCAAGTACACCTTTATGAGGAACGCTCCGGTTGGTAACCCCTCTTAAGGTAGATATTATGTAATGCAAGGTAGTGGGTTTTGACTAGTGCTATATGGATTTTTATATGAAATGCGTACGATTGGGATGATTGGTTAGAAATCGGGATGAAAAACTGCTGCGCCAAATGGAGCCATGCATCGTCGCCAAGAAAAAAACTATCCATACCTAACCCTCACTGATGAGATGCACTGCCCAACCAAAAGGTTGCACCAGGCGGTGAAAAAAATTTCAGAAAGTGCGGATTACAGCAAATGCAGGTAAGACGGGTGGATGGTTTGGTTGAATAACTCTATCCCTCCAAAAATTCCTGAATGGCTTTTGGAGGGATAGGGAAGGTGCGGTTTTGGCCCCGTTATGGCTGGATAAGCAGCTGCCTCCAATAAAGATATTCTCTCTGATCTTTCCGGCTATTGCTAAAGCCGCCAGTCAGAATGGAAACCTGTTTTACCGGGGTAGTTCCCTTTCAGGGTGTTGTTCGTCCCCGTGTCTCTTTGCTTATTTCAGTATTACATCAAATACGTTGCTCATGGCATTTTGGCTCGAAATCATCGCGTCGAGCTTGCCGTAGTTGCCGTTGGTTTGCCAGGCAATGGCGACATCCTTTTCCGGAAAATAAAGTGTAATGCCATAATAGCCAATGGCGTCGCCGCTGTGGTAAACAGCGTAGCCGTACGGTGTCTGGATGCGGAACAGCCCCAATCCATACTCAATCGGGAAAAACTCGGCGTCTTTTTCCTTGGGAGCTAGCCATTGCTGCATATGGGTGAGTGAGGAAGCCGAAAGTAACTGCCCCCGAAACAATGCCCGGATAAACTTAGCCAGATCATATGGATTGGAAATCAGGCCGCCGTCGGCTGTGAAATAATCCCAGCCGCTGTAATACGTGCTTTCGGTCAGGTGCAGATCACTATACAGGTCAATATACCCGCGTGCCAAGCCGTGAGGAATAGGAGCATTGATGTCAAAGGAGGTGTGTTTCAGTGCCAGCGGATCAAAGATTTTTTCTTTGAAAACCACCGAAAAATGCTTTCCGGTTACTTTTTCAATGATCATCCCCAGCAACACATAGTTGGTATTGGAGTAGCGGACATCCTGGTCCACGCCAAAATAAGCTGACTGGTTGTGGGCATACGCCAGTAGTTCGTCCGGATACCAGGTCTTGCTCAGCTCATTGAGCGAGGCTGTCTGGAATTGCAGATTCTGAATGTAGTTGTAAATACCACTGCTATGATGTAATAGTTGTCGGATAGTAGACTGTCGGGCATTTTTCAGCGGACTCAGCACTGCATCGGGCAGGTATTGGGTAATGGGATCATCCAGTTTCAGCTTTCCTTCTTCGGCCAGCAGCAACACCGTAGTGGCCGTAAACAGCTTGACCACACTACCTGCCCGGCTGATGGCACAGGGTTGCATCGGCACCCGGTTGGCAATGTCGGCCATGCCGCTGGCACCCGTCCAGGTACCGTGTGTACCCGACTGCACGCTCATCAGAACGCCCGGAACCCCCTGGCGGATCCATTCATCCAGTAGCCGCTGATAGTTAGCCTGATGTGGATGCCTGGCACTGCTGTCGGCATACGACAGCGTACATTGGTAATAGGCAGGAGCAATGGTTTCGCGTTGCTGGCAACTGATACAAACGCAAATTGCAATGAAAAAGAAGACCAATGAGATAGATTTCATAGATAAAGTAAAAATGAATAAATACAGAACAGGTCGGATAGAAACGGGCTACCCAAATAGTACCGGCGGGAAAGTAAAAACCCCCGTGGCTACGGGAAAGGATAGAATTTGTAACCTACATGCAGGTTGGCATGGGGAAGTACGGGGATAAATCCGGGTGAAAACGGATATTCGAGCCAGGGCTGATACCGAATAAAAACGCGTCCCGACTTGATTTCTTTGGGGCGCACATAGTAGCCTATATCAATGCTGGGAGATAGCAACAATCGTGGTCGCCCTAGACCCGACGTGGCTACATACGTACCGTTTTCGAGCTTGTATTCGGGCTGGTTGCGAATCACATGCAAATAGCCCAATCCAATACTAACCTGACTGCTTAACCCAAATCCACCGCGGAACTCGTAACCGTAGCTGGCCTGTAGAAACACAGCCTGATTCAGGTTTTTGTGAAAGTAGTAGCCCAGATTCACCGAAACCAGTGACGATGACCAGGTGCGTTGGTTAACAGTAAATTCAGTGCCCAGAGCCATTCCCGGGTGTATCGGTGCAGGAAGCAATGGGGTAAATGGCAGCCCTACACTTTCGTTAAAAACGCTGATGGTAACAGGTGTCTGGGCTGTCCCGGTCTGAACGACTAGGCTGGTGAAAATGATAAAAAAGAACCTGTGGATAACCCGGATGTGGTGTGTTTTCGTAGTCATAGTAGTTGAGAAAAACTGAATATGCCACAAAAATACAGGTGTAAAAACCACCTCAGGAAGCCTCTGGCGGCGTTTGGCTACCGAAACGGACAAAAACGAAACTGAAGCAGACAGTTAATTCCCCAGCCAGGTCAGAAATCGGGTGGCTCGTTCTTTGGAAACAAACACTTCCTCTGTCAGCGCGGGAGCCAGATGAATCAGAAGCTTGCGGGTAGACGTGTGTTCGGCCTGTCGGATGCTCTGCCGATGCGCCAGTACCCAACGGTTAAGCTTAAAAAAAACGTCAGGGTTTGCCTTTTGGGCAATCTCTTCCAAGGATTCTTTGAGCAGGTATTTCTGTGTTTCGGTTGTAACCAGATACACTGCTTTGTCGAAGACATAAAAATAGGCGATGTCGTTTACGGCAATGGGTTTGGTCGTAAATCCTGCCGTTACAACGAATGTTTCCGGGTACGTAACGGCTTCGTGCTTATCCGTCGGTATTGCTTCGTCCTTCAAGGGTGGATAAACGGACAACGCCTGGGTTTGCAGAAAATAATAAATGCCGTTGACAAAAGCGAAGAAAATGGCCGAAAGCGGCAGTTCGTAATAAAACATCGAACTGGATTTCAATGGAATACCCAGTTGGTACAGGTAGAACCATTCGCACAGAAACACGAAACTGACAGGGACTGCAATACCGAGTAATACTTGCCAGGAAATCCGGCGGCTGAGATGCTTCTGCCAGGAAAGGGTTTGTTGCAGCTTCTGGCTGAGTTTGCGCAGGTAAAAACCCACCAGATACGCAATGCCCAGTGCAAATGCAATGTCGGTATAATAGCTGGGCAGCGTGAGGGCAATCCGCGAAGGTGTATCATTGCCCATGTGCACGGCTGCCAGTGCCAGCAGGGGATAAACAAAAACAAACAGAAACCGGTCGTTGAGGGCGGGTGTGCTGGAATGACTCATCCGGAATAACCAGAGGAAAAATAGTATCTTTTTTAACTGAAAAACCTGCCTTTGTCAGAATCCGATTTTCTCCGAAACCAGGTAATCGTTCATGCGTTGCGGATTGGCCGTGGTCATCATCTCACCCAGAAAACCCGCCAGAAACGTCTGGGCACCGAGAATGATGGCAACCAACGCCACAAAAAACAACGGCTGGTCAGTGACGCTCCGTACCGTTTTGTGCAGATACAGGTTGTTGTAGGCTTTTTCGCCGATCAGCCAGACGGCTATGGTGAACCCAAGTAAAAATAGCAGTGTCCCCAGTGTGCCAAAAAAATGCATGGGCCGCTTGCGGTAACGGGTTACAAAGGAAATGGAAAGCAGATCCAGAAAGCCGAAGACGAAGCGTTCTAAACCGAATTTGGTGTGACCATATTTGCGGGCCCGGTGTTCCACCACTTTTTCGCCAATCTTGGCAAAGCCGTTCCATTTGGCAATCAGCGGAATGTAACGGTGCATTTCACCGTATACTTCGATGTTTTTGGTCACACGGCTATTGTATGCTTTCAGACCGCAATTGAAATCGTGCAGCTGAATGCCCGATAACCAGCGGGTAACGCCATTGAAAAGCTTGGTTGGGATGGTCTTGCTGATCGGATCGTAGCGTTTCTTCTTCCAGCCCGACACCAGGTCGTAGTTGCCCTGCGTGATCATGCGGTACAGTTCCGGAATCTCGTCGGGGCTGTCCTGCAAATCGGCATCCATGGTGATCACCACCTTACCCAGCGCGTTGCGGAAACCCACGTGCAGGGCGGCCGATTTGCCATAATTGCGGTTAAACTGAATGCCTTTGACCGACGAGTTTTTCTCCGAAAGCTGATGGATAACTTCCCACGAGGCGTCAGTGCTGCCGTCATCAATGATAATTACTTCGTAGGTAAACTGGTGTTGCTGCATCACACGGTCAATCCATTCGCACAGCTCGGGCAGCGATTCTGATTCGTCTTTGGCCGGTATCACTACCGAAATTTGTGGCTTGTCAAGCATCAAGTTACTATTGAATGAAAGAATGAAAGAATGAAAGAATGTAAATTCCTTCATTCTTTCAGACAAAGTTAATTATTGCGCAAATACATCGCGGTCTTTTTTCATGATTGCGCCGATAATCAGTGACAGGATTACACCAAAGATAGCTCCCATGATAGGCCCGGTGATAAAACTGAAATTCAGCATGCCTTCAGTAATGGGGCGTGATATCTCGATGGCCTGATCAATCTGTTCGTCACTCATGTTACCCTGTTCTTCCAGTTGGCGGCGCGAGTTGTCAATCAGCTTCTCAGCGTAAGAAGTATCAATGATTTTGACGTAAATGGTTGTAAAAAGACCGGACAGGAAACCGGAAACCACGGAAAGCAAGGTTCCGATTCCAATGGCTTGGCCTAAAGACAGCGCACCACCATTGCCTTCGCGGAATTCTTTACACGCGTACACAATGGCCAGCACGGAAATAATGATGCCGACTGGGATACTCAGGTATCCCACTGTCTGGTTAAAAGCTAAACCTGTAATGTTCAGAATCGCACTGTAGATGATCGAAGCCAGGCCTGCATACAAACCATACTTCAATGCAATGCGTGTAGTGGAAGGAGCAGTAGTTGTTTCCATAAAAGAACAGATTTAGTGGTTAGTTAGTAAAAAAAGGCACTTGTAAAATCTGAAGTCAGGGTTGCAGCCAACAGGAATCAAATAGTAGACGTAGTCAAATGTACTGTTTTTGTGTAAATTATTTGTTATTGGCTGCTGTTGTTTCGTTTCCTTTCGACAAATGGCTGACGTTTTTGCGCATGATGGCGGCTATCATTCCTGTTAGCAGAAACTCGATGGCAAAGTTCTTGACAAAAATGCCTCCGGGAAAGAAAATCATGTTGAATGGCGTAATGTCCGGAAGGCTGGCCAGTTGACTGCGAATCATTTGCTGCAAGGCAGGTGTTTTGCGCACCGCCTCGCTGGTCAGCTTGCCGGACATGTCTTTTTGCGTGAGCAGGATAAATTCACGAAAAACCGAAGGATCAACCAGACGCACAATCCAGTAGACCACCAGACAAGTGATGAATGTTGAAACAAAAGCCGTTTCGAGGCCTATCACGGCACCCTGCCAGAAATGCAACACCCCGCCTTGTTTCCGGTCGCGGTAATAGCCCATGGCATACACCGAACAAATCAGCGTGATCAGAATTTCCAGCGAACTCATTTTGCCCAGGGCCGGGTCGTTGATCCAATACTGCAACACAACAAAATATAAGGCCCCGGCCAGGCCGGCAATGGTTCCGAATACCAGGGAAATACGCAAATAAGGATTCATCAGGATTTTGGATTGCGGATGGCGGACTGCAGGCTGCCGGTAGTCGTCTGCGCCTTTCCTTGATTGACGATTCCGTGTACTTTGCCTTTGAACGGCTGTCCGATGAATGGCGTATTTCTGGAAAGCGAGCGGATGTCGGCATTAGTAAACGTCCAATCGGTTTCGGTGTCAAAAACGGTCAGGTTGGCCGGTTGGTTTTCGGCAATTGAAACCGGTTCCAGACCGAGAATCTGCCGGGGTTTTTCACTCAGCAGCGATACTATTTTATCCAGCGACAATTGTTTGTTATGGGTATGGAGTACAGCAAAAGCCGTTTCGAGGCCAATGATGCCAAACGAAGCCAGGTCGAATTCCAGATTTTTGACTTCCACATCCAGCGGATGGTGGTCGGATACGATGGCGTCAATGGTGCCGTCGGCAAGGCCTGCCCACAAGGCATTTACATCGGCCTGGTTGCGGAACGGCGGATTCACTTTCAGGTTGGTATCAAACTGCATCAGGTCGGCGTCGGTAAAGGCAATCTGGTGCGCGGCGATGTCGCAGGTTACCTGCAAACCGCGTTTCTTGGCTTGCCGGATCAATTCCACCGATTCGGCGGTAGAGATACACGTAAAGTGAATCTTGCCACCGGTATATTCCAGAATCCGCAGGTCGCGCATGATCATCATGCTTTCGGCCATACGGGGCATTCCCTTCATTCCCAGCATGGTAGCCGGTACGCCTTCGTTCATGGTGCCAAACTTGGTCAGCAACGTATCTTCGGGCCGGTTGATGAACAATCCGCCGAAGGGCTGCATGTACTGCAATACTTTCAGCACCATATCCGAGTTTTGCAGCGGCTCGTGTCCGTCTGAAAACGCCACCACACCGGCCTGGTGCAGATCCATCATTTCGGTCAGGTCTTTGCCATGTGCATCAATGGTCACCGCCGCAATGGGATGCACTTGTACCGGATGCCCTTTGCCTGAATGGGCAATGTAGCTTACCGATTCTTTGGTTTGTATGACTGGGTGCGTATTGGGCAAAACGGCAATTTCGGTAAAGCCACCTGCCGCGGCCGCTTCCCGTACCGAACGAAGCGTTTCACGGTATTCATGCCCCGGATCCGGAACCGAAACCCGCATGTCGACCCATCCGGCAGATACTTTCAGGTTGGGCTGGTCAAAGATGACGTCGGCCTGTGCCGTAATCTGGTCGGCAATCTGGGTAATGACGCCGTTTTCGATGAGTAAACTTTGGGTCTGGCCGTGGAAAGGCGAATGAGAATCAATGATCTGAGCCGAACGGATGAGGATTTTCATGTATGCGGAAGTGGAAATGCACAGTTAGTTTGCCGCTACAAAAGTAATGAACCCAAAGGAGTTTACAAGAGGGGAGGGGTTTTTGATTTTGGGGAGATACTATTTTGCCTCTGGATGGAAATGTTTTTTTGAAAGGGCCGCATTTCCGAACAGGAGGAAGCCTACCCGGAAATGCGACTGGTCACAACGTGCGAAAGTGTTTTTCCAGAAAGTCAAATATAACCTCAAACTGACCGAGCGGAGCCGTATGATTACCTTCCACAGCCATATGATGGGTATAAAACTTAAAATGATGTTTTTTTAACCGGTCAGTCATTTTTTTGCACATGTCTGTTGATGGACTGATCTCGTCTTCGGTAGCAGAAAGTAACAAGATGGGGCCGTTGATATTTTCTACCCGTATGCTTGCTTTTTGCTCGGCCAGGGTGTCTTTCAGCATCGTTTCGAAGGTTTTGCGCAGGTCCCGTTTCATCAGGAAAGGGACGGCCTCTTCATTGACAGGTACAAAAGGAAGTAGCTTGCCCTGGTAGGTCCAGCACGAAGTGTTAAAATCTTGTGTGTGTCCCGGAAATACCACGTGACTGGGTACAATGCCTACCACACAGCGAATGTCTTTGTAATAACTGCCCAGCAGCAAGGCCAGATCGGCACCGCGCGAGCCTCCAACGATGGCAATCTTGTCCGGATTGATGGCGGGCTGCAAAGCTGCTGTTTTTATCGCATGGTAGACATCCTCCAGGGCGATCTGGTCAAGCACTGCCGGTGTCCCTTTGAGGCCAAAATAGCCGATAGCCAAAAAGGCATACCCTTTTTTCAGGAATTGTTCGCGCGTTTGTTTCCAATGATTGCTGGCCCAGGCGTTGCCTCCTTCCGATCCTCCCAGGCCAACGATCAGCGGCTGCCGGGATGACGAACCGGTGTAAAGAATGGCCTGTACGTGAGTTACTTTCAGGGTATCCTGTGCCTGGCCGCCTACAGATAACATGCCTAGCAAAAGGCAACTAACAAAGTGTCGTGTTTTTCGTGCATTCATGGCTTTGTGTTTTTTTACCAAAGCTCACGGTTGGCAGGCACTTAACTTTTGATCTATATCAAAAAATCATTTTTCGGCCCGGATGCGGCTCAATGTTTCTTGCGAAATGCCCAGGTAAGAAGCGACCATGCCCAATGGGAGGCGATTCGAAATGTCGTGGTAGGTTTGCTGGAAGTGGTCGTATTTTTCTCGGGCCGTTGTAAACCGCAACGAGGTTATGCGCTCCTGCAAATGCCCGAAAACGGTTCCCATCGACAGCCTTGCGTAGCGTTCCATTTCAGGGAAATGATCAAATAGATAACCTAAGTCATTGATATGCAGGCAAAAGGCTTCGGTTGGTTCAATGGCGTCAATGTAGTAAATGTCCGGCTGGCGGGTTCGGAAACTGCGTGGCGAATTGACCCATTCTTCCTCTGCCGAAAAGTATTCGGAAACTTCTCGACCATCCTTGAGAAAATACGTGCGCAACAAGCCTTTTTGAATAAAGTAACTCCGGGTGCATACAGCATCGGCATTGTGTACCAGTTGCCCTTTTTTGAATGAAGTATGGCTCAACCGATCAGCCAGGGCTGTTTTCAGATCGTGACTGAGCTGGATATACTTCTCAAAATGCTTAAAAAGTGAATCGGTTGGTTCGATGGGTAGGCTTTGGGTTTGGTGAGGATACTATCTTTTAGGCAGGCATTAGTCCTGAACAAGCTCAATACTTATTCTGTCGATCCGAATGCCTTTTTCATTATCAATGTCGATCAGGGACTTACGGAATGTTTCGATGTGAACAGGCAGTCCTACGCCATAGTTGTATTCGTACCGATTGCTATCGGTAACATCTACCTGGGCATTGTCCATCATTTTCTTCAGATCAGCGGCAGGAACATGCATTTTCTTAAACAAATCTGTCAGCATTTGCTTCGTATCATCTGGATTTAGTTTCATTTCCTTCATCAATACAAAAGTTTCATTTTCCTCTTTTACGCTGTTTACATAAACTTTGGTGTCGCCACGTATAGGTGCACCACCAAACATGTTAGGAAGTTGCTCCTCATAGAGTAAAGGGATGTTTCGTGCGAATTGATAACCAAAGGCAAAATGGAAAAAGGGTAGTTCCTTGAAAACCAATTGTTCTAATCCTTCTTTGGAACTATATACAGCTTCCAAGGACTGCATGGAACTTTTAAATTTCTCTTTGTCCGCTATTTTTCCTTCTTCTTCGGATAGCTTTATCAGTTCTGAAAACAGGTCTTTCATCATCTTTCCTATCTCTTTCCAGTTTTCAATACCCTGAAATACTCCTGTTTCAGATGTTTTATAAATTACCTCGGTTACCTTGTATTTGGAAAGTCTGCTGACCAGCTTTTCCGGAATGTTATAATCCTTTGTTAAGTTATTGGTGTATATCCATTTGATTTTGTAGCTCGACTTATTAGCCTCCACAACCTGGAAGTTAACCAGATAAGAGGATGAGTCATTTTTAGTGAGCTTTTCGGCTTTCCACTGTTTTTGTACTTTGGTGATTTTGAATTGATACGAATCACCTTTGGACCAATACGCAACCAAAGGAATGGCGGTGGTATCGGTTTGGGAATAGCTGGCAAATGCGAAAAGAAACAAAAAGAGAAATGTAAAAATAGACTTCATTTATGTGGGTTCAGTATTGGTTTAGTTCTCGTAAAACAGGAATTTGTGTATCAAAATAAGAGGTGGATATACTTGTTTTTTGTGGCCTGATTTTCTTTTTAAATAGTTCTTGCTTCGCTATTTTTTCTTGTGGGTCTTTGATGGAATCTAAAATAGAAAGCTCTTTCTTTATTGAAGAACTTTCCTGTGCTTCTGTAAAGACATGCCAGGCTTGGAGATGCTTGGCTAAGTGATTGCTTGAATTAATTTTATCCAAATACATTATCGCGCCCAAAACACTGTCCTGAGCAAAATACAGGTCGGGTCGGGTTAAATAATAGGTTAAGTATTTGTTTAAATAGTCAATACTTTTTGAATCATTGAAGAAAGCAAGCACCAATGCATACATGTGGCCCACACAGTACACTTCACTTTTGACCAGATGTGCTCCAATAATATCAATCAATTCTTGATATCCTTTTACTGCCGTTAAATAGGAACCTACCAATCGGGTTCGCCAATTGAAGTCGCCTAACAGCGACAAGCATATTTCAGGTGTAATTCTTGATTTTATTTCTTTTAGCTCTTTGATCCAAGCAGTTTAATAGTATGAGTCTATTTTCATATAATAAGGCCATACCCATTGTTGGATGAACTCTTCAGAGATGGGTTCTGAATTTGTATACGTTAGTAATTGATCAAAAGGCGAAAGATGCCTGATCGTGGCACCAGCAGAATGCAACTCTGCCATATCATTTAAATCATCCATAAAACAAGCCTAGCAAAATAATATCTTTTGAAATCCCCAAACCTACCCCTTCACAAACCGGATAATCAGAATCTCAGCGAGCAGGAATGCCAGCGCGGCGACCAGGCAATATTTCCAGAGATTGCGGCCTTGGCTTTCGGCTTTGAATTCGCTGACAAACTCGCCTTCGTTGAGGGCATTGAACACCTGCACGTTTTTGTAGCGACTGAAGATCTGCTTCAACTCGGCGGTTGAGTAGCTTTCGGGCTGCGACTCTTTTTTGTCGTAGTTGAACGCCAGTATTTTCTGGGTTTTCCCGTCCAGGGTGAGTTCGTAATAACCTGCTTCGGCCAGTTGCTTGCTACCCGTCTGCGGGTTTTCGGGCAGGTCAAAAATCAATTGTTTGCCACTGATGCGCTGGGCCGGAATCAGTTCGAGGTTACCGCTTTTCAAGCGAAAAACCGGTTCTTTTCCCGTTGTTTCATTGATTTCCACCACAATGCTCGGTTCCTGAAACGAGTATGAAAGTCGCTCCTGGGTTTTGCTGAGGGCGGCGATCTTATAGAAAATGGGTACAAACAACGCGTGTTTGGGAAACGTGGTGTAGGTGTCGTTCAAGGGCGAGGCGCACAGGTATACTTTCCCCCGTTGGATGTCGAACCGGCTCAGGAATGGATTGCCGTTACGGAAACGCAGCAACGCAGCCCCTCGGCTGGTCCATTCCCATAATGGCCGGGCGGTTGGCATGGCCATGCGTTCTTTTTGCGTGGTGCTTTCAAAAATCGCTTCAAAAAACGGATTCTTGGTGTCAGGAGCCTCCAGCAATCCGGCATCTCCCAACGAAGCGGTTTGTGGGATTGGAGAAACGCCAGTGCGTGGTTCCGGATTTCTTGTCGCGGGATTGGGCACACCCAACCGGCCCAGCAAAGAACCGTACGTGGCGGCATTGGTAGCCGGTGGAAAAATGACCAGGCTTCCGCCGCGCTTTACAAACGTTTCCAGCGAACCGGGCAATGAGCCGCCCAATTCGGTTACACCATCCAATATGGCCAGATCGGCGGTATTGAGAAGGGTTGGGTCGGCGTTCTGGGCATTGAGGCTACGCACCTGGAAGATCGTTTCACTGCTGAACAGGTCGGGTATGTAATTGCTCGATCCCGATCCGAACAAATGAACGATATTCACAACCGGTGAGGCGTTGAGCACAAAGAAATAATCGTTGTCAAACGTAACCGGATAGTCTTCAAAGGAAATACGGCCTTTCTTGAGCCCTCTTTCCTTGACCGTGAAATCAAATGTCGCCAGTTGCGGATTGTTGGGGTCCAACGAAACGGACGAAGACGAAACTTGCTGATCGTTCAGGAAAAGCTTGACCGGCAAGTTTTTGACGGCGTCGCTACCGGCGTTGACCAGCCTGACGTGCAGTGTGTTCGTTTCCATTTCTTTGACAAACGGCGTGGCCAGCCACACCGAATCCACGTACACATTTGCGGTTTCTTCGGTTTGGATGGGGACTATGAAGATACGGCTGGTAGTATCCAACGTTAGCCGGTTGAGGTCGCCGACGGTACTTTTCTGAAAATCGGAAAACCAGATGAACTGATTCTGGGTCGATTGGGAAGTTCGGGTAATCAGGTTGTTCTGTCGCTTGTAGATGCTTTCCAGCGTGCGGGACGTAGGCGAAAAATTTACTTCCGTTAGCCGGTCTTTTAATTTGTCCGGTGTGGCCAGGTACTGGTCGCGGCTTTCAAAATCGTTGGTCAGCAGCTGCACCGAAGGTGTCTTGGGCAGTGTGCCCAGCAGTCCGTCGGCTTCTTCGGTGGCCAGTTGCAGGTATTGCCGCTTGCCAGCCTCGTTTTGCATGCTCAGCGAATTGTCCAGGTAAATCGCCGTATTTCCTTGGTTGACAATGCCCTGCCGTTTGGGGTTACTGACAAACGGCTGCGCAAAGGCCAGTACCAGAAACGTAAGGAACAATATGCGTGAAGCCAGGATAAGCCACTGCTTGAGCCGCCGGAACGAATTGGTGCTGGTTTTTACTTCTTTCAGGAACGCAACATTGGTGAAGTAAACCTTGCGGGTACGACGGAAATTGAACAGGTGTATGGCTATCGGAATGGCCAGGGCCAGCAAACCGAATAAAAAAGTTGGATACAGAAAACTCATTTGGCAAAGATAAACGACTAAGGCTACGGACAAACGAATCGGACAGTTTTTTATAGAGAACGAAATTTTCGCTTTTCTGTTGAATACGGACGAAAATAGTATGCTTGAAAATCCAAAAACCCGGTTACTGTTCAGTATTTGACGTTCCAGGTTTTGGACTCCTATCTTCCAGATGTGTCATTTGATTGCAAAGCTGGCTTTCATTTCATACCGGATTTTGATTTTCTTGAAGTCAATGTCGGCGCCACCGTTTACGTCATCCATCCGTACCTGAGAAGCCACATTGGACATATACCCGCGTTGATACATGGGCACGTTGCCTTCCTCGTCAGTCACTTCCTGTATTTCCAGTACGCCACCTGCCTGCTCGCCAATGCTCTGCAACAGGTAATTGGCTTTGTCTTTCGCGGCTTGCAAGGCTTTGATCTTCAATTCTTTGCGAAACTCGCTCATTTTGGAGTGAGTGTACCGGCCGATATTGACAGACTCAATGCCTTTGCCATCTACTTTGGAAAGAATGTTGTCTATTTTAGATAATTCACTTACTTTCAGTACATACCGCTTGTTTTCCAGGATATCGACGGGTTTGTCTTTCCGGGTATACCACCAATGGGTGGTGCCGCCATAAATATTCTCAATCTGGAAATTTTCCTTGGCAATGCCCGCATCTTTCACTGCTTGCTGGAGTTGCTTTTCCAACGTTTCGATTTCGACTTTGGTCTTGTTGGATTTGTCGGTAAAATATTCCTTGAGCGAAATGCTGACATAAATTTCGTCGGGAGTTACTTCCATTTCGGCACTGCCGCTTACCTCAATTTTTCTGACCAGTGGCTGGGCCACAACCGTTTGTGCATGGGCCCGGTAGGTCAGGCAGAGCAACGCCAAACCGGCGAGCATGGATAGTGTTTTCATGAATTGGAAAAGTTAAATGGATATGCAGTCTCGTAAATCTAATCATTTTCAATATGTTGGGTGTATAAAACCACCATTACTTTGCAACGTTGTGTGGCGGGGATACAAAAAATTATACAAGAGCAGTGCTACAACTATTCTCCAAAATACTATATATTTGCAGCACAAAAACCCCTACGTACTCTGGCCATGTGGAGAAATTGGTAGACTCGCCATCTTGAGGGGGTGGTGCCGCAAGGCGTGCTGGTTCGAATCCAGTCATGGTCACTACAAACAAAAAGCCTTCCAAATAAGAAATTTGGAAGGCTTTTTGTTTGTATAAAAACCAGGAATTTAACCATGGGAAGCGTTATTGAGCCATTCCAGATCTTCACTGTCCAGATTGAGTTTGGGGGCGGCAATTAAAGTCTCCAGCTGCGATTGGCTGGTGGCACTGGCAATGGGTGCGCCAATGTGCGGTTGCGCCAGTAGCCAGGCCAGCGCTACGGCAGCCGGCGTGGTGTTGTGTTTGGCGGATACATTGTCCAACGCTTCCAGTACCCGTAACCCTTTCTCGTTCAGGTATTTTTTGGCACCGCCCCCGCGTACGCTTTTGCCCAGGTCCGCTTCCGAACGATACTTTCCCGTCAAGAAACCGGCGGCCAGCGACCAGTACGGAAAAACGGTCAGTCCGTACTCCGCTACAATCGGAGCGTACACGGTTTCGTAATTCTGCCTCTCCACCAGATTGTAATGGGGTTGCAGGGCCTGATACAGCGGATACTGCCCCGACGTTCCCAGTTCCAATGAATGTTTCAGCCGGTCGGGTGGCAAATTGGAGGCGGCAATGTGACGCACTTTGCCTTCCTGAATCAGTTGCGCATAGGCCGACAAGGTTTCTTCAACCGGTATTGCTTCATCGTCTTTGTGCGTGTAATACAGGTCGATGTAATCGGTTTGTAGCCGCTTCAGTGAGTCTTCCGCTGCTTTTTTAATGTAACTGGCGGCCAGGCCTTTCCGGCCATCGCCAAAGTCCCAGCCTACTTTGGTGGCGAGGATCACCTTGTTGCGATTGTTGCGGGCTTTCATCCACTTGCCAATAATGGTTTCCGATTCGCCGCCATGGTTGCCGGGCTTCCAGGCTGAATACACGTCGGCTGTGTCAATGAAGTTGAATCCTGCGTGTGTGAAAGCATCCAGAATATCAAAAGACTGGGCCTCGTCGAGTGTCCAGCCGAAAACATTGCCACCCAGGTTGATGGGAGCCACTTGTAAGTCGGTACTTCCGATAGTGATTTGTTGCATCTGAGTTGTAAGTAGAATTTTTGATTCGAACAAAATGGATTGGCTTCAGAAAATAGTATTTCCAAAAACACAAAAACCTTTTTTGAAAAGAAAATCCGGCTGGGCTTAGTTCCCTTTGGGAGATTTTCCGAATGAAAAAAACTGTCGGGAGACGGCGGGAGATGGCACCTTTGAAGTATAAGAGACCGGGGTTTTGCTTAGCCGGTAGATACTATTTTTCAAAATAGAATTGATTTTCAGGGAGTTACTTAAAACGAAAATTCTCCGACGGAGACCACCGGAGAATTTCAGTAACAAACCACTTACAACCTAAATTCGTATTTTTATATTGATTCAGACGGGTCGTCTGAGAGAATATGTCTGCTTGACTAACAATACAAAGATACTACATTCGAACCCCCATTGTAAAGTATCAAAACTCTGATTTTCATACATATATGATTTTTATGCCGGATTTGGAAAGTTCTTCCGTCATGACCGCCGAATCAAGGCAGAATAGGCGGGTGTTTGGGCGTTTCGCCTGTAAAGCTCTGTATTTCAGTGAAGTAAGTTTGCTGCAGTTGCAAAGGATTACCAACCCTATTTTCAAAAAACGACAATTTCATACATTGACCTTAGCTGGAGAGCTGTTTTTTAAGATGCGGACAGTGACCAGAAGTTGTCCTACGTGGCGCTGGGTGTGCTCCGCTGCATGAAACAAAAGCCCAAGCACTGTGGAAGGGAGTTGGGCCCTGCCAACGGTGCGCGGCTCGGTTAACGTGCTTTCATCGGTGGTTTGCAACTGTTGCCAGGCTTTTTCCAACTGGCTGTCAAACGCCTGAAGCAAATCTGAGCCGGTGACCGCCGGGACCGGCACCTTTCCTTCTGCTGCCAGATAGGCAAGTTGTTCGGAAGAGAGGGTTTGTCCGCGCGCATATGTCAGCAGCCGGTCCAGGACACCCGTCAGGTGCTGCAAATGAAAGCCAACCGAGGCCACCCCGGCCGGGCGTTCCCAAAGCAGTGTATCCGGAAAATCCTTCAGGTAGGTATGAAGTTCTTCCTGTGCCTGTCTGAGGGCATGAGCCGCCGGTTGCAGCAAGGACGGCATGTCGGGAAGCGGGCCGCGCAGCCACACTTCCGGAGTATTGGATGGGGTCATACGATGCAGGATATGTGGGTTCTGTTACAGAAACGAAAGAATACAAGAAAAGCATTCAACCGAATGCTTTTCTGATTAGGATAACGTATGGAATGGCCTGACTAGGCAGCAAGCGGCTTGAATGCAAACGTGCTGGCAATCAGTCGGTAAGGCATTTGCTCACAAAGCTCGTTGTAATTTTTGCGGGCCGCCCGGAATTTCCGTTGCGACTGCACCAACTGCGCTGCATTTTGTGACAAACGGGTTTGCAGCGATTGTACTTCCGGATTGTTCTGCTGCAACAGACTGGCAATGGTCTCGTCAATCCGCTGCGTTTCGGTTTGCAGCCTGGTTTCGTTGTATCCTTCCGCATCGGTGAGAAAGTCGGTTTTCAGCAACTGGCCCAGTTGCGTCAGGAGCTGTACCCGCTGGAACGCCAGCTTACCCACGTTTTGCAGGTAAGCGTCTGTGTTGCTTTTGCGGTTTTTCAGGCTGTTGTAGACAAGCATGCCCCATAGGAAAATGGCTGACACGATCACCAGTAAGATCGGCAAAACGCCGATGCCCGAAACTTTGAATGCAAGTAGGGAAAGAATCATAGCTTATGAACAGATAAACGACAGAAAATGGAATGCCGGGTTTTGGATCTGCCAGAGATACTATTTTCCCGCATCCGGTTTCCCAAACATTCTTAAATACTCAGAATCTCGACAATCCGCACCAGTTCATCACTGATGGGCTTGCTCAGGCTGATGCAGTCCCGGAAAGGTGTGTAGGAGAGTTTGTTGTTGATCACGCCCACCATTACACCTGTTTGGCCGTTGATCAATCCTTCCACCGCACCTACGCCCAGCCGGCTGGCCAGAATGCGGTCAAACGCCGTCGGGCTGCCACCACGCTGGATATGGCCCAGATTGGTAATGCGGATGTCGGCCTCCGGAAAACGCTTTTTCACGGTAGTGCCTACTTCCGTGGCGCCACCGCCTTCGCCTTCAGCAACAATGATGATGAACGACGACTTGGAACGGCTCCAGCCTTCTTCCAGTGTCTTGATAACCTCTTCAATGGGGGTAAAAGTTTCCGGAACCATTACTAATTCTGCTCCGCCACCAATACCCGACTGAATGGCAATGTATCCCGAGTCGCGGCCCATGACTTCGATGAAAAAGATACGGTCGTGCGAATCGGCCGTGTCCCGGATTTTATCAATCGCATCCAGGGCCGTATTCACGGCCGTGTCGTAGCCGATGGTATAATCCGTTCCGTACAGGTCATTGTCAATGGTGCCGGGTGCACCGATGGATGGAATGCCGTATTCTTCGTAAAAGATGGAGGCTCCCGTAAATGTCCCGTTGCCTCCGATGGCTACAAAGCCTTCAATCCCGTATTTCTGCAGTTGCTCGTAGGCCTTGGCGCGTCCTTCCTTTGTCATAAATTCCTTGCTGCGAGCCGATTTCAGAACCGTACCTCCCTTTTGGATAATATTGCTTACAGAGTAGGAATGCATCTGGGAAATTTCACCGCGAATCATGCCGTCGTATCCGTGACGGATGCCGTATACTTCCAATCCGTAATACAGGGCGCTGCGGACTACGGCCCGTACGCAGGCATTCATGCCCGGGGCATCTCCTCCGGAGGTAAAAACAGCTATTTTCTTCATAGTTTTGATTTCGGGTGGCTTGATTCTGAATGCTGGCTGCCGAATGTTTATGATAGTGGGGTTTTCGTGCGTCCTGATATACTATCTCTAGTATCCAAAGTCCCGGGATACGTATCGGGCATCCAGTAACCAAAATTCAGCGACCGGTTAAAAACGGTTGCGAAAATACGCAGCTTAACTGAATAGTCGTATGAATTATTGATAAAAATTATGTGATGTTTCGGAAACAATCCGGTTTGAAAGGCGCAAAAACTTAATTTTGACAGAAATGACCGTAGGGAGGCTTGTCTGCAGACGGTGAGCCTGAGAGGCTAACGCATTGAACGAGAAACGATGGAAATGAAAAAGTCGCACCGATTCCTGCTGATAGGGATTGGTGCGACCGGTAGAAAAATTCAGGCGACTGATTTGGCGATGGTTTTGTGGTAATACACGAATGAAACGATCAGTACGACAAAAAATACTGCCGGTGCCATGAGAACACCGGTGGGATCGCCACTGGCAGCGTGGGCAATGAATGCTGAAACAAACACAATGGCGAACCCACCATAAACCGCATCCTTGATCGGGGTCGGGATTACCGGGATCAGCAGCAATACAGCGCCCAGGATTTTGGCAATGCCCAGTTCCACGCGGAAGTAGGAGGGAAAGCCCAGGTGGGTGAATCCCTGTTTTACTTCTTCGTTGGTAAAGTAATTGTAGCCACTGAACAGCATCATCAGCGAAATGAGGCCGGTTGCGGCCCAGTAAATGATTTTATCCCGTTTCATGATTGGTAACTTGGTTTGGGTGAGAAAACAGATTCCAGGTACGTTTTCAGGGTGGTGGGCTTGCGTTTGAGCAAGGTTTCCAGGTCAGAGGCTTTTGTTGCGAATTCACCTTGCCTGATTGCTTCTGCAAAACCGGTAAGCATCCCAACGTATTCGGCAGGCACGCCCGCTTTTGCCAACGTTTCCGAATATATTTCCATTGACGGATCGACGTAAGGCACCGCATGGCCGGCTATCTCGCTCAGTAGGGTTGCTACCTGGTTCAGATCCGAGAGTTCGGCGGTTGCCAGCACATATTCTTTGTTTTGGTGGCCTGTGCCGGCGAGAATGTTTGCAGTTGCTTCGGCCATATCCAGGCGGGTGGTATAAGCCGCCTGGCCCTGACCCGCCGGCAAAAAGATACCCGTTTCAAACACCTTCTCACCCAGGAACATCGGCAAAGCATCGGCATAAAGGCCGTTCTTCAGAATTGTATACGGGATTCCGCTTGCCTTGATATGCGACTCGGTTTCGCGGTGCGACCGGCCAATGAATTCAATGGGGGAGGTGCCGGCGTCGTTTTTTCGTAGGAAACTTGTGTAGAGGATGTGTTTGACACCCGCTTCTTTGGCTGCTTTTACGGCATCCGCCTGCTGCCTGGACCGGTTTGGAATGTCTGTTCCCGAAATCAGGAGCAGTTGGTCGGCCTGCTGAAAGGCGGCTACCATTGACGGATAGACGTCATAGCTACCGGTTTTTACCTGTACGCCTTTGCTTTTCAAACCGTCCGCTTTGGCTGCATCCCGGACAAAAGCCACCAGGTCGGAGGCCGGTACCCCTTTGCCTAACAAAAAATCGATGATTGCGCTGCCCAAATGGCCGCTGGCCCCTGTGATTACGATCATATGCGTGAGAGTTTTGTTGAAAACTATAGTTAATGGAACAAAACTAGATATATTTGCTATACATATGTAAGTGATATACTTTTGTATAGCAATATCGTTTTGTATAGCAACTATTCATTATCATGTACACACATCATTATCATGTACACACAGGAAATCGACGAACTCGAACTGGAGCAGGTAAAAAAGTGCTCCGGCGACTTTATCTTGGCCGTCAATGACGCAATGAACGTATTGAGCGGCAAATGGAAGCTGCCCATCATTGGCACGCTGACATATGGCAACAAGCGTTTTAAGGAATTGGAAAGGGAAATTCCCAAGATTACGCCCCGCATGTTGTCCAAGGAACTGAAGGAACTGGAGGTCAATGGGATCGTCAGGCGCGAGGTATACAATACCATGCCGGTAACCATCGAGTATTCGCTCACCGATGCGGGCCGGCGGCTGTGCAACGTGTTGGACGCGATGGTGGAATGGGGATTGCAACACCGGAAAAATGTCATGGGCAAAGCCTGAGGTTGCTGGCAACCCGCAAACCAGCATCGTTGAACTCTGTTTTTCAGGGCGAAGTGTCAGCCGACACCGGAAAATAATATCTTTTGCAGTTGCAAAACCTCCCGGTTTAAATTCTATATTTGAGCCATTTTTAATGAACCCTTTCAACTCAAATCCGGGAAGCAACATACGTAGGGACGAAATTCTGGCGTCTGGAGAAAGGAAGAAATAGTCCGCAAAGGCCGCTTGCCTGTAGTGAACCAGGTTTTGTCTTTTCGAAGGATACTATTTTGTGAAGAAAAATCGGGTGCAACGCCAGTCACTTGTCTACTGCTCTGAGTGCTTTTATCAGATGAACGCATGAAAACCAACAACCTTCTGCAACGTGCCCTGCCGCATGTACTGGCTGTCGTGGCATTTTTAGTGATTACCTTTATTTATTTTTCGCCTGCTTTCCAGGGCAAGACCATTGCGCAACACGACATTGTGCAAGCCAAGGGTGCCGCGCAGGAAGCCAACGAATACCGCGAAAAAACCGGACACTATCCCCTGTGGACCAACAGCATGTTTGGCGGCATGCCAACCTACCTGATTGCAGCCGATTATCCCAACAGCTGGACTACCAAAGCGGGCCGTTTTTTTGCAAACCTGCTACCCGAACCGGCCAACTACCTGTTCTTGTATCTGATCGGTTGCTACATTTTGTTGGCTGCCCTGGGGCTGGATGCCTGGATTGCGGCGCTGGGTGCCATCGGATTTGCGTTGTGCAGTTACAACCTGATCAACATCGAAGCCGGGCACGCCTCCAAGGTGATTGCCATGGGCTTTCTGCCGCCGGTACTGGCGGGGGTGATTCTGGCCTATCGCGGCCGCTACTGGATTGGCGGTGCATTGGTCGGGTTGTTTTTGGGCATGCAGCTGTATGGCAACCACATACAGATTACCTTTTATATGTTTATCACGATTGGTTTTTATGCCTTGATGGAACTGATAGTTGCCATCCGTGAAAAAAAACTCAAGTCATTCGTGATTGCTTCGGCCGTGGTGGCGGTGGCGTCCGGGCTTGCCGTTGGTTCGCACGCGTCGCGGTTGATGACTACCAGTGAATATTCCAAAGAAAGTATCCGGGGCAAATCGGAACTTACCCCCAAACCAGCAACGGGTGATACCAAAGGGGTGAATGCCGACGGGTTGGATTACGACTATGCTTTTAACTGGAGCTATGGAAAACTGGAGACCCTGACCCTGCTGATTCCTGATTTTTACGGTGGAGGAACCATGGCGAAGAGCATCGGGAAAAACTCCAATCTTTACGAAGCCCTGATTGCCCAGGGAGCCAACGATGCGCAAGCCAGACAGATTGTGGCACAGTTGTCGGGAGCCTTGTACTGGGGCGACCAGCCTACTACCGGCGGACCAACCTACGCCGGTGCCATCATCGTGTTTTTGTTTGTGCTGGGGATGTTCATTGTCCGGGACCGCATCAAATGGTGGATTCTGGCTTCCGCCGTCTTCATGATCATGATAGCCTGGGGTAAAAATTTCATTCTCAATGACTTCCTGTTTTACAACCTTCCGCTTTTTGACAAATTCCGGGCGGTGACCATGTCACTGGCTCTTACCCAGGTATTTCTGGTACTGGGAGCGGCACTGACCGTGCAGGAACTGGTTCGGGGCGAACAAACATGGGCCAGGATGCAACGTCCGCTGTTGTGGAGCCTTGGGTTGACGGCCGGTGTCGCGTTGATTTTTGCCGTGCTGGGCAGCGCATTCTTTGATTTCCGCAATGAGCGGATTGATCAGCAATTGGGGCAGGGCTATGGCGAATGGATTGTGCGGCCCCTGCGTGACGACCGGGCTTCGCTTTTGCGTGGCGATGCCTTCCGAAGCTTCCTGTTTATTCTGGTGGCCGCTGGGGTGATCGTCGCATTCCTGCTCAAACGAATCAATGCCACGTTGGTTACCCTTGTGCTGGCCGTACTGGTGCTGGTAGACATGTTTGCAATTGACAAACGCTATGTGAATGACGCTGATTTTACTGTTGACCGGCGCGAGCAAGCCCGTACGTTTGTAAAACCCACGCAGGCCGATCAGCAGATACTGCAGGATACAACGCAGTACCGCGTGTTCAACTACGCAGCCAGCAATGGTCCGTTCGGCGATGCGGAGACCTCTTACTATCACCACTCGGTCGGAGGGTATCACGGTGCCAAGATGCGCCGCTACAGCGATGTCATGGACAGCCTGCTTTTCAAAGGCAAACTAAGCGCGCTGAATATGCTCAACACCAAATACATCATCGTTCCGGATCAGAAAACCGGACAGCCGCTGGTGCAGCAGAATACCGAAGCTCTGGGCAATGCCTGGTTTGTGCCCGAATACAAGCTGGTAGCCAATGCCGACCAGGAAATCACCGAACTGGGCAAGGAAACCTTTAATCCACAAACCACGGCGTTGATCGACAAACGTTTTGAAAACGAACTGAAAGGATTCCAGCCGCAAGCGGACAGCACCGCGACCATCCGGCTGGTCAGTTACTCGCCCGATCGGCTGGTGTATGAGTCGAATGCCAAAACGCCTCAGCTGGCGGTTTTTTCAGAGATTTACTACGCTAACAAAGACTATTGGCAAGCAGAAGTGGATGGCAAACCTGTGCCCCATTTCCGGGCCAATTACATCCTGCGCGGCATGATCGTTCCGGCCGGGTCGCACAAGATCACGTTTACTTTTGTCAGCAATACCTACCAACAAGGAGAAACGATTGCCTTGTTTAGCTCCATTGCCTTGTTTGCTTTTGTGGGTGCAGCCATTTTCCTTGCGGCCAGACAAAAGAAAGAAGAACAGGCGTAAACCAGCAAGGGACGCACCGGGTAGGGTTTTGATCGTTGAAAAGATACTATTTTCACCGGCAGGCCCTGCTGCATCGTTCTGTACACTTACCCAGCGATAAAAATCATCTCTCCATGCCACTGCGTTTGCTGCTGATTCTCTTTGGATTCCTCATGTGGGTTCCGGTTCGGGCTCAGTCCGCCCGGCCGGATACCGTTCGCATCGGGTGTTACCTGCTCAGTTTGCATAACCTGGATTTTCGCGAGCAGGAATACACGGCTCGCTTCTGGGTATGGATGGTATATGACAAAAAACTTGAGGATCTGGAAAACAGCCTGGAAGTAGCCAATGCCAAAGAAGTGTCGGTGGATGAAGTGGTCATTGACAGCCTGAAGGGCAAGAAGTGGGTACAGTTCAAGCTCAAGTGTGTCATGAAAGAGGCGTGGGCCATCCAGCACTTTCCTTTTGACAAGCAACGGATGCAGATTCTGATCGAGAACTCCAAATACGATACGGGCAGCCTGGTTTTCATACCCGATACCAACGGCAAGTTGTACGATCCGAACATGACCATATCGGGCTGGAGCATTGAACGGACCGAAATCAACGTCGGGACGAGCCAGTACGAAACCGGTTTTGGGGATCAGAGCATGGACAGCCAGGCGGCTGTCTATTCGCAGCTGGCCATTACCGTCGACGTGGAACGCAGCGCGTGGGGGCTGTTCTTCAAGCTTTTTCTGGGCATGTATGTGGCATTTGCAATCTCTTATGTCACTTTCTTCATCGATGCCCAGCACGCCGATGCGCGGTTTGGCTTGCCGGTGGGCGGGCTGTTTGCCGCCGTGGGCAACAAATATGTCATCGACGGCTACCTGCCGTTTTCTTCCGAGCTGACCATTGTAGACATTCTGCACGGCGCCACCTTTTTGTCTATCTTCTTCACCGTGATGTTTTCGGTCATTTCCCTGCGGTTTGATGACACCGGCAAACGAAAGCAGTCGCGGGAAACAGACCGTACGGTAGGTTTTATTATCCTGGGTATCTACCTGTTTATCAATGTCCTGATGCTTTCGCTTGCCGTTTTTCATGTAGGGGATGGTATGTGACAGATCCCGGAAATAGTATCTGCATCCATGCCAAAACCCCCGCTTTGCGATAGCCTGTTACCGCCGGTTGCCGGAAAAATATTGACGGTCGCCGCGGCTTCGGGTCCGTTTGGAGATGGCTTTGCTGGCTTCCATGGGTTTGTCGGTTGCAAAGATATCCGCTCCCTGGCTGGCTAGCGTAGCATACAAATGCGGGTCGGTATTGTCTTTTTCCAGTTTCATGGTGCCCAGGGTGCATTTGATTCCCCGGCGGTGTAACGCCTCGTACAACGCCGGTTCCGGTTGGCGGATGCCCACAAAGGCAACGATATGATCTGGCGGTACACCGGACTCTTCCAGTTGTTTCAGGTGGTCGAAATTTTCGACATTGGTCGTAAACGAAAGTGTCGAGTCTAATTGGTAATATTCTTTCATTTGCGCAATTGAGTAGGTAATGACCAGTGCATACGGCTGAGCGTGGTGCTGGGCAATGGCTGACACAATGCGTGTGGCCGGCAGGCCCTTTTTGACGTCAACCGTCAGGATGGTCTTGCCTTTGGCCCATTGCAACACTTCCGACAGGGTGGGCATATGATACGGCGTGACTTTGCCATCCGGGTCTTCCAGATGCAGTTTTCGCAGCCCGGCAAACGTATGGTCGGCTACCTTGCCGGTGCCGTCCGAGGTGCGGTCCAGTGTGTTGTCGTGCATGATCACCAGCGAATCGTCTTTGGAAAGCTGCACGTCAAATTCAATGATGGCGTGCGTCTGTTGCAGGGTGTGGTCAAACGTGGCCAGGCAGTTTTCAGGATAGCCGGCCGCGGCCCCGCCCCGGTGTGCACTGACGAGCGGCGTGCGGTCTGGGGTGTATTGCAGCAGGTTACGCAGGTCTTGCCGGGAACGAACGGAAAAATAATGCGGATATGTTTCCGCAGAGACCGGACGGCGGGCACATCCGGTATGCAAAAGCAAAATGCATACGAAAACAAATAAAACCGGTTTCATGTTGTTTGTTGAAGAAGTAGCGTTGTATGGTATATTACTTACATGGATTTGTTTCCCCGAAAGTACACTCTTTTTGCCAGGATTGGATTTTCATTCATAAAATTTATACTTTTGTTAAAACCGTTACCAATTCTTTCATGAAAAAAAATCTTTTCGTTTTTTCGCTGGCACTGCTTGGCCTGATGATTGCCTTTTCTTCCTGCAAGAAGAGTACGCCCAAATCCAAAACCGAGCTGATCAGCCGTACCTGGAAGGCACAAAAGGTAGAGTTGAATGGGACGGTTGTCTTTCAGGATGGCGTGGCTAATCCGACAGAGAATTATTCCGCCTACCGTTTAAGTTTCAATAAGACAGGCTTTACCCTGGTGGATAACAACCTGGTTAACTCTTCCGGAACCTGGACATTTGACACCAACGAGACCAATATCAACTTCACGGTTCCTTCCAATGCCAATTTCAAGCCGGCTTCAGTCGCTGTCATTACCCTGTCCGAAACGGCGCTGACGATCCGTTACACAGATGTGAATCCCAAGGGACAAAGCAGCGAACGGACCATTTATCTGGTACCTGCGGGTTAAGGACATACCCTCATTAGAAAACAGAAAACCTGTCAGAGGCATCCGGCAGGTTTTCTGTTTTCTAATGATACTATTTTCATTGGCGAAGCTGGCGCACATGAAAATCAGCAAGACAGCCGGCATCGCCATTGGCACTTCTTTTTTACCTTTGCAGTTCAAATCAAGCCATCATTAACCATGAGTAAATACTATTCCCTGACTGTTGAGAAGATTGTCCGAGAAACCCCCGATGCGATTTCCATTTACTTCAAACAGCCTTTCTTTCAAAAAATCAAATACAAATCCGGCCAGTTTCTGACATTGCTGGTGCCTATTAACGGAACCACCGAACGCCGCTCGTATTCCATGTCCAGTTCGCCATTCACCGATTCCCAGGTGGTGGTGACTGTCAAGCGGGTTCCGGGTGGCAAAGTGTCCAATTACCTCAATGACCACCTGAAGCCGGGTGCAACCCTGGAAGTGATGGAGCCGATGGGGACGTTTGTGCTGGAACCGAAGGCCGACGCCCGCCGGCATATTGTGCTCCTGGGGGCGGGAAGCGGCATTACACCGCTGATGTCCGTTGCCAAGACTGTGTTGCAGGCGGAACGGAACAGCCATGTTTCCATTATTTATGGCAACCGCAATGAACAGTCCATCATTTTCAAAGAAGACCTGGAAAACCTGCGCCGGAAGTTTGCCGGACGACTGGAAGTGGTGCATGTGCTGAGCCAGCCTGCGGATGCCTGGCAAGGGCACGTGGGCCGATTGAATCAGTCGCTGGTGTTGAAAATTCTGGAAAACCTGCCGAAGGTAGCCGAGGCTGAGTATTTCGTTTGCGGACCTGACGGCATGATGGAAGAAGTGAAACACGCCTTGCGTATACTTCAGATCCCATCCGAAAGGATTCATTCCGAGAGCTTCGTAACGGCTTCTGATGCCAAAAAACATGGTGATGTGATCGAACAGCCCAGCCTGGCGGTTCAGGATCATACGGTAACGATTGTTTACGAAGGTGCCGAGTACAAGATCAAAGTTCCGGCGAACAAGACCATTCTGGAAGCGGCACTGAAAAACGATATCGACCTGCCGTATTCGTGCCAGAGCGGCATGTGTACCGCCTGCATGGGCAAATGCACCAGTGGCAAGGTGAAACTGGACGAAGAAGAGGGACTGTCCGAAACAGAAGTTCGGCAGGGATTTGTGCTCACCTGCGTGGGACATCCGCTCACGGACGATGTCGTAATCGAGATAGACTGATACTGGTGGAAGCCAGGGTTTTAAGTTTTTGAAACATACTATTCCCAAATGAAAAAGCCATACAATTTGTATGGCTTTTCATTTGGTATCATATCGGATTAATCGTCGCGACGGCCCATGAACAGGAGAATCCAGTAAGCCAGCTGAGCTATAGCACCAATGGCTGCTACCACGTAGGTCATGGCCGCCCATTTCAAGGCATCTTTGGCCATGTAATGCTCGCGTTGGGTAACCACACCGCTGCTTTCCATCCAGGCCAATGCCCGGCGACTGGCATCAAACTCAACCGGAAGCGTAATGGTTGAAAATAAGGCTACTCCGGCGTTTGCACCAATCAACACCAACAGGATCAAATTGCTGAATGCCCCGCTTCCCTGGAAAATGGTATAACCCAAACCCACAAGAAGCAGCATGTTCAGAATCTGAAGCACGTTGCTACATACGCTCACAACCGGAACCAGTGCCGAACGCATCTTGAGCGGCGCATAAGCCGCCGCGTGCTGAACGGCGTGGCCCACTTCGTGCGAAGCAACCGCTACGGCGGCGGCATTGCGCCCCTGATATACGTCTGCACTTAAGTTTACGGTTTTATCCGCCGGATTGTAGTGGTCGGTCAGCTGTCCTTCCACAGACATAATCTTAACGTCATAGATGCCATTGTCACGCAGCATTTTTGCGGCTGCTTCCGCGCCACTCATGCCACCTGCCAACGGAATTTGTGAATATTCGGCAAATTTGCTTTTCAGTCGCCAGCTCACAAACATACTGACGAGCATGGTTACAATACTGATGATAAAGATCATAGTCGGGTTTTGATTTTAAAGTGTTTATACCAGGACTGACGAATACACAAGGAAAAAATTTTAACCGGTTTTGCGGATCTTCTCAATGATATTCGTTGTTGAAAAGCCTTTGACCAATGGTAGGGTCTGTACTTTTCCTCCGTTTTGTATCACAAAATCTGCGCCAACGATGTTGTCAATCGTGTAGTCGTCGCCCTTGATCAAAATGTCAGGTTTTACGGCCTCGATCAGACTTTTTGGCGTACTTTCATCAAACAGGATCACCAGGTCCACAAATTCAAGGGCGGCAATGACGCGGCTGCGGGAGTCCTGGTGTACAATGGGCCGGGTTTCGCCCTTGATCCGCTGCACCGAAGCATCGGTGTTGAGGCCTACCACCAGCTTGTTGCCCTGGTCACGGGCCTTCTCCAGGTAATCTACATGCCCCATGTGCAGGATATCGAAGCATCCGTTGGTAAAAGCAATGGATTGTCCTTCGGATTTCCAGCGGGAAATGGTTTGCAACGCTTCTTCGATCGGTTGTATTTTATTTGATGTCATACATTCCTGAAATTAAGGGTTTGTTGTGCTTGAGAGAAATTTCTTGCCCGGATAGCAAACGGAATAGTATCGTTTCAAACACCAAAACCTGCTGTTTGTTTTTCATGATACTGCTACGTACCTGTCAATTGCTTATGTAAAGTGGCGCCACTTGGCACATGTTTCCTGACAGATTCCATCCGTATTTTCGTTGGGAAAGCAAATGTAAACAACTTTGCCATCTTTTGGCGCGCGTTTGCCTCCGTTGTTACAACTGCAGCAAAAAATTATGCACCGCACCTTTCAGACTTCCAAGCCGCGTTTCTGAGGCAAGGATCGTGTAATCCAAAAGACAGCAGTAAACCTTAGTGCAAATCCAGTGTGAAAAGCTGTACCGTATTGGTCTGGCTATCGCCTTGGGCAATAATGACCTGGTTGTTCAGTACCAGAATCTCATCCCGGCGACTCAGTTTCAATTCGTTGCCCAATGACGTGGGAGGAGTCAGGATATTTCCGTCTGGACTGATGCACATCAGATAGGAAGCATACGACTCAGTGGGAGTCCAACTTGACTTTTTATCTTTGCCAAAGAGAATCAGTAGGTTCCCATTGGGCAAAAGGGTGGTTTTCACACAGCAGACATTGTCAGTATTTATGTTTGTATACTGGGTAAGCCATGTGACCCCGGCATTGCCTTGGGGGGTCCAGTCGCCACCAAAGGAATAAAAGCCGCCTTTTTCAGTCTTGCCGGTTGAAAGCATGATTTCGCTGGGCACCACCGTCCATTGATTGGAAGAATACTTGCTGAAGTCTTTGCGAATCTTGACAAATCCCAGGTTGCCCGGATCCTTGTTGTTGTCTCCGATCCGGCTACTATTCAGGGAGCGGCCGCTGGGGTCGGGTTCGCCCGCAAAAATGATAAAATATCCGTCCTCTACTTCCACTATTCCACCCAGTTCCGTATACGTTGCATTGTCATTCGACCATTGGTAGAACTTTTTGTCGGGGGTGCTTATCTCTTTGTACAAAGGGTAATTTTTGCTACCATCGTAAGATGCGGCCTGCGATGCGTGATGAGTCTTGAAGGTATACACCACCTGCGATTTTACATTAGTTTTGCTGAATGTATGAAAATGGATGCCTCGGGGGTAATTGTCGCCCAGGTCAATGCCCAGAAAATTGCCGTCCTGACTTGTGGTGAGAAAGTTATCAAATGAGTGCCCTGAGGTTTGTCCAAAGTTTCGCAGGATCAGCAATGTCTCCGGATCAAAGGCAACCCCGATTCCTCCCTGGTGGTTCAGCCCGTCGCTGCTCTTGTTCATGGTACGGCCCTGCATGTACAAAAGACATCCCTTCTGGTAAGACAATGTACCGCCGTAACGGCCGATCCGGAAAATGTTCAATTCGGATGGATCCGAATTCTGGACCTGCTTGTGAATCAACTGGCCGGCTGCATTGGCTTTGCAAAGCGTAATGAGATCGTTGCGACTGGAATTGTCTCCGTAGGTTTGGAATACCATGTAATAGTAGTTGCCTTCCGGGTCATTGGTAGCAGCCAGCAGGGTTGCATTGCTACCTGCGGAAAGAGTGCTGGTTTGGCGGATGGTAAGTTCTCGGGTAAACCTGGTGAGATTGATTTGTTTCGTTTGGGTATCCTGCCAGACAAGGTCCAAGGTACCTCCTGGATTTTTAAGCTGGAAAAATACCCGTCGTGGGGAATGAAAGCTTTCGTTGGCATCCGGGACGGTGCCTGTGATGGGAAAGACGTGCTTGCGGAATTCGCCGAGGGGTGTTTTGTTGACGGTACTGGATTTGGTTTCCTGCACGGCCGTTGTTGTCTCCTTTTCTGCCGGGTGGCTATCGGCTGTGGGTGCCGGGTCAATGGCAGCCACAGGTTTCTGAGGGTCGTCGGTATCCGAGCCGCTATAGATTTTCAAATCACGCAAGTATCCCTTGAACGAATTACCATTGCTAAAGTTGGTGGTTCCAAAATCGTTATTGAGCCATTCGGTAAGGCATTGCGTGGAAAAAGACACCGTTGTTTGTGCCGCCTGTTCATCATCCAGAAACAGAGTGGCTGTTTGATTGGCGTACGTAAGGGTTGCCTTGTGCCACTGGTTCAATTGGTAATGCGTCTTGCTCGGCTTGACAATGTCCATGTTGTTGGCGGTCAGCATCACGGCTCCTTCACTCAGCAGGTAGAATGCCAGTAGCCGACACGCCCGTCCCATTACTATCACCGGCATTTTCCTGTATTCGGTAACCCTGAACCAGACACTCACCGAAAATTGGTTGTAATCCAATCCGGTTATCGGAGGTGTAATAATCAGGTTTCCTTTGTTGTTGTCAAAGTCGCCATACACGCCTTCGGTATAGGCGGCATTGTTCTGAAATGAAACGTTGGTCATTGTCAGTTCTGCGACCCTGTTGTTCTTTTCCTTGCCGTCTGCACTCAACGGATAATGTGCGAGCAGCTTACGGGTTTGAGATCCTGCTGTACTACACAGTGAAAAGAGGAATAAAAGTGTAACGAATCCTTTGACAGTCAATGACATAGCAATGAAGGAGTTTCGGTGAAAAACAGATGGCTGTTAACCGCCAGAAATACAGGCAGCCGTTACCAATGAGCCGGATAGTTACAAAATAAGCAGCGTATTATCAGGGGAAATACGTGTAGAAGTATTACTGTGTCATAAAATGGAGTATATTTCAGTAATATAGGCGACATCCGGCGTGCCAAGCAGATGCGAGAGAAGGTAAAAAAGCAGGAAGGTTTTTGCTTTGAAAAAGACACTATTGCATCAAGGATCCGAAGGTGTGCTCAACTGCTGCCTGACCACTGACTATTGCGTAGTTGCCTGTAACGCCCCGCCGTTCGGGGAGTTCAGGATGGATTGGTTTTCGGCGCAGGAACAGGCTGAGCTGTCTCTATGAACAGACTGATCACAAAGCAGATGCCACCAACCAACAGGGTTAGCAATGTTTGTGATGCCCAGATGAAGGTGGCCAGGATGATGCCATCTTCCTGCGACCAGCCGTAAAGCATCAGTGCGCTGCTCACCAGCAGGTGATACGGACCGGTGCCACCTTGCACCGGAGCGGCCATGCCCAGGCTACCCATCATCAGAATGGTCAGGCCAGCCAGCCAGCTGAGCGGCTGCGAATCAGGCAGGGCAAAGGTGAGCAGAAACGCCGCAAAATAGTATCCGATCCAGATCAGAAAGCTGTGCAGAATGAAGCCCCATTTGTTCTGCATCTTGCGGACACTGACGAGTCCTTCCCACATGCCCAGGAAGAAATCGCGGATGCGTGCCAAAATGGCTATTCTCCAGAGTTTTTCCTGGTTGCGGTACGCCCAGAATAGTATCCCTGCAACCGCCAAGACCCCCACCAGTAACACCACATAAAAGGTGGCTGAGAGTTGACCGAAACTGCCGAACTTGTCACTGAAAAACTGGATGAAAAATTGACTGAGCCGGTTGAATTCGAGCAGGAAATTAAGGCACAGCAAAAATAGCAGCATTACCACATCAAACAGCCGCTCGGCCACGACGGTGCCGATGCCAGCATTGATGGGCACATGGTTCATTTTCTGCAACACGCCGCACCGCGTCACTTCGCCCATGCGTGGCAGCACCAGGTTGGCAAAATAGCCGATCATTACGGCCAGAAACATCCGGAACATGCCGGGCTGGTAACCCAGCGGTTCCAGCAGCAGTCGCCACCGGTAGGCACGGCTCAGGTGGGCTCCCAGCAGCACAATGCCCGACAAAATGACCCACCAGTAATTGGCCTGCCGGAAGGTGGCCACCATATCGGCCAGGCTCAGTTCTTTGAAGACATAGTAGCGGAGCAGCAGATAGGCTACTGCCAGCGGAATGGCGTACTTAATAAGGTCGATGAGCCGAAATCGCATAAGCTAAGAATAAAAAGTCCCTCTCGGGAAGGAGAGGGAACGAAGATAGAGGTTTTATGCTAGTAATTGGTTGTTGTCGTCCGGAAAAACCACAAAGGGTTTGAAGGTTTTGGCTTCCTCGAAGTCCATCATGGCAAACGAAATGATGATGAGGATGTCGCCTACCTGTACCCGGCGGGCCGCTGCCCCGTTGAGGCAAATCTTGCCGCTGCCCCGTTCGCCCTTGATGATGTAGGTCTCAAAACGTTCGCCGTTGTTGTTGTTGACAATCAGTACTTTCTCGTTTTCAATCATGTTGGCGGCCTCCAGCAGAGCTTCGTCAATGGTAATGCTGCCGACATAGTTCAGGTTGGCTTCAGTAACCTTAACCCGGTGAATTTTAGACTTTAAAACGTTGATGAACATGGATTCGTTGGTTGACGCTTTCCTTGTAAAGCGACGCAAAGGTATGAAAATTAGGGACAATCCCTCTTTGCATGTAAGGATTGGCCGAACTATCCGGTACAAAAACCGTGCAAGGATTGGGGTTAACGCCGGAGGGCGGGGACGCCAAAAGTCAAGTCTACCGTTTACGGTTTGCCATTCAGCAGTTTGAAAATTTAACAAATGATAAACGCGCAACGGCAAACGAAAACACGGTTCTCGAAAAAGCAAAAACCTGCACAGGATACTGTTAAAGGCCTTTCAGTTCGTGGTAATTGCGGATGATGGTTGGCAACTGAAACAACGCGCCCAATTCTTCGGGTGTATGTGTACTGGCCACTCCCACCACCTGCATTTGGGCGGCCAGTGCGGAGGTGATGCCCGCGACAGAGTCTTCGAAAGCGATGCATGCATCGGGCGATACTGACAATTTGGCGGCTGCTAACAGAAACACCTCCGGATGCGGTTTGCCGTAGGTTACCTCCTCGCCACCCACGGTAGCATCAAAATAATGCACAATCCGAAGGCCGTCCAATGTAAACCGGATGTTTTTCTGGTCGCCCATCGTTGCCAGCGCGATGCGCAGGTTTCGCTTTTTGGCCTTTTCCAGAAATTCCGTCAGGCCGTCGATGGGCTGCAGGTGCGGGGCGTACATTTCGCGGTACAACGCTTCTTTCTCTTCGCCCAGTTCGAATATTTCTTCGGCGGAGAGTCCTTCGCCAAAAAAGCGCGGAATGATTTCGGTAATGGTGCCTTTGTTTTTGTGTTCATATTCGGCCTCGGTGATCGAAATGCCGTGCCGTTTGAGAAACTCAAAAAACGACAGCCGGTGGTATTCCATATTGGAAATCAGCGTGCCGTCCATGTCAAAAATCAGTGCCTGGGCCAGATCAAAATTCATATGGATGGTTTTTGGGTTTGCGAAGATACTATTTTTGGAAATCGTATATCTTGCATTTGAAAAAATACGGCTGCGTATGACGATGGGACGAAAACTGATTTTGGTATTGACAAGCGTTGCCCTTTTGCTGCTGGGCGGTTTTGGAAGGGTAACTACGGACAACCGTTTGGTGGGTTATGTGGCTGATTTACAGAAGCAACAAGTAAAACTCTACTGGAAAGACGACAAAGGAGAGGTGCTCAGATCCATTGGCAACCTGAAAAATTACCTGGCTGGTCAGCAACAGGAACTGGTTTTTGCCATGAACGCGGGCATGTTTCAGTGGGATCATACGCCACAGGGGTTGTTTGTGCAAAATCACAAGCAACTTCACGCCCTGGACACCACTTCGGGTCGGGGCAATTTTTATCTGAAACCCAATGGAGTTTTTGCCATTACCCGTGACAACCAAGGCATTGTTCAAACCACCGAAACTTTTCGTCTGACCAAAGACATACATTATGCTACCCAGTCGGGACCCATGCTCGTGATCGATGGAAAGTTGCATCCTGCCTTCAGGCAAGGCTCCGAAAATCTGAACATCCGCAATGGGGTAGGGGTTTTGCCTAACGGAAAGATACTATTTGCCATTTCCAAAGAGCCTGTCAATTTTTACGATTTTGCCAGCTTTTTCCAGAAAGCGGGTTGCAAAAATGCCCTGTACCTGGATGGCGCCGTATCGAGGGCGTATATCCCTGAAAAACAATGGATTCAGACCGATGGAGATTTCGGTGTGATGATCGGGATTACCAAACCGGCAAACAAATAGAGACCATGTTCTACAGGCTTATTCGACCAAAATATTGTCAATCAGGCGGATACCGCCCACATACGCGGCAATGCACAATGCATAGGGTGCTGTGACAGTCTCTGCCGAATACGCGGTCAGGTCCTGCGTATTGGCAACCTCGAAATATTCCAGCTCAATGTCTTCGCCCTTGGCCAAGTGGTTGGCTACGGCTTTTTTAGACAGTTCCACCGTGCCATTATTGGCCAGGATTTCATTTGCCATTTCCAGCGCCTGGTATAACAACGGAGCCGTAGCCCGATGCGCCGGCGAAAGCCGTCGGTTACGCGATGACATGGCCAGCCCGTCGGATTCACGAACCGTCGGGCAGATGACTAGTTGCACTGGAAACGACAAATCCTGAATGAGCCGCCGGATGACCAGGCACTGTTGCAAGTCCTTCTGCCCAAAGTAGGCGGTGTGTGGTTGCACCTTGTGAAACAGCTTGGAAACCACAATGCCCACGCCGTTGAAATGTCCCGGACGAAACTTGCCTTCCAGTACCGTTTCCAGGCTTCCAAAGTCCATTTTCAGTGCCATAGGCTGCGGGTACATGTCTTCGTTGGTGGGCATAAACACCACATCGCATCCGGCAGCTTCGAGCATTTTCTGGTCGGCCTCGGGAGTGCGCGGGTACTTTTCCAGGTCTTCAGGATTGTTAAACTGCGTCGGGTTAACATAGATGCTGCACACGGCGATGTCGTTTTCGGCTTTGCATCGCTGCACCAGCGTGATATGACCTTCGTGAAGGGCTCCCATTGTAGGGACAAACCCGATGGTTTTCTTCAAACGTATGTGCTCGAACAGGTAATTGCGTAGCGAACGGCTATTGGTGAAAACAAGCATGAGTGCAATGTTGAATGATTGAATGAAGGAATGATCGAATGGGTTTTTATTTTTTCAGAGATACTGGTTTTTATTCACTCATTCGATTAGTCCTTTATTCAAAATTGGTGTAGGTATCTTTCGTTCAGGATGTTGAGGTGGTGTTTTTCGTGGCCGGCGGTGATGTACACCAGGGCACGCACCGAAGCCGGCCGGTTGTTGTTGGTACCCATGTTCTCCCAAATACTTTCGTCCAGATTTTCGAGCAAAAACAACGTTGCTTGCCGAACAGCTTGGTATTCAGACAGAAAACTGGCAAAGGTGCGTTTTTCAAAATGCGCGTTCTCGACATAAGTATTTTCGTCGAAGCCCGGCAGGTTCTGCTGTTCGCCCCGCGCCAGGCACAACGTCCGGTAGGCAAAAATCCGTTCGGTGTCAATCATGTGACCCAGCAGTTCTTTGATGCTCCATTTGCCTTGGGCGTAGCGGTAGTGGCTTTGCTCTTCGGATAAGGTATGCAGCAACTGCCAGACGGCTTGTGTTTTCAGAAAATCAATGGGAGACTCGCCTTCGGAGGCAAGGGCTACATAGTGGGCATTGTAGCCAGTGTATTCGCTGGGTTGGGGTTGGGTCATGGTTGGTTTGAGAAGAAAGAGAAAAGACGAAAGATAAAAGACTTTAGGTTTTTGGGTCTCAGTACCTTTCTGCAAAGATATACTTTTACGGAAAGGATTTGCGTTTTGTATCTCGTAAACTCTGTTGGCTTTTCTTTTTGTAACTTTGAGCAAACTCAACTCCTTTCGCCTACCGCTGGAAAGCCAGGAAGCTTTCGGCATAAGAGGCACGAGATAAGAATCTCGCGCCAGTACGAGTTTTTGTATTTGCAACTTACGAACTAATGAAGGTCGTCTTAAAATATTTGCTTTTCCTGACCTTGGTGTACAAACCTGAATCTGATCTGAAAGCGCAGCAACGTGACAGTATCAGAACGATTACTGCTGATACATTACCAAAGCCTATCATTCAAATTCTATATGGGAAGGATATTCTCACAAAAGAATTATTGTTAAAAGAAAACATTCATGATGAATCAATAATCCCATTGGCTTATCTGATTATCAACCAGAACCCTGAAAAGTACACTATCAGAGCAGATTCTTTAGACGTTATTATCGCTATACGAGAAAATGTACCAAGAAGATGGATTAATGTTCGTTCGGATGATGCAGTGTTCTTACTTCGTTGGCCACCAAATACACCTCTTCAAAAAGGTACAAAGATTGTTTTTGGATTTTATTATTCTTACTATGATAAGAATACCAAAACAAAAATAGGTAAAAGATTTTCACACCAAATTATTGCTTTTTGAAAGCCAGGCTAACCAGAGATTTTGCTTCTCAAACCATACTATTTCATAAATTTAAGAGAGAAAATAAATGCTGAATGCCAAACCTCGAATATCAAAATTCGAAGTTTGGCATTCAGCATTATAAAAGCCCCCTCCAGGGGAGGGGGTTGGGGGAGGCCCCTTATTTCTTTTTCGTTGACATCGAATACGGATAGCTCTCCGGATTGGCTCCCCACTGGCGGTTGGGCAGGTTGCTCATTTCCAGTTGCAGCGTGCCACCGTTCAGAATGTCGGCATGGTGCAGGTAGTTTTTGGTGTACGGCTGGCCGTTCAGTTGCGTGCTTTGGATGTATACGTTGGCATCGGTGTTAGTAGGAGCCTGCACGGTAAACGTTTTGCCATTTTCCAGGTGCATGGTCACTTTCTTGAATAGTGGACTACCCAACACATACTCCTGCGTGCCCGGACACACCGGATAAAAGCCCATCGCCGAAAATACGTACCACGCCGATGTTTGTCCGTTGTCTTCGTCACCGCAGTAGCCGTCTGGCGTGGGTTTGTACATTTTGTTCATCACTTCCCGCAAACGGGCCTGCGCTTTCCAGGATGCTCCGGCATAGTTGTACAGGTAAATCATGTGCTGAATCGGCTGATTGCCGTGGGCATACTGGCCCATGTTCATGATCTGCATTTCGCGGATTTCGTGAATCGGGAAGCCGTAGTAGCTGTCGTCAAACACGGGAGGCATGGTAAACACCGAATCGAGCATGGCAACGAACTGCGACGGTCCACCCATCAGGTTTACCAGTCCGTTCACATCGTGGAATACGCTCCATGTATAATGCCAGCTGTTGCCTTCGGTAAAGGCGTCGCCCCACTTGAACGGATTGAAAGGAGCTTGAAACTTGCCGTCGGCGTTTTTGCCACGCATCAGCTTGGTTTGCGGGTCAAACAGGTTGCGGTAGTTCTGGCTGCGCTTGGTAAACTTCTGAATGTCAGCTTTGGGTTTATTCAGTGCTGTAGCCAACTGACTGATCGTAAAGTCAGCATACGCATATTCCAGCGTGCGGGCGGCATTTTCGTTGATTTTCACATCGTATGGCACGTAGCCCAGTTTGTTGTAATACGCTACCCCTTTGCGGCCTACCGACGTAAGCGGACCTTCATTCTCGCTGTTTTTCAACAAGGCCTGGTACAGCGTTTCGATGTCATACCCCCGGATGCCTTTCAGGTACGAGTCGGCAATCAGCGAAGCCGAGTTGGAGCCAATCATACAGTCGCGATGCCCCGGACTGGCCCATTCGGGCAGCCAGCCGCTTTCCTTGTAGGTATTCACCAGTCCCTGCATGATCTGGCTGTTCAGTTCCGGATACATCAACGTGAAGAATGGGAATACGGCACGAAAGGTATCCCAGAACCCATTATCTGTAAACAGGTAACCTTCGGCGATTTGTCCGTTGTACGGGCTGTAGTGTACCACTTTGTTTTGCGCGTCAATTTCGTGGAACTTGCGTGGAAACAGCATGGTGCGGTACAAGCACGAATAAAACGTGCGAATCTGCTCGGGTGATCCGCCTTCTACTTCCAAACGAGACATTTGTTGGTTCCAGATCGTGCGGGCTTTCTGCTGAAGTGTGGCAAAGTCGTCGTTGGCCAGTTCGCGTTGCAGGTTCAGTTCGGCCTGCTCCGGGCTGATGAATGACGAAGCCACCCGCACCCGTACTTTCTGGCCTTTGATGGTTTTAAAGCCAATCATCGCGCCCACGTGATCGGCCTTGTATTCCAGGGTGTCTTTGGCCAGGGTTTTGCCATGCCACGTATTGGCGCTGCTGAATGGCGTATCGAAATACAACACAAAGTAGTTTTTGAAATTGGCCGGAACGCCGCCGCTGTTTTTGGTGGTGTAGCCAATGATTTTCCGTTCCTTAGGCAATACTTTTACGTACGAACCTTTGTCAAACGCATCCAGAATCACATACGAGGAATCGGATTTGGGAAAGGTAAACTGAAACATCGCTGCCCGTTCGGTAGGCACCAGTTCGGTGGTGACGTCATGGTCGGCCAGGTACACGCTGTAGTAATAGGGCTTGGCTATTTCTGATTTGTGCGAAAACCAGCTGCTGCGTTTTTCTTCATCAAACACGCCTTTGGTCACGGGCATCAGCGAAAACTGACCGTAGTCGTTGATCCAGGGTGACGGCTGGTGGGTTTGCTTGAACCCGCGGATATGGGTAGAGGTGTAGGTGTACGCCCATCCATCGCCCATTTTGCCGGTTTGTGGCATCCAGCAGTTCATTCCCCACGGCAGCGATACCGATGGGTAGGTATTTCCATTGGACAAATTAAACGTCGATTGCGTACCCATCAGCGGATTGACCCATTCGACCGGCTCGGTGGAGGCGTTCATCTCCTGCGCCTTTGCCAGTCCGAAACCGGAAACGCACACAAACACACAAATGATTTTTTTGAAAAACATAGTTTGGTCAAACTGTAAAAGTATAGTAACTGAAACTTTTGTAAGGCGGGAGGTACAGGGCAGCAAGTTAAAACAAGATTTGGTTTTTGATGAGGAAAAATCAAAAAATGGCAGAGGTTGGTATTTGTAGGGGAGTTTTGTAGTTTGGTGGGATAATATATTGTGGAAATACTTTTGTAAGATGAATAAATTAATTGCTTTAGAATTTCTAACTCAATATCAACCGTTACCACCTGACCAAGAGCTATCTGTGGAGATTTTGGATATATATGACAATGTGAGAGAATACTTTCTTGCTAATCCAGATCCTGTGTGTATCCCATTATTCCTTAACTCGTTTGGAAATGGTAGCGGATTTGGAGTATACCAGTTGGTAGAGGATGTTATCTGTCAATTTTCGAAAGAAGAAGTTCTTTCCTCTTTGATTAGCGCTTTGCAAAGTCAGCATTCAGGGGTTAAGTATTGGTGTACACAAATTGCCGGCAGTTTTCCTGATGTAAAGCTGATTGATCCCTTACGAAATTTGTTACAGGATGGTAGTTCTGATATTAGAGTGATGAGTGTTTATGCATTAAGCGCTATCAATAATGAGCAAAGTTTAGGCATTTTGAAAAAGCATATGGAAGTGGTGACAGATGAAAATATTTTGATTTTAATAAAGGAGGTTCTATCATGAGTAACTGAGTTTGTCTCTTGAAAAGAGACTATTGTGTAAAGGGTTCATGTGTAGGGGCAGAACCCATGTGTCTGCCCTGTTTCGTGCAGATACGGATTGTTCTTAACCGAGCCTTCGGGAAAACCCGTCGATGACGGACAGGCATGTGGGTCTTATCCTGTCCCATATCTTTTCTGGAACTAAATAGGTCTTTCAATCTTACTGTTTGGCATACCTGTTCTTTGTTCTTCCACTCGCTTCTTACTTTCTTTGCTTGCCCAAAGAAAGTAACAAAGAAAAGGCACTTTGTCCAATGCTTCTGCCCGCAAAGCCCGCGCCAACCTCGCTGGGCAAAGAGGCCAGCGCACCTTCCCAACCGCTCGTGATTGAAATGAACTTTGCTCTTTTTGTAACGAGTTTTGTTGCCGTTTTTAGAAAAGTTATGAGATAGGATAAGACCCGTGGGTTCGCCCCTACAATAGGCAACGATGCTATTAGGTGAGGAAAGTCAAACGAAGGCCAGACACACATGTTTTAACTTTTTATTGAGCATCTAAATACTCAAACTTTGCAAAACAAAATGCACAGATGGCAATTAATTGCATTAGTTGTAATTGTTCCATAGGTACATCGGCGAGTCGAACCAGATAATAATGTTGCCGGGTCAGTACACGCATCAGCCAGCTTTTCGTTTCATCTTCATGCCAGTGTGATTCCAGCTTCAAAACCCGGACTGAATTTGAGGTAAATAAGGTGATTCCATCGCCAAACCCATCATTTCGTAAATGCAACGTTTCATTATCCATCGTAATTTTTGCCAATCTTTCCCACATCTGGCCAGGAGGAAACCGAATGTGTGCTAATGGATGATGGCAATGTTCAAAGACAACTCCTTTCGAATCTTTTTTAAACGTATAGGATTCTCCGTTGATGTCTGTTTCTCCACTCTCTCCTGCATTACATATTACTTCAAACTCAAACTTCGCCTCACAATCCCACACGGTTGCGTTGTAATGTGAGTTATTAACAATGATCTGAAAGCAGGGGTTTTCCATTTCAAAATGATCTTTAATCTTTTACCAGCAATTCCAATCCGGCAAACGCACTTGAGATGAGCCACTAGGGGATATATAGCCAGAACTAACCGTTTCCAGTTTCTCGCCCCGTTCATATGCATGACACGCGGCCTGGATGTAGCGATAAATGACGGCTTTGCGGAGTTTAGAATTATTAGCCAACGCCGCCTGAAAAGGGTAATTGAAAAATTCAGTACCCACTGAAAACCCGCTTGTTTCAATCAAATTACCACAACCCGACGCCAGGTAAAAATGCATTGACTCCTTTAAAACAAGCTGGTCAGCAATGTCAGGACAAACCATAGCTGGCCCAGGCGCAAACGCAGGTGTTTCAATGCTTTGGTCAGGTGATACTCCACTGTTTTGACGGATACCTGTAATTCGGTTGCAATTTCCGGAATCGACGAACCATTCACGCGACTCAACTGAAACACCTGACGGGTGGTGTCGGGCAGGCTTTGGATCTGTTCCTGCACCAGGTCTTGTAACTCACTATACGCTACCTGCTGCTCGGTAACGTTGGCGGCAACGGGCTGTTGATGGCTGATAAACCATTGGTGTTTGGACCGAACGGTTTGTTTATCCAGGTGATCGTAGATTTTGTTGCGAATGGCCCCAAACAGATAGGCTTGGAGGGTAGCCTGAGCCTTTAACGTTTCGCGGTTGACCCAGAGGCTTACAAAAATTTCCTGTACAAGTTCCTGCGAAATCTCGCGTGAGCGGGTGTAATTATATGCAACCGAAAACAGTTTGGTCCAGTATTTTTGATAAATCTGTTCAAATCCCTTCTCGTTGCCTGTTCGCAAGGCTTCTATCCATTCTTCTTCACGATCGGCGTGCTCCATAGGTTGTTGACTTCTGACGCTGGTTAGCGTGGGGGCTGTGCAGAGCCAAATATAAAAAAAATTTTTTTCATTTTTTTTTATCCAAAACACGAAAAAAAATGAGAGGGGATTTAGGGTAAATGCTGACTCAGCCTATTTACATATAAAATCACACAAGTTTAATGAAGAACCTAAATCTGGCAGACCTGATTCAACGACTACGTCAGGGCACAGCCACCCCTGAAGAAAAAGAAATCTTAACGCAATACTGGATAGATGCCCTCGAAGACCAAAGCTTTCTGGAGTCACTTTCAGAAGAAGAAAAAACGGCACTCGGGGCATTGATGTACCAGAACATACACCAAAAAATCCATGAACAGGAATACGAGCAACCTGTCATTTCTTTACATCCGCGGCGGTTTTACTGGGCTGTCGCATCAGTTGTTTTGCTGGTACTGTCGGCTGGCATTTTCTGGTATATGAACCGGAGCCCGTTCCAGACCGAGCAGACGGCTTTTGGCAAGCGTCGCGAAGTCCGCCTGCCGGACCAGTCGGTGGTAATTCTCAATGGGAATTCTTCGATCCGGTACGCTTCGGAGTGGAAGGCAGACCAGCCTAGGGAAGTCTGGGTGGAGGGCGAGGCCTATTTTGCGGTTACCCATACCAAAAATCACCAGAAGTTTATGGTTCATACACCCGATCATTTAACGATTGAAGTGCTGGGGACCAAGTTTAATGTCAACAACCGCAGGGGGACCACCCATGTGGTATTGCAGGAAGGCAAAGTAAAAGTTTCCGGTCAGGAGAATACTTACATCATGAAACCGGGAGAGATGATCAGCTATTCGGCACAAGAGTTAAAGGTAAAGCCGCAGAAAGTAAATCCTAAACTGGTGGCTTCGTGGAAAGATGATTTGTTGTTATTTCAGGAGGAGTCGCTGGCTTCCATCGCCAACCGCTTGCAGGATACGTATGGCATCGAAGTACAATTTGAAGATTCTACGGTAGCCCAGGAAGTGTTTTCGGGTTCGGTACCGGCTGATTCTGTGGATATTCTATTTGAGAAATTTGAAAAACTATACCAAATAAAAGTAACCAAACAAAATAACCGCTATGTAATTCAGTAAAAGGCTGCCTGTATTCCGACCGGTTAGTACCAGTAATCGATCAGATCAGGCAACCTGAAATCAATCCATTCATCAATTCCACCCCCAAATTACTATTTTCATGAGGAAAAACCTACTTCGATTCCGCGCAATTGTGTACGGGTCGTTGCTCTGTGGGTCTTTGGTACCCACTTTCGGGCAAAGCGAACCACTGGCATTTGCTTCTGTAGAAAGGCTGCGCTTCTCTCAGACGAACCAGTCTTATAATCTGGTTGATGTATTAAAAGAGCTTTCCAAGAACTACGGGGTTATTTTTGATTACAATCCCAAGATGCTGAAAGGAAAGTCGGTATCCCTGGATCGGAAAGAAATGCAATCCAAAGACCTGGATCAGATTCTGAATGAGATGCTAACCCCTCTCAAGCTGACTTTTGAAAAGAATAACAGTCATTCGTATATCATTTATCTGAAAAAAGATAAAACCAGAGCCGAAGTATCTACAAAAGATACCCAGAACCTGCCTTTGAATGTATCAGATGTTGCGCTGATGACCAGCACTTCCCTGATGAGTACGAGCAATACGGTGAGTTCGGTGAAAGCTGAGTTTCAGGTGTCAGGCCAAATCAAAGATGACAAAGGAGAGCCGTTGCCGGGTGTAAGCGTTTCGTTGAAAGGTTCTACATTGGGTACCAGTTCCAATGCGGATGGGCGTTATTCGTTAAACCTGCCGGATGGAACGGGCACACTGGTGTTCTCTTTCATCGGTTATGTTTCCGAAGAAATACCTGTCAATAACCGGAGTCAAGTAGATATCGTCCTGCTTCCGGATATCCAGTCATTGACCGAAGTAGTGGTGACGGCGATGGGTATCAAGAAAGAAGAAAAAGCGTTGGGTTATGCGGTAAGCACCATCAGTGCCGATCAGATTACCAAATCAGGCAATACCAACTTTGCCTCTGCCCTGTACGGAAAAGCCGCTGGGGTCAAGATCACAACTGCTCCAGGTGGATCGGGCAGTGCCGTAAACGTTCAGGTTCGTGGGATTAACTCATTGAACAATAACAAGCAGCCCATCTATGTAGTGGATGGCGTAATTATCCGGAACGATGAGCAGTTTGGTATTGAAGGTGCCAATAACAACAACTACTGGGGGGATCAGCGGATCCGGGGCAACGGTATCCTGGATATCAACCCTGCCGACATCGAAAGCATGACCGTACTGAAAGGGGCCAGTGCCTCGGCCTTGTATGGTTCGGATGCTGCCAGCGGGGTTATTGTAATCACGACTAAAAAAGGTACCAAAGGCAAAGGGTTGGGTGTGGATGTGAATTATACCTTGACCTCGGAGCGTGTAGCTTTTCTACCGAAGTTTCAAAATATTTATGGCCCGGGTTATAGCCCTGAATTGAATCTGGCGAATGGTGCCACTGCCGAGGGATGGCTCAAGGATGGCGATCCCAATGCAAACGGAGGATTGCGTCCCTGGTTCAGAGCCTACGGTCAGTTTGGCCCCAAGATGGAAGGCCAGCAGGTAACCTGGTGGGACGGTACCGTACGTTCCTATTCGCCACAACCGGATAATTACAGGAATGTATTTGACAAAGGCTATAGCTCCAACTTCAATGTAGGTCTCTCGAATAGCACTGAAAAAGCAAGCTACCGGTTATCGTATACTCGTTTGGACTATAAAAGTACCAATCCTGGCAGCGAGCAGCAGAAGAATACGTTTAACCTGAACAGCAGTCTGAAGTTAAACAACAAAATCTCAACCGATATTGTCATCAACTACATCAACACGAACACACACAACCGGGCGTATCAGTTGGGGCAGGTGCTGGGATCATTTGCGGGTTTTTTCAGCCGTGCCGAAGACATGAGTCTGATGCGTGAGAAGTTCCAGACAAGCGACGGCTACCGGTATTCGCCTTTCAACAGCAATCGTCCCGAAGCGTTCAAGTACAACATTCGTGCGACCAACCTGCTGGATTTCTTCTGGAATCAGTTGCGGAACAGCTACGACGAAAACGAAAATCGTTTGCTGTCAAGTGCCACACTGAACTGGGACATCGTGGATCATCTGAAGTTCAGAGGCCGGGTAGGCAATGACTATACCGGACTAAACATTGAAGACAAACGTTACAATGAGAATGCGCTGGCCTACAATCCTACTACCAACAGCACCGGAGGCTATGAAACATCCAAAGGGGTTTATTCCGTATTGTACGGTGACGCCTTGCTAACCTATGCAAACAAGGCAGGCGAAGATCTGGATTTTTCGGTAAGCGGTGGTTTGCAGTCTCGTTCGGAGCATTACAAAGACCAGCGTTCCGGCACCAGCAGTGGGTTGGTTACCGAAAACTGGTTTAGTTTGAACAATTCCTACGGTATTCTTTCGACCTCAGTTACCCGCAAGGAAAAACTCAAGTATGCCTACATGGGGATTGCAAACATCAGTTATAAAAACTTCCTGTTTGCAGAGGCTACTGCCCGTCAGGAGTATACATCCACGTTGCCGGTTGGAAACAACCGTTATTTCTACTGGTCTGCTAACAGTAGCTTCGTGTTTACCGACGCATTCCAGCTGCCAAGCGTGTTGAGTTATGGTAAGTTACGGGCTTCGTATGGGGTTGTAGGGAACGATGCTCCTATTTATACATCAAACATTACTTACATTCAGACATCGCTGCAAACAGGGAATGGCTCTGTTCCTAAGCAAATTACGAATGAAAGCTATGGCAATGAATTGTTACAGCCTGAGAAGAAATACGAAACGGAGATTGGCCTGGAGGCTCGTTTCCTGAACAACAAGTTTGGCATCGATGTTACCTATTACACCAATGTAATCAAGAAACAAATCTTAAAGCTGGCCTCTGCACCTTCCAACGGGGCAACATCACAGATTGTCAATGTGGGTGATGTTGGTAGCAAAGGGGTAGAAGTTGCGTTGAATGCAACCCCCATTTCTGGCCCGCTACGTTGGGATGTACGTTTGAATTATTCCTTTAACCGTACAAAATTGCTCTCACTGAATGGGTCCATTGATCAATTGCTTTTCTATGATGCCGAGCAAAGTTCATTACAACTGAGAGCGGCTGTAGGAGAGGTACTAGGCAATATCTATGTGTATCCTCGTGCAACGAACAGCGAAGGAGAACTATTGATTAATGACAATGGCTATTATGTAATGGATAAAACCCGTTACGAAAAAGTTGGTAACATCATGCCTAAAGCCATTGGCGGTTTGGCGAACACGTTCTCGTTCAAAGATTTTTCGCTGGACTTCATGATTGACTATCGCATTGGCGGTCAGATGATTTCGACACCTACCAAATACATGATGGGTGCTGGTATGTTTGAAAATACCATGCAATACAGAGATGCGGCAAACGGTGGTATCAGCTATACATTGAACGGGGCAACCTACAATGACGGTGTCTTGCTGGACGGGGTAAATGTGAACACGGGAGAACCCAACACAAAAGTGATCAGTGCTGCTGACTATTACCGCATTACCTATGGATGGGGATTCGATGCATGGAATGAGAAGGGTGCCGTTTTTGATAACAGCTATGTGAAAATGCGCGAAGTAACCTTGAGTTACCGCATTCCGGCGGCATTGTCCAACAAGATCCGTATGAACAATCTGCGTGTATCGCTGGTAGGCCGTAACTTGTTCTACCTCTGGAGAACACTGGAAAACGTGGATCCGGAAGCGCCACTGGGTAACAGCTGGTGGGCACAGGGGGTAGATGTGGGTTCAACAGCCGCTACCCGTAGTCTGGGTTTCTCTATCAATGCTTCTTTCTAACCTGACTTATTCAACTAAAGATATGATAAAACGATTTTTGATTACCTCAAGTCTCTTGTGTTCACTGGTCATTCCATTCAGTGGTTGCGAAGACAATCTGCAAGACAAATATTATAACCCGGAGCAATCCACAACGGCTACATTGTCAGGATTGTTTACCGGTATTCTGGACAATGACCGGGTGCGTCCTTCGTACTGGAATGTACGGACGTTTCTGCTGCCCCAGACGGCTGCATACAGCCAGACTGCTTTTCTTTCCAATAGTGGTTCCATGTATCAGCAGAGCGACGGATATGTAGGGCAGTATTGGGGAAACTTTTATGTACCCAATGGCAATGGCAGCGGGGTGCTGGGTTTGTATCGTTCCATGGAAGCAGCCTACGCCAAACTCAGTGATGCGGAAAAGGCAAGACAGGAAATATTTATGCAGGCTGCCCGTGTAGTTCTGTATGATCAGGCCTCGCAAATGGTAGACCTTTGGGGCGATATTCCGTTCAGTGAAGCGGGAAGCCTGCAATCGACCAGTACCATTGCCAATCCTAAGTTCGACGATCAGCAGGAGTTGTATACCACTTTCCTGAACGGACTGAAAGAAGCGGCGGCCTATTTTGCAAGTGCCAGCAGTGAAGCTACTTTTTCAAAGGCTGACATCCTGCTGAAAGGAGACATCGACAAGTGGGAAAAATATGCCAACTCGATCCGGCTGCGGTTGCTGATGCGTATTTCCAACGCCAACGAAACGACCGCCAAAACAGAGGTCATGAACATGCTGAACAACAGTTCGCAGTTTCCATTGGTGGATGGCAGTAACCTGGCCAACTACAATCCGGCTGCTTCGGATATCCTTTTGCCACGGCTGACCAACTATATCGGCTCGCTGAACAATGCATTGACGGAAGTATCCGGACACCTGGCTCCAGATTACATGTTGAACACCCTGATGCTACCCGCTGACGACCCTCGGATTCCGGTGATGTTTGATAAGTTTGGTCGTACGACCAATGGTAAATTTGTGCCCAACCAAGCGTACAAAGCCATGCCGGTTACGTTTACAGAGGCCGAGCAGGACAACCTGTTCCAGGACTATTCCATTCTGGATTCTGCCACGTTCCTGCAAAACACCGAACTGCCCGGGATTGTCATCACGGCTTCCGAAGTGAATTTCCTGAAGGCGGAAGCACAACAACGGTGGGGTACTACAGAGGCGGCCAAAGCTGCGTACGAAACCGCCCTGAAGCAATCGGTGACATTCTATTATTACCTCAATAGCGTAAACAGTACCGGCGGCAAAAAAGAAGCCCGGCCTTCTGATGCGGTGATTGAAGCCTTCGCTACAACGTCTGCCAGTGCCTACACTGGGAGCAATACCGAAAAGCTGGCCGCCATCTGGAATCAGAAATGGCTGCACTTCAGTTTCTTGCAGTCGGTTCAGGCGTGGTCCGAATACCGCAGAACAGGTTATCCGGTGCTGACTTTCCCGACAGCCAATCTGTCCGGTTACGAAGCGCCTCCGACCCGCCTGTTGTATCCATCCAACGAGAAGTCAAACAATGCCGCCCGGTACGCAGAGGTGCAGGCCAAAGATACCCGCTCTGCCAAACTGTTCTGGGATAAAAATTAGAATGGTACTACCTGGCAAGCTTGACTTATACAGGAATAGTTTAGGGGATTAGGTCGAAGAGCCCTTGCTACTCAGCAAGGGCTCTTTTAATTTAATGCGAACTATGGGGTTTATAAATCCAGACCCTATCTCTCTTTAGGGCGTGTGTCACTTTTTGCTTGCCCAAATCGAATATTCGACGAAGTCAATGCTGCCCGTGCAGGCCCAGCGCCAACCTCGCTGGGCAAAGAGGCTAACGCACCTTCCCAGCCTACCACGATTGGAGTAGGCTTTACGCTCTTTATACCCGGCAGGCTCGTGCTTAGTACATTGCCTTATTTGCTGATAATGAATTAGTTGCAATCACTAAATTCCATAGTTTACGTTAATTTACTTGAGTAGGAAATTCAAAAGATACTGTTTCTCACGGCTTCTTGTAAAGCACGCCTCCTTTCATCACCAGCGTTACCTTACGTAAGGCAGAGACAGCTTGGCTTGGATCGCCTTCGACTGCAATGATATCGGCCAGGAAGCCTTTCTGAAGGTTGCCCAGTTGGGGCTGTTCAAACACACTTGCATTCACCGATGTCGCTGAACGCAGCACGTCCAGTGGCTTCATGCCGTAGTCGACCATCAGTTCCATTTCACGAACGTTGTCGCCGTGGGCAAACACACCCACATCGCCTCCCATCACCATCATGACACCTGCCTCCAGGGCTTGTTTAAAGCTTACCCGTTTTTGCTGAATACGGAGCGGCTCGGTGTCTGTGCCCTTTTTCCAGCCCCGGTACTGTGCAACGGCATCGCCCGCGGCCAGGGTAGGGCAGAGGGCTACACCTTTCTGGGCCATCAGCTTGAATACCTCAGGTGTGCCGTTGTCGCCGTGCTCGATGGTGCGAACACCTGCCTGCGTGGCCCGGCGCATACCCTCGGCGGTGCTGGCATGGGCAACGACCGTACGGCCACTACTGGCGGCGGTTTCTACGGCCAGTCGCAATTCGGTTTCGGTGAAGGTGGGCCGGGTTTCGCCGCGGATGCCCCATCGGTAGTCGGCGTATACCTTGATCACATCGGCTCCGGCGCCGATTTGTTCACGCACCACTTTGATCAGGTTGTCCACACCATCCGCTTCCTGTGCCCCTTGCGGAAGGGTGACGTGTGCCGCTACGCCTTTTGGACCGTAACTGCCCGTTGCCACAATGGCCCGTCCGGCCACAATCATCCGTGGACCGGGAATGATGCCTTTTTCGATGGCCTGTTTCAACCCGACATCATCATAGTCGGCGCCTTCGGTGCCCAGGTCACGCACGGTGGTCACACCGGCCAGCAATGTCTTTTGGGCGTGCACCACGGCGCGGGCGGTGCGTTCGGCGTGTGATTCGCGCAGCACCTGGTCGTCCCAGGTGGTTTCGTTGTAGGGGTGCAGGAACAGATGGGAGTGTCCTTCGATGAGCCCTGGAAGCAGCGTCTGATTGGGCAGTGTAATGGTTTCGGTTCCGGCCGGAACCGAAATATCCGCTGGTTTGCCGACGGCTACAATCTTGTCGCCCTGGGTAAGTACCACCCAGCCGCTGTGCATTTCCTTGCCGTCAAATACGCGGTCGGCTTTGAGCAGGTACGTTTTGCCTTCGCCGGGGGTACTGTTTTGTGCGTGAAGGATTTGCGTAAACAACAGCAGTACAAACACACCTGTGCGTAAAAATCGATGAGTCATGGGGAAAAGGTTGATGAAGTGGAAACGGTTAGCGTCTGTCAACAAAGTTAATGCAACCTGTGAGGTTTGCAAATCACGTTTGGGAGTGACCAGAGTTTAGTTCAGCCAAAGGATATGAACAGAACTCTGTTCAAAGCAGCAAGCGACAAGAGTTCTGTTTAAAATCAAAACCGATCAGAGTTCTTGTCAAAATCAAATGCGACCTGAACTATGGTCACTTGCCTGTGAAAATTTTTTTCGGTTCATGTGCTATTCCAATCACAAAATGACAAGAACTCTGTTCAATAATGAATAATTACAGATCGGCTGCTTTGTATTTTGCCTGAGAAGGGTGAACAGTTGAGCATCCGATGGATGCTGCTCCGATTACCAATCGGAGCTACAAAGCCTCATCCCCCCATGAAGGAGGGGAGTTAATTTCGCGAATCAAAAAGTCCCTCCCTCAGAGGAGGACGAAAATGAGCGTTTTCGGGCCAGCTTGGTGCGGCTGGATTTAGGGTGGGGTAAAAAAATAAAAAATATTTTTCGGGTGACGCAACCGTTTTCGTAATTTATCCGTGCTGGGTTTGAATTTGATTATGAGCGTAAACACTGCAACCTTAACTGAACTGGAGGCTTTGCTGCAATCGTGCCGGGAAGGCAATCGCAAAAGCCAGGAAATGCTCTACCGGCAGTTCTACGGGTATGCCATGAGTGTGTGTATGCGCTACACCCGCACCCGCGACGAAGCCATTGAAGTGCTCAACGACGGATTCATGAAGGTGTTTACCAAGAGCGAAAAGTACGATCCGGAACGGTCGTTCAAAGGGTGGTTGCGGCGGATCATGATCAATACGGCGCTTGATTTTTACCGGCAGCAGGTCAAGCATTATTTTCACGAGGATGTGACCGAAGCCGCCCATACGTCGGTTGGTGAAACGGCACTGGGCAAACTCGAGCACGAAGAATTGATTACACTGGTACAACAACTTTCACCAGCCTATCGCATGGTGTTCAACTTATACGTCATTGATGGTTATTCGCACGAGGAAATAGCCGAAAAACTGGAGATATCCGTCGGAACCTCCAAATCGAATCTGGCTCGTGCCCGGGAGAACTTAAAAAACATGTTAAAGCAGAGGGGCTATGACAAGTATGAATGAGATACCCGATAACGAATTGGATGATCTCTTCAGAAAGTCGGCTGAAGAGATGGAGGTTCCGTTTGATCCGGAAGCCTGGCAGCGCATGGAAAAGAAGCTGGATGGCACTGCACGCACCGACAAGAACGCGTGGATGCGTTGGGGCTGGCTGGGATTGCTGTTGTTGCTGGTTGGCACAGGCACCTACCTGTGGATGCAACCGTTGTCTGAGAACAGGAATGCGAGACCGCTAACCCATAACCCGGCCGGGATGGCTTCGGGAAATGAAGTTGCTGCAACCAAACCAGTAGTATCAACTGATAATGATCCAAAAACAGCCGCAAAGCAGGATACAAAAGAAACAAATAACAATTCGGAAAGGCCTGCACAGCCAGCGACCAAAGATGCAGGACCAGCCCTTCCGGAAACAAAATCCGAAACACCCATAACCAACCAAACAAAAGTAGTTAAAAGCAAAAGTGAAGAGGAGCAGCAACCAGCAATGGTGGCACCTATCAGAACGGCGGAGATAAGTAGGAAGAAGCACGCGTCTCTATCGGATGCGAGCCGCAAGGCAACTACGGATAAAAAGCTCCGCCGCTTCTTCCCTTCCCCGGCACTGGTGCCAGCACCTGCATCAGAGGATGGAACCTCGAAGTTGATAGCAACAGAGCGGACTGAAACACCAGCGAATGGGCTGGCGGGCACAAAGGCTTCGTCCGCAGTGCAGAATATGGGAAAGAAACGTGGCGAAGACCAGACACGAGACAGTAAAATAGTATCGCCGGAAAATGAAAAACCGGTTACTTTCTTGCCTGCCGATAGTCCGCTAGAAGCAAACATACGCACCAACCGCATGCTGGTGGACAACTATACAGAAAACGATGGACAGCGGGTATACTACCCTTTGTTGATGGCCAAAGGGATTCAGGCAAAACCAGCGACAGTGGAAATGCTATCCATTGAGCCAAAAGAAGTACCACCGGCTACGCCCCCGGCAGGTACGATTCAACCCAAGCCGGAACCGTCCGCGCCGCGACTGGGAGTACGGTTTGTGCTGGCACCGGATATGAGTACGGTGGGTTTCCGGAATTTCATACAGCCCGGAACTAACATTGGGATCATGTTTGAGTACAGATTGACCGACCGGTTGTTGGTTTCGACAGGCGGATTGTACACCCGGAAAGTCTATACGGCCAAAGGCAGCGATTACAATCCGCCGGATGGTTACTGGACCAACAGACCCGGATACGATTTGCGAACTGTCAATGCCGGTTGTAACATCATTGATATTCCGCTGAATATTCGGTATGATTTCATTCAGCGTCAGCGAAGCAACTGGTTTGTGACGGTCGGGGCCTCATCGTACCTGATGAAGCGGGAAGATTACGAATACCATTATTACTACTATGGAAAATACAAAGTGAGTGACTGGAGTATCCGTAACTCAAACAATCACTTTTTTGCAGTCGGTAACCTTTCGCTAGGCTACGAACATGCCATCAGCAGTCGACTCTCGTGGCAGGTCGAGCCTTACCTCAAGTTGCCGTTGGGCGGGGTCGGTTTCGGGAAAATCAAACTGGTCAGTTCCGGAATGTTTTTCTCGGTCAAGTACCACCCGTTCGTTCGAAAATAAGCCTCCGATCTTACCGGGTTTGCGTGTGTTTTTGCAACGTCTCAAACGTGGCCCGGCATTTCTTTGCCTTTTGCAATTGCTTATTTAACGGCAGGTTTTGGCCTGTATGAAGATACTATTTTTAAGAAAAAGACCGGTCGGTCGGATTTGTAATTCCGGCTGCTTGAGGCAATGTACTTTTTGTTTTTTCACTTAACCTAATCCAATCATGACACATTCATTCCGTTCACACACATTCCAATGGCTGTTCGCCGCAATTTTGCTGGCTGTGTTCATTTCAAGCTGCAAAAGCGACGACAATGGAACACCTGCCCCGGAGCCTTCCATCAAGCTGGCTAGCAGTGCAACCTTGGGACAATACCTGGCCGACAGTGCCGGCAACACGCTGTATTTCTTTACACGGGATGCGGATGGTAAAAACAATTGTACTTCAGGTAGTTGTGTTGCGTTATGGCCCATTTACTACAAAGCCGGCCTGACACAAGGACAGCTGGGCGATGGACTGACCCTTGCCGACTTTGCGGAAATTACCACGGCTAGCGGCGCCAAACAACTGACCTACAAAGGCTGGCCGCTGTATTATTACGCACCTTCGTCGAATGGACAAAATACCCGCGAACTGCCCGGCGAAACCAAGGGCGAGGCTGTGGGCAATGTGTGGTTTGTGGCCAAAACCGACTACACCATCATGCTGGCTAACCGGCAACTGGTGGGCCTGGACGGCAAGAATTATAAGAAAGACTACACCGTGGGCGATGAAGTAACCCAGTATTTCACCGACAGCAAAGGACGCACCTTGTATGTGTTTACGGCAGACAAGAAGAATACCAACAATTGCACCTCTGCCAATTGCAAATCAGCTTGGCCTGTGTTTTCCGAAACAATGACCAATGTGCCTTCCATACTGGATAAGTCGCTTTTCGGAACCGTTGATGTAGATGGCAAAAAACAGGTGACCTACAAAGGGTGGCCGCTGTATTATTTTGCCAACGACAGCCAACGTGGTCAGACAAAAGGTGTGAGTGTGCCTAATCCCGGTGTGTGGCCTATCGTGCAAAAAGACTCTCCCGAAGCACCGGTTAACTAGTATCCAGTATCTGGAAAATAGTATTGCTGAGAATGCCCAAACCTGCCAGTTAAAAACAGAACATTTCACAACATAACATAACCTTCTAACTCCTATGAAAAGAGGCGAATTTCTCAAAAGTCTGGGGCTGAGCAGTGCTGCCCTGATGTCTATCTATTGCCTGGGTACGGTGACAACCGCCTGCTCGTCAGAGGCTCCTGCGCCAACCAACAACAACAATGGTGGAAACAATAACGGTGGTAACAACACTCCCCCGGCCGGATTTACGGGCAATTCGAAAACGGCATCCGGAAAGATCGACTTTACGCTGGACCTGACGTCGGATACGTTCAAGGCCCTGCAAACCGAAGGGAGCTTCCTGTATCCCGACGGGGGCGATGTCATTGTGGCCAAGGTCAAAGGTGGCACCTTTGTGGCACTTTCCAAGGTGTGTACCCATCAGGGAACTACCGTTACGTATCGGCTCAACAACGATGATTTCCATTGCGACAACCACGGTTCCGAATATTCTACCAACGGAACGGTGGAAAAGGGGCCGGCACCCAATCCGTTGAAATTGTACAAAGCTACTTTTGACTCAACGACCAACAAGTTAACTGTATCCGATTCCTAAGCCAGGCGGTTTTTTGCCTGAATGCAACCCTGTATTTTTTAGTATCCGTCCGTGTGTCCGGTCAAGCCTTGGTATGACCGGATCACTGGCTGATGCTGAGCTACCTTTCCTCTCACGTAAATTCAATCAGGATATTTATGAAAAAACACATTGTTTTTTTAGCAGTAATGCTGCTCTTTTCGACAACAAACCAAGCACAGGAATTAGAAAAAAACAATCCGCCACCACCGGCCGGGCAGGAAAATAATTCAGTTGACCTGATGCAGATGATGGAGCCGGACAAAGCCGAAACCAACTACGCCCTGGCAACCTTCAAATCCACGCGGGTAATCAACGGCCATTCGGTGGAAACCGTCGCCAAAAACCACCTGGATTTCCGTATATCTCACCGGTTTGGCACGCTGAACAGCGGTGCCTACAATTTGTGGGGGCTGGACGTGGCATACATCCGGCTGGGTTTTGAATACGGCCTCACCGACCGGTGGATGGTAGGACTGGGCCGCAGCAATACGCAGAAAATGTATGACCTGTTTACCAAAGTAAAACTGCTGCGTCAGTCGTCCGGTGGTCGCAACATGCCGTTTACAGTTACCGTTTTTGCCAGTTCGGTGGTCAATACACTTCGTTTTCCGCAGGAAACCCGCACGTTTGAGTCGCGGCTGGCATATACGGCACAACTGCTGGTTGCCCGCAAGTTCAGCGAACGAATCTCGCTGCAAGTGGCGCCCACGCTGCTGCACCGCAACCGGGTAGAAAATGTTGGTGAGCAAAATACCGTGTTTGCCCTGGGCCTGGCCGGCCGGTACAAGCTCAGCAAACGAGTCGCATTCAATGTCGATTATTATTATGTGTTTCCCGATCAGCTCGATGCGCAGTACTACAACTCGCTGGCGTTGGGTTTTGACATCGAGACGGGCGGGCACGTGTTCCAGTTGCACTTTACCAACTCGCTGGGGATGGTCGAAAAGCAGTTCATCGGCGAAACGACCGGCCAGTGGGGGCAGGGCGACATCCAGTACGGATTCAATGTCTCACGTACGTTTTCCTTCAACAAAAAAGCCCGACAGATGGACAAGTGATTCCTGCTGAAAGGCCTGTGAAAAATAAGTACGAAAACAAAATGAAAGTATGTCTTACTTGATTAGTAGTGTCTGGCATTCAGTACATTGTCAGATGTCTTTTGTCTGACTACTTAGTATCTCTGGAAACACCAAAACCTCCGGATGCCGCAACCGTTTTCTCCAACAAACCAGTAAATTCATGAAAAAGACAACTCGTTCCTTGACGCCAGCAGCCGGGTTTTTGCTGCTGTTGCTATACTATTTTGCAAGCAGCTCGGTACAGGCGCAGCAGCTGTTTACGGCCACTACGTCCGAAATTACATTCTTCTCCGATGCGCCCCTCGAAGACATCGAAGCGGTTAACAAGGCCAGCCAATCGTTGCTCAACACCAGTACGCGTGAAATCGCCGTGAAGGTGCCCATCAAGTCGTTTGTATTTCCCAAAAGCCTGATGCAGGAGCATTTCAACGAGAATTACCTGGAAAGTGAAAAGTTTCCGTATGCCATGTTCAAAGGGAAAATCAACGAGGCCATCGATTTTGCCAAGGCCGGCACCTACGACGTTACGGCCACGGGCAAGCTCGCCATCCACGGCGTGGAACGTGACCAGACGCTGAAGGGAAAACTAACGGTGATGCCCGGAAAGATGAACCTCAATGCTACATTCGAGGTGTTGCTGGCCGACCACAAGATCAAAATACCGGAGGTGGTATTTATGAAAATAGCCGAAAAAATTGCGGTTTCGTGCCAGTTTGCCTATCAGGCCTATGAAAAAAAGCCTCAATGAATGGAAAAACGGAATGGCCAGTGGGACCAGGCACGAAAGCCGTTTCCCGCGAAACCATTCCGTTGCCATGCTTACAGGAACATTTTTTCCACTTCGTGCCAGTCGTTGACACGCGTGTAGTCGTTTAGTAACAAGTTGTGGGGCGCCGAGAACAAGATGGGCTTGCCCGGAAAACGGACCAGGTTTTTTTCATGATCGTCGATCAGGTAATCGGCCTGAATCATGTATTTGTGTCCACAGAAGACCGTGTGTGTCCAGCTGATGTACGGAAAATGTTCGTTGAGCCATTCGAGTTTTTCCTTCAGTGAATTGGGAAATTCGGTGGCTGCCGAAACGATGAACACTTCGTATTTTTCCATCAGCTTTTTTATAACTTCCTGGCTGTGCGGCATCACACGCATTCCCCGGAAAAATCCTTCTTCAAACAGCCACTTGCGTACCACTTCCTGCGACACGCCGGCCACTTCGGCCCAGGTACGGTTGTGTAAATCAATGGGTAATATCTTTTTGCCCAGCCGCATTTCGGCATATTCAATGAACCGACCGGCGGCGTCGGCCATTACATCATCCATATCAATGGCAATTCGTTGCATACGTAAAGTTTGTTAGGTGTACGGCTCCGGGAGAATGACTCCCGAAAAAAATAATAGGTTTCAAAAAGTAAAAACCTCACCATCACAGATGAGGTTTGTTATTCTGGATACAGAGTTTGTTTCTTTTCAGACAGATTTTTCAACAGCAAACCATCCGGTGTACAACGGTAATGGATTATCCTGCCTTTGCAACCGCACGCTTGGCCGCTGCTTCCTCTTCGGGTGTCGCATAAATTTTGGCAGTACTGCTTCCATTGATGATGCGGCGGGTAACCGAACCATCCGGATTGTGTTCGATACGGGTAAGCACCACGTTTTCGGCCGGGCGTATCACCAACGGTACTTTCTCTAGTTTTACCGAACTGGTATCCAGGCCAAACCATTTGTCATCGCCGGGTGTGAATTCTTTGATAAAGAAATACGCATTCATGATCATCCGTTCGTTGAACGGAAGCTCGTTTTCGTAGGAAAGGAACCGTTCGAAGACTACAAACCGGAAATCGCCGATCACGTGCTGCTTGCTCAAAGATTCGTAGCGGCTGGTGATGTCGACCTCGCGGTTGCGAACCATGTCTTCCACCACTTTCCGGAAAAACAAATTGATGCGCTGTTCGACCCGGAAGCCCAGACGGAAGGTGATTTTTACCAGATCCTCAGGTGCCTTCACATCCACGGTATATTCCATCGTGTACGGGTCGTCGGTTGTATCCACGTGGATAAACCAGTAAATGTCGGCCCGTTTGGGACGTTTCTGGAATATAGAGTAAATGATGGTTTGTTCAATCTCGTTTTCGGTGCGGGCATTGGTCATAAACACCAGGTGTGTCGCATACTTGGGCACGCTCTGGTCAATGCTCAGCATTTGTAGTGGTTCAATGTATTCATCCACCCGGACAAATTGCGTCAGGCGTTGCTTGATGCGGTTCGAATTAATCCATACATACATCACCGAAAGCAACAGGCCGCCAATGATCAGCGACACAAAACCGCCATGCGGGAACTTGCTCAGGTTAGCTATCAGGAACGATAACTCAATGGATAGATAAACTACAAAAACCAACCATACCACAATGCGTGGGATATGGCGGGTATAGAGCCAGTAGGTGAGCAGGATGGTTGTCGAAATCATGGTCACTGTAATGGCAAGTCCATACGCAGCTTCCATGTTCGCCGATTCACGGAAATACAGAACAATTCCCACACAACCCACCCACAAGAGCCAGTTGATGCTGGGAACGTAAATCTGACCACGCTGATCGGTTGGGAATTTGATGCGTACCTTTGGCCAGAAACTCAACCGTATGGCTTCGTTAATCAGCGTAAACGAACCTGAAATCAATGCCTGGCTGGCAATAATGGCGGCTAGCGTAGCAATACAAATGCCTGGCAAAATGAACCAGTTGGGCATGATTGAGTAAAAGACACTTTTGTCTAAAACTTTACCCTCATGCGTGATCAACCAAGCCCCCTGTCCGAAATAGGTCAGCAAGAGGCAGGATTTTACAAAAATCCAGCTGATGCGTATATTGCCACGTCCGCAGTGACCCAGGTCCGAATACAGGGCTTCGGCTCCGGTCGTACACAAAAATACAGCCCCCAGCAGCCAGAATCCGCCCGGATGGTTGACGAGCAGGTCATACGCATAATACGGGTTGATAGCGGCCAGAATATGCCAGTCGGAAGTAAGGTTATAAACGCCCAGTACGGCCAGCATGGTAAACCAGACCGTCATCAAAGGACCAAAGGACTTGCCGACCAGCTGCGTACCCAGCGCCTGAAGTAAGAACAGGAACGTCAGAATGGCAATGACAATGGCAATAATTGTATTTTCGGTAATATCCGGTTTGACCAGCCGCAGCCCTTCAATTGCCGATGATACCGAAATGGGCGGTGTAATGATGCCGTCGGCTAGCAACGCACTACCCCCTACGATGGCCGGAACGGTAAGCCATTTTTTGTAGCGGCGCACCAGCGCGTACAGTGAGAAAATGCCGCCTTCGCCGTTGTTGTCGGCCCGGAGGGTCAGAATCACGTACTTGATGGTTGTTTGGAGGGTGAGGGTCCAGAAGATACAGGACAAGCTGCCAAATACGATCTTACTGTCAATGGGATTTTTTCCGATGATAGCGTTGTAAACGTAAAGAGGAGAAGTGCCGATATCGCCGTAAATGATACCTAGTGCTACTAATAATCCTCCGGCAGTTACTTTATCGAAGTTATGTTTATTATCCATGTTTTAGGATGAACACCGGTTACCTGGCTTCATGGATGGGAGCAAGGCTGCCATGTAATTTTTGCAAAGTTACGAGACTTTCTGTTGAAATTGTCAATAATTCAAGCAGATTTTTCTGCGTGAATTGTGTTTATTTGAGAAAGATTTTTATTTTTTGAAGTATATGTAGTGTTTTTCTAATAAACGTTGGTTTTGTGAATTTATGATTACCAGCTTCCGATAAAATTCTATGCCCTGAATCTATCTTTGCATCTGTATTTTCTTGCTATCTTCACGCCGTTTGTCATTACTCATCGGATCGGGTGTTTTTAACGGTATCTGTTGGTGATGTAATCTTTTTATCAGGCGGGTTCTGGTCGCTGGAAAGATACAATTGCTAACCGATGTTAGGCACTCCTGTACACTACTAACCTTTTATTACTAACATATGTCTTTGAAAGAAGTTGTTCTTGGCGTGGATATTGGAGGTACCAATACCAAATTAGGATTTGTAGACCGCGACGGCGTTTGCCTGGCTGATACTTCCATTCCAACCGGCGAAGACGACGCCGACAAATACCTGCCGCGTCTGTACCGGGCAGTGGACAAACTCATGATTCCCCTGCGCGACAAGATCAAGATTGTAGGCATTGGCATTGGTGTTCCCAACGGAAACTACTACAAGGGCACCGTCGAAATGCCGACCAATCTGCAATGGAGTGACTATGTGCCGCTGGCCGACTGGATCGAAAAGCATTACGGACTGCCCTGCAAGCTCACCAATGATGCCAATGCGGCGGCTTTGGGCGAAATGAAATTTGGCGTAGCCAAGGGAATGAAAAATTTTGTGGTCATCACGCTGGGTACCGGCTTGGGAAGTGGCTTTGTGGTGGATGGCAAACTGGCCTACGGGCATGATGGCTTTGCCGGAGAACTGGGCCACGTACTGGTGAATCCGAACGGACGGATGTGCGGGTGTGGCAAAAAAGGGTGCCTGGAAACGTACGTTTCGGCTACCGGAATCCGCCGCACGGTGTACAAGCTACTGGCCGACCATACCGAAGACAGCGAAATGCGCCGCATCAGCTTTGAAGACCTCGATGCCAGCATGATTACCGATGCCGCCACCCGTGGCGATAAAATTGCGATTGAAGCCTTTGAATACACCGGCCGCATCCTGGGCATGAAACTGGCCGACGTGATGGCTATCCTGAGTCCGGAAGCTTTCATTCTTTTTGGTGGCCTGACCCGTGCGCAGGAATATCTGTTTGGCCCTACGCGCCGGTACATGGAACAGTTCATGATGCCGATCTTCCGTAACAAAGTGAAGCTGCTCACTTCCGGCCTTACCGGAGCCAATACCGCCGTTCTGGGTGCTGCCGCCCTGATGTGGCACGAACTGGAGGGATAATTTCTGATTTGCGATTGTAGATGTACGATTTAAAAAAACATTTGTACTTCTACAATCGTAAATCGTGCATCTTAGAACATGTTTAAAAATTAAGTAAGGTAAAACTCAAAGTCGGTTAAGAATAATTTGGCAATTAGCCCACAAAACCCAGGCTTCGGTGCTTTGGGGCGTTTTCTCGTAGTCCTTGGTGTGTCGGCGAAAGAAATTAAGCCAGGCGAAACTGCGTTCGTTGACCCACCGCCACTTGA